>FWPU01000205.1_pt1 | contig 188955 bp, 148 predicted proteins | sample 2228361 | NCBI WGS metagenome assembly FWPU01 (sample SAMEA103939777, study PRJEB20133) | metagenome | reverse complement strand
GGGCAACGTCCGCCATTTCTCGCGGGTGCCGGGCCTGGCCGTGGAGAACTGGCTGGAGGAGGGCTCCGGCACCTCCCTCTGATACGTCCTGGCGGGCGCTCCGCGGGTTGCAGGGAGTTGACTGACCCGCCCCCGAGAGTTTTTCAGCAGCCTGCTACTTCCACACCTCTTGAGGGTACCTCCAAGCAATCCGGCGAGTGTGCACAAGGGCTGTATGTTTGGGCGTCAGAGATGACCCGGGAAGCTCCCGGTCGGTCCCGGAAGTGGCCGCCACGGGCCGGTTGCTCGGCGGCCCGGGTGACGATTTGCCCTCTCAGCCCACCAGCTTCGCCCGCAACGCGCCTCTCACCGAGTTGGCGACCACGATCTCCTGCGCCCGCAGCAGCTCCCCGAGCCCGAAACTCTGTTCCCGGACACCCCAGCGCTGAATCAGCCGCTCCCGCATCACCCCCGCCAGCAGCCCGTCAGACACCGGCGGAGTCAGCCAGCGCCCGCCCAGACGGATGAACACGTTACAGATCGAGCCCTCCGTGATCCGGTTCCAGCGATTTCGGAAGATCAGATCGAACAGGCCGCGCTCGCCCGCCGATGCCTGGGCCGCCAGGTAAAGCCTGCGGTACGTCGTCTTGTGATAGAGAAAGCGGTCGGAAGGATCCACGCGCTCCCCAGCCACGCCAAGCAGGACAGGTTCCGTCGTGGGTTCCAGCACCGTCCACGCCAGCGTGAACTGACCGTCCCAGCCCACAAGCAACCGGACACGCCAGGCTCCCTGGCGCCCCACCCCTTCCCGGTGCAGGCGCTCCTCGATGACGGTGGGGTCCACGTCGAAGCCGAAGTACCGTGCGCTGGTCAGCAGCCGCCTGCGATGCGCAGGCCAGTCCCGTGGACCGTTCTCCCAGCGCAGCGTCTCGATCAGGTCGAAGCGGGGGCTGGAACCGGTCAGGAAGCGGGCCTTCAGCCGGCATTCCTCCCATTCCCGCAAGGGGAAGGAGTCCGCCACCACCCCCGATCCGATGCCCATCACTCCACGATAGACGGGGGTCGCCGCGGATTGTGTCCGTTGCGTCGCCTGTCCCCGACGCGTGACCTGTCCCCGACGCCCGGCAGGCCGGTACTGCTCCAGTTGGAGGGTGCGGATGCCCACTGACAGGCGTCCTCCGCGGGCATGTAAAGTCCCCAGGGCGCCGCAGTAGACACCTCGAGGCGACGCCTCCAGACGATCGATCACGCCCATCGCGGCCAGCTTGGGGGCACCGGTCACCGATCCTGAAGGGAAGCCGGCGGCGAGGAGCTCCGGCAAACCGACCCCCGGTCGGAGACGTGCCTCGACGGTCGAAGTCATCTGGATCACCGTCGGCAGCAGCTCGGTCTCGTACAGCCGGCTGACCCTGACGCCGCCCGGCTCCGCCAGACGTCCCAGGTCGTTGCGCACCAGGTCCACGATCATCAGGTTTTCCGCCCGACTCTTCTCGTCCTGTGCCAGACTTCGCGCCAGCTCCATGTCTTCCGCTTCCCAACGGCCCCGGGGGCAGGTCCCCTTCATCGGCCTCATGCAGACCGCGTCCCCGTCCCAGTCCACGAACAATTCCGGCGAAAAGGAGAGGATCCACCGTTCTCCGCAGCGGAATACCGACGCGAAGGCGGCCGGTTGCGCCCGGAACAGCGCCAGGAAAAGCGAACAGGGATCTCCTTCCAGCACAAAGTGCAATCGCCCGGTGTAATTGACCTGATAGACGTTGCCGCAGGCGATCTGGTCCTGGATGTGTCGTAGGGACTCCAGATAGCGCGCCCGTCCCGGATCCATCCGGACCGCCCTGATCCGGAAGGGCTGTTCTTCCCAGGCTGGTCCCGGAGCCGGTTCGACAGGCCCGTCGTAGACGCCGAATTCCAGCACAGGCGGGGAGGGTCCGGCCCCTGGGCCGGGCGGCTGGAGGGACAGGCCAGCCTCGTAGGCCAACCATCCGACCAGGATTGCGTGCCGGCGCTCATGCTCGAGAAGCTGGAGCGCCGACTTCACCTCCTCGGGTGCGGTTGCCGTCAACCACCGGCGGGGGCGGACAAAAAGCTGCTCGTGAGGTTCCGTCGCGTGGCCTGTCCCCAGACCTCCCAACACGGCACCGCAGGGGGCCTGGTACAGGTGATGGAGGAGCTCGGCGAACCGCCGGTAGCGGACATGTACCGGCCTGCCGCCACTCATTCCTTCATCCCTGGAGGCGGTCCGGACCGGTCAGCCTCCCCTTCACTCCCGGCCCTCCCGCGCCCGCCGGCGCTTGAAGATCCATGAGATTCCGATGCTCACGGTATAGAGGATCACCATCGGGCCGCTCCACAGGAACAGATTGAAGGGGTCGGTGGTGGGGGAAACCAGCGCGGCAATGATGGTGATCAACAGGAAGGCATAGCGGAAATTCCGCCACAGGAAACCGGGGGTGACGAGTCCGAAGATCGACAGAAACGCCACCAACACCGGGAGCTGGAAGATCGCACCCATCCCCACCACAATCAGCAGCACGAAGTCGAAGAACTCCATCGCCGTGATCATGGGCTGGAACTCCCGCCCGAACTCCATCAGCAGAAAAGTCAGGGCCGGCGGGAGGACCACGTAGTAAGCGAACGCACCGCCCAGTACAAACAGTACGGTGGAGGCGATCAGGAAGGGCAAGGCGAACCGTTTCTCACGACGGTACAGCCCGGGGGCCACAAACAGCCAGACCTGCAGGAGCAGGAAAGGCACTGCGAAAAAGATGGCGGCGGCGAAGGAGACTTTCAGGTAGATGGTGAACGGTTCGGTGGGCGCGATGACCACCAGCCGCTCGACCACCTGTTTGATGGGTGCAGACAGGAAGCCGTAGATTTCCTCGCGGAAAGTCCAGGCACCCACGAAGGCCACCAGAACTGAAACCAGCGAATACAGGATGCGTCTGCGCAGCTCGTCCAGGTGCTCCAGAAAGGTCATGCGGCCACCGAGTTCCTGTTCCTCGGGATCCTCGAGGTCGTCCTCGGTCCGGTCCCTCCGGGTGGGGGGCACGCCGCCACCGCCGGCGGCTGTCGACGGCGGGGACCCGGGTTCGGACGGCACTTGGGATCCAGCAGTGGGTGGAGCTGCCGGGACGGTTTCGGCAACCGCGGATGGCGCCTCAGCCGACCCCTCGTAAGGCAAGGACTGATCAGGGGGGAGTTTGGAATCGTTCATTCCGGGGGGCCGCGTCGAACGCGCCAAGTCAGGAGTTGATGTCGCGCTGGATCTTCTTGAGTTCCTGCTCCTCGGCCCTGACTTCCTCTTCCCACGTCCGTTTGAGCTCGTTGGTCGCCTTCTTGAACTCCGCCAGGCTCCTGCCGAGTGAGCGGCCGAGTTCCGGCAATTTCCGCGGCCCGAAAACCAGCAGGGCCACGACGAAGATGACCATCAGCTCGGGGAATCCCAGGTTCCACATAGATGATCCCAGCGCGGCCAGTGTATGCCACGGCCTCGAAGCAAGTCAACCGGACAGGCCCCTCCTAAGTCCACTGCGGGAGCGGACAAAGAAGCGGCCGGTTGCCGGCGCGTCGCACGCCGGAGCGGACAGCTTCCGCCGGCGGAGGCGACGCCGCACTGACACCAGGTACGCTCTCTCGAGATTCGAGGGACGTCGGGGTACGGCCTGCGGCTGGTGGGGGGGCCGGCGGGTTACTATATACTAGGCTGAGAACGCCGTTTCGAAAGGTCCTTGGATGCGTCTGAGACTTGCCACCCTGTTGATGACCGCGATCGTCGCCGCCACCCTGCTGGGAGGCCTGCTGGGCAGTCGCGTCAGTGCCAAAGCCAACCTCGAACCCGACAGCGAGAAACTCCTTCGCTCTTTCTCGGAGATCCTGGCGACTGTGCAGGAGCATTATGCCGGCGAGGTTTCTTCCGACAAGCTCGTCGAGAGCGCGGTCCGCGGGATGCTGCGGACACTGGATCCGCACAGCTCTTTCTTCTCCACGCAGGACTACGATCGTTTGCAGGAGGAGCAAAAAGGCAAGTATTTCGGGTTGGGGATCACGATCCGTCCTGAATCGCCCGGGTCCGGCCGGGTGGTGGTGGTGGAGCCGCCGGCTCCCGGGACCCCTGCCTACAAGGCCGGACTCAGAGCCGGTGACGTGATCGCGAAGATCGAAGGGGAACCCATCGATGACTGGGATCTAAACACCGAGGTCATCCCAAACCTCAAGGGCCCCCAAGGTACCTACGTCAACATCACGGTGGAGCGGCCCGGCGAGACCCAGCCGTTGGACTTCCGTGTGGTCCGGGACGAAATCCCCCTTTACACGATCAAGTACGCCTTCCGCGTGCGGCCTGGGATCGGCTACATCCGCATCACCCGTTTCGCGGAGACGACAGGCAAGGAGCTCGACGAAGCTTTGGCCGCCATCGATGAGAGCACCCTGGAAGGCCTGATCCTGGATCTGCGCGACAACCCGGGTGGGGCTCTCAGCCAGGCGCTGGAGGTTTCCGAGCGTTTCCTGGACAAAGACCAGAAAATCGTCGCCACGCGATCCCGCAACGGCAAGGAAAACCGTGACTACCGTGCCCGCAAGAACCAGAAGTATCACTACCCGATGGTGGTGTTGATCAACCAGAACAGCGCCAGCGCCAGCGAGATCGTTTCCGGGGCGCTGCAGGACCATGACCGGGCGCTGATTCTGGGGGAGAACAGCTTCGGCAAAGCTTTGGTTCAGACGATTTTCCCCCTGCAGGGGAACCGTGCCCTGGCGCTCACCACCGGCAAGTACTACACCCCCAGTGACCGCCTGATCCAGCGTGAGTACGGAGGGAGCTTCTGGGATTATTACAACCACCGCCGGCCTTCCGTGAGCACTGACGAGTCCAACCGCTTCTTTACTGACGGCGGACGGGTGGTGTTCGGCGGCGGCGGCATCGCCCCCGACGAAGTGGTGAAGCTCGATCGTCTCCCCCGCATCGTCCGTCTGCTGCAGAGAGGACGGAACCTGTATCGCGAATACGCAGCGAGGATCTACTCCGGTACTGCGGCTCCCGGTCTGCTGTCCGGTCTTCCCGCCAAGCTGGACGGCCTGACCGACGCTGAGACGGAGAAGGTGATCCAGGCGATCCGGCTCGAGGGTGCGCCGCTGGAAGGCTTCAGGAAGTTTGCCTCCGAGGCGGGCCTGGAGTTTTCGGATGCGGAGTGGGACGAGAACTCCGGCGCCATTGCCAATTTTCTCAAGCAGGAGCTGCTGTTGCTGTTGATCGGAGATGAGGCGAGCTACCGGGTGGCTTTGGAACTCGACCGGCAGGTCCAGACCGCCATCCTCCGGCTGCCGCAAGTGATGTCTCTGTTGGCCCAGGCAAAGACCGCAGACAGGCCGACACGCTGAGCAGGACGGTCCGGCAATGCGATACTGTTCGTTCTCGCGGGAGGGGCGGGTCCGTTTCGGTTTTGAGCTTGAACCCGGGATCCTGGTGGACCTTCTCCACGCGCTGGAGGCACTGCTCCGGGACGGCGGGGTCCCTGCGTCGGCGGAGTCGCTTTGTCTCCTCCCTGACCTCAAACATTGGCTGGCCGCGGGCACCGCAGCGCGGGAGACGGCGGAACGGGTACGGGGAATCCTGTTGGAACGTGATCCCCCGGACCGGCCCGGGACCTTTCCCCAGAAACGCTGTCGGTTGTTGGCCCCGCTCAGGCCGGGGAAGATCATTGGAGTCGGCCTCAACTACCGGAAACATGCCGAAGAACAGGGGGCGCCGCTGCCCGAACGGCCGGTGCTGTTCGCCAAGTTCCCGTCAGCCGTGATCGGCACCGACGAACCGATCAAGATCCCTCCCTCCAGCCAGAAGGTGGACCCGGAGGCGGAGCTCTGCGCCGTCATTCTCACTGGAGGGCGAAATCTTTCCCGGGAGCAGGCCGCCGATAGCTGTGCCTTCACGGTCGGCAACGACGTCACCGCCCGGGACATGCAGCACTCCGATCGGCAATGGGTGCGCGGGAAGTCTTGTGACACCTTCGCACCCCTCGGCCCCTATGTCGTGACCCGGGACGAGATTGGCGATCCCCATGACCTGCTCATCGAGCTGCGGGTCAATGGGGAGCTGCGGCAGTCGGCATCCACCTCCGACCTGATTTTCGACAGCTACGCCCTGATCGAGTTCATTTCCGAGACAATCACCCTCGAACCGGGCGATGTTGTCTTCACCGGTACGCCCAGCGGGGTGGGGGTCTTCCGCGACCCGCCGGTCTTCCTGCAGCCGGGCGATCTGGTGGAGGTCAGCATCGAGAAGCTCGGCGTGCTGTCGAATCCGGTGGTCGCCTGCTGAGCGGCACCGTCGAATCACCAGGCGAGACGGCCAGGTCTTGGGGTGCCGCCCCGGTGGCTTCACGGACCACACAACCGGCGGGACGAGCCCTGTCTCAGGCGGCCACTTCCAGAACCTCGGAAGCGGCCCGGCGACCCGCGCCGTCTACGGCCACCACCTGGTAGGTGTGGGTTTTCTCCCCTGCCGGCTGGTCATCAAACCAGAACGGCTCCTTCGTGACCTGGGGAAGATGTCCGACACTTCCCACCGGGACCCCGTCGCGACGGATCTCATAGTGCAGGATCGGCTCGTCGGCGGCATAGGCACTCTGCCAGCTCAGCCGCACTGCAGTCCCCGACCATGTCTGCTCCCGCACCGCCCTGAACTCCCGAGGCGCCCCCGGGCCCTGCGCCTGCAGCTGGAACCAGTTGGTCTGTCCCTGACGGGCCCGCATGGCCAGCTCCTCGATTTCCCGGCGATGGGTCTCCCCAAAATCCTCGATCCGAACCTGGGCTGCGGAGAGATTCTGCATCAACTGGCACTGCCGGTCGTCGGCATCGATCCGCCCGATCCCGATAATCGCCGTACTGACACCGGAGGTCGAGAGGGCGTATTCAACCAGCGGGCGGCTGGGGAGATGGGGAGCGCCCACCGCGGTGACCACGTCGGCCGGCGTTCGGGACCATCGCGGCTCCTTGGTGTACATGGCCCCGTCGGCGAACACTTTCATGGCAATGATCCCCATGTTCTTCGCCTTCGCGACGGGAATCACGTTGTACTGGTGGCACAGATACCGGCGGTCGTTGGCGTTGATGGCCACCAGCAGCGTATCCAGAATGTTCTGCCGGTCCCGCTGCAGGCACTCCATCAGCACCGGGGACGAGAAATGTCCGGTGATCCCGAGGTGGCGGATCAGCTTTTCCCGCTTGGGATTCAAGCCGGTCCGGTCGGTACCGTCCCGGAAGTCGAGCAGTGCCGCCAGGGCACCGACCCGTTCGGCGGCCGGGTCCGGATCGTCGAGCCCCTCATAGATGGCGTCCACCTCCTCCAGGGTATTGAGATTGTGGATCTGGAAAAGGTCCAGGTAGGCCCCCGGCGGGTAGGCCCCACGGCCGTCGCCGAACATGATCGAGAGCGACCGGCGCAGATCGTCCACTGCGGTAAAGGCCGCCCCCCCTTCCGAACGGCTCAGGATACCCGGACGGCTCCCGCGCCCCCAGCGGACCATGGTCTTGGACGCCACAAACAACGCACGGCGGGCTCTTTCATCATAGCCCGGCGTTCCAGGAACCAGGCCGAGGGTCCGGAAGGCTTTCCCAAAATTGCTCTGACTCGGTCCATACACATTGGACGTGTCCAGATAGTTCACTCCGCTGCGCACCGCCTTCACGATAATCGCCTCCGGGTCGACGCCCTCGGGCGTCCACTGCAGGGAGGCTTGACCACCCAGCCCCAGCGTGGCCACCTGGAAACCGGTACGGCCCAGCAGGCGGGTCATCGGCCGGCTCACTCCGACCCGGCCCAGACAAAGGGCGGGAGCTGCAGCCCACGCAGCACCGGCGGAGGAAACCTGGAGAAACTGACGGCGAGACAATTTCCTGGTCATGGTTCTCTCCTTTCCAACCTGTCAAGGACCCGGAACCGGCGGCACCAATACCACCGCCCGGTGGATCTCCAGTCGGGGGAGCTGGAGCCGAACCGCCCCATCGACGTAATCGTAGACCGGTTCCTCCCCTCCCGGTTCGAGGATCACCCGACTGGGCCGCGGGTGGCGAATCCGGATCTGCAACGGACCCACCGGTGGGATCTCATCGAAAACATGGATGCGGGCATCGCCATGCGGGCCGGCGGTGTTGACCAGGTGAACCACGGTCTTCGTTCCCGCCCGTTGCAGGGTCACGTCCACGCTGCGGGATCCCACCACCTCTACCGCCGGCTCCGGGAACAGCTCCCTGACCAGCGAGGTCAGGAAATCCCGGGCTACCGAAGTCGCCGCATGAGCGTACCGCTCGCCCAGATCGAGATACACGGCAGCCAGTTGCCCCTTGCCCAATGTGCGGATCGAAGCCGCCGGCGACGCCGGCGCTGCAAAGTCGTTGGGGTCCCGGGGATCGACCCGGAATTCGCCGAAGGGTCTGACGTCGGGGTCGAGGCGAACCCTCCGGGACCGCGCGTTGACACCGGCAATGTGGCCGCCCCAGGCCAGGCCGTTGACCCGTTTTTCCGCCGCATCCTCCCAGGTAATCCCGAGATCGGCGGCAAACAGGTCGGCGGCATCCGGTCCGACGACCAGCAGCCTTCCTCCCTCGCGGACATATCGCAGGAGGTCGTCGCGGAAGTCCGGTTCGATGGAACTCCACTCCGGCCACACCAGCAGCGGATATTCACGCATCCGGCCGCCGTCCAGGTGGTGTTCCATCACCACATCCACGACGTTCTGTCCGTCCAGCAGACACTGCAGCGTCCCCCTTAACGGCGTCAGCTCGCCATGCCAGGCGGCGAAGAGCTTGCGGTTGACCCGATAGAAGGCGCGGCCGGAGTAAATCAGTCCGATCTGTGGCACGGGCGTCGAACGGTGGCTGAAAGACTGCCTTTCCCGGCAGAATTTCGCCACTTTGGACATCAGGTCCATCTGCCACAGCCGCACCGAAGCATCCCTGCGCTGCGGAAAGTACGCCTGGAACCCGCCTCCCAGAGCGATCACCACCGCCGCTTCCTGCTGCATCTGTGGAACGCTCTTCGTGCTGTACAGGCCGTCGGTCCAGGTAAAGCTCCACGCCATCAGGTCCCAGGGCTTGCCCTGGTGAACCATGGCTCGTGCCTCGAAGCGGGCGGAGTTGACGCTGTCGGTAGCCGAGAAATCGCCGGAAATGAAGTCCACGTCGACGGCCACCGGTTCAGGCATCATCGACGAATACGCCCAGTTGCTCGCGACCTGGAAGGCCGGGTCGAAGCGGTGCAGGGCGTCCACATAATGGGACAGGTAGCGACGGAATCCGTCCCGATTGAACTCCGAGAACGCATCCCAACCGGGTTCGCCGGGAGTCCGGGGGACCCGTCCCCAGCCGCCGGACTCCTGAAAGCGCCGAACCGCCTCGGGTCGGTAGTCACGCTCCACCGCCCAGCATTCCCCGTCCACCCAGACCCCGTCGACTCCGTAACGGAGTCGCAACTCTTTGAGCTGCGGGATCAGGAGGCGGTCCACGTAGGGGCCGAAGACCGAGGTCAGGCGTTCGTCGGGCTTGCCTTCGGGATCAAGCCTTGCCCAATCGCTATGCGTTCGGACCGCGGCGGCATCCCACACACCGGAGTGGTGGACATAGAGAGCGACGCCCCGGCGTGCCGTCACTTCGCGCCAGATTTTGAGCGGGTCCCGTACAAAGCCAGGGGCGGGGTGCCCGATCTCGGTGGGATAGCTGGAGACGCCTGGGTGCCCCTTGCTGTCGACTTGGATGTAGTCCGGCTGGACCAGGTCAATCACTGCCTCCACCATTTCAGGCGTCAGGCGGCGGCCGACGTCGGTGCAGTCGTCGCCGGCGTGGAAGTCGAAGTGGATGCCCAGGAAGCTGTCCGAGCGACGCAGCCGGGGAGGATCCTCGGCACCGGCCGGAAAGCCCGAGAGACCCAGAGCCACGGTCAGCATCCAGGGAAGCCGTGCGCGCATGATCAATGCCTCACTGCCGCTTCGACCACGGCGGCCGGGTCGGCGCCCTCCACGACTCAGAAACGCAGACGCTTCAGGTACTCGCAGCTCGCCCTGATACTGGCGAGGGGTGCAGCCGGCCGGTCATGTTCGACAATAAAGTGGCGCAACCCCGCCTGATCGGCCTTGGCAAAGAGAGTCCGGAAGTCGATGGTCCCGCTGCCGACATCCACCATACCCCCGGATGAATCCATGTCCTTGACGTGACACAGGACAAACCGGCCGGGATGCCGCTCAAAGTAGGACAGGGGATCCTGCTTGGCGGAAATCATCCAGAACAGATCGACTTCCATGGCCACCAGCGCGGGATCCGTTTCGTTCAGCAGGATCTCATAGGGCAGCCTGCCTTCGATGGCCTGAAATTCGAAGGCATGGTTGTGATAGCCGAAACGCAGGCCCGCCTCCTTGCAGCGTTCCCCGAAACGGTTGAACTCGGCGGCGATCCGGCGGTAGGCGTCCAGCGAACCCCGCTCCGATTCGGGCAGACTGGGCACGATCAGGAACCGATGCCCGATGGTGCGGGCCTGCTCGATCAGCTCGTCCAGTTGATCGCGCACCGGTTTCAGACCCACATGAGCGGCCGGCGCATCGAGCTGGAGGTCCTGCAGCAGCGCCTTGATCTGGTCTGCCGGACGTTGGTAGTAACCTGCAAACTCCACCTCGTGGTAGCCAGCCGCCGCAACCTCCCTGAGGGTTCCCTCAAAGTCCTTCGCCATCAGAGACCGCACCGTGTAGAGCTGCAGGCCGATCTTTTCCAGGCTGCGTTCGGCACGAGCCGCCGCGGTGGAGGCAGTCAAGGGCGCCGCCATCGCCACGGCCAAAAAGTCACGTCTCTTCATCTTCTCGGTACCTCCGGACAGTGGGTGTCAAAGTTCCTCGATACTCTGGATCAACTGGTCCACTACCGCCCGATCCGTCTTCGGATTGAAGAACACGGCTTTCCAGGCAGGCAAGGCCAGACCGTGGGGAGTGTACCCCATCGCAGTGGTGAAGCTGAGGCAGGCATCCTTTTGCGGATCCATCATGTGCCTCCGCTTCTCGAACAGATGCCTCACCTCCTTGAAATACCGCTGGTAGTCCTTCTCAGCCAGTTTGCCCGCCTCCACCCGCCGCAGGATCTCCGCGGCATTGCGCCCCTTGGGGAGCACCCACCAGACGACGTTGGTGCCCACCGTGTCCATGTTCAGCACCTTGCAGTAATCCAGAGCCTCCAGCCGTTGCTTCAGGTAGTAGGCCATCTCCAGGGCATGGGCCACCAGGATCTGGTAACCGGCAAGGCCGATGCCGTTGAGGCTGGCCATGACCGAGTAGGGTCCGATGGCCGGCCGGGAACACTCCAGCGTGAAAAGGGCCGGGTCCCGACGGTACTCGGCCTCGGCGAAGTACGGGATATCCTCCTTGCTGCGGAACAGGTGAACCAGGTCGTTGCGATGGTTGACCACGAAGGCCGAGGCGGGGTAATGGCCCCAGCCCATCTTGTGAAAATCGATGGTGACGGAATCGGCGAAACGGAGCGTTCGGCAGCAGGCTTGCGATTTCTCGATCAGGGGCAGGACCTCAGGGGCAAAGCCGTAGGGATTGGCGACGGTGTCGTACTCCATAAGAAAACAGAGGGTCCAGCCCACGGCCGCATCCACATGGATCTGGGGAGGCGGAGCCCCATATTGTCCCGCTTTCTCGTGGGCGATGCGGCGGATCCCCTCCACGTCGTCGATCCCGAAAGCATCCGTGCTGCCGAAGGTGGCGATGATGAACGCCGGCTTGGCACCCGAACCATAGATTTCGTCCAGCCGGTCCGCCAACAGATCGAGGCGCATCGAGCAGTCTTGGTCGGTGGGAATGGCGTGCAGGTTGTCGGTTCCCAGTCCGAGCCAACTCGCCAGCGTCTGGTTGGAGTAGTGAGCCGCCGTGGAGACGATCCCCACCAGCCGCTCTCCGGCGAGTCCTTTCCGCAGCGTCTGCGGACTCACCTTCTCGATGCCGATCTTGCCGCCGTACATGTTCGAGATCGTCCCGCCGGCGGTGAAGACCCCCCAAGGTGACTCGATGTGGTAGAAGAGCAGGTTGGCCAGCGAAGTGATGGCCTTGACCTCCAGCTCGTTGGAGCGTTGGCTGTAAGTGTCGACACACAGATTGGGGTTTTTCAGCAGGCAGGCGACGGCTCCCACCAGCGAAGCATAGTTGGCAGGGCCTTTGACGTTCTCAAGGTGCAGCTTCGAATACCAGCCGTCGGTACCCCAAAAGAACGGGAAAATGGCATCCCTGGCGTCCTTCAGATTCCCGGGCAAGGTGTTGATCTCGGGGTTGGCCTGGGCAGTCTCGTAATTCTGCGACATGGTCTTGGCCGGCGGAAGTATTTCCTCCGCCTCCATGGCACTGAGCAGTTCTTCGAAGATCCGGAGCAGCTCGGTCTTGTCGCAGGAGAAGAAAATTTCATTCAGGCGCCGGAGGTCAGGTTTGTCCATGCCCACCGCCAGGTTGAGGATTTGCGGAACCTCACGCGTCCAGACGTTTCCCATTCTGGCTGCAGCCGGCCGGCGAGGCAAGAGCCCTGCCCCGCTGTGCGAAGATTGGGAGCGAATCGCCGACAGGGAGGCAGTTGTGGAAAATTCGCCGGATCGTCCACCGGACCGGTCGCCGGGAAGTCTTCGGCAGTTGGCTGGGCTTTGCCTCCGCCTCGGCGTCATCGCGTTCGGGGGACCGGCGGCACATATCGCACTGTTTCGCGAAGAAGTGGTTCGACGGCTGAAGTGGCTGTCGGAGGAAGAATTCCTGGATCTGCTGGGTGCGGTGAACCTGATCCCGGGACCCAATTCCACCGAACTGGTGATTCATATCGGGCTGCGGCGCGCGGGCTGGCGTGGGCTGGTGGTCGCAGGCTCCTGCTTCATCCTGCCCGCTGCTCTGATTTCCGGACTTCTCGCCTGGGTCTATGTGCGGTTCGGCCGCCTGCCGGAACTTGAGGGTCTGCTGTACGGAGCAAAACCCGTGATCATGGTGGTGATCCTCCGGGCCCTGTGGGGTCTGGGCCGCACGGCGCTGAAGACCCCGGACCTGGCTGTGCTCGCCGCGATCGTGGCGGGCCTCAACCTGGTGGGCGTCAACGAGCTGGTCTTGCTGGCCGCCGCTGGTCTGTTCTCTGCGGCCGCCAGGACTTGGGGCCGGGAGAGGCCTCACCCGGCGATCTGGCCGTTGCTGCCGCTCACTGCCTCGGCCCCGGCCGCGGCTACGGTAGTGGGGCTCGGCCCCCTCTTCCTGTTCTTCCTCAAGGTGGGAGCAGTTCTGTTCGGCAGCGGTTATGTCCTGCTGGCGTTTCTGAGGGCGGACCTTGTGGAACGCTGGCACTGGATCAGCGAAGCCCAGTTGCTGGACGCGGTCACCGTCGGCCAGATCACTCCCGGCCCCCTGCTCTCCACCGCGACTTTCATCGGCTTTCTGGTGGCCGGCGGTGCGGGTGCGGTGGTCGCGACGCTGGGGATTTTTCTGCCTTCGTTCGTCTATGTCGCGATGAGCGGCCCCTTGATCCCGCGTCTGCGGACTTCTCTCTGGGCCGGCCCGGTCCTGGACGGAGTCAATGCTGCGGCGCTGGCGCTGATGGCGGTGGTGAGCTTTCAGCTTGGGCACGCCGCCTTCGTGGATCTGCCCACAGTTCTGATCGGGGCGCCGGCGGCTTTCCTCATCTTCCGGCAGGGTATGTCACCGACTGGACTGATCGCGGTGGGCGCCGCTGTGGGCTGGCTGGCCCGAACGCTGGGCTGAGGCGGCGTCAGGGCGCAGCCGCCAGACGGGCGTTCAGCTCCGATTTCCGTTTTTCGAACTCCTGGCGCTGGGTCGAAGTGGGATTGTTGGACAGGAACATTTCGCACACGGCGATCGCCTCTTCCACCCGGCCGGCCTTGCTGAGCAACTCGATCAGCCGCTGGTAGGCTTCGGCCCAGGCGAGGTTGAAGTTGATGGCCTCCCGGAATCGTTCCTCCGCGGCTTTGAGGTTACCCCGCTTCTGATAGAAGATGCCGATCTCGAGGTTCTTGCGGGCCTGCTCGGGGTCGTGGGGGTATACCTTCTCCTCATCTTTTGACAGCCGTTTCTGGACCTCGTCCCGGATCAGGACCGGCTTGCCGGCTGGCTTCTGGGAGGACTGGTTCAAAGCCGTTAGCTGGCTGGACAGGAGCAGAATAGGAACAAGAATGTAAACACGCATTTCAACTCACAACTATTGTAACCTTCTTGTCCTTGTCAAACGGATGGGCTTGGTGCTAGCATTAGAGGATACGACTGATCGAGGGTCAGCCTACGCGCGGCCGGCCTTTGTCGCAGCCGATACCCTCGCAGTACTTCAGGAAGCTCCCCATGGTCAATCGAAAGTTGATACGCCCTTCGTTATCCGATCTGAGGGATCAGGATCAGTCCAGGTATCCGCGAGGCCCGAGGAAACGCGTACCGCCCGAGCAGACCAGCGCCGAAGAGTACTATTACCTCAAGCAGATGGCCAGCAAGACCCCGATGGTGGTCCTGCTTACCGATGGTGAGGTCATCCGCGGTGCGATCGAGTGGTACGATAAGAACTGCATCAAGGTGAACCGGGAACGAGAGCCTAACCTCCTGATCCCCAAGCACTCCATCAAGTACATGTACAAGGAGAACGAGGTCAAGGGAGTGGAGGACTCGGACCTGTTCCTGCCCCCAGACCAGGACGAGTGAGCACGCCCGCGGCCGCTCCACCTGAGGTTGCATTTTCCCTGGGAGATCCTAACGGCATCGGACCGGAAGTGCTCCTGCGGGCTCTGTGTCGCCTCTCCGGGGTCGAGTCGTTCCGCGCAGTCATCTTCGGGCCGGAACGGTACCTGCACGGTCTTGCGGAGACGTTGGCTCTCAGCCCGGATTTTCGCCACCACCGCATCGTCCCCTTGGCCGAGTACCCGTTTCCCCCGCCGTGGGGACAGGTCAGCTCAGCGGCCGGCCGTGCGGCGTGGACTTCCTTGTCCGCAGCCGTTGAATACTGTCGCGAGGCCGCAGTGTCGGGGCGCCGGCCGTTGCTGGTCACCCCTCCCGTCCACAAGGAGGCTTTGCAGGAGGCCGGCTTCCGGTACCCGGGGCAAACCGAGTTCCTGGGCGCCGCCTTTCCCGGCAGCGAGGCGGCGATGGCTTTCCTTTCCGATCGGTTCCACATCATTCTCGCCACCACCCACATCGGACTGAGGGAAGTGTTCGGGCACCTGTCCCCGGAGCTCATTGTCCGGAGGGCCGCCCTCTTCCATCGGACGCTGGCGCGACTCCTGGGTCGGGTTCCACGGATTGCGGTCGCAGGTCTGAATCCGCACGCTTCAGAAGGGGGGAGATTCGGCGATGAGGAGGCGCGGATTCTGGGGCCGGCCCTACGCCGGCTGGCCGCAGAAGGTTATGAAGGCATGTCCGGGCCGTGGCCGCCAGACTCCGTCTTCAGACAGGCGGACCACGGGCAGTTTGACGGCGTGGTGGCCCTGTATCACGATCAGGGACTGATTCCCCTTAAGCTGGTGGCGTTCCACTCGGCAGTGAACACCACGCTCGGGCTGCCGATCGTCCGCACCTCACCGGACCACGGCACGGCATTTGACATCGCCGGGCGGGGGGTGGCCGATTCGAGCTCGATGGAGGCAGCCATCCGATGGGGTCTGAGACTCTGCCGGCAACCGGCCGGTGGGGCTTAGGATCGGACCCTCCCGGGAACGGACTCGCTCCCGACCGCTCAATCCCCGGCCACCAGCTCCGCCAGCGTACGCACCCCGAATCCCCGCGGGCCCTCGGACTTCTGATCGCCCTGGAACAGGTCCACACCCGCCATATCGATGTGAACCCAGGGGGTATCGCCCACAAACTCCTCGAGGAACTTGGCGGCGGTGATGGCTCCGCCCCACTTCTGCCCCACGTTGCGGAGGTCGGCGATGTCGCTCTTGAGGTCCTCCCGATACTCCGGATCCAACGGCAGGCGCCAGAACTTCTCATAGGACCGCCCCGCCGCATCCAGGAACCGCCGGACGAGCTTCTCGTCATTGCTGAAGAAGCCGGCCCTGACGTGACCCAGAGCGATCACACAGGCTCCCGTCAGGGTGGCGATGTCCACGATCTCGGTGGGGGAGTAACGCGCCTTGGCCCAACTGATGGCATCGGCGAGGATCAGGCGTCCTTCCGCGTCGGTATTGATGACCTCAACCGTCTTGCCGCCGTGACATCTGATGACGTCGCCGGGACGCTGGGCTCGCCCGCCGGGAAGATTTTCCACCACCGGGATGACAGCCACCGCGGCCCTTGGGACGCCGAGCCGGGCGACCGCCTGCATGGCGCCCACGACCGCGGAGGCGCCGGCCTTGTCGGACTTCATCTCCTCCATCGACTGGGCAGGCTTCAGGGAAATCCCCCCGGCGTCGAACGTGACCCCCTTGCCCACCAGACAGATGGGCTTCTCCCGGTCCTTCTTTCCGCGGTGTTCCATGACCACAAAGCGGGGCGGATGCTCACTGCCGGAAGCTACCGCCAGGACCGCTTCGAGTCCGGCTTCCCGGATCGCGGTCTCGTCAAAGACCGTCACCTTCAGCCCGACAGCCTCGGCCGCCTCCCGGGCCTCCTCCGCAAACACCTCGGGCGTCATTCGGTTCCCAGGCTCATGGGTGAGGCGCCGCGCAAGATTAACCGCTTCGCCATAGACCTGCGCCTTTTCGTAAAGGGCGGCAAAACGGCGCAAATCAGCCCGATCGGACAGCAGGAAGACCAGTTCTTCAATCTCGGCGACGCGGTTGTTCTTGGACTTGTAGGAACCGGGGTCGAAGGTACTCATCAGGGCCCCGTCGACCGCCATCGTGACAAAACGGGCCTCGTCCGGCAGATTGGCTGAAACCGCCGCCAGCCGGCGCAGTTTGCCGCCTTTCAGGCTGCGAAGCGCTTTCAGGACCGACCGGCGTGTCCGGTCCGGATCCAGGTCCTCCCGCTTTCCCAGGCCCATCAGGATGAGTCGTTCCGCCGCCACCAGATCACAGCCATACAGGACGAGGATCTCGCCGGCTTCGCCCTTCCACTCGCCGGAGCTTCGCAGCCGTTCCAGCAAGGGTGCAAGGGGCCCTTCTTCGCGCTTGAGCGAATCCTCAGCCAGGGGCAGGATCAGGGCGTCACAAGAAAAGGCCGGCCAGTCGGCCGGACGGCCACTAATTTTCATGGCTCACTGTCTCCGCTTCATCTCGGCTTCAACTTCCCGTTGAATGGTTCTCCGGCGGGCGGTTTCCCGCTTGTCGTGCAGGCGTTTCCCGCGGGCCAGTCCCAGTTCGACTTTTGCGCGGCCGCCCTTGAAATACAGGTTGAGCGGCACCAGAGTGAGCCCGCCCTTCTGGATTGCTGTCTGCAAACGCTCGATCTCCCGACGTCGAAGCAGCAGTTTGCGGCGACGTTCAGGTTCGTGATTCCGGAGGTTGCCGTGGGAATATGGGCTGATGTGACACCCCTCCAGCCACATCTCGCCGTCGATAATGCGGGCGTAGCTGTCCTTGAAATGCACCTGGTGATCGCGCAGCGACTTGACTTCCGTACCCACCAACACGATGCCCGCCTCGAGACGTTCCAGGATCTCGTACTCGTGAAAGGCTTTACGATTTGAGGCAACGGCAGCCATTGGGGGTAATTCCGAATGTTAGCCCAAGCCTTTCTCACGGAGCAATTTCCGGTAAGCCGCCTCGGTTGCCTCGATCTTGCGGGCCGCGGTGAAGCACTCTTCCACACGTTTTCTGCCCGCCGCTCCAAACTCCCGGCAGAGTTGTGGCGACGCCAGCAGTCGGGCCAGTGCCGCCGCCAGCGGCTCCGACTCCCCGGGGGGAACCAGGTAGCCGGTGACTCCGTCTTCAACCAGCTCCGGAATCCCGCCCACCGTCGTCGAAACCACCGGCCGGCCGGCGGCCATGGCCGCCAGGATCGCCGAGCTCAGGCCCTCCGACAGCGAAGGCAGGCAAAAGATGTCGAAACATTTCATCAAGGCTTCGCTGTCCGGGCGAAAGCCCAGAAAGCGGACCCGCCCGCTCAGGCCAAAACGCTGAACCATCAGCTCGAGTGCCGGGCGGAGCTTCCCATCGCCGACAATCACCACCGCGAAATTGAGATCCGTCGTTCTGGTCAACAGATGGACAGCGTCCAGCAGGGTCGTATGTCCTTTTTCCTGACTCAGATGCGCCACCACCCCGATCAACGGCCTTGGTTCCGGCAGAGCCAGATCAGCCGGCGGCAGACGGTCAATCCACTCCAGGTCAGCCCCCTCGTAAATCACTTCCACCAGTTCTTCGCGGACACCGGCGGCAAGCAGGGTGCGGCGGATACTCTCGGACACGGTGAAGACCCGGTCCAGGAGCCGGCTGTACTTATGGCGGCTGAAACGGGAGCCGAGCGGGAAGTTCACCCGCCGCGAACACACCACAATCGGCACCCCCTCCCGCCGGGCAGCCAGTGAACCAGCAATCACCGGGGTGGGGGTGTTGAAGTGCACTATGTCGACGGGGTGGTCGCGCAAGATGCGTCGCAGCCGGGGGTAGGCGAGCAGGCTTACCTCCGACCGTTGCCGAAAGTCGACGACTGGGATGCCCTGCCCTTCGGCTTTCCGGGCCAGAGGCGAATCGGTGGGGGCGGCCAGTTTCGTCTGCAGCCCCCGGCGACGCAGCCCTGCGATCAAGCCGAAAAGCTGTTCCTGGCCGCCTCTCCAGACGGTCTCCGTGTCCACATACAGCACGCGGATCGGACGGGAAGATCCGGGGGCCGCTTCAATCCTTGCAGACACCGTCGAGTTCCTGTGTTCCGGGAGCCCGAGACTGCAGTTCATAGAGTTTCAGATACCGGAATGCGGTGGAGACCGCCGCGAGCCAAGCCACGGCCAGCCCGGGAAACCCGTCCAGAATGCCCAAACGCCAGAGGTAGTTCCTCCCGAACGCCAGCGCCGGGTGCAACAGCAGATGGTGGAGGCGCGTCCGGCGTCCTCGCTCGAACTGGTCTTCCGCAGCCAGTCGCGAGAAGTGTTTGAGCTGTTCCAGATACTCATCCAGCGTATCGTATGTCAGATGCTGGATCTCTCCCGACAGATCCCCCACACGTCCGGTTTCCACTTGGAAGCGTTCGTGGACCCTCCCGCCGACCCAGCGGCCGCAGGAACGGCGGTAGAGCCTGAGCTGACGGTCCGGGTACCAGGTGGAATGACGGATCCAGCGCCCCAGAAAGTACGTCACTCGGGGGATCCGGTAGCCGTCGGCGGCGGGGTCCCCCTCCTTCCACTCGCGGATCTCCCGCTGCAACTCCGGCGCCAACCGTTCGTCGGCATCCAGACTCAGCACCCAGTCGGTGGGCGCAAGCTCGGTGGCGCGCTGTTTCTGGTCGCGGTAGCCGCGCCACGGCTCCACGTAAACACGCCCGGTAAACGTCCGGCACAGCGACACGGTTTCATCGGTGCTGCCGGAGTCCAGGACCACGATCTCGTCACAAACGACGGCCAGACTGGCAAGGCAGTCTCTGATCTTGGCGGCCTCGTTGCGGCAGATGACCACACCCGACAGCGGCGTCAAGGGGCCTCCGGATGGTGCGCAGCCACCTCCTGGTGGTTGCGGTAGATACGGATCGGCGCGGTTCGATAGAACTCGCCCAGTAACCGGCTCAACTCACGGTCGCCGCGCCGGGCGCGCAGGCGTTCCTGACGTCGCCGGCGCAGCGCCTCCGGAAGCCGCCGCAAAGCGGCGGCCAGCGCCCAGTAGAAATGGTAATCCAGCACCAGGAGCCGACTGAGTACCAGCAGTCCGAGCATCCCCAGATGTGACGCCAGGTAAGTCGGGGAGTGAAGGTTGATCCAATGGAACAGCAACCGGTTGCGCAGCGAGATGCGGTCCACCGTCTTTTGCTTCCAGTAGGACCCGATGGTGGCACTGGTGCGATGCCGGGCACGGCTGCGCGGCTCGTAATGGACGCTCCATCCGCGTTTCCAGGCCCGGTACGAGAGATCCACGTCCTCCCAGTGAAAGGGTGACAGCAGCTCGTCAAATCCTCCCAGTTCTTCCAGTTTCGCCCGGTGGTAGGTGGCAAAGCCGCCGATGGCGTAAGCAGACAGGAGGCGACGCCCGCAGACCCACTCGTCGCAGTCACCCTCCACATCGTAATTGAAGTACACGCTCCAGAATCCCCGCCGGAACCGGCCGAACCGGCCTCCGGTGGCGAACCATGCGTCGTCCCACTCGAAGACTCTTGCGGTCACCGCAAATACGGACGGGTCCTCGAAATGGAGCGCCATGTATTCCAGGTAGTCAGCTTCAATCCGGACGTCGTTGTTCAGGAGGGATACCAGGTCGTGGCGGGCATGGCGAAACCCCAGATTGCAGGCGGCGGCAAAACCGCGGTTACTGGCGCTGCGGACGACCCTGACCTGGGGATACTCAGCAGCCATCGCCTCCGCCGTACCGTCGGTACTGCCGTCATCGGCCACAATGAGTTCCACCAGGCCGCCGGTCGCCTGCCGGTAACGGCTGGCGGCGTCGAGGAACGAGGGCAAATTCTCGCGGAGCAGATGAAGTCCGTTCCAAGTGGGGACCACAACGCTGATGGAGAAGCCGGCGGCGTCCTGGCCCCGGCTCCTCCCGTCCTGGTTTTCCCCCTCCACCCCCGGCATCAAAAGCGCTTGAGCTGGGCAAAGACCGCCTGCCGGCCCAAGGCCTCCTCGATCCGGATCAACTGGTTGTATTTGGCGATCCGGTCGGTCCGGCTCGCGGACCCGGTCTTGATCTGACCAGCGTTGGTGGCCACAGCGAGGTCGGCGATGAAGGCATCCTCGGTCTCGCCGGACCGGTGCGAGATGACGTTGGTGTAACCGGCGGTCTTCGCCATCTCAATGGTGCGCAGGGTTTCGGTAAGAGTGCCGATCTGGTTGAGCTTGATCAGGATCGAGTTGGCGATACCGTCCTCGATACCGCGGCGGAGTCGCACCGGGTTGGTGACGAAGATGTCATCTCCCACCAGTTGGACCTTGCCTCCCAACGCTTCGGTAAGCAGTTTCCATCCCTGCCAGTCGTTCTCGGCCAGACCATCCTCGATGGAGTAAATGGGGTAGCGCTCGATCCACTGGGTGTACAGTTCGACCATTTCCTCTGCGGTCTTCCGGGCGCCGCCGGACTTCTTGAACACGTACCGGCCCGAATCCCAGAGCTCACTGGCGGCCACGTCCAAGGCGATCAGGACGTCCTCGCCTGCACGATACCCGGCCTTGGCGATCGCCTCCAATACGACCTCCACCGCCTCCTCGTTCGACTTGAGGCTGGGGGCAAAGCCGCCTTCGTCTCCCACCGACGTGTTATAACCCCGGGACGCCAGCACCTTCTTGAGGTTGTGAAAGACCTCCACTCCCATCCGCAGGGCCTCACGGAAGGACGCGGCCTTGACCGGCATGACCATGAATTCCTGGAAATCCACGTTGTTATCCGCATGCGCCCCGCCGTTCAGGATATTCATCATGGGCACCGGCAAGACGGAGGCATTCACTCCGCCCAGATACTGGAACAGCGGCAACCCGACCGTATCCGCCCCGGCCCGGGCGGCGGCCATCGACACCGCCAGGATGGCGTTGGCACCCAAGTTGCGCTTGTTGTCGGTGCCGTCCAGCTCGATCATGGTCTGATCGATGTCGATCTGATCCACGATCAGCTTGCCGGCCAACGCCGGAGCAATCCGCTGGTGGATGTTTTCCACAGCTTTGAGCACACCCTTGCCCAGAAACCGCGCCTTGTCGCCGTCCCGAAGCTCGAGAGCTTCGTGCTCACCCGTGCTGGCACCGGAGGGCACCGCCGCCCGTCCGATCACTCCATCGTCGGTATAAACCTCGGCCTCGACCGTGGGATTGCCGCGGGAATCCAGGATCTCCCGGGCCCGAATGACTTCAATGTGTGACATGGGTTTTCTTCTTCCCTTCCACCGCCTGCAGCGCAGTGATCGCAGCAACATTGATGATGTCCTCAACGCTGCAGCCCCGGCTCAAGTCGTTCAAGGGTCGGGCCAGACCCTGCAGGATCGGCCCGATGGCCTCGGCTCCGGCCAGGCGTTGAGTCAGTTTGTACGAGATGTTCCCGGCATCCAGGTTCGGGAAGATCAGGGTATTGGCTCTCCCCTGGAGAGTGCTGTCCGGTGCTTTCCGTGCTGCCACCCCCGGCACCAGGGCGGCGTCGGCCTGAAGCTCTCCGTCGAAGACAAAATCCGGGCGGCGCTGACGGAGGATCTCCACCGCCGCTTTCACGCGATCCACCAGCGGATGCCGGGCGCTGTCCCGCGTGGAAAACGAGAGCAGAGCAACCCGCGGCTCGGTCTCAAGATAGATCCGGACATTCTCGGCGGTCGAGACGGCGATATCGGCCAGTTCCTCCGGCTTGGGGTCAGGCACGACGGCGCAGTCCGCATAAAAGAGAGCCCCGTCCTCGCCCCAGCGGGAATCAGGAAGGACCATGATGAAGAAGCTCGACACCACCGAGATCCCCGGCTTCAGCCCCACACAGCGGATGCCTGCCCGCACGGTATCGCCGGTGGTTCGTACGGCCCCGGCTACATATCCGTCACACTCCCCAGCATCCACCAGCAGGGCCCCGAAAGCCACCGGGTCGCGGACGTAGGCAGCCGCTTCCTCGGGAGTGACACCTTTGTGCCGGCGTTTCTGATAGTAGCGGTCCACCAGCTCCGGCAGTCGCTCCGAAGTGTCCGGATCGATGAGTTCCAGGCCCTGGAGGTCCACGTTGCGCGCCGCTGCGGCCGCTTCGATCTCCGCGGGTCGCCCCAGCACCACGGGCGTGGCGATGCCTTCCCGCAGCAAGCGGACCGCGGCCTCCAACACCCTCGGGTCCTCACCTTCGGGGAATACCAGTCGTTGAGGCTCAGCCTGGGCACGGCTGCGGAACTCGTCCAGCACGGTCATGGCGGTTCATGTTGACAGAGCCCCCCCACCCTGTCAATTGAGGCAGGCGGCCCCTCCCCACAACCGTTCTCGGCGCGGTGCAGGCCCTCCCGGGCTCACGCAGAGGTCATCCTCTCTGGCGGCGGAGGCGCTCTTCGACCCGCTTGACACTTTCGGCCACCGCGGGATCGGGATGCAGTTCCAAAGCCTTGCTGTAACTGCTCAAAGCTTCCTGATAACGTTCGGTCTTCTCGTAGATGTAGCCCAGACGGTGATGCGCCTCCCAACCGGCCGGACGCAATTCGGCACAGCGTTTGAAAGAGGCTTCGGCGGCGGCGAGCTGGTCGCCGAACAGTTGTGCCAGACCCAGGTTGTACCAGGCTTCAACGTTGGAAGGCTCGTCGCCCACCACGCGGTTGAGCAGTTCCACCGCCCGGGGGTACTGTCTGGCCTCGATGGCTGCAACCGCCTCCCCGAAGTCCACTCGACGCAGGAAACGCCGTGCCTCCGCGTAGTCAGGCTTCAAGGCCAGGGCCTGTTCCAGGTATCGCCGGGCGTCGGCAAGCTTGCCCAGCTGGTACAGCGAGACTCCCAGCTGGAGGACGTCGTTGAAGTCACCGCGCTGGATGCCCACCGCCCGCTCGAGTTCAGCCGCGGCTTCCGCGAACCGATTCAGTTTGTACCAGGCTGATCCCCGAAGCTGGTGAAGCTGGTAGCGCTCCCGCGGGGACTTGGCGGCCGTCTCGCCGCGATCCAGCACGCCGACGGCTTCCTGATAGCGACCCAGGTTGAACAGAGCGACTGCCGCCCCCAAGTGGGATGCAAAGCGGGATCCGTCAAGTTCCGCAGCTCTTTGGAACGCGGCCGCAGCCTTTGCGTAGTCCTTCAGCTTCAGGTAGGAATCGCCCAGGACCCGATAGCCGGCTTCATAATCGGGGCTAGCCTTGACCAACTGCTCGAATTCTTCCACCGCCTTCCGGTACTGGCCCTGCTTGTAATAGGAAATGCCTTTCTGGAAGTCGCCCTGGCCGGCTGCAGGCACGGTCAGCGCCCACGCCAGGCCGGCGGCCAACACACTTCTCAGAGAGGCTACTGGAAGTATCCCAAGGCTCGCCATCGCTCGATCTCCGACTCGGTCGGGATGGAAACGTTCTTGACCTCGAGCTGTTTCAGGAGGTCGAACACGTCCACCATCACGAAGTAGGGGACATCCGGCAGGGTCTGGATGATCACCGGCTTGTTCGGATTCTGTTGCATTCGGGACTGGACGTATCCTCCGACCTGTTCCAGCGTCATGGGTGTGCCGTCCACCTTGAACTGACCCTCACCGATAATCTGGATGTGGATGGCCTCCTCGGGTTGCACGTTGAGGTCGGTGGGATCGTCCTTGGGGAACTGGAAACGAAGCCCCTGGGTGGAGGTGAAGACGGCGGTGAGCATGAAGAAGACGATCAACAGGAAGGCGATGTCCGCCATGGAGGCGGTGGGAACTTCGGCGGATCGTCTGAAGCTGGAGCGTCGGCGCATGGGAATCCTCAGGGCTCGCTGCCGCGTCGCACCGGCTCGGCCCGCGTCAGCAGACCGATCCGTTTGGCGCCGTTGGTCCTCAGGGCATCCAGGACCTGGTCGATGGACTGGTAGCGGGCGTTCCGATCCGCCTTGACAACAAATTCCTGATCAGGTGCCAAGGTCACGATATCCCGCACCAGTTCCCCCAGTTCCGTGGCACCGGACAAAACGCGGGCCTCCTCCTGACCGGAAGTAAACGAGATGGCCCCGTCGGCGGTGACAGCGATGATCGAAGCTTCGCGGGACACCTCGGAGCGGATGATGGATTCAGGCAGCGTGACCCGGGTTCGTTCTGCGGAGAACGAGGTGGTGAGCATGAAGAAAATGATCAGCAGGAAGGCGATGTCCGCCATGGAAGCGGTGGGCACTGTGGGCTTGATGGTCCAGACCCGGTCGCGCAGGCGCATGGCTCAGGCCCGTCCCCCCTCGCTCTCGATCTCGTTGAAGGTTTCCAGCAGGACCGATGCACTGATTTCCATATCCAGCGCAAACTGGGCCACGCGGTTGTTGAAATAGTTGTACGCCGCCTGGACCGGGAGGGCGATCATCAAGCCGGTAGCCGTGGTGATGAGGGCCTCGGAGATTCCGCCGGCCACAACTTCGGGCTGACCGAGCCCCACCTCCGCCAGCCCTTCGAAGGAGGCGATCATGCCGGTCACCGTCCCAAGGAACCCGAACAGCGGTGCTATATTGGCCACCGTAGCCAGCACCCACAAGCCCTTCTCGAGCTTGGAAACCTCGTGAAGAGCCACGCTTTCCATCGCCTTCTCGATCTCCTCATGGGGCTTGCCGAAGCGGAGGAGACCGGATTTCAGCGTAATCGCAACCGGGTGGTCGTAGTTTTCACAGATTTCGATCGAGCGCCGGAGCTCACGCTTGAGGATCGACTCCCGTACCGCCGAGACGATCTCGGCGGTATCTCCCTTGACCCGATAGTAGGCGATGATCCGCTCGATGATGAAGATGACACCGAGGATGGAGCAAGCCAGGAGAGGCCACATCATGAGGCCGCCCTGGCTGAAGTAATCCCAGAGAGGTCCGCCCAACGTTAGTACCAATTCCGTTCCTCCAGTTCACACGACCCGACATCAGGAACCCGCATCCCTCCGTTGCTTCCACAACAGACGCCTGTCCCGCAGGAAAGGATCAAAGTAGCAGAAAGCCGGAAGGAAGTGCAAAACCGGCCATCGTGGCGGCTCAGGGGATCGTGATGTTGAGCCGCTTGAGCTTCTCGTTCAGGGTCGTGGGGTTCACGCGGAGCAGTCCGGCAGCCTTCTTCTGGTTCCAGTCGGTCTTCTTGAGGGCGGTCAGAATCAGGTTTCGTTCAAAGTCACGGGTCAAATCCTTCAGCGAGGCGCCGTTACCGTTCAATTGGAGACGACCCAGGCTCACTGAAGAGGATTCCAGGATGTCCTTCGGGAACAGGTCCTGGGTGATGACCCCGTTTTCCGGTGCCAACACCACCGCGCGTTCAATGGCGTTTTCCAGTTCCCGCACGTTCCCCGGCCAGTCGTATTCGATGAGGAGTTTCAGGGCCTCCTGGCTGACGACGCAGGGCGGACGAACCTCGTGTTCGCAAACCCGCTTGATGAAGTGTTCCACCAGCAGCGGGATGTCATCCTTGCGCTCCCGCAGGGGCGGTAAAGGAATGGTGATGACGTTGAGGCGGTAGTAAAGATCGTCGCGGAACTCACCTTTCTCGACGGCCGCCCTGAGGTCGCAGTTGGTGGCGGCGATGATCCGGACATCCACCTTGATGTTTTCCAAACCGCCGACCCGCCGGAACTCCCGCTCCTGGATCACCCGCAGCAGTTTCGCCTGAGTAGGCTGCGGCAAAGTTCCCACCTCGTCCAGGAACACCGTCCCCCCGTCGGCGATCTCGAACAGCCCCTTCTTGGTGGCGATGGCGCCGGTAAAAGCTCCCTTGACATGGCCGAACAGTTCACTTTCGAGCAGGTCGGTGGGAATGCTGCCGCTGTTGAGGGCGACAAACGGTTTGTCCGCCCGCGGGCTGGTATTGTGAATTGCTTTGGCCACCAGCTCCTTGCCGGTCCCGCTCTCGCCCACAATCAGAACCGTGCTGCGGGACGGCCCGACGTGTTGGATCAGCTCGAAGATCCGGCGCATCGGCTCGCTCTTGCCCACCAGGTTCTGGAACGAGTATCGCCGTTCCAGGGTCTGCCGCAGCCGCCGGTTCTCCAGTTCGAGCTCCCGCTGTCGAAGTCCGTTGCGGATGATATGGAGCAACTCGTCATTCTTGAACGGCTTGGTGACGAAGTCGAAGGCGCCGAGCTTGGTCGCCTGCACCGCGTTCTCGATGGAAGCGAAGGCCGAGATCATGACGACCACCAGATCCGGGTCCAAGTCCCGCAGCTCCTGGAGTGTCGGCAGTCCGCCTTTGCCGGGGAGCATCAGGTCCAACAGGACCAGATCGGCGGGCTCCTCCTTCAGTTTGGCCAAGCCTTCATCGGCGTGACCGGCGGCGAGGACGCGGTAGCCTTCCTTCTCCAGCAGGCGGGTGAGGACGTCCCGCATGATCTCCTCATCGTCAATGATCAGAATGGTCGGAGCAGGCATCACCCGAGGGCCTCAATTGATCCGCTTGACCGGCAGGTACAGTGAGAAGGAAGTTCCCCGTCCCGGCTCACTGGTGACGGCAATCCTTCCCGAGTGCTCCTGGATAATACCATAGGAGATGGAGAGCCCCAGGCCGGTGCCCTTGCCTACCGGTTTGGTCGTGAAGAAGGGGTCGTAGATCCGCTTGATGTCTTCCTTCGAAATCCCAACCCCCGTATCTTCTATCTCGACGACCAGTTCCGAGTTCTCCAGGCGGGTTGCCAGCCTGAGTCTCCCGCCGTCCGGCATCGAGTCGCGGGCATTGAGAAACAGGTTCATGAACACCTGCTGGAGCTTCCCGCCGTTGCCCACGGTCTTGGGCAGCGTCGGATCGAAGTCCATCTGCACCTCGATCCGGCTCTTGCGGAACTGATGTTCCAGCAACGACAAGGTATCCAGCATCAGAGAGTTGACGTTCACCTCCTCGAAGTCCCGGTCCGAGAAACGGGCAAAGTTCAAAAGGTTGTTGATGATCTCCGAAGCCCGGAAACTCTGCCGCTCGATCTTCTTCAACACCTCCCGCCTTGGGTCGTCAGCCGGGGTTTCCTCCAACAGCATTTGGGCATAGCTGGAGATCCCTGCCAGGGGGGTGTTGACCTCGTGGGCCAGCCCGGCCGCAAACAGACCGATGGAAGAAAGCTTCTCGGCCTGCTGCAACTGATTTTCCAGGCGCACTTTGTCGGTGATGTCGTCGAACACAAGGAGGGTTCCGGTATTGACGTTGTCCCGCGAAATAAACGGCGACAGAGTCACGTTGATCAGTCGCGACCGCCCGGCAGCATCCAGATGGGCCTTGAAGAGCTGGGTCAGTTCTTTGACCACCCAGTCCGGGCCGTCGACCATGTTCCGCAACGCAGCAATGAGATCGGCCGGCAGCACCTCATCGAGCCGGCGATCCACGGCCTGATCGCGGGGGATTCCGCTGATGGCGGCCATAGCCCCGTTCCAGACGGTGATCCTGCCCTCAGCGGTGATCACCACCACGCCCAAACTGATGCTTTCGACGACGTTGTCGCTATAGACACGAAGCTGATGCAGTTCGGCGGCCTTGGCCTCCAGCGAACGGTACAGCGCCGCGTTATCCACCGCGATGGCGGCATAGTCCGCCAAGGTGGAGACCATCTCCAGCTCCTCGCTGTCCAGGAAGTCTCCGTTCCGCTTGCGTCCGAAACAGAGCAGGCCGATCAGCCGCCCCCGCACGGAAAGGGGGGCGCAATAGCGGATCGCCCAGCGATGGAACACGGTCTGCAGGATTGCACCCGACGGCGGCAGCAGGTCCAGATCCAGCGTCCGGGTCTGGGCTTCCAGCACGTGCAGTGCGGCATCCGGCAACTCCAGCCCATCCGGAACCCTGGATTCCAAGGCAACGGCCGTCTCCAAGTGGAACCGATGGGAGGCAGCGTCATCCCGAAGGAAGACGGCCACCGGCGATACGTCCAGCGTCCGCCGGACCCGATCGCAAAGCTTGTCGCTCAGGTTGGGCAACTGGATCTCTGAAGCCAAGGTTCGGCCGAAATCCAGCAACGACCGCCGGTCTCCATAGCGATCCTTGTAGAAATAGCGGTCAAGCTGCTCCTGAATGCGGTCGCGCAAGGGCGCAAAGAACACCGCCACCGCCAGTGCGGAGACAGCCAGCAGCAGCGTCCCGGATTCGGTGGAGAGCCCCTGCAGCGCGTGGGCGATCAGCAACGCGATCCCCACGTAGAAAGCCAGCAGCGCCGAGCTGGCTATGACATAGGCTGCGCCCCGCTTGAAGATGAGTTCCACGTCCCGCAGGCGGAACTTGGCAACGGCGTAGCCGAAGCTCAAAGGAATCAACACCAGGGAGAGAACGGAAGCCTCCATCCAGCCCGCCGTCGGGAAGCCAAGCAGGTAGGGTAACCCGTAAAGCAGGCCGAAAGGCAGGAGCCCCAACACCGTCCCTGCCATGATCCATTGCACCTGCTTGCGCTCCACCACCCGAGAAGCCTGCCGGCGGGCTCGGGAGAGGACCCAGGCGGCAGCGCCGAAGACGCCCAGAAAATGCAGCAGCTCCAAGCGGTCGAACCGGTATCCCCACTCCGGATTCCTGGGCATGCCGGCAGGCTGCAGGGATCCGGTGAACCAGGCCAGGTGAATCGCCAGCAGCAGGACGGCGGGCACGTACACCAGCCGGACCACTCCCGGCCGGCTCCGCACGAGGTATCCCGCCTCCGGGAACTGCAGGCAAAAATGCAGAAACAGCGGCGGCAGCAGCAGAAACGGCGCCGCCGACAACCAGTACACCGCGATATCGAAGCCGTCCGCCCGGCCGGAATGGCGGAACTGTAACAGGCAGAATGCGACCAGACACAGCAGCGCGAAATGGAATGCGCCCGGCGATGCACTGTTGCGCAGATACGTAAATACCCCGATGAACAGGAACGCCGCCGCCACCACGATCAGGGGAATGTCCCGTGCGCTCAGCTGCGCCCGGAGCTCCAGACGTACCGGAAGGGTCATTTCAGAGCCGTCGGTGGGCAGGGTGAAGGTATAGTCGGTTACCTGCCCCCCGGCTGCCGATCCGGTCAGGATCTCCACCATCTCCGCGTGGTGGTCCAACGTGCGCACGGCCACGCCGTTGATGTCCTTCAGCACGGCACCGGGCGGGAGCAACGGAGACAGTTCGGGATCGAGCACCTGGGAAACCACCAGGCCCTGGTCGGACTGGGTCCATACGATGCCGTCGTAAGGCGTCACCCTTTGCGCCCGGTCGACCAGGTTCAACAGCGCCAGATAGATCACCAAAGGGGTGGCGATCAGGATCAGCGCTGATTTGAACCGGGGCGAATCCAACATACCGGGTTCCGACATCCGAGCCTGTGATGTTCCTCGTTTTACAATGCAACTGCGGTGCCAGTTGACATTTCACTTGCCTCCGGCGACGCCTGCCGTGGCGAGGTCCTCCCCCTGCGTTGGGCTCCCTGCTGCTCCCCCGCCGCCGCCGGCAGGCTCAACTCGACGCCGCATAAATCCGATATCCAAATAATCGTACGCGGCGTCCAGAACTTTGAATCGCGTGAACCGCGAGGGACCGGCGACCGGGGAGGATGCGGCACAGCGGGAACGCTCAGAAACGGAAGGACACCCCGCCGCGAATCGAGCGCGGGTTTTGGACGAGGACCACATCGCCAGAAGAGGTCCGCACGGTACCCAGGTGACGGTCCAGGAGATTGCGGACATCCAGCAACGCCTCGACGCTCTCCGGGGCGAGGAAATCCAGGCCGAGGAACCTCAGCAGGTCTTCGGGCAGAGGGATGACCTGACGGACGAACAAATTGACGCCCGCGTTGCCGGTTTCCAGCACGTCGGCTACGGGATCGAGGGTGACCAAGGGCCTGCCGCCGGCCACCATGTTCACCAGGGCGGTCAACTGGGTCCGGGAAGCAGGGATATAGGCCTGCAGCTGCCCGGACACACTGTGAAACCGGCGGCGGATCGAGCTGCCGTTCAAGTCGGTCAAGTCCACGATTTCCGGATCCGCCAGCCCCGGGCCCGAGGCACGCACCAGCGAGATCTGGGCCTGAAGGTTATCCGCAACTTGGCGGCGCAGCGTTACCCGGGCACCTTCGCTGCGGGCGTTTTCGTCGGACAGCCGGAGCACCTCAGCCCCCGGGTTCATCTCCGAGATCGCCACCAGCGGCATCGACGCCCCGAAAGGACGATTCTCGAAAAAAGCCACCTCCACCGCGGTATCGTCGGTCAGGTGGTGGGTTACCGAACCCAGATAATGACGGCTGGTTCCTACGAAAGTCTCGTTCCCAACGGTAGCCAAATAGACCGGACTGTTCAGACTGATCCGCTCCCCGTCCGGCAGAGCGACGGTATTTCCCAACGTGGCACGCCGGGAAGCCATCAACAGCCGGACTTCCGTCCGCTCGGCAGGCAGGAATCGCAGCTCCGCGTTGGGACTGACGAAAATCTCGGCGGCCTGCCTCGTTCTGACCCGGTCCATCTCCACACCCCAGGTCAGCGTCAGCGCCGGGCCGAAGCGGAAAGTGTCTGAGAAGCCTACATTCAACAGGTGGGAGGTACCTGCGGCGGTGGCAAAGTCACGATCGGCCGAAAGTTCCCTGGGGTCGTTCAGCAGCGCCAGCGTCGGCTGCTCGAAGCTGACACGCCCGTAACCCATGAACATCCGCACGGTATGCGAATCACCGGCGTCGTACTTGAAAACGTTCTTGACCCGCCAGACCGAGTCCTGACCCGAGTTGAGCTGACCGGCCACGATCTGCTCACTGGAACCAAAACGCTCCACCAGGGCGGCAAAATTGGTGGTGGTTCCACCCCACGCATCACCGGGAAAAACGAAATAATCTCCCCCCACGCCACCGTTCGTGTAAACCTGGACAACGGCTTCTTCGAACAGACGCCGGTCGGTGGTCTCCCCAACTCCGCCGGGCAGCCCCCTGAAGATCAGGCGCCGCTGATCCGGAAACCGCAGCAGGGCCTTCACCGCCACGTTGTCGCCCCCTTCGAGCGCCAGAAACTGCTGCAGTACCAACGTGATCACCGCGGTTCGGTCGGGGAGGACTTCCACCAGACGACTGACCGGGCTGCGGTAGGTGGAGCTCTTCACCGCCACCTGGTAGGTTCCCGCCGCCAGGCCGGTTACCAGAACGCGCCCTTCATGGTTGGTGCGGGTCAGGGTCGGAAGCGCGGCAGCAGCCGTCTGGTTCAACAGCGAGAGGACAACATTTGAGATGGGAGTTCCCGTCTCGTCGAGAACCAGCGCGCTCAGCCGTCCCGCGGAGCCGGCGGCCGCCATACCGGCCGGACACAGGAACGCCAATATCCCGCACAGGAGCCACCGAGGTTTTCCCGTTTGCGTCATATCACCCGCTGGAACCGACGCAGCCCATTCTATGCCCTGGTTCCGGAGCCGTCAATGCAGTGATGACGGTCCGAACCCAATCACAGTCCGGATGCAGCCTTCAGCCAGATCCTCCAGTAAGGAGCCAAACTGTATTTTAAGACAAGATCGGTGACCAAAAGGATCAAGGCGGCTTGAACAAAGCGCCGGACGGCCCCGGAAGGCCACGGCAAGGCCAGCCGACGCTGCCACCACCATGCGGAGACCGGGAAGGCCAGGGCCAGAAAGGCGACTACCCGGAGCATCGCCCACGGCGGCCAGCCCAACAGGAGCACCGCAGGCCACAGTTCAGCTTCCAGCAACAATGCTCCCACGTAGAAGGCCATGTAGTTCATCAGCAGCGTCCCCATGACCAGCCCCAGAAAACCCGCGCTCAGTCCCGCCGCCGACACAAACAGGCCGACGTGGATCAGGTGCTGGGGCAGGAACTGTCGCCAGTCACCTTCGGCCCCCGAGCCTGTCGCCAGCCAGGCAAACATCTCGTCCCGATACTCCGCACCCCGCCACACGACGGCTTCCATCCGCTCCGGAAACGTCACGGTGGCCAAAATCATCCAACCCGCCAGCGCCGCCGACCACACGGCCATCGCCTTGAGTCCCCTCCCCCACTGTCCGTCACGCAAGTAGCTCAGGAAGCAGGGGTAGGCCAGCAGAGCCGTCCAAAAAGGCAGCCACCAGCGCCCTCCGGGGATCCCGACGGCCAATGACAACGGCACCACCATCAGGGCGAGGCCCAGCGGTCGGCGGGCCGCCGCCAAACATTTCCGCATCCACGTTCCCGTAAGCCACCGGTCGCTCATCGGTTCCGTCCGTCGATTCGCGCGCCGAAACATCGGCGGCTCAACCCCACAAGTACGCGGCCGCCAACCCGATCTGGGCCGCCAGACTCAGCAGATACATGTGGCTCCAGCTGGGATGGTTTTCAGCCCCGGGGCGGTTCATCTCCTGGAATGAGTGCTCCGGTGTCCGCCGCAGCAGGTAGACGATGTAGCTCCCCCATGCCGCCAGTGCAGTTCCCAGGAAGATGATCAGGCCGCGTGACGGCTGCAGGCAGCCAAACCAGCCCAGCACCGCCAGACCCACGAAGGGTATGACAAAGCAGGGGCTGATGATGAGGATACTGCGCCGGATCCCATAACGTACCGGCAGCGTTTTGCAGCCCCCGACCCGGTCCCCTTCGATGTCGGAGAAGTCCTTGGTGGTGGCGGCCCCCAGAATGTATGCCCCCATGACCAGACCGATCCACCACGGCTCCGGGTTCTCCACACTCTTGACCGTAGACCATCCTGCGATCGGCAGCAGCGTGCCTCTGGGAATGGCGATGGTCAGGTTCGCCCACAGCCCCCGACTCTTGGTCCGCAGGGGAGGCGCCGAGTAGATCCATGTCAGGACAGCGGCGGCCCCCACCAGCAGCAGGGTCTGAAGACCGATCAGGAAGGCGGTGGCCGCGGCCACCGCCAGGCAGGTCCAACTGATCAGCCAGGCGGTCTTCAGGTCCAGACGTCCTGATGGGAGCAGCCGGTGCGGCTTATTGACGCGGTCTACCGCCAGGTCATAGATCTGGTTGATGCCGTTGGAGAAGCCGTTGAGGGCGGCGCCCGCCAACATTCCCGCCAGCAACCGGGCCAACGTAGCGGTCAGGCCACCGGGCCAGTCACTGTGCCAGCGAGGCTCCGCGCCCAACGCCATCAGACCGCCGGCCAACATCCCGAAGGCGGGGACCACCAGCGTGAAAGGTCGCAGGAATTCCCACCAGCGGGTCACAGCAGCCACAGTATGCCTCCGGCGGTGGCTCCCAACAGGCTGGCCAGAAGATTCATGGCCTCATGCTGGAAACTCGGTCCCCGAGGACGCCCAGCCGCCAGCATCGATTCGCCGATTCCCCCCAGGGTGCCGGCCGCGGGAAGGATCCAGAGACTCGAAGGGGGGAGCCAGCCCAACACCCATACCACGCCTCCCAGCAAAGACGACCCCACCAGACCGGCCAGGGTGCCGGCCCACGACACCGCCCCCGGGGTGCCTACCGGAACCGTTCTTCCGGTTCGCGGATCCAAGGGCCGTCCCCCCAGCCATTGGCCGATCTCGGTGGCCACCGTGTCGAACAGGGCCGCCGACAGGGCGCCGCAAAACGCAACGGCCAGAAGGTTGCGGTCGGGAAGCCAGGCTGCGGCAACCGCGATCATTGCCGGCACCAGTCCCTTGGAAATGACGCTGGGGGCAGCGCGCCGGCCCTTTCTCTTTTCCTCCACCCCCAGCCTGCGCTTATGTTGGGCGCCCATCCGGGTGCTCAGGCTTCCCAGCGCCAAAAAGACACTCAGCACGATGAATCCCTTTACGCCGAAGCCCAAGCCGCTGGCAATTCCCACTACAGACGCCGCGGCACCGCCGCTCCAAGTCAGCCATCCCGCCCCCAGGGCGACTACCGCCATCAGGCCGTTCAGAACCAGCGCGACGATCCACCCCGGAGCCGCAGACCAGCCCGCCTCCGGCCACTGATCCAGCAGGGCAAACGAGGCGGCCCCCACCCAGCAGATCATGATGTTATCGTCCACGGGAACCGGCAGGGCTTCAGCGAGGGCGGCGGGCAAAGCGGCCGCCAGGCAGACGATGAGGGCTGAAGCCAGTGTCCACGAGGGCTCCTCGGGCCGATTCCAGGTGTACAGGACAAAAGCTCCCAGGCCCGCAGACAGCCAGCAACTGAACAGCCCGGTCCAGCTCTTGTCGGGGTTGAACGGCAGCCTGCTGCGTCCCCAGCGACGGCCGATTACATTCGACAGCGAATCCCCAAAGGCCAGCATGGCCCAGACGGCGGCCGCCCTCCACTCGCAGTCCCTGAACAGGACAAGCAAAGCCGCCACGCACAGTGCATAGGAAAGCTTCCCGGGAGAGTAGCCCCTGGCGAGTTCCTGGCCGCGGGTGGTGACCCGAACCAGGAGTGGGGACAGGACCAGGGCGTGGACGACCGCCGCCGCACACAACAGCAGCGCCGTCGCCAGGCTGATGTAAGGGAGAAGAAAGGCAAAGCCGATGGGCAGCAGGTGCTCGAGCTGACGCCAATCTTCTGCACGATTCGGTCTCGATGTCTCCAACGGTTCGGCCCTCCTCCACCCCCTGCCTCCCCCTGACTCCGAAGGCGCCGGCCAGGGTCTCCGGTTTCCTCGATCGATTAGCGTTCAAGCTGGAGTGCTCTGCCGTCAAGATCCTCCGGGAGGGGGACCCCAAACGCCTGATAGAGGGTGGGGGCGATGTCGATGATGCGAGCTGCGGGAGTTGTCAGCCGGCGGTTGCTCACGAAGATCCCCGCCGTGTCGCTGAAATCCGAGGCACAGTGGTCGCCGCTCCATTTCTTCAGGTTGGCGACCACGATGTCCTCCGGCACCGCGCCCAGGGCGGTCTGCCACGAGGTCCGGTATCCGCTGTAAAAGGTGAGCTGAATATCCCCGGCGTGCTCCAGTTCGGATCCGGTATAGATCTCGTCGCGCAGGTAGGCTCCCTGGATGACCGGCTCGCCGGTATCGGGATCCCGGAACTGGAGTATCTTTTCCCGGATCTCCTGTGCCAGCCGGTGCGCCGCCGCCCCCGGCTCCACCACGCCCTGGCCCTCCCGTCCCTTGAGGTTGAGGTAGATATGCCCCAATCCCAGGGAGTAGGCCCGTGTCTGGGACCAGTCCACGTTGGGGAAGAAACTGCCTCCGCTGAACATGTCGTCCAGCTTCTTCATCACTTCCTCACCTGAGGCGTCCTGGCCCCGCAAGGTCATGAACCCGTTGCGGACCAGCCACGTGTTGGTGTTGAACTCCTTGCGCCAGCTATGGAAGCCGTGGTCGGACACAACCAGCAGCAAGTCGTCCGGCCCGAGACGTTGCTGCACCGCACCGATGATCTCGTCCATCCTCCGGTACACCCGCAGGATGGCGTCGCCGTAATCGCGGGCCAGCTCCGCGTCGTACCGCGGGTGCTCGGGGTCCATCAGGCGGAAAAACATGTGGGAGACGCTGTCGGTCGCAGTGAAGACCGCCGAATACAAGGAAGCACGGTCGCGCTCCAAATGGATCAGGAGCGCCTTCTCCAAACTGTCCATGTTCCGGAACAGGTCTTCCAGGAAGACCTTCTCGTCAATCTGCTCCTCGTTCAGCCCCCACGTTTCGTGGATCCAGCCCAAAGTCTTGAAGTAGCCCAGCTCCTCCACCAACTGGGAGGTAAATCCGGCGGGGGTCGACAAGGCCAGCGGCGGCCGGCCGGGGTCCAGGGAGATGGGCATGAGATAGATGCGGGTCTCGGGATAAGTTTCCAGGACATAGAAGCGGCTGACTCCCTGCATGCTGACCAGCGGTCCGACGGAAAAACGGAATCGGAACCAGTCGCTCCACTGGCCTTCGGCCACCGTCTGTTCCTGGTCCTGGATGCGGATGGTGACCGCATCCGGTGGGCGGCCGTGACGCCGTATCTGCATGGGCAGCGGCAACCGCCGGTAGGTTTCGCTGCGAGGATCAATCGGTCCGTCAAGGGTCACCTGGGCTGTTTCCTGCTCATCGAACTCCAGGCGGATTAGCCTCCCCCCGAATTCGGTGTTCTGGAGGTCCCATTGGGTAAGATCCGAGGCCAGGTAGAAGTAGGTACCCCAGGTTCCCCTCAGGTCCGGCACACCCAGTCCCGACCAGGTGACTCCGCGTTCCAGCTTTTCGGCGGGAAACTCCAGCGGCATCCGCAGGTTGATGGTGGAGATGCCGTGGTTGTCCAGGTGCTTCCAGAAGGTGAGGCCTTTGCGGTTGTTGGTGAGCTTGGGTCCTCTCACGGGGAACCCGAACACAAATGTGGGGCGCTCCACTTCCACCAGCCCGATATCCGGGAAGTACGTCTGGGGGTCCCGCCGGAGAAAGTCAAAGATTCCATGCTTGCCCGGGTTGACGCCGGTCGCGAAACTCGCCCACGCCACCGGGCTCTCCGGGGGGTTGGTGGTTCCCAGCTCGGTGAGGGTCCCGGTCTCCGCCAACCGGCGCAGGTGCGGCAACCGGTCGATCCACTGGCGCACCAGGTCGGGATCCACCCCGTCGAAACCCAGCACCACCACCCGGAAATCGGTGGTCCTTCGGGTTTCCACCTCCTCGCCGCACGCTCCCAGCCAGAGCGGGACCGCCAAAACCAACACCGTTGTCCACCCCAGTCCCCCGCGTATCCGCATTACCGCGCCATTATATCGGTGGGGCCCGGCCTGAGCTTCCGGGCTGAGCCGGCTCCGCCGGCCGTCGCTATACTGGGTTGATGAGCGTACGCGTGCGATTCGCGCCCAGTCCCACCGGCTTGCTCCATGTGGGCAATGTTCGGACCGCCCTGTTCAACTGGCTGCTGGCCCGTCACGAGGGAGGGGCCTTTGTCCTCCGCATCGAGGATACGGATGCGGAACGCTCGGAGACCAGATACGAGATCCAACTGATGGAGGATCTCAGATGGCTCGGTCTGGAATGGGACGAGGGAGTGGACAGAGGGGGACCTTTTGGTCCCTACCGGCAAACGGAACGCTTCCCGCTGTATCGGGAACACGCCCATCGGCTTCTGAGGGAGGAAAAGGCGTATTACTGTTTTTGCCCGCCCGAGCAGCTCGAAGCGGACCGGGTCTTACAGATGGAATCCTCCCAGCCCGTCCGCTACGTGGGACGCTGCCGCGGTCTCGATCCTGACGAAGCCGCCGGCCGTGTCCGGGCCGGAGAGCCGGCGGCGCTGCGACTGCGGGTGCGTTCCGGCAGGGTGGCCTTCAGCGATCTGGTGTTCGGCCCGGTTGAGGCGGACGGATCTGACATGGGAGACTTCATTCTCCTGCGCTCCGACGGCTCCGCACAGTACAACTTCGCCTGTGTGGTGGATGACGCTCTGATGCGCATTTCCCATGTGGTGAGAGGCGAAGGCCACCTTTCCAACACCTTCCGCCAGCTTCTGATTTATGAAGCGCTGGGCTGGCAGCCGCCGGCCTTCGCTCATCTGTCCACAATCCTGGGACCGGACGGGAGCAAGTTGAGCAAACGCCATGGGGCGACGGCGATCTCCGAGTTTCGTGAACTCGGTTACCTGCCTCAGGCCCTCGTCAACTACCTGGCGCTGCTGGGCTGGAGCCCTTCGACGGACGGCCGCGAGTTGATGTCGGTGGAGGAAATCGTCCAGGACTTCGATCTGGGGCGCGTCAACGTCAGCCCTGCCACCTTCGACTTCGAAAAGCTGAACTGGTTCAACCGGACTTACCTGCGGCAGCTCGAGCCGGAGAGACTGGCCGCCCTGGCGGAGCCCTTCTTTGTCCGGGATGGTCTGATTCCTCCGGACCCGTCCGCGCAGGTGCGATCGTGGCTGCGGGAGCTGGCTCCCCTGGTGGCTGCCTATGCCGACCGCCTGGCCGATTTCCCGGCCGAGGCACGACGGATGGTGAGCTTTGACGTCGACACCGCCCTGACCGATCCCGAAGTTGTTTCAGTGCTTGCCGAACCCGGTTCGACCCGGGTGATTCAGACGCTCGATCGGGTGCTGTGCGAGGACCCGGCTCCAGGGATCGACGCGGAGGTTTACCGGCGGTGTGTCCTGCAGGTGCGGGACCTGACCGGTCTCAAGGGGAAAAGCCTTTTCCGGCCGGTGCGGGTGGCGGTTACCGGCAGGGCGTCGGGGCCCGAGCTGGAGCGTCTGCTCCCGCTTCTGGAGCAGGCCAGTCGTCTCGATCTGGCGGTGAAGGTTGCGGGTGTCCGGGCACGGGTGGCGGCGTTCGCCCGGCGGCTGGAAACGTTGCCGAGCGCCGGGAACAAATCGGGGAGTTGACACACTAAGATTTTAGTACTAGGATGTTCGTACATGAGCAACGCGAGGAAGGTCCTGACGGAAGGCGAACTTGAGATCATGGAAGTGGTTTGGGACCTCCGCCAGTGCACGGTCCGCCAGGTGTATGAGGCCCTGAGGGTGCGAAAGCGGGTCGCGTACACCACGGTGATGACCATGATGAAGATTCTGGAAGAGAAGGGACACCTGGTAAGCAGTCGTGAACAGAGGGCCTATGTCTACCGCCCAACCCAGCCCAAGAACCGGGTGATCGCCTCGATGGTGAACGATTTCCTCTCCCGCGTCTTCGGCGGCTCGGCGAAGCCTTTGGTGCTTGGTTTGATCCAGGAGAAAAAGCTTTCCGAGGAGGATCTCGCCGAGATCACTCGGCTGATCGAGGAACAGCGATGAACGCCGCGGGCGTCACGTCCCTGGTACTTGTCGATTCCCTGCAGGTGGGTGTGCTGATCGTACTGGCGCTCCCGTTGCCGCGGCTGGTGCGACTGCGCAGGCCGCCGTTGCGACTGGCGTATTTCCGCGGACTGCTGGTGCTCTGCCTGTTTCTGCCGCTCGGTTGGCTGGTGCCGACGCCATCGGCGGCAAGCTCGGCGATACCCGAGTTCCGGATTGAGGTTGCCGTACTCGAGATTGCCGGTACTGGGACGACAACGCCCTGGTGGTGGCTGGTTCTGCCGACGTTGGCGGCAGGGTCGGTCTGGAAACTTGCCCGACTGGCAACCGGGGTTCGATCGCTTCAGCGGCTGAGGGATTCATCCCGGCCGCAGGCGCTTTCCCCTTCGCTGGAGGCGGCCCTGAGCGAGCGTTTCCGCAGTCGCCTGTCGTTATGGGTGAACGATCGTCTCGGTGCACCGGCGTCGTTCGGCTGGCGGAAACCGGCCGTTATCGTTCCCCGCTACTTTGCCGGGCTGTCCCCCGCCATGCAGGAGGCCGTATTGACTCACGAGTGGCTGCATGTTGAGCGGCGGGACTGGCCGGCGACGGTTTTCGAAGAGACCGTCCGGGCGGTTCTCTGATTCCATCCGGCCATTGGGTTCCTCATCGACCGGATCCAGCTCAGCTGCGAACAGACCGTCGACGCGGCGGTGGTGCAATGTACCGGAGGAGCCCGGATTTATCTTGAATCCCTTCGTCACGCCGCCTTGACCTTCCGTCAGGCCTCTCTCGTCACAACCATCCCATTCATGCGGGCGAGCCATCTGCGGCAGCGGGTGGCGGCGCTCACCGAGGAGGTCTGTATGTCTCCATGGCGTCAAAGTTGGGTTTGCTTCGTGCTGGTGGCGGCCGTGGCCGCCCTGTCTGCGGCAGTGGTCATCGCGCTGCCGGCGCCCGGAAACCCTCAACCGGGCGTCGGCGGCGAGCCGGCCCTGCCGGCATCATCGGTTCCTCAGGCTGAGGAGAAGAAAGAAGAGGAACAGAAAGGAAAGGAACGAAGAGAAGGTGAGATCGGGGTATCCGATGAGGTCAGCGCGAAGACGCGACTCATCAAGCGGGTCAACCCGATCTATCCTGAGCAGGCCAAGCAGGAGAAGATCACGGGCCGGGTGATCTGCCGGGTCAACGTGGGTGAGGACGGCAAGCCGGTAAAGGTCACGGTGATGGAATCGCCGCATGAGCTGCTGAGCGAGGCGGCACTGGATGCGATCCGACAGTGGGAGTGGACACCCGTGGAGAAGGACGGGAAGAAAGTCCCCTTCACGGCGGATGTCACCGTGAACTTCCAGCTCAAATAGAGTCCTGTTGCCCGCCATAGCCTCCGATCGCCGACCTTGCCGGAGCTGGGAACGCCCGACGCCTTTCCCGGCTGAGGACGAACCCGCCGACAGAGGTCGGCGATCGCGGGCAACTTATTTGGGGTCCGGAACCGAAGAGCGGGCATACCGGTCGGGACCGGCGGCTCGCTCACGGATGCCTCGGCCCTCGATCACGTGCAGAAGCCGGTTCGGCGGCAGATTCTCGAAACGATCGATCCGGTCCCAGTTTCTCCCGGCAGCCGGTTTCGGGAAGGTTTTTGCCACGAATTTTCAGCTAGACTTGCCTCTCCAACTTCCCTGCGGGTCCGGACCGCGGTCCGGGGCGCGGGAGCGGTCCGGGCTTGCCGGAGGGTCACGGCCCGCCCGTTTGGCCGGTCCGGATGGGGTGTCCACCCTCCGGCCGAACGGCCGAAGGATGACCCGGGCCAGAGGCGCTCAGGGAAGAGGGCCCGGTGGCGAATCATGTACATCTTCGGAGTCCACCCGGTGTCGGAAGCATTGCAGGCAACCCCGGAGCGGGTCCAGCGACTCATTGTGGTTCGCGGGAAGACCAATCCCCGCGTGCAGGCCCTGATCGATCAAGCCAGGGCGGCGGCCATTCCCGTGGTGTTCGAGCCTGAAGAGGCGCTCAACCGCAGAGCCCACGGGCTCCCCCATCAGTCGGTGGGAGCCGAACTGGCCTCCGTACCGTTGACGGATCTGGAAGCGGCCCTGGAGCGCCGGCCTTCCAGGATCCTGCTCGCCGATGGCGTGGAAGACCCTCGCAATCTGGGCGCACTGCTGCGCACCGCCGAAGCCGCGGGAGTGAAGACCGTACTGTTTCCCGCCCGCCACGGTTGCGGGATCACCCCCACCGTCCTGCGGGCCAGTGCCGGAGCGGCGTTGCATCTGGACCTCGTCCAGATCGGCAACACCGTTCGTACCCTCGACGTCCTCAAGGCCCAGGGCTACTGGGTGGTGGGCCTGGACATGCGAGGACAGGAGGACTGGTCAGCGATCGACACCGGCAGCCGGCTGGTGCTGGTCGTGGGTGGCGAGGATCGCGGCCTGCGCCGCCTGGTGCGCCAGCATTGCGACTACCTGCTGCGGATCCCGATGCGGGGACGGGTCTCCTCGTTGAATCTGGCGGTGGCCGCCGGCATCCTGATGTACGGTCTGCCACCTAGGGCGACACCGGCTCAATCACCAGATTGAGCCAGCGGTCCACCACCGCCTCGAATCCCTCCGGGATCAGGGTGGTGGCACTGTACTCCTGAACAATCGCCGGACCTGCGATGCGGTTTCCGGATTGCAGGCGATCCCGCCGGAAGATTGTCCACGGCCGCGCCCGTTCCCCGAACCCCACCACCTTCTCTTCCACCAGCGCCGCCGGCGGCGGCTCCGGCGGTCCCGGCTCAAACACCGGAAGTTCGGGCAGGGGAAAGCGGGCCCGGCCCCGAACCCTCAGACTGACTACCTCCACCGGCAATGCGGAGTTCGCATAGCCATACAACTGTTCGTGCCGCCGGTGGAAATCTCCCAGCCAGTCTTCCGACAGCGGCACGTTGATCTCCCAGGACTGCCCCAGATAGCGGGCGTCGACACTCCGCTCCAACGCGATTTCGGGGGAAGCGAACCCTTGGCTCTTCAGCTCTTCACGGACTTTGGTTTCCAGGCGCTCCCACACCGCCTGCAGGCGCTCCGGCAGCTCGGGGTCGGTCGACTGGCTGAGCAGGGTCGCCGACGCGTCGCGGACGGCGTCCGCGCGCACGATCCCCATGGCGGAAAGCGCCCCCGGGTTTCTGGGCACCAGGACCCGGGGGATCAACATCGACCGCGCCAGTTCGCAGGCGTGCAGCGGACCAGCCCCGCCGAAGGCGACCAGCGTGAAGTCGCGGGTGTCGTAGCCACGCTGCAGGGAGATTACCCGCAACGCACGCTCCATCTGGGTGTTAACGATTTGGATGATGCCTTCGGCGATCTCGTAAGGCTCCCATCGCCGGTCAGTGTCTCCGCCCAGGCGGGTTGCCAGCTCGCTCAGGGCGGGGCCTACCGGCTCCGGCACCAGCTTGAGTTCGCCACCCAGAAAGTAGTTGGGATCCAGGTGACCCAGATACAGGTGGGCGTCGGTCACTGTAACCTGATCCCCCTTCCCGTAGCAGATGGGGCCCGGGTCGGCACCGGCACTGCGCGGTCCCACTTTGAGCAATCCGGCGTCATCGATCCAGGCGATCGACCCGCCACCCGCACCGATGCTGTGGATGCCGATGGTCTGGATGGCGACCGGATGGTGGTCGATGGCAGCCTCGTGGGTGGTTTCGATACGGCGGTCACACAAGCACACATCCGTGGAGGTTCCCCCCATATCCAGCGTCAGGATTCGGTCGTAACCGGCTGCCCGCGCCACCTCAAACGCACCCACCACCCCGCCGGCAGGACCTGAGAAAAGGGTCCGCACCGGTTCCTGGCGGGCGGCGGCTGGGGACAGCGAGCCGCCGTTGGACTGCATGACGGTGAGCCGCCCGCGGGCGACGGTCTCGTCCTGGGCCAGGGCCTCCAGGTAGGCGGACATGATGGGCTGGACATAGGCGTTGATCACCGTCGTGGAGGTCCTCTCGTACTCCCTGAACTCGGGGAGAATCCGATGGGACAGGGAAATGGGGACGCCCGAATCGGCCAGCGCATTGCCGATCCGGAGTTCGTTTTCAGGGTTGACGAAGCTGTACAGCAGGACGACCGCGATCGACTCCGGCTTCAACTGCTGGATCTTGCCTTTGAGCCACTCCAGGCTCTTGGCCTCCAGCGCCACCCAGGAGCTGCCGTCCCACAGCATCCGCTCCTTGATCCCGATCCTCAGGTTGGCGGGAACCAGCGGTTCCGGCCGCGAGGCCTCAAGCTGGTAGAGGCCAGGCCGGTTCTGGCGCCCGATTTCGAGGATGTCTTCGAATCCCTGGTTGGCCACCAGGACGCAGCGCGCGCCCCTTCTTTCCAGAAAGGCGTTGGTCGCCACCGTGGATCCCAGTTGGAGAAGATAGCCTTCCCGCCCCTCGACCACCCGGCGGATGCCTTCCAGAACCGCCCGATGGGGTTCCGAGGGAGTCGAAGGAAGCTTGAAAACCTCGACCCGATCCTGATCCAGGACGACGAAGTCGGTGAAGGTGCCGCCCGTGTCGATTCCGATTCTCAGCATAGAATTTCCGCGCCTCCCGGGCTGTCCTGAGGATGCTAGAATACGAGACGATAACACGATCGGGCCCGGCCCATGAAACGTCGTGATCTCTTGGCACGGATCTTCTGGATAGCCGGGTTTCTGCTGCTGTTTGTCCTGGCTTTCCTGGCCAGCGTGGTGTTCCTGAACCCTTCCTCCGTCGGCAACCGCAACTTCGTCTGGAACCTCAACCTGTGGGCCTTTGTATGGGCGCTGGTCTTCATCTTCACGCTGGTGCTGACGGTGGTGCTTGCCCGCAGCCTGATCCGGCTGTTTTTTGAATACCCGAGCCATCATCCCAGTTCCCGCATCAAGCGGAAGCTGGTGCTGGTGTTCGTCATCTTCTCCCTGTTCCCCGCCCTGATCATGGCATTCCTGGCTTTGGGGCTGATCAACCAGAACCTGACCACCTGGGTCAGCGCCCCTTCGGAACAGCTCCTGCAGTCGGCCCATTTCATCGCCCGCAACTACTATTCCGAAAAGGAACACTCCATGCGCGCGGCGGCGGAACTGCTCGCAGCCCAACTTGCTTCCGGATCTCCGCCCGACGCCTCAGTGCTCAAGGAATGGGCCGACCGGCTCGGCTTTGACGGCTTTCGTCTGACCAACCCCCAGGGTGTGACTTTGCTCGAGGCAGGCCGGCGCATCGAGAAGGAGGGCGCTGCCCAGCTCCTGGCGGAAGCGGGAGCCGGCAGGACCGCCTATCACCTGGAGGAGCAGGTGAATCTTCAGCCCGGCATCGTGGACCACGGCCTGGTGGCTGTCCCGGTCAGCGGTGCGGAGGGGACGCCCACCAAAATACTGCTGCTCAGCTTCACCGTTCCCCGCAGCGTGGCGTTCCATGTCGCCGGGGTCGAGGAAGCCGACCGCGTGTATCAGGGTCTCAAGGGGACGGTGGAATCGCTGAGGCTCACCTACTTCCTTGTCCTTGCGCTGACGACACTGGCGGTGGTCTTCGGGTTTGTATGGCTGGGCAACTACATCGCCCGCAAGCTGACGGTGCCTCTGGAGGCACTGGCGGCCGGCTCGCGGGAACTGGCCGAGGGCAACCTCGACCATCGGGTGGATGTACAGACCGTGGATGAGCTGGCCATTCTGGTCAACTCTTTCAACCGTATGGCGGACCAGCTTCGGGAAAGCCGGCGAAGTCTGGAGGAGGCGAACCGCGAACTGTTGCGCACCAACCACAGCCTGGAAGAGCGTCGGCGGTATATCGAAACCGTGCTGCAGAACATCGCCACCGGCGTGCTCACCGTGGATCAGTCCGGGGTGATCCGCACCGCCAACCAGGCGGCCCTCAAGATGTTGCAGGTCACCTGGGAGAACCTGATCGGACGTCCCATCCGGGAGGTTACGGACCCGGGACTCTACGCGGACTTCCAGGAAATGACCAAGCGGGCACTGGTTTACGGAACCCATCGCAAGGAGCTGACGATCCGCCGGTCCGGTCACCAACTGTTCGCCGCGGCCACTTTGACCGTAAGCCACGTAACCCCCGAGAAGGGCCTCGAATATCTGCTGGTGCTGGACGATTTGACGGAACTGCTGCGGGCGGAGAAGTTTGCGGCTTGGCAGGAAGTGGCGCGACGCCTCGCCCACGAGGTGAAGAACCCCTTGACGCCGATCCAGCTCTCCGTGGAGCGGATCCAGCGCCGATTCGACCGGCTTTCCGCCGGCCTGCCCGAAACGGAGGATGTGAAAGAATTCCGGACGGTGCTTACCGAAGCGGCGGGGATCATCCTCAACGAATCGAAGATGCTGAAGGGCCTGCTGACGGAATTCTCCCGCTTCGCACGGCTGCCGATCTGCCGTCCGGTACCCACTGACCTGCACGCCCTGATCGAGGAGACCCTGCACCGCTATAACGGGGCGCTGGAACCGGTGACCGTTGTCCGCAACTTCGACCCCGCCGTGGGGCCGGTGCTGGTGGATCCCGAGCAACTGCAGCGGGTATTTGTGAATCTTATTGACAATTCCATGGACGCGATGGTGGATGAGCGGGACCGCAGGATCACGATACGAACCGCTCTCAATCGCGCCCGCAACTCGGTGACCATCGAATTCAGCGACAACGGCCACGGGATTCCGCCAGCCGACTATGAGCACCTGTTTCTGCCCTACTTTTCCACCAAGAAAAAGGGCACCGGACTGGGGCTGACCATCGTGCGCCAGATCATCGGCGAGCATCAGGGCTATATTCGGGCGGAGCCGAACGAACCGAAGGGGACCCGGTTCGTCATCGAGATCCCCCGAGGGAGGGATTGAGCCGACCCATGCGGGCAAAGGTACTCGTTGTCGATGACGAAGAGAACGTCCGCGCCTCTTTGGGGGGGGTTCTGGGCGACGAAGGCTTCGACGTTGACTCGGTCGGCACTGGTGAAGAGTGTCTGGCGGCGGTCAACCGAAGACCCTATGACCTGGTGTTGCTGGACGTGTGGCTGCCCGGCAAGGACGGGCTGGCCGTCCTTCGCGAGCTGAGAACGGGCCACCCTCACATCTACGTGATCATGATTTCCGGACACGGCACGATCGAGACGGCCGTCCAGGCCACCAAGCTGGGGGCGTTTGACTTCATCGAGAAGCCCCTCTCGGTGGACAAAGTCCTGCTGGTGATGGAACACGCCCTGGACCACAAGCGGCTCGAACAGGAGAACCGTAACCTGCGGGAAATCGTGCGCCGTGAGAACGTCATGATCGGGACCTCGGTGCCGATGCAGGCGCTGCGCAAACAGATCGAGTTTGCGGCTCCTACGGAAGGACGGGTGTTGATTTACGGCGAGAACGGCACGGGCAAGGAGCTGGTGGCCCGCCTGCTGCACCTGCAGAGCCAGCGTCGCAACGGTCCTTTTGTCGAGGTCAACTGTGCGGCGATCCCGGAAGATCTGATTGAAAGTGAGCTCTTCGGCAATGTGAAGGGCGCTTTTACCGGCGCCACCGAGCGCCGCAAAGGAAAGTTCGAGCTGGCCGACGGCGGGACGCTGTTTCTGGACGAAGTGGGCGACATGAGCCTGAAGACTCAGGCCAAGGTTTTGCGGGTGCTGGAAGAACAGCGTTTCCACCCGGTGGGCAGCAACGAAGCGGTGGAAGTGGACGTGCGTGTCATCGCCGCCACCAACAAGAACCTGGAAGAGAAGATCGAAGAGGGAGCGTTTCGCGAGGATCTCTTCTTCCGCCTCAACGTCCTGCCCTTCGAAGTGCCCCCGCTGCGCCAGCGGACGGAGGACATCCCGCTGCTGGCCGCTCACTTCATGGAGCTGTTCTGCAACCGTTACGGCAGGGAACTTAAGCGCTTCGATGCCGAGGCCATGGAGTGCCTGCAGCGCTATGCGTGGCCCGGCAATGTGCGGGAGCTGAAAAACACGGTCGAACGGCTGGTGATCATGCTGCCCAAGACCCAGATCGGGCTGCTGGACCTGCCGGTGGAGATTCTGAAATCAGTGGGCGAGGCCGCTGGGGACGAAAGGTCCCAGTGGCAGAAAGCGCGTGACGAATGGGAGAGGGAGTTCCTCCTCAGAAGGCTGGCCGAAAACGAAGGCAACATCTCCCGGACGGCGGCGGCCATCGGCATGGAACGCAGCCACCTGCACCGGAAGCTGAAGTCGTACAGCCTGAAGTAGCAGGAGCCCGGGCGGAGTCCCAGTTGGCCGGACTGGCCGGGCGGTTCCTCGACCACCTGCGGTGGGAGAGAAACTGCTCTCCCGCCACCCAGGCTGCTTATTCAAGAGATCTCCGGCAGTTTCTCGACTACCTGGGAGGTCCGGCGACGCCCCAGGACATCGATCACATTACCATTCGGGATTTTCTGGGCTTTCTCCAGCAGCGGGGCGACGCCCGGAGCTCGGCGGCCCGCAAACTGGCCGCCCTCCGCTCGTTCCTGAAGTATCTGCACCGGGAGGGGTGGATCGAGCAGAATCCGGCCCGACTGGTGCGGACGCCGCGGCAGCCCCGCCTCAATCCGAGGTTTCTTTCCGAGGGAGAGGTTTCCACCATCCTGGAGATTCCCGACCGCTCGACGGATCTCGGCCGGCGCGACGCAGCGATGCTCGAGCTGCTTTATGCCTCTGGGATCCGGGTCAGCGAGCTGGTCTCCCTCAACCTGGAAGACTGTGCATTGGAGCAACGGCTGCTCAAAGTCCACGGCAAGGGCCGCAAAGAACGCCTGGTCCCCTTCGGACGCCGTGCCCAGGAGGCCCTCCTCGACTACCTGCCGGTGCGCTCGCGCCTCCTGTTGCGCTGCCGCTCGGCCCGCGAGCCCAACGCCCTGTTCCTCTCCGCTCGCGGTACTCGCATCACGGCACGATCTGTCGAACGTCTGCTGGCCGATTATGTTCGCCGCAGCGCGCTCCGGCTTCACGTCCATCCCCACCTCTTCCGGCACTCTTTTGCCACCCACCTGCTGGAGCGGGGTTCGGATCTGAGGTCGATCCAGGAATTGCTGGGGCATGAGAGCCTGTCCACCACCCAGAAGTACACCCACGTGGCTGCCGACTCCCTGTTGCGGACCTATCGCGCCGCGCATCCCCGAGCGCGGACGGCACCCAAACCGGAAGACTGAGCGGCACCAAAACACCATCCCTCGGGCCGCCTGCTGCCCGGGGCGGCTGCCGGGATCATCCTGGCAGACGCCGGTTGCTCCCTGTCCACCCTGTTCGCGCCGCTGGACAGTCGGGGATCGCTTTTGCTACAGTGTCGCCTTCTACGAGAAGAGACGAGAAAGGGATTAGTGTAACCAGCGATGCTGACACCACAACGCAAAAGCGAAATCGTCGGGACGTTCCGGCAGCATGATACCGATACCGGTTCGCCGGAGGTCCAGATCGCCCTCTTGAGCGAGCGGATCCGGGAGTTGACCGAGCACTTCAAGACCCACACGAAGGACCATCATTCCCGCCGTGGTTTGTTGAAACTCGTCGGCCAGCGCAGGCGTCTGCTCGACTACCTCAAGCGCAAGGATTTCGCGCGTTACAAGGATCTTATCGATCGCCTGGGGCTCCGCAAGTAGCCTTTCTCCCAACCTCCCCTCGTAGAAGGGGGGACTCCGCGAAATGGGGTTCCCAAGAGGTGGGACCGACCCGTGCCGGAAGTGCGCTCCGTCCTGAGTCCGCCCCATTATTGTTCCGGACGCTCGGGCAGATGTTTCGCCCGGCTGTCCGCTCTTTGTGTTTCACTACAGTTGACAAGGTCGATTTGGGCAGCCCGACGCGGGGGACGGCGCCGGTCTACCCAAGTCGACCTTACAGGCAAGCAACGGATTGGGAGGAATGAGTATGGCTGAGAAGATAAGCGTCACCATCGGCGGGCGCGAAATGACCATCGAAACCGGCAAGGTCGCGCGCCAGGCCCACGGCGCGGCGTGGGTGCAAAGTGGAGACACGGTCGTCCTGGTGACGGCCTGCGGAGAAAGGCAGCCTCGCAGCGAAACAGTGGATTTCTTGCCCTTGACCTGCGACTACCGGGAATATACCTACGCAGCCGGCAAGATCCCCGGTGGGTTCTTCAAGCGGGAGGGCCGGCCCACGGAACGGGAAGTCCTGGTGAGCCGTCTGATTGACCGGCCCTTGCGTCCCCTGTTCCCCGCCAACTACCACAATGAAACCCAGGTCATCGCCGCGGTAATCTCCGCGGAGCCCGACGTCAATCCGGACATTCTGGCCCTTAACGGCGCCTCGGCGGCTCTGTACATCTCGGAGATCCCCTTTTCTCAGCCCATCGGCGCCGTCCGGGTGGGGTTGGTGGACGATCAGCCGGTGCTCAACCCCAACGCAGAGCAAATGGATCGCAGCCGCCTCGACCTGGTGGTGGTTGGCACCGCCGACGCAATTGTCATGGTTGAAGCCGGTGCTGACGAGGTCCCGGAGGATACCATGATCGAAGCACTCGAACTTGGGCACCGGGCGATCCAGGATGTGGTGGCGGCGATCCGCGAGCTGGGCGCGCGGGTCGGGAGAACCAAGTGGCCGGTGGCGGAGGCGGCTATCGACCCCGAGGTGGAGCGCGTGGTGCGCGAAAACGCACCGGCCGGAATCCAGGAAGCGTTGGATCTTCCCGACAAGCTCGCGTCTTACACGCGCATGGCTGAACACCGGCAGGCGATTGTGGAATCTTTCCCCGAGGAACCGCCGGAGCAGCGCCGTCAGGCGGGCCAAGTGTTCGACCGCCTGATGGAGGAGATCTTCCGCAACAACCTGCTCAAACAGCGCCGCCGTCCCGACCGGCGCCGGTTTGACGAAATCCGCCCCGTATCCTGCGAGGTGGGCTTCCTCCCCCGCACTCACGGCTCGGCTTTGTTCACTCGGGGAGAGACCCAGGCGCTGGTCACCGTCACCCTTGGTACGGGAGAGGATGTCCAGCGGCTGGACGATCTGATGGGCGAAAGTTCCAAGCGGTTTATGCTCCACTACAACTTCCCCCCCTTCAGCGTGGGGGAGGTCAAGTTCCTGCGCGGTCCGGGCCGGCGGGAGATTGGACACGGCGCCCTGGCCGAACGGGCGATCCTGCCGATGCTTCCGGCCGATGACAAGTTCCCTTACACGATTCGCGTGGTGTCCGACATATTGGAATCCAACGGCTCCTCCTCCATGGCTTCGGTGTGCGGGGGTGTTCTGGCGTTGCAGGACGCCGGTGTTCCCCTGCGGCGGCCGGTAGCCGGAATTGCCATGGGTCTGGTGAAGGAGGGCGGTGATTACGCCATCCTCACCGACATCGCGGGATTCGAGGACCATTACGGAGACATGGACTTCAAGGTCGCGGGCAGCGAAGTGGGAATCACGGCACTCCAGATGGACATCAAGATCGGCGGAGTGACGCGGGAACTGATGGCCGAGGCGTTGCGCCAGGCCCGGGAAGGACGCCTCCACATCCTTGAAATCATGCGGGCCACCATTCCCGAGTCGCGCCCCACTCTCTCGAAGTACGCCCCCCAGATCACCACGATCTGGATTCCCACCGACAAGATCGGGGCGGTCATCGGCCCGGGCGGCAAGGTGATCCGCGCCATCGTGGAAGAGACGGGAGCCAAAATCGACATCGAGGACGACGGGCGGATCCGGATTGCCTCCACCGACGAAGCATCGGCCAAGCGGGCTATCGCCCGAATCGAGGAGATTACAGCTACCCCCCAGACCGGCAAGACCTACCTCGGCAAGGTGGTCAAGGTGGTGGATTTCGGTGCTTTCGTCGAGATCCTTCCCGGTACCGAGGGGCTTCTGCACATCTCCGAGCTGGCTGAGCGGCGCATCAAGGACATCCGCCAGGAGGTCCACCCCGGCGACAAGATCCTGGTCAAGGTGTTGGAGATCGACGGTAACGGGAAGATCCGTTTAAGTCGAAAGGCGGTACTGCAGGAACAGCGGAACGAAAAGCGGGGAGAGTCGGGCCGGGTGGACTGAGCAAAGCACCGAGCCGGTCCCCAGCGGACCGGCGCCATGAGGACGATGATACCGGATCATTTGCGCCGCGTTCTGGACGACTTCCAGGAAGGACGGATCACCAGAAAAGAGCTGGAAGCCTTTCTGGAGCGGCTGCCCTACCAGGATTTGGGGTTCGCCAAGGTCGACCATCACCGGGTTCTGCGCCAGGGCTTTCCCGAGGTCATCTTCGGGCGCGGCAAGACCCCTGAACAGATCCTGGGGATCGCCGAAGCGTTGCTGGGGCGTCATCCGAACCTGCTTATCACCCGCGCCGGGACGGCGGTCTACCCCCTGCTGAAGGAGCGTTACCCGGAAGCCGAGTTCCATCCTAATTGCGAAGCCGTCACGGTCCTGCGCGAACCGAAGATTACCGGGCGGGGTCTGGTGGGCGTGGTGTCGGCGGGAACCGCCGACATTCCGGTTGCCGAGGAAGCGGCGGTGACCTCCCGGGCCATGGGCAACAACGTGTTCCAGTGCTATGACGTTGGTGTGGCAGGAATCCACCGCGTGCTCAGCCGGGTCGATGAGATTAGGGCGTGCTCGGTGGTCATCGCGGTGGCCGGCATGGAGGGTGCTCTGCCATCGGTGGTCGGGGGCCTGGTGGGGGTGCCGGTCATTGCGGTGCCCACCAGCATCGGCTATGGCGCCTCGTTCGGAGGACTGGCGGCCTTGCTGGGCATGCTGAACAGCTGTTCGTCCAACGTCACCGTGGTGAACATCGACAACGGGTTCGGCGCCGGCTTCGTGGCCAGTTTGATCAACCGTCCGCACCCCTGACGCGGACTCCGGAGTCCCGGGCATGGATGAGCACACCCAAGACGTGCTCGAGTTTCCGACCGTGCTGGCTTGGCTGGCGGAGTTCGCCCGCACCCGCCAGGGCCGCCTCAGTCTCCTCCAGATCCAGCCCTGGATGCACCCGGCCCAGGCCCGCTGCTGCCTGGACGAGGTGGACGAGGCTTCCCGTTTCCTGGAGGCACAGGGAAGGCCCGTGGGAGACCTGGGAGAAGCGGAAGGTTTCCTGAGAGAGCTGCTTCGCCCGGATTGCTTCCTGGAGCCGGCGGAGCTGTTGACGGTGGCGGAGTACCTGCGCTTTGCCGAAACAATCCGTCGCCGGTTGTCGCCCGGGCAGTACCCGGTGCTGGCCCGCCGGGTCGAAGAGGCCCCTCCACCGCCGCTCCTGCTGGAACGGATCGAGAACGCCATCGACGAAAAGGGCGGGATTCGGGATTCCGCTCATCCCGAACTGCGGGCAGTCCGGCAGCACCAGGAAAGAGCCCGCCGGCAGCTCCTCAACCAGCTCGGCAAGTTTCTGCAGGGGCCGCAGGCGGGATACCTGGCCCCGGAGGCGTTTGTCACCCAGCGCAACGAGCGGTTCGTCATCCCGGTACGGGTTGAGTGCCAGCGCCTCGTCCCCGGCCTCGTCCACGGCACCAGCTCCTCCGGTGCAACAGTGTTCGTGGAGCCGCTGGAGGTGGTGGAACTCAACAACGATTACGTGTTCGCCCGGGAACGGGAATCGGAAATCATCCGGGAGGTGCTGTCCGCCCTCTCCCGCGAGGCTCACCAGCACCGCGGAGCCCTGAGCCGGATCGTGGAGGTTTCAGGCCTGCTGGATGCGCGGTTCGCGGTGGCCGAATGGGCCGCCGGCCGGCCCTGCTGTCGCCCGGAGTTCACCACCGCCGGTCGGCTTGGGCTGTCAGGGGCCCGGCACCCCCTGCTGATGCGTTCACTGGGGATCGATGGGGTCGTGCCCATCGACCTCGAACTGACGGAAGAGGCGAAAGTTCTGGTGATCAGCGGGCCCAACACCGGCGGCAAGACCGCGGCTCTGAAGACGGTCGGCCTGATCTGCCTGATGGCGCGCAGCGGGCTTCCGGTTCCGGCCCGGTCGGCGGAACTGCCCTGGTTTGAGGGCGTTTTCGCCGATATCGGCGACTTTCAGTCCATTGAACAGCACCTGAGCACCTTTTCCTCCCACCTGGCGCGGCTCATCGCGGTCCTCCGGAACCACCGTGCGCCCTCGCTGGTTCTGCTGGATGAGTTGGGACGGGGCACCGACCCCGTCTATGGTTCTGCACTGGCTGCCGCGGTCATCGACTGGTTCCGCGTTCGGGGCAGTTTTGTGCTGGCCACAACACACCATCGGACCGTCAAGCTGTACGCCGCCACCACGCCGGGCGTCCGCAACGCCAGCGTCCTGCTGGATCCCAAGACCCTGCGTCCCACTTACGCCATCGCCTACGGCATCGCCGGCGACAGCAGCGGCCTGGAGATCGCTCGCCAGTTGGGTCTGCCCGAGGAAATCCTGCAGCGCGCCGAGAGCCTGCTGGGAGATGGCGACCGCCGCTGGGAGGAGTACCTCCAGCAGCTCCGCAGGGAGCTGGAACGCGTCCGGGAGCGGGAACAGGAGCTGGAGGAGGGACGCCGCCGGCTGGAGGAACTGGAGGCGCAGGTGCGCGCCCAGTCGGCGGAAGAGGATCGACGCCGCCAGCGGGACTTCGAAAAGGCATTGGAACGACTGGCTGATGAATTCCGCAGTGCGGGCAACCGCTATCTGAAACGCCTGGAGGACCAGCAGGCGGCACGGGAGGAACGGCGGCGGCTTGGGCTGCGGGAAGCCGCACTGAAAGAGTCCTTCCGTCGCCGCCGGCAGGTGGAAAATGAGCTGCCGCCTGCCCCCCCGGCGGCCGCCCTTGAACCCGGCGACCTCGTCTACCATCCTGTGTTCAGGTTCCGTGGTCGGGTCGAGGCGGTGGAGGGGGAGAGGGTTCGGCTCGATGTGGGCGGCAAGAGCATGACCACCCGCCTTCAGGAGCTGCGCCGCATCGAGACCCGGGAGGTGGAGGAAAAGCCCGCACCGGACATCTCGGTTCGCGTGGTGCAGTCGACCGATCCGGAATTGACGCTGATCGGCATGACGGTGGAGGAAGCGGTGGACAGCCTGGACAAGTTTCTGGATCGGGCCTTCGTCTCACGCCTGCCGGAGGTCCGGCTGATTCACGGTTTCGGTACGGGACGCCTGAAGCGCTCCATCGGACAGTTTCTGGCCGGCCATCCCCACGTGGAGAGGTTTGAAGTCGAAGGCGGAGCCACCCGGGTGATCCTCAAAAGCTGAAACGATGAAGTTCGATTCGAGCTTGATCGACAGAATCCGTGCCTCTGTCAATCTGGTTGATTTGGTTTCGGGTTACGTACGCTTGAGGAAGCAGGGACAGAACTACGTCGCCCTCTGTCCGTTCCATCAGGAGAAGACCCCCTCTTTCTCGGTAAGCGAGACCAAACAGATCTACAAGTGCTTTGGCTGCGGAGCGGGAGGGGACGTGTTCGGTTTCATCCAGCAGGTCGAACACCTCAGCTTCCCGGAGTCAGTGGAGTTCCTGGCTCGGCGATGCGGGATTCGGCTGGCGGAACAGAGTGCCAAACCCGCCGATGACTCCGCCCGCCTCCGCTCCCGTCTGCTGGAGGTTATGCAGACCGCGGAACGCTTCTTCCGTCTGGCCCTGGAGGAGGACCGGGAAGCCAATGAGTACTTGTCCGAGCGGGGCATCGGCCCCGAGACTGTGGAGCATTTCGGACTGGGCTATGCGCCGGGCGGGGGGCGGATGCAAGGCCATCTGGAAAGCCGGGGGTTCAGTCCCGACGAGCAGGAGCAGGCGGGACTGCTGGTCCGCAATGAACAAGGCGAGCGGTACGAGAAGTTCCGCCGCCGGATCATGTTCCCGATTCGCAGCCTGAGCGGCCAGACCATCGCTTTCGGGGGCAGGATCCTGTGTGACGGGCGCCCGAAGTATCTCAATTCGCCGGAGACCCCCCTGTACCACAAGGCAATGCATCTTTACGGGCTGCATTCCGCGCGGGAAGCGATCCGCCGTCAAGGGTTCGCGGTGGTGGTCGAAGGCTATTTCGACTGCGTCGTGCCGCACCAGTTCGGGATCCGAAACGTCGTTGCCTCCCTGGGAACCGCGCTGACGGAAGCCCAGGTGCGCCTGCTGGGCCGATTCACACGCCGGGTAGTGGTCAATTTCGACCCCGACACCGCCGGGATGGCGGCGGCGTTGCGCTCCATCGATCTGTTCCTGGCGGGAGGTTTTCAGGTCAACGTGCTGACCCTGCCCGGTGGTGAAGACCCGGATTCGTACCTGCGTCACCAGGGGGTTGAGCGCTACCAGGAACGGCTGAAGCAGTCGCTTCCCTTCGTGGATTTCCTGCTCGAGTACCACTGTTCACAGCACAGGAATCCAGGCTCACCGACAGCGAAGCAGGCGATCGTCGACCAGGTGATGCCCTACGTGGCCCGCCTTCCGAACCGGGTCGAACGGGCTGAGTACGTTTCCCGGATTGCTTCCCGTCTGGCCATCGCCGAACCGGTAGTGGTCGCCGAACTGCGGAGGTACACCCGGCGGAGGGATTCCGTGGCGGATTCCCCCGGAGTGAAGTCCGCTCCGGAGCCGACGCTGGCGGAGAAGACGTTGGTGGCCGCCCTGGCGGAGGAACAGTTCCGCCCCCTGGTGCTGGAGTCGGCGCAGGAAGGGATGTTTGAGGGCTTGCGGACCGAATCGCTCTTCCGGAGGCTGACCTCCGGCGAAAACCAAACCGGCCTTTCCGACGTCTTTAGCATACGAGGGGCACTGGAAGGCGACGACCTCGACTTGTTCGACCGTCTTTCCATACAATCCCCGCAGCCACTGAGCGAAGAGGTGGTCCGCAACTGTTTGGTGGCCATCGGGGAGCTCCAGATCAGCCGGCTGAGCATGCAGATCCAGGAGGAGATCGCCCACTGCGAGCGGTCCGGGCAGACGTCGACTGCCCTGGACGAGTTGTTGCGACGCAAGCAGGAACTGGTACGGCGCCGCCATCAGTGAGTGGGAGAGGGAACGGCTGCCGGGATCTTGGGGAGGGCGGCGTCGCAGGCTGCCGGTGGAACCCGCGACATCGGGTATAATCAGGGTTTTCGCAATGGATCAAGACAACGACGATCTGCTGTCTGAAATTGAAGACAAATACGACGGTGTCAAGGAGCTGATCTCGGCGGGCAAAGAGAAAGGCTACCTGCTCTACGACGAGGTCAACGACCTGCTGCCGGACGACATCCATTCTTCCGAAGATCTGGACAGCATCTTCGACCTGTTCGGCGACGCCGGCATCGAGCTGATTGATTCCGAGGACGATTTCGACGTTCTCAAGAAGAAGACCCAGGTCCGCAGCCTCCCCGAGGAAGAGGAAACGGACAGCGACACCTCGCCAGAGGACCTGGAGAAAACCAACGACCCGGTCCGCATGTACCTGCGGGAGATGGGGACTGTCCCGCTGCTGACCCGGGAAGGGGAGGTCGAGATCGCCAAACGGATCGAGCGCGGCAAGAAAACCGTCCTGAAGGCGATTTCCCGCTCCCCGCTGATCGTCGCTGAGATCCGGCAATATCTGGAAGCTCTCAAGGATCCGGAGTTCAACCTCAAGGCTTTCGTCAACTTTACGGAAGAAGAGGTCACCGAGAAAGTACTCGAAAAGCGCCGCAGGGAGCTGATCGCGAAGATCACCGAAATCGGGCGCTACGAAGACGAGGCGGACAAGCTGCGCAAACAGCTTCGCAAGTGTCGCAAGGATTCGGCGGAGTACCGGAAGCTGCTGTCCAGGCTGGCTCGCTACCGGATTCCCACCGCCCGCCTGATTCGTGAACTGGACTTGACGGTCGAGGTCCACGAGCAGCTCGTCGGCAAGATCAAGGCGGTGGTGGACCGCGTCATGGCCCTGGAGCGGGAAGCGAAGAAGCTGCGCAAGCTTCAGGAAGGTCCGCTGAAGCTGGACGAATCCAAGAAGATCAAGCTGCGATTGCGGGAGATCGACAAGGAGCTGGCCGAAATCGAAGAACAGGCGATTGCCTCTCCGGCCGAGCTGAAGCGAACCTTGGCGGTGATCAAACAGGGCGAGCTGGAGGCGGACATCGCCAAGAAGGAGCTGGTGGAAGCCAACCTCCGCCTGGTGGTCTCCATCGCCAAGAAGTACACCAATCGCGGCTTGCAGTTCCTGGATCTGATTCAGGAGGGGAACATCGGCCTCATGAAGGCCGTGGACAAGTTCGAGTACCGTCGCGGCTACAAGTTTTCCACTTACGCCACCTGGTGGATCCGCCAGGCGATCACGCGAGCCATCGCCGACCAGGCGCGGACGATCCGCATCCCGGTCCACATGATCGAGACCATCAACAAGCTGATCCGCACCTCCCGGGCGTTGGTCCAGGAATACGGCCGTGAGCCGACGGCGGAGGAAATCGGCGAAAAGATGGACATGCCGGTGGCGAAGGTGCGCCGGATTCTCAAGATCGCCCAGGAGCCGATCTCCCTGGAGACCCCCATCGGCGAAGAGGAAGACAGCCATCTGGGCGATTTCATCGAGGATCGGGGTGTGGTGTCGCCGTCGGAGTCGGTGATCAACCTGAACCTGAAAGAGCAGACGGCCTCGGTCCTGCAGAGCCTGACGCCTCGCGAGGAGCAGGTGATCCGCCTGCGCTTCGGGATCGGCGACGGCAGTGAACACACGCTGGAGGAAGTCGGCCAGCGTTTCTCCGTGACGCGGGAGCGGATCCGGCAGATCGAAGCCAAGGCGTTGCGGAAACTCAGGCACCCGTCACGGAGTCGAAAGCTGAAGGCCTTCCTCGAGGACAGCAAGGAGGGAGGCTCGCTGTAGAAGAAAGGGGGCGACGATCGCCCCCTTTTTGTTTTGTGGGCCCATAGCTCAGACGGTTAGAGCATCTGACTCATAATCAGGCGGTCGTAGGTTCGAGTCCTACTGGGCCCACACCACCGGGGAAGGGAGTGGACATGGAAGAAAACGGGAACCCCGAAAACGGACAGGAGGCCCTAGCCAAGCTGATCCAGCTCCAGGAGTTGCACCTGCAGCTGGCGCGACTCCGCTCGAAGATCGCGGCCACCCCAGGACAGATCGCGGAGTTGACCCGCCGGCAGGAGGAGAGGAAAGGGCGCGTCACCGAAGCTGAGCGTTCCCTGGAACAATCGGCCAGGGATCGGCGCCGGCTGGAAGGCGAGGTCGACTCCCTGCGGGCGAAACTGTCCCATCTCAAAGGCCAGTTGATGGAGGTCAAGACCAACGAGGCCTACCATGCCATGCTGAAGGAAATCGCTTACGTCGAGGGCCAGATCCGGGCCAAGGAGGACGAAATCCTGGACCACATGGCCCTCAGCGAGGAGCTGGAGCAGACGCTCAAGGCCGAACAGGCGGATCTCGCCTCCCACAGCCGGCAGCTCGACCAGGAAAAGACTCAGCTCGAGGCCTCATTGGCGGAGGCCGAACGGGAGGTCGTGCGGATCGAGGCGGAGTTGCAGTCTCTGGAAGCTGAGATCGCGCCGACTTACCTGCAACGCTTCCGTCGCATTGCAGCCGCTCGGGGGGGAATCGCCCTGGCCACCATTTCCAACGGCTCCTGCGAAGCCTGCCATGTCCGTTTGCGGCCGCAACTGATTGCGGAGGTCCGCGCCAACCGCGATATCATCCTGTGTGAAAACTGCAACCGGATCCTGTACTACGCCCCCGCACCGACCGCTTAACTCATGCTCAGAAGCTTCCCGCGCCGGCTCTATCTGGCGGTCATGGACTTCGGGTTCTACAGCCAAGTCTTCCGCCAACCTGTCCGCGACAGTCTGGTTTTCCTCCTGTACCTGTCCGCGTTGCTGGCCCTCCTCCTGACCGTCATCTACGCCTGGCGACTGTTTCCCGCCCTGGACCACTTCCTGGAATGGGCCGGAGCCCACGTCCCCGCCTTCGAAATCCGCGAGGGGCAGCTGGAGACGTCCGCCGCACAACCGATCCGGACCACCTACGAAGGAGACTTCCAGCTTACTCTGGTCGTCGACACTACGGGCATCTACACCGACCCCGCAGGACTTGACGAGCCGGCAGTGTTGATGACCCGCCGCAACCTGTTCCTTCGTTCCGGGGGGCAGACCCAAACTTTCACCTGGGCCGACTACGGTCCCTTCCGGTTCGATCCCGGCCAAGTGGGGAGTTACGGGGCGATCCTCAAACTCCTTTACTTCCCGGGAGCTTACTCGATCCTGCTGATTTACCACCTGGCAGCCAAGGCCGCGACCGCCCTGCTCTTGATCCCTCTCGCCTACTCCATGGCCCTCAGCTACGGCACGCGGTTCAACATCGCCGAGTGTTTCGCCATTACGCTGCACAGTCTGGTTCCCGCGATCACCGTGGACCTCGCTGTTACAATGTCAGGAGTTGAGATCGGCTATTTCGATCTGATTTACTTGGCGGCGGCTGCCGTCTACACGGTGTTCGCCGCCCAGAGGTGCGCGGTTGCCAGCTAGTCCGGCATTTCGAGTTCCGCTCCGTCGAATCTGTGTCGCCCTGCATTCACTGCTCCTGCTTCCCTTGGCAGGTCTGGTCTGGAGCTCCGTCGTGGAGGGCGCTTTACTGGGACAGACCGCTTCGGACCAGGAGGAACCTGTCTTCCGGACGACCGTCGACGTGGTCAACGTGTTTTGCACGGTCCGGCGGGGCGCGAAGTACGTCACGACTCTCCGGCGTGAGGACTTCGAACTGTACGAGGACGGTGTCCGGCAGGAGATCAAGTACTTCGCGCTGGAGTCCGGAGAAGATGCCCAGCCGCTCAATGTGGTTCTGCTGGTGGACACCAGCGGCAGCGTCAAGGACAAGCTGGCGTTCGAGCAGGAGGCGGCGTCGCTGTTCTTCCGGGAAACCCTGCGGCCACGGAAAGACCTGGCGGCAGTGGTCCAGTTCGACAGCGAGCTGAACCTGGTTCAGGACTTCACGGACAGCTTGAGCCTGCTCGAGCGCTCCATCGGAGGCATCCGCGCCGGGGGGGCCACCAAACTGTACGACGCCATCTGGGTTGCCACCGAGGATCTCCTGCGACACCAGGTGGGTCGGCGGGTGATCGTCATCCTCTCCGACGGCGACGACACTCAGAGCGACACTTCGGACAAGGAAGCCATCAAAGTGGCCCAGGAGCGGGACGTTATGATCTTCGCGGTGGGCGTCCGCAGCGAGCGGTCGCGCTCCAATTTCGCCAAGCTCAAGGAGTTCGCCCGGGAGACCGGCGGGTTCTTCATCGACTCGAAGGTTCGTCTCGACGAGTTGAGCGATGCTTTCGCCCGCATCAACGAGGCGATCAAGAACCAATACAGCCTCGGTTACGTCTCCACCAACCCGAAGCGCGATGGTTCCTTCCGGCAGATCGAAGTCCGGTTGCGCGACCGCAACTTGAAGGTCGCCCACCGGAAGGGCTATTATGCGCCTGGTTCCTGAGTATGAGCGGCAAAGAGCCCCCTCTCGAAGACTTGCTACCCATCGAGCTCAGGCTCCTGATCCTGGAATCCGAACTGGAACGCCTGGAGTCCGATGCCCGTTGGGTAGAGCAGCGGCGCCGGGAGGTTCTCGCCGAGATCGAAAACTGCCACGAGATGCTGGCCGAGAAACGGCGCCGCAGCCTACTGAAGCGGGTGAAGTGACTCCAGCCGCGACATGAGGTGCACGCGCACCCAAGCCGGATCCCACCACTCCAGGGGATTGACCTGGACACCCTGCACCAGCATCGAATAATGCAGATGGTCTCCCCCCGCCAGACCGGTCTGGCCGGTTCGACCCACGGCCTGCCCCCTCTCCACCATCTGTCCCGGCTCGACCGCAAAGGAGCTGAGATGGGCGTACAGCGAATACAGCCCCAGCCCGTGGTCCAGGATCACGGTATTGCCGTAGATCCCCAGGTAGTCGGCAAACACCACCCGGCCCCGGTTCGAGGCCTCCACCGCGCTCTGGGCCAGTGACGCCAGGTCGAAACCCAAGTGGGTTTGCTCGTCCACTTTCCTGCCCCCGTAAAAGTAGCTTCTCCGGTCGGCAAACACTGCTTCCACTTTGGAATTGCTTAGCTGGAGAAACGGCTGGTCCCACAGGATCTCACCCGAAACCGCCCGGGTCAGCTCCGCGATCCTGGCGTTGTCCCGAACCCGCAGTTCCCGGTTGATGGTCAGGAAGGTATCGAGCGGCGTGGGGGCTTCCTGCAAACCGGCGTGGGCGAGGATTTCCGGCGCCACCGAGCCGATGAAAGCGTCGGTGACCGCAATATCCCGGCTCCGGAAGCTCTGCGGGAACGTCCTGTACCAGAACCGGGTCTGGGTCCGGTTCCCCGCCGCATCTTCCGCCCAGAGTGTGATCGGGGCCTCCGGAGACTGGTCGTAGGCCATTGCGAAGATGGCCAGGCAGAGCTGCGGATCTCTGCCGATCTGCGCCCCCAGGAAGCGTTGCTCTCCGACCTGGACCCCCGACGCCGCGCCGGCCTCCGACAGCCGATAGAGCACGGTTTCCGAACCGCCTTGACGCAGGTAGTGCTGACCACTGAGTACCTCGATCCGCGGGGGAACGCTGTCGAAACGGAGGCTGCGGCGGATCTGGGCGGAACGTCGCAGCCACCACAGGTTGCCGTGGTCGGCGGCGGTTACCTGCAGTTCGAAAGGCCCCTCCTGGAGGCCGTACTGCTTCCAGTCCGCCAGCTCGATGACGTACTCGGCGGCGCCGGATTCCCAGGGAAACAGGGGAGCATCCCACGCGTTCGATCCCAGCTCGATGTTACGTCCCTGTTGGTTCAATCGGACTTCGACGGCCGACAGCCCCTTGCCGGTATCCGTGACCGTGATCCGCAGGCCGGTGGCCACGCCCACGACCTGCAGGTCAGGCAAAACGATCTCAGGGGCTTCCCCGTCCCAGTACCAGTAGGTCAAGCCACCGGTGACAAGAACCAGGAACGCCAGCAGAATGAGCATTCGTCGTGCCATGGGTCCCAACAGAATACCCGACAGGGGCGTCTTGGGGTGGGTCACACGGATGGGCGGGCTTCGCGGATCACGGGGATCCGGTGGATCACGCAGATCGACCCCGGACACTCTAATGCTTCGCCCCAAGTTTGCCGATGTAACAGGCCGTGTGAGAACCCCGGCGGGGCGGAGCGGTCCATGCCTCCACCGCTCTTCCCCGCTCCCCAACCCTCCAGCCAACTACCGGTTCTGGTGTGTGACCTGGCCCGACTCCCCACGGCCGCCGCAAGCACCTGACGACAGCAGCCGGACCCGCGGGCGGAGAAACTCGATGCGTCCGGCGCTATGCATTTGAAGGGCGATGTGCCCCCGGTCCGGCAGGGTCAACTCATGCGACTCCGCGATCCGCTCACCGTTGACGGACACCAGGGCGGTGGCTCCGTCCGAGACGAGCTGGAGGTAAAACCACTCGCCGTCCCGGCAGTTCAGGCGCCGCGCCGGAACAATGCCGTAGATGCTGCCGGTGGGATTGGTCGCCCCCTGCAGGTTGTAGATCTGAACCTCGTAGCCCCGCTGCGGGCGGCCTTCCCAGCGGAAGAAGACTCCGCCGTTGGCCCGCACCGAAGTCCGGACCATGACTTCGAAGATGAAGCCGGAGTAGCTGTCCCGGGTCACCAGATAGCCATCGCCGGATTCGGCAATGATGAGCCCCTGCTCGTAACGCCACGGCGCCTCGCCTACCACCGTCCAGTTTGAGAGGTCAGGCTCCCGGTCGAGGCGGATCCAAGGGGGCTCACATCCCGGCAGCTCCCGGATCCGGAGCCGGCGGAACCGGATCTCACTGCCCAGGAACAGGAGGCCGATGTGCCCGCGGCGCAGCCGCCATTGCAGATCGGCACGGAGTTCCCGGTTGATGTCCTGGATCGTCTGGCCGTTGAGGCGGACTCGCAGATGGGGCCAGTCGCTGACCACCTCAAGCTGGTTCCACTCGCCCGCCGGCCGCCCCGCGGGCCGCAGCGGCGGGTTGACATCGTAGAGCGCTCCCAGAGAGCGGGTTCCTTCGGGCTCGTTGTTGTGGCGGAGGTGGAGTGTCGTCCCCGCAGCCCCTACACCGCCGGCGGGAGGAGCGAAAAGCACAATGCCTGCCTCGCACCAGCCGGGGGTCAGGTAATCGAGTGTAAGGACAAAGTTCTCGTACTCGGCGGCGGTTCTGAGCAAGGAGGGCACGGGTCCGGGCAAAGCTGCCCTCAGTTCGCCCGCTTCGGCCCGGAAAGCACCCGGGAGTTCGGACTCCAGCCAGCCGTCGAGGTTGCGTCCGTTGAATAGCTCGAGCTCCGTCTCCTCCCGGGCGGCCGCCGCTGAGGCGGGCAGAATGAGAGGAAGTCGGGAGAGTGGAACCAGAACACGGGAGGCAGCCACCAGCGGCCAGCCCTTACAGAGAAATTGCCGTCGTGAGACCATACAGGCCCTCCATCTTCTCAATTATGGGGAGTCGGGAGACAGGAAACAGGAGACAGGAGGAAACTCCTGTGGCGGACTCCTGCCTCCCGACTCCCGACTCCTGATTCCCGACTCCTGCCTCCCGCCCCAGGAACGATTCCCCGCGGGAGGGTTGCACTCCCGGCGGGAGCTGGGGTACATGGGGAGGGCCCCCGCTGGCGGCACTGAATGATCTACCTCTTCCCCTTCGCTGTGGATATTGTGGTGGCGCTGCTGTTGTTCATCGGCAGACACGCGCTGGCCGCTCAGGGTGCTTCTGAGGCAGTCGTCGCCTCCATCCCGCTGGCGTTTGGGCTGGGGTATACCCTCTCCGGCCCGATCATGCGGCGGATCATCCATCCCCGCCGCGCCCGCCTGCAGATGATCTGTGCCCTGGGCGGCCTGGCCTTTCTGGCGGTGGTGCTGGCCTGGAACCGGGAGGTGGTGGTGACCCAAGCCCTCTTCGGGCTGGTTCCTTTTGCGGTCAGCCTGTTCTTCAATGCTTTCCAGTCGTTTATGCTGGGGGTCTCCCGGGCCCGCCGCCGTCCCCTGCAACATACGGTAGGGCTGTATACATTCTCATGGGCCCTGGGTTTCGCTCTGGGTCCGTTTGTGTGCGGGCTGGCGCTGCGGGTCCTGAGCTGGTCCCAGTCCTATTACGTGGCGGCGGTTGCCGCCCTCGCCATCGCGCTGGCGGCATCAGCCGTGAGGCACCGTCACCCGACGGAGGTGCCCGAACCCCCCGAACTGTCGCCGGTGCGTCCTGGTCCCCGCCTGCTGATCCCGGGCTGGCTGGGGCTGGTGATCGGCCTGGTGGGCTGGCTCGTCCTCGCCAACTACTGGCCGGTCATCGCAGTGGAACGCTCGGTTTCCCCGGAGGATCGGGGACTGGTGGAATTCAGTTGGGGGGCGACGCTGGCGGTGACCGCTCTGCTGCTGGCGGCGGTGAGGGGCTGGCCTTACCGTCCGCTGCTGTTGCCGGTTTTCGGCACCCTGGCAGTGGCTTCCGTCTCTCTGTTCGGCCGCGCCGACACCACCTTGGGCTATCTGGCTGCGGTGGGGCTGATGGGTGCTTACGCCGCCACCACCTTTTCGTTCTCGCTGTTTCACTGCCTGCGGGATGCCGACAAGGCCGCATCGCGGGTGGCAGTAAACGAGATGATGGTGGGCATCTCCTACCTGGTGGGGCCTTTGATCGCAACCGCCCTTCACTGGAACGGCGGGGATTTCGGGCCGGCCCTCCAGCGGGTGGCCGTCCTGCTTGCCGCCGCGGTGGCGGTTCAAACCTGGCTGGCCCGGTGTGGCGTCCCACCGCCAGCACCCACCTCCGACCGCCCGCTACCCTGACCAAGGGGACGGGCAGGCACGCCTTACCCAAAGGATCCGCTCACCGCGAAGACGGTCGATATTCAGCACAGGAGCGACCGGTCTCCCAGAACCGCACAGCACATACGGGAAGCCCCTCGAGTTGAGCCCGGTCCCAGATCAGTCGGGCCAGGTTCTCCGCCGTCGGATTCACTTCCATCGCGTACACCGGCTCGCCCCGTTCCTGCAACCAGGCGAGCAGCGGATCGTCACGGCGCAGAATCATCCGGTGATCCAGTTCCTGTTCGATGAAACGGCTGAGGCGCTCCGAGATTTCTCCAAAGTCGATGACCATGCCGGCGGCATCCAGCTCCTGTCTGCTGATCTCTACTTCCACCTCTGCATTGTGGCCATGGGGGTGGGCACACTTCCCCTCGTAGTCCAGCAGTCGGTGCCCATAGCAGAACTCCAGCCGTTTGATCACCGTGAACATGGCCCCAGTGTAAGCCACTCAGGCCGCCGTGAGCAGAACATAGAGCCGCCGGGGGCCGTGGACACCGAGGATCAGAATCTTCTCGATGTCCGCTGTCCGGCTGGGTCCGGTCATCAGCAGTTGGGCGCTGCCGCCGGAGCCGGGAGTCAGACGTCGCCACAGGTCAAGCTGGGTGGCCACCAGGTCCGAAATCCGCAGCACCGCCACATGAACCGGCGTGAGGATGGGCAGGACCCGGCCTTCACCCACGCCAGTTGACTCAACCACCGTGCCCGTCTCAGCGATTCCGGCCCGGGCTACGCCGGCGGAAACCGTGGCTGCGGCGAGGGCGGCCATGTCGCCGGCCTCGGTCCGGAGTTCCAGCGGCGGCTCGACCCGCCTTTGACCGTGGTAACTGACCAGCAGTCTCCCGGGAGGCAGCTGGGGCGGCAGCCTAACCGGAATCCCGCACCCCTGGATCAGCGGACCGCCCTGCCAATAAATCCGGTCGGCGCCGCAGTCCTCGACGACCTTTTGCAGTTGCTCGACCGGGTCGGCCGGCGGTCGGCCGTCCAGCACGACGGTCGAGACCCGTTCAGCCTCGCGGCGGAAGCGGTCAACCAGGTCCGGGACGGCAACTGAGGCGTGGGGCGCCGGCAGGCGGAGGACTTCGTCCCTCAGTCCGCGCAACCGTCCCAGCAAAGCTTCCCGAAACATCAGCGCCTCCGCTCCTGCATCAGCTCCCGAAACGATTTGGGCGGAACCGGGGGAAGATCCCTGGTCTCGACCCAGCGGGACAGCGGCGGGAGAGGCACGCGAAGTCGTCCCTCCTTCACCATGAGTCGGGACCCCCACCGCACCAGCCGTGCCGCCCGCCCGAACCGTGTTGGAGACGACGCCACCCACGACCACAACTTCATCCCCAACCGCTCTGCCAGTGCTCCAGCGCTCCACCGCCGCTCCTGTTGAACGCGGCTGCGCAGCCGGAGCAGCAACTGAGGAATCTCGATGGCCACCGGACAGACCTCGTGACAGGCTCCGCACAAGGATGAAGCAAACGGATGTTCCGGAGCCTCGCCGGCGGACAGGAGCTGTGGCGTCAGGATCGCGCCGATGGGCCCCTGATAGACGGAACGGTAGGCATGCCCGCCAATGCGCTGGTACACAGGACAGGCATTCAGGCACGCTCCACAGCGGATGCAGCGGAGGGTCTGGCGCAGGTGGCGGTCCGCCAGAACCCGGCTGCGGCCGTTATCCACCAGGATGACATAGAACTCCTGGGGTCCGTCCGGTTCGTCGGCTGCACGGGGGCCCGAGATCAGGTTGACGTAGCTGGAGATCCGCTGCCCGGTGGCGCTGCGGGTCAGCAGCTTCAAGAACACCGGCAGATCGTCGACCCTCGGGATGATTTTCTCGATGCCCATCACCGCGACGTGGATCCGGGGGAGTGAAACCGTGAGCCGGGCGTTGCCTTCGTTCTCCACGATGACGATGGTGCCGGTTTCAGCGATGCCGAAGTTCGCACCGGTGATGCCCAGATCGGCGCTCAGGAAGCGGTCCCGGAGCACCCGCCGGGCGGTGGCGGTGAGCTCTTCAACGTCCTCGCTGCGGGCCATCCCGAACCGCTCGGAAAAGAGGTCGGCTACCTCCCGCCGCGACTTGTGCATGGCCGGAGTGACGATGTGGAACGGCGGTTCACCACAGAGCTGGACGATGTACTCCCCGAGATCCGTTTCCACCACCTCGACCCCATCCTGCTCCAGGGCCTCATTGAGATGGATCTCCTCGCCCAACATGGTCTTGCTTTTCACCGCCCGCCGGACTCCCTTGTGACGGACGAGGCTGCGCAGGAACTCCGCGGCCTGACGCCCGTCCTCCGCCCAGATGACCTCCGTGCCGCGCCGCACCAAATTGGACTCGAACTGCTCCAGGTACTCGGCCAGGCGACCCAGGGTATGGTCCTTGACCTGGCGGGCATATTCCCGCAACGCCTCCCAGTCCTCCACCTCCCGCACCGCGGCCTCCCGGGCCACCATCGAGTTGGCGATGGTCTTGCGCAGATTCGCCTGCAGACCGGTGTTGCGGAGAACTTCCGCCACCTGGGGTTTGATCCGGATCATTGCCGTTGCACCAGCACTTCGGCCAGATGCATGGTCTGCACCGGCGCGCTCCGACGCCGCAACAGACCGTCCAGATGCATCAGGCAACTGACGTCATTGGCCACCACATAGCGGGCTGCGGTTTCCAGGATCGCTTCCAGCTTGTCTTCGCCGACGGCGGCCGAAACGGGCCCGAACTTGACGGCGAACGTCCCGCCGAATCCGCAGCAGCGGGTGGAGTCGCGCATCTCCACCAGCTCGAGCCCGCGGACGCTGTTCAGCAGCGTCCGCGGCTGTTCGAAGACATGCAGTTCCCGCAACTGGTGACAGGAATCGTGGAAGGTGACCCGGTGCGGAAAGGATGCCCCGATATCGCGGACCTGTAAGACGTTGACCAGGAAATCGGAGAGTTCCCAGGTGCGTTCCGCCAGGGCGGCCGCCCTTTCCTGGAGGCCGGGTACTTGCTCGAACAGGGAGGGGATGTACTTGCGAACCATGGTGGTGCAGGAACCCGAGGGTGCGACGATCCATTCGTCGTCGGCGAACACGTCCAGGAAATGGCGGGCAACCCTGGCCGCTTCCCGGGGGAAGCCGCTGTTGTAGGCAGGCTGGCCGCAACACGTCTGGCGGGGATCATAGCGGACCTCCAGGCCGAGCCGCTCCAGCAGTTGGACGGTGGCCAGGCCCACCTGGGGGTAAAGTTGATCCACCAGACAGGTGACGAACAACGCCACCTTCATACCGTCGCGTCCTTCCCGCCGCGGGGGCGGAGGGAGCGGGACCGGGGACCCATTTGCCCACGGTCCTGGAGGGCGAGATCCATCAACACCACCGCAGTCATCGCCTCGACGATGGGTACCGCCCGCGGAAGCACGCAGGGATCGTGTCTTCCTTTGGCTGCCAGAACCACCTCTTCTCCGTCGGCGGAGACGGTGGCCTGTTCGCGGCTGATGGTGGCAGTGGGCTTGAAAGCCAGGCGGGCGACGATGGGCATGCCGTTGGAGATCCCTCCCTGGATGCCGCCGCTGCGGTTGGTCCGCGTGCGGATCTCTCCATCGCGAATCACAAACTCGTCGTTGTGTTGGCTGCCGGTGAGCAGGGTCCCGCCGAAGCCGTCTCCAAACTCCACACCCTTGACAGCGGGGATCGACAGGTAGGCGTGTCCCAGCAGTGCCTCCAGCTTGTCGAAAACGGGTTCCCCCCAGCCCGCCGGACAGCCCCGCGCCACGACCTCGATGACCCCGCCCACGGAGTCACGGTTGCGTCTGGCTTCCTCAATCCGTTCGATCATGCGGTTGGCGGCGCCGGGATCGGGACAGCGCACCGGCGATGCGTCGACCTGCTCACGGGTAACGGTTTCGCCGTCCACCGTCTCGCACTCCACCGTGTAAACCCGGCGGACCCATGCCACGATCTCGACGCCGAACTCGGCGGCGAGCCAGGTTTCAGCCACCACCCCCGCGGCCACCCGGGCGAGTGTTTCCCGGGCGCTGGCCCGGCCGCCCCCGCTGGGCGCCCGCCGGCCATACTTGAAGTCGTATGTCATGTCGGCGTGGGAGGGACGGTAGACCTGGCGCATCGCCTCGTAGTCCTGGGGCCGGACATCCCGGTTTTCCACCCACAGGGCGATGGGGGTGCCCAGCGAGAGGCCGTTGTGAACTCCGCTGAGAATGCGCACTTCGTCCGCCTCCCGGCGTTGGGTGGTGAGTCGGCTCTGTCCCGGACGGCGGCGGTCGAGCTGCCGCTGGATCCGTGCGGGGTCCACCGGAAGTCCCGGAGGGCAGCCATCGATCACCACACCGATCCCCGGCCCGTGACTTTCACCCCAGGTTGTGATGCGAAACGCGGTTCCAAAGGTGTTTCCGGCCATGGACAGACAATGCTTTACTGCTCTTTTGTTGGCGCCTGCTCCCCAGGGCTCAGACGGGAGCAGGGATCTCCCGCCGCTCCAGGTTCCTGAGCAACTGCAACAGCAGGCGGGTCACAACGCTTCCTGCTGCCAGATCCGCCCGTTGCTGTTCGCGCATCTTGGCAATGCTGCGGGTGATGCGTTCCACCAGACGCCGCTCCCGCTTCAGAAACTGGTACAGCGTAACCTCCTGGGTCGGGTTCTCCCGCAAGGAAAGCACGGTGAGCTGACGCTGCACGTGCCGGAGGTCGGTGATCAGCCCGCCCACCGCCACCGCCGACCAACGGTCGGCGGCACCGGTCTGGGCCAACTGGTCGCGCAGCCAGCCCATCGAGAACAGGTCGCCGATGGCGTAAAACACCCGTGCCGCAGCCTCCATCGGCCGCCCAGTCTGACGGACGATGTCGACCACGCTCATCCCGCTGGCCAGGTAATCGGCGGCGGCCAGCTCGGCTGCCAGGTCGGCGGGGAAACCGGCCGCCTCGAACCGCTCCTGGCGGGTCTGATACCGCCTGCGCTCGCTCCGCGGCAACAAACGGCCGATCCCGGAACGCAGTTCGCCCAGTGGCTTTCGGTACGTCTCCACCAGCCGGTTGAAATCCTCCCATTCCTCGTGTCCCAGGATGAGCCAATGCACGATGCCGCGCACAGAGGCGACCACCTCCCGGAACGCATCGTACTGGTCTTCCACCGCCACCTGGCTGTCCAGCGCGATGATCCGGGCCGACAGCGCGGGCAGATCCAGAATCTCATGGGCCGCCAGGATGGCCCGCAGGGCTTCCGCCGGCAGCGCTTCGGTCTCTTCGATCACTTCGTGCGGGAAGGCGGGGCCCAGCCGGTCGATCACCAGATTGGTCACCCGGGTGGCGATGATCTCACGCCGCAGCCGGTGGTTCTGAAGGGCCTCCGCAAAGCGGGTCCGCAACTCCTCGGGAAAGTAGTCGAAGAGATAGCGCTCGAGCTGCGGCTCATCGGGCAAATCGCCTTCCAGTAGAGCACGCTTGAAACCCATCTTGGCGTAGGCCAGCAGGACCGCCAGTTCCGGCCGTGTGTACCCCTGTCCGGAGCGGCGGCGCAGCTCCAGGGTCTTGGTGTCGGGCAAATACTCCACTTCCGGCTTCAACTGGCCGGTGGCCGTCAGGTCGTGCTGCATCGACTCCAGCGACGTCCAGCCCCGCTCCCCGACGCGGCTCGCCAGCGAAAGACAAAGCGCGTGGCTGTAGTTGTTGGCCAGAACCAGGCGGGTGACTTCGTCGGTCATTTCCCTGAGCAGCCGGTTTCTCTCCTCCTGGGTCAGATCACCCGCAGCCACCAGCGGGTTGAGAGCGATCTTGATATTGACTTCGTGATCGCTCATATCCACTCCGCCGGAGTTGTCGATGGCGTCGGTGTTGATCCGGCCTCCCAGCAATGCGTACTCGATCCGGGCGAGCTGCGTCAGGCCGAGATTGCCACCCTCCCCGATCACCCGCGCCCGCAGTTCGTTGGCGTCGATCCGCACGGCATCGTTACCGGGATCTCCAACATCCGCATTGCGCTGGGAACTGGCCTTGACGTAGGTGCCGATTCCACCGTTCCAGAGCAGATCCACCTTGAGCTTCAGAATCGCCCGGATCAGATCGCGGCCGCTGAGTTCGTCCGCGTCGGTCTCAAACAGCGCCTTCATCTCGGGACTGAGCGGGATGGATTTCGCCTGGCGGGGAAAGACCCCTCCTCCCCGGCTGATCACTGTCGGGTCATAGTCGGCCCATCCCGAAGACGAGTCCTCGAACAGGCGACGGCGCTCGCGAAAGCTGGCTTCCGGGTCCGGAGCCGGGTCCACGAAAATGTGCAGGTGATTGAAGGCTGCCAGCAGGCGGATGCGGTCGGTATACAGCATGCCGTTGCCGAAGACGTCCCCCGACATGTCCCCGATCCCCACCACTGTAAACAGATCCCGGTGGGGATCGATCCCCAGCTCCCGGAAATGCCGTTTGACGCACTCCCAAGCACCGCGGGCAGTGATCCCTTCCTTCTTGTGGTCGTAACCGTGAGAGCCTCCCGAGGCGAAGGCATCTCCCAGCCAGAAGCCGTACTCATGGCTGATCTCGTTGGCCGTATCGCTGAAGGTGGCGGTACCCTTGTCGGCAGCCACCACCAGGTAGGGGTCGAAGTCGTCGTAGATGACCAGGCCCTTGGGATGGGTCGCAACGCCGCCCACGATGTTGTCGGTGAGATCCAGCATGCCGCGAATGAAGGTCTTGTACTGCTCTCTGACGAATTCCCTGAGCCGGTCGCGGTCGGCGGGAGGGTTGCGGAGAACGAAGCCTCCTTTGGATCCCACCGGGACGATCAGAGCGTTCTTGGTCATCTGGGTCTTCATCAAGCCCAGGACCTCGGTGCGGTAATCGTCCGGCCGGTCGCTCCAGCGCAAACCGCCGCGGGCGATGCGACCGCCCCGCAGGTGCACCGCCTCCACCTCGGGAGCGCTGACGAAGATTTCGAAGAAGGGCTTGGGCTCCGGAATCCGTTCCAGCTTGCGGGATTCGATCTTGAAGCTGATGTACGGTCTGTCCAAATAGAAGTTGGTGCGTACAGTCGCCCCCACCAGGCTCACCAACATCCGTACGATCTCATCCTCAGGCAGGGTGGCTACCTGGTTCAGGGCGGCAATCGCGTCCACCCGTGCCACCTCGGAACGGGTCTCCCTCTGTTCCGCCCGGGCGGGATCGAAGCGGCAGCGGAAATACTCCACCAGTCGGGCCGCACACTGCGGGTAGTTGAGCAGGGTGTCGTTGATGAAGGTCAGACTGGTCGCCGGCATGACCTGGAACAGGTAGCCGCGGTAGGTGCACAGCAACGCTACTTCGCGGATGGACAGCCCGGCGGTAAGGACCAGCCGGTTCAGCCGGTCGTTGCGACTCTGTCGGGAAAGGATGGAAGCCAACGCATCCTTGAGCCGGGCGCCATCGGCTTCAATGTCGAGGGCTTGGCCCCGGGGGTCCAGCACCCGGAAAATGTCGATCGAGCGGGGGACGTCCACCGGCTCCCGCAATTGGTAAGAGATCTGCTCCAGGACCTGCAGGCCCAAGTTCTCGAGAATGGGGAAGACTTCGTTGAGCGCCAGCGGTCCCGGGTGATACAGCCTCAGGTAGGTGGTGGGCTGCCGGTTGCGGTCGGCGGGCGGATTCAGCAGATCCAGGCCCAAAGGGTCCGTACCCAGCTGTTCCAGGTTGAGAATATCCCGGACAGCGTCTTCGACGGGAACCTCGGCCTTGTACCCTTCCGACAGCAGGAGACCATAGCGTCGGGCAAGTTCCTGCCCTTCCTCCGAACCGAGGGCCGCCGCCAACTGCTCCTCCAGCCGGTCGTCCCACGTCAGGGTCAGCTCCGTCACCTCCCGCTCCAGCCGCGCGAGGTCGAAACTGTCGTAAGCCACTGCAGTTGAGAAGAAGAAGTGGAAACGGACCTGGTCCTCGTCATCGGCGGCCATCGCCAGGTGGTAGTCAACCTGGCTCGCCTGCAGGCGTTGAGCCAGCAGGTTCTGGATCCTGCCGCGGACTTCCGAGTTGAAACGGTCCTTGGGCATCTGGACCATCACCACCAGACCCCGGCGGAACGGGTCCACCCTAACCTGCAACCGGACTCCCCGCTCCGCTTCGATGCTCATCATTTCGCGCAGGTCCCGGTACAGTTCCTCGGGCTCCAACAGGAACAGTTCGCCCAGCGGCACCGAATTGACGATGTTGATGATCCGCTTGAAATCATGGGAGCCGCGGCGGGCGCGTGCCAGCTCCATCACCTTCTGCAGTTTCCCCCGCAGCAGAGGGATCTCCCCCACCGAAGTGGTATGTGCCTTGGAAGTGAACAGACCCAGAAACCTCCGCTCGGCAGTCAGCTGACCGGTGTCGTCGAATGCCTTGAGTCCCACATAGTCCATCAACGACGCCCGGTGAATGTGGGATTCCGAGTTGGCCTTGGCCACCAGCAACAAAGGTGGACCGGCCATCTGCCGGCGCATTGTTTCCGGGAGCTCCTCCACCGGAATCGGCTCGGCAAACCGGCTGCGCAAGTGATTGCGGAGAATGCCCAATCCGGAACCGGGAACCACTTCGGCGAAACGCCTGCCTTCCCGTTCCACCACCCGGTACTCCCGATAGCCCAGAAAGATGAAGTTGTCGGCATCCAGCCACTTCAGGAATTCCTCATATTCCTGAAGCCTGGCGGCGGGCTCCGGGGCTCTCGGTGTCTCGGCGACAGCCGTCAGGGATTCGAGCTGCCGGCAGAGTTCCTGGCAGCGCAGGCGCATGGCCCCATAGTCGTCGGTGGCGGCCACCACATCCTCGAGGATCCGCCGGATGGCTTCCTCGAGTTCGCGCAGGCGGCGCTCCTCGCTGATCCGATCGACCAGAAAGAGTTCGTAGGATTCGGGCTGTGCGGTTTCGGAATGACCCAGGAAGATCTGCCGGATCCGTCCCTGCGCGTCCCGCTCCACCGCAGGGATGGGGTGGATCAGATGGTAAAGCTCGAGCTGTTCGGCGCGCAGCCGCATCCGGACCGAATCCACCAGAAAAGGCCGGTCTGCAACATTGATTTCGATGGCGGTATGCGGCGAGGACCAGCCATGGACCGAACGCTCGGGATTGTAAACACGGACACCCACGGTCCGAGCTTCCCGCGAGTCCATGAACTCAAGCGCCTGGCGGGTCAATGCGACAAACGATTCCAGCTCGAACTGCTCCAGAAACTCCCTGGTGGCGGAGTCGTAGAGAATGGTGGCCAGATTCTCCATCAGTTCCAGCCGATCCGGCGGGGTGTGGTGCTCGATAAAAAGCTGCAGGTCCTTGAGGGTGATGGACATGATGGGCCACGTCTCCAGGGCCTAGCATAATCCGGCCGGGGGATGTCCACCAGTCCGGGGTTCTTGTAGAACCGGGCCGGCGCCCCGTCCGGCAACGTCGGACATCCTCTCCGGAAACCCTCAGCGGGGGGAACTTGCCTCGCCGATCAGGGTTTGGATGTCGGAAACCGCATCCGTCACCAGGTCCAGCTCGTCCATCCGGTAGATCCGGCGCACCCGGCCGGACTGATCCACCAGCAGGAAACTCGTGCCATGGACAATGTTCGCGCTGCCGGATCCCTCCGGCTCGGCGGTGACCTTGAAACCCTCCCGGACCAGCTTCAGCGTTTCCTCCGGAGGTCCGGTCAGGAACTCCCAGTTGGCGGTATCCGCCTGCCAGGCTGCGGCGTAGTCCGCCAGAACCTGGGGCGTATCCCATGCCGGGTCCACTGAGATGGAAACCAGCCGCACCGGCGCCTCCGGCCCCGCCAGGCCGATTTGCCGCAGGGAGTCCTGAATCGCTTTCATGCGCTGGGTCATCAGGGGACAGGGGCCGGTACAGCGGGTGAAGATGAAGTCGACGAGCCAGACCTTACCCGCCAGGTCGGCCGAACTTACCGTCCGGCCGGCGGAGTTCACCAGCTCGAAGGCAGGTGTCTCCAGCAGAGGCTCCAGACCCGCGGGCGCCGGGTGGTGATGAACGGTTTCGGAAACCGTACCGCAGCCATGAATCCACAGCACGGCAGCCGAAAGCATGACCGCCTGCATGATTCTTCTCATACTGCAAGCCTAGGGGACAGGCCCCGGAGAGACAAGAGGCGACAAGGATCACCCGTTCAACGTGACGGGCACTTACTCGAAGGCGGGAATGCCCGTGATCGCCTGCCCCAGGATCAAGCCGTGAATGTCGTGGGTCCCTTCGTAGGTATACACCGATTCCAGATTCGCCATGTGGCGGAAGACAGGGTAGTCGGAGAGGATGCCGTTGGCACCCAGGATATCCCGGGATACCCGGGCGATCTCCAGCGCGATGCGCACGTTATTGCGCTTGGCGAGGGACACCTGCGCGAAAGTCATGGTGCCGGCGTCTTTCAGTTGGGCCAGCCGAAATGCCAGTAACTGCCCTTTGGTGATCTCGGTCAACATGCCCGCCAGCTTGTCCTGGACAAGCTGATGAGCGGCGATGGGCTTGTCCCCGAACTGCCTGCGCTCGCCGGCCCAGCGTCGGGCGGCGTCGAAACAGGCCATGGCCGCCCCCAAGGCGCCCCAAGCGATCCCGTAGCGGGCCTGGGTGAGGCACATGAGCGCATGCTTGAGCCCCGTGGTACCGGGCAGCAAAGCGTCGGAGGGGACTCGGCAGTTGTCGAACAGCAACTCGGAGGTAACTGAAGCCCTCAGGGAATGTTTGTTGTGGTAGTCCCGGGTCTGAAAACCTGGAGTCCCCTTCTCCACCAGGAATCCCCGGATCGCTCCGTCGTCGCACCGGGCCCAGACCACTGCCACATCTGCCAGCGATCCATTGGTGATCCAAGCCTTGCTGCCGTGCAGGATGTAACCGTCGCCGTCCCGGCGGGCAGAGGTCCGCATTCCGGCCGGGTTGGAACCGAAGTCCGGCTCGGTCAAGCCGAAACAGCCGATGGCTTCCCCCCGCTGCAGCCGCGGCAGCCAGGTCTCCTTCTGGCGTTCGCTGCCGAAAGCATGGATGGGGTACATGACCAGGGCACCCTGGACCGACACGAAGCTGCGCAAGCCGCTGTCGCCCCGCTCCAGCTCCTGCATGATCAGCCCGTAAGCCGTGCTCCCCAAGCCCGCGCAGCCGTAGCCTTCGAGGTTGGCTCCGAAAAAGCCCAGCTCCGCCATGGCCGGAATGAGGTCCATGGGAAAGGTCCCAGCCTGGTAGCAGTCTTCGATGACCGGCAGGACCCGGTCCTCCACAAACGCCCGGACGGTGTCGCGCACCAGCTTTTCCTCGTCGGACAGGAGGTCGTCGAGCCGGTAGAAATCCACGCCCTGGAAGGCCATGCGGCTCACTATAGCACGCGCCGGCAGACCTGCCGCATGCACGGAGGAGTGGTATAAGAGGAGCATGATTCTGGGCTTGACCGGGCGCAACGCCGCCGGCAAGGGCGAGGCGGCACGGTTTCTGGAGACCAAGGGGTTCACCTGTTACTCGCTCTCCGACGTGATTCGGGAGGAGGTTGCGCGACGCGGCTTGGAGCTGAGCCGTGAGAACCTGATCCGTACCGGCAGGGAAATGCGCTCCCGGTTGGGCAACGGATGTCTTGCAGAGGCTGTTCTCAAACGCCTCGAACCTGACCGGAACTATGTCGTGGACTCGATCCGCCACCCCGAGGAGGTGGCCGTCTTCCGGACCCGCCCGAATTTCCGGCTGCTGGCCATCCGGGCCGAAGCCCCGGTGCGTTTCGACCGCATTCAGGCCAGGGGGCGTCCCGGCGATCCCACCACACTGGAGAAGTTTGTCGAGCTGGAGGCGGAGGAGACCCGCCGCACCGTCGACGAGGGTCAGGATCTGGAGGCCACCGAGGCACTGGCGGACTTCGTCATCGAAAACAATGGGGATCTGGAACTTTTCCAGCGCCGCCTGGTGGAGCTGGCGGGCAAACTGATGGCCCAACTGGATCGCCCCGGCTGGGATGAGTACTTCATGAAGATCGCCCAAGTCGCCGCCCTGCGTTCCAACTGCATCAAGCGGAAAGTCGGTGCGGCCATCGTGCGCGATCGGCGCATCGTCTCCACCGGCTACAACGGCACCCCGCGGGGGACGCGCAACTGTTATGAAGGCGGCTGTCCGCGCTGCAACAGCCTGGCCGACAGCGGAACCCGTCTGGATGAATGCCTCTGTTCCCACGCCGAAGAGAACGCCATCACCCAAGCTGCCTACCACGGCGTCAGCGTCCGCGGGGGGACTTTGTACACCACCTTCTCACCCTGCCTGATGTGCACCAAGATGATCATCAACGCGGGTATCCGGGAGGTAGTCTTCAACGCGGAGTACCCTTTGGGAGAGGTTTCGCTGGCGTTGCTCCAGGAAGCCGGGGTGGTTTGCCGCCGTCTGCGGGTGGAGGGTTCCTGAGCGGCGGTTGTCAGGAGACGGGAGAGAGGGGAGTCATGAGTCAGAAGTCGGGAGTCGGAAGTCAGGACTCAGGAGTCGGTGACAGGGGCTTGCTTCCGACCCCTGGTTCCTGATTCCCGTCTCCCGCTCAAAGCTCTCCCGGCGAGGCCGAGCGCTCCATGCGGTCCGGGGGATCATCCGCCGGATCCAAGTGCAAACCTGAACGTTCACCGCGATGAACGTGCGCCTCGTTGATGGAGGACTGTCTCCTGATTCCCGTCTCCCGACTCCCCATCAGCCTCCGAACAGCCGTCTGACGAACTCGATGTTGGCACGGGTGTCCTCCAGAAACCGGTCTTTCCGGCCGCTGGTCTCCAAGGTGTACCAGAGGTTGTAGCCGATTTCCTTGCAAGCGGCGGCTGCTGCCTCAAAATCCACTTCCCCTCCCTGACCGAGCAGGGGCGTCTCCCAGTCCTTGAGATGGATCTCACAGATCCGGTCCCGGCCGAGACGGCGGATTTCCGAAGCCACGTCGTACCCATAGTGGGTCGAGTTGCCGACGTCGTAGTAGACCTGCACCATTGGCGAGCCGATCCGCTCCAGCAGCTCCAGGTTCTGTTCGGCGGTCAGGGTGTTTTCCAGTCCCAGCACGACCCCCCTGGCTTCCGCGCGGGGGACGATCTGTCGCAGCACTTCCACCACGCGCGTGACGCCGGCCGTATCCAGCTCAAACGTGGCGAATCGACCTTTGCTGAGATTACGCATGCGGCCGGCGGCATCAGTCAGCCGCAGGTCGCCGTTGCCGAAAAAGGCGATCAGAATGTTGCGGGCCCCCAGCTCGGCGGCGGCCTCGATGGCATCGATCACGTAAACCGCGGCCTGGGGTTCGGATTTGAGGGGGATGTCATTCAGGATCCCGCCGGCGGCGACGGAGTTGATGGCGATGTCGTGCCGCCGCCCCAGATCGAGGTACTGCGCACGGGTAGCGGGATCCCGCAAGGCGATACGGTCAGGAGCCATACCCACGCTCACCTGGATTCCCTGCAGCCCGCCTTGGGACGCCTTTTCAATCATCGCCGGGTCACAGGGTGGTCCAAGGTTCCAGTCGCACATGGCGATCTTGACCCCCTCGGCGGCCCGGGTTGTTTCCCGACCGGTCAGCGATGCCGCTGCACCCGCTGCCAACGCCCGCCCCAGGAAGCTTCGTCGGTGCATCATGAACCTCATGGTACGCCCGCCGGAATCCGGTGCCCAGATGCTTCTCACGGTCCGGGGATTGGAATAGCCTTGGGCCGGAGGTTACACCCATGCAACCAGGAACGACGGGGCGGGATCGGCGGGCTTTTCTCAAGAAGGCGGCGGACAGCGCGGCAGGATTGACCATCTTGCCGGCATCGGTGGTCTTCGGCACCCAGGCCAACTCCCGGGTGACGGTGGGGATTACCGGCTGCGGCCATCGCGGAGAGTTCGTCGGGGAGCGGTTCGAACGCCACACCAACAGCAAGGTGGTTGCCCTGCACGATTATTTTCAGGAACAGGTGGATCGCCTCGGCCGGAAGCTCCAGGTGCCGGCCTCGCGGCGTTACACGGGCCTGGACGGCTACCGCCAACTCTTCGCACCGGATGTGGATGTCATCGCGGTGATGGGGCCGCCCTGGTTCCACCCGGCGCAGAGCGTGGAGGCTCTGGAGGCGGGGAAACACCTTTACCTCTCGAAACCCATCGCCGTCGACGTGCCAGGCTGTCTGAAAATCGCCGCGGCGGCGAAGAAGGCGAAGGGCCGTCAAAGCATCCTGGTCGACTTCCAGACCCGCAATCACCCCCTGTTCCGGGAGGCGGCACGGCGGGTCCACCAGGGAGACATCGGTTTCCCCGTAGTCGGCCACGTCTACTACCAAACCGGACGCCTGAACCTGCAGGCGCGCGGTGACTCGCCCATGGCGCGCCTGCGCAACTGGGTTTTCGACATCCGCCTCTCCGGTGACATCATCGTGGAACAGAACATCCACGTGATCGACGTGGCCAACTGGTACCTGCGGTCACACCCGGTGAAGGCCCAGGGTACCGGCGGACGCAAGGCGCGCACCGACGTGGGCGACTGTTGGGACCACTACGTCGTCACCTTCTGGTACCCCAACGACGTCCTGGTGGACTTCAGCTCGGGCCAGTACCTGAAGGGGTACGACGACCTGTGCATCAGGGTCTACGGTTCCGAGGGGACCGTGGACTCGCACTACGGCGGGCCGGTGCGGATCACCGGCGACCGCCCCTGGGACGGGGGCAGCACCGAAGGGATCTACAACGACGGCACGGTCAACAACATCCGGGACTTCCACCGCAGCGTGGTGGAGCAGAAGCCTCTGTACAGCACGATCGAGGAGAGTGTGGAAAGCAACCTGGCGGCGATCCTCGGACGGATGGCGGCAAAGTCGGGTCGCACGGTCACCTGGGAAGAGATGATGCGGTCCCAGGAGACGCTGGACGCGGGTTTGGACGACCTGCCGCCGGACGGCCCGGCCTGGCGGGCCTCGTAGGGCCTGGCTGGGCGCCTGTCGGCCCGGCTTCGCCCCGGACCGGGGGTCCGGTCACCGGCGGGATGGATGAGCCGCGGGTTTTTTGGACCACGTGGCGGGTGATATGACACAGAGCGGCTCGCCAGACAGTGCACCCGGAAGGCTGAAAAGCGCAGTGCGACCGGGTTCGCGAAAAAGCGGAACGGGAAGTGCATTGAATTTCCGGCGGATAAGCTAGGTAGCCGGCGCGTGACTCACTCATTGCTCGTGGGAGGCCACCGCAAGTTGCGAAGCTGATCCGTCGAAGATCTGAAGTTCCGGTTGCTGCTCAAGTTCGCCTTCCCTTCGACGGATGCTTGAGTCACCGCTGGCGTCCTGGCCCAAGTCCCCACCGGGGAGTCACAAGAGGAGGCTGCTATGGTTGGACCTTCGGTCCTCCTGGTCTTCGGCGCCCTGCTTCCGCCGCCTGCGTCCCCTGCGCATTCCCTGCCGCCGGCCCTCCAACAGAGTCCTACTTATGCCCAGGAATACGCGCTGTACCAGCAGGCACAAAACGAAACCGACGCAGTCAAGCGCAAGCAGGTGATCCTGGATTTCCTCACCCAGTTCAAGAGCTCGGAGCTGGACCCGCACATAAGCTATCTCTATGCCCAGTATCTGGAGCAGCTGAAGTCCCGCTCGGAGTGGCAGAGACTGGCGGCAGACGGCGAAGCGTTCCTGACCCGCCGGCCGGCCGACAAAGTCATCGCCGCCATGACCACCGAAGCCTACCAACGGCTGGGACAGCCGGACAAACTGGTGAAGTTCGGCTCACAGCTTTACAGCCAGGCCCCCAGTGCGGCCACTGCTTACCTGGTGGCCAAGGCCTACCTGTCGATGAACGATACGGTGAACTTCAGGAAGTGGGCGGCCCGGACCCTGCAGCATGCTCCAGGGAACGTGGAGATGCTGGTGGAGCTGATTTCCCTTCACTGGAAGGAAGGCACCCTCGATCGGGCCACGGGGCTGGCGGAGAAGGTTCTGGCCGCAACCAAGGCCGACGACCCCCAGCACGCTCAGGTCCGGGCCTTCGCCTACCGCGCTCTGGGGCAGAACGCCTTCCTTCTGGGGGACAACTCGACCGCTTACAAACACTATTCGAAAGCGGTGGAACTCGATCCCAAGATGGACTTCGCCCAACTCCAGATGGGCTATATCTGCTGGCGTCTGGGGAGGGTGGATGACGCCATCCGCTGCTTTGCCAGGGCGGTGGCCCTGAACGGCCCCAGCGCCAAGGATGCCCGCAAGGAACTGTACGGCTTGTTGCGGTCACGTTACGGATCGGCGGAGAATGCCACCCGCTTCATTGAAGCCGCCAAGCAGGAACTGGGAGTCTCCTGATAGCGCGGAGGGGCCGCCGCGGGACAGCATCACCAGAATCCCGAAAAATCTTCAGAGAAATCCCTAAAGAAGTTGCTTCCGCTTGCCGATACCGACGGCGATGGACCCCTCAAACTCAGGGGACGGCGAATTCAAGATTGTATCCACCTGTCCCAAATGCGGCTTCCGCCAGGACGGGGGCATCGAGTGCGGTCGTTGCGGTATCGTCTTCGCCAAGTTCCAGTCACGCCGCGACTGGGTTCCTCCCCCTGAGGTCGACCGGACTGAGCAGCGCGTCCCATCTGCTGTCCGGGGATACTTCCGCGCCTTGAGGTGGTTCACCTTCGCCGGCTCGCTGGTACTCCTGTATCTGCTGATCCAGCCCGCGGCTGCCCCCATGATTCCCACCAGTACCGAAGCCGCGGAGATCGCCGAGGTCAAGCTCCATCGATTCCAGCAGGCGGTTCGCGAGGGCAGGCCTCGAGAGCTGCAGTTGAGTGAACTGGAGCTGAATTCCTGGCTCAAGCCCCGTCTGGATCTGGTTCGGGAAAGCCCGGCCGGCGCACCGGCGGGCTACTCCACCCCCGTCTCCACCGGCGCCGCTCCCGCCGAAGCCCTTTCGGAATCTGAAGCGGAGGAAGTCCGGTCCTCCATCACCGATGTGCAGCTTGACCTTTATGATGATCTTGTCCTCGCCTATTTGCGCTTCCGCCTTTACGGCAAGGAGATGTCCTTCCAGCTCGAAGGCCGGCTGAGACTGGATAACGGCTATCTGCGTCTGGACCCGGTTGCGGGCAAGATCGGCCTGCTGCCGATTCCGTCGTACACCCTCCAGTCGGCCGCCCGCCGCATCTTCGAGGCGGAGGAAAATCGCGAGCGCTTCAGGCTTCCGGATTACATCGACGACATCCGCGTGGAAGACGGACAACTGTTCATCACCCACCGGGCCCATCCCCGCTGAGCGCGGCAGCGTCCGCGCAGGCGGGCGGCAGACTCCGGAATCCGGCCCGCCGGCTCGGCTTCGCTCGCCGCATTCACTCCGGGAACCCGCCCTGGATCGGCAGCAGGATCAGATCGGTGCAGACCTTGGGGCCCTTCTGATAACGGATGCTGACCACCAGGGTGGAATCCGACGCCGCCCGCAAGGAGAGGCGCGGCCCGCGGATGTACTGGAACAACGGCTCAGCCGGCGAAACGAACCAGTCAAAGACTCCCCCCTCCTCGGACGCCTGGGCCTCAAACTGGACCAGGTCGGCGAAACGCACATACAGCACCCCTGCCGGATCGTTGAGCACCGGACCGATCAGCCGGGCAAGAATTCGAACCGTGCATTGGTCCGGAGGAGGGGCCGGCACCGGAGCCAGCGATGCGGCCAGAGGCCCGGCCTCGAAGAACAGCAGGGCACAGATCTCATCGGACTTGGCGATCAGCGGCAGGACCTGGTCCTCTCCGGCAAGAGGCAGGATCTCAGCAAGCTGGCTGGTAAGAGCCTGCAGAATTTCGATAACCGAAAACGGCGACGTGGTTGCATCGGTGGAGTGGACCCGCGCCGTCCCGATCATGCCGAGCAACGAGACTCTCATTTCGGGGGCCAACGGAAGTCCGTTGACGCCGGCTTCCAGCTCCGCGAAAAGGGCGGCTGGGTCGGAGTCCATGGCCGGCCGCGGCCCGGCAGCCGGCATCATCAGCATCGCAGCAATCCAAATCATTCCCATCTCGCGCCTCCCAGCCCTCAGGGCATGCTCATGGAGCGGGTGACCACCGGCAGCGTGGAGAGAACCAGGCCGGTCTGCTGCAAGCACGTCACCGCCACCGGACCGGTCGCCTGCAACCGCAGGATTCCCCGCCGCACACCGGGTCCCAGGAGCTCCGAAGCAAATTGCGCCGACTGCTGCCCGGGTCCCAGAGTCAGGGTGGCGGTATCACCGGCCGTCCCGTCCCAGCGCAGGTGAAGGATCGTGACCTGCACCGGCGCCAGCCGTGACAGGTTGGCCACCGCGACTCCGGTATCGGTTCCATTGCCGCTGTCGAAGAACAGGTCCAGATTGCGCTGGGGAGCAGCCGAATCCACGGCGGCCTGAGCCACCAACCGCTCACCCGTTCGGATCTCGAAAACCGCCTGGGCCGAAACGGGGCAGTCGGCCGACAGCCGCGCCCAGCCTACGACCGGAATGGGATCGATCCCCGGAGTTTCCAGTCGCCGGCTTCCGCCGGACTGGATCATCATTCGCAGGACCGGTCCGCGCCCGGGCCCCACCGGCAGGTCCCATTCGGCCCCATCGTGCCGGATCAGCTCCAGCCTCACGTCACAACCGACCCGGCTGGGGTTCATGATGAGGAAGACCGTGCGGAGGCCGCCTCCGTCCCCTATATGGGGGAAAAAGTGGATGTTGGCGGGCAGCGCGCCGCCGAAGAGGAAGGGAGCTTGTACGGCTGCCAGCAGCAGTCCGCAAGCACAGCGGAGGCAACGCATGAGCACCTCCCCCCCGAGCCAAGTCGGTGCCCCGGGAACCCGCTTCCCCGACGGACGACTTAGCTATCGAGGAAACTTATGTGTGCTCAATAAAATAACATATATATCAATCCCCTTCGGCGCGGGAAGCGGCTGGTGGCGGTTCTTGGTGCTTCAGAACCGGGGGAACCTCACCTTAGGAGCCGGCGCGGGAATCGCCGAGCTCACCTTTCAGGAAGCGCACCGGATTGGCCAGCCGGTAGGCCAGCCAGCCGGCCCCCCGGCTCAGGTCGTCCATGTAGGAGTACATGGGCGGCAGGATGACCAGCGTGAGGAAGGTCGAGGTGGTCAGTCCCCCCAGCACCGCGATGCTGACGGGGGCCCACATCCCTGCCCTGCCTCCCGCTGCCTCGAACCAGTTGGGAAACAGATAGGGAAGGCACAGAGGGAGCAGCCCGAACAGGGAGGTGGCCGCCGTCATCAGGATGGGCCGGTGGCGGTCCATTCCCGCCCGGACGATGGCCTCGTTGCGCGGCAAACCTTCCTTGCGCAGGGTGTTGATGTGGTCCACCAGGATGATCCCGTTGTTGACCACCAGTCCGAACAGCACCAGGATTCCAAGGTAGGCGTTCTGGCTGAGGCTGGTTCCTGTCAGGTAGAACATCACCGCCACCCCGATGATCGAAAACGGCACTGTCAGCAGGATCGTCAACGGGTGAAGGAAATTTTCGAACAGGGCCGCCATGATGATGTACATGAAAATGATGGCCAGCAGGATCGCAAACATGCTTTCCTGCTCGCCCTCGCGGGCCCGCTGCCAGTCCTGGCCCATGCTCCAGGTGTAGCCGGAAGGCAGGCCGAGGCCGGCCAAGGCTTGGCCCACCTGCTGGGAGACAAAAAACGATCCTCCGCCCTCGGTGTCCGCCGAGATGTTCACAATGGCCTTACGATCCTCACGACGGATGGACACCGGGCCTTTCTGGTAGACGTAGGAAACCACCGAATGGAGGGGGACGAATTCCCCGCGCCGGTTCTCCAGGTTCATGTTCAGGAGTTGATCCAGGCTGATCTGGTTGCCGCCGTTGAGCTGCAGTATCACATCGATTTCGCCGGAGTCGCCCTTGAGGCGGGTCGTGGCGCGGGAACTCAGCGCCGAGGTGATGGTGCGCGCCACCGCCAGAGAGGAAATCCCGAGGTTTTCGATGCGGGAGCGGTCCACCGACAGACGTATCTCGTCATCGCCGCTGTCGAGGGTGGTCTGGACCGTGTTCACGCCCGGAATTTGCGCCACACGCTCCTTGATTTCTTCCGCGTACAACGCCAGCACCGCCGGATCGTCGCCCTTGAGTTCCAGGGTGAGCCCCATCTCGCTGCCGCCGCCGAAATGACGCATCCGGCCCGGCCTGAATTCCACTCCGGGGATCCGCGGGAGCAACGCCTGGATCCGGTTGCGCAATTCCATGGTCGGCGTTGTCTCGCCTTCGTCCTTCAGGAAGATGTTCAGGTCTCCCCGGTATTGACCGCGCCGGGTCGATCGCGTGTCGAACCCGCTGGAAATCGCGGCAATCTCCAGTTCGTCCTTGCGATCGAGCAGCATTCGCTCCACCTGGTTGAAGGTGTCCAGCATTTCCTGGGTCGACAGCGTACGCTCCATGTAAACGTCAAACCGGATCTCCCGCTCAGCCACCTGGGGGAAGAACTCGCGTTCGATGGAGCCGAACAGCACCCAGGACACGTAGCCCAGGGCCACCATCAGCAGCAGGGTGACGAAGCGGAAACGCAACAGCCACCGCATCAGGGAGCCGTACGTCTCGGTGATCCAGACCATAAATCGCTGCCTGGGCTTCTCGGCACCGGTAAACAGCCGGCTGGCGATCATGGGTACCAGGGTAAGAGCCACCACCAGGGAGGCGGTCAGGGAGACGGCTACCGCGATGGCGAAGTCCCGGGTCCAGCGTCCGGAGACCGAGTTGGGCAGGAAGATGAACGCCGCAAAAACCACCACCGTGGTGGCGGTGGACGCCAGGACGGCGATGCCCACTTCACGGCTTCCCTTGACGGCCGCCTCCATGGCCCCCAACCCTTTGTCCTGCTTGTAGCGGAAGATGTTCTCCAGCACCACGATGCTGTTGTCCACCAGCATTCCCACCGACACCATCAGGCCCATCATGGAAACCGTGTTCAGGCTGATGTCGGAGCCGGCGATCCGCAACAGAAACATGAAGGCGCAGGTGAAGACCACCGAAACGGGAATCGCCAGCGAAATGATGAGCGTGCTGCGGAATTTCATCAGGAACAGAAACAGGACGGCCATGGCCAGCAGGCCGCCGTAGATTCCTGCGGTCTTCAGGTCATTGAGGGTGCTGAGAATTGGCTCGGCCTGGTCGCGGAACACCCTCACCGCCAGCCGTCCCGAGAGCTGCGGAAGCTGTTGGATGGCGTCCAGTTCCCGGCGGATGTCGGCACAGACCCGGACAACGTTGGCGGTGGAGGCTTTGAAGACATTGAGGGTGACCGCCTCCTGGCCGTTGAGCCGGGAGAAGGAGTCCCGCTCGGGGAAGTCGTAACGGACATCGGCGACATCGCCCAGGGTCAGACGCCCCCGCATGAGAGGCAGGGCGGCCACTTCCTCGGCGGTCAGGAACTCTCCCACGGTACGCAAAGTGAATTTCCGGTCCCCTTCCAGGACGTAGCCGCCGGAAAGATTGACGTTGTTGTTTCGGAGGGCCTGACCCAGCATGAAGACATCGACCCCGTGGGCAGCCAGGCGGCGGTCGTCAAGGTCGACCAGGATCTGTTTGGCGGTCAAACCACGGACGTCCACGTTGGCGACGCCTTCGATCCGTTCCAGGTGCGGCCGCACGATGTCCTCCACCACCCGAAACAGCTCGCTGCGGTCGCCCTGCCAGGCGACCGCGAACCGCAGGACCGGCATGTCACTGGTCTGCCAGCGCCGGATCGAGACCCGCTCGATATCCTGCGGCAGGTGGGCACGCGCCTGGTCGATGCGGTCCCGAACTTCCAGCGCCGCCAGATCCATGTCCATTCCCTGCTGGAACTCCAGCCGGATGTTGGCACCGCTGTTGGACGAGGTGGACTCGATTCTTACCAGTCCGTTCAGCGTGCTGAGGTACTCTTCCATCGGGCGCGTGATATTGCGCTGCACCTCCTCGGGGGAGGCCGAGGGATAGCTGACAAACACCGCCAGGTTGGAGCCTGAAAACTCCGGCAACAGCGTCAACGGCAGCCGTCCCAGCGAGATGTAGCCGAGCACCAGAACCGACACCGTGGCCATCAACACGGTGACGGGCCGTTTGACTGAATACTCCGAAAGGGTCACGCCTTCTTCTCCCGAGTTGCCAGTGTGTAGAGGACCGGCACCAAAAACAGGGTCAGCAGGGTGGAAACCGTCAATCCCCCGATGACCGTTATGGCGAGGGGCACCCTGAGTTCTGCACCCTCACCCCAACTCAACGCCATGGGCAGCAGCCCCAGTACGGTCGTGGAGGTGGTCATCAGGATGGGACGCAGCCGTACCCCGCAGGCGGCGCGAATCGCCTCCGCCACGGAAATGCCCTGGGCGCGGAGCTGGTTGCTGTAATCGATGAGCACGATGGAATTGTTGACCACGATTCCGGCCAGAATCACCGCCCCGATCAGCACCACCACATTGAGGATCTGACCGGTCAACAGCAGTGCCGCCGCCACTCCGATAACCGCAAACGGGATGGCGAACATGATGATCAGGGGTTGCAGCAGCGACTCGAACTGGGAAGCCATCACCAGGTAGACGAGGAAGACGGCGAGCAGCAGGGCGAACTCCATGCTCTGAAAGGCCACAGTCCGTTCCTCACTCTGTCCGGAGACAAACACCGCGAAGTCCGGCGGCAGCATGAAATTCGCAATCACCCCCTCGATATCCCGAACCACGCTCTGCAGGTCGCGACCGGCGATGTTGGCGCTGATGACGGCGGCGCGTTGCGGTCCGACCCGCCGGATTTCAGTGGGGCCTTCACGCAGTTCGATGTCGGCCACCGAAGCGAGGAAGAAAGGCGTCCCGTCGGCGAGGTTGAGCCTCAGGTTCCTCAAGTCGTTGACGGTTCTCCGGTCCTCCTCTGCCAGCCGGACCCGGATATCGATCTTGCGGTCGCCTTCGTTGAATTCGGTCGGGACGTCTCCCTGAACCTTGTTCCGGACCAGGTTGGCAGCATCGCTGATATTCAAACCAAAACCCGCCAGCTTCCGCCGGTCAAACCGGATATGGACCTCCGGATTCCCGCCTTCCGTACTGGCTTTCAGGTCACGCAGACCCGGGATCCCCGCCAGCTCAGCCTTCAGCCGTTCGGCATGAAACTTCAGGGCTTCCAGGTTGTAACCCTGGATGACCACCTCGATGGGGGTCTTGAAGCTGAACAGGGTGGGGCGGGAGAACTTGTACTCCACGGCCGGGACCGCCAGCAATCCCGAGCGCAGGCGCTCCATGACCGCATCTTCTTCCTCGTGGAGGACGCCCGGCTGCAGCTTGACCAGCGTCTGGCCGATGCTTTCGCGCTCCTCCACGGCGGAAACGCCGGTCTGGTTGCCCGATCCGACGATGGTGTAATAAGTCTGCACGGCCGGGTCCGCGGCGATAAACCGCTCGACCTCTTCGAGTCGCGCGGAAGTCTCTTCAAGGGCGGTTCCCGGAGCGAGCTGATAGTCCACCAGGAACTCACCCTGGCTGATTTCGGGGATCAGCTCCGCCCCGATCCGGGTCATGGCTCCCAGGGCAGCCGCAAACAACAGCACCGCCACCCCGATCGCGACCAGGCGTGCCTTCAACACCTGATCCAGCAGCCAGAGGTAAGGACGTACCAGCAGGAACTCACCCTCGCCCTTGGCGGTCACCCGGCCTTTGCCCGGCGCCAGACTCGACAGCATCGGGATCAGCATGATGGCCACCAGCAGCGAAGCCAGCAGCGAAAACGTCACGGTCAGCGCCTGATCTGCAAACAGTTGGCCGGCGACCCCTTCGACAAACACGATCGGGGCAAACACACAGACCGTCGTCAGGGTGCTGGCCACCACGGCAGAACCCACCTCGCTGGCCCCCAGGTCCGCCGCCTCTTTCGCCGAGTAGCCCTGTCGCAGATACCGGTAGATCGATTCCAGGACGACGATGGAGTTGTCCACCAGCATTCCAATGCCCAACGCCAGACCGCTCAACGACATGATGTTGAGTGACACGCCCGCCGCGTACATCAGGAAGAAGGTGGCCACCACCGACAGGGGTATCGACAGCGCGATGATGGCGGTGCTCTTGAAACTGCGCAGGAACAGAAACAGGATCAGCACCGCCAGGACACCGCCCACCACCGCCGTATTGAGCACCTCGTCGATGGACTGTTGAATGAACCTCGACTGGTCCAGGACGACCGTAAACTTGAGGGGATCCCTCTTCCCGGCGTACTCCTGCTCGAGCCGCCGCAGCTCTTCCCGAACCTGTGCGGCAGCCGCCACCGTGTTGGCATCGGCAGCCTTGAAAATTGCGATCTCAACGCTCTCGTTCCCGTCGATGCGGGTGATGATCTTGCGTTCGGCATACCCGGAGTAGACTGAGGCGACATCCCGCATTCGAACCGGGGCTCCGTTGCGCACCGCCACCACGATCTCGTTGATCTCATCCACCGTTTCAAACTCGTTGAGGGTACGCACGAGATAGCGGCTCTGGGCGTCACGCAGTGTCCCGCCCGTCAGGTTGACATTCTCCTGGCTGAGACGACTGGTCAACTCGCGGATCGACAGATTGAGGGCGGCCAGCTTCTTTTCGTCGAGCTCGACGAAGATTTCCTCCTCCAGGCCGCCGGACACTCGGACTGCAGCCACTCCGGCGATACTCTCCAGCTCCGGGCGGATGAATTCCTCGCAGAGGTATCGGATGGTGGCGAGGCTGCCCGGACCGGTGACGCTGATCCGCATGATGGGATCGGTGGAGGGATCGTAACGCAGCAGGATCGGCTTGTCGGCGTCCAGGGGAAGCTGGACCAGGTCCAGCTTCTCGCGCACGTCCAGCGCCGCAAAGTCCATCTGGGTCTTCCAACTGAACTCGATGATGACGTCCGAGACCTCCGGCTTGGAGACCGAAGTCACCCGAACGACGTTGTTGACGACGCTGACTGCATTTTCGATGGGCCGGCTGATCAGGCTCTCCACCTCAGCCGGGGCGGCGGCCTCATAGCGGGTCCGGATCGTCAGGGTGGGATAGGAGATCTCGGGAAGCAGGTTCAGGGCGAGCTGGTCATAGGAGACGATTCCAAAGACAGCAATCGCCGTGAAGAACATGGTGACCGTCACCGGTCGCCGAATGGAGAACTGAACAATCTTCATGGCTGTTGCGGGGGTCGGCCGAACTCGGACATGATCTCGCGGAAGAAGGCCCGTCGTTTCTCGGGGTCGGTGGCCAGGCTGGGATCCTCTTTCAGGCGCGCCTCCCACCGTTTCCGGATCTCGGGATTCTGCATCATCCGCTCAAACATCTGGCCCCTGCCCTGACCGCCCTGGACGCCGGCAGGAGGGCCTCCCCACTGGGACCCAGGACCTTCCGCTCTGGCCGGAGGGGTGATTGCTTCGGAGGTGGGCGGCGCGCCGACGTTCTGGCGGGCTGCTGCCGGCTCAGGGGCCGCTGCGGCAGGAGCAGCGTCGGCAACCGTCGCCGACTCCACAGCCCCACCCTGCACCACCACCGGGTACCCGTCGTTCAGGGTCTCCACGCCCACGGTCACGATGGTTTCCCCCGCCTCGACCCCTCGAACGATCTCCACCAGGTCCTCCTCCGCAAAACCCGTGGTCACCTCCCGGCGGCTCACCGTGCTGTCCGGATTGATGACGAACACAAAATTCTGGTCACGCTCGCGGAGGATGGAACGGCGGGGGACCACCACTGCATCCGGGTTGGTTTGGGTGGCGATGTAGGCGGTTCCGAACATGCCGGGCCGCAGGCCGCCGGGATTCCGAAGCTCGAGGGTGACCTTCACGGTGCCGGTGTTGGCGTCCACGGTGGGGCTGATCATTTTGATCACACCGGAGAACTCGCGCCCCGGGTAGGTTTCGACCTTGAGCCGGGCGGCCTGTCCCAGCCGCAGTTGCGGGAGTACCCGTTCGGGGACATGGATGCGGGCCCACAGCGGTGGAAACTCCTGGACCTGAAACAGCGCTTCACCCGGACTGACCCGGCTTCCCACATCCACCAGACGTTGGGTGACTACCCCGTTGATGGGAGACACGACGGTGGTGTAGTCGAGTTGGATCCTGGCCGCCTCCAGCCGGGCCCGGGCGGCTTCCAGCTGGCGCTGCGCATTCTCCAGCGCCAGCGAATCGGTCCGGTTGGCCAGCGAGGCCTGATCGAATTCTTCGCGGCTGGTCAGCCGCTGATCGAACAGCGACTGTGCACGCTCGAAACTGGCCTGGGACAGCCGGGCCTTGACTCTCGCCTGTTCGAGCGCCACCTCGGACTGGCTGACGGCGATCTCTGCCTGGGCCAGTTCGTTGCGGACCTCCCGGTCATCCAGACGGGCCAGCAAGGATCCCTCCCGGACCGCATCGCCTTCCTCCACCGCCAGTTCAGCTACCAGGGCATTCAATCTCGAGAAGACGGTGACATCCCGAACCGCCTCGAGCGTCGTGTTGGACACGACATAGGTGGAAATGGGCTGCCGGGCCACTTTTTGAGCCCGGACGCTGAGCGCCTTTTGCTCCTGGGGACGCCCGCCTCCCCAGTTGCCGGCGCGGCCGCCGGGGCCGGCCGAACTGTCGGTGGTCGCAGAGCTGCAGGCGATGGCGGCCAGCAGGACGGCAGAACTCAGGAAACGGAAAATGATCATGTTCTTCAAGCGACAGCTCCGTATTGAAGGTCGGCTTTGCGGCCGGCCGTCTATGGGAACAACAGTAATACGTCCGCATCACCGTGCTGGTGACATGCCGGTCTCCCCTTCGGGTGGTGCGGATGTTAGAATCGCCGGGTCGTTTGCCGTACTGCGTTTCCCGAAGTCAAGAGGAGGTACAGGGTGGGCGTTGGCGTCGAGTACGTAGAGAAGGTCTACAACACCTATTCCCGGTTCTACGACTTCATTTTTGGTCCGTTTTTCCAGAGCGGCCGGGAGATGGCACCCTGTCTGTTGGATCTTCGTCCCGGGATGAAACTGCTGGAAGTGGGTGTGGGTACCGGTCTTTCTCTTCCCATGATGCCGCGCAACATCTCGATCACCGGGATCGACCTGTCCGAGAAGATGCTCGAACAGGCCGCCAAGCGCCTGGAGCGCGAAGCACTCCAGGGCCATGTGGAACTGATCAAGATGGACGCGACTCACCTGCAGTTCCCTGACCGGACCTTCGACCGGGTGCTGGCCGCCTACTTCATCTCTACGGTGCCCGATCCGGTCAAGGTGGTGCAGGAAATGAAGCGGGTGTGCAAGCCGGGCGGCTACCTTGTGTTTCTCAACCACTTCCGCCACGAAAACCCGCTGATCGGCTTCTTCGAGAAGGTCCTGTCCCCCGCATTTTATCGCTTGGGCTTTCGAACCGATCTCGACGTCCATCGCCTGATGGCGGAGTGCGGTCTGGAGATCGAGACCCTGGAACGGATCGATTTCCTGGGTCACTGGAAGGGTGTTCGTTGCATCAACCCATAGGGGGAGGGCTTTCCGGGGACACAACGCGCGGCACTTCCTCTCCCAGACGCTGGGTCCGGAAGCGGCGGAAACGGTCGAAGTCACGATCCTCCGTTACCAAGACCTGAACTTCCCACTCGCGGCAGAGGGCCACGATCTGCGCGTCGAATACCAGGTTGCCCACCGCATCCCCTTCCCGAACCGCTTCCGCCAGCAGCTTCGGAAAACGCTCGCCGGGATGGAGGATGACCAGGCTCGGGGAGCCGAGCAGACGCTGCAAGGCCTCACATGCCTCGTGGGGCGTGTAAGGCGGCTCAAACAGCCGCGGATGAGTAACCAACCGAAGAAACTCCCCCAGACAGAAAACAGGAATGCTCCAGGCGGTGGGGCCCTCGGCCAGTTCCACCAGAAGCCGGCGGGCGGCGCAGTGTTTGGGCAGTTCCTCCCGGTGGGCGTGAACCAGAATGTTGGTGTCGACGGCGATCAACCCCGACCTTCCATCCGCTCATAAAGAGCATCGCGATCGTCCACGTTGACACCGGGAATCCGGGTGCCTTGCTTGGTCAGCAGATGCAGCCGATAGCGAGGGCGCCTGCCGGCAGCGGGGTGGAGGTAGTGGCGTAGCGCACGTTCGATCAGCCGAGTCAGAGTCTCACCCTCCTCAATGGCGCGTTTCTTGGCATCCTTCAACAGCCCGTCGTCAAGGTCGAGGGTGGTACGCATGCAGAACACTGTACCCGGATAGCAGAAATCTGTCCACCCGTCCCCGCCGGTGGACCGTCCAACCCAACTCCGGCCGGCCTCCTGCGTGCCTGCAGCGGCCCCCCGCGAACCGCACCCACCGCTGAGCGTTTCGAACCGGTCCATCGGCTACAATACCGCTTCACGATGGACAGTCGGCCGGCCCATGTGGTGTGCATTTTCGGCGGCGCAGTCGCCGGCGCCGAGGCGGCAACCCAGTTGACCAGTCGCGGCATCCGCTGCGTGGTGTTCGACATGGGGCTGCTGCCCTGGGGCAAGATTGAACTGGGGCTGCCCAAGTGGCACGCCCGCCAGCGCGACCAGGAAGAGGAAATCATCAATGCGGCCCTCTCCCACCCACTGGTCCGCTTCGTTCCAGGGGTCAAGCTGGGCCGTGACTTGGCGCTGGAGGAGGTGCTCGGCTGGGGCTTCAGCGCGGTGCTGTTGGCGGTGGGAGCCTGGAAGGACCGCCCGCTTTCGCTGCCCGGTGTCGATGAGCTGGTGGGCCGGGGGTTCTACTACCAGAACCCGTTTGTAGCCTGGTTCAACCAGTATCACGACCCCTCCTACCAAGGTCCTTCCTTCGAAGTTCACGACGATGCCGTGGTGATCGGCGGGGGGCTGGCGTCCATCGACGTGGTGAAGATCCTGATGCTGGAGACCACATTGCGGGCGCTGCGGGACCGGGGCGTACAAACCGATTTGTTCACGTTGGAGAAGAAGGGCATCCCGCGGACGCTGGAGACCCTGGGAGTTTCCTGGGAGAGTCTCGGGATGAAAGGCTGTACGCTCTATTACCGGCGTCGCGCCCAGGACATGCCTTTGATCCCCCTGGACGAGGAACCGGATCCCGGCCGCCTGGCACAGGCTGCCAAAACCCGAGAGAAAATGATGGAGAATTTCCGAAGCAAGTACCTGTTTCGGTTCCAGCCGTGTGCCCTGCCCTGCGAGGTCATCCAGGAGAACGGACGCATGACGGGGCTGCGGTTTCGACGGACCGAAATTGCCGACGGCAGGGTCCGCGAGCTGGCGGGCAGTGAGTTTGAGGTGCACACCCCTTTGGTGATTTCTTCCATCGGCAGCATCCCGGAACCCATCCCGGGGATTCCCATGGATCGCGAGGTTTACCGTCTCAAGGACGAACGGACCGGTCAGGTGGAAGGCTTCGAAAACGTTTTCGCCCTGGGCAACGCCGTCACCGGACGCGGCAACATCCGCGCCTCCCGGCTGCACGGCAGGGAGGTCGCCCGCTGGCTGGCCGACGAGTTCCTCCACTGGAGCGAGGAAGAACGGCGGTTGCTGGAGCAGAGCGCGGCCGCCTCCCAGGAGAGACGGGCGCCGCTGCCGGAGGAATTCCTCCGGAGCCGACGCTTGCTGTCGCCGCAGGAGCAGCGGATCATCGACGCTCACGTTTCCCACTGGCAACAGCGGGTGGGTTACGGCGGCGACTACCGGCAGTGGGTTGCGGCTCACCGCCCGGTGCGGCTGGAAGAGCTATGAACGGCAAACTTCCGGATGCGGACGGCGTCCCCGTCGCCGACCAACCCGCTGGGCATCCCGCAGCAGAGGAACCGCGGACCGAGTACTCGTCGCTCCATCGACTCATGCTCGGAGGGCGGGAGATCGTGCTGGTGGGGACGGCCCATGTCTCCAGGCAAAGCGTCAACGAAGTCCGCGCGGTCATCGAGTCGGTCAGGCCGGATGTGGTGTGCGTGGAACTGGATGAGGCCCGATACCGCAATCTCGTGGACCTGGGCCGCTGGCGCAACACCAACATCAGTCAGGTGATCCGTGAGGGTCGCGCCATGCTCCTGTTAAGTTCGCTGGTGATGGCGTCCTTCCAGCGGCGTATCGGCAACAAACTGGGAGTCGTCCCCGGGGCGGAACTGCTGGAAGGTGTTCGGGCGGCACAGGATGCCGGCGCCCGCCTGGTGTTGGCGGACCGGGACATTCAGATCACCCTCAAGAGAGCCTGGGGCAGTTTCGGCTGGCGGGAGCGGTTCAAGGTCCTGTACCAGTTGATAGGCAGCCTGTTCGCCCTCGACGAAATCGACGAGAGCGCGATCGAAGAGCTGAAGCGACAGGAGAAACTTTCGGACGTCCTGAGCCTCCTGGCCGAGGAGCTGCCCATGCTGAAGCAGACACTGATTGACGAGCGCGACGTGTACCTCGCGCAGAAGATCCGTGAGGCGGGCGGGCAAAGGCTGGTGGCGGTGGTAGGAGCGGGACACGTTCAGGGTGTTCTTCGCGCCCTTCAGGAAGAGCACGATCTGCAGCCGCTGGAGTCGGTGCCCCCTCCTTCCGGCTGGCAGGGAGTGCTGAAGTGGGCTCTGCCGGCCATGATTGTCGGCCTTATAGGGTACGGGTTCGTCGCCGGCGGAACCGGGCGTTCGCTGGAATCGCTCGCCATCTGGTGCGTGGTCACCGGAACGCTGGCGGCTTTGGGGGCGGCAGCCGCCTGGGCACATCCACTGTCGATTCTTGCGGCTCTGCTGGCCGCCCCGGTGACAACGCTGCATCCGCTGCTGGCCGCCGGTTGGGTCAGCGGACTGGTTCAGGCAGTGGTCAAGAAGCCCACGGTCCAGGATCTGGAGTCACTGCCTGAGGCGATCGGCTCGGTGCGGGGATTCTGGACCAACCCGGTGAGCCGGATCCTGCTGGTGGTGGCCTTTTCCAATCTGGGCAGCACTTTGGGCACCTTGGTGGCTGGAAGTTGGCTGGCGGCACGGGTGTTTCAGTGAGCACGGGCCGGGGATGGCGATGCAGACACCGCCGCTGACTGCAGTGAATCGCGCCCCTTGGAGCACGGCCTTGGCCCTTGCGCTGGTGGCAGGAGAGGTCGCGGCGACGTGGCCTGAACTGCGGGCTCAGGTGTGGATGGAGGTCGGGGCGCGGCCCGCTGTGGACTTGCAGGCACCGCTCGTGGACCTGGAAGGCCGCCGGGTCAGTCTCGGGGACTTCCGCGACCGGGTGCTGGTCATCAACTTCTGGGCGACTTGGTGCGGGCCGTGTCTGGCCGAGATGCCCTCCCTCGAACGATTGCAGGAACGCCTCGGCCGGCGCGGGCTCCGGGTGGTCGCCGTGACGGATGAGCCCCGTGAGGTCATCGCCGCCTTCCTCCGGGAGTCGCCGTATGCCTTGACGATCTTGATCGATCCCGACCGGACCCTGGCCCGGCGGCTCCGCATCTGGTCCATCCCCTGGACCCTCGTCCTTGACAGCCGGCGGCGCCTGGTCCACTTTCATCAAGGAGCACGCCTTTGGGATACGCCGGAGACGATCGAAGACCTGACGGCCCTGCTGAACGAGTGAAGGCCCGTTACAGCTTCCGTTGCATCAATTCGAGCTGCAACAGGTCCTTCCCGATCCGCGAAAAGATCTACCGCTGTCCGGTGTGCTCGGATCTGCTGGACGTCGTTTACGACTTCGAACGCAGGCCGCCGGCGGAGGAGCTGAAAGAGCTGTTCTGGTCGCGCCGCAGCTCCCTCGACCCGCTGGATGTGTCGGGGGTCTGGCGTTACCGGGAACTGCTGCCCTTCGACCCCGAGGACCACCCCCTGGTGGTCACCCTGGGTGAGGGCAACACTCCCCTGATCGATGCACCGAAATCGGCGGCTTACGCCGGCATTCGCCGCCTGCGCGTCAAGCACCTGGGCTGGAACCCCACCGGATCGTTCAAGGATTACGGCATGACGGTCGCCGTCACCCAAGCCCGTAAACTGGGTTCCCGCGTGGTCGCCTGCGCCTCGACCGGGAACACCTCGGCGTCCATGGCGGCTTATTGCGCCCGCACCGATCTGAGGCCGGTGGTGTTCATTCCGGAGGGACAGATCGCATACGGCAAGCTGTCGCAAACCCTCGATTACGGGGCGCTCACGGTCCAGGTCAAAGGGGACTTCGATGTGGCGATGCGCCTGGTTCAGGAGCTGTCGCGGGAGACCGACCTCTACCTCATGAACTCCGTCAATCCTTTTCGGCTGGAGGGGCAGAAGACGGTCATGCTCGGGCTCTTCGAACAGTTGGGGTGGCGGATCCCCGACCGGATCGTGGTCCCGGGCGGGAACCTGGGCAACAGCTCCTCCTACGGCAAGGCGCTGATGGAGCTGAAAGAGCTGGGCATGATCAGCAAAGTCCCGCGGGTGACCATCATCCAGGCGACCGGTGCCAGTCCCCTCTACCGGACCCTGGTTTCCAGCTCGCAGGAGCTGGTGCCGGTGGATGATGCCTTCACCCTTGCCAGCGCCATCAAGATCGGGCGTCCCATCAGTTGGAAAAAGGCCGTCCGGACGCTCAACTTTACCGACGGCTGGTGCGACGTGGTCACCGAGCAGGAGATCGCCGACGCCAAGGCGATCCTGGGCCGTGACGGAATCGGTTGCGAACCGGCTTCAGCGACCACCGTAGCCGGCCTCAAGAAACTCATGGAGATGTCCCGGAGGGGAGATACCGAGGTTACCATCGACCCCGAAGAGGACATCATCGCCATTCTCACCGGACACCAGCTCAAGGACCCCGACTACACGGTCAACTATCACCTGGACAACCTGTACGAGGAGGTCAAGTACAACACGGTGCTGGTGGAAAAGTCCGGCAAACTGGCGACTCCCTTCGCGAACCGTCCCGTGCAGGTGGAAGCCGACAAGGATCGGATCATCCAGTTGCTGGGACTTTGATGTGCCCGGCGCTGCCGCCGCGCCCGCCGTCCGCAGGCGTCGGCCGGGGGGCGCCCCTCCGAACGCAGGTCACGGAATCGGCGGCACCGTTTCGCGACGGGTGTCTTCCGATCTGCGCCGTGAACCACAGAGATAGAAGATCCCCCCCACCGCCACCACGGCGGCCACCCCGACCACGTTGTACCAAAGGAAGGAGATGTGAGTGGTGAGGCTGACCGCCGCCACGGCCGCCATCCCGGAAACCAGTCCCCAGAAGGCCCCGTTGGCCGACGCCCAACGCGTCCCGATGGCCAGCACGAACACCCCCAGCAGAGAACCGTAGAAATACGATCCAAAGCGATTCACCACCTCGATCAGCGATCCGAGTTGGGTCGCCCACACCGCCACCCCGCAGGCCATCAGTCCCCAAAACCCGGTAGCCAGGCGGGAGACCCGGAGATAGTGAGCGTCGCTCGCCTGCGGGCGCCAGATCCGGCGGTAGAAGTCCATCACCGAGGCGGTCGCCAGCGAGTTCAGCTCAGCGGCAATGCTGGACATCGCCGCTGCAAAGATCGCCGCCACCATCAAGCCCACGACGCCCACCGGGAGATGGCGCGTCACAAAGGTGGGGAAGACGAAGTTGACGTCGTTGTAGTCGGGGTCGGCCGTCCGCTTTGCCAGCGCCACGGCTTGGGCGCGGATGGCTTCTCTTGACTGCAGGGCATCCTGGTAGTCCCTCAGTCCGTCCCCCCCGGAGAGTGCCCGCCGCGAAACGCCGGCCAGCCGGTCCGCCGCCTCGCCGTACTCAGCCGACAGCCTGGCATATTCGGTCTGGTTCCGAAGCCGGCTCTCCACCGCCGGATTGAACAGCAGGGGCGGCGAGATGAAGTGGTGGAAGATGAAGACCAGGACCCCAATCAGCAGGATGACGAACTGCATGGGGATCTTGAAGACCGCACTCATCAGCAGGGACGTCCTCCCCTCGTCGAGGGAGCGCGCGGTCAGATACCTTTGAACCTGGCTCTGGTCGCACCCGAAATAGGACAGCATCAGGAACAGGCCGCCCAGAAGTCCTGACCAGAAGGTATAGGTCTGGTTCAGGTCGAACGAGAAGTCCATGGTCTGCAGGTGCCCGGTGGCCCCGGCCAGGCGGAGGGCGTCCAGAAGGGGTAGCTCCGAGGTGATCCGCGACAGCAGGATGGTCACCACCACCCCGAGCCCTCCGAAAATGATCGCCATCTGCTTGACGTCCGCCCAGGTCACCGCCTGGACCCCTCCCAGCATGGTATAGACCACGGTGGGAATCCCGATCGCCAGGACCGTCAACTGCAGGTTCCATCCGAGCACGACGGAGAGGATCACCGCCGGAGCCGAGATGATGACGCCGCACGACAGCCCCCGCGAGAGCAGGAAGAGCAGGCTGGTCAGCGTCCGCGTCTTCAGGTCGAACCGGCCCTCCAGGTACTCATAGGCGGTAAAGACCCCCGAGCGGTAGAAGAACGGCACCACCGTCACACACAAAATGATCATGGCCAGGGGCAGTCCGAAATAGAACTGAATGAAGCGCATGCCGTCCTGGTACGCCTGGCCGGTGGTTCCCACCAGCGTGATGGCGCTCATCTGGGTGGCCATGATGGAGAGACCCACCGCCCACCAGGGCAGGTTGCGGTCGGCGAGAAAATACCCCCGGACTTCGCCGGTATTCCGGCTGCGGCGGACGCCGTCCCAGACCACGAAGACCAGGTAGGCGACGACAACCGACCAGTCGATCAGGTGCACCGGGCCTCCCTCAGTTCACCAGCCGGCACCACCACGGACCGGTTGTCGATCGAAAAGTAGGACGAAAAGGCCCACAGTCCCGCGTAGACCAGAACCGTGAGCACCAGGATCAGCAGGTAGATCAGGAGCCAGCGCCGTTCGTCGGCTGGGTTCGGAGCGTCGGGACTTTCTCCAGGCATGGCTTGGCGACCATCCTAACATGCGCTCTACACCCGGCATTTCCGGCAGGACTCATTGTCCCCAACCGGTGCGCCTCGCCGGAGCTCATGCCGATGGCTTGGCCGTCGCCCACGGGTGTGGTTCAATTCTCGTACCGGATTCCGCACACGTCTGGGGAGACACACTGATGCTGCGCCGACTCAATGCCCTGTGCATCGAGAAACGACCCGCCACAGTCACGCTCGGCCAGTTGCCTCGGATTCTGCCGGCGCGCTTTGCCGCGGTTTCTTACGAGGAGGGGTACGTAGAACTGGAGCTGCCGCTGCTCCCGGAGGACTTCGAGCCGGGATCCAGCCCATGCACCGTGGTGTTTCGCGACGGTGACCGCCACCAGGTCCTGGCGGGATCCACGCTGGCCATCGACCGCCCCCGGCAGGGCCTGCCCCGGGTCAGGATCGCCTTGCCGATGCACACCGCTCCCGTCGAGTTGCGCTCGTCCTGGCGGATCCCGCTGGGCCCCGACTGCGGACTCGAGTTGCGACTTCACTGTGGGGGACAGGTGCTTACCCCGCAGCCGCTGGACATCAGCCCGGGCGGGCTGCTGGTGGACGCAGGCAGCGTCGCGGGAGTGATCCCGTCGGACGATGAGCTGCTCCTGGAACTCAAACTCGGCGAACTGCGCGCCGAGCTCCCCGTGATGCCGCAGCGCCGTTCCCATCGGGGACTGGTACTTTACTTCGCCGAAGTGCTGCGCGGACTCCGCCACGGTCACCTGGTCATTCCGGCCCCGCTCAAGCCCATACTCGACCGGCTGGAATGCGAATGGCTGCGCAAAGGAGACACCGGTCCCGCCTTCGACCGGCCGTCGGGCCACTTATGACGGCGAGGATGTGCCCCGTCCGGTTTCCAGCACTCCCTCCCGGACGTAGCACACGCCGGGTTCCCGCAAGAGGCTACGCAATTCCTCCCGTCCAAGGTCGTCGCGAATAACCACCTCCCACGGCTCACCGTAAAACAGCTTTCGGTTGGCGGTCTGCAGGAGGCTGTTGAGGCGGATGTAGAGATTGGCCCGTGCCTGTTCCACAGCCACCGTAATCAGGTTGCCCCGTACCGTCACCGCTGCAACCTCAGGCATCCGGCTGACCTTGTCCACGAACCGTCTGAGCATCCTGGCCCGCCGGTTTCGCACAAAACGGTAGACCGGAAGCCCGATCAGCAGGATCACAATCAGCGAACCCACCGAGGCTTCGGAGGTGATCAAGAAGCCCACCAGAGCCACCACCATCAGCGCCACCGAAACTCCACCGAGACCGAGCGGCAGGGAGAAGCGTAACCATTCCACGGCAGCGTTGATCCGATCCCGGAAGCTCACCGGACGTTGGGTTCCGGATTCCAGCGCTTCCTTGAGCCGCTTCAGATCCGCTACCAGGGCTTCGGCACTTTGGTATCGGTCCTCCGGGCGCTTGCGCAGACATCGCGACAGGATCCGCTGCAGCTCAGCCGGCAGCTCGCGGCGGATGACGGTCACCGGCCGGACCTCGTCGAAGGCGATCGCGTGCATCGTGTCCAGCGGGCTCTGTCCCTTGAAAGGCAACTCCCCCGTCACCATCTCGTAAAGCACAATTCCCAGCGAGAATAGATCGCTGCGGTGGTCCACCTCCTTGCCCCGAGCCTGTTCGGGGCTCATGTAGGCGACCGTGCCCAGGACGGTTCCCGCCTGGGTCAAGGCCAGGGTCTCCGCCCGGGAAGCCTCATCGGGGGAGCTGTCGGCGGCGAACAGCTTGGCCAGGCCGAAGTCCAAAATCTTGGCCCGCCCGTCCGGGGTCACCATGATGTTGTCGGACTTGATATCGCGGTGGACGATGCCCTTGGCGTGAGCCCGTCCCAGTCCCTCCGCCACCTGGATGGCCACTTCCATCGCGCCCAGCAGGTCCAGCTCCCGCTCTGCCACCAGACGGCGCAGGGTCTTGCCTTCCACCAGCTCCAGGGCGATAAAGAGCGCTCCACCGGCCTCGTCGACGTCGTAAACCTGGGCGATGGCGGGATGGGAGATGGCGGAGGCGGACCGGGCTTCCTGCAGGAAACGGCGTTTGCGATCGGGATCCGAAGTCAGCTCCTCCTTCAGTACTTTCAGTGCCACCGGTCTCCCGAGGCGGGTATCCCGCGCCCGATAGACGACGCCCATTCCACCCCTGCCGAGGAGTTCAAGGATTTCGTAGTGTTTGAGGACTTGCCCGACCATGGACCCGCCGGCCATTAGAGCATTGAAGCATGCTGCGGTAAACAGATCGGCTCGGCGGCAGCAGGCCCGACCGTCCGGGAGAGCCCCCTTCTGGAGCCCCATCCGGTCAGAAGGCGAACAGATAGGTCAGTTTGGCGATCAGGGCCCGGTCTTTGACGTCGCCGTCGCTGGTTCGCCGCTCGTTGTAAACCAGGTAGAAGTCGCTGAGCGGGCGGTGCATGAAGTTGAAGCGAAGGTTGCTGACGATCTCATCGGCCTCGCTGTTGTACTGGATCAGCGCGTGCAGAAACATGCGGTTCGAAAAGGAGTAGTCCACCCGGCCTGCCACCAGGTTGGTCCGGAAGTCACCGCTGGGGAGGTTCAGGTCGTTGTGGCTCCACTGCAGTCTTGTGGACAAACGGTGGCTCGTCTGGAGAGCGAGGCCCACCCGATAGTCGTCACGGTCCCCATCGTAGAAACCGCCGGTGCCGACCCGGGCCTGCCAGCTCAGGAGCCGGCTCCGGTCGCTGGAATACTCCACCGAGAACTCGTCGAATCTGTAATCTCCGGCGGCGATGAATTGCCCGTCCCTGATCTCGAACGGTTCGTCGAGGCGTTCGAAATTGGTTTCCCCCTCCACCTGGACGTAACTGCTGTCACTGAAGGTAACCTTGACCCCCGCCTCGCCGACCCGCGTCTCGAGCTGGTTGTCTTCGTTGGTGATGTAGTCAAACTCCACGGCCGGATTGATCTCGCGGATCCAGGGAATCCGTTCTCTCGGCCGTGGGGTGATGCCGAACTTGGCGCTGGTCTTGTGGATTCCTACCCTTGGCGCGAAGCCGACCTCGGGATTGAAATCCTCCCCGATGCGCAGGTGGGAAGCTCGAATGTCATAAAACTGATCCCACCAGTTCAGCTCGAAATTGACCGCCCCATCTCTCCCATCCGCACCGGGCCCATCGGTTTCCACAGCCCACAGGGAAAGATCCATGTAGCGGAAGAAATTGAAGTTGGAATCGACTCCGTAGGTACGGTTGAAGCCCTCTCCCCCGTCCTTGCTGATGAACAGAGCTCCTACGTCGGACTGCCGCAGGATGTCGCGGCGGACTCGAATCAGTGAGAAATTGGTGGAAGGCTCCAACTCGGTGTCATCCGTCTGGATCGAGAGCAGCCCCAGCGAATAGGGTCCGGTACGTCCGCTGACCCGGACACCGCCGAGGATCGGGACCACCGCGCCGTCCTCCGTCAGCCCGATCCGACGGCTGAAAAAGGGGATCACGTCGTTCTGCTGACTTGAACCACGCCTTCGCCGACCCCATTCGAAAATCCCCGCGTTCTCCAGGAAGAAGTCGCGCTTTTCCGGAAAAAACAGGCTGAAGCGCGTAAGGTTGATCTGCTCGTCGTCCGCTTCCACCTGCGAGAAATCGGTATTGGTGGTGACGTCGAGGGTGAGCTGCGAGGTCAAGCCGTACTTGACATCGACTCCGGCGTCCGGAAGGAAATCCGTGTCGTCGCCTTCCCTGCGGACGATGGGAGCGCTGACATACGGCTTGACCCACAGGTTACGCCCCGGCTCGACCCCGCGCAGCCCCTCCAGCCTCCCCGCCAGCGATACCCGGCCCAGCCGGTAAGGTGCTCCCAGGGGGGACCAGTACGAATCCTCGAACTTGCGGCGGACCCGCCGTTCGAAGTTGACTCCCCATACCTGCTCGGTCTCACCGGAAAAGCGCAAGGTCTTGAAAGGAATGGACATTTCGACGTGCCACCCCTGGTCGTCGATGCTGGTGGCAACGTCCCAGATCCCGTCCCAGCTCGTGTTCCCCGCGTTGCCGTCGGCGCCGATCTGCATGTCGAAACGGCCGGCGGCAGGATTGGTCCCGAACAGAAATGAGTTGCGGTCATCGTTGTAGGTGTCCAGAACGATCTGGAACCCGTCGCTGTCAAGGGTATAGAAATCCTTGGTGATGTCGTTGACCACGATCCCTGCCAGCCCGGCAGAGTCGAAACAGTGGACGCCGACGTAGAGATGGTCGTCGTCGTAGAGCAGCCGAACCTCCGTCCGCTCGGTGGCCGGCTTCCCGGTGTCCGGGATGCGCTGGATGAAATCGGTGGCCACTACCGCGTCCTGCCATTCCGGCTCGGAAAGGATACCGTCGATGACGATCCTGCCGTTGGTCCGTACCGCCTGGGTCACCCGCTCGCCGGGAGGGGCCGAGCTGTTCTGGCGGGACGCCGCCGCCAGCGGACCCACGGCCGTCCAGGCCATGGCGCAACCCAGCAGCAGACAAAAGCAGGTATGCCGGAAGTCGACGAGCTTCACAAAACCGCTCCCGAGGCCGGTCCCAATGCGGCCCCCATCCACAAAAACCCTCATCATACCCGGAAGCTGACACCGGTGCAGGTTCGTGGGGCAGGCGGCGCGACCGACCCGAGGTCTTCCGGCGGCCGTTTGAAGATCGCGCCGAGGACGGCGTTCCACTACAATTCGTGCCGGATCGCAGAATGCTCCGCAGCCTGGTGGAAAGCCGATATCTCATTGCGGAACTGGTCGCGCGGGACATCCGGTCCCGATACCGGGGCTCGCTGCTGGGGCTGTTCTGGTCGGTGCTCAATCCTCTGCTGCAACTGGGGCTTTACACTCTGGTCTTCTCGGTATTCCTGAGAATCCGTATGGACAGTCAGGAGACCACGGGGCGCTTTGCAGAGCTGCTGTTCTGTGCGCTGCTGCCCTGGACAGCGATCCACGAGTGTGTCAGCCGCTCCGCCGGCGCCTTTCTCGAACATGCCAACCTGGTACGCAAGGCCCGTTTCCCCCTGCAGGTGCTGCCGTTCAGCCTGATGCTTTCGGCATTGATCCACCAGGGTCTGGGGTCGCTGGTTTTCGCAGCCGTAATCGTGCTCAGCGGCTCCCTTTCCTGGATCCACCTGCCGCTGCTGCTGCTCCTGATTCCCCTGCAGGCGATGTTCATGTTCGGCAGCGGTCTCATGATCTCCGCAATCAACGTCTTCTTCCGCGACGCCGTGCAGATGGCGGCGGTGCTGCTTATGTTCGTCTTCTGGCTGACGCCCATCGTCTACAGCCGGTACTTCCTGCCCCGACCCTTCGATCTCCTGTTGGCCGCCAATCCCCTGACCCACCTCATCGAAGCGTACCGGTTCGCCTTTTTCGGGACGCCGACGTTGTCGCCGGCGGGACTCCTCTACTGGGCGGTGTTTGCCCTGGTGACACTGGGGGCCGGGGCCGCCGTACTCCGGCGCTCGCGGCCGCAAATCCTGGACCTGGTATGAACCCCGCAGTCAGTGTCCATGACCTGAGCAAGACCTACCGGATTTTCCAGGGACCACGAGCCCGACTGCGAGAGGTACTGCTTGGAGGCGGACGCCACCACCTGGTCCAGGCCCTCAGCCATGTGAGTTTTGAGGTCGCACCCGGTGAGGCGTTCGGCATCATCGGCAACAACGGTGCCGGGAAGAGCACTCTGCTGAAAATTCTCACTGGAACCACGGTTCCCACGGCGGGCGAGGTTCGGGTCGAGGGTCGGCTGGGGGCGCTGCTGGAGCTGGGAGCCGGCTTCCACCCGGAGTTCTCCGGACGCGAAAACATTCACTTCAGCGGCGCGGTCCTGGGCCTGAGTCCGGAGGAGGTCCGGAAGCGGGAGGCCGAGATCATCGCCTTCAGCGAACTCGAGGAATTCATCGACGAGCCGGTGAAGACCTATTCGTCGGGCATGTACGTCCGTCTGGGCTTTGCCGTCGCCACCGGATTCGACTTCAATGTCCTGCTGATCGACGAGGCGCTGGCGGTGGGTGACCAGCGCTTCCAGAAAAAGTGCACCGACCGCATCCTGGAGTTCCGCCGGCAAGGTCGGACCATACTTTTCTGCTCGCACAACCTGTATCAGGTGCGGACAATGTGTGACCGCGCACTCTGGCTTGACCGGGGACAGGTCAAGGCGCTGGGCGGTTCCCGGGAGGTGGTGGAGGCCTACAGCGATCTGCTGCGTCTCGAACCCCATGCCGCCGAGGTGCCGTCGTCGGAAAAGCGGGCGGAACACGGGGAAATCTGTTGGATCGTCGCCGCCAGACTGCACGACTCGGGCGGTGAGGTCCGCCACCAGTTTCGAACCGGAGAGACCCTTTGTCTGGAGATTGAGGGACGCTTCTCGGAAGGCTTCACAGGGACCCCCGCCCTCGGGGTGTCGGTGGTACGCGGCGACGGAACGGTCGTCTACACCACCGCAACCAGCATGGACGGTTTCGTGCCGGCCGAGACCCCGACGGGTACCCGCCGGGCGACACTGATCCTGGAGGACTGCCCCCTGCTGCCCGGCCGTTACGTATTCCACGTCTATGCTACCGATCAACACTACCTGCGAGCCTACGACACGGTACGGGAAGCCGAGCGGTTCGAGATAACCGACACCGCTCCCGACCTGGGCCTGGTCCGGCTCAAACACCGGTGGCGGTGACGGCGGACGCCGCTTCGCCGGCAATTCCCGGCTCTCCGTAGGTGCGGCGGTGCCAGGAGGCACCGTAAGGCACCTCGATGCCCTTCTCCCGCAATGCTCCCAGCGTGCCGATCAGCGTATCGAAGACCGGAGTGTCCAGCCGGACCTGCCCCTTTTCGACCAGGTCATAAAATTCGAGGTGGGGACAGCAGGTGACGGCACCGGCCTGGTTCCGGTAATAGACCAGGCTTGTATCGAGGGGATCCAGACCCCGTCCGTCGCGCAGTTCCTTCAGGACGCGGAAATAGCTGTCCACCGAGCATCCGGACAGGCCGTCACGACACCAGGCCGAGGTCATCAGGAACCGGTTCTCAAGAAAAAGCGAGGCGGAGGTCACCGGTTTGCCGTGGGACACCCAGGTGGTGGCGAACGCCCTCAGACGGCGCGTCACCAGAGCGGCGGCATCCGGAGACAGCGGTTCTGGAAAGCCGTGAATCCAGAGACGCGCTTCATCGGGAAGATCCCTAAACACGGAAAGATCCAATGGTTCACTCATGGTGATCGACTCCAGCCACTGAATCGGTGCGGAATATCAGCGGCGCTGCATCGTAAGATGAGTCTCGCACGGCAGGGGTTCCCGCCGGACCGGCGGGAACGCAGTCCTGGCTTCGCGGAAAGGGCGGAGGCTACATGTTGGATCCACAGCGGTTGTTGGGCGCGCTGGTCCGGGAAGGGCTGGGCTCCGGTGGTCGCCGGCGCCGAGCCAAGGTCGGGGGTTTGGGCGGTTTCGTACCGGGCGGTCTGAAGGGAGCGGTCGGCTTGGGAATCATCGGTGTGGCCGTTGCGGCGTTCGACCATTTCATGGAGAAATCCCGACAGCCGGTGCCGGCGCCACCGGGCCCGGTGCCCGGCGGGGTACCGCCAAGATCCCCGGCCGGGCCTCCGCCGCCTCCTCCTTCCCCGGATCCCCGGGCCATGCTGCTGGTGCGGGCGATGGTGGCTGCCGCCAACGCCGACGGCCGCATCGACGAACTGGAGAAACAGGCCATCCTGTCCCGCCTGGTGGAACTGGGCCTCTCGGAGGAAGACAGAGCGTTTGTCGCCCGCGAACTCGAAGCGCCGGCAGGGATGGAGGCCCTGCTGGCCCAGGTGGATTCACCGGACCTTGCCCGCCAGGTGTTCGCCGTGTCCCTGCTGGCCATTGACGTGGATACCCCCGCCGAATCCGCCTATCTGGTCTATCTGCAGCAGCGGCTTGGATTGGACGACGAGACGGTACGCCGCATTCAGGAGGAAGTATCAAGATGACGCAATGGTATCTCAGCTATGGTGGCCGGCAGCTCGGTCCCTTCACCCAAAGCGAAGCCGCGGAGCGTGCCCGGGCCAACCCGAACGGCTATGCCTGGCGAGAGGGGTTCATCCAGTGGGTGCCGATTCCCCAGGTCGCCGAACTGGCGGGCGCTGGTGCCGGAGCCGCGCCTCCTCCGCCCAATCGGATCATGGCCCACGAGATCGACTACCGCATCTTCGGCGAAGAGATGCAGTTCGTCGAGGTGGAGCTCGATCCCGGCGAAAGCGCGGTGGCCGAAGCGGGGTCCATGATGTACAAGGACCCGGCGGTGCAGATGGAAACCGTGTTCGGTGACGGATCGAATACCGCCGGCAGCAGCTTCATGGACAAGCTGCTGGGAGCGGGCAAGCGTTTGATCACAGGGGAGAGCCTCTTCATCACGGTTTTCACCCACCGTGGCTCCGGCAAGGCGCGAGTGGCTTTCGCCGCTCCCTACCCCGGAACCATCCTCCCAATCTCCCTGGCTTCGGTGGGAGGCCGGCTGATCTGTCAGAAGGACGCCTTTCTCTGTGCGGCCCGGGGGGTGCAGATCGGCATCTTCTTCCAGCGCAAGATCCTCACCGGACTGTTCGGCGGCGAGGGCTTCATCATGCAGAAGCTGGAAGGCGATGGAATGGTCTTCGTCCACGCCGGCGGGTGCGTCGTGGAGCGGGAGCTGCAGGCGGGTGAAGATCTCCACGTGGATACGGGATGTCTGGTGGCCATGCAGGATCGTATCGGCTTCGACATTCAACAGGTGGGGGGAATCAAGTCGGCCCTGTTTGGGGGGGAAGGCCTCTTTTTCGCCCGGCTCTCCGGGCCCGGGAAGGTTTGGCTGCAGTCCCTGCCGTTTTCCCGGCTGGCCGGCAGGATGTTGCAGGCGGCTCCCCAGGGGGGCGGACGGCCAACCGGCGAAGGCTCCCTGCTGGGCGGACTGGGGAACCTGCTGGACGGCGACAACTCCTGAGGACCGTCTTGCACACCCGGCCGAGCAGTGGTCAGGCGCCGGCAGCCGCCTGCTCGGCCACAGCCGCCAACAGCTCCTGCAGCTCGCCTTCAGGGTGCCAGGTGCGGGTTTCGGGGTCGTAGCTCAACTCAAAACAGCGGCAGTTGCTGATCCCCAGCGGCTGCTTGAGTTCCGGAAACCAGGCGTAAAGGACCAGCCGCATCAGCAGGCTGTGGAACACGATTGCGACCGTGCGGGCAGACGTCCACTGCACAAAGCCCTCGATCGCCGGCAGACCCCGACTCAACGCCTGGTGCTTGCTCTCGCCTCCGGGGAATGCAAAATCCCGGTTGTCCAGGTCACGCCACGCCGCCAGCGAGTCCTCACCGAAGCGTTCAATCACCGCATCCCGCTGCAGGCCCTCGACCTCGCCGACGTGAACCTCGCGCAGCCGGTCGGAGAGGTGGACCGCAGCCCCATGGGGACGGGCCAGGATCTCTGCCGTCTGCCGTGCCCGGACCAGGTCGCTGGACAGAATCACCTCAATTCCGGCTGAACTCAGCCGCTCACTGAGGGCCTCGGCCTGGGCCCGGCCGGCCTCGTTGAGCGGCAGATCGATGTGGCCCTGCCAGCGCATCTCGGCGTTCCACGCCGTCTCCCCGTGGCGAACCAGGAACACCCGCTTCCGTGACATCCTGGCTAGTATATCGTCCGGCCGGAGCCCTCACTGCAGGATCCCCCCGGCAGCCAGGCAAACGAAAGGGGGTTCTGGTATTGTGATCGCCTGCCATGAGCGTCCGGGTCCGCTTCGCCCCGAGTCCCACCGGCCACCTCCATGTCGGGGGGGCGCGTACCGCCCTGTTCAACTGGCTGTTTGCCCGTCACCACCGCGGCGCCTTCATCCTCCGGATCGAGGACACCGACGAGAAACGGTCCTCGCAGGAGATGGTCCAGGGCATTCTGGAAGGTTTGCGGTGGCTGGGCCTGGACTGGGACGAGGGTCCAGTTTACCAGTCGCAGCGCCGGGAACTCTACCGTGAGGCGGTCAGGAAGCTGGTGGACTCCAACGCCGCTTACCGGGATTTCAGCCCTCCCGATGCGCCGGAGGCGGAGCATCGGGCCTGGCGCGATCTCGACCCTGACGAGGCCCGTCGCCGGGCGGAGTCCGGGGCGGTATTTGCGGTCCGATTCCGGGTGCCCCCGGCACGGCAGATCCAGTTCCTCGACCTGGTCTACGGCCCCGTCTCCGTGGACAGCTCCACGCTGGACGACTTTGTGATCCTGCGGTCGGACGGTTCGCCCACCTACCACCTCAGCGTGGTGGCCGACGACGCCGACATGGGGATCAGTCACGTGATCCGGGGTGCCGATCACCTTCCCAACACTCCAAAACACGTCCTGCTCTTCGAAGGTTTGAGCCGGCCCGCTCCGGTTTTCGCCCACCTCCCCCTGATCCTGGGCCCGGACAAGAAGCGTCTGAGCAAGCGCCACGGGGCGACGTCGGTGACCGAGTTCAGCCGGCAGGGTTTCCTGCCGGACGCCGTGCGGAATTATCTGGCGTTGCTCGGCTGGTCGCCCGGCGACGACACCGAGCTGTTCACCCCCCAGGAGCTGATCCGACGGTTCGACCTGGCCCGGGTCAACCGAGCCAACGCCGTCTTCGACTACTCAAAGCTGGAGTGGATGAACAAGCGCTATCTCTCGATGCTACAGGCACCCGCCCTGGAGCCGCTGGTCCGGGAGGCGCTGGAGCGGCGGGGGATGTGGAACCCCGCGTGGGAGACGCAGGGACGGGCCTGGTTGCATTCGGTCATTGACCTGCTGAAGTCACGGGTTCAGAGCCTGCTGGACTTTCCGGATTATGGACGCCCCTTCTGGACAGACGATTTCGATTACGACCCGGAGGCAGTGGCCCGATATGTGGACCCTGCCGGCAAGGAGAAGACCGCCGCCCTGCTGGAAGCCCTCAGGAACCGTCTCGCCGGTCTGGATGCTTTCGACGCTGCTTCCACCGAGGCCGCGTTGCGCGGGTTGGCCGCCGAGACGGGGATCAAGGCGGGGGAGCTCATCGGAGCGGTGCGGGTGGCGGTAACAGGAAGGGGACAGGCTCCGGGTATCTTTGAGGTTCTGGAGGTCCTAGGTCGAGACCGGGTCCTGCAACGCCTGGACCGTATGGTTCACTTTCTCCGCCATGGCTGAGCCGGCCCTGTCGGTCATCGTGCCGGTCTACAACGAATCCTCCCGCCTGGAGGCCTCCCTCTCCGCCATCCAAACCTATCTGCGCGTTCGGCGTACAGCATTCGAGATCGTGGTGGTGGACGACGGATCCCGGGACGCCACTGTTGAGGTGGCCGAGCGCTTCGCACGCAAACACGGGTCCCCCGAGCAGGTGCGCATCCTCACCAATCCCGTCAATCATGGCAAAGGGTTCAGCGTCCGGCAGGGGATGCTTGCCGCCAGGGCAGGGCTTGCCCTGATGACCGACGCCGACCTCAGCACTCCCATCAGCGAGCTGGCGAAACTGGAAGCCCGGCTGCGTGACGCCGACCTGGATATCGCCATGGGCTCCCGCGACCTCCCCCAGTCCCGGATCGAAATCCGGCAGCCACGGCGACGGGAAGTGCTGGGAAAGCTGTTCAACCGGGTGGTACGCCCGCTGACTGGTTTGCCTTACCGGGACACCCAATGCGGTTTCAAACTTTTCCGTCTCGACTCGTGCCGGGAAGTGTTTCGCCGCCAACGCACCCAGGGATTCGTCTTCGACGTGGAGATCCTGGTGATCGCCCGGAGGTGGGGCCTTCGCGTGGAGGAGGTACCGGTGATCTGGCGTCACGCGGAGGGGTCGAAGGTGCGTCCCCTGGGCCACCTGGTGCCGGTCGTGATTGACCTGCTGCGGATCCGACTCAATAATGCCAGAGGTCTTTACGGGTACGACCCGCGACGCGACGACACCGCTTCCACTGGGGAGAGAAGATGACCAAGCTCGGAGTCAATATCGACCACGTGGCCACCATCCGCCAGGCCCGGCGGGCTTTGGAGCCTGACCCCGTGGCGGCTGCCGTGCTGGCTGAACAGGCAGGCGCCCACGGCATCACTGTCCACCTGCGCGGCGACCGCCGCCACATTACGGATCGCGACGTGCGACTGCTGCGGGAGGTGGTCAAGACACGCCTCAACCTGGAAATGGCGGCGACTTCCGAAATGCTGGCGCTGGCCCGTGAATTCAGACCGGATACCGTTACCCTCGTCCCGGAATCCCCGGGGGAACTGACCACCCAGGGAGGGTTGGAGGTGGCCGGCCACACCACCGCCATCGAACAGGCGGTGCGGGAACTTTCCGAGGGGGGAATCGTGGTCTCACTGTTCATCGATCCGGATTCAGCGCAGCTCGAAGCGGCGGCGGCAGTGGGAGCCCCACTGGTGGAGTTGAACACCGCCGCTTACTCCGAGGTGGTGCCCAAGGGCCTCAAGGAGTGGGAAACCCAGTTCGGCCGGGAGTTGGAACGGCTGGAAGAGGCCGCCGAGGTTGCCGCCGGTCTGGGGCTGCGGGTCCTGGCAGGCCACGGGCTGACTTACCGCAATGTGGGACCGGTGGCCGCCATCCCCGAAATCGAGGAACTCAACATCGGTCACAACATCATCGCCCGCGCGGTGCTGGTGGGGATGGAGCGCGCGGTCCGGGAAATGCTGCTCGCCATGGGCAGCATCAAGTTCGCCGAATGACAGTACCGCCGGGGCGGCTGTACGTGGTGGCGACCCCCATCGGGAACTTGGGGGATCTGAGCCCCAGGGCACTGGAGGTGTTGCGGACGGTGGACCTGGTGGCTTGCGAAGATACCCGCCATACGCGCAAGCTGCTGGCCCACTTCCAGCTCAGCGTGCCGACACTGAGCTGTCATGAGCACAACGAGACCGAACGGATCCCGCGACTGCTGGCCGAACTGCAGGCCGGGCGCAGCGTCGCCCTGGTCTCTGACGCCGGGACTCCCCTGCTCTCGGACCCCGGCTTCCGGCTGGTGCGGGCCGTCCGCGACGCGGGTCTGCCGGTGATCCCGATTCCGGGTCCCTTCGCCGGCGCCGCCGCCGTCTCGGTGGCGGGACTGCCCACAGACCGGGTGCTGTTCGTGGGCTTTCCACCCGAGCGGGCCGCGGCCAGCCGCCGATGGTTCGAGGGCCTCGCCTCGCAGCCGGCGACCCTGGTCATTTACCTGTCCCCGCATCGGCTCCAGCAGACCCTGCAGGATGCCCTGGACAGTTTCGGACCCCGTCGGGTGCTGCTGGCCAGGGAAATGACCAAGATCCACGAGGAACATTTGGCGGGGCGGCTGGATGAGGTGGTCGGGAAGCTGGCCGGAGTGGAGCCCCGGGGGGAGTACACGCTGGTGGTCGAGGGAGCTGCCGCAACATCCGCGCCCGCCCCGGAACGGCTGGATGTGGAGGCATATATCCGGGGCTTGATGGAGCTCCACGGTCTCAGCCGCAGCCAGGCGGCACGCCGGGCCGCGTCCGACCTGCGACTCCCCCGAAGGACACTGTATGGCGGCTCAGGGTCCGACGAATAAATATTCAAAAAAGGCTTGCATTCTCCGGAGCCGTGCGTATAATTATGCAGCGTGATGTTGCTGGGACACCTTGTTGATTGTCGCCCCGCCCGTACCAGGCGCCTGATTCACAGGCGCTGATCCAACTGTCTTTCCGCGCCGAGTCTTTCGCCTGATGGAAGGGATCGAGTGTATTTCCATGCAGATACAGAATTTTCAAAGCCAAGTGATTCCCGTTGACTACAGCCCGGGGCTGGTCCCCGATCTGGTCAGTTCCGTAGCCGCGCGGCTCGAACTCCAGTGGCCGCTGCGCACCGCCGAGGTCCCCAATCCAAAGCCGGGCGACGTGGTAGTCGCCAGGGTGGAAGAGGTGAACCCGGTGTACCCGACTCTGGAGCTGGGTGACGGATCCGAAGTGCACCTGCGTCCGGGGATGGTCATTGTGGGGGCGCTGGGGACCCGCCGGGCGCTGCATGGCTTTTCGGGCGTGGTTCCCAACCCGCTGTTTGTCGGCCAGTCCATCCAGCTTCTCAACAAGGGCGGTGTGATCGGTGACTGCACCGCCTTCCACCGTGACCTGGAATGGCCGACCCTTCTCACCTACCTCGGAACCGTCGTGGAGGGAGACCGTGCCCTCAATCTCAAGGATGCGGCGCTGCCGTTGGCAGAGGGTCCTTTGCCGGCTGTTCCCCTGGTGATGGTGCTGGGAACTTGCATGAACGCCGGCAAGACCACGGTCTGCCGGACCATCATTGACTCCTTTGCGCGGCGGGGTTTCCGGGTGCACGCCGGCAAGGTGGCGGGCGTCGCCTGCCGCCGGGACGTCAACGTGATGCAGAAGGCGGGAGCCGCCAAAGTGATCAGTTTCCAGGACTTCGGCTATTCGTCCAGCGCCGACGTCCCGTCCCTGGTGCCGGTGGCCCGCTCCATCGTGCACTATCTGGCCGAGCCCAAACCTGACTTTGTGGTCCTGGAAATGGGCGACGGCATCATCGGCGGCTACAATGTGGCGTCCCTGTTCTCGGACGCCGAGCTGTTCAGCCGGCAGGTCTGCATGATCGTCTGCGCCAATGACCTGATGGGGACTTGGGGCGCCCTGGAGTGGATGCGGATGGCGGGGTATCCTGCCTCCGAACACTCGGTGCTGGTTTCCGGCAAGGTGACGGACAGTTGTGAGGGCGTGAAGTTCATCGAAAACAGCTGGCACGTCGCCGCCGCCAATCCCTTCGACAGTGCCGGAAAACTGGCCTCCTTCGTCCTGAAGAGCCTGCGCCCATGTTGAGGGTAGCCATCGCCGGCGGATCCGGCTATGGGGGCGTCGAACTGATCGGGATCCTCCTGCGCCATCCGCAGGTCGAACTGGTCGCCCTGTCCTCCGAGAAGAACGCCGGCAAGGAAGTGAGCGACCTGTATCCGCATCTGCGGGGACTGCTCAGCCTCCGCTTCTCGTCTCTGGAGGATACGCTGGGCGCTCCCGCAGACCTGCTCATCCTGGCCCTGCCCCACGGAGAGGCCCTCCGAATCGTGCCCGGCCTGCCCCCTGACGTCCCCGTCATCGACCTGAGCGGCGATTTCCGGATTCGGGATCCCAAGGTTTTCGAGGAGTACTACGGGATCCCCATGTCGGCGCCTGAGCTCCAGCGGGATTTTGTTTACGGGTTGCCCGAGATCAACCGGGAGGCTGTGCGGCAGGCGCGGCGAATCGCCAACCCTGGCTGTTTCGCCACCGCGACGCTGATCGCCCTTTATCCGCTCTACCGTGAAGGCTGGATCGACGGAACCGTGTTCGTCGACTCCAAGACCGGCTCCTCGGGGTCGGGGCGTACCCCCAGCTCGCGGACGCACCATCCCCGCCGCAGCCACAGCCTGTTTCCCTACAAACCGTTTGCCCATCAGCACCTGCCGGAAATGCGTCAATTGTTGGACCGGCCGGACAATCCTCTGGTCTTCCAGGCCCACTCCACGCCCCTGGTCCGGGGAATTTTCGCCTCCCACTACCTGAGGCTCGCCGGGCGCCGGAGTCTTGACCAGGTGCGGGAGCTGTACCAGGATTATTACGGCCGGGAGTACTTCATCCGCTGGGTGCCGGATGCGCCGGACGTCGGTGCGGTCCAGCATTCGAATTTTGTGGACCTGGGTGCGGCGACCGACGGTGACCATCTGGTGGTGTGGTCGGCCCTGGACAACCTGCAGAAAGGCGCCGCCGGGCAGGCCGTCCAGAATCTCAACCTGATGTTCGGCTTCCACGAACGGACCGCCTTGGATTACGCCCCCCAATTCCCCTAGACTCGCACACATCATGAATCCCATCGCTCCGACCGCCGAGGAGGCGAAGACACTCGAAGACCGCTACCAGCTCGCCACCTATGCCAAGCTGCCCATCGTCGTGGACCGGGGCCGCGGCTGCTACGTCTGGGATGCCGACGGCCGGCAGTATCTGGACATGTACGGCGGCCATTGCGTCACCTCCACCGGCCACTCCCATCCCAAGGTGGTTGAGGCGATCGCCCGCCAGGCGGGGGAACTCATCTTCTACTCCAATGCCACCTACAGCACGGTCCGGGCGCAGGCCGTCGAACGGCTGCTGCGGCACAGCGCTCCCTTCGCCCAGGTGTTTCTGGTCAACTCGGGGGCCGAGGCCAACGAGAACGCCATCAAGCTGGCCCGGGCGGCAACCGGCAGGCGGGAGATCCTGAGTACCACAGGTGCTTTTCACGGACGCACCTATGGCGCGCTCTCGGCCACCGGGATCGACCAGTATCGCCGTTACCTGAACCCCGCGGTCCCCGACCACCGCATCCTGGAAGCTTCGGCGATCCCGGACGCTGTCAGCGGGGAGACGGCGGCGGTCCTGATCGAACCGATCCAGAGTATGGGCGGTGTCGTGGTCCTGGACCCGGGGCTGCTGCGCCGGATCGAGTCGGCCTGTAACCGTCATGGCGCCCTGCTGATCTTCGATGAGATCCAGACCGGGGTGGGGCGAACCGGCAGCTTTTTGTACTCCCAGAAGATCGGGGTCACCCCCTCCATGACCTCCCTGGCCAAAGGGATTGCCTCCGGCTTTCCGGTGGGTGCCCTGCTGGTGACAGCGGACCTGGCGGCACAGGTGAAGAAGGGGGACCTGGGCAGCACCTTCGGCGGCAGCCCGCTGGCCTGTGCCGCCATGCTGGCAACCCTGGAGGTCTACGAAAGCGAGGGGCTGGGCGAAAATGCTGCCAGAATGGGGGACCTGCTGCGCCGGCGTCTCATCGCCCGTCCCGGGGTGAGGGAAGTTCGCGGAGAGGGTCTGCTGCTGGGTCTGGCCTTCCACCACCGGACCGCCCGCGACGTCCAGAGCCACCTGTTCCAGCGCGGAGTTCTGGCCGGAACCTCCAACGACCCCGCCATCCTGCGCCTGATGCCTGCCCTGACCCTCGGGTCCGCCGAAGTGGATCGCTTCCTGGAAGCCTTGGAGGGACTGTGAAGCTGGCCATCAAGCTGAGCGGCAAGGTGCTGGACGAACCCGCCCTCAGACGGGCGCTCGGCTGTCAGGTTGCGTCCCTGGCCGCGGCCGGCCACCACCTCGTGCTGATCCATGGCGCAGGCAAACAGTTGAGCGACTTTTGCCGGGAACGGGGGATCCCGGTGCGACAAGTCCAGGGACGCCGCATTACCGATACCGAAACCCTCCAGGCGGCGGTGCTGGTCTTCAGCGGCGTCAACGCCGACCTCACCGTGGCCCTGCTCGCTGCCGGAGTCCCGGCGGTGGGTCTGGCCGGATTTGCCGGAGGGCTCACTGTGGGACGCCGCCGGCCGCCCTTGACTCTGGTGCTCCAGACTCCTGAAGGCCCCCGCGAACAGTTTGTGGACTTCGGCATGGTGGGCGAGATTGTGGAAACCTGTCCCCGCCTGGTGGAGCTGCTTTGGGCTTCCGGCATGGTCCCCGTCATCAGTTCCCTATGCTGCGAGGGCGGACAAATCCTGAACATCAATGCCGACACGCTGGCCGTGGAGCTCGCCTTGGCCCTGAAAGCGGACCGGCTCATCGCGGTATCGGACGTGGAAGGCATCTATCGGGACCCTTCGGTGGCGGCCTCCCGCATTTCCCGCCTCACAGCCGCTGAGGCCCGCCGCCACTTGGCAGAGGGCACCTTCCAGGACGGGATGGTTCCTAAGGTGGAAAATGCCTTGCGTCTGCTGGAACGGGGTGTCCCGGAGTTCCAGGTGCTCAGCGGGCTGGGCGGGGACCTGGCACATTGTCTCGAGGAAGGGACGGGAACCCTGCTGGTGGCCTGAGGGCCGTGACGCTTGAAAAGCCGACTCCGCAGTCAGACCTGGGCGCTGGGGCTGGTGCTGATCCTGACCGCCTTCGTTCATGCGCCGGGGATCGTCCCGGCACTGTCGGGAGACGACTTCGTTCATGTCTTCCGCAACCGGCCGCAGCAGACCGGGTGGGCCGATCTTTTTCTGCAAGCTGACGGCCGGGAATACAGGCCGCTGGTCCGGGCCAGCCTGGTCCTGGACGGCCGGCTCTGGAACGGACGACTGGAAGGCTATCACCTGACCAACCTGGCTCTGCACCTTTTGAACACGGCGCTGGTGTTCGTCTGGGCTTCCGCCACGGGTCTCGCGGCGCACGGCGGGCTGGTGGCCGCCGCCGTGTTCGGCCTTCATCCGATCCACTCCTACTCGGTGCACGCAGTCATGGGACGCACCGATCTGCTCTGCACACTGTTTGCACTGGCCGCGTTGCTGGCAGCGGTCCGTGGGAGCACCCTGGGTGCGGCCGGATTCACCGCCGGGGCGGTGCTGAGCAAAGAGAGCGGCTTGGTGGTGCCGCTTCTGGCGGCGGCCTGGTACTGGCTGGCGCGACGGCGTCGCCCCCAGACAGCCGCCGGTTCCGCTCCCCACTTCCGGCCGGTGGCGGCGTCCGCGGCGGTCGCCTGCGCCTACCTGATCCTGCGATGGAGCCTCGCCCCTCCCCGCTCCGCGGACCTGGCACCGTATCTCCAGATGACACCGGCAGGGTTGCTCAAGAACCTGGTCCTGTCAATGGGGGCTCTGGCCGTCCCCGCTGGACACCTGCAGGTTCGGGACTGGCTGGAAAGGACCCCTGCCACGGTGTTGGTCGCCGCCGCCGGCTTGCTGGCGGTGGCGGCAGCACTTCTGATCTGGCGGTTCCGGATCCGGTGGGGACATCTGCCGGAGCCCGCGCGACTCGGTCTGGCCTGGTCGGTCCTGTCCCTGACCCCTTACCTCTCCCTGTTCCAGCGGCGCTTCCTGTACCTGAGCAGCGCCGGCTTCGGAGTGGCGGTGGGGGGTCTGCTGGCACGCATCTCCAGTTCACGCCTGCGTTACCTCTCCACGGTCGTGCTCCTGTCCGCCCTGGCCGCCGCCGGCCTCCACAGCAGCCTGCAGTGGCGCCGGACGGGACAGGAGAGCGCGCGGCTCGTGGAGGAGATCGCCCGTCAGGTGGCGGCCGCTCCGGCGGACGTCTGGTGGGTCATCGACACTCCCAACGGACGGGGAGAAGCACACCTGTTTACCCATGACTCGCTTCGCTACGCGGCAGGCCTGCGGCTGGGAGTCCTCCCGAAGGTGTACCCGGTGGTCCGACTGCAACTGGCTCCCGGATCGGCTCCTCAAATCGACCGCAAATCCGAACGCCGACTCAGCCTCCGCCTTCGCCCCGAGCTGGGCGAGTGGTTTGTCTTCGAAGCCCCCGAGCTGTTGGACCGGGGCGGGCGTTACCTGCCGGTGGGTACCCGGTGTGACACGGGTCCCTTCCGGGTCGAGGTCACGGCCGCCGACCACCGAAACAGGGTCGCCGAGATTTCAGTCTGGTGGGATGAGCTGCCTCCAGGCCAGCGCGTGCTCCTCCTGAACGAAAGGGATCCCGATGGGAAGTGAGGAGTCCCGGCCTCGCTCAGCCACGCCTTGGTCGTGGATCTGCGTGGTCTTCGCCGTGGGGCTGGCGGTACGGGTCGGGCTGATCTTCGCCCTCGGCCTGGACGGCGAACCTTACCGGGGAGAGGTCCAGAAAATGGCCTGGACTCTGGCCGAAAAGGGATTTCTGGGCGATCCCTACCTGATCCCAACCGGTCCTTCTGCGCATTCCCCACCCGTCTACCCGTTGCTGGCGGCACCCGCCTATGCCTGGTTCGGGGACCCGGACCGGGCCGACCGTGCCTTGCTGCTTTTCAACGCGGCTCTGGCCGCTCTGGGATTCGGATTGCTGCCGGCGGTCGCCCCCTGCTTCGGGATTTCCAGCCGCATCGGGCTGGTTGCCGGACTGGCGGGGGCCCTGCTGCCGGTCCATCTGCTGGCGGAGATCAGAGGCGGCGAAGCACCATTGAGCGGCCTCGCTCTGATGGCTCTGCTGGCGCTGGGCAGCAGCTTGGGCCGGCAGCGGTGGGGAGATGCCATTCGGCTGGGATTGGCTTCGGGAGGGGCGGTCCTGATCAACCCGGCTTTCCTGCCGCCCGCGGTTTGTCTGGTGTGGCTTTGGACCGCGGGCGACTCGGCCCGCAAACGGGCCCTGCGGTGGTCGGGTGTCGCCTTGACCGCCGGACTGACGCTGCTCCCCTGGACCCTCCGCAATTACGTGGTCCTCGGTGCCGTTGTCCCGATCAGAAGCAACTTCGGCATCGAGTTCCGCATGTCGAACCACGAGCTGGCCCGTTCCGACATGGTGGGCAACTTCACGGTCCCGGAGTCCACCCGGCACCACCCCTCGCTGGATCCCGGCGCGGCGGCGGCGGTTCGGGCCCAGGGAGAGGCGGCCTACAATCGGCAACTGGTGCTGGAGACCTTGGACTGGATCCGCTCCCGGCCGCTGCACTTCCTGCGGCTGACCCTGCGGCGGATAGTGAACTTCTGGTTTCCTCCCGCGCCGGAACCCGGCCGGGGCGCGGCTCTCGGCGCTCTGGCGGCGGCGGGCTGGATCGGAGTGCTATGGGCATGGCGCCGGGCTCTGGCGGGAGCCGGTCTCCAGATCGCAGTCTGGCTCAGCTTCCCGTCGGTTTACTATCTGGTTCAGTCGGCACCCCGGTACCGATACCCCCTGACTTGGGCGTTCCTGCTTTATGCAGCCTGGGCTGTCTGTCAACTTAGCGGGAGGTTCTCTGGATGGCTGGGGTCCGAGCGGCGCATTCTCCGGCGTCGACCTCTCCGCCACGATGCCGGTTTACATCGAGCAGCTCCGCGTGGTATGAAGCAGAACCCGTCGAACCCCGGAGGTGTCCCTATGACTGCAACGAAGCTCGCTCTGTTCGTCCTGTTGATCGCTTTCCCGGTCGCCTGCACCGGGGTTGCACCGGATACGGCGACTCCGCCGGAACCGGCCGCCGCCATCAATACCCTCACCGACCAGGAGAAGGCCGAAGGTTGGACGCTGCTTTTTGACGGCCGGTCTCTCGACCAGTGGCGCGGCTTCCGCGGAGAAACCGTCCCCCCCGGATGGGGCATCGAGGACGGTCTGCTGGTCTTCAACGCGGAACACGGTGAAGAGGGTTACGGCGACCTGATGACCCGCGAGCAGTTCGCCGATTTCGACCTCAGCCTGGAGTGGAAGATCTCCCCCTGCGGCAACAGCGGTGTGTTGTTCCGGGTCTCAGAAGACTCGGACCAGGAGTGGCACAGCGGGCCCGAAGTTCAGATCGTGGACGGGACCCTCGGCTGTTGGTCCGATTACCAGGCGCCTGAAGGCGAGCGCGCCCCGGGATCCGACCTGAAGGCCACCCAGCTCTCGGGCGCCAACTACGACCTCCACCCGCCCGCAGTGGATGCCGTCAAGCCGGTGGGTGAGTGGAACCACATGCGGATCATCGTCAAAGGACCCCACGTCGAGCACTGGCTCAACGGCACCAAGGTCGTGGAGTACGAACTGTGGAACGACGAGTGGAAGCAGATGGTGGCCGCCAGCAAGTTCCATGAGTATCCCCGGTACGGGATGAACCCCAGCGGACACATCGTCCTGCAGGACCACGGCAAGACAGTCTGGTTCCGGAACATCAAGATCCGACGGCTATAGCCGTCAATCACCGGCCGAATAGTTTTCCGGGGCCGTCATCTGCCGGATCACCTCCACCTCCCCCGTCATCCGGGGAGAGCACTTCTGGGAGAGCCGGTAGCGGTAGGTAAGCGCTTCCTCCAGTGTGGGGAAGCAGGCCAGTTCGATCTGCTCCACCAGCCTGGGGTCTCCCCCTGCCTCCCGGTCCACTTCCTCGACGGTGAGCCAAACCCGGTAATAGTGTCTCAGCATTTCGATCTCCGGCAGCCTTGAACCGTTGGGCTCCTGCGGGTGTTTTTCAGCACGATGCGTGCCGGGAAGGGGGGAGGCTGCAGCCCGGGCGTCTGCCGGGAGGCCGGCGCCGAGCTCCCACGATCCAGCTTCCTGGTTGACCGCCGGGACGCGACCGCCGGGCTGTCGGCGCTCCCCACTGCTGAATTCCGGCTTCCGTTTCCCGATCTCCCGCGTGTGCGTATGGACCCATGGAAATGGGGCAATTGACCCGTGACAGGGCTGCAGGTGGTTTTTCGAAGTTGTGGAAAATGCCCCACTCTCGTGAGGGCGTGCAGGTTGGGGGGAAGGAATCGGGTCGGGGCGGAACTGCCACTGCCGCCGGGACCGACCGGTGGAACCGGGTTCTCTGGAATGGATGTTGCGTTCACTATACCCTCGAAAAACTGAGACAGCAGGCAGGGTTGGCACAACACCATTGATCTCCCTGGGTGACATCGAAAAAGGAACTTTGCCGCGGAACTCCGCCGGGAGTGCGGCGGTCGTGGGCTTGACCATGGAGGATTCCGCTTTGACCACCGGACAGACCACGGGGACGGCGCCGAAAGCCCCCCAAGTGACCACTGTTTCCCAGCATATCGTCGAAATCGTAAGCGACTCCGGGGAAGGCGCCCAGACTTGCGGGCAGATGTTCGGCACCATCTGCGCCAAGATGGGGAACGGGATCTGGACGGTGGAGATTATTCCGGCGGAGATCGAGCCGCCGGCGCGCTCCCGGGCGGGAGCTTCCGGCAACCGCATACGCCTGGGCTCGCAACCGGTCACCAATGCGGGCGACACCGCCGACGTCGTCGTCACCTTTAACGAGCAGGTGCTGTACAGCCGCATCGATGTGGGGGCTCTCGAGGCGGGCACCATCGTCTTCCTCGACCGGGTCTGGGCGGAAGATCCTTCCGAGTCGGTTCGTCTCGCCTACGCCGAGGCCCTCAAGGAATTCCACGACCTCGGTTACCGGGTCGTGGAAATCCCCATGGAAGAGGAGGCGCGACTCCACCTGGAAGATCCGCGCCGCGGCAAGAACATGTGGGCCCTGGGTCTGCTGTGTGGTTTATACGGCTGCGATACGGAAGTGGCCCGAGGGGAGATTACCAAAAAGTTTGCCCGCCGTGGCGATGCGGTCGTCGCGGCCAACCAGGCTCTGTTCGACGCCGGTTACCGCTGGGCCGAAGAGAACCTGGACTTCCGTTTCCATGTGCCGCCGGCAGTCACCAAGGAACCCTCGGTGGTGATGAACGGGAACCAGGCCATCGGATTGGGGATCATGGCAGCCGGTATGGAAGTCTGCGCCATGTACCCGATCACCCCTGCCACCTCGGCCTCCCACTATCTTTCCGCGGTCTTCCACCAGGTCGGCGGATTTGTCCATCAGGCGGAGGACGAGATCGCAGCCATCGGTTTCGCCTTGGGCGCCTCCTACGCGGGCAAGACCGCCGTCACCATCACTTCCGGTCCGGGCCTGGCACTGAAGACCGAGTTCCTGGGACTGGCGGTCATGGCCGAGATCCCGCTGGTGGTGGTGGTGGTGCAACGAGGCGGTCCCTCCACCGGGCTGCCCACCAAGATCGAACAGGGAGACCTGTTGGCAGCCATGTTCGGGCAGCCGGGGGACAGTCCCAAAATCATCATGGCTCCCGCTACCATCGAGGAATGCTTTCACTTCATGATTACGGCGCGGAAACTGGCGGAACAGTTCCGCGGGCCGGTGGTGGTGCTGACCGACGCCAACCTGGCTACCGGACAACAGCCTTTCCCCCGCCCCCAGATCCGGGAGGAATGGTTGGCTCCGCCCATCGACCAGTCCGACTGGGACAGTTCGGTCGCCCCCTATGCCTGGGATCCCAGCACCGGCCTATCGTCCCGCCCGATCCCCGGCCAGCGGGGCGGGGAATACGTGCTGACGGGCTTGGCCCACGACGAGGAAAGTCACGTGGCTTATGAGTCCGCGGTCAACCAACGGGCCATGGCCATGCGGAGCCGGAAGCTGGCAGTCCTGCAGAAGAGCCTGAATCCCCCCGAAGTGTACGGAGACCAGTCCGGCGATCTCCTGGTGGTGACCTGGGGTTCGACGCTGGGTGCCGCCCGGGAAGCCATCGATCGCGTTCGCCGGGATGGGGGCAACGTCTCCCACGTCCATCTTCGTTTCCTGAGCCCGCTGGAACCGGGGCTGAAATCCATCTTCCAACGCTTTCAGCGGGTAATGACCGTCGAGATCAACTACTCCGACGACCCGTCCGATCCCTTCATCGACGGGGAAACCCGGCGCTACGCGCAGTTGGCGCGGTTGCTCCGGGAGCGTACCCTGATCGACGTGGACTGCTGGTCCCGGGTTCCCGGCAGCCCGTTGCCCCCGGGGGCGATCGAGGCCGCCATCCGGGAACGTTTGGCGCAGAAAGTACTGAGGTGAGCCGCAGATGCAAGGCCTGAAAAAGGATTGGGCACTGGAAACACCACCGCGAATCTGCGTTCTGGAGGACTACCAGGGGGCGGAAGCCCGCTGGTGTCCGGGATGCGGAGACCACGCCGTTTTGAGCGCCGTCCAGCGGGTCGCCCGAGATTTGCAGCTCCCGCCGGAGAAAACGGTGGTGGTGTCGGGAATCGGTTGTTCCAGCCGTTTTCCCCACTACATGAAAACCTACGGATTTCATGGACTTCACGGGCGGGCACTGCCGGTGGCCGAGGGCGTCCGGGCAAGACGACCCGATCTGGAGATCTTTGTGGTCACCGGCGACGGGGACTGCTGTGCCATCGGCACCGCCCACTGGATTCACTCCATCCGCTACAACATGCGGATGACCGTGTTGTTGCTGGACAACCAGATCTACGGTCTGACCAAGGCCCAGACTTCGCCCACCACCAGACTGTCGGAGAAGTCGAATACCCATCCCCGCGGCTCGTTCTTTGTGCCGATCGACCCCATCTCCGTGGTGCTCGGGATCGCCAACGTCTCCTTTGTGGCCCAGACCGTCGACTGGAATCCCCCCCACCTTTACGAAACCATTCTGGCGGCTCATCGCCATCAGGGGCTTTCCTTCGTCCGCATCTACCAGCGGTGCCCGCATTACACTGCACACGTGTACGCCGGAGCCCAGCAGGATCCCTCAAAGATCCTGCTGATGACCCATCCGGAAGGGATCGTCCTGCCCGAGGCGGCTTCCCGGATGTTCAAGAACCAGGTGGTCCACGATCCTTCGGACCTGAACGAGGCTCGGCGGCTGGCGGCAGCCGGGGACGGAGTCTTGCCGATCGGCCTCTTTTACCGCAACCCCCAGGCTCTACGGTACGACGAAGTCAGCTCCCAGGGGCTGGGACTCACTCCGTCCCAGAAGGTGGCCGCCATCAACAAAGCGCTTGACCGCTTCATGATCTGAAGTACAACCGCTCATCAACCCAACGGATCAGGACATGCCACACCCTCAGGAAAGAGAGCTCGCCGGCTCCCCGCCCGGGCAGACGGAACCCCGAATCCAGTTGGAGAAGGGAGTCTCGCTGATCACCCTGGCGGAGAGCGCGGTCTGCGGCCGAGCCCCTTCCAGCAGCTTCGCCGAGGCCCGGGGCCTGGCACTTGCCGGCCTACGAGCCTGCACCGTCGGCGCCCCCGGGCTTGCCGGATCGGAAGGTTTCCCGGCCGTCCACCACGTCGCCGGCTACGAGTACTCGATACCGGGAGCCGTGGTGTTTACAGCCGGCACGCATCAGTCGGCGGTCAGTCTGGTCCCGGCCGCCCACTTCCTGGCCGAGACCCTGCACTGTCCGGTGCTGGTCATGACCGACCCCGACGTCTGGAACGGCTTGGGAGTGGCGTGCCCCCCCGTCCCGCTTCCGCCGCCGCGGGACGGACTCGTCGACCTCGAGTCCGCGCCGCCGCCGGACCTTTCGGCGGCGCGGGTTTTGCAGCTTCTCTCAACCGCGGGATCGGCTTTCCCGGAGGTCCTCGCCGGTCGTCCGGGCAGAGACGGCTCCCCAGTGATTCTTACCGCCGGGGCCTTTGCTCAGGAAGTTGAGGAACTGGTGGAAACCGCCGGCGACGCGCTGACTCACCTTCGCCTGCGGCTGATCCGACCCTTGCCGCTGGACCTGTTGGCAGAGCAGGTCAATGGCCGCGAGGTCGTGCTGGTGGGCCCCGCAGGATCTCCGGTCCACCACGAGCTGTTTGATGCGCTGCGGGATGCGCAGGACGCAGGCCTCCTGGCAATGAAAGGGCTCAGAGCCCTTTCGGTTCCTCTATCCGCCGCCCAGACCAGCGTATCGGTGCTGCTGGCCGACTGCCTTCCGGGGGTCACACTGGTACCCGACGAGCACAAGACCGGGTTCAGGCTGGGGGTAGCCCCGGGGGGCCAATGGGCGCGGGAACTTTTGCTGGGGATTGGGGCCGGACTGGCGGCTCCTGACGCAGTCGAGACCTCCGGACCTTGGGCCGACTCGGTCAGCACCGAGTTGGCCCAGCTTTGCGTGGGCTTTCCGGAGTCTGCGGACCTGGACCTGCTGATCGTCCTGGACAACCCCCTGGTGGATCCCACCCGTGCTGTCCGGCGCCTGCGGGACGGCGGCGACCTGATCCTGCAGTCCCCTGCCGCCGATCCCGTGGGGGCCTGGCGGCGGCTCCCGCGAACTGCCCGGCAGTTGCTCCGGGAGCGTCAGGTCCGGCTGTGGTGGCTCGGCCGCTTGGCCCCGGAAGGTCCCCAGGACGTCGCCGGTCTGTACCAAAAGACCTTGTCGGCGCTGGCGTTAAACCTGCTGCGTTTTCGGCGGGCGGGGGCTTCCGGATCCCCGGCGGAGCTGGAGGTCGGCACCGCGGTCCTGCTGGATCCTTCAACGCTGGATGCCGGCCTGGAACCCGGCGACGGAGAGCATCTCCAGCAACCCCGACTGCCGCGGCTGCCGGAACCTGGCGCCTCACCTGCAACCGGCTGGACGGAGGCATTGCGTCACTTTCACCTGACCGCCTGTCCGCTCGGTACTGAACAAGGCTGGAATCCGGACCTGCCCCTGGTGCCTGCGGCGGTGATCCCGGCGGTCAGGGAAGAAGCACTCGGACGTTCTTTCCCTTTCTTCATTCCCGCACCTCCCGGTGCCGGTAGTCCCCGCCCCCTGGCGGACCTACTGGACGAGTTGACGGCAGACGTGGGCGAAAGCGGAATTGTGCGCCGCCTGCTCCCGGCGATCCTGGAGGCTGCTAGCACGGTCGCCGCAGACGCGGGCTCTCCGCGCAAAGTTGTGGAGGAAGCGGCGGCCAGGGTTTCGCGCATCCTGGAACACAGTCCCGAAACGCTTCGCAAGTTCGAGACCGAGGTTCGGCAGCTTGCCCTCCAGATTCCGCCTCAAGGACGCATCGAACAGTACACGCCGGAGGCCTGGCTCGGTTTCCTGGCTGCCGCCACCGCCGGGGAGCGGCAACAGCAACGTCAGGAAATCCGCCGGCGCTGGCAGCGCCTGGCGGATGAGATGGAGGCCCTCCTCCTGGCCGACCGCCAACTGGGACCCGAGGCCGTTTCCGCCGCCGGGCTGGGCGCAGGCCTCGGACAGGCCGGTTCCCGGCTGGTGGACCCGGGCCGCCTGGCGGCCTCACTTCCTTCCCCGTTGGGCCCTCAAGGCCTGGGAACCGAACGCCGGAACCGGATCGAGGCGACCCGGCACGCTCTGACCGAGTTCCTGTCGGCGTCGGGCGAGTGGCCCGCGGTCTGGCTCGTGCACGACCCGGAGCTGGTCCCTCAAGTCGATTGCCCCGGATGGCGTCTGCTGGCTGCCGAGGACCCGTTCGCGGCGGCCGCCGGCCTGCACGAAGGATTGGCGGCATGCATGGTGCCGGCGGCCCGCGCCGCCCGGGTGGCTCAGCTCGAGCGAACCCATGACTTCGTTCCCGCCCTGCATCAGGCGGCCATCGATCGACTGGATTGGCAAGGGCTGGAAGAGCTGGAGGCGACCCAGCTGCCGCTCATCGTGGTCTATGAAACCGCCCGCCGCCTCGTCGGGGGGACGATGGACGCCTTCCACCGTCTGGTGCGCTCGGGACGGCCGGTCAAGATCGTGGTGGCGGAACCGGAAACCCTCGTGGAGGAGAGTTCGGAGCTGGGCGGGATGTTGCCCGATCTGGGCTATCTCGCCCTGTCGCATCGGGAGGCATGGGTGTTCCAGTGTCCGCTCTCCCAGCCGGACCGCCTGCTGGAGGGGTTCCGGCAGATGGTGAACTCCGCCCGCACCGCTGTGGCAGTGGTTTCGCTTCCTCACCCCACCGAGGATCGGGAACTGTCCTGGCATCGCTGGGTCACCGCGGTCCACGCCCGTGCGTTCCCCGTTTTCCGTTACGACCCCGGGGCCGGCGAGTCCTGGGCCGACCGTTTCTCCCTGGACGGCAACCCCTGTCCTGACCAGCCTTGGGTCAACCAAAGCTGGGACATTGCAGATCGTTCGGGAGCGCCGGCGACCCTTTCGGAGTTCGTTACATATGCCCACGTTGCCGCACAGAACCCGGCCCTGCGCCGGCACTTCTGCGTGATCCCCCCGGAGGCCTGGCGGGAGGATCAGGTTCCGGTTGCCGCCTATCTGTCGGAGTACCGGGAAGGACCGCCTCCTACCCTCCCCTATCTTTGGGTGCTGGATGCGGAAGGACAGCTGCAGCGGGCGGTCATCACCAGGGAGCTGGCGCACGCCGCCCTGGAACGTGGTCGAACCTGGCGTCTGCTGCAGGAACTGGCAGGGCTCCGAAGCGTTCACGTGGAGCGGGCGGTGGCGGCCACGGAACGGCAGCTTTCCGAGCGACTTCTCTCCGCTGAGGAACAACGGCTCGCGCAAGCCCGGGAGGAGGGAGCCCGGCAGGCGGTGGACCGCATCCTGGTTCGGCTGGTGGCTCTGGCGACAGGCCTTGAAACGATACCCCCTGTCGAGGCGGCGCCGGCGCCTCCGGCGGCGCCGGTGGAGAGTCCGAAGCCGCCGGCGCCGGCTCCCGAACCCGTCCCGGGTCCTGAACCGGTCCCGGAGGCAGAAGAAGAGCCGGCTGCAGAGGTATCCGCAGAGCCTTACATCGACTCGTTCCTGTGCACGAGCTGTAACGAATGCATCAACCTCAACCCCCGGATGTTCAAGTACAACCACGATAAGCAGGCCTACCTGGCGGATCCGCTGGCGGGCACCTTCCGGGAACTTGTCAAGGCTGCCGAAGCCTGCCCGGCCCGGTGTATCCACCCGGGCGCGCCCAGGCCGGACGATCCCACGGCGACTCCTGAGCTGCTGGCAAGGGCGCGGGCTTTCTCCTAGAGGAACGACGGACTCATGCTGGAAGTGATCATTACCGCGGTTGTCATCATGGCGGGACTGGGAGTGGGTTTCGCGACCATCCTGGCGATCGCCGACCGCTTTCTGAGAGTGGAGGAGGATCCCCGGCTCGAGCAGGTTGAGTCGCTGCTGCCGGGCAACAACTGCGGCGCCTGTGGGGAGCCGGGTTGCGCGGCCTTTGCCGGGAAGCTGGTGGCTGGTGAGGTTGCTCCCGGCAAGTGCACGGTCAGCAGTGCCGACCAGCTTGTTCAGATCGCCAACCTGCTGGGAGTGGACGTCGGTTCCCAGGAAAAGCGGGTCGCCCGACTGAAGTGTGCCGGCGGGGAAGGCTTGGTGGGCAAGTTGGCGGCCTACGCCGGAATCTCTTCGTGTCGGGCGGCGGTCCTGGTGGACGGAGGAGGCCGGGCCTGCACCTGGGGATGCCTTGGACTGGGAGATTGCGAGCGTGCCTGCACCTTCGACGCCATTACGATGAACTGGGAAGGACTGCCCCAAGTCAACGTGGAGGCGTGCACTGCCTGCAACGACTGCGTGGAGGTCTGTCCCCTGGATCTGTTCACCTTGGTGCCCCTCTCCCACCATCTCTTCGTTCAGTGCAACTCGCCGTTGACCGGAGAGGCGGCCCGGGCGCGCTGTGCAGTCGCCTGTGACGGCTGCGGCCGTTGTGCCGCTGACGCTCCACCCGGCGTCATCGACATGGTCAACGGCTTGCCGGTCATCCACTATGACCGGGCCGAGAAACCCACCCAACGGTCCACCTGGCGGTGTCCGACCGGCGCCATTGTGTGGCTGGAAGGCGAGCAGTTCACTCAGCCGCTGGTCCAAATCAGCAGGGAGCGAATCCGTGCGTAATTTGATCTCCAAACTCCGCTTCGAGCGGTTACGTCAAGCGTTCGGCGGCCCGGCCGGGGAGGGAGAAGCGAAGCCGGCGCCCCGCGAGGTACTGGAAATCCAGGAGGCTCTGGCCCTCTCAGAGGCTCTCTGGTGTGATCTTATCGCCCACTGCGTGGGCGGGCCGCAGGGTCCGGGAAACCAGGGCTCCAACGGCTTCTCTTCGGTCAACGTCTTCGGCCGGCCGGTCACGGCGGTACAGACACCCGGCGCCGGCGAGGCGGTCGGCTGCGGTGTAGGTTCCGCTCTTACCGGGATGCGGACCGCTGTTTTTCTGGGCGGCGACGACATCGCCGAAGCCTACGCCCAGCTTCAGATGGTCGGCGGGCGCCATGTCCCGCTGGTGGTACACGCTCTCTTTCGGGAAGGATTCGGCGCCGGGGGCAGTCATGTCGGCTACCATGCCGCTGCAGACCTCGGCCTTTTTCTGGCTATGCCGGCTTCCGTTCAGCAGGCGATCGATCTGACCATCCTCGCCCGGTGGTTGGCGGAACGCACCCTGGTTCCCGGCCTGGTGGCTTTGGACCGGCGCATGGTGGAGTCGGCGGCTCTGCCCACCCCCGATCTGGTGACGAAATTCCTGGGTGAAGCCCAAGCCGCGTTCCCCTCCCCGACTCCGAGCCAGCTCCTGCTGTTCGGCCCCGAACGGCCGCCCGTGCCTGCCTGGTTCGATCCCGACCGTCCCGTCGCCTTCGGTTCTCTGCAGGGGTCCAACGACGGAGCCAGTGCGGCCATCGGCCGCCAGTCCTTCTTCCTGGACCACTTCCCCCAGCTTCTGAAGGAAGGGATGGAAAGACTGTTCGCACTCACCGGGCGCCGCCTCTCCCTGGTGGAAGAGGAGGGTCTGGAGCGGGCGGAAATCGTCATCGTCACCCAGGGCAGCGCCTATGAAACGGCCCGGGCCGCCGCCCGTTATCTCCGCCTCCAGCGCAAGATCCCCGTGGGCGTGATGGGGCTGACCTGGTTGCGCCCGTTCCCCAGAGAGGCGGTACGGGAAGCGCTGGCGAACCGGAAAGCGGTCATCGTTCTTGAGTGTTCGGGGGCTCTGCTGTCGGACGAGGGGCCGCTGATGCGGGAATTGCGGCGGGCCGTTCCCGGTGGTCCTGCCGCCTGGATCTCCGCCGGCTTCGGCTCCCACGGCCAGCCCCTGGCGGTGGGTCAGGTGATGCGACTGGTCTCGGAAGTCCGGGAACGCAAGGCACGGGCGCGAGTGTGGTTGGGGGTGGTTTCCGGCCCGGGACACATGGGCGACTTCCCGAAGCGGGAGGGGCTCATCCGCTCGGTGGCGTCCGACTATCCTCAACTGGCGCAAGACGCGACGGCGGTGGAGGAGAAGCTTTCGGCACCGTCCTTGCGCACGGTGCAGTGGATCGGCAGTGCCTCGGAGGACGCCTCTGCGGTGCTGTCCCGTCTGGCCGATGTGTGCAGCCAGGCCTCCGGGCCCGCCGTCAAGGGGTTCGGGTGGTTTCCGGAGCCTGGGGTCTTTTCGGTCCGGATCTCCGCCTGCCCCGAGGAACTGCCAGTCGCCGAGTCCGGAACAGCGGTGGATGTCCTCCTGTTGGGTCGGCACGGACTGGATCTGGTTTACAACCCGTTGGCCGAGGTCAGGTCCGGCGGGCAGGTGGTGATCGAGACCGATCGCACCCCGTTCGAGATCTGGCAGTTGATGCCGGACTTCTGGCGATCGGAGATCCGGCGGCTCGGACTGCGGATTTTCCGGGCTGCCGGCTTCGACGACATGCTGGCCGCGGCCGCCGCCTTCCTCACCGGAGCGGTGGATGTTCCCTTCGAGGAAGTCAGGCCGCAGGCCGATGTCCCCGGCGAGGAGCTGGACGAGGTGCCGGAGCTGGTACGCAGTATCCGCGAGTCCGGACTTTCCTACGACAGTCTGGCCCGCTTTTGGGGAGAGGTGATGCAGCCCAAACGCGGCGGCATCTCGGACAATTTCCCAGATCCCCTGGTCACGGTGGGGGCGGTGCCTTCCCTCTCTGCCGGCCTGGCGCGTCCGCGGGCCACGGCCCGGCCCCAAATGCCTGTCCTGGTGGCGGAAAAATGCACCGGCTGCGGACGTTGCTGGCCGGTGTGCCCCGACTCGGCCATCGGGGTCACGGCGCTCAGCCCCGCTGAATTCCTCGATGCCGCCGCCGACGCCGCCGGCCACGAAGGAAAGACCGCGGCCGCAGTCAAACGGGCCCACCGCAACATCGCCGCCCGGCTGGCGGCGGATCTGCTGCAGGGCAGCGCCCGGACCGTCACCGAGGGGATGCTGCTGGACGCCTATCGGAGCGCGATCGCGAAGATGCCCGTCAAGGCGGAAGATCGTCCCGAGTACGACCGCATCTTCGCCGCCACCGTCGCATCCGCCAACCGCCTGAGTCCGGTGGTCTGCGACTCCCTCTTCCGGGGACCGGAAAAGGCCCAGAAGGGCAACGGCAGGCTGCTGCTGCTGGCGATCAACCCCGACGCCTGTCAGGGATGCCGCCTGTGCATCACGAGCTGCCCCGAAGCGGCGCTGGCGCCTTACGACCGGGCAGGTTCCGTGTGGCGTGACGCCAGAGACGGCTGGAAGCTTTGGGAGGCGCTTCCTGACCCTCCAGCGGACTTGATGGAGCAGGCCGCCTCTCACCTGGATCTGGGAACACTCGCCGCCCGTCTGCTGTCCCGGCGCGCTTCGCAGGTACAGGCGGTCGGCAGCTTCGGCGAGCCCGGGTCCGGCGAGCGTTTGGCGTGCCGCATGGTGGCCGCGCTCACGGAGTCCGCTGCAAGCCGGCAGCTTGAAGCCCGGGCGACGGCGGCCTCCGAGCTGGCCGCCCAGCTCAGGGAGCGGTTGCACGCCCAGCTCGCCTCGGGACTCACCCAGGCGGAGCCGGCCGCCATCGAGGCCGCCCTGAGCAGCCTGCCCCGCCGCCGGGCCAGTCTGGCCGAAATCAGCGAGAAGCTGGCCGCCCTGGGCAAGGCGGTGGCGGTGGATCCGGCCAAGACCCTCCGCCTGGCCCAGTGCGCCCACCTGCTGGAGGATGAGGCTTGGCGGCTTCGGGAAGGTCCCAGCGGCATGGGACGGGCTGCTTTCGGCGTCGTGGTGGCGGGTGAGCGGGTCGCGCGCTGGGCCGGCCGCTTTCCCAACCATTCCTACCGGGCGCCGCTGGTAGTCGACCCCACTCCCGAAGGTGCAGGTCTGGTGCTGGGTCTGGCGCGGGCGAACAGCCTCAGGCACCTGGAGCAGGTCAAGACCATCCGCCGCGCTCAGCTCTATCTTGAGGATCCCTCGGACCTACCGGGACGGCTGGCGGCGCTGGAGGACCTGACCTGGGAAAGCCTGACGGTGGAGGAGCGACGGACCTGCCCGCCGCTGCTGGTGCTGATGGATGATTCGGCGCTGCACCAGCAGGGTCTGGGGGCCGTCATCCGACTGCTGGTTTCGAACCTGCCGGTGAAACTCGTGATTCTGGACGCCAAGACCGAGCTGACCGCGGTTGATCCGTCCCTGCTGGGGATCTCCGCACAGAATGCTTTTGTCCTGGCGTCGTCGCCCGCCTATCCCCAGCACCTGGCCGAGGGGGTCCTGCGAAGCTTGGACCATGCAGGGCCCTCCCTCATCCACCTGCACGTCCCGCTGCCTCAGGAGCATGGCTTCGATCCCTCGCTCACCCTGGAACAGGCGCTCCGGGCGGTGGAATCCCGGATCCACCCGCTCCTGCAGTTCGATCCCGTCGGCACCGACGGCGCCGGCGCCCAACTTTCGCTGGACGGGAATCCCGAGCCGGATACTCAAGGTTGGGCCGGCTTCTCGCCGCTGGAGTGGGCGTTGGGTGAAGAGCGTTTCCGCCGCTACCAGACGCCGGTGTCGGCGGAGGCATCCGCCGTGGACTGGGCTGACTATCTGTCCCGCACGCCGGCCGAGCGGGAAGGACTCCAGCCGACGGTGTTGGATCCCGAACACGGAAAGCCCTATCGGGTGGCCGGGGCCCTGCTGGACATGATCGATCGGCGGCTTCGGCTCTGGTCTGCCTATCAGGAGATGGCGGGCTTGCGGAGCAGGTTCCTGGAGCGGGTGCGTGCGGAGATCGAAGCCGAGATCACCGCGAGGACCCGAACCGAGGTGGAGGCCATCCGCGCCGAGTGTGAAGCCCGCGTCGCCCAGGCCCGAGCGGAACTGGACGGCCGGATGACCGCGATCCTGCGGGATCGCCTTCTGGCCTTGGCGGGGTTCGCGCCGGAATCCCAGACGGGGAAGGAATAGATGAGCAGGACAGCGTTGGCGGAGGCAGTGACCCGGACCTTTCGTCACGGAGTCCATCCTCCCGAAATGAAGGACAGTACGGCGTCGCGTCCCATCGAGCGCGTCCCCTTCGGCCGGGAGTACGTGCTCCCCCTGTCCCAGCACATCGGGGCGCCGTCCAAACCGTTCGTCAAGGCCGGCGACAGGGTGGTTCGCGGGCAGATGATCGCGGAGCCTGGAGCCTTTGTTTCCACCAGCCTCCACTCGCCCGTCACCGGACGGGTCAAGGCCGTCGAGCCGCGCCTGCACCCCAATGGCAAGATGATGCCGTCCATTGTGATCGAGGCCGATCCGTATTCGAGCCAGAAACTCCACCCCGCCCGGCCGCCGCGCCCCGAGGAGCTGGACAACCCCTCTTTGGTGAAGCAGATCCAGCAGGCCGGTCTGGTGGGGATGGGGGGGGCCGCGTTCCCCAGCCATGTGAAGTTGTCGTTGCCGGAGAACCGCCGCATCGAGTATGTGGTGATCAACGGCTGCGAATGCGAGCCTTATCTCACCAGCGACGACCGCCTGATGGTGGAGCGCCCGGAGGCTGTGGTTCGGGGTACCGAGATCCTGCTGGGCAACCTGGGTGCCCGGAGGGCCTTCATCGGCGTCGAAGCCAACAAACCGGAAGCAATCCGGGCTCTGCGGGCGGTCGCCCGGGACCCGGTGGAAGTGGTGGTCGTCCAGGTGAAGTATCCGCAGGGCGCCGAGAAGATGCTGATCGACGCCATTCTGAAGCGCCAAGTTCCGGCAGGCGGTTTGCCCCTCGACATCGGTATCCTCACCAACAACGTGGCCACCACGGCGGCGGTGGCGGACTGGTTCGACCGGGGTCAGCCGCTGATCGAGCGCGTGGTTACGGTATCGGGTCCCGGCATCCCCCATCCGCGCAATCTGCTGGTCCCGCTGGGGACTCCGGTTTCGGCCTTGGTGGAGTACTGCGGAGGGCTGTCTCCCGACACCCGCCAGGTGATCATGGGAGGACCGATGATGGGGATGCCACAGAAAAGTCTCGAGGTTCCGGTGATGAAGGGAACCTCGGGGATCCTGGCCCTCACCCGGGTTTTCCAGCTTACGGCCCGGGAGTATCCGTGCATCCGCTGCGGCCGCTGTCTGGAAGCCTGCCCAATGTTCCTCAACCCTACCCGCATCGCCCATCTGGCCAAGTTTGAGCGCAGCGCGGACGAGCTCCGGGCGGCCCACGCCCTGGACTGCTTCGAATGCGCCTCCTGTTCATACGTATGCCCGTCCAACATCCCCCTGGTCCAGTGGATCCGGGTGGGCAAGGCCGTGGTCCGGGAGGCTCAGAAGAAATGAAGACCAGACCTGACCTGGTGATCTCCACCTCGCCCTTTCTTCACGCCCCGGAGGTCACTCCGCGGATCATGGCCGAAGTCCTGCTGACCACGGTCCCCGTGATCCTGGCCGGCTGCTGGTTCTTCGGCGTGGGGATCCTTCTCATCGTGGCAGCGGCAACCCTGGGAGCAGTGGGAACCGAATGGTTGTTCACCCGCAGCCGCCGCCCGAGCCCGGTGCGGGACTACAGTGCCGCCCTGACCGGTGTCCTGCTGGGACTGATCCTGCCCCCGAATTTCCCGCTGTGGATGGCTTTCCTGGGGGGCGTCGCCGGAGTGGGACTGGGCAAGCTGATCTGGGGCGGGCTGGGGCAGAACCTGTTCAACCCGGCACTGGTGGGACGGGCGTTCCTGCAGGCATCGTTTCCGACCGCCATCACCACCTGGGCGGCGCCGTCGGACCATCTGCTGGCGATTCCCGACAGGATATTCGCCCTGCCGTTGATGCAGGGCGCGACCGACACGGTCAGCGCCGCCACTCCTTTGGGATTGCTGAAGTTCTCCCGGGAGACCACCGAGCTGATGGACGTCTTCGTGGGCCGGGTCGGCGGTTCCATCGGCGAGACCAGTGCCCTGCTGTTGATTCTGTGCGGTCTCTGGCTTGGTTTCCGGCGGATCTTCGACTGGCGGTTGCCGGTCAGCACCCTGCTTTCGGTGCTGGTGTTCAGCGGCCTGCTCTTCCTGTGGGACTCCAGCCGCTATCCTGACCCCCTGTTCATGCTGTTTTCCGGCGGGCTGCTGTTTGGTGCCGTGTTCATGGTGACCGATCCGGTTTCCACCCCCACCACCCGGGCCGGGGCATGGATTTTCGGGTTGGGGGTCGGCTTTCTGGTGGTACTGATCCGGGTATTCGGCGGGTTGCCGGAGGGGGTGATGTACGCCATCCTGCTCATGAATGCGGTGACCCCGTACATCAACCACTACACCCAGCCGCGACCGTTTGGAGGATAGCCGGCGCCGGCATGCGCGTCGGCGACAACGGCGACGAAGGAGCAGATCGCAAGATGTTGGAAGTGAGAAGAGCCGGTCCATTCCGGTTGATTGCCACCCTGGGGCTGGCGGCCCTGACGTCGGGCCTGATCCTGGTGACCGTCTACGTGGTGACCCAGCCGCTGATCCTGCGCAACCAGGCAGCCGCACTGGAGTCGGCGATCTATCGTGTGGTTCCGCAGTCCCAGTCCCGGAAGGTGTATGTCGTCCAGGACGACAGGCTCGTGCCGTGGGAAGGCGATACACCTCCCGCCGGGGCCAGTGTGGTTTACGGAGCGTTCGGAGCGGACGGTCGTCTGCTCGGCTTTGCCATACCCGCCGAGGGACCCGGCTTCCAGGACAACATCAAGCTGATCTACGGCTACGACCCCCAGAGAAAAGTCATCATCGGCATGGAGGTTCTCGACAGCAAGGAGACCCCCGGCCTGGGGGACAAGATCATGAAGGACGACCACTTCCGCTCGAACTTTGAGGCCCTGGCGGTGGAACCCGAGGTGGTTCCGGTCAAGCCGGGCGCCAAGACCCAGGCCAACCAGGTCGACACGATCAGCGGGGCGACGATTTCTTCCAAGGCGGTCGTCACCATCATCAACCAGGGAAACCGGCGCTTTCTGCCATTGATCGATGCGGCGGCGGCCGAGACGGGAGGCGGGCAATGAGCGACCAGGGCCGATTCTACGCGGAGACCGTCAAGGGGATCTGGAAAGAGAACCCGGTGCTGGTGCAGCTTCTGGGCCTGTGTCCCGCACTGGCGGTCACCAACTCCGCCATCAACGGGGTGGTCATGGGGGTGGCGGTCACTTTTGTGCTCACCGGTTCGAGCGTCCTGGTGTCGCTGTTCCGCTCGATGATCCCGAAGCAGGTGCGGATCACCACCTTCATTGTCGTGATCGCCACCTTCGTGACGGTCGCCGATCTCACCCTGCAGGCATACCTTCCCGATATCCACAAGGAACTGGGTGCATTCGTCCCCCTGATCGTCGTCAACTGCATCATCCTGGGCCGGGCGGAGGCGTTTGCTTCACGCAATCCTTTGCGGCTGGCGGTGGGCGACGCCCTGGGCATGTCGGGGGGGTTCACCTTGGCTTTGCTGATGTTGGGAAGCATCCGCGAGGTCCTGGGCTCCGGGTCGCTGTTCGGCGTCGATCTCTTCGGCTCCTCGTTCGAGCCCTGGGTGATCATGATCCTGCCGCCCGGCGGCTTCCTTACGGCAGGGGTGCTGCTGATGATCTTCGCCCACCTGAAGAAGCGACAGCAGCAGAAGGCTGCCTTGCGTCTGGAGAAGGAGGCGGCGTAATGAACGACCTGCTCTGGATTTTCATTTCCTCCGCGGTCATCAACAACTTCACCCTGGCCTACTTTCTCGGTCTGTGCCCGTTCTTCGGGGTGAGCAAGAAGATCGACACCGCATTCCGCCTGGGGCTGGCCAACATCTTTGTCATGGTGATCACGTCGATCTGCGCGTGGGCACTGAACAACTACGTCCTCGTTCACGCCCCGTACCTCCGCCTTATGGCCTTCATCGTCGTCATCGCCAGCACGGTTCAGTTTGTGGAAATGGTGATCAAGAAGCTCAGTCCTGCTCTGTTCAAGGCGCTGGGACTGTTCTTGCCCCTGATCACCACCAACTGTGCGATTCTGGGGCTGGCGCTGTTTCAGACCAGCCGGAACTACAATTTTGTCCAGGGGCTGTCCTTTGCCGCGGGATCCGGCCTGGGTCTGACGCTGGCACTGGTCTTGATGGCAGGTCTGAGGGAGGAGAGTGAGCTGGCGGAGATCCCCGATGTCCTGCGGGGAGCGGCGTTCAGCTTTCTGATCGCCGGAATCCTCTCGATGGCATTTCAGGGCTTCGCCGGCCTGTTCAGTGGAGCATAGGGCCGTGTGGCTTCAACTTCTGATCATTGTGCTGGTGGCGGCCGCCTGGGTGCTCTTCGGGCTTCTGCGGGCGGAGGGTCCGGGGTGCGGGGCGCCGGAGGACTGCGGTGCGTGCGGTGAGGCTGGGCGCTGCGGCCATTTCCGTATGCGCGGCGGGCACGCCGGAAACGCAGCTCCAGGTCCACAGTAGGGCCACCGATTCCACAGATTTTCACAGCGCAGCCGTTGGCGGCTGCTCCACCGGGTCCCGCCCCTGCGGCTGACATCCGGCTCTTACGCGCTGCCCGAGCCTTAAGGCCTGGGCTGACGGGCCGCTGACGATCGGATTGGAGCCCCGGAGGGGCGGCCTGCCTGATCGACTCCACGGCTCGACCGTCCCTCCGGGACTCTCCGGGGCTTCCGATGGCCACGGTTTTCCCGCGGGATCTCGGGACAGCGCCGCAGCCACGCCGTCCAGCTCCACGAGACCGATCCGGAGGGGGCAATCGAGTCTGCGCCTCTGTGGCGCGCTTGTCCTGCCCCGGATCAGAGGTTCTCGAAGGAGAGCGACTCGGCCAGGCGCGGATCCCGGGTGGGGATCAATGCCGGGCCCTGCGCCAGCCGGCAATAGGCCGCCAGGAACAGGCCACCGACACCCACCAGGGTCAGCAGATCCATCAGATGCGGCTGCAGTCCATCCTTCTGGAAGCCCGGCATCACCAGCCAGTAGATGTCGAGGTAGTGCATCAGCAGCATCCAGGACGCGACCAACGCCATGAGCCGGCGATTCCGTTTCACCGCCCTCGGCAGCAGGACAAAGAACGGGAGCACAAAGTGTCCCACCGCCAAAAGCACGGACGCATACTCCCAACCGTGGTGCCATCGGTGGGCGTACCAGATGGTCTCCTCCGGGATGTTGGCATACCAGATCAGCATGAACTGGGAGAACGCGATGTAGGCCCAAAACACCACAAACGCAAATAACAGCTTGCCCAGATCGTGCTGATGCTCCTCGGTCACCACGCTGGTAAGCAACCGGAACCGCTGGAAGAGGAGCACGGAAAGGATCAGAAAAGAAAGCGCACCGACGAAACCACCGGCGAACACGTAGACTCCGAAGATCGTCGAGTACCAGTGGGGATCCAGCGACATCAGCCAATCGAAAGCGGCAAAGGTCACCGTAATGGCGAACCAGACGATGGCCGGAGCGCTGGCGGTCTGGAGACGCCGGGTGATCCGGATCCCCCCCTCGGCGTCCTGGAGTACGGACTGACGGCGGAACCACCAGGCCAGGGCGGCCCAGGACAAGAGGTAGACCGCGGTTCTGGCCAGAAAGAACGGACCGTTGAGGTAGGCGCGCTTGCTCTGGAGAATGGGATCCTGCTCGACATGGCCGCTGTCCAGCCAGGGGTAAAGCTCGTGCAGCCCGGCCAGCAGCGGCAGAAACAGCAACACAAACAGCGGCAGCGTCCCCGCCAGATGTTCCGCCTGCCGCCGCACCGTGACGCTCCAGCCGGCCCTGGTCACGAACTGGATCAGGACAAAGATCAGCCCGCCCAGAGCGAGGGTCACGAAAAACACGTATGCCGTCAGATAGGAGTGGAAGAACTGGCCGGCGTCGTCCATGCCCAGGAACGCTGCCAGCGCCAAGGCGACGATACCCACACCCAGGGCGGTCCACTGCTGACGGGCCAGCGGATGGGCTGCCCCGAGTTGGATCTCATGCAGCGGAATCGAGATCTGTTTCTGCTCAGCCACGGCGAATCCTCATCTCCTCCCACCGAGCCGGTCAGGCTCGAATCAGCTCCAGACGGCTGGCTCCCGCCTGCCACAACAGCCGGCTGGTCTTCTCCAGTTCGAATCGCGGGTCGTCGGCGTCGATCGAGATCAGGAACTTGTCGTCGGACGCCTTCAGTGCCAGCCGACTCTCGAACAGAGGATGATAGTGTTCGGGGAGCCGGGACAGCAGGATGAAGCCCAGGAACGCCCCGAGGCCGCCGCCCAGGACTCCGCACTCGAACATCACCGGAACGAAGGCGGGCCAACTGAACAACGGTTTCCCCGACACGATCAGGGGATAGGCCTCGACACTGACCCAGTACTGCAGTGCCATACCGGCCGCCGCCCCCAGCAGGCCGAGGATGAGTACGAACCAGGGGACCTTAGAGCGGCGCAGTCCCATGGCCCGTTCCAGCCCATGCACCGGGAAGGGGCTGTGCGTATCCCACTTCGAGTAATCGGCATCGCGGACCGCCCGGGAGGCACGAACCAGCTCGGTCGGGCTCTCGAACTGCGCGACAATCCCGCTGATCTTGCGATCCGAAGGAGAATCCGCCCCCACCCAACGGATCGGCTCCGCCCGCTCTTGGGGGGGAGCCATCGCGGCCTCAACACGCACATGCGCCTGGGGCATGACCCCCTTCAACTCCGCCATGGCCACCATTGGCAGGAACCGGACGAACAGACAGAACAGAGTGAAAAACAGCCCGAAGCTGCCGATCAGGGTGGTGAAGTCCCAGATGGTCGGGGAATAGTAGTCCCAGCTCGAAGGCAGGAAATCAGCGTGCAGCGAGGTCACCACGATCACGAATCGTTCGAACCACATCCCGATGTTGACCAGGATCGAGACCACGAACAGCACGGGGATGTTCCGCCGCATTCTCGGCCACCAGAAGATCTGGGGCACCAGCAGATTGCAGGAGATCATGATCCAGTACGCCCAGGCATAGGGACCGAAGGCCCGGTTGAAGAAAGCGAACTTCTCGTAGGGATTCCCGCTGTACCAGGCGATGAAGAACTCGATTCCATACGCGAACCCGACCATGGAGCCGGTCACCAGCATCAGCTTGGCCATGCGGTCGAAGTGCAGCAGTGTGACAATGTGCTCCAGCCGGAAAGCCACCCGGCAGATCACCATCAGGGTGACCACCATCGCCATGCCCGAGAAGATCGCCCCGGCGACGAAGTACGGCGGGAAAATGGTGGTATGCCAGCCCGGGAGCTGGGAAACCGCAAAGTCGAACGACACCACAGAGTGGACCGACAGCACCAGCGGCGTGGCCAAGCCGGCCAAAAGCAGGTACGCCCTTTCGTAGTGCAGCCAGTGCCGACCCGAACCGCGCCAGCCCAAGGCGAAAATCCCGTACAGGATGCCCCGCAAACGGGTGCGGGCCCGGTCACGCATGGTGGCAAGGTCAGGCACCAAGCCCAAGTACCAAAACACCAGCGAGATGGTGAAATAGACCGACACCGCGAAAACGTCCCACATCAGCGGGCTGCGGAACTGCGGGTAGATCTTCATCTCGTTGGGAAGCGGCAACAGCCAGTAGTCCAGCCAGGGACGTCCGGTGTGGATCGCCGGAAACAGCAGCGCGCACATGACCGCGAAGATGGTCATGGCTTCCGCGGACCGGTTGATGGACGTCCGCCATTCCTGGCGGAACAGGAACAGCACCGCCGAGATCAGGGTCCCGGCATGCCCGATGCCGACCCAGAATACGAAGTTGACGATGTCGAAGGCCCAGCCGACCGGGTTGTTGTTACCCCAGATCCCGACACCCTTCAGCAGCAGCCACGTCAGGCTGATCCCGAACAGTCCCAGCATCCCCAGCGAGATCAACAGGGCGGCGTACCACCCCAGCGGAGGCTTCCATTCCACCGGCCGCGCCACCGAGTCGGTGACGCCATGCAAGCCAGGATCTCCAGTCACCAACTCGGGCCTGCGGGTAATGGGGTCCAGCTCGTGCTCGATCGTCTCTAGTCCGATGACTGCTTGTGCCATGTCGTCCAGTGTTCCGCGGTTTGCTGCTTTGGAGTGCGGGTTGAACCTACTGATCGGCCCCCTGGGAAAAACCGGAAGAGTCCGGCTGGTACTGCCAGGGTCGGGTTTCCAGATCGGCCAAGGTGAACAGCATCATGATCGCCAGGAAGACAAATCCGGCCGCCACGAAGATCCCGGTCAATCCGCTGCTGTAGCGAACGTGCATGAAGTAGAGGATCACCAGTGTCGCCTTGAGGCTGGCGATCATGAGCGCCACCTGGAAACTCAGCCAGCCCAAGTCGTAAAACGCCAGTTCCACCGTGATCAGCGTCAGCAACAGAAGAGTGGCAAAGACCATGTAGTAAACCCGGCGGGGCAGGACGTGTTCACTCATCAGGCTCTCCCGATCAGATAAAGGAAAGGAAACAGATAGATCCAGACGATGTCCACGAAGTGCCAGTACAGCCCGACCATCTCCACCGGGGCGTAGTACGCGGACGAGAACCGTCCCTGCCGGGTCTGGATCACCAGCCAGGTCAGCAGTCCGAGCCCCACCACCATGTGCAGGGCATGCAGGCCGGTCATCGCGAAGTAGAAGGAATAGAAAAGCTCCACGAAGTCGGCCTGGGGATGGTCGAATGCGAAACCATGTCCCGGTACCAGGTGATGTTCGAACTTGTCGCCGTATTCCACCACCTTGACACCCAGGAAGGCCGCCCCCAGGATCATCGTCAGCACCAGAAACAGTACAGTTCGTTGCCGTTTGCCCAGTTGCGCCGCATGCACGGCCAGCGCCATGGTCAGGCTGCTGCAGATCAGGATCGCGGTGTTGGCCGCTCCGATCACATAGTCCAGGCGGTTGCTGCCGGCCACGAAAGCGTCGTGGAAACGCAGGCGATAAAAGCCGTAGGCGGTGAATAATCCGCCGAACATCATCACCTCGGTGATGAGGAACGACCACATTCCGAGGCTGGTGCTTTCCTTCTGCTGCGCAGCGTCGTCAAACTGGTGCGCTACGGCCGAGCTATGACTGTCGGACAAGGCTTCCCTCCAGTTTCGAATAGTCGTAGGCGTCTTCGCTCACGATCGGAGTGCGGTCGAAGTTGAAAGTGGGCGGCGGCGAGGGGACCTGCCACTCCAGTCCGGCGGCATTCCAGGGATTGGCCGGAGCCTTCTCCCCCTTCACCAGCGACCACAGGAAATAGAAAACCGGGAAGGCATAGCCGGCAGCCAGTATCGAGGCCCCCGCCGTGGACAGCACGTGGAAGATCTGGAACTCCTCGGGGTAAACATGGTACCGCCGCGGCATGCCCAGATATCCCACCAGGAACTGCGGGAAGAACGTGAGGTTGAATCCGATGAAGATGATCACCGCACTCAGCTTGGCCCAGGCTTCCGGGTACAGACGGCCGGTGATCTTCGGCCACCAGAAATGCAGCCCGCCCAAATAGCCCATGATGGCGCCGCCGACCATGATGTAGTGGAAGTGGGCGACCACGAAGTAGGTGTCATGGACGTGGACGTCGAGCCCCAGCGTCCCCAGAAACAGCCCGGTCAGACCACCGATGGTGAACAGCCCGATGAATCCGAAGGCGTAGAGCATGGGGGTCTCGTAGGAGATCACCCCCTTGTACATGGTGGCTGTCCAGTTGAAGACCTTCACCGCCGAAGGAATCGCCACCATCATGGTCAGGATGGAGAACACCATCCCCGCGTAAATCGACTGGCTGCTGGTAAACATGTGATGTCCCCAAACCAGGAACCCGAGGATGGCGATGGCGAGGCTGGAGAACGCCACAAACGAGTAGCCGAAAATGCGCTTGCGGGAGAAGCAGGTCACCAGCTCGCTCTGCACCCCCATGGCGGGCAGGATCATGATGTAGACCGCCGGATGGGAGTAGAACCAGAACAGATGCTGGAACAGCACCGGGTCCCCGCCCCGCGTGGGGTCGAAGATCGCCAGCCCCAGGACCCGTTCCGCAAACACCAGAGCGATGGAAATGGCCACCACCGGGGTACCCAGCACCATGATCAGGCTGGTGGCGTAGTGAGCCCACACAAACAGCGGGAGCCGGAACCAGGTCAGACCCGGCGCGCGCATCTTGTGAATGGTCACGATGAAGTTCAGTCCCGTCAGGATGGATGAAAAACCGGTGATGAACACCCCCACCGCGGTCAGACCCACCGCGCTCTGCGAGAAGCGGCTGCTGTAGGGCGTGTAGAAGGTCCACCCCGTGTCCACGCCGCCCGCCAGGACCACGGCGAAGGTCAGCAGGCCGCCCACCACAAACACATACCAGCTCAGCAGGTTGATCTTCGGGAAGGCCAAGTCCCGGGCGCCGATCATGATCGGGATCAGGAAGTTTCCCAGCACCGCCGGGATGGACGGGACCAGGAAGAAGAAGATCATCACCAGCCCGTGCAGGGTGAACAGCTTGTTATAGGTGTCGGAGCTGACCAGATCCCCCGGCGGCGTCAACAGTTCCAGCCGGATCAGCACCGCAAACAGGCCCCCGATTGCAAAGAAAATGCTGATCGTGATCAGGTACAGCAGCGCGATCCGCTTGTGGTCGGTGGTCAACAGCCACGACTTCAGTCCATAACCCGCTGTCAGGTAGTTCTCTCCTCCGCCGGGATGGTTGGAGGCAACGTCTGCGTGTGTCATCGATCTTTCTCTCTGGTCTCCTATTCAGTGGGAGCGGGACCGGAAGCCGGCCCGTGCGCCGAAAGGGACTTGATATAAGCAATGAGCTTGAGCAGGTTCTCCTCACTGATCTGGCCGCGGTATGTGGGCATGATGGGAGCATAGCCCGCCACAATCTGGTTGGCAGGCTCCAGGATCGACCTCCGCAAGTACGCATCGTCGACCGTCACGGTTGAGCCGTCCATCAGCTCGACCGTCCGGCTGTACAGATCATGGAGACTCGGACCCCGGGCACCGCTGACCTGTTCGTGACACGTCCCGCAACCGAGCTGCGCGTAAAGCTGCTGGCCCTCCTCCACCATGGACAGGGTCGTGCCGGAGCCTTTCTCCAGCCACTCCTGGTAGTCGGCAGGATCCATCACGTAGACCGAACCCACCATCTCCGAGTGTTTGGTCCCGCAGTATTCGGCACAGAAGAGGTGGTATCGGCCGGGTTTTGTCGCCTCGAACCAGGCCGAAGTGTACCGCCCCGGCAGTACGTCCATCTTGATGCGGAAGGCCGGCACATAGAAGCTGTGAATCACATCCTCCGAGGTCATGATCAGCCGGATCGGCGTCCCCGCCGGGATATGCAGTTCATTGATCTCCCGGTTGCCTTCCGGATGCTGGACCTTCCACATCCACTGCTTGCCCACGACATAAATGTTCATGGCCGCCGGCGGAGGAGTGTACATGTCGAAATACAGAACCGCGCCCCAGCCGAAAATCACCATGGCGAGCGTGAAGGGAACGATCGTCCAGAACAGCTCCAGTGAAAGGGAGCCGTGGACTTCCGCGGGACGATCCGCCGCCGAACGTCGCCGGTAACGGATGGCGAACACCAGCACCAGGCTGCAGACCAGCACGAAGAAGAAGAGGCTCACCACAACCAGGAAGAAGAACAGCGCGTCCACCTTCCCGGCGATGGTCGAGGCGACTTCCGGAAACAACGGGAAATTGGAAAACATGGTCTTTTCAAATGGGGGAACTACCCCCGTTGATCCCTCGAACCATCCAGCACTTCTACACCCCGGCGGCGGCCGAGCCGGATTTCCGCTCCCGCCGGATCAGGGTCCACAACAACGCGACAATACCCAGCACCGTCAACACTCCACCCAGCCGGACCGCCGTCATGACGGCAAAGTTGTAGCGCCCGGTCAACGGGTTGTAGTGGTAGCAAAGCAGCAGCAACTGATCGACCGGAGAGCCGATCTTCTTCTCCGAGGCCTCGATCAACCCCAGCTTCAGATCCCGGGGCGAGTACTCGACACCGTAAAAATAGCGCGCCACCTTGCCTTCAGGGGTCAGCACGATGATCCCCGCCGCGTGCGCGTACTCCCCGGAAGCCGGATCCAGTGCATAGCGGAAACCCACTGCGTCGGCCAGTGGCCGGATCTGATCTTCCCGACCAGTCAGGAAATGCCAACCCTGATCCGCGCCTTCCCGCCGGTACGACGACAGGTACTCCGTCCTCTTGGCGGCCGCCAGCTCGGGAGTCTCCTCCGGGTCGATGCTCACCGTCAGGACGTCGAACTCCCGGCCGACACTGAATTCCAGCGTTCGCAGAGCCCGCACCGTCCCGTTGAGGATCAGTGAGCAGAGCATGGGACACTCGTAGTAAACCAGGGTCAACACCACCGGCCGGGATCCGAAGTACTCCTTCAGGTAGACTGTGCGGCCGGTCTCGTCCCTGAACTCGAGGTCGAGCGGAACCTGTTCTCCCAGCTTCTGGTCCAACCCCACCTGCTCCAGGACGTTGTCGGCGTCAGCCGGAGTGGTCGTCTCCATCGGCTGCGCTGACAATGACGCGCCCAGGCTGATCAGCAGCAGTCCGGTCATGCCAACGAAGCTTGTCTTGCCTTTCATGTTGCACTCTGCGGTCCGACCCGTCCGGGACCGCTCCCTTTCACCTTGGCCCCTCCGCCGCGGGGGTCCGCCGTACCGGCAGAACATCGTTCTCCACCACGAGCTGCTTGGCCCGTTCGATGGGGATCCGAAAGACTCCGGTGGTCTGGTCGACCCATCCATAACCGCCGAGCCTTTCCAGTTCCCATGTCCGCAGCCGCCGCAGGTCGTCGGCAGGATTGGGCTGCAAGCGGGGACCGGGCGGCACCTGTACCGTGTCCACCAGCGGCGACACATCTTCCCCCGCCCGCTGGAACCGCGATTCCAGGGCGTTGAAGAACAGGGTCATCCCCACCATCACCAGCACCAGCAGTGCACCCAGACCGATCAGAAACCTCAAGATGGGTTTCACATCGGCGTCGGTCGTCTCGTGGCCCACCGCCGGAGCCGACGCCGCGGCATGCCCATTCTGCTGCTCACTCATGGTCTCTCCCGTTCCCATCCCTTCACCTGGTCGCCTCCACCGCCGCCACGTCGGCCTCGGAGACATCGCCATAGCTCGCCGCCTGACTCAGGTGCAGTGCCCGGATGTAGGCCACGATCGCCCAGCGATCCTCCGGCGGGATCCGCGACGCATATCCGTACATCACCCCGAAGCCCTGGGTGATCACGTTGTAGTAGTACCCCGGCGGGGCCTCCCGAAGCCGCGTGATATGAAACGACGGAGGCTGTTTCATTCCCCGCTGGACGATGATGCCGCGTCCCGTCCCCACCCGGTCGTGGCAGGGCGAACAGAAAATGTCATATCGCTCCTGGCCCCGATCCAGCAGCTCCCGGGTGACGGGCAGCGGAAAGAGTTCCGAGTCTTGGCCGTCCACTTTTCCGGTGTAGAAAAGCTCGTCGTCGCGCAACTGACCTTGGGCTACGGTGCCCTCGGGCGGCGTTCTCGAGGCCTTGCCGTCGGGAAAGAAGGCGCTTGCCCGGAAGGACTTGTACTTCGGCTGGTCATGCATGTCCATGCGGCAGCCGGGTGCCGCGAACACCAGCGCCAACAGGAACAGCACCCACCTGCTTCCCGGCAGGACCATCCGCGGGGGCTCAGCCGGCACCGCAGATGGGGCCGGAGCCGGCGTTGGTTGAACCACCGGGGTAGCCGCAAACTCGAACCGCCGCCATGCCGTCTCGCTCATGCTTCCTCCCAGAGCCTTGGGTTCGGGTTGGTAATCCGCGCCAGATACGTGGTCCGGGGCAGGGTCTGGAGTTCGGTGAGGATTCCGTAGTTGCGGGCGCTCCGCTTGAGCTTGGCTACGGCGCTGTCGGGATCGTTCAGGTCGCCGAACACAATCGCGTCAGCAGGGCAGACCTGCTGGCAGGCGGTCCGGATCTCCCCGTCCCGTAACGGTCTTTCCTCGAGACGGGCCTGGATCTTGGCGGCGTTGATCCGCTGCACACAATACGTGCACTTCTCCATCACACCCCGGCTGCGAACCGTAACGTCCGGATTGCGCTGCAGCTTGAGGGTTTCGGTGTCCCAGTCGGAGTACAGGAAATAGTTGAAGCGGCGCACCTTGTAGGGACAGTTGTTGGAGCAGTATCGGGTCCCGACACAGCGGTTGTACACCATGTCGTTGAGACCCTCGTGGCTGTGAACGGTAGCCGCCACCGGACAGACGGTTTCACAGGGAGCGTTCTCGCAGTGCTGGCACATGACCGGTTGGTGCAGGGTGCCCGGCTCGTCCAGGGGTCCGGCATAATAGCGGTCGATCCGGATCCAGTGCATCTCCCGGCCGTTGAGAACCTGATCCTTGCCCACCACGGCGATGTTGTTTTCGGCCTGGCAGGCCACAACACAGGCGTTGCAGCCGATACAGGCGCTCAGATCCACCGCCATACCCCAGGCGTGGCCCGTGTACTCGAAGCCCGGATAGAGGAGCGCCTTGGGATCGGTCTCGGGAACCAGCTTCTTCGCAAACTCGGGATCCCGGCGGTACTGCTCCAGCGAGCCTTCCCGCACCAGATGCCGTCCCTCCATGGAGTAGTGGTCCTGGGTGCAGGCCAGCCGGCGCTTCTCCCCAAGCGGCTGGATCTGAGCTTCCGGGACTGTCCAAGGCTGCCGGCTGGACTGCAGGGCGTGTGCGTCAAAACCTGTCCCCGAAGCCACCCTGCCGGCCACCGTGCGCCCATAGCCAAGATGGATGGTCACCGAACCTGGAGCGTGGGCGGGTTGAACCCAGACCGGTCCCTGGACGGCTACCTCCCCCACGCGCACCTCCACCAACTGCTCCGAAACCACGCCGAGCGCTTCAGCGGTGGCCGGCGCCATCAGGACCGCGTTGTCCCAGGTCAGCTTGGTAAGGGGCTTGGGAGCCTCCTGCAGCCAGCCGTTATTGGCATACCGCCCGTCCAGCACATGGGGATCCGGACGCAACATCACCTCGATTCCCCCGGAAGGCGAAGGCAGGGCCGTCAGTGAGTCCAGGACCCGTCCCCGCTCGACTGTCACCGCCTGGGGTTTCGACTCGCTGCCTGCCACAACGCCGTCATGGAGCGTCCTGCGCCACCAGCGCTCGAACTCCCCCTCCGTACCCTGCTGAGCCTGCCAATGGCGACGGACCAGCTCGTAACCGTTCAGCGGACCGTCGCTCCCCAACATCAGCCCCAACAGCTCGATCGCCGAGCGGGAGGGATACAGCGGTTCAATCAGTGGCTGAATCACGGATGCCGTGCCGTCAAAGCTGCGAATGTCCCCCCACGCCTCCAGATAGTGCGATTCCGGCACCCTCCAGTGGCAAAGTGCAGAGGTTTCGTTGGCGTGGGTGGTCAGGTGGATGCGGAGGGTAACCCTGCCCAGAGCCTCGGCGAAGTTCAGGTCGGCGGGTGCCGCATAAACCGGATTGCCGCCCAGGATCAGCAGCGTCTCGACTTCACCCCGATTCATGGCATCCACCAGCTCGGAGAGAGAAGTCATCTGGTGGACCGACTCGACTTCAGCGGGCTCGGTGACAATGGCCGTCGTGCCCAGCGCCCCCAGCACTTCGTTCATCGCCAAGGCCAGTGCGTGCACGGGAGCCGGTTGGTAAGCGCCGGCGATCACCAACGCCCGGCCCCGATGGGAGGACAGGTCCTCGGCCACGGCATCCAGCCAGGCGGCTTCCCTTGCCCCCAGCTCCTCCGCACCCGCAGTCTCCAAGCCCAGCCGCCGCGCCAGACCTCTTGCCAGGTGCGGGATGCGGCCTGCGGGAGCGGCCAGGCGATGATCCGCCATGGTGCCCGTCAGGGTGGGGCTGCTCTCCACCACGTACAGGCGGTTCATCTGCTCCGCACCGTCTTCCACGCGGCGGCGGGCCGTGAAATCCTTGGTGTATCTGACGGCGGCGGGACCCTCGAAAAGAAAGTCGGCGTCCAGGGAGACAATGCGGTCGGCCCGATCCAGCCGAAAAGAGACGTCCAGCGGACGCCCGAAGGCGATGACCGAACTCTCCCGGGCTGAATCTCCCGGCAGCGCTTCGTACTGGTGCCAGCGGGCCTCCGGAAGTCCCGCCAGGAGCGTGCGCAGCTGGGCCCCCAGCGTCGGGGAAGTGACGGTCCCGGTGAGGAGTCTCAGCCCGCGGCCGCCGGAAATCCGGAAGCGCTCAACTTCCGACAGCAGCAAGGCTGAAAACGCCTCCCAACTCCGCGGCCGCCCCCCTGACTCGATCACGGTGAGGCGGTCCGGGTCGTACAGCTCCAAAACCGACGCCTGGGCCCAGACGGTGGTCGCCCCCAGGCTGGCGGGATGGCGCGGGTTGCCCTCGATCTTGGTGGGACGCCCGTCGTGGCTTTCCACCAGGATGCCCTGCCCGTAACCCCCCAAGGGGTAAGCGGAGGCGTAGAAGAGGGGCCGGCCGGGAATCACCTCTTCAGGTGCCTTGACGTGAGGCACCAGCTTCTCATCCGGCTGCCGCACGCAGGCGGTCACCCCGGAAAAGGCGATCGAGGCTCCCATAAGCTGCAGAAAGCGGCGGCGGCCCACGGGGTCCGTCCAGGTATCCGCGCCGGCGGGAAACTCATGCTTCAGGTAATCCTGGAACTCCTCGGTCTCCGCCAGTTCCTCGAGACTCCGCCAATACGCGCGGCCGCCGGTAGCGGCCAATCTGGCCCGGAGCTTGTCCAGATTCAGTTTGGGGTTCGCCAACTTGGTACTCATCGATGACAAGCCGAACAGTGGGTCAGTTTCTGGATGTTGTACTGCTTGACCAGTTCACGCCCCACCTCGGCCTGATTCGAGGGAGGCTCCCAGTTCACGTCAAAAACGCGGTCTCGGGGACGGACATACCGCTCGGGTTGGCGGTGGCAGTCGAGGCACCAACCCATGTACAGGGTGTTGACCTGCCGCATCAGCGGCATCTGGTCCACCTGACCATGGCACGTGGTGCAACCGATCCCCTGCTTCACGTGGATGCTATGGTTGAAGTAGACGAAGTCGGGCAAATCGTGGACCCGGATCCACTCCAGCGGACGGCCCGTTCGGTAGCTGTCGCGCACCGGCTGGAGAATGGGGGCCTCGGTCCACACCTGCGAGTGGCAGCTCATGCAGGTGTGGGTCTCCGGGATTCCCGCGGTGGCGCTGACCTCCACCGAAGTGTGGCAGTACCGGCAGTCAATCCCCAGCCCGTCGACGTGGTGCTTGTGGCTGAACATCACCGGCTGTTCCCGGAACTCATCCACCCGATTGAAGTACGCGGAGTGATACCCCTCGTAATAGGCCCAGCCGGTGCCGGCGGCCAACACCACCGCCAGCAGCAACCCGATACGGACCAGTACATTCGTGCTCTGAGGGAACAACTGTGCCATGACGTCCTAACCCAAGGTCTCCCGCTCCGACGTGGGGCGCAGATGTATCTGTTTGTCAAATTAGGGATCGAAGTTGCACATAATACCACTTTCACTCGGGTTGTGAAGAAGGGACCGACCGGGCCGCCGCGCCGGTCTGCGGTCGGCCGGCCGCCTGGCGTATAATCGCGGCTTTCGCCAACGGCAACGGGACAGCGCCCATGCCATTCATCTACCTGAGACGACTCTATGATTGGGTCCTGGCCTTTGCCGAGACTCCTTATGGGACGCGGGCCCTTTTCCTGTTGGCAGTGGCGGAATCGTCCTTCTTTCCGATCCCGCCGGACGTCCTGCTGATGGCGCTGGCCGTGGCGGCACCCAGCCGGGCTTTCCGTTTCGCGGCGATCTGTTCGGTGGGCTCGGTGCTGGGGGGAGCAATCGGTTACCTGCTGGGTCTGGAGTTTTACGAGCTGGTGGGCCGGCCGATTGTCGAGTTCTACTCGGCCGCCGAGAGCTATGAGCGGGTGCAGCAGCTCTATCGGGACTGGGACGCGATCGCGGTTGCGGTAGCGGGCTTCACACCCATTCCGTACAAGGTCTTCACCATCGCCGCCGGTGCTTTCCAGATCAATTTCCCCACCTTTCTGCTGGCCTCGCTGGTCAGCCGAAGTGCCCGGTTTTTCCTGATCGGCGGGTTGATCTGGTGGCTCGGCCCCCAGATCCGGGTGTTCATCGAGAGGTACTTCAACTGGCTGACGGTGGTCTTTGCCGTCCTGCTGGTCGGTGGATTTGTCCTGCTCAAATATGTTATCTAGGGACGGTCGGGCGACCGGGTGGATCCATCCGGTCGCTTTTTCGCCGGTCGGGGCGTGGCGCAGGCTGGAAGCGCGCACGGTTCGGGACCGTGAGGCCGGAGGTTCAAATCCTCTCGCCCCGACCATTCCCAACATCCTCATGTCCATCCGGAAACAGCAGCGGCGATCGCCGGCGGCAAGGTCTTCGTGAGCGACACCGTGGCCCGCAATCTGGTCATCAGGGGCCGGGTGCAGGGAGTGGGATTCCGCTATTTCGCCCTCCACCACGCCCAGCAGTTGGGAGTGAACGGATGGGTGCGCAATCTGAGCAACGGTGATGTCGAAGTCCACGCGGAAGGGGAGCCTGGCCAGGTCGAGGAGTTGGCCCGGCGGTTGCGGCGGGGCCCTTCCTTCGCCTGGGTGTCCGAGGTAGTGGAGTCTCCGGCTGCGGTTGAAGGGTTGGAGTCGTTTACCATTCGCAGATGAGGCAAGGAGGGACCTTGGACGAGCTGAAGAAACTGATTCGCGAAGTGCCGGATTTTCCGAAACCCGGGATCCTGTTCTATGACGTGACCACGCTGCTGAAAAATGCGCAGGGCTTCCGGACGGTGATCGACGCCTTCACCCAGCGCTATCGAGACCGCGGAATCCAGAAGGTCCTGGGCATCGAATCTCGGGGCTTCATCCTTGGGCCCGCCTTGGCCTACAACCTCAACGCCGGCTTCGTGCCTGTGCGCAAGCGGGGGAAACTCCCGGCGGCCAAGCTGCAGGTCACCTACGCTCTGGAATACGGGACCGACACCCTCGAAATCCACGAGGACGCCGTGACTTCCGGCGAGCGGGTCCTGATCGTGGACGACCTCATTGCCACTGGCGGCACCGCCGCCGCCACTGTCGATATGGTCCGCCGTATGGGCGGCGATCTGGCGGGACTGGCCTTCCTGATCGAGCTGACCTTCCTGCACGGGCGGGACAAGATCCCACCCGGCATCGAGGTCTACTCGCTCCTGCAGTACTGAGGACGGAGGCGGATCCGCCCGCCCGACCGAAAACCGGCAGGTCAGACCTCCCGGCCCCTGACGCCTTTGGTATCCGCCGTAATCTGCCGGGCGGTTTCCTTGGGCCGCAGGGCGCGCGTCGCCTTTCCGGCTTGCCACATCTCGGACTGCCCCAACTCCCGCAACTCGGCTGACAACTGCTGCTGGTAGTCGGGAGCGCCGCAGGCTTCCAGCACCCGGCGGGTTTCCTCACCGCTCTTGACCCGGCGGTAAAGCTCTCTGAAAAGCGGCAGGGTGGCTTCCTTGAATTTCGGCTTCCAGTCCAGCGCTCCGCGCTGGGCGGTGGCTGAGCAGTTGGCGTACATCCAGTCCATCCCGTTCTCACCCACCAGCCGGATCAGGCTTTCGGTCAGCTCCTCGACGGTTTCGTTGAAAGCTTCGCTGGGGCTGTGGCCGTTGGCCCGCAGAACCTCATACTGGGCTTCCATGATGCCTGCCAGGGCGCCCATCAGAACTCCCCTCTCTCCGGTCAGATCGGAATAGACTTCCCCTTCAAAGGTGGTGGGGAAAAGGTAGCCCGAGCCGATAGCGATACCCACCGCAATCGCGCGTTCCCGCGCCCGGCCGGTGGCGTCCTGGTAGACAGCGAAGCTCGAGTTGATTCCCGCGCCGGACAGGAAATTCCGTCGCACCGAGGTGCCCGAGCCCTTGGGCGCCACCAGGATCACGTCCACATCCGGCGGCGGAACCACCCCAGTCTGGTCCCGGTAGACAATCGAGAACCCATGGGAAAAATACAGAGCGTCGCCCGGGTTGAGGCATGACTTGAGCGAGGGCCAAATCGCCCGCTGGGCCGCATCGGACACCAGCACCTGAATGATGGTGCCCCGTCGGGCGGCCTCCTCGATCTCAAACAGGGACTCCCCGGGAACCCACCCGTCGGCCGTCGCGCGATCCCAATCCCTCTGGAACTTCGAGGACTGGCCGATGATGACCTTGAACCCGTTGTCTTTCATGTTCAGGGCCTGAGCCGGGCCCTGAACCCCGTAACCGATCACTGCAATGGTCTCATTCTTGAGCACCTCCCGGGCTTTCGCCACGGGAAACTCCTCGCGGGTGATCACTTCTTCCTTGACGCCGCCAAAATCGATAATCGCCATGATCAGCGGAGTATAGCGAATTTCGAACGCCGGCTGCCAAGGCGGAGCGGTCACCGTCAGGAAGGGTTGTCAGGAAACATCACTTCCACTCCCAGAGCTGGCTGCTGGTGTTCCCGGCCGGGTCGACCTCGTACTCGAAGATGATCGCCACCCGATTCAAATGAATGAACTTGGGCACGGCGGTGGTGTAGTACACGGCGCCGCGGTAGCTGACCGCTCCCTCCAGGCTCATGGTTCCGACTCCCTGGCCCACCCAGGAGATCAGTTCGCCGTTGGCCCCCGTCAGAAAGCCCTGCCCTTCTCCATAGAGAGTCCCATCGGGCCGGGACACCGACCAGTAGGTACCCATCTCCTTGAAATCCACCCCCAACAGCCTGGTGGCGGATTCAAAGGACGTCTCCACCTTCGGGCGCCCGCCTGGGTTGGGAAGAACCCGACGGTTCGTCACTTTTCCGGTGCTGGTGCCAATCTTGTCGCCTAGCATCACTACCTCCCTTGGCTGCGGGTGACCGGACCGACCCGTCTCTCCGGAAACGATCCGCGGCCGGGGATCTTCCGCCGCCCTTCCGTCCGGCGATCGATGGCTTGGCTCCAGCCTGCAGTCGAGGCCATGCGGAATCCAGGACCGGGCCCAGGGTCCTCGGCCGCCAACTCAGATGGAAACGGCCAACAATCAACAATAAGGGAGGAAGGCGGACAGTCGGCGCCTGTCCGATTTGCCGCTTGAGTTGGGCTCAGTCTAGAACATCGGTTCCTGCAAGCTCAAGGACCTCTTCGCAACCAGCCCCCGCGGCTCACGCGGGGAGGTGCGGGTTGGTATGCTTGGCGGGATGAAGATCGTCGCCGACAGCATCTCGATGGCCGAGCTGAAGGCCCTTGCGCACAACACCTTTGGCACCCTGGTCAAGGCGGTGGTCGACATCAGGCTGGAACGGATGGCCGTCGGAGGTGAGCTGCATTCAGATGAAGAAGCACTGCTCCTGGAACAGGGCTCCCGTCAGGAAGACCTCTGGGGCATCAACCTGTACCCCGATCTTGCGGGAGACGACTTCGTGGAATTCGATGCCATGATCAACCTCCGCCCCTGGCAGGAGAATCGCTCGCGGGGGGTGGAGGACCCACAAGTCCGGGAGCGGATCCTGGAGCTGGTCAGGACACTGGTGCAACCATGAGCTTTCAGCATCGGGAACTGGCCGCGGGGCGCTGGCGAGAACTGACCCTCTGCGAACAGCTCGCCCATGTCGGCAGCGAGGTGGAGCGGGCGCTTTCCTGGAGGCGGCGGGGCAACTCCGAGTACTGTCGGCTGGCCCTGGAACGGGCCCTTGAGCTGCTGCACTTCACGATTTCGGACCCCCGCCACAAAGGACGTCTCAAGGAGCTGACCCGCCTGCGGGAAGTTCTCCTGGACGACTTCGTGGGCGGGAACCTCTACGGGTCCACCGATCAGGCCTGGTCCAACTACTTCACGGCTTTTGCCTTCGCGGCCCGGCAGCGTTCCCGGCCGAAACCCTGACGGGAGTCAGGAGTCGGGAAACAGGAAACAGGAGAACATCCCCTGTGGCGGCCTCCTGTTTCCCGACTCCCGATTACCCCTCCCGACCTCCATTTCCCGACCCCTGTTTCCCGACTCCTGAGCCCTGACGCCCGATCCCCAGCCGGAGCGCATTCTCCCGGTAAAGCTTGCGCAGAATCCCGTCCGGCAGGCCGAAGCCGTTGAGGGCCCAGTGATAGCCGAACTGGTCCAGCTCATAGAAGTGTTCGTCGGTGGACTCCAGGATCCTGAAGGTGATGCGGTACATCCGGGGATTCGGGTCCATATCGGTTCCGTACAACAGCCGATCCTGGTACCTCTCGTAGAAACGCGCCACGAAACGCGGGATGGGGGCCGTCTCCGCATAGCGGGCGGCGATGTCGGCATACAGATTCGGGTAGCGGTCCAGCATCGCCCCCAGCCGGTTGAGGTCGAAACAGCAGTTGGCGAAGTGGCAGGCGATAAAGGTCGTCCGGGGATGTCGGGCGCAGGCGCGCTCCAGGGTCTGCATCATCTCTTCGTGGCTCAGGATTCCCGGCTGGTTGTCCAGCCGCCACTCGAACGCGTTCATCAGGCCGTCGTTGGTCTCATCCATGGGCAGGTACATCCAGTACGGCTCCGCCACGTGGATGTTGACGGGCAACCCCAGTTCGGCACACTTCTCCAGTAATGGATCCATGCGGGGATCGTCGATATGCATGCCCCAGGCGGGGGTGGGCTTGCTGTAGAACAGGCCCTTGCCCTTGTCTCCCAGCTCCCCGACTCCCCGCGCCCCCACCTTGACGCAGCGCTCCAGCTCCTGCACCGCCGACTCGCCCCACCCGGGCCGATCGTAGCCGGTATAGTCGAACCCGCACCAAACCTCGAAGCGGTCCGGATGGCGGCCGGCAAACAGCGCATACAGCCGGTCGAACTCCGCGCCGGTCTGACCGGTCATGATTACCGACCGCTCGATGCCCACTTCGTCCATGAGTTGAACCCAGCGGTCGACTTCTTCCGGAGTCTTGACGTAGGCGTGGGTGTGGACATCAATCACCGGGTAACGGGCCCGCGTCACTTCGGTGCGCGGGATCCGATAGATGGACTGCGGACGGTAGTCCTTGAGCAGCAGAGTGTTTGGATCAGCCTTCTGTTCGGGCTGGACTCCGCCCATCACCCAACCCAGCAGCAAGGCCGCTCCAGTCAAAGCTGCGAACCGATAACCTTTCAGCATCCGGCCAAACTAACCTGTGCGGAGACGGGCTTCAAGGGTTGCGCCTCTCAACCGTCGCCACACAGGGCGTCTGGTGAAAGGCTAGAATAAGCCGTGATGCACGAATCAGCGGCAGTGCTGGCCGGTTCCCACAGTGTCCGCGACAACCGGTTCGCCATGCGTCTTTCCCTGGCGGTAGGCGGTTTGATGCTGGCGGGCAAGACCGTGGCGTGGTGGTTGACGGGAAGCTCCGCGATCCTTTCCGACGCCGCCGAGTCCGTGGTCCATCTGCTGGCTGTCAGCTTCGCCGCGTTCAGCCTCGCCCTGAGCGTCCGGCCCGCCAGCCCCCGTTTTCCCTTCGGGTTTGAGCGCATCAGCTTCTTTTCGGCCGGCTTCGAGGGAGCGGCGATTGTGCTGGCCGCCGTCGTGATTACGGTGGCCGCGGCTGAAGACCTGATCCACGGCATCGAAGTCCAGGAGCTGGGACTGGGCACACTTCTGGTGGCGGCAGCGGCGCTGGTCAACGGCGTCCTCGGATGGTTTCTGATTCGCACCGGCAGGCGGACGCAGTCGCTGATCCTGGAAGCCAACGGCACCCACGTGCTCACCGATACCTGGACCAGCCTGGGGGTCGTGGGCGGTCTGCTGCTGGTGCAGGCCACCGGCTGGCTGATCCTCGACCCGCTGTGCGCCATTGCCGTCGCCGCCAACATCCTGTGGTCCGGGGGGAAGCTGATCTACCGCTCGGTGGGCGGTCTGATGGATTACGTGGACCCGCAGACCGGAGGGCTGATCCGCAGCTCCCTGGACGAGCTGTGTCAACAGCTCGGGGTCGGCTACCACGGACTGCGATTCCGCAGCATGGGTTTCCGCCTCAAGGTTGAGTTTCATCTTCTCTTCCCCACCGAAACGCCGTTGGGCGAGGCCCACCGGATCGCCACCCGGATCGAATCCCTGCTTCCGGGACGTCTCGGCCGGCCGGCCGATGTCACGACCCACCTGGAGGCGATCGAGGACCACGGCCAGGTCCACCCCGACTGAGCGCAGCCTGACCCCGCGAGGCCGGCCGGGCTCCCGGATCCGGCGTCGCACCGGGCATTGCCTGGTCCGGGCGGTGCAGATACAATCCGGGCTCTAGCCCGGTTCAGGTGACAGGTTGATGGTCGACTCCCGCACACCTTGGATCTTTGCACTCCACGCCTGCCTGCCGGCGATCCTGCTGCCGACCCCGGCCGCAGCCCAGGAACCCTCATTCCGCGTGGAAGTGCGTATGGTGCAGGTTGAAGTTCGGGTCACGTCCGGCGGAGAGCCGATCCATGATCTGAGTCCTGCCGACCTCCGACTCCTGGAAAACGGCGTCGAGCAGAAAATCGAGTACTTTCACCACGTCTGTCGCAGCCCGTCATCCGTCGGGGCCGCGACCGACGACCACAGCCAGGGCGCCCGGTGGGACGATCGTCAGCCTTTGGCGGAACCCACCTGGGTCTATCTGTCCACCGAGATCGGTACCCCGCAGGATGCCCGCCGGGCCGCGGCTTCCCTGCGCGGCTTCCTGGAAAAGGAGCTGCCTCCTGGATTTCTGGTCTCAGTTGCCGGCTTGCCCTTCACCTCCAACCGGCAGCTCCTGTCCCGCATCGTGGAGCGGATGGAACGGCACCCCTACGGAAACCCCTCGGCGGTGGGTCCGGTGCTGCAGCACGAGGAGGATCTTGAGTTCCTGCGGGAGATCGCCAAGGCCCAGTCCGAAGAGATGTCCGCGATCTCCACCATGACCGGATTCGACCGGGAGCCGGAATTCCGCGGAGCCCTCAGCCAGGTGCCGACGCTGAACACGGAATCCGTCGACCGCCAGATCCTGTTCTTCGGCCAGTTGGCCCTGCTTCGCTATCGCGACCTGATCCGCAGCCTCGGCGACCTCCCCGGCCGCAAAGTGGTCATCCTGTATCGCTCCGGGCTGCGCCTCGACCCCGATCACTACCCGCTCATGCGGGAGCTCATCGCCGAGGCGACACGACGCCGCCTCACCTTCTACACCATGGACACCCGCGGGCTGGACACCATCCCTCCCCTGGAAGACCGCCGCTATGCCATTGCCTGGCAACGGGGCACCCCGCGCGATTTCCTGCCCAACATCCTGGGCAAACACGAGCGTCTTCTGCAGTCTCGGGAGGGTCTGGTGGCCATCGCCCAGGACACCAACGGCCGGGCCGTCCTGGACACCAACGACCTGGGCGCGGTTCTGGACGCCGTCACCGCCGATTCGGCCGAGTATTACGTTCTCGGCTATTACCCCACCGACCTCAGCGAGAGCGGCCGCTTCCGGCGCTGGCGGGTCGAAACCAGACGGCAGGGACTGAAGCTTCAGGCTCCCCGCGGCTACTACGAACCCGAGCCCACTGCGGAGCCGACATCGGTGTTTGAGGTGCTCCAGCGTGACGCACTCCAGGGCGACCTGACCCTGCAGTCCCAGTTCAACATCTTCGCCGGTCCGGATCAGATGCCGGTGCTGATCTTCAGCCTGGGAACCGCCATGGGGGGACTGGAGGGTCGTCCCGGCCGGAACGGATCCCGGCTGGAGGCTGAGTTGGCCGCCCGGCTGTACATCCCCGGTTCGAGGAACTTGCCCATCTACCACCATCAGCTCCTGAGTCACTCCCTTCCCCCGGCACAACTGGCCCGGGTGGACGGCGATCCCACGGTCATGCTGGCGGGTTCTTCCCTGTTGCCGATCGGTCCCGGGAGGTACCGCTGGAAGGCGGCCATTCGGGACGAGCACAACGGTCGCTGGGGTGCGGAGGAAGTGGAGCTGACGGTGCCTGACTTCCGGATCCCCTCAACCCCCAGTTCGCTGCTGCTCACCCGGGAGATCCGCCGTGTTTCCGCCGGCGACACACCGGCGGCCGGCGACCCTCGGGAAACCATCCTGCGGCTGGGCGACCTGGAGTTCGTTCCCCAGCCGCAGTCGGTTTTCCGGAAGGGAGAGCATCTGCACGCGCTGTTCGATCTGTATCAGCCTTCCCCCGGCGACCTCGCGGAGGCTAACCGGGGCATGCAACTGCTCCTGCTGCGGGACGGCCGACCGGTCAACGGGGTAGAGGCCTACGGGCAGGCCCACATTCAGCCGGAGCTGGCCCGCATCCGCTACGCCGCCCACTTCAGCACAAGCCGGCTGGAACCGGGGATGTACAGGCTCGTGGCCTTCCTGCCCAACGCGGAGCAGCGCGAGCTCCCGACGCTGCAGCGCTTTTTCCGTCTGGTCGAGTAAACTGAAGCCAATCATCCGTCCTGTCGGCACCCTCCGCCGGTGGAGGACAGCCTTGCAGGGCGTTCTTTGCAGGGCCGCTGGACCCTGACGGGAGGAACCAAATGGCAAGATTCGTACAGACCAAAGTCCTGGGCGTCCTGGCCGCGCTGGCCCTCATCGGCTGCGGGGGTGCCGGCCCCTCCGGCACCCCCGCAGCCGACCGCCTGACTGCCAAGGCGGTACTGGCTCCAACCGAGGGCAATGAAGTTCAGGGAGAAGTCACTTTCGAGCAGACCGACGGCGAAGTCGTTGTCAGGGCCCGGGTGACCGGCCTCAAACCCGGCAAGCACGGCTTCCACATTCATGAGGTGGGGGACTGCAGCGCCCCCGACGCTTCCAGCGCCGGCGCCCACTTCAATCCCCACGGCACCGATCACGGCGCCCCCGGGATGCCACCCCACCATATCGGCGATCTCGGCAACCTGGAGGCCAACGAGGCCGGCATCGCCGAGTATGAGGCCACCCTCGAATTCCTGAGTCTGAAGGACGGAGACCCCAATCTGATTGTCGGCCGGAGCGTCATCGTCCACGCCGATCCGGACGACCTGGTATCGCAGCCCACCGGCGGAGCCGGTGCACGTCTGGCCTGCGGAGTGATCGAGAGGTAGTCGGGAGGGGGGAGTCGGGAGTCGGGAGGGGGAGTCAGAAGTCAGGAAACAGGAAACAGGAGAAGCCCATAGGTGGCGGCAGCCAGAATTCCCGACACATACGATCGCGGGGGGCATTTGGGAAGTTGCCGGGTGGAGGAGAAACCCCCACGTGGCGGCAGTCTGAAATCCCCACTCCCGATCGCCCCTCCTGACTCCTGCTTCCTGATTCCTGACTCCCTCTCCCGACTCCCGCCTCCCGACTCCTGCTTCCTGATTCCTGACTCCCCTCCCGACTCCCCCCTCCCCTCTCCCCACTCCTCAAACATTGAACAGAAAGTGGGCGACGTCGCCGTCGCGGATCACGTACTCCTTCCCTTCCAGCCGTACCAGACCCCGGCGTTTCGCCTCCGCCATGGAGCCGGCCGCCGCCAGGGCCTCGAACGCCACCACCTCGGCCCGGATGAACCCCCGCTCAATATCGCTATGCACGGCGCCGCCGGCCTGGGGAGCCGGCGTCCCTTCCCGCACGGTCCAGGCGCGGACCTCATCTTCCCCGACAGTCAGGAAGCTGATCAGGCCCAGCAGGCGGTAGGAGGCGGCGATGACCAGATCCCGGGCCGGTGTCTCCAAGCCCAGGTCCGCCATGAATTCCCGGGCATCGGCGTCCTCGAGCTGGGCCAGTTCCGCTTCCAGCCGGGCGCAGAGGCCGACCACCTCACTTTTCGCGTGGGGATACTCCAAGGACAGGGATTCATGGATCCGCCGCTCGTCGAGATTGACCACCACCAGCACCGGTTTCAAAGTCAGCAGTTGATAGCCCCGCAGCAGCTTTTCCTCCTGCGGGCTCAGGGCGACGTCCCGGATGGGCAGTTCGGCTTCCAGGGCCTCCTGGAGCCGCCTCAGAACATCCAGCTCGAGCTGCCGGGGGGGCCGGTCCTTTAACGGCAGCTTCGGAATCTCCTTCTCCAGCCGCTCCACCCGCCGCTCCACCACCAGCAGGTCGGTGAGCACCAATTCCTGGTGCACGGCAGCCAAGTCCCGGGCGGGGTCCAAGCCTCCCAAGGGGTGGGGAACGGTGGAATCCTCAAAAGCCCGTACCACCACGAGCAGGGCGTCCGCCGTCCCGATGAAGCTCATCACCTCAGGCGGGATGCCCGCCTGACGTTCCCCCGGCGCTTCGACTCCCCCGATATCCACGTATCGGACCTCGGCCGGAGTGACCTTGCGCGGCCGGTACATCCGCTCCAGGACTGCCAGCCTTGGATCGGGCACCTTGACCGTGGCCTGGTTGGGGCTGATCTTGCCCGATCCCCAGGCTGCGGTCTCGGCCTTGCCGCGGGTCAAGGCGTTGAATACGGTGGTCTTCCCACTCACCGGCAATCCGATGATCGCAACCTTCATGTTCTCATCCTACCCCCGAGCGGGCGGTTCTGCCGTGGTTTGCAGGGGCGTGTCGGGAAACGGCGTTCCACGGGCGGGGCAGCCGCGAACAAAACGGGTATCCTTGGCATCTGTAAGAGCGTCGGGGGAAGGATCTTTCCACTCCCACCGGCGCCTGGTGGAACAAACGTGAAGAGTGCCTGTTTCTGGCTGCCGGCAATCTGCTGCTTGAGCGCCGCCTGGATCCTGCCGACGGACGAGCCGGCTGCGCCCGCCGCACTGCAGGTCGAACGCAAGCCGTTTACGCGAATCATCACCCTCAGCGGGGATCTGGAAGCGGTGGAAAAGATCACCGTGGTGGCACCGTCGCTCGTCTACCAGGGCAACCATGCGGTGTCCTATCTGGTTCCTGAGGGCAGTCTGGTGCAGCCCGGCCAAACCCTGGTCCAGTTCGACGTCTCCGAACTCCAGACCCGCCGGCTCGAACTGGAGCGGGAACGGGAGGAGGCCCGCATCAAGGTGGCGCAAACCGAGGCCGACCTCGAATCCCGGCGCCAGGACCTGCTGCTGGCCCTGGCCAATGCCGAGCGCGCCTTCAAGAATGCGCAGCTCTTCGTCGCCATCGATCCCTCCCTGTTGCCGGCGGCCGACGTCGCACGCCACCGGTACGATCACGACAGGGCCCGAATCGAGCTGGAGAAGGCACGCCGCCAGCTCGCCACCCTGGACGCCACCGGGCTGGCCGACCTCAAGGTGGTGCGTCTGGCTCTCGACAAGGCGGAACTTGAGCTGCAGCGGATCGAGCGGGACCTGGCCGCATTGACGCTGCGCGCGACGTCGCCTGGGATCGTGCTCTACGCCGACCACCCGGCCCGGTCGGGCAAGATCCAGGTGGGAGACACCGTGTGGCGGGGACAGCCCCTCCTGCATATTCCCAACACCTCGCGAATGCTGGTTCAGGCGGCGGCTTACGACCCGGATTATCCCTTCCTCAGGGTGGGCCAGACCGCCCAGGTCGTTCTGGACGCAGTCCCGGAACGCGTTTTTGCCGGACGGATCACCGAACTGGCCGAAACCGCCAGACCCAGAGATTTTCGTTCCCGCCTGCGTGCGTTCCAGGTAAACGTTCTGCTGGATTCAGCCGACCCCACGGTGATGAAGCCGGGCATGACCGCACGCATCCGGATCCCGGTCGAAGGTCCCGAAACACTGGTGGTACCCAGGAGCGCGGTGGGGACGGCGGCCGACGGCAGTTTCTTCCTGGTACCGGACTCCCTGCCCCAGCGCCGGGTTCCCGTTCGAGTTCTCGATGCCTCCGAACTGGAAGTGGCCGTTGCAGGGGACGTTGAGCCCGGTGAGGTCCTCCTGCCCCAGACCGGCGGCGGACAGGGGAGGTTTCAGAAAAGCATCCAGTGGTTGCGGCTGGAGAGAGACGATCATGTCTTCTCGGTCACGGGCTCCGGAATCGTGGAGGCTGAGCGTTCTGTAGCCATCGGCCCGCCGCCCGTGCCCAATACGTGGCGCTACAAGATCGTGGCCATGGCGCCGGAGGGAATCGAGGTGGAGCCCGGGAGCATGCTGGTGGCGTTCGACCCCAGCGAAGTCCAGAAGCGGCTCCTGGACGAAGAGGCGTCTCTCCACAAGGTGGAGGAGGAGATGGAGCGGACCAGGGCTTCCCAGGATCTCAACCTGAAGGACCTGGAAGTCCAGCTCGAGGAGGCGCGGGTCGAGGACGAGAAAGCCCGCAACAAGCTGGTCCAGGCACGGGAGTTCGAGTCCGACCTCAAGGTCAGACAGGCGGAACACGACGCCGAATTCGCCGCCCGCCGGGCGGAAATCCTGGCCCGCAAGCTGGAGCAGGTTCGCCGGCAGGCAGAACTCCACCTCCAGATCCTGGCCGACCGCCGCCGCCTCCACGAACACCGGATCCGGGACTCTCGGCAGACCCTGGAAGCCCTCCAGGTAAAGGCCCCGATCCGGGGCGTCGTGATCTATGAAACCAACTGGCGCAACGAGAAAAAGCAGATCGGCAGCGACGTCTTCCGCATGGAGAAGGTGCTGTCGCTGCCTGACTTGGACTCGCTCATCGTCCGGGGACAGGTCGCCGAGGTCGACGCCGGCCGGGTGTACGTCGGTCAGGAAGTGCACATTTCGTTCGACGCCCTGCCGGAGCGGGATTTTCGCGGCACCGTGAGGGAAATCGCCGACGTCTTTCGACCGGCTTCCCTCGATCGACCGATCAAGGTCCTGGACATCGTCGTCGGCCTCGACCCCCGGGAGATCCGGAGCCTGCGACCCGGCCTGGTCGCCCGTTTGCAGTTGATCACCGCTCGCTTCGAGGGGGTGCTGGCGGTTCCGCTCACCGCCGTCCAGACGGAGAACGGCCGGACTTTCGTGTGGATCCGCCAGGGGGATCGGGCGGAACGCAGGGAAGTCCGGCTGGGCGAAAACAACGGCCTGCTGGCGGTGGTTGAAGAAGGATTGCAGCCGGGCATCGAGATTGCCGCCCGGCCGGGGGAGCTCAGTTTCAAATGAAGCGGCTGGGGATTGGATTGGCCCTGATACTCGGCTTCACGGCGGTGCTGTGGTGGGCCCATGAGCCGGTGGCGGCGACTTTCGCCGACTGGATCAAGCCCCCGGGCCGCGACCCGGTCCCCACGCTCCGGCTGACCAGTCGTCCCTACACCTTGGCGGTGCGCGCCGAGGGCGAGCTGCTGGGTCTTCAGACCACCACCCTGACCGCTCCGCAGATCCGCGGATCCCTGAAAGTCGCCTGGCTCGCGAAGGAAGGACAAATCGTCCGGACGGGTGAGACGGTGGTGGAGTTCGATCCGGCGCCCGCCCGCCTCGCCCTGCAACAAAGCGAGAACCAGTTCCAGTCGCTGGGGTTCCAGGTGGAGAAAACCGAACAGGACTCGGCTGGGAGAGTCAATGTGATTCGCCTGGACCAGCAGGCGGCCCAGGAAGAGCTCGCTTACGCCGAGAGCCAGATCCGCAAGGATGAGGATATCTTCTCGCGGTGGGAGATCCAGGAGTCCCTCCTGAGCGCCGCCCTCGCCCGCTTCCGCCGGATGACCCTGGAGGAGAAAGCGGAACTGCATCGCCTGTTGGCGGATTCCAATCTGAGCATGCTTCAGATCGACCGCCGGAAAACCCGCCGCGAGATGGATCAGGCCCAGGAGACTCTTTCGGCGATGCGCCTGACCGCCCCCCGGACCGGCGTCCTGATTTACGCCCGCCGGGGATTTGATGAACTGGAGGTCGGGACCGAAGTCTGGCCGGGCCAACCTTTGGTCGAGATCGCCGGACTGGACAGATTCCGGGCTCTCGTCCAGATCCCCGAGAAGGACTTTACCGGCGTCCAGCCGGCTCTGCCCGTTCAGGTCAGGGTGCCGGCACTGCCCGAAACCTCGTTCACGGGGCGTGTGATCCAGGTTGCCCGCATGGCCAAACAGGTCCAGCGGGAGAACCCCCGCAAGTACTTCGAGAGCGAAATCCTGCTGGATGTCCCCATGGATCAGATCGAGCGACTGAAACCCGGCATGCGGGTCCAGGCCGAAATCGAGCTGCAGCGGCTGGAATCGGCGTTTGTTGTGCCCCGCAGCTCGGTGATCAGGAAAGACGGCGGCTGGGTGGTCTTCGTGGCGGAAGCAGGAGGTTATCGCGAACAGAGCGTTCAGATCCGCGCCGGCGACCACGGTTTCTACCTGGTGGAGGGGTTACGGGAGGGGACGGTCATCTGCCTTCGCCACCCCTTCGAGGATCAGAAGCTGGTGCTGCCCGATTTCAACCTGCCCGCGGCGGCCGGACAGGAACGGTTCATCATCTACTGGTAGCGGATGGTCCGGGAGGTCCGCCCACCCGGGAGGAGGGTTATGGCCGTTTTCGAATCGATCCGCATGGCACTGGTCAACCTCGGCCGCCACAAGCTGCGCACCGCCTTGACCATGTTGGGGATGATCTTCGGCGTGGCGGCGGTGCTGGCCATGCTTTCCATTGGCGCCGGCGCCGAACAGGAAGCGTTGGCGGTCATCCAACAGATGGGACTGCAGAACATCCTGGTCCGGGCCAAGACCTTTCCCGCCGACCACTTGCGTATGGTGAGACAGGACAGCCCCGGGCTCTCACTGCGGGACGCGGAAGCCCTGGCGGCGGCCCTCCCTGAAGGGACATTGATTGCCGCCCGCAAGGAACTGAAAACCTACCAGATCGCGGCCGCCTTCGGGCGCTCCGACTCTCGGGTACTGGGAGTGACCTCCCGTTATCCCGAAGCCATGCATCTCGACGTCGTCGAGGGCGCGTTTTTTCTGCCGGCGGACGAATTGCGCCGCAACCAGGTGTGCATTCTGGGGACCACCGCCGCCCGCAAGCTCTTCGGGCTCAACCGCCCCTTGGGACAGCAGGTCAAGATCAACCGCGAGTGGTTTACCGTGATCGGAGTCCTGGCCGACCAACAGATCGACACCACTGAATTTCAGGGAGTCAAGGTCGAGAACCCCAATAATGATATCTACATCCCTCTCACCACGCTGCTGGACAAGTTTGAACCGGATCCCCTGGCCGACCAGCTCGACGAGATCATCGTCCGTCTGCCCTCGGCCCAGGGAATCGCCGAACATGCAGCGCTCATCTCGGGAATGATGGCCGGCATGCACAACAACATCGACGATTTCACCCTGGTGGTCCCGGAGAAGCTCCTGCAGCAGAACCGCCAGACCCAGCAGATCTTCAACATCGTCATGGGGGCGATCGCCTCGATCTCGCTGCTGGTGGGTGGGATCGGCATCATGAACATCATGCTGGCCTCGGTTCTGGAGCGTACCAACGAGATCGGGTTGCGCCGGGCGCTGGGAGCCCGCCGCCGCGACATCAGTTTCCAGTTCATCCTGGAGGCCGTCACCCTGAGCGTCAGCGGCGCCTTGCTGGGGATCGGGCTGGGTTTCGGGATTGCTCGCCTGGTGTCGGCGTACTCCGGCTGGCCGACCATCGTGACACCGCTGTCGATCCTGCTCGGCGTGGGAGTCTCGGTGACCGTGGGCCTGGTTTTCGGGATCGTGCCTGCCCGCAAAGCCGCCCTGGTCTCTCCCATCGAGGCGCTGCGGTACGAGTAAGGGGCATCCTCAGTCGGCCACCACCTTGACCCAGAGCTGTCGCTGCCGCGGGCCGTCAAACTCGCACAGGAAAACACCTTGCCAACGCCCCAGCCGCAGGGTCCCCTCTTCCACCATCAGGTGGAGCGCCGGCTGCGTCAGGCAGGAAAGCAGATGAGCAGGCGAGTTCCCTTCCTGGTGGCGGTAGGGGAGCCTTGGAACCATTGATTCAAAGGCTGCAGCCAGGTCAACCGCCACATCCGGATCGGCATCCTCGTTGATCACCAGGCCGGCGGTGGTATGCGGGCAGAACACTGTACAGGTCCCCTCCCGGATCCCCGATGACGCCACTACCTGAGCGATCTCCCTGGTTATCGGCTTCAGTACCACGCGGCGATCGGTGGGAATGGTCAGTGTCGTCTTCATGGTGGCATGATAGCCCGCCGATCCCCGGAAACCAGCTCCCCGGCCCTCCACCACCCGTCTACACCGGTGAATCGCGGTCCCCCTGAACCCTTGAATCCCCCGGGCGGTTTGACCGGGTCCGGTAAAGCTGATTACAATTCGCTTCATATCTCGTCCACAACTTTCATTCTTAAGCAATATCCTGCACTGGTAGCGGGGATCGAGACAGTGCCGTTTCCGCCGAGATCTTTGGGTGCACGGGCTTCCCTCTTGGGCTGCGCCGCTTTCATCCTGGCCGGACTGTTCACCGGCTTCCCGTCGGTCCGAGCCCAGGATCAACTCGTAGTGGGCTATGCGCGCTGGGATCCCGCCGGGACAACCCGGCGCCCGGCGGCACCGCCCTGTTCAGCTTCTCCGACGCCCAGGGCACGCTGCTGTGGCAGGCCGGCGTGGCAGCCGTCGAACCGGTCCGGAACGGTCGCATCTTCGCGGATCAGGCCGGGCGTCGCACGGCGTTGGCCGTCGTCAACACCGGCGCCGAGGCGGATACCCTGATCCTCACCCTGAGAACCGCCGCCGGTGCCTTCCAAGCGGAAACCAGCCGGGACTTCCTGCCCGGCCAGCAGTTCGCGCTGTTCATTGACGAGCTGTTCGAGGGACTCCCCCCCGGCTTCGTCGGGAGTCTCAGTTTCGAGGGTGAACGGAACGACGCCCGGTGGGCGGCGGTAACGTTGCGGCAGTCCACCAACCAGTTCGGCCAGCCGATCTTCGCCACCCTGCCCGTGGCAGGAGCCCAGGATCCTGAAGCCGACAGACTGGTCTTCCCGCAGGTGGGAGCCGGCAGCGGGCTCAGCACCCAGATTATCCTCATCAACCCTTACGGCGAGGAGCTGCGCGGCCGTATCCGACTGATCTCCTCCGCCGGCGCTCCTTTGGCTCTCACTCTGGACGGCACCACCAGCGACCAGTTCCCGTATGTGATACCCCCTGACGGCGCCTTCCGGGGACAGTTCACGCTCGCCCAAGGCGTCGGCGTCGGCTATGCCGTGGTGGAGCTGGATCAGGGGCCGGGCCTGCCGTCGGGCAGCGCGGTCTTCCAGTTCACTGCCGGCGCGGCCACCGTCACCGAAGCCGGCGTCCTGCCTGCCCGGCCCACCACCCGGGCCCGGATCTACGCCGATCAAGCCGGAACCCGCACCGGTGTTGCCCTGGCCTTTCCGGACTCCGCCGGACTCACGGTCAGTTTCCGCCTGCTGAGCCGCAGCGGGGTCCCCCAGCAGACCACCCAACGGCAGGTCCCCGCCGGCGGTCATCTGGCCATTTTCGTCGATGAACTCTTCCCGGACCTCCCCACCGGCTGGACCGGCCTTCTGGAGATCGACAGTCCCTCTGGGTTCGCCGCTGTAACCCTCAAGCTCACGACCAACCGCCTCGGCCAGCCCGTGCTGACCACTCTGCCGGTGGTGGATGTAACCCGTCTCCCTGACTCGGCCCCCCGCTTTTTTCCCCAGTTCGGCTATGGGCTCGGCTTCGCCACTCGCCTGATTCTGCTGGACGCCGTAACTGACGGCGGCAGTGCAGGCTCCCTGTCCTTCTGGAAGCAGGACGGCACCGGACTGGAGGTTCCCCTCTCAGGGGGTGTGGGTGACCGCTTCGACGTCCAACTCGAGACGGGCAATCTCCGGCAGCTCTACCCCGGCGTCACCGCCTCGTTGGCGGAGATCCTGATGGATCCTGCGGAACTCACTATCAACCAGGGCAGCCGGCGGCGGCTCCACCCCATCCTCCTCGACACCCAGGGCAACCCCCGCGACGACTTCCCGCTGGCGTACCAGAGCCTGAATCCGGGGACGGTTGCAGTAGACGACCACGGGTTTATCGAGGCCTTCAACCGCGGCTTCACCACCCTCATCATCAGCTCGGACACTCTGATTCGCACCTTCACCGTCGTCTCCGGCACGATCAGCCCTGGGGTTCCCGGTTTCGAGCCCAGCGATGTGGCGATGGATCTGTCCGGCCAGGTCTTTCTGGCCGGGGGAGAGGACCACGCCGTCCTGCGAGCCGACAGCTTCGAGAGCCAACCCGCGCCTTGGGCGGGCTCCCTCGTCCAGGCCGGACTGGTCAACGGGCCCCGTCTGCTGTCTCGCTTCAACCGGCCTTCATTCCTTGCGCTGGACCTGGCGTCGGGGGGCGACCTGTATGTCGCGGATTCAGCCAACCACGTTATCCGGCGGATCCGCGGCGGCGATGCGGGCGAGGTGCAGACCTTCAGCGGATCGGGGCAGGCGGGTCACCTGGACGGGGCCCCAACTCAGGCACGATTCAGTCAACCCCAAGGAGTGGCCGTCGACGACCGCGGATTTCTCTGGGTGGCCGATTCCGGCAACCACACCATCCGCCGGATCGCTCTGCAGACCGGAGAAGTCACCACCGTTGCGGGAAGTCCCGGTGTGCCCGGACTGGCTGACGGGAAGGGTTCCGAGGCCCGTTTCCGTTCACCCGGCGGCATCGTCTTCGAGGCGGAGACCCTGACCCAGCAACTCATCCGCGAACAGACCGGTGCGCCGCCGCCACCGGTCTCCATTCTGGTCGCCGACACCGGCAACGGCCTGATCCGGCGGGTCTGGGAGGACGGTAGAGTTGAAACCCTGGGGGCCGCCAACCAGACGAAGGCTGCGGAGGGAACAGGTTTCGTGTTCGGAGCCCGCAGCTCCCACCAGCATCGATTCCAGCGTCCCCTCGGCCTGGTCCTGGATCCCTTCGGGAACCTTTACGTCAGCGAGACGGCCTCCGGTGAGGTGAAGGTCGTCCTGTCCAACGGCGAAGTTCTGCTTGCAGCGGAGCGGGGGACTTTCGCGAATCCGGCCGGGATGGCAATCTCGGTCCGGGGCCGGATCCTGGTGGCGGAGAGCGGCAGCACCGTCAGACAGATCCGTTACGCCGGCCCTTCACTGTTTTCGGTCACCCCCCAGGAGGTTCCAGCTTCCGGCGGCGTCCAGGTTTTTCTGGGCGGGGTGAACTTCGCACCGGAATCGGTGGTGCTGATCGGCAACCGGGTGATCGATCCGGAATTCATCGACACCACCCAGATGGCTTTGAACGTGCCCGAGCTGCCGAGTGGACGCCAGACCCTGACCATTCTCCATCGCGGCGGGCTGGCCCAGGGCTTCGTGGACGTCCTGCCGCCGCGTCCGTCCGACCTGCCGCCGGGCGCCATCACCACGGTGGCCGGCGGAACCACCTACGTGGGGGACGGGCTGCTGGCAGAGTCGGCGGTCCTCCGTCGTCCGGAGGGATTGGCCCTCACGCCGGGTGGCGACATCGTCATCGCCGACGCCGGCCAACAGCGTGTCCGCAGGATTTCAGCGGTGGCGGGCGTCATCAACACCATCGCCGGCATCGGCAGTGCCGGCTATTCCGGCGATGGGCTCCCGGCGGTCCTGTCGGCGCTTTCCGCACCTTCGTCCATCGCCTTTGACGTGGAGGGCAACCTTTATCTGGCCGACTCCGCCAATCACCGGGTCCGGATGCTGGAGGCCGCTACCGGACGCCTGTTGGACATCGCCGGCACCGGCGTTCCGGGCTTTTCGGGAGACGGACCGGCTCTGCAATCCCAGCTCAACCAGCCGGCGGGCATCGCCGTGGCGCCGGACGGCAGCATCTGGGTTTCCGATCAGGCCAACCATCGCATCCGCCGGATCGACCCCGTGTCCGGACGGCTGGAGACCGTTGCGGGTACCGGTCAGGCGGGACACGGCGGCGACCAGGGTCCGGCGACCCAGGCGTTGCTTAACTCCCCGGCGGGTCTGGAAGCTGCGCCGGACGGTTCGGTGTTCGTTGCCGACCGGGACAACCACCGAGTCCGGGTCATCGACCCTGACGGCCTCATCCGCACGGTGGCGGGGACAGGGGACGCTGGATTTTCCGGTGACGACGGTCCCGCCGTCGAAGCCGACCTTCACCTGCCTTCGGATGTTGCGCTGGATCCCGACGCCGGGCTCCTGATCGCTGACTCGGGCAACCACCGGATCCGCCGGGTCGATCGGGGGCAAGGGCTGATCACGACCATCGCCGGCACGGGCGTCGCCGGGTTCGGGGGAGACGGTGGGGCCGCCGTTCTGGCGTCCCTGCAGCAGCCGGCCGCGCTGGCGGTGGACGGGACCGGAAACGTCCTGATTGCGGATACACTGAACCGCAGAGTTCGGCGGATCCATGCTGTGACCGGCGTCATCAGCACAGTTGCGGGCAGCAGCGCCGACTTCGGGGGGGACGGCGGGCCTCCCGCTCTGGCCGCCCTGGAATCACCCTCCGGACTGGCAGTGATCGGCGAAGGACTTCTGGTCGCCGAGGAGGAGGGTCACCGAATCCGCATTGCCGACCTGCCGGGCGATGGCCCCACGCTTTCAGGCACCGACGAGACCATTGTGACCCTGGCCGGCGACGGCATCCCCGGCGACCGCGACGCGGCAGGCGATCCGCGTCAGGCCCGCTTCTCCAGTCCCTCGGGCCTGAGTCTGGGCCCGTCGGAAGTCCTTCTGATCGCCGACCCCGGCAACCACAAGCTCCGTCGCCTGGACGGCGACTCCGTCCTCACCCTGGCAGGCAACGGTCAGCCCGGGTACCTCGACGACGTTCCGGCGTTAAGCGCAGCATTCCGTTCCCCGTCGGACGTCATCGTTGACCCCCTGGGCGGATTCCTGATCGCCGACACTCTCAACCATCGGATCCGGCGGCTGGATCCCCAAGGGTTCGTCAACTCGCTGGCCGGGACCGGCATTGCGGGGGACACCGGCGACGGAGACCAGCCGACCCGCGCCCGCCTCAATCAACCAACAGCACTGGTGGCGGACTCCGAGGGGCGGATCTTCTTCTGTGACCGCGGCAACCACAAGATCCGCATGATCGACCGAACGGCCAGGACCATCACCACCATCGCCGGGACCGGTCAACCGGGAGACAGCGGGGACGGAGGGCCGGCGGTAGCTGCCAGGTTGCGTGAACCGTCGGGCCTGGTCCTGGCTGGACCGCTGCTCTTCATCGCCGACACGGGCAATCACCGGATCCGTCTCGTGAACCTGGACTCCGGCTTGATTCGGCCCTTCGCCGGCGACGGGACTCCCGGCTTCGGCGGTGACGGCGGCAGCGCGGGCAACGCCAGGCTTCGTCGTCCATCGCGGCTGGCTCTGGATGGGCTGGGAAACCTCCTGTTCTCGGACCAGGGCAACCAGCGGGTCCGGCTGATTCTGGGAGCGGCGCCACCGGGGAGCGAATGAGGGTTCTTGGCCGTCTTGCCGCAATAATCTTGAGCACCACCAGCCTGGTGGCGCAACCCCAAACCCTGGAGCAGGCCCTCGGAGTCCGGGGCTGGGCCCTCATCATCGGCGTCTCCCGCTACATCCACGCCGAGCCTCTGCGCTACGCCGCCAGCGACGCCCGGGCGTTTTCCGAATTCCTGCTCAGCCCGCGGGGAGGAGGCCTGCCACCGGAACGGGTGATCACCCTGCTCGAGGAGGATGCCAGCCGCTTCCGGGTTCTCGCCGAACTGGAGCGCCTCCAGGACGAGGTGGAACCCGATGACATGGTGTTCGTGTTTCTGGCGGGACACGGCTATGTCACCAAACGGGGCATCGGTTACTTCATCCCCAGCGACGGCGATGTCACGTTGCCGGCTCCCACCTCCATCCCTTTCTCATCGCTCAAGGAACTGGTGGAGATCGGCCTCGCCCAGGTGAAACATCGCGTGCTGGTGACCGATCTCTGTCACTCCGGGCGGATCGGTCCCGAGCGCTCCCAGCTTGCCGCCCAGATCCAGAACCTCATCAACCAGGAGTTGCTGAAGATCGAGCCCGCGGCCTCCAACTTCCTCAATCTCCTGGCAAGTCGGCCTACGGAGCCCTCCTGGGAGCGGGATGATCTGGGGGGCGGAGTGTTCTCGCATGTCCTCCTGCAGGGACTCAACGGCAAGGCCGTCGCCGAGGGAACCGAGGTGAAGGCGCAACCGCTGGTGGAGTATGTCCTCCGGGAGGTCCCCAAGTACACCTCCAATCAGCAGCACCCCATGGTCAATCGTGAGTTCGATCCCGACCTGACGCTTGCGAAGCTGGACCTGCCGGGACCCCCGCCGCCGGCCGCCGAACCGCCGGTGGTCCTCATCCTTACCGGTGCCCAGGAGGCAGGTATCACCCGAATCGAATGGGATGACCCCGTCACCAGGGCTCGGGCTCTGCTCAGCCTGGATGCGAGCCAGAGTGAAGTGCGCGTGCCGGGACTCCCAGCGGGGCGGTTGCTGCTCGAGGCTTTTGGCACCGGGGAGACCGTGAACACCCCCGCCGTCCGAATCGAACTGGACCTGTCCCCGGGCGAGACCCGACTGGACTTGGCCACCCGGGCTCAGACCGCCCTCCACTCCAGCGGGTACCCCGGTCGGGGGAGGCTCCGCCGAAGCGGCCGCGGGAAGTGGGGCTTCGCCAGAGGGACCAACTTCCGCCGGGAGGGCTCTTGGGCTTCCTTGAGCGTCCTCACCGGATGGTCGCCGACCTCCACCCACCCGGAACGCCCATTCTTGCAGCCCATCGCCCAGCCGGTTTCCCCCCCGGTCCCTTCCTACCTTTCACCCGGAATCCTGCCTGCGGTCCCAGCCGCTTCTGCGGCCACCACCCAGGCGGCTGCCACCGCTCCTGCCGCTTCCTCGGCTGCAGGCGCCGCCACCCTTTTGCTGCGTCCCGTACCGGGAACCCGGATTTACGTGGACGGGGCTCTCGCCGGAGTCACCCCGTCCGGCGGCTACGTCCAGTTGCCCGGGCTCGCCCCCGGCACTCATCGTCTTCGCCTGGTTCCTGATGAGCAGCGGGAGCACCGGTTCCGCGTCGATCTGACCCCGGGCCTCCAGCTCCTGGACTGGCGTACCGGGCAGCTCCAGCCGCGACAGCAGGCGGTGCGACCGCCCGACCGAGACGCCATACCGTCCAGCCTGGCTCCGGAGCTCGGCGCCACCTACCGGCAGCTTCTCGACGCCCTATGGAACGAGCGGCTGGTGGGCGATGCGGACTCGGCGTTGGAGCTGTTTCGGGCTCTGGAGGAACGCCTCCCCCCCGAGCAGGCGGCTCCACTGCGCCGGGAGCTGGCGGCCGCCATGGGCCAGCGCGCCCAGCGCATCATCCTGCGCTATGTCGCCGGGGGCGACCTTCGGTGGGTCCCGGAGATCTTTGAAGAGGGAGCAGAACTCGTTCGCGGCTTCCAGGAACTGGTGGAGCCCACCTCCTTTCTGGAATCGCAGGAACGATTCTTTGTGGGACGGGCGCTCATCGAGCGGGGCCGGTTTCCGGAAGCTGTCGCCGCCCTTCAGCAGTCCATCGCCCTGGATCCGGAAGCAGCTCACGCCTACAACGCTTTGGGACTTGCCTTGTGGCGCCAGAATCGCCTGCAGGAGGCGCTTTCCCCGCTGGCGAGAGCGATGGAGTTGGCCCCGACCTGGACCTATCCCCGTAACACACTGGCTCTGGTCCGGCTGGAACTGCGGGACTATGACGAGGCGGAAAACCTGTTTCAGGGATCTCTGGAGCTGCGGATCGGCGACAGTGTCGCCTGGCACGGCCTCGGCCAGCTCCATATGCTCTTCGGGCGCTGGGAGGAAGCCGAAGACGCTCTCGCTCAGGCCATCGATGCCAACCCGGGCAACGCCTACGCCCACCACACCCTGGGCCTGCTGATGCTGCGCACCCTCCGCCTGGAGCAGGCGGAGGAACTGCTGCGGTTGGCGATCCGGCTGGAACCGGACGAGCCCAGCTTCCATGTGTCCCTGGCCGGCCTGCTGCGGCAGTCGGGAAGGCAACCCGAAGCCGACGCGATTTTCCAGGACCTCCTGCGGCGTTACCCCGCAGACCCGATGCAGAGGTTGGCATACGCTGAGCATCTCGACCAGACCGGCCGCCGCGAGCTTGCCCGGGAGACGGCGTTGCAGGCGGTCGATTTCGCATCCGGCCAGGCTCCAGTCCTAATCCGCGCCGGCCTGATGTGGATGGAGGCCGACCCCGAGCGGGCCGGGGACCTCTTCCGGCAGGCGCTCGAGCACGATCCCCACAACGCTTACGCTCACTACAACCTGGCGGTACTGACCGCCGGGCGGGGACAGGTTCGGGAGGCTCTTTCGCATCTGGAGCGGGCTCTGCAAACCGATCCCCGCTATCCTGCCCCCTACCTGCTGCGCGGCAAGATCCGGGAGGCATCCGGCAATCCGGCCCAGGCGGAAACCGATTACCGGGAAGCCCTCCGGCTCGCCGTGGAACCGGTCCTGAGACGAGACGCAGAACAGCACCTGCAGAGTCTGCTCAACCGACTTCTTGACCAGCGGCTGCAGGAGGTTGCCGGGCTCCTCGAACGAGGCAGAGCCGGCCAGGCCTGGGACATTCTCGTCGACCTCTGGTCCCGGGACGCTGTCAGCCGCTCGTTACGCGACCTGTCCCTGCAGGCCGCCTTCCAGTTCCCCGACGCGGTCGAGCCAGGCCGGCTGCCTTCCGGCAGTTTCCGAAGCGCTCTGGAGTCACCCTTCTGGGTCTCCGCCGTCCGGGCGGAACAGCTTTATAGGAACGGCCGCCGAGACGCGGCATCCGACCTGTTCCTTTCGGCCCTCGAGGCTCTGGATCGCAGCTCTCCCCTGCTGTTGACCAGTTTTTGCCTGGGAAACCGCGAACTCTCCCCTCATGGTCTGGTCCTGCGCTGGATGGAAAGAGCGCTGGTCGAAGACCGTCCCGAGGACGCTCGCAGGCTGTTTGAACTGGCGCTGGAAAGGAAACTGTTCGCCCCGGTTCCTGATTTGTCCCCGCTCACTTTGGATCGGTTGATGGTGCCCGACGGCGAACCGCTTCCGCAGGCGTTCGCCGACTTCGAGGTCGACCAGCATCCAGACCCCCAACTCCATCGACTGCTGGCCCGTGTGTGGGCCCGCCTGGCCGGTCCCGACGGGGCGGAAGAGTACCTGGCGGCGTTGCCGGATTCCGGGGATCCCCGCCTCCGGCTGCAAATCGCCCGAGAGGCTGTTCGGGGCGGCTTCGAGAGTGCCGTCGTCCCCTGGCTGCGGAATTCAGTGGGAGAGGCCGCCGGCGAGACCGCGGCCGCCGACCTGTTCTGGTTGTTGGCCGAGCTGGAGCACCGGCAGGGACAGGTCGAGGAGGCCATCCGGACACTCACTCGGGCGGCGCGTCTTTTCCCGGAGGATGCCCGCTTCCCGCGTCGCCTGCGGGAACTGGGAGGCCGCCGTTGAGACGCCTCCTCCACCTCATCCTGTTGGTGTCCTCGTTGGGGGCCTGGGTCCGGGCCGACACCCTGACGGGAGAACTGCGGGGACAGGTCATCGACATTGGATCAGGGGCTCCCCTGAACGGCGTACGCATGGTCCTGACCAGCGTCGACCGCGGCTGGACCCGGACCATGGTGACCGACGCCCAGGGACGTTACGTCTTTCTCCAGCTCGAGCCGGGCAACTACAGCCTGCGTGCGGAATCGGAAGGTTATTACTCGCTGAACCGGACCGACATCCTGATCCGGCTCAACCGTCTCAAGGTTCTCCTGCCGCCCTTTGAGCTGCGCCAGGTGGCGGCGGTTCCCACCCGCGAAATCACGCTGCAAAGCGAGGTGGCCAAGCGGGCCATCATCGACCTGTCCGCCGCTGGACCCACTCCGGTGATCCTGGCGGTAACGGAAGAGATTGGACCCGATGTTCTGGTCTCCCTGGGAGACTCAGCCATCCGCTTCAATTTCGGTCCCGAGCTGCTGGCCGGGTTACCGCTTCGGGGAGCCCGGACTTATGACCAGTTGGCCCTGCTGGCGCCGGGAGTTCACGCGGTTCCCTTTTCCGGGGGTGAAGGCCCCGCGGTCGGCCTGGGGGTGGGGACCCCAGGCCAGTTCGCCGTTCACGGCCTGCGGGGGCGTTCCAACAGCTTCACGGTCGACGGCTCGGACAACAACGACGAGGACATCGGCGTCCGCCGCCAAGGATTCGCGGCTGAGGTCCCTCAAACGGCGGACAGCGTCCAGGACTTCCAGATTCTTACCGCCGGACCCCCGGCAGAGTTCGGCCGGTCCGCCGGAGCCTGGGCAAATGTCGTATCCCGGTCGGGGACCAGCTCCACTCACGGAGCGATCTCTGCCACCTTCGGCCACGACCAGCTCCAGGCTCGCGGGCCGTTCGAGCTTCCCTTCGTGGACTCGGTCAACTCCGGAAGGCTCAACGGCGGAGGCTTCACCGCTCCCCACGCGCGGGAGTCTCAGTGGACCGGAGCATTGGGCGGGCCCCTGCACCGAGGTCTGTTCTACTTCGTCTCCGCCGACTTCCGCAGGGAATCGGCACTGCACAGCGGTCACTTCGTCGTCCCCGCCTCCGGCGAACGGGGTTTGCGCACCGCCGCCGGCTTCGTCCCGATCGCAGAACTGGGGACCTTTCTGGCTGAAAGCAACCTCCCCTACTCGGCCGTGGCGGGGTCGGGAGTCTACTCCCTGCTGCCCCTCCCCAACCACCCCTCCGGACCATTCGGCGAGCACACTTACAGCCAGGTCCGCCGGGCCCGCGGCAGGGCCTTCGTCGGTTCCGCCAAGCTGGACTGGTATCCCCACGATGCGATCTCCCTGACCTCGCGTTACAACGGCACCGACGATGAGCAGATCCTCCCCTTCACCGGGACGGCTTTGAACTCCTCGTTGGGCACCGCGACCCGGACGCAGAACCTGTCCCTCTCTCTCAACCGCACCGGCGACGGCTGGTCGCAGGCGCTGCGCGCGTCCTACGGCCGGACCCGGCTCACCTTCCCGCCGGAGAATGGGGATCCTTTGCTTTTCGGGTCGGCTCCCCGGCCGGACGGTGCATCGACACCAACCATCGACACCAGCTACGGGCGCTTCGGGCCGTTCGGTGCAACCGGCCCCATCGGACAACTGGTGGTCCAGCCCTACAGCCCGGTGGGGATCGACGTGTTCAACTTCCCCCAGGGTCGGGTCAACAACAGCTACCAGGCCGCAGCGGTCTGGAGCCGAACCAGCGGTGACCACCTCCTCAAGCTGGGCCTCGAGCTGCGCCGGACCGAGCTGAACTCCTTCAACGACCGTAACAGCCGGCCGCTGTTCGTGTTCACTCCCGGTTACATCAGCGGCACCTGCATGCAGAACCCCGCCTGTCTGTTCGCTACTCCGGACGGTCTCCTGGCCGGCACCGACGCCGCCGCCCTGGGTGCACCCGGCGCGGCCCTGCAGACCCTCTCGACCCAGCCTGTCCCCGACAGCACCATCGGGTTGGCATTCACCCGGACGGAGCTGTTCCTGCAGGACGACTGGCGGATCAGTCCGCGGTTCTCTCTGAATCTGGGCCTTCGCTACGAGCTGCAGAGCGTCCCCCGTGATGGACAGCGGCGCCTGGAGCGCACCTTCGGGATCGGCCCCGAGGGCTTCAGCCGGCTCCAGCCTGGGGACCCGGAGGTCTGCACCGGCGGGACGCCGGGTTCACCTGCCGATCGCGTCATCTGCAGCGGCAACGCCGCATTCGACCGCGCGCTGCAGGGCTGGAACGCCTTCCTCGACGGCCGCACCGGCATCTATCGCGCCGGCCGCAACGACTTCTCTCCCCGGGTCGGCTTCGCCTGGGATCCGGTAGGCGACGGACGCAGCGTCCTCCGCGGCGGGTACTGGCTGATCCACGAGGCCCAGATGGGTGCCGTGACCAGCCAGAGCCGCAACGTGTTCCCCACCTTTGTCCCGCTCAACCTGGACCTGAACTTCAGGCCGCCCGATGGAACGCTTCTCAACAACCCGACGTTTTTCACGTTCACCCCCACGGGAGACTCGCTGGTCACTCCCGGCAGCCTGAACCGGTATCACCTGGCGTCGGAGGCTTTCGCCACCGGGCTGGGGACCCTGTTCATCCAGGCGCCCCCCTTCCCCGGCGCACCCCTCAGCAGCAACGGTCTGGCCTTCACCTTGCCCGAGAAAAACCTTGGGACCGCCTACGCCCAGCATTTCGTGCTGGCGTTCGAGCGGCGCTTCGGCAAGACCTTGCTGGCGGCAGGCCGCTATGTGGGAACACGCGGCCGAAAGCTGACGCGGTTCCAGACTCCCAACGCCGGACTGGTAGCCACTCCGGTCCTGTTCGCTTCGCCTCTGCTGGGGCTGGCGCTGTTGGACCTGCCGCCCCACCCCATTTCCGGGGGACAAGGCAGGCCGCAAGCCGAATTGGGGGCCTACACGGTGTTCGAAAATTCCGCCGGCTCCGAGTACCACTCGCTGGAACTCAGCCTGGAGCGCCGGTTTTCTGCGGGATTGCAGTTCCAGATTCACTGGACCTGGAGCCACGCCCTCGACGAAGTGTCTGATCCCTTCGAAACCCGGGGCGCTCCGGCAACCCCCCAGCAGATCGACCGTCCCCATCTCGAATGGGGATCCAGCGGCTTCGATGCCCGGCACCGGGGGACAGGTTTTCTCCTGTGGCAGCCGCCCGCCGGCCATCCTCTGCACGGCTGGAGTCTGGGCACGGTGATCCAAGCTCGGACCGGACAACCGTTTACCGTCACCACGGCCCTGGATCGCAACCTCGACGGCAACCTCTCCGATCGCCTGGACGGGACGGCGGGGCTGGAACGCGTGTCCGGCGGCAACCGGCTGCTCAGGTTGGCGGCGGGAGTTCAACCGTTGGACCTGCTGGCATCCCGGGGTGCCGCCGGGCGGGTGTCGCGGAACAGCTTCCGCTCAGACGGCCTTATGCTGGTGGATCTGTCGCTGGCCCGCCGCTTCGCATTCGGGGAGGAGGCGGCCGTCGAGCTTCGGGTGGAGGTCTTCAATCTGCTGGACCGGGCAAGCTACGGGATACCGATACGAGTTCTGGAGTCGCCCGGCTTCGGCCGCGCCTTTGACCTGCAGGCCGAGCCCAGGGCGGCGAGGATTCGGGTCAAGCTCAGTTTCTGAACCACGGAGAGAGGATGCTGTCATGAAGGCAACAATGTGCTTGGGTTTGGCGGCCTTGGCCATGGCTCCGGGGGCCGGGGTTCTCCGTGCCCAGGATCCCCTGGGGATGGTGCTGATGGTTTCTGGAGAGGCCCGGTTCATCCGGGGTCAACCGGCTCCCGCCCGTTTGGGGGACTTGATCGGAGAAGGGGATGTGCTGGAGGTGACCTCGGGTAAAGCTACCTTCGTGTTGTGTCCGGAGGCGAGACGGTATGTGGTTTCTGCCGGGTCCACCGTCCGGTTCTCAGCCGACGGCGCCGTTTTCAGCGGTCCAGATCCGGTGTCTGCTCCGGCGGGGCCGTGCTCGCTACCCAAGGTGCGTCTGGGAACGGAGAGTCTGGAGCGCGTCGGCGGATTGCGTCCACGGGGCAAACCGCCCATGGAGGTTTACCTCGGCGGGACCGTCTCGTCTGGAAGCCCCCGCTTTGCCTGGAAGCCGGTGGAAGGCGCCGAACTGTACCGGCTCCAGATCACCGACGAGAGCGGGCGCCGGCTGTGGGAAACCGCCACCGCCGCAAGCTCCGTCGTCTACAACGCACAACCGTTGCCGGAAGGCTGGTACAACTGGACGTTGTGGGCGGAACGGGGTAACGAGATCCTTGCCGAACAGAATACCGGCTTTGAGGTCCGCTATGCCGGGCGGCAGGCGTCGCCGGCGGCGGACGGGAATGGCGCTGACCCCGGCGCCATGCTGCTGGAGGCTTTTCGACTGGAGAACCTGGGGTATCACGCCGAGGCGGCCGGCATCATCCGTGACTTGCTCGGGGAACACCCCGACGACGCCCGGCTTCGCCGCAGACTCGCCTGGCTCTACTGGAAGGCGGGCTTGCTGCCCGCTTTCCAGGCGGAACTCCAGTTGCTCCCCCAAGACACTGAGCCCTGAGACCGGCGGGAACGGATGCGAAGGACCCTTTGGCTTTCCCTGCTCGGCCTGGTTTCTCTTTCGGCTGCTCTGGCCGCCGGCTGGCTCCTCCAGCGCTCGGCTCTCGGGCAAGGATTGGAGTTGCGCGCTTACGACCTGCGCTTCCACCTGCGCGGGCCACAAGGACCGCAGGTCGATCCCGAGATCGTCCTGGTTACCCTGGATGATGAGAGCTTCGACCGGATCGGGAAGCCGCTGATTCTGTGGCAGGGCGAGTTCGGGCGGCTGCTCTCGGGCTTGGCGGGGGCTGGCGCCCGGGTGGCGGCGCTGGATTTCCTGCTGCCGGACGTCTCGGGATTCGACCCCGCCGGCCAGCAGCGGCTGGTGGAGGCGCTGCTGACGGCCCCGGCACAGGGCATGGCCGTGGTGCTGGCGTACCGGGTCCGCGGCACGACAGTGGACCAGCCACCGTGGCATTTGATGATGGCTGCCGGCGAGGGCGGCTTCGGGTTTGTGAATCTCACCACGGATCCCGACGACTTCGTACGGCGCCAGGAACTGGTTGCGGCCAAAGAGGGCGGGGGCTCCAGCCCGAGTTGGCCGCTCCGGGTCGCAGAACATTTCCGCTCAGGTCCAATCTCCTGGCCCGAAACCCCGCTGCTCATCAACTTCCTGGGTAGGGACCGCTTCCGGCGGGTGCCTTTCTGGCAGGCACTGGAAGCGGTCGACAGTGGGGATGGTGGGTTTCTCGAACGCGAGTTCTCCAGCAAGGCAGTGCTGATCGGTCTTGACGGCGATGAAGACCGGCATCCGACCCCCCTCTACTTCCAGGTCGAACCCAGCGCCGGCCTGTCTCCTCGCCGCACGCTGGGTCTGGAGATCCACGCCCACACCATCCGCACCCTGCTCTCGGAGGTCTTTATCCAGCGAGCCTCTCCGGGTGTCCAGTGGCTGGCCATCGCCGCTCCGGCGGCGCTGGTCATCGGAACCGCCCTGCGGCTGTCGTCGGTGATGTCGTTGGCCTTGTCGGGCGCCGTCCTGGCGCTTTACCTCTGGTTTGCGCTGGTCTGGACTTTTCAGCGCGGGACTTGGTTGGACGCGGTCGCCCCTCTGGGTGCGGCGGTGGTGGGTTTGGTGAGCGCCCAGTCGGGCCGCTATCTGCTGGAGGGACGGGAGAAACAGAAGCTGCGGCGCCTGTTCCAGCGTTACGTCAGTCCGGCGGTGGTGACCCAACTGCTGGAACGCCCGGAAAGACTCGTTCTGACGGGTGAGGTGAGGGACGTAACCATCCTCTTCTCCGACATTCGCGGTTTCACCACCCTGTCCGAAAAGCTCGCTGCCGAACAGGTCGTCGGCCGGCTGAACCGCTATTTCGCCGCCATGGTTCGGGCCGTTCATGACCGGGGCGGGATGGTGGACAAGTTCATCGGCGACGCCATCATGGCGGTGTTTGGGGCGCCGCTTCCGGATGCAGGTCACCCGGATCAGGCGGTGCTGGCTGCGTTGGACATGCTTGCGGCATTGGATCGGCTGAATCGGGAGTGGGGGGCGGAGGGTCTCGAACCCCTGCGCATCGGGATCGGGATTCATTCGGGCGAAGCGGTGGTGGGCAATGTCGGAAGTCCTGATCGCCTCGACTATACGGTCATCGGCGATGTGGTGAATACGGCGTCCAGGCTGGAGGGCACGACCAAGGAGGTAGGCTGCACGTTGCTGGTGAGCGAAGAGACCCACGCCCGTTTGAGCCCGGCTGTGGCCGAACGGCTGACTCGCCGGGGACAGGTGCATCTGAAGGGGAAGGAAAGGCCGGTGGGGATCTTTGGGACTACCTAAGCCGGCCGGAGAACATCGCGGCGCAGGAAGGGTCTTTCTCCGCAGTCACCGAAAGTCCCTCTGAACTTGTAACGGGAATCACAGAGAGGCTCTCAATCCGGTCCCTAAACTGGCGTCATTCGGCTGCAGCCGGCAAGGATGCCAGGGATGCGAAGATCTCATTCTAGCGGCCTCTCCCTCGTCGAGGTGCTGATCGTCACCAGCGTCGCCGCCATCCTGGCGGTCGCTGCCGTCCCCGGGATCGCCGAAGGGCTTCGGCACTATCGGGCCGACAGCGCTCTGGAGACGGTCCTCATGCAGATGCGATTGGCCCGTTCGCTAGCCGTCGACCAGCGATTGACCTACCGCGTCAGTTTCAGTGCTTCAGGCTCCATTCAAACGGTTCGGCAAGACCCGGCAGGGGACACCGTTCTCACGGAGGTCGAGATCCCAGCTGCCGTCAGTTTTCGGCTGGAACCAGGCGTCCCTGTCGAGGGAGACGAGGCGCCTGACGGGTTTCCAGCCAACCAGGCTATCGATTTCAACAATGGCAGCGTGATCTGGTTCCGCCCCGACGGCTCAGCGACAGGGATCGACGGTCGTCCCTGCAACGGCGTGATTCACATGGCGGTCCCGGGACACCCCTCCACGGCGCGCGCCGCGACTCTGTTTGGGACCACCGGGAGAATCCGGGGTTGGAAGTTCGAAGCACAACCCGCAGGCGGAGGGCACTGGAAGTGAACCTCAACACACCTGCACAAGTCCCCAAACGGAGCGGGCCGGGTTCCGGCGAGCACGGCTTCACCTACGTCGAGGCGATGCTTGCCATGTTGGTACTGGTGGTTGGTTTAACGGGGCTGTTGGCGCTGCTGGGTTCGACTCTGGTCACGCTGAGCATTGCGGAGGACGAACTGATCGCCAAGCAGAAAGCCCGTGAGACTTTGGAAAGCATCTTCACCGCACGCAACACCCAGCAACTGGTTTTCGCCGACGTCCGCAACGTTTCGGCGGGAGGGATCTTCCTGGATGGTTACCACCCGCTGCGGCTTCCCAATCCCCAAGGCTTGGTGGGTACAGCCACGGATGGGGAGGCTGAACTGATGGTGCTACCCGGACCCGACGATGTCTACGGAACCGCGGACGATGAAACCCGTTCGCTGGAACGCTTCCAGCGCAGCATCGAGATCGAGGATCTGCAGGGAGGAAACGACCTGCGTCGGATCCGCGTCACCATCCGTTACACCACGCGCCAGGGCTGGCGGCGGGACTACACCCTGGAGAGTTACATTTCCCGGTTTCGATGAGGCAGGAGCACACACCCATGACATGGTCGGACAGTCGCGGATTCAGCCTGGCGGAATTGATGGTGGCCGCCCTGCTGGGTCTGATCCTCACCGGTGGAGCCATGGTCATCCTCCAGCGTTCGGTGGCGGTTTCGGACCTGGCGGGCGCCTTGGGCGAGGTCCACCAGAACGGGCGGGTCGCCGTCAATCTTATTGCCCGGGATCTCAGCATGGCCGGAACCGGAATTCCTCAGGGAGGGATCCAGCTCCCCGGCGGTGCCGGATCCTCCGAGTCACGCTTCGCCTGCGATCAGGTGGCCTGCTATGTCCCGGCCAACACATACGACGACCGTCGCCTGTATGCCGTGACGCCTGGTAACGGCAAGGGTCCATTGATCAACGGCGCCCAGACCGACGTCGTCACCATCGTCTTCCGTGACTGGAACAGCCGGTTCGACCAGTACCCGCTGGTACACATCACTCCCAGCGGCAACCAGATCACCTTTGATGAGCGTACCACCCCTCCCGTCAGCGACCCCGCCGACGGCATCAACGAGGGCGACATTCTCATTCTGTCCAACGCGAACGGCAGCGCCGCCGGAGTCGTGACCGGAGTGAACGGCAACAGTGTCCTGTTCGCCAACAATGACCCTCTCAATTTCAACCAGCCGTCGGCAGCCTTTGGAAATATCGCGTCTCTGGCAAATCCGGGAACCCCCGCCGGACAGTATCCGCCCACCCGTGCCTTTCGGATCGACGTGGTGACCTATTTCCTGGAGCCGGCCCCTGGGGCCGGTACGGTGCGCCTCATGCGGCAGGTCAATGCCCAGCCGCCGGCCGCCGTGGCGGAGTCAATCCAGGATCTCCAAATCACTTACGACATTTTCGACGAGGCGGCTGGGACCACTGCCGGCCTGGACTCCGCGGGAGGAACACCCAACCAGATCCGCAAAGTCAATCTGGTGGTGCTCGCCCGTTCCCTTCGGCCCGAACTGGGCACCAAGCGTTTTGAACACATCTCGCTTAGAACCGCCGTCAGTACCCGGAATCTCGCATTCCGGGACCGTTATGAGTGACGGGAGAGGAAGTCGCCATGTGTCTGTCCAGAAAACAGTCTTCCGAGGGAGGCTTTGCTCTGGTCTTCGGACTCCTGCTGCTGGTGTTGATCTCCGCCGGCGTGGTCGGTGCAACGCTGGTGGCCCTGACCGACACCCAGGTCGGCGGCACCGACCTGCACAATACGAGGGCCTATTACGGAGCCGAAGCCGCCATGGAGAAAATGATGGCGGATCTCAGCCAGCTCTACATCAACCGGATGGCGCCGACCGTTTCCGAGATTCAGGGCCTGAGCAGCCAGCAACCTGAGCTGGACCACGTCTCCTACACCGATTATCGGATCGAAGTACCCAATACCGGCGGCGTTCCGGTGCATGAAGTGCGGAACATCAGTGCGGGGCCGAACGAGGGTTTGGTCGCCAGCATCATCCCCATGTCTTTGGATGTGACCGCCCGGGGGCCCGTGAGGACGGAAGTCAGGATGCAACGCGACATCGAGGTTGCGCTGATCCCCGTCTTCCAGTTTGGCATCTTCTCCGACAGCGACCTGAGCTATTTCCCGGGCCCCGGCTTTGACTTCGCCGGCCGGGTCCACACCAACGGCAATCTCTTCCTGTCCACCCGGTCGTCGCTGACCTTCCATTCAAAGGTCAGCGCGGCCGGTGAGATCATCCGCGCCGAGCTGGCCAACGGCGCCAGCACTTCAGCCGGCGGCCGGACAGGGCCCGTCTATATCCCCACTGCTCCATCCGGCTGTGACGGTTCGCGACCTGCCTGCCGCAACCTTACCCTCTCCGAAGGGAGCAAGGTCGCCGGTCCCAACAGCGCTGACAACCCCAACTGGATCAACATCTCCACCTCCATCTATCACGGCATGGTGGTCAACGGACGAACCGGGGCGCGGCCGCTGGAGCTTCCCTTTGTGGAAGAGGATCTGCGGTCCATCGAGATCATCAAACGGCCGGACCTGGGTGAGTCGGGAACCCTGCTGAGCGATTCCCGCCTCTTCAACCAGGCTCAAATTCTGGTCCTGCTCAACGATAGCCCGGAGGATCTGCCGGGCGGCGTTGGCATCCGGCTGGCCAACGTCGAGCCCTACTACAGTGGGGGCTCTTATGGGGACAGCGACACTGCTTTCGCCGAGGGGAAACAATCCGAGGATGCCCATCTGGTTCCTCCCGCCGGTCTGCCGGCAGGCGCATCCTGGCCGCTGATTGACGGCTATCTTCTGGTCCTCGCCCGCCAAGCCGACGGGCGGCTCGCAGACGTCACAGCGGAATGGCTCAGCCTGGGCATTGCGAGGGAGAATCCCAACGCGGTCCTGAAGTTCCAGACCCTGAAAGACAACAATGGCGACGGTACCCCTGATTACTCTTACACGCAGGCGACCAGGAGAAATCCCTATCGCTGGATGCCCATCAACCTCTACGACGCCCGCGAAGGTGAGGTCCGGGACATCTCCCTGGGTGCCGGCAACGACAGCGTCGCCCTGGGTGGAATCTTCAACGTTGTTGAGCTCGACGTAGGGAACCTGCGGAGATGGCTTACGGGCTCCATCGGAACCACCGGATCCCTCACCGAGAGCAGCTCCCAAAACGGCTACATCTTCTATTTCTCGGACCAGCGGGGGACCCATCCAGGACCTGACGGCCGGTTGGGCAGCTATGGATTCGAGGACGTCGTCAACGATTCTTCACCGGCAGGCACTCCGGATGGAGTGCTGGGGCCCGGCGAAGATGTCAACGAAAACGGCATGCTGGACAACTGGGGAATCGCTACACTGGGGGACGGCTTCCTGGTGCAGGCGCAGTCCGGCAACACCAGCTACGACTCGCCGCTGACCAGGATCCCCGGAAGAACCGTGGCCAGGAAGAACCGCGTGACCGGTCCCCGCCACGGCCTTAAGCTGGTCAATGGCGTTCAGGGGAATCTGCCCACCAATGCCAACGGCGGAGGCTTCACCGTCGCCAGCGAGAACCCCGTCTACGTGGTGGGAGACTACAACGCTGACAACGCATTCCTGGATGGTTACGCACCTGCCAGCATCATCGCCGACTCAGTCACCCTCCTGTCGAAAGCCTGGTCCGACTGGAAAAGCTTCAACGACGCTACCTATGCAGGAAGCGGCACCTCCCGTACAGCCCAAACGTCGTGGTACCGAATGGCGGTTGCCGCGGGTAAGGCCCGGAACTTCCCGAACCCCGCCTGGGCCGGCTCGGACGAATACGGCCTGGATGGCGGGACCCACAACTTCCTGCGGTACCTTGAAAACTGGAGCGGCAAGACGTTGCATTATCGGGGGTCGATGGTCAGTCTCTTCTACTCCGAGTATTCCACCGGGATCTACAAGTGCTGCGCCACCACATACGGGCCGCCTTCGCGAGACTACGCGTTCGAGACGGACTTCCTCGATCCATCGAACCTGCCTCCCGGCACCCCTCGCTTCCGGGACTTGGTGAATCTGGGTTTCCGGCAGGTTCTCACGACGGACTAGCGCGCTGCCGCCCGCCCACGGGCGACTTGGAACCAGACCCGGTGGGTTCGGAGGTAACGCGTGCGGGCACCCCTCCGACTCAGGGGCCTGCTTCTACTCCCCCGGCAGCACCGGGTAAACCTTGGAGCATCGCCGGCAACAGGCGGTCGATCTCGGTCAGCAATTCCGGTTGGGACTTGGTCAGAAACCGGATGAAGGCTTCTCCTCCAGCGTAGAACGTGACCCGGCTGAACGGCGGTTTCCGTCCCCCCCGGTTGGGGGCAAGTCCCAGTTCCTTGCGCACCAGGTTCTCGATCAGACGCGCCATGCCCTCTTTCCACTCCTGCCACACCATGTACTCGTGGTCCGGTCCCGCCAGTCGCTGCCGCAGTTGCCGGCGCAGGCCGAGGACGAGCTCGAGCCCACCGTCCTCGGCCGCAACCAGGAAGTCGGCGTACAACGACTGGAAACCCTCCTCCCGGTAAGGGAAGGGGTGGTTGAGCTCCCACATGGGATCCCCTCTGGCTTCCCGGTAGACCGCCAGTCCCTGCTTGAGCTGCATCTCGCCCAGCTCCATCTGCCGGCAGTGGACGAATTCGTGGAAGATGGCGGCGTAGCCCTCCAGCGAATCGAACACCTCGGGGGTCACCACGCAGGCAGGCCGGCTGCCCAACATCTCCAGCGGGAAGGAGGCCCGGATGCCCTCTGGAATGGGCATCGGAGCCGGTCCGTGGGTGGAGAGGGCGAAGCTGTTTCCGCCGGGATCGGGTTCGAACACAAAGATGTGCTGTTGTTCGACCACGGCCACCGGGTGGAGGGTGGCCAGAAAGGGGTGGAGGTGCCGTACACGGTCCCGCAATTCCAGGAGCCGATCGAGGCCGGGCTGACAGGCTCGCGCGACCCGGGATGGATCAGGCGTCTGAGAAGCGGCTGGGAGCCCGGCCGGAACGGCGAGCAGCACCGGGGGGATGAGCGTCGCGATACCGGTGAACGCCCGCTTCCAGCCCGCCATGGTCCAGGAGATGAAGAAATGAGGCTACAAATCCGAAATCTGGTGACGTTGCGGCCCAAGAAACGTTCGGGCCGAGAGCTTGGACAACCGGGCGAGCGGAACACAACGCTTGGGGAGGGGTATTCAAAGGATCCGGTCTTGCGACCTGTTAGAAAGGAGGT
>FWPU01000204.1_pt1 | contig 189200 bp, 162 predicted proteins | sample 2228361 | NCBI WGS metagenome assembly FWPU01 (sample SAMEA103939777, study PRJEB20133) | metagenome | reverse complement strand
GCGGCGGTCCGTGGACCCTGCGAGTACCCAGGCCCAGGCCGGAACCACAAACAGGATGTAGCTCCACTTGGTGAGCATCCCGCCGGCAACTGCCAATGCCATCGCCGGCACCCACCGCCGTTCCACCAGCCCGTCGCTACGGACCAGGATCAGGAGCGAAACCGCCACCAACGCCGACAGCCAGGGGTCCAGCAGCGACTCCCTGCTGGCCCAGGCGATCAGCGGCGCCGCCAGCACCATCCATCCCGCAACCGGCGACAGGCTGGAAGCCGTGACCAGCCAGGCCAGCCTGTACGTGCACCAGCTCAACAGGGCCAGTCCGGGCAGATTCACCAGCAGCGGCAACCACCGGTGGTCACCGGTCACGGCCAGCACCAGGGCCTCCAACCCATAGACAAACGGGGGGTAGTAGTCGCTGGCACCCACCAGGGCCGCCCACAAACGGCCGGCTCGCGCCGCCTCCAGCAGGGTCCAGCCCATGATCTGGTGGTGGGCCATGTCCCAGGCCGGAGGGGCGTCGTGGAGGAAGTGCCAGACCCCATGCACCCCCACCACCAGCAGGAAACCCGCCAGCCAGGTCCGGTTCGCGGTCACCGGCGTGGGAGTGTAACAGACTGTCCGTCGCCCGCAACCACCGTATCCACCAGCACGCCCTTATCCAGGTGGTGGTTCACGCCGGCATATCGGGCGGCTCTGGGGTCGTGGGTGACCAGGATGATGGTCTTGCCGAAGTCCCGATTCAGCGTCTGCAGGACGTTGAGAACCTCGGTGGCGGATTCGGCATCCAGATCGCCGGTGGGCTCGTCCGCCAGGATGAAGGAGGGATCCGTCACAATCGCCCGGGCGATGGCCACCCGCTGCTCCTGTCCTCCGGAAAGCTGGCGCGGGTAGTGATCCATCCGGTCCTCCAGCCCCACCACCTTCAGTGCCGTCACCACGTGATCGCGGCGTTCCTTCTTGTTCAGACGGGTCAGCAGCAGCGGCAGCTCAACGTTCTCGTAGGCGGTGAGCACCGGGATCAGGTTGAAGTGCTGGAACACAAAGCCCACGTGCTCGTTCCGCCAAGCCGCCAGTTCGTCCTCCGTCAGGGTCGACAAATCGACGCCCAACACCCGGGCGGTGCCGCTGGTGGGTCGGTCGATGCCGGCGATGATGTTCAGCAGCGTGCTCTTGCCCGAGCCGGAAGGTCCCATCAGGCTGACGAATTCGCCGGCATGGATATCCAGATCAATGTGATCCAGCGCCTTGACCTCCACAGAGTCCCGCCGGAACACCTTGCTGAGTTGTCGTATCTCCACCAGCAGCTCACTCATTGTGACTCTCCTTCTCTTCTCAAGAAAGTCACCCGGGCGCTCATCTCCGGGCGCAGATAGCTGTCAGGTTCGAGCACCTTCACCTTGACCTGGATGGAAGCCTTCTGCCGGTTCGCCTCCGGGGAGATCTCGTCGATGACGCACTTGTACACCCGATCCGGGTAGGCTTCCGGGGTCATCACGCACTCATGTTCCGGGGAGATGCGGTTGAAGTCGGTCTGGGCGATGTCCAGTTCGACCTGCAGGTCCTGCAGGTCCGCCAGCGCTACCACCGCTGACTTGGCACCGCTCTCTCCGGCAAAGGAAGTGGTGATCATCTCGCCCACTTCCGCGATCCTGCGCAGCACGGTCCCCGTAATGGGCGCACGGATTTCAGTGGCGTCGAGCATGGTCTCGGCGTACTGGACCGCCGCCCGGGCACGTTCCACCTCGGCTCTGGCCTGCCGGATCTGTTCCTCACGGGGGCCGATCCGCAGCAGTTCCAGCGTGTGGGCCGCCGACCGCACGGCGGCGTCGGCAATGTCGAACCTCGCCTGGGCGTTGTCCACCTGCTGCTGGGAGACCACCCCCGCCTTGAGCAGTCCCTGCAGGCGTTCCAGTTCGAGTTTGGCGTCGGTGCGCTCCGCCTCGGCCCGCTTCAGATCCGCTTCGGCCCGCCGGATCTCTTCCGGCCGCGAGCCCGCTTCCAGCTCGGCCAGCCGTTCTTCGGCGAGCTTCAGCGAAGCCCGCGCCTGTTCCAGCTGGGCCCGGTATTCACGGTCCTCCAGCTTCACCAGCAGTTGACCCTTGCGGACGAAGTCGCCTTTCTCCACGCCGATCCACTCGACCCGGCCCATCACCTTTGAACCCAGTTCATGCTTGTGGTGGGCCACCACGTAACCGGAGGCGATCAGGACCTCACGTCCCGGGGGAGGGCCTGCCTTCTCCGGCGGTGGGAGCTCAGTCCCTCCCGCGTCGGCGACCGCCACCGAGGGGGACGGTTCAGGCTGCGGGCTCCAGAACGCCATGTAGGACACAACCAGCAGAGCCGCCAGCAGCACCAGGCAAAGAATCATCCAGACTCGTCCTCCACCGTCCTGCGAACCGGACGGACCGGACTTCTTGTCCTTTTCAATGCGCAATGCCTTCAGATCTTCCTTCATTACTGCCTCAATACGTCGATCAGGCGGACCGAGGCCGCCCGGCGCGCGGGTAAGAACCCGCCGATGATCCCCATCACCAGGGAGAACAGGAGACCCCGCAGAATGATGTCCGGGGTGACGCGGAAATTGAACACCACCTCGCTGAAGGACGAGAAGTTGGAGGTACCGGCGGAATACCCGTTGAACAGGGAACCCAGCAGACAGCCGATGATCCCCCCCAGCAGGCCGAGGATCGCGGATTCCAGGAGGAAGGAAGCGAGGATGCTGCGCCGGCGGAAGCCCAGGGCCCGCAGTGTCGCCACCTCCTGCTGGCGGGACATCACGGCCCCGTACATCATGTTCATGATGGCGAAACAGGAACCGATCCCCAGGATTACAGCCAGAAACACCGCCAGGGCCTTGATGCCGATGGACGAGACTGTCTGCTCGGCATAGTAGTCGGGTTGGCGGATGGCGTCGAGCTGGATCCGCTGGTCGTCCGAAATCCGCTTCAGCAGCCTTTCCGCATCGGCATCCGAGGCCGCCCGCAGGAGGATGGAGGAGTAGATGGGACGCTGCCAGGCTTGGGCGATGTCCTCGTAAGCGGCGAAGATCTCCGAGTCGTAGGCACCGCCCCTGGCTTCGAAAATCCCCACGATCTTCCAGTCGGCGCCGTTAAGGGACAGGACGGAACCAAGGTCAAGGCCTTCGAATCGGTCCCGCAGGGAGCGGCTGACCATGAACTCCCGAACCCCCGGCTGGAACCGGCGTCCTTCGATCACGCGCAGCTCGGGTCGAAGGCGGAAGCCGTTCTCGGTCGTCCCCCGGATCGTGATATTGGACTCGTCACCGCCTTTGCGGCGATGGTTGACCACAACAATGATCTCTCCCACAGCCAGCGGCTGGTTCTGCTCGTCCCGCTGGACGCCGTCCAGAAAGCGCACTGTGTCCAGGAGACTCCGGCTGAAGTAGCTGTTCACCTCATTGAGCGATCCTTTGCGGATCACCACCAGGTTCAGCGGATCGCCGGTTTCCAGGAAGGTGAGATCGAGGCCGCGGATCATGGCCATCATGACCACCACGATGGCGACCGTCAGGCCGATTCCCACCGCCGTCATCAAGGTGCTGTTCCGCCGCACGAACAGGCTGCGGATGCTGTACTTGAACGGGATTTTCATACCACCCTCCGGAGCGCGTCCACCACCGGCCGGCGGGATGCCTGCCAAGCGGGAATACCGGCGGAAACCAGCCCCACTCCGATCCCGATCACCAGACACAGCAGCAGGGTGCCCGGCGTCACCCAGAATCGCTGGATGAAGCCGCTGGTCAGCAGGGCCATGTCCAGGCTGCTGAACAGGAGCCTGGCGCCGCCGGCACCCAATACCGCCCCCGCCGTTGCCAGCAGGATGGACTCGCCCACCAGCAGGATCAGGACCTGGCGGCGGCGGAAGCCGAGCGCCTTCAAAATGCCGATTTCCCGCACCCGTTCCCGAATCGACATCGCCATGGTGTTGGCTGCCACCAGGACCACCGTGAACACCACCACGGTCACGATGCTGGTGATCAGGAATTGGACATCCCCCAGCATGGAGACGAAACCCAGCAGGAACGCCTTCTCGGTCTCGGTCTTGGTGGGGAAGCTGGAGTTGCGGAACAGCTCGTCGATCCTCTCCGCCACCAACGGCACCAGCTCCGGCGATTTCACCCGGACCGAAAAAGTCCCGGTGTTGTCCCACTGACCGAAGCGCTGTTTCATCAGCTCGTTGTAATAATCCCAGTGGAAGTAAAGTGTGGTTCCGAGGTCGGATCCCCCCTCGTAGATGCCGCGGATGGTCAGTTCCACGTCGATCGGCCAGGTGGTGCTCTCCAGGAAAACCCGGTCGCCCAGCTTCCAGCCGAACCGGCGGGCGAGGTTGTTGCCGACGATGCAGCCGGTGCGATCCTGCTGGAACGCCTGCTTCTGTTCCTCCGGCAGGATCAGATCGGGGTGGACCACGAAAAACTGATCCGTGTCCACCGAAAAGTTGGCGAAAAAATTCGACGGCTCCTTGTAGATGCCGCCGAACCAGAACATCCCGACTGCGGCCTCGACCCCCTCCACGCGGGCGATCTTCTCCCGGTGCGACGACGGCAGCGCGTTGAACAGGGAAACGCGGTGGCGAACCACCAGTCTCAGTGCCGAGTCGGGGGTTTCCGGCGGATTCTGCAGCTCGGTCAACAGGGTCCTCAGGGTCGCCACGAGAAACAGCGAGACCGCAATACTGGAGACGGTCAGCAGCGTCCGCCGTTTGTTTCGCAGCAGGTTGCGAAGGATCAGTCGAAGGAATTTCATGCCATCCTCATGTCTTCTGGAGGATCTCCAGCAGCGGCTTCAGCCGCCGCCGGCTGACGTCCAGAGTCCGCCCACCGGCCAGTCTTACCTGGCCGTAGCCGCCCAGCAGGGGGACCACCTCCTGCAGGTGGTCCAGGTTGATCAGCGCCTGGCGGGAGATTCGGAAGAATCCGGCTTTCTCGAGCCGCAGCTCGAGATCGTTGAGCGTAGGATCCATCCAGTAGAATTGATCGCCTGTCCAGAGCTGGGTGAGACCGCCGTCGGACACAAAGCACTGCACCTGATCCCGCGGGATGACGCGGTACCGGTTGGCCTTGCGGGCCAGAAATCTCACCGGTGGAGAATCGTGCAGAACCGCCTCCACGGAAGCTCCCCGCCGCTCGGCGCGCAGCCGTTCAACTGCCCGGGCCAACCGCACGCGATTCACCGGCTTCAGCAAGTAGTCCACCGCATGAACTTCAAACGCCTCCAGTGCATAGCGGTCGTAAGCGGTGCAGAAGACCACCTTCGGCCGCTCCGGCGGCAAGGACGCCGCCACTTCCATCCCGGAGCAGCCCGGCATCTGGATGTCCAGAAAAACGGCGTCCGGTTTCAGCCGGGCGATCAGCTCAAGGGCCTCCTCGCCGTTCTCCGCCTCGCCCACCACCTCCACCTCCGGAAAAGGACGCAGGAGGTCACACAGTCGCTCGCGGGCGGGCTGTTCGTCATCCACCACCATCACTCTGAGGGTCGCCATTCTCAAACCCCCTTCGCGACGATCAGGGTCAGATCGTCGCGAGTGCCCCGCTCCCTGCAGAATTCCATGGCCGCCCTCCTGATGCGGGATGCGACCTCTACGGCGGCCAGTTCCGAGGCATTCACCAACGCCGCCAGCAGCCGTTCCTCCCCAAACTCTTCCCCCGCCGGGTTCATGGCCTCGCTGACGCCATCCGTGAACAGCAGCAGCGTGTCGCCGGGTTGGATCGCCACTGATCCGGCGGCGTAACCCGCATCCTCCAGGACCCCCAGCACCGTACCACCGGTTTCCAGGCGGATCACATCTCCGCCGCTACGCCGCAGGATCGGCGGCAGGTGACCGGCGTTGACGTAATCCAGACGCCGGCATGGGCCGTGGTAAACGCCATAGAAGAGGGTCACGAACCGGCTGCTCTCCGTGACCTTACACAGGGAACGATTGAGGCGAGCCATCAGTTCCGGCAGCCGATCCGACCACTCCGCCGCCAGCGCCTGCAGCCTGCCCTGAAGGCCGGCCATCAGCAGCGCAGCCGAAATTCCCTTGCCGGAGACATCCCCCAGCGCGATGCCCACGGTTTCGGCCGCCAGGGGGAGGAAGTCGTAGTAGTCCCCGCCCACACTTTCAACCGGCTCACAGGTACCGGCCAGATCCAGCGTCGCCAGCCGCGGCAGCCGCTGGGGCAACAGCCGCGCCTGGGTTTGCTCCGCCGACTGGAACTCACGCCGGAATGCTGCGGTCTGACGGAAGGACTCCCGGACCCTGTCCAGAGCCAGGTTGAGTCGGGAACGGGTAATCGGTTTCAGCAGATAGTCCAGGGCGTGGGTCTCGAACGCCTTCAGCGCATACTGGTCGAAAGCGGTGCAGTAAATGAACCAGGGTCGAGGGGGTGGAGCCGACGCCGCCACCTCGAGACCGGACCGGCCCGGCATCTCAATATCCAGAAACACCAGATCCGGTCGCAGGCCGGCGATCTCGGCCAGGGCCTCATCGCCGTCGCGAGCTTCGCCTACGATCTCCACGTCCTCGCAGCCCGCCAGCAGGTCCCGCATCCGCAGCCGCGCATACTCCTCATCGTCCACCAGCAGGGTCCGAATCCGCAGAGCGCCCTCCATCACCCGACCCTCCCCGGTGCGCTTGCGGCAGGGGTTGCCGGAAGCTGGATCAGGGCCACCGTCATTCTGGACGCCTCATCCCGGCTCACCTCCAGCGATGCCGATTCTCCAAAGTAACCCGCCAACCGGCGGCGTACGTTCTTCAGTCCATAGCCCGCCCCCTTGCGGCGGCCGCCGCAGTCAGGGTCAATCCCTGGGCCGTTGTCCGCCACCGCCAGGGACAGCCGGTCGCCTGCCAGGGTGGCCGAGATCTTGATGGTTCCACCGGAACGGACGGCGGAAACTCCGTGCTTGATGGCGTTCTCCACCAGCGTCTGGAGGATCATGGCCGGAATCAGGCACTGTTCGGCGGCAGGATCCGCCACACATTCGACCTGCAGCCGATCCCCGAAGCGAGCCTTCTCCACCGACAGATAGGCCCTTACAAACCCCAGTTCATCCTCCAGCCTGACCCACTCCTGTTCGGAACGGCTCAGGGTGTAACGGAACACCTCGGCCAGCTCCTCCACCACCGCCTCCGCCCGATCCGGATCCCGATGGGTCAGGCTGGCGATGACATTCAGAGCATTGAACAGAAAATGGGGATTGATCTGGGCCCTCAATGCCTTCAGCTCCGAACGGGACGCCTCCAGCACAAGCCGCTGTTCCCGCTTCTCCTGTTCCTGCTTGCGAACCTGGAGCCGGATGTTCTGCAACATGTAGCCAAACACCTCGGCCATGGCGGACAGCAGGGTCAGATCGCCTGCAAACCACGGCGTCTGCTGCGGCCTCGGGCCCAGGAGGATCCATCCACCCTCGTGGCCATGGGCCGGAATGGCCACCCGGTTGGTCACCGGGAAGCCGACCCGCCCGTCGCCCGATCCGTCTCCCAACCGCACCGCCACCGGAGCCTGGAAGATCTGCGCCAGACGCTCCTGTGCCGCGGCTGCCAGGTCGGCCTCGGAGGTGGCGGTACCCAGGCCCTCAAAGAAGAATTTGGCGGCTTCCGTGGGACTGTAGACCCGGCCCAGCCAGTGGCGGTCAAACCACCCGCTGAGAGACTGGTAAGCCCAGGGCAGTGCCAGCACCACCGGCAGCAGCGTCAGCGAATACACCCAGGGAAGCTGCCAGTTTTCCAGCTCCACGCGGCTGATGAGCAGCGGCGCCAGGCCGAAGTAGGCGAGCAATACGGTCAGAGTCAGAAAGAAGAAAGTGGACCGCTTCACGAAGACGTCGAAAAACTCGAAGCGGTTCTCATAGTAGGAGTTGACGAACAGGAAGATCAGAGGCATCGCCCGCGACACCACGCTGAGGAAAGCGCCGAAGCCGCCCGGGCCTTCAAAGTCAAGGAAAAATACGATCCCGATCATCAGCGCCATGCTCACCAGCAGGGTGATGTTCAGTCGCCTCTGCTCCCGGCTCCTTCGCTCCCGGCCGCGCCGCAGCGGGCTCCGGGACAACATGTAGGCGCTGAACCCACCGGTGAACACGAACAGCGCCGCCATGGCCAGCACCAGCACAACCACCTGGTCCGGCGATGCCACCCGCTGGAAGCGCAGGACGAACGACAGCACGTAGGCCGACAGGGTGAATCCAAGCAGATAAACCACGATCGTCACCCTCTTCCAGCCAGGGCGTGGTCCAGAGTCCTCCGTGGCCTCCAGGTAGAAGAGGTGAATGATCAGCGGGGGATACAGGAACCCCAGCGCCACCAGGGCGAAGCGGAACTGATCGCTCTGATAGAACTCGGCAAGGATGTTCAGAACGAACCAGACCGTGGACAGCCCCAGCATGACGCCGTTGACCAGGTGGAGCGGTTGCCGGCGGCGCTGCGGCGGTTCTCTCCACCAAAGATAGAAGAGTCCGGAAAAGCAGACTGCACCGAAAGTGAAAACCGCCAGCGATCCCAACAGCAGCGCCGACAGCGCCAACAACACCGCCCACGCGGTCAGAAATGAAGAACGCTTTGCAGGCTCGGCCCTGGTCTGCATCCTGAATCCAGCATAGTGCGGTTGGACAGCGGCCGCGAACGCTCAACCCATGAACGGCTGCCCCGGGCAGCCGGCGGCACGGCCCGCCGGGTGAACGGAGCCTCGTCCTCTCTCCTCAGTCCCACCTCCAAAGGCGAAAAAGCCTACGCATCGTGTCTGGGCGGATGTCGGAAACTCCCACACGGGTGATGAACCCTTCAACACTTCATACTCGCCGCCGAACCCGCCGGTTATCCAGGTTTATCGCCGTAAGTCATTTTTTGTGAAAAGGCTATGGTTGCACATGGAAGCCGTTTTCTATCTGGCAAGGGATTTGCCTTTGAGGGGGGTATGGGCAGCGTGGAAAGCGAGCCAACCTGGGGCCTGGTCCGGGGACTGACGCTGTACTGCGGCCTCTTCGAGCAGCTCGAGCGGCGGATCGCGCGGCGTCACCGGCTCCGCATCAGCGACCTCCGCTGCCTGCACGAGTTCCGGTGGGATGAAGAGATCCCGGTACGGACTCTGGCGCAGAGATTGGGGTTGAGCCGGAGCCGGGTCTCTCGAATCCTCGACCGCCTCGAAGAGCACCGGCTGGTCAAGCGGGCCATCGATCCCGTGGACCGGCGGGGGATCAACGTCCATGCCACGGCCAAGGGACGGCGTTTGCTGGAGGAGTTCTACGCCGCCCTGAAGCCGGAACCGGACGCCAGCGCCGAACCCTTGCCCGCGGCTGACGTCGCCTGTGCCAACCGGGTGGTCTTCGAGCTGTGCCGCGAACTCTCCGAGCGGTTGTGCAACGACGGGCCGGAAAGCGTGGCGATTCCGGCGGAGGTTGAAAGTGACTGAGGTGTTCAGACTGAGCCCTTCCGGTCTGCGGGAGCTGCTGGTCCGTCTGGCGGAGTCCTTTCAAGTGCTTGTTTCGTCCGGAGCCGTCGGCCGGCAATGCTTCGTGCCCTTCACGGAGGCGTCCAGCAAGGCCGACCCTGGCGGCGCCCGCACCGTCGAACCGCTCAAGGTCTTCTTCTTCCCGGCCAGGCAGATCGTCGCCGTGGGCTTCAGCTTCGATGCGATCCCCCCCAAGCCGAAGCCCCTCTGCCTGGTCGGCGTCAAAGCCTGCGACCTGCGCGCCCTCCGCATCCTCGACCAGGTGTTCATCGAGTCGGGAGGACGGGTTGATCCCTTCTATCGCCGCGATCGCGCCGAGACGCTGATCATTTCCGCCGACTGCAGCACGTTTCTGGAAACCTGCTTCTGTCCGGTCTTCGACGTTACCCCTTGGCCGGAAGATGGTTTTGACCTCAACCTGACCTCGTTGCCGGGGCGCTGGCTGGTGCAGACCGGCAGCGACCGGGGACGCAAACTGGCGGCCGGTCACCGCGACCTCTTCGAAACCGCGTCGGGCGAGGACCTGGACGCTCGAGATTCGCGGCGCAGCTCCCTGTTGCGCGACCTCCGGGACCGGGTTCTGCGCCAGCGGATCCCCCACCAGTCCGAGTTCGAAGGCGCCTTCGCCGACTCCGCCGCCGAGTCTCTGTGGGAAGAAGAATCGCGCAACTGCGTTGAATGCGGCGCCTGCAATACCATCTGTCCCACCTGCCACTGCTTCCTGCTTTCCGAACATCGCTCCAACGACACGTTCACCCGCTATCGCACCTGGGACGCCTGTTTGCTCAAGGACTTCGCCCGCGTCGCCGGCGGCGGGAACCCCCGGCCCCGGCTTTGGATGAGACTTCGCAACCGATATCTCAAGAAGTTCGAGTTCTTCCCGAAAGTCGCCGGGATCAACGCCTGCTCAGGCTGCGGACGCTGTATCGAAGCCTGTCCCGGCGGCATCGACATCCGACGCATCATCCGCAGGGTGGCCCATGAGCCTGGAGCTGAATCCGTATCGGCCGGTTGAAACCAGAATCCTTCAGGTCATCGACGAGACCCCTACGATCCGGACCTTTCGGCTTCGGCCCGAAGAGCCCATGGCGTTTCGTCCGGGTCAGTTCATCGAGATGAGCCTGCCGGGAGTCGGCGAGGCCCCTTTTACACCTTCCTCTCACTGGCAGCGCCAGGATTCGCTGGAGGTGACCGTGATGCGGGTGGGCCGCGTCACCCAGGGTTTGCATCGCCTGCAGGCAGGTGACGTGGTGGGGTTGAGGGGACCGTTCGGTCGCGGCTATCCCCTGGACGAATTCCGGGGTCGTCAAGTGGTGGTCGTGGGAGGCGGGTGCGGCTTCGCCCCGCTGCGCAGCCTCATGTACGCCCTGTTTGACCTGGCTCCCGAGCTGGAGAAGCTGATTTTTCGCGGCGGGTGCCGCTCCCCCTCGGAGCTGCTTTACCGGAGCGAGATCGAGCGATGGTCGCAACGACCGGATCTTGATCTGCGCCTCACCGTGGATCACGGAGACGAGACCTGGAGCGGACCGGTGGGCGTGGTCACCACCATCCTCAACGACCTGGATGTTGACCTGGAACGGGCGGTGGCTGTGGTCTGCGGACCGCCCATCATGATGAAACACACCACCAGAAAGCTGCTGGGCCTGGGGTTCAAGGAGGAGAGGGTCTGGTTGTCGATGGAAAAGAACATGTCCTGCGGTTTTGGCAAATGCGGGCACTGCCGGCTCGGCCATTACTACTGCTGCGTCGATGGACCCGTCTTCCGTTACAGCGAGATTCGAGACTTCGACGGTCTCTGGGATTGAGAAAGGAGTCCCATGGCCGAAGGCCAAGTCCAGACCGATCCGATCCGCTTTCCCACCTGCGCCGCCGTGATGCTGCAGGGGCCCGAACCGTCGCCCACACCGGCGCCACCGTTGCTGCTCATCGATCTCGACGTTTGCCTGGCGGCGGGTTGTGAGCCGTGTGCGGCGACCTGCAGTTATCCGGCTCATCCGCGAAACAACGGCGTGCTGGCCCTGCGGGAACTTGCCGGCTATGCAGTGGTATGCCGGCGCTGCGAGCATCCGCACTGCGTCGACGCCTGTCCCACACAGGCGCTGGAGCAACGGCCCGAGCTGGGGAACATGCTGGCACGCCATCACCTGCGATGCGTGGGCTGCCGCTCCTGCTCTCACGCCTGCCCTTATGGAACGATCTTGCCCGAGCTGCTCCCCTACCTGACCCAAAACTGCGATTTCTGTTCCGGCCGCACCTCCGACACCAACCCTCCGCTCTGTGTCCAGACCTGTCCCCGCAGCGCGTTGAGCCTGTGGACGGAAGGCCCGGAGCTGCCGGAGCATACCTTCCCCGTCGGCCGGCTGCTGGTGCACTCCACCCACTGGAGGAGGGAATCGGCATGATCTACCCGGCCTACCTCGTTCTGTTCGGCATCATCCTGACCGGGCTGCTGGGACTGGCAGCCGGCTGGTTCGACCGGAAGGTTACGGCTCGAGTCCATTACCGGGTGGGTCCTCCACCGCTGCAGCCGCTGTGGGATCTGATCAAACTCACCGGCAAGGAAACTCTCGTCCCCGAGGGAGCCCATCGCGTCCTCTTTCTCGGAGTTCCCGGAGTGGCCTTCGCGGCCGCCGCGCTGGGCTCGACCATCCTTTGGGTGACGGCACTGGGGACCGAATCCGGTTTTATGGGTGACTGGATCGTAGTCCTGTACCTTCTGCTGATTCCGCCTCTGGCGGGGATCCTGGGTGGTTTCGCCTCCCGCAACCCGCTGGCCAGCCTTGGCGCATCGCGGGAGATGCAGCTTCTGCTGGGCTACGAACTGCCCTTCGTGCTGGCGGCGATGGTCCCGGTCATCAAGACGGGTGGCCAGTTCCGTCTGGAAACCATCATCTCCTGGCAGCAGACCGCCGGGAGCTTCGCCTGGGCACCTTCGGGTCTCCTGGCGCTGATGGCGGCCCTGCTGTGCGTCCAGGCCAAGCTGACGCTGGTCCCCTTCGATCAGCCGGAGGCTGAGACCGAGCTGGCAGGCGGTTCCCTGATTGAGTATTCCGGCACGGCACTGGCCCTGTTCCGGGTAACCCGGCACATGCTGCTGTTTGCGCTGCCGTTCCTGCTGGTGATCCTCTTCCTGGGAGGGCTGGGCACCACTCCCGCGGAATGGGCTGCGGCCGTCCTCAAATACGTCGTCCTGCTGGCAGTCATCACGGTCTTGAGAAACACGAATCCCCGCGTTCGCACGGACCAGGCGCTGCGCTTCTTCTGGGGTCCCGCCACGGTGGCGGCGTTGGCGGCGGTGGGCCTGGCGGCGGCGGGCTATTGAGGTGAAGTCATGGGTATCCAGTTGAAAGCCCTGCTGAAATCACCGTGGCTGTTCCACCTCTCCACAGGAAGCTGCAACAACTGTGACATCGAGGTTCTGGACTGTCTGACCCCGCGGTTCGACGTGGAACGCTTCGGCATGCTCCTGACGGGCAGCATCAAACACGCCGACGTCCTGGTGGTGACAGGATCCTGCAACCGCCAGTCCGCCCGGCGTTTGAAACGCCTTTACGAGATGGCACCCAAGCCCTGCCTGGTGGTGGCGGTGGGGGAGTGTGCCCTGTCCCGGGGCATGTTCGTCAACAGCTACAACTGTCCGGTCCCCGTCGACCACATCGTCCCTGTCGACGTCTACATCCCCGGCTGCCCTCCGAAACCGGAGGCCCTCATTGCAGGGATCGTCAAGCTCATCCAGCGACTCCAGAAATCCCGCCCGAGTTTGGAGCCCGCACCGTCCCCGTCGGAGGTGGCGCCATGACTCCCGCCCGGTTGGCCGCCCATCTGGCAGCGCGGTTTGGTTCCGCCGTCGGGCAGGTCCAGACGCCCTCGGCTCGCCGCCTCTACCTCTCGGTAAGCGCCGAAGGGCTGCGTGACGTGGCACAGTGCCTGCACCGGGAGCTGGGTTGCCGGTTTGCCACCGCGTCCGCGGTGGAGGTGCCGCACGGTTTCGAAATCCTTTACCACTTTGTTCTCGATCCTGCCGATCTGGTGGTCAGCCTGCGCCTCCTGACGGACGGGTCGGCGCCTTCCGCACCGTCGCTGACGCCGGTTCTGGCGGCCGCCGGCTTCATCGAGCGCGAGATCCATGAGCTGTTCGGCATCGATTTCCCGGGTCATCCCGACCTGCGCCGCCTGCTGCTGCCGGACGAGTGGCCGGCAGGTGTCCATCCGCTGCGCCGCCAGTATTCGGAGTGGGATCCCAGCGCCATCCGTGACGGAGAGATGAAATGACAACCCCGACCGCGCCGCCGACCACGATCCCGATCGGTCCCTACCATCCCCTGCAGGAAGAACCGGTGTTCTTCACACTCTCGGTGGAGGGAGAGCATGTGCTGGATCTGGACATCCGGCTGGGTTACAACCACCGGGGGATCGAAAAGCTCTCCGAGGAACGCAGCTTCGACCAGGGGCTCTTTCTGGTGGAACGGATCTGCGGCATCTGTTCCACCAGCCACCCCTACGCGTATGCCCGCGCCCTGGAGGACGTCGCCGGTTGCGAGATTCCGGAGCGGGCTGAATTCATCCGCACCATCGTGGCGGAAGCGGAACGCATCCACTCCCATCTCCTCTGGCTGGGACTGGCCGGCCATTTCCTTGGTTACGACACCGTCTACATGTGGGTGTGGAAGCTGCGTGAGGAGGTTCTGGACGCCCTCGAGCTGCTGACCGGCAACCGCCAGAACTACGCCATGTTCCGAGCCGGCGGCGTTCGCCGGGACCTCCGCGAGCAGGACCTCCCGGTGGTTCTCAAGAAGCTCGACTCCATCGTCCCCACCCTGCAAATGCTGAGAGCTGCCGTGCTCGACGACCCCGTCCTGCAGGCCCGGCTCAAAGGGATCGGCGTCCTGTCCCGGGAAGCGGCCCTGGATTATGCCGCCGTGGGTCCCACCGCGCGGGCTTCCGGCCTCCCCCGAGATCTTCGAAGGGACTGTCCCTATGGCGCCTACTCGCGGGTGCAGTGGCAGGTCGTGACGTGCGAGGAAGGGGACGTGTTCGCCAAACTGGTGGTCCGCGTGCAGGAACTGTTCGAGTCGGTCGGGATTCTGCGCCAGTGCCTGGAGCGGATCCCGCCGGGTCCGATCGACGCCGGGTTGCCCGAGATTCCGCCCGGTGAGGGGATCGGGCACGTGGAGGCACCACGGGGAGAGACCTTCCATTACGTCCGGACCGACGGCACCAACCGTCCGGTCAGGCACAAGGTCCGTGCCCCGACGTACGTCAATCTGCCCACCTTCAAGACCACCATCCGCGGCGCCGAGCTGGCGGACGCCACCATCATTCTGGCGGCCATCGATCCCTGCTACTGCTGCACGGAGCGCCTGGTCGTCGCCGACCCTCGGGGACGCCGGTTGATGCGGGGATCGGATCTGATCCGTCTGTCCCGGGAGAAAACCGCCCGGCTCAGAAAGGAGGCGGGGCTGTGATCAGTCAAGCACTGTTCCGCTTCGACTCGCTCTCCGGTTTCGTCGGCCTCTTCGCCGCCTTCTTCTTCGTGCTGATCGGGATTTACTCGCTGGACCACCTGCGGAAGCGCTCCGGCCGAGCCGGGTTCTGGGCCGGCATGATCCTGACGCTGGCGATGGCCGAGGTGTCGATTTTCGCCGACAACCTCCTTGTGTTCCTGGTGGCATGGGGCATCCTCGGGCTCCTCCTTTACCTCCTGGTTTCGCTGGGAGGCGGCGAGCGCGCCGCCCTGACCGCCAAGAAGGCGTTCGTGGTGGTGGGGGCCTCCGACGTCCTGATGCTGCTGGGTTTCGGGCTGCTCTGGAGGCTGACGGGCGGCTCCCCGGTGACCGAACTGGCCTTCTCGAATCTCAGAATCGGTCTGGCGGATGACTGGTCAGCCGTCATCGCGTTTCTGGGCCTTCTGTCGGGTGCCCTGGCGAAGGCGGGCGCGTTTCCGTTCCATTCCTGGGTCCCCGATACCGCCGAGGATGCCGAGGTGCCGGTGACCGCCTATTTGCCGGCGTCTTTGGACAAACTGCTGGGAATCTATCTGCTGGCCCGCCTGGTGACGGAGGTCTTCGTGTTGACCCCCCTCCTGCACACGCTGCTGATGGGGCTGGGGGCGTTCACCATCCTGGCGGCGGTCATGATGGCGCTGATCCAGCATGACCTGAAACGGCTGCTGGGCTATCACGCCGTAAGCCAGGTCGGTTACATGGTGCTGGGCTTGGGGACCGGCCATCCGGTCGGGATTGCGGGCGGTCTGTTCCACATGCTGAACCACGCCATCTACAAGTCCGGCCTGTTCCTGTGCGCCGGCAACGCCGAACGGAGTTCCGGAACCGGCGATCTGAGCCGGCTGGGAGGCCTGGCCGCGAGGTTGCCGTGGACATTCGCCTCTTTTCTGGTCGCGTCGCTGGCGATCTCGGGGATCCCGCCCCTGAACGGATTCGCCTCCAAGTGGCTGGTCTACCAGGGCATCATTCAGAGCGGGGACAGGTTATGGTTTCTCTGGCTGGCGGCGGCCATGTTCGGCACCGCCCTGACCCTGGCAAGTTTCGCCAAGCTGCTGCATGCCGTCTTCCTCACCTCCCCGGTACTGCAGCCGTCTGCGGACGGTGAGGCGCCCACGCCGGAGTCCGTCGCGGGGGACAGGTCAGGTCCTGGTTTCCTCTCGGAGTTGCCGCCGGTGGTGCTGGCCGCCTGCTGTGTCGTGTTCGGAATCCTTGCTGTGCCCGTGCCCCTGGGGCTCTGGATCCTGCCGGCGGTGGGAACCGGCGTCGAGATTCCCGGATTGTGGGACGCTCCGGCAGCGACCCTCCTGCTGACCCTTGCCCTGGCGGTGGGCATCGTTCCCGCCCTGTGGTCATGGCGGGGAAAGATCAGGACGGTGGAGCCGTTTATCGGCGGCGAAAAGTTGGAGCTTTACCCGGCAATGCGCGTCTCAGGCGTCCACTTCTACCAGACGGTGGAACGGATGCCGATCCTGAGGTGGATCTACCCGCCCGCCCGTGCCAGGCGGCTCGACCCTTACGAGGCGGGCAAGACAGCGGTGCTTTGGCTCAGTGGTCAGCTTGGGGGCGCCCACAATGGACTGCTTCCCCGCTACGTGACCTGGTGTCTGGCCGGGCTGCTGCTGCTCATTCTGATACTGGAAGGATGAACTGATGCCGATTCTGGACATCCTCCTGATCCTGATGCTGGTGGGGGCGGTGATCGCGCTGGAGGTACGGGATCTGCTTTCCTCAGTGGTAGCGGTAGGGGCGATGGGTTTGCTGCTCTCGGTGGCATTCCTCCTCCTGCACGCCCCGGACGTGGCCATCACCCAACTGGCGGTGGAAATCATCTCGGTCATTCTGCTGATCCGCGCCACCCTCCGGGAGCGCCTGCCGTCCTCCCCGACCGGCAGCCGGTTGGCTGGGGCGGTGGCGGCAGTGCTGTTCATCGCAGGATTCCTGCACGTCAGCGCCCAGGCTTTCGCTCTGCTTCCCGCCTTCGGACACCCCCTGTTGCGGGTAGCCGACAGTTACCTCGAACAGGGACTCTCCGACACCGGTGCGGCGAACCTGGTGGCGGCTGTGATCCTTGACTACCGTGCTTATGACACGCTGGGCGAAGCCACCGTCCTGTTCTGTGCGGTGGTCGGCGTCTTGGCGGTGCTGAGACGCCCGGCTCGACGCGAAACGCCGGGAGGGAGGGGATGACGATGAACCAGACCCAGTCCTCCGGGATGACCCTGATCGTCAAGACCGTGACCCGGCTGACGGTCGGTTTGATTCTCCTCTACGGCGTCTATATTGTGCTGCATGGCCACCTGACACCCGGCGGGGGGTTCGTGGGCGGGGTGGTGATCGCCCTGTCTTTCGTCCACCTGGTGCTGGCCTTCGGGCGGGATGAGGCGCTGGCGTCGATCCCCACCCGGCTGGTGACCACCCTGGAAAGCCTGGGCGCCCTGTTGTTCGTGCTGATCGCCTTTGCCGGTTTCGCAGGTGGGGCTTTCTTCCTGAACATCCTGCCCAAGGGAACCCCCTTCAACCTGTTGAGCGCCGGAACCATCCCGCTTTCGAATCTGGCCATCTGCCTCAAGGTGGGAGCGGGTCTGTTCGCCATCTTCCTCGCCCTGGTGGCCTTCCGCTTCGATTGGGAGTCCGGAGGGACAGCGGGCGAGCCCCGGCTGGAGAGTCCGGATCAGTTCCCGGGGCCGACGGACCAATCCGGACAGGCCCCCACCGGCGACGGGAGGGAACCATGAAGGAATTCGTGCTGTGCCTCCTGCTGTTCTGCATCGGTGTTTACGGGGTGGTGGCCAAGCGCAACCTGATCAAGGTCATCGTCGGCCTGATCATCGCCGAATCGGCCGTGAACCTGTTCTTTGTGCTGGTGGCATACCGCCTGGGCGGATTTGCACCCGTGCTGGCCCCGGGCGGCGGTCCGCGCCTGATGGTCGACCCGTTGCCGCATGCCCTGGTCCTGACCGCCATCGTCATCGGGCTGGCCACCACGGCGCTGCTCATCGCCTTGGCTATGCGGCTCTACCAACGCTACGGGACGTTCGACATCGAGAGGATCCGGGAACTGAAGGGATAAAGCGCATGGATGCATTGGTTCCCCTGTCGGTCGCCATACCGCTCCTGGCGGCGTTTCTGGCCGCCCTGCTCGGTCGCAGATCGGAACACGTTCCCGCCTGGTTCGGGTTGGCTGGTACCGCGGCCGCCTTCGCCGCTTCCGCCCTTGGTCTTTACCTGGTCGTGCAGTCGGGGCCGCGGGTTTACGCCGTGGGAGCATGGCCTCCCCCTTACGGTATCTCCATGGTGCTGGACGGACTGAGCGCCTTCATGCTGTTGACCGTCAACCTGGTGGCCCTGGTGACCGTGCTTTACGCCATGGATTACATCCGGCGTTACTCCGGTGCCTGGCAGTTTTACACCCTGTTCCTGCTGATGCTGGCGGGCATGAACGGGGTGACCGTCAGCGGCGACCTTTTTAACCTTTTCGTGAACCTGGAGCTGGCGGCGGTGGCCAGCTATGCCCTGGTCGCCTTCGGCACCGAGAAGCACGAGCTGGAAGCGGCCTTCAAGTACAGCGTGATGGGCTCGGTGGGCTCACTGTTCCTTCTGCTGGCGATCATCTGGCTGTATTCGGCCACTTCCACCCTCAATCTTGCGGACATGGCTGAGCGACTCGCCGGGATGGGGGAGTCGGACCTGCAGCTGGTCATCGCCGCCCTGTTTCTGGTGGGTTTCGGCCTGAAGGCGGCGCTGGTGCCGTTCCACGCCTGGTTGCCTGACGCCCACCCTTCCGCCCCGGCCCCGATCTCGGCCATGCTGTCTGGAGTCCTGATCAAGGCCCTGGGCATCTACGCCTTGTGCCGCATCCTGTTCGGGGTCCTGGGGTTCACCCCCCAGCTTTCGGCGGTCCTGGTCACGCTGGGGGTGGTATCGATGCTGGTGGGGGTCATTCTGGCGGTCGGGCAATGGGACCTGAAGCGGTTGCTGGCCTACCACTCCATCAGCCAGGTGGGGTACATCATCCTGGGGGTGGGCTTGGGCACGCCTCTGGGCCTGGCGGCCGGGCTGTTTCACCTTTTCAACCACTCGATATTCAAGTCGCTGCTGTTCCTGGACTCCGGTGCCCTGGAGTACGCCACGGGCACCCGGGACCTGCGCAGGATGGGTGGTCTCGGAACCCGTATGCCGACGACCCGCTCCACCACCCTGATCGCTTCCCTCTCGATCTCGGGGATTCCCCCCTTCTCCGGGTTCTGGAGCAAGTTGCTGGTGATTCTCGCAGCGGTGGAGGCGGGCTGGTACTGGGCGGCCTTCTGGGCGGTGCTGGCCTCCTTTCTGACCCTGGCTTCTTTTACCAAGGTGATGAAGTACGCCTTCTTCGGGGTACTGCCTGACCGTTACCGGGAAGTTCGGGAGGCTCCCCCCTGGATGCGGGTGTCCCTGATCCTGCTGGCGATCGGCTGCGTCGGCGGGGGGTTGCTGTTGCTGCCCGAGGTCCGCGGCGTCACTCTGGACCCGGCTGCGAAGGTGTTGTCCGCGGGCACCGACTCCGCCCGTGAATTGCTGGCGAGGTACCGCCCATGAGCAGTCGCCTGGTCTTCTTCCCCACGGCTTACCTGGTTTGGCTGATCCTGAGCTGGCCTCCCGACGTGGCTCACCTGCTCACAGGTCTGGGCGTCGCGGGTCTGGTGACCGGCCTGGCCGGTCATCTCTTCGTGGGACGGCTCACCCTGCTGTGGCAGCCTCACCGCTGGATCCACTTCTTCCTGGTGTACCTGCCACGGTTTCTCTGGGAAGTCGTCAAGGCCAACTTTGACGTGGCCTACCGCGTGGTGTCCCCACGGATGCCGATCCGCCCGGGGATCATCACCGTTCGGACCGGGCTGATTTCGGACATCGGGCTGACCTTCCTGGCGAATTCGATCACCCTCACCCCCGGCACCATGACGGTGGACATCGACCGTGAGCGGGGACTGCTCTACATCCACTGGATCGCCGTCCGGACCAGCGACGTGGAGGAAGCCACCCGGCTGATTGCGGCGCGCTTTGAACGGCAGTTGAGGGTGATTTGGGAAGAGGAGCCGGAGAGATGAGCAAAGGTTGGTTGCGCTGGTTTGCGGGTGTTGTGGCGGTGCTCGGGCTGGCCGGCCTGGCGGCGATGTACCCGCTCCACCTGGAAGGCTATGAGTCGCTGCCCTGGATTCACCTGGTCGCCCGTGCCCTCAATCTGCTGATGCTGGCGGCCCTGCTCTGCCTGACTCGGGTGCTGCTGGGGCCTACCGCCGCCGACCGGATCATCGCCATCGACATTCTGGGGATCCTGGTGGTGGGGTTGTGCGCTTTGCTCAGCCTGGCGACCGGACGTTCCTGGTATCTGGACATCGGCATTGTGTGGGCTCTGCAAAGCTTCATCGGGTCGCTGGCGCTGGCCCGGAGGCTGGAAGGAAGGAGTTTCGATGACTGAAGCGGCTTTGGTCTTCATCGGACTGGGCCTCGCCTTCAACCTGTTCGGGTGTCTCGGTCTGGCGCGGCTGCCCGATGTCTACAACCGCCTCCAGGCAGCCACCAAGTGCGTCACGCTGGGTACCTGCAGCATCCTGTTCGGGGTCCTGCTGGCCTCCGGTTTCTCCGATACGGGGATCAAGAGTCTGCTGACCATCGTCTTCATCATGCTGACCGCCCCGGTGGCCGCCCACGCCATCGCCCGCGGCTGCCGCCGCGGAGGCGTCCCGCTGTGGTCTGGGAGCGTAGCCGACAGCTACCCGGTCCCACCGGGGTCCGCGCCGTCCGGCACCGGCAGCCAGCAGCACCCGACCCCCGGCAGGACTTCGCCCGGCGAACCTGAACCGGCCGTCGTCAGTCCTTCCAACCCGGAGCACCGCTCATGAAGTACCCGAAGTTGAGAGAAGTGGTGGAAGCCGTGCGGGCGGTGGTCACCGGCCCCTACACATCAGACTTTCCGGCTGCGCCGCACCTGCCGCCGCCCTCCTTCCGGGGCCGTCCGCGGTTCGATCCCGAACATTGCCTCGGCTGTCTGGCCTGCGAGCAGGTCTGTCCCGCCCAGGCGATCCGCCACGAGGACCGGATCGAAGACCATGGGCGCGCCGTCCGGATCATGAAACACAGCGCCGAACGTTGTATCTTCTGTGGCCAGTGCCAGGACGCCTGCATCGCCGACCACCGGGGGATACGGCTCACCACCGAATGGGAGCTGTCCTGCTTCGACCGCACCGCGACCGTGGCCGCGGTCGAGAAGGAACTGCAGAGATGTGAGGCTTGTGGAGAAACCATCACCACGGTGGATCACCTTCGCTGGCTGGCTCGGCGGCTGGGTGCCAGGAGCTATGCGAACCCCACCCTTTACCTCTCCCGACTCAGCGAGATAGGACGGGCTGAAACGCCTCCGGGTCTGCCGTCCTGGGACAGCGCCCGCTCGGATCGCTTCAAAATCCTGTGCGCCCGATGCCGGCGCAGGTTTACGCTGGCCTAGCTGCGGTCAGCCCCTGTTGCGCGGCCGGTGAGGATCCGCTGACGTCCTCGCGGCGACGCCCGCTGCGGCACACGGCTCGGTGCACTTGCCGGTTCGCGGCAGCGGTGATAAGAGAGACCCATGCATGCGGCGCCCTTCCTCAGCATTTTCGTGGCGGTTTGGACGCTGGCCTCAGCCGACGTGAAGCAGCCCGCCGGCCCACCCCCCGAAGGGGACCGCCCGGAGGCAATCCTGCGCCAGGCCTTTGCCGACCATCAGGCAGGGGAATTCTCCAAAGCCATCGAGGGTTACCGCCGGGTCCTCGAAGCCGGATTCCGACACCCGGACCTGCTGACCAACCTGGGTGCGGCGTGTGCGGCGGCGGGCGACAACCGGGCCGCGATCGGATACTACCAGGAGGCTCTCCAGCTCGATCCCAGACATACAGGTGCGCGCCTGAATCTCGGTCTGGCCTATTACAAGGCCGCGCAGGCCGTCCCGGCCATCGAACAGTTCTCGGAGGTGCTTCGGCTCGAACCCGGGCACAGCCAGGCGGCATTCCTGCTCGCTGACTCGTATTTCCGGCTGGGCCAGTATCCGAAAGTGATCGAGGTCCTCAACCCTTTTCGGGAAAAGGCTGAGACTGACCAGGGATTCGCTTACCTGCTGGGGACATCCCTGATCCGTACCGGGCGGGTCCCGGACGGCCAGCACTATGTCGACCTGATCCTTCGGCATGGCGACTCCGCCCCCGCCCATCTGCTGATGGCGACCGCTTACCGAACGGGAGGCGAAGTGGAAAAGGCCATCCAGGAGATTCGGAAGGCGTTGGCGCTGGACCCCACACTTCCGGGGGCGTATGCCCTCCTGGGGAAGCTCCTGATGGCCGTCGACGGCGTCGACCAGCTTGACCGCAACCCCCAGCTCCTGGGCGAGATCCACCTGGGGAGCGGCGGCGACGACGCCGCCGAGGCGTTCCACCGGGAACTTCAGCTGAGTCCCAACGACTTCGATTCCCACTTTTATTTGGGCTATCTCCTCAAGGAACGCGGGGCCTACGATGACGCCCGCTCCCATCTGGAGAAGGCGCTGCTGATCAGTCCGGAAGCCCATCATGTCACCTACCATCTGGCGCAGGTCTGGCTCCGCATGGGCGAACCGGGCAAAGCCAGAGAGCTGTTGCTCCCGGTGGTGAAAGCGACCCCGGACTTTGCCGAAGCGCACATGGTGTTGGCGACCGCCTGCTACCGACTCAACCTGAAGGAAGAAGGTGACTTCCACCGGGATCGGGTGATCGAGCTGACCGCTTCGGAGAAACCATGAGCCACCGGTTTGCGCTCTGGTTCGTGCTGTCTGGTGTGGCAACCCTGAACGGGCTCGGTTTCCCTGGACCCCTCTTGGGTGAAGCAGCCCGGGAAGGCCAGGCCTCCGCCGTCGAACGGCTGCGGTCAGAGATCGGGCAGCCCTCGGCCACCTGGGAAACCTTTGTGGCCCTGGCGTCCGCTCTGGAACAGACAGGAAACCAGGCGGAAGCCACCCGAACCCTCGAACAGGGGGTCCGGCGCTTCCCGGAGAACCTGACGCTCTGGACCCGCCTGGGACGTTCCCTGCTGCAGGAACACCGGCCTCCGGAAGCGGCCGATGTCTTTCGGTTTCTGGTTGGGGAATTTCGCCGTCGCGGCGACGCGGCCGGAGAGGGGTGGGCGTGGTACCAGCTGGGGCAGGCGGAGTACTCCCGGGGCCTTCCCATGGAGAGCCTGGCTGCCGCCCGCAAAGCCCTGGAACTGGCTGGACAGCAGGCGGATTTCTACCACCTGCAGGGGCTCGCTCTGTACCAGTTGCGCCAGGACAGCGATGCCGAGTCGGCCTTCCGCCAGGCGCTCAGCCTCGCTCCCCAGGATGTGCGCCTGCAGTTCAACCTCGCCCTGGTCCTGCTGCGTCGGCGGGACATGGCCGCCGCGGAGGAAATCCTGAGTCAGGTCACACGATCAGCACCCGACTTCGCGGAGGCGGCTTTCTATCTGGGTCGCATCTACAACAACCAGCACCGCAACCGGCAAGCCCTCGAGCTGTTCCAGCGAGCGGAACAGCTTAACCCCGCGCTGGACGGCCTTTACCTCCAGAAGGGCCTCGCCCTCAAAGCGCTGGGGCGGGACGGGGAAGCTGCGGAGTCATTGAGCCGCCACCTGCAGCAGCACCCCGACGATGTGTCCGCGCTGATCAGCCTCGGTGACTGTCATCTTCGGCAGGCGGACGCAGCGCAGGCGACCATTCCCCTGAAGCGTGCCGTCGAGTTGGAGCCGGATCGGGCGGCCGCCCGGTTCCTGCTGGGACGCGCTCTGCTGGAAACCGGCGATGAGGACGGCGCGGTCCGGAATCTCGAGGCCGCGGTGGCAGCCTCGCTGGACAGTGAGGAGCCGCACTTCCTGCTGGCGCGGATTTACCGTCGTCGCGGTGACCTGGAACAGGCGAACCGCCATCTGGAGCTGTACCGGCAGAAGAAGGGACTCTCCGAGTTCCGGGCAACCCAACAACCCTGACGCGAAGGTTCCGCCCCCTTCCCCGGGCCAGGTTATCGCCCAGTGGGCCGAACAGTGGGCTCTCCGCCCTCCACCACCAAGTAATGGCGGTTGGCTGTAACCCCCCGAAATTCCTGGACCAGACCGGAAGGCCACCGAATCCGGACCCGATCCACCACAGCGGCGCCTCCCAGACCGAAGTGCGCCCGGGGGTCGCTGGAGGAGTAGATCCCCACACTCCGTTTCACTTCCCAAGTCTGGATCAGCGTTCCCGCCTCAACCGTGATCCGCGTTCCCAAACCGTCCCGGTTGCTCTTTCGGCCCTGGGCCAGGAAGGTAACCCACCGGGTCTCCGGGGACAGGTCATTGCGCAGGAGCTGAGGCGAATCGTCCAGGTTGGCCCTGACAATGTCCCAATCCCCGTCGTTGTCCAGATCCCCGAAAGCCACTCCCCGTCCGACGGCCTCCTTGGCCAGGGCCGGACAGGGATCGACCGGACGGAAGGTTCCGTCCCGCTGATTCAGGTACAGCGAGGAAGGCTGCCGATAGCTTTCCGACCAGCCCGCCGTCAACAGAAACGGGTAGACGTGGCCGTTAGCATGAAAAAGATCCTTCCACCCGTCGTGGTCGAAGTCCGCAAAACGGGTCCCCCAGCTCACCCAAAGCCAGGCCGCCTGCAACAGATGGGCCTTGTGGGTCACGTCTTCAAACCAGAGGTCCCCGTGATTCAGATAGAGCGTGTTGTAGTCGTTGGCGAAATGGGTCATGAAGACGTCGAGGCGGCCGTCGTTGTTGAAATCGGCGCTGTCCAGGCCCATGCTGGCCTGGAAGCTCCCCTCGCCGCTGGTGGCCAGACCGCTCACCAGTCCGAAATCCTCAAAGGTTCCGTCACCCCGGTTGATATACACGTTGTTGGGAGTTGAGTCGTTGCCCACCAGCAGGTCCACGTCGCCGTCGTCGTCCAGGTCGGTCCACAGTGCACTGAGCGAATAGAAGTAGTTGCCCTGGTCCAGTCCCGCGGCTGCCGTAACATCGCGGAAGGTGCCGTCTCCTTCGTTGCGGTAAAGCGTATTGCGCCCCGCCGGCAGACCCATCGGCCCGCACAGGGCGGGGGTGCCCCGGTACTGGCAAAAGGGCCTGGACCCTGGTTCGATGAGCCGATTCAGGTCCATGTCCACGTAACCACACACATAGAGGTCCAGATCGCCGTCGCCGTCGTAGTCGCCGAAGGCTGCGGATGAACTCCAGCCGGGCCCCACGGCCCCGGACTCCCGGGTACGATCGGTGAAGGTCCCGTCTCCATTGTTGCGGTAGAGGATGTTGTCTCCGAACTGCGTGATGTACAGGTCCACGTGGCCGTCGTTGTCATAATCTCCGGCGGCGACGCCCATTCCCCAGCCCGGGGTGAGGATCCCTGCCCGGTCACTCACATCCTCGAAACGGCCGTTGCCCAGATTGCGGTACAGCGAACTGTGGGGGTTGCGGTCTTGGCGGGCGCGCTCGACCGTGGATCCCTGCACCAGGAAGAGGTCCAGCAACCCGTCCCCGTCATAGTCGAAAAGCGCGGCTCCGCCGCCCTTGGCCTCGAAAAGGTACCGCTTCTCACCAGGCGGGCCGCTCAGATGCATGAACCGCACGCCGGATTCGGCCGTGATATCCGTCCAAGGTGGAGGACCCCCTCCAGGATTGCCGGTGGCACCGGCCCCAAAAGCGGCCAGCGCACAACAGACTGCGCAGCAGGCGGACAGGGCAAGCACCTGCCCGGCCGTCAGCGGTGGGTGGGAACACTCCAGCACGCCGGGCAGTATAGCGACTGTCGGGATCCCGGTCACTCGTGCCGGGGGGAAGCAGGACCGGCGCTGATCCTGGCACTCTCCGCCGTCCGGCTGACTCTTTGGACGCGGTGGTCGGCCTGAGGCCCCTGTGCTACCATCCAGCAGAATGCGGCACCGGTTGCTTGCCCTGGCCCTCGGCCTGGCGCTCGCCTGCACCCCATCCAGCCGCCTGGTTCGAGGACAAGCCGTGGAGAAAGACCTCCGGGAGGTGTTGCTGGAGGCGTTTTCGGCCCATCAGGCCGGCCGCCTGGAGCAGGCAGTGCGGGGGTATGAGACATTTCTCGCCTCCCATCCCGAAGTTGCCGACGTCCACTCCAACCTGGGAGCCGCCTATGCCCAGCTTGGACGACTGTCGGACGCCATCGACGCCTACCGCAAGGCGCTTTCCCTGGGCAACGCCAGTCGGCCCGAACAGACGCGCTTCAACCTCGCCCTGGCTCTGTACAAGACGGCCCAGATCCCGGCGGCAATGATCGAGCTGCGCCAGGTTCTGAGCCAGCAGCCCGACCACCTCAATGCGGCGCTGGTGCTGGCGGACTGTGCACTCCAGCAGGAAAACTACACCGAAGTGATCCAGGTGCTGTCGCCGTTTGCAGAGGCTCACGGCGATCAGAAGGGACTCGCTTACCTGTTGGGTACGGCGCTGATCCGGAGCGGCGAGGTGGATCAGGGCCAGCTCCTGATCGACCGCATACTCCGCGACGGGGACTCCGCCGAAGCACATCTCCTCATGGGGACGGCCCATATGATGGTTCGGGATGTCACCGGTGCAGTTCGTGAGTTCGAGAAAGCATTGACCCTGAACCCCCGCCTGCCGGGTGCCAATGCCTACATGGCCCGTGCCCTTCGTGAGATGGGCCGGGTCGACGAGGCTTTGCCGTATTCGCAGCGGGAACTGGAGATCAATCCGCTCGATTATGAGTCCCACCTGTACGTAGGGGTGTACCTGTACAAACGGGAACAGGATTACGAGAAGGCGCTCCGTCACTTGCGGCGCTGTCTGGAGATCCGGCCGGGAGCGGTGGAAGCCCGCTTTCAGATCGCGCTGGTCCAGATTCTGCAGGGTCAGGTCCCGGAGGCGCTGGCCGCCGTCGAGCAGATTGTGCGGGAGGCCCCCACCTTCCTGGAAGCCCATGTAACCCTGACCAGCCTGTACTATCGCCTGCAGCGACGCGAAGATGCGGAGCGCCACCGGAGGATCGTGGAGGAACTGCGGGCCGAGAAGGACCGTCAGACCCTGAAAGAGATGACCCCGGGACCGTCATCGGGGTCCGGAGAGACGCCTTGACTCGACGATTGAAAGCCTTTCACGTCCCGCTGTTGTGGGGTGTCGCGTGGCTGGTGTGGTCGGGGATGCGGCCGCCCGACGAATTCGAGCGCCTGGCGGCTGACGCGGGTGCCGCCCGACAGAGTGGAGACCTGCTGAAAGCGATCGCTTTGTACGAACGGGCACTCCAGCACAAGGCCGACTGGGATGAGGGCTGGTGGTACCTGGGAACCCTGTCCTACGACTTGGACCGTTATGAAGCCGGCAGGGACGCCTTCCGCCAGCTTGTCCGGCTGGTCCCCGAATCGGCTCCCGGATGGGCTCTGCTGGGGTTATGCGAATTCCAGACCCGCGAGTACGAGCGGGCCCTGGCCAGTCTCCACCAAGGCCGGACCCTGGGCTTGCCCCTGGGCAGCAAACTCTACTACGTCGCCAGCTACCACACGGCGCTCCTGCTGAACCGCATCGGCCAGTTCGAGTATGCCATCGATATTCTTCACAAGCTGGCTCTCAATCATCCCGAGAACCCCAAGCTGATCGAGGCCTTCGGTATCAGTCTCCTCCGGCTTCCGTTTCTGCCGGCTGAGCTGCCACCGGACCGCCGCGAGGCGGTGCTGCTTGCCGGCCAGGCGGGAAACTACTGGTCCACCAACCGCCTCGAAAAGGCTGCCGGCTTCTATGATCAGCTTGTCGAGCGCTACCCCTCCCTGCCCAACGCCCACTATGCCCGCGGGGTCTATCTCCTGCTGAAGGACCCGGACGCGGCGGTGGAGGAGTTCCGGCGTGAGCTTGAGATCTCTCCCGACCACGTGCCGGCCCGGCTGCAGCTCGCTTTCGAGTACATCCAGCGGGGACAGCCGGACCAGGGGTTGCCCTTGGCCCGGGAGGCGGTGGAGATCGACCCCGGCTCGTTTGCCGCCCGCAACGCCCTGGGACGAATTTTGCTGGCGCTGGGACAGGTGGACGACTCGATCCGCGAACTGGAGAAGGGACTCGAACTGGCCCCGGACAGCCCTGAGATGTACTTCGCGCTGGCCCAAGCCTATACCAAGGCCGGCCGCGCCGAGGAGGCGCGGGCCGCCCGGGAGGAATTCCGCCGGCGGGACGAGATCCGCCGTCAGAGGAAGGAAGGGATCCCCTCCAGCCCGGCTGCCCAGTCCATCCCGGAGCAATCCGGCGGCTCCTGAGGCTATAATCGCGACCATAACTTGGGACGCTGCCATGGCTATGAGACTGCCCTTCTTGATGTCGGTACTGGTCGGATTGTGGACCGGTGGGATCTCGGCCCAGTCCGCATCGAATCCCGCTTCAGACCAGGATGCGAATCGGGCGCTGGCTGCCGAGGAGGAAACCGACTATTTTCGGAAGTGGCTCCGCGAGGACGTGGTCTACATCATCACGCCCGAAGAGAAGCAGGTTTTTCTGGCGCTGACCACCCCCGAAGAAAAGGAGCAGTTTATTGAACAGTTCTGGCGCCGCCGCGACCCGGATCCCCGTACCGCGGAAAACGAGTTCAAGGAGGAGCATTACCGCCGGATCGCATACGCCAACGAGAACTTCGCCAGCGGGGAACCCGGCTGGATGACGGATCGCGGCCGGATTTACATCATTCACGGCCCCCCGACCCAGATTGAATCGCATCCCGCCGGCGGCCCTTATGACCGGCCCAGCCACGAGGGAGGGGGCAGTACATCCACCTTCCCCTTCGAGATCTGGTGGTACCGCTACATGGAGGGGGTGGGCAGCGATATCGAACTCGAATTCGTCGACCGCAACGGCGGCAACCAGTACCGCCTGGTCATGGACCCCAACTACAAGGACGTTCTGCTGTGGGTCAACAACGCCGGCCAGACCCTGGCCGAAGAACTGGGAATCGCCCAAAAGAGGGATCGCCCCTTCTTCAGCCCGGAAAACAAGAACCGCTACCCCTTCATGAACCTGCGGGCGAAGGACGATCCGTTCATCAAGTATGAGACTCTGGTCGCGGCGCGGCGGCCGAAGGAAATCAAGTACAAAGACCTGCAGGAGATCGTCAAGGTCAACATCGAGTACACAAACCTGCCTTTCCAGCTCCGCCAGGACTTCTTCCGCCTCAACCGCCGGGAAATGCTGGTCCCGGTCACGGTCCAGTTCGACAACCGCCACCTCAAGTTCGACCAGGAGGAGCAGGGCTACGTCGCCCGGCTGGGCATCTACGGAATGGTTACCAGCCTGCAGAATCGCGTGGTCGAGGAGTTCGAGGACGAGGTGACCACCCGGTTCCGGGCCGACGAGCTGCAACGGGGACTCCAGGGGCGCTCGCTCTACCAGCGGATCCTTACCCTGGACCGTTCCCTGCGCTACAAGCTGGATCTGGTGGTGAAGGACCTGCGCAGCGGCCAGATCGGTGCCATCCGCCAAGCCATCATCCCTCCCGCCCTCGCTGATTCCGACCTGACGCTCAGCTCGCTGGTGCTGGCGGAGTTCATTGAGTTGCTGGACGATCCCGGCGTCAAGGACGACCGCATGTTCGTGCTGGGAGACGTTTGGCTGCGGCCCAGTCTCAGTCACGAGTTCCCGGCCAACCAGTCCCTGGGAGTCTATGTCCAGGCATACAACTTCGGTATCGATCAGGCCTCGCTGACTCCACAGCTCGAAACCCACTACCGGATCTTCCGCGAAGGCCGCAAGGTACTTGAGGTGACGGACCTGGACGGGAGCTCCGTACGCACCTATTCGGCTGATCGTCTGGTCCTGGTCAGGCAGCTGCCGGTAAACCTGCTGGAAACCGGAAAATACAAGCTCGAGGTGGAGGTTAGGGACGGCATCAAGAACCAGCGGGTGGTCGCATCCAGCGAGTTCTCGCTGGTGGGCGGAAGTTGAGCCGCAAGGTCCACTGTGCCGACTGCACAGCCGGATCTGAGAAACGCGCCAAGGCTCCCACGGATCCCCCGAAATCCGCAAAGGTCATGAGATCCGGGCGGTCACGGCCCCGGCTCCGATGATACCGCCGTAAAGCGTGACCGATAAAACACTTCCGGTTTCACATACACTCCCGTGTCGGGGTGTTCCCGGCGCCACTCCCGCCAGCTGGTCAGCTTCGACGGCAGCACTTTCAGCCGCCGTCCCGCCAACTCTCCGGTCACCGCCTCACCGGACAACTGGTCCCAGCGGGTGGCAGTCTGCCGGTCGTAGAGAACGAGGACATCCCGTGCAAACGACGACACTCCGAGCTCCAGCGTCCGGCCGTCGACGATGCGGTCGTACACGACGCCGCTGCGGTTGATCGGTCACCAGGTGGCGGCGAGGGCCGCTCCCCCCACCTCGTCGTTGACCACTTCATGCAGCGGACCGTTCATGTAGTTGACCGGATACGCTCTGGCCTGTCCCCTGACCACTACCCCCAAAACCAGGTCTTCGTCCCCCAGCCCGACTTCGTCGGCTCGGGCCACCCGAACCTCGGTGTTGACCGGGAAACCTCCCGGGGGGCCGCCTGAAATGACCGTCTCCGGGTCGGCAGAAGGAATCTCCCGGACCTCCGGATGCCGGGAAATCAGTTCCTGATAGGCCCGACGGGCCTCTTCGACCCGAAAGTCGGCCAGCAGCGCAAAGACCTGCCCCGCTCCCCGAACCATCGCCGCCTTTTCCGCGGGAACTTCGCGGGGGAGAAAGGGCATCCGCAGCACCGCCAGACCGAGAGCGTCGGCAATCGACTGATCCCGGGGCCGGAGGTAGGCGAGATCAAACAGATGAAAGAAGCTTTCCTCGAAACGCCCGCCACGGTTGAGCACCAACGCCAGATGGAGCCGGGCACTGACGTAGAGTTCGGGCTGGGCGGCCAGTCCCATCTGCAACGCGTGGGAAAGGTTTTCGACGGCCTGCTCCCACTGGCCGGTCTCGAAATCGCATAAACCGATCATCGCCCGAGCCGCCGCGGCGCGAGGTTCCAGCCCCGCGAATCTGGAAAAGGCGGAGCGGGCTTCATCGTAACGGCCCAGCTCGTACGACAGGGCACCGATGTACCACCAACCTTCGCGCCAGTCAGGTTTCAGTTCGACTGCACGCTGGTAGGCCGCCAGCGCGTCGGGTGAGCGCTGAGCCTCACGGGCCGCCTGCGCCTGGGCGGCCAGCTCCTCGAATCCCTGTGAGTAGACCGGCAGACCGCTCGCCAGCACCGCCGAAAGGATCGCCGCAGGCAGAACCCGGCGCCCCATCGGGCTGGAGCCGCCGCTTCCCGCCGGCTCAGGGTTCCACACTGAAAAAGGCATGCTCCACCACCCGGGAAGTACCCTGCTGTGCCACCGCGCGGATCTCGTAGCGACCCGCCTCCAGCGCCTGCAGGGGCAAGCTTGCAATGTAGGGAATCTCTCCTCGTGCCCCCGGTTGAGGCAGCTCCAGTCCGGAGTGCGCCACTACCTCACCATCCCGGAGAATCTGCAGAACCAGTTGCGGTTCCTCCCCCACCGTCGGATCCGGATAAATAACCATGAACAGTGACAGCTGGGACGCGTCGGAACGCGACAGCCTGGCGGCAAGATCCGGGACGATCTTCCCCGACTCAACCACGAAGGGATTGTCATCCTCGCCTTCTGAGCTCTCCGGGAGGGGGTCGACGCGCCGAATCACCACCAGCGAGCTGAGATCGATGCCGTCGCGAGCCCCGGGTACCGGCAGGAAGCTCCTGCGAGCTCCGCTTCGGTTGCTGCCCTCATCGTGGACCGCCAACTCCACCCGATAGCGCCCCGGCGGGACCTCGAACTGGCGTACAAAAACCAGCTCCGCCGACTTGAGAGTCGACAGCTTGTCCAGGGGCCCGACCAACGGATAGTCCTGACTGATCTTCTTCGCGATCCCGCCTGTCTGGTCCTTCACCAGACCGAGCACCGAGAAGCGGGTGCGGTACTCCCCCTGCTGCGCCAGCTCATGGAAAGTGAATCCTGCAAGAGGGATTTCCGCCACCAGCACCATGTGGGCGTTGCCTCGGGCGTTGCGGAAACGCAGGATTCGGAAGCGGAAGTCAAGCTCCGCAGGCAGCGGGTCCGAGCTGAGCGCTGCCAGCATCGGCACTTCGAAGGGAAAGAGGGGCGGACCGTCACTGGGGGACGGCGGCATCGCAAAGTAGCCGCTGCGCGTCTGTACCGTCACCTCCGGCCGCAGGACACGTACCTCGATTTGGCGGAACTTCCCGTCGCGCAGTGGGTTTCTGGGGATGTAGGCAGCCTCGTAGTAGACCTGGAGGTCCTCATGCAGCCGCCGCATCGGGACCCTGAGGTCGTTGGTGTTGGCAATCAGGAATCCGCCCGTGCTCTGCGCCAGATCCGCCAGAACGCCGTGCTGGTTCAGTCGAAGACTGGTTTCGGCGTTCTCGAAAACCATCACCTGCTCCCGCGTAACCGCTCGTCCCAATCCGAACAGGAGCTGGTTCCGGCTGGCCCGCGTGGCACGACCCAACACGAGGTTGGCCTCCCCCATCTCCGCCTTCGCATCCAGGCCCCGGGCGTCAACTGCGTAAACACTGACGCTGGCCTGGTTCGCTTCACTGATGGTGAAGCGGAAACGCTCCTCCAGCACCGGAGGCACGTGCAGGCCCTCCGAGAAATAGAGCACGGTCTTTCGGCCGGCCAGCCGGCGCTGCTCTCCCACCAGCGCCAGCAAAGCGTAGATGGAAGCGATCCCCTGCTGTTCGCGCGCCAGCTCCTCGGACTTCCGCAACATGTTGGCCGTCATTTCCGCAATCGCGGCGTCTGCAAAATCGCCCCCAAGATCGCCTGCCGGCAGGTTGCCGCGGCCGATGGAAGCTGTCGCTGCGGAACCAGCGGAGGGAGCCGAGGCAGCCTCGTCCAACACCTGTTGGGTTTCGGCCAAATCTCCAGCAAACCGGGAAAACTCCCCGGAGGTCGCCCGATCGATGGCGGATCTGATCAGGCAGGCGTCCGTGGTGAAAGGCTGGACCAAGCCGAGCTTCTGGTCGATGAAGAAGACGGCAACCAGGGTGTTCTCACCGATCCCACTCTCGAGGAAATCCAGTGCACCCTGCCTGGCGAATCGCCGCCCCTGCAGGCTGAGCCGGTCAAACACCAGACTGACCAGGTTGAGATAGCGGAAAGGATCGACGGTGGGGGGGTCGGCGGCAGCCGGACGGTCGGTCTCCCCGGGGGAACGGGTGGCAGCCAGGGATGGGCGCAGCCGCAGCTGGGCGGTGGTCTCTCTCAGCCGGAACAGCCGCACTTCCTGCTCGACGCCGTCTTCGAAGATTCTGATCTCTTCCCGGCGCAAGTCGCGGACGGGCCGGCCTTTGCCGTCCCGCACCACCAAGTCCAGGATCACCGCGTCGGCCTGGGCCCGAAACAGCGGAGTCTCGCCCTGTTCCTGGGCCGGGGGAGCGCCGATTCCCACAGGCGGAGTTCCCGCCAGAGCGGTGATCACCCCCAGTGCCGCGCACAGGCGCCGCGCCCTCAACGCCCGGCACCTCCCCGATCCAGACTCCGCACCGCCGAAAGCGTCACCGGGCCACAACCTTGAACTTGGTTCTTTCCTCGGCAACTCCCTCACCCTGCTGGACTACCGCAACCACCTCATAGTCGCCGGGCTGAAAGCTCTGCATGGGCAGGTTCAACACCACCTGGACGCGCCCGTCCGCATCGGGGGGCGGCAGCGGCGGCTGCCCTTGGAACAGCGGCTGGCCGTCCTTGAAGAACAACAATGCCATGACCGGCGGACGATCGATGGCTTTGGCGGGGTACAGCACACAGTAGAAGCCGAGCTGGGCAGCCGGATCCAGGACCACCGGAGCTCCCAGATTGGGAGCGATCTTGCGGTCCTGGTACCGCAAGGGGTTGTCCTTTTCCCTGGCGGGATCGCTGATGGGGTCCACCCGGTCGATGATCATGACGCTGCTGAGGGCCGGACCTTCCGGCCAGGGAGCTACCCGCAGTTCTCGGCGCACCGCTCCCGCCCGTCCCGAACCGTTGTCCCGAGCCGCCGCCTCCAGCACGTAGGTCCCGGGTTCCAGCCTGAAGTTTCTCAACAGCAGCACGTTGCCCGACTGCAGGGAGGCCATCTTGTCGAGCGGGCCCTGCAGCGGATAATCCTGGGAAATCTTGCGGACAATGTTACCCTGCTGATCCTTGATCAGAGCCATCAGCGAGAAGTGAGTGGAATAGGTCTTCGCCTCGGTGTCGCTCAGAAAGGTGAAATTCCTCATCGGCGCTTCGAGAGCCAGCGTGTGCTGAATGCCACCCTCTCCCGGCCCAAAATGCAGGACTTCCGCCACCACTCCCAGTTCATTGCTCAGTTGCGGTTCTTTCAGCAGCGCCAGGATCGGCATCTCGTAGCCGAGGACCACTTCCCCGCCGATCCGCGGCAGGTCAAAGTAGGCCTTTGGACCCGCCACCATAAGGTTGGGGCGGGTGGAGCCCACGACCACCTGACGGAAGCTCCCGTCGCCGGGCAGTGCCGGCGCATAAGTAACCTCATAGTACTGGTTCAGCTCCTCCGCAATCCGCCGCATGCCCGGGCGGGCATCGTTGGTGTTGGCGACCAAGGTCCCACCGGTAAGAGACGCCAGCGCTGCCAGTGTCTCCTGAGCGTTCATCCGGACGCTCTGTCCCGCCGCTTCCAGAGCCTGAACCTGCCAGGCGGAAGTTGCACTCTGAGCGCCGAATTGGCTGGCACTCGCATCGGCGGCTCCTGACAGCATGCTGCGCGTGTTCTCGGCCAGACCGCCGGTGAGCAGTCCGCGGGCGTCGACCGGGTAGATCGCCGTCTGGGCGACCGTGGCGCTTCCTGCCAACATGTTGAAACGGTTGAACATGACATCGGAAATGACCAGCCCTTCGGAAAAGAACAGGATCGCTTTCCTGCCCGGGAGCCGCCTGAGCTCATCCACCAGCAGATTGAGGGAATCGAGGGCCGCATAGGTCCAGTCCTCTTTCTGCATTTGGGCGGCCACCTTAAGGCAGTCAAGAATCACGGTGTCGGCCTCCGAGAGGCTCCCCTTCTGCAGTTCCCCCTCGATCCGTTCGGACTCCTTGCGATATCTCTCGAAGGAACCGGAAGTCGCCAGTTTGATTGCATCCTCCAGGTCTTTCCTGCGACCGGTGAACCTCTCCTGCACGTAAAGCCGACGGTCGATGACAAACACCGACGCCAGAAACTGGTCGTCGCTGATCTGGGCCAGAAAGTCCTCGGCGGCCCGACGGGCGTATAGGCGGCCCTGATTGCTCAGGCCTCCAAACACCAGCACGACGACGCGCCTGTCCTGCCCCAGTTGTGCGGGCGTCCGGAAGGAGCGAATCGCCTGCTTGACCCCACCGTCCAGGATCTCGATCTCCTCAGCACGAAGATCGGTGACCAACGCCCCCGCGGCATCCCTGACCACCAGATTGAGGACCTTCTGGTCCTGCCCCTGGGCCGCTGCAACAGCGGTCAGCCAGACACTGCACAGGAGCGACATCCCAACCACGCCGACACTTCGAACCCCGAAGAACACTTGTCTCATCGCTTCCCCCATGCCGGTCATCCTTTCGGCGGTTCGCATTGTACCCCTCACCTCCTCGGTCCGGAACAGGCTGTCTTCGCGGAACCGCGACGGGATCGGCGCTGCGCGTATTGCCTGCCTCACTTGCTCAAGGCTTCGGGATCCGATGGGCCGGCCAGGACAAAGAAGGCATGTTCTCGGGAGGAACGGGTCCCCTGTCGGACCAGGGCCTGCAGCTCATAACGTCCAGGCGGGAGGCCGTCCACCGGCACGGTGCCCGCAAAGCGGATCGCCCCTGCGTGATCAGGAGGAGGGAGCTGGGGCCGGCCCTGCGCCACCAGCAATCCGTCTTTCATCACCTGGAGAGTCAGCTCAATCGGCTCCGAAGAATCCCTGTCCGGGTAGACCACGCAGAACACTCCCACACCATCCCCTGAATCACCCAGGATGATCCCCGCAAGGTTGGGGACAACGACACCGTCCTGCAAGCTCAAGGGAGTTGAGGACTGAGAATCGCGCACCGGGTCGACCCGCCGGATGATCACCACACTGCTGAGCTGCGGTCCCAGGACCAGGTGGTTCACCTGCAGCCGGGATCGGCGGGTACTCAGGCGAGATGCCAGCTGGTCCACCACAGCCGTCTCCAGCGTGTAGTGTCCCGGCTCCAGCCGAATCTCGCGCTGAAAGACCACGCTGCCTCCCCGCACCAAGTCCAGCTTCTCAAGGGGTCCCTGGAGGGGATAGTCCTGCGTGAACTTCTCGACCACCCGGCCCTCGGGGTCCTTGATCAGGGCCATGATCGAGAAGCGGCTGCGGTAAAGACTCTCTGCCGGATCCTCCGCGAAGTGGAAGGTCCCCAGCGGGACCTCGACGATGACTACGAGACGCTCTCCCCGGTCGCTCGGTTCGAAATGCAAAACTCGGCTGCGATGCTCAAAGTCAGCCGCCGGCGCGTCGGAGTTGAGCGCCACCAGCATGGGGATTTCGTAGGCCTGAATCGGGGCGTCCACCTCCGGAGGCAAAGCGAAGTAACCACTGCGGCTCTGCACCGTGACTCCCGGCCGGGAGACTCTCACCACGATCTGGCGGAAACGGCCGTCATACCTGAGCACACTGGGCGTGTAAGCAACCTCGTAGTAGCTACGGATATCTTCACCCACCCGCGCGATCAGTTCACGGGGATCGTTGGTGTTGGCGAGCAGGAACCCGCCGGTGCTGCGAGCCAGATTGTCCAGGGTCCCATAGCCGTTGAGCCGAATGGCGGTTTCAGCGTACTGGTCGATGAGCGTCTCGTCGCGGGTGACCATGCGTCCCAAACCGGTCAGCATCTGGCTCCGGCTGGCGGCGACCGCCTGGGACAGGGCATACCGGACGTCGGCCATCATGTCTTCAGTGTGCAGACCTCGGGCGTCCACCGTGTAGATGCTGACATTGGCCCGATTCGCCTCGCTGACAAGCTGGTGGTACCGGGTCACCACTTCGTGGGGAATCTGGATGCCGGCCGAAAACAGCACCAGGGTCTTTCGGCCCGCCAGCTTGCCTTCCTCGCGAACCAGCGCCCTCAGAGAGGTGATCGTGGCGTGGCCCCGCTGATAGAGCATCATCCGCTCAGCCTGCCGGAGCACATTGAGCGTCATCTCTTCCAGCTCCGACTCCTGCAACTCCAGCAGGGAGGGCGTAAAGCTTCTGCCCCCGAGCACCGCAGCAGCCTCCTGGTCGCGATCAGTGCGGCGGGTCAGCTCCTGCATCTGCCCCTGGATCGTATCTGTGGACTGGGAATCAAACTGGCCGTAAGCGCCGGACGTCGCCTTGCGGATTCCCGCCCGCAAAGCCTCCCGGTCGTTGGTGTAATGCTCGACCAGCAGCAGGCTGTTGTCGATGGCGAACACTGCCACCAGCGTGTTTTCCGGCATGGCCGCATCAACGAAGTGGAGCGCCGCTTCCCGAGCCATTTGCCGGGCGGTGTCAGGAAGCCGCTCGAAGACCAGGGCCACCAGGTTGAGGTGCCTGAAAGGGTCCACAGGCGGCCGTCGTTCCAGCTCGGACAGCCTCTGGGCTGGCCGGCCCGATTGCGGAGACGCCGCGGCCTGATCCTGCCCCACGAACCGGAAGCTGCGCACCACCTGACGCACTCCATCCTCGAAGACCTCGATCTCCTCGGGACGAAGGTCAAGCACCGGTCGCCCGGAACGGTCGCGGACCACTACATCCAGGATGATTCCCTCGCTGACGGCGCGAATCGTCGTTTGAGCTTCAATCGCAGAGGTGGAGCTGTTCTGCCCTCCCGCTTCACCGCCAACACCGGCAGCAAGGACCGCCAGGAACACCGAGGACACCGACAATCGCTGGAGGCAGGGCACCTGAAACCCTCCTGAAATGGCTGTGAAGGGGGTCGATCTTCCAGGACAGTATAGTAAAGGGGCGTTACGACGAAAACCTGTTCCTGCGGAAATCGGGTCCCCCGCCGGAGACATGGGGCGGGATTCGCTGGGCCAGCGCACCGGTTGAGGCTCTGCTAGGCTTAGGAAAATGCGCCGTTGCGTCTACCCTGAAGCTTGCCTGGGCCGAAAGGCGCCAGCCGCTCCCTCTCCGCTTCGTGTCCCGTCTCGGGAGGGTCACCTGGTAAGACCGGATCATCTCTTCCCCAGCTTCGCCGGATGGGTGCTCCTGGCCGCGGCATGGACCGGGTTTGCCCTGTCCCCCATGGCTGCCGCCGACAGCCGACCCAGCATTGTGCTGCTGGTTCTGGACGCCACCCGGGCAGATCACGTGGGGCCCTGGCGCTCTACCCCCTCGGTGACCCCCCGACTCGACCGCCTGGTCCAGCAGGGAGTCACGTACCGCAACTGCATCGTCGCGGCTCCCTGGACGCTGCCCTCAATGGCTTCGCTTTTCACGGGGCTCCACCCCCGAGACCATCGGGTGAGCTCGGCCAACTGGGTGCTGCCCTCCGAGGTCCGAACCCTGGCTGAGCTCCTGCAGGAGGCTGGATATTCCACTGCCGGCTTCTCCAACAATGCCTGGGTCGGCAAGGCGACCGGCCTTCACCGGGGCTTCCAGGAATTCAACGAGATGTGGAGGGGCCTGAGTCCGGCCCGCACAGACGAAGGGGCGGAAGTGACCAACCAGTGGATCGAAAACTGGTTCGACACCGCCTATGACCGGACCTCGCCATTCTTCCTGTTCGCCCTTTACTTCGAACCGCATTTCCCCTATGACCCTCCTCCCGGCTGGGTGGAAAGGCTTCCCGTCCCCGTCGAGCCTTCGCAGATGAGAAGGCTTCGGATGTGGCGGCACCCGCGAGAGGTCGGCTATGTCTTGAAGGCGCCGGGCATGGAGGTGTCCGCCTCCGAGTTCGAAGTTCTGCGCGCGCTCTACGATGCCGAGTTGGCCTATGTCGACCATCGCATCGGGGAACTCCTCGATGCTCTTCAGAGCCGGGACCTTCTCGAGAACACCATTCTGGTCGTTACCGCCGATCACGGGGAGCATTTCGGAGAACATGGCTTCATGGACCACAAGATGTCCGTGTACGAGCCTGTCCTGCGGGTTCCCCTGATCGTCGTCTGGCCGGGTCGGCTGCCGGCCGGACTACAGGTTTCAGAGCTGGTCCAAAACGTGGATATCGCTCCCTCGCTCCTGTCCTGGTCCGGAGTCAACCCCCCCCCCACATCTGGCCGCCCGAGGCTCGGGTTGGACGGCAGGCTGAATCCGCCTCGATCCCGGGCCTACGTGGAGTTCGACCGTCCCACCCTTTTTCTGGACATCATGGCCAAGGCGTTTCCCGGAGCTGACTCGCGCCGGTTCGACCGGGCGCTTTGGGCCGTCCGCACGGATCGTCACAAGCTGGTCCAGGGCTCGGATGGCTGGCTCGCCCTGTTCGATTTGAGCGAGGATCCTGCTGAAGCTCGAGACGTTCGGGACCGCAACCCCGCCCTGGTCGAGGGGTTGCTACAGGACCTGCGGCTTTTCCAGGCGGGACAGACCGACTGACGGCACGACCGCGGACCCTTCGGTCCGCTCGGAGAAGCCCGCGGTCAGCGGCTCGCGCTGCTCCAGGCTGGGAGGGATCGGGCCGCCGGGGCGGCTGACGCCGCCCCGGCACGACCCTGAACGCGGCGGGATCAGAACATGTACTTGAGGGCGAACTGCATGATCCGCCGCCCCCGTTTCAGTGCCGTTCGTCCCACGTTGTCCGCCTGGATCGTCTCATCGGTCATGTAGCCGTCCGTGAAGAAGAGACGGAGCTCCTGACCGGAGAAGAAGGGCAACGGGTGGTTCGGAAGGTTGTAGAACGAGACGCGAAGCTGCAGTTTGCGGTCTTCGCTGCTGCCCACCCTCCAGTTCTTGAACAGCGACAGGTCGTGGTTCTGGAAACCCGGCCCCTTGAAGTAAGGCCAGGCGAAGTGACCGTTGTTGCCGATGGTCGGGGCCTCGAAACAACGCGGGTTGAACCACTCCCCTTCCCGCTTTCCTTCCCTCGGGTCGCAGACCAGGAAAGGCTGGGTGGTGGTGTCCGGTGAGCCGGTGATGTCGATGGCATCGTTGGCCGACACACCGTCGGAGGTCGTGCCCGCCATTCCCAGGTCCCGGATCGGTGCGCCACTCTGGAACTGGGTGATGCCCGTCAACTGCCAGCCATTGAGGACGGCACCCAGGAACCGCTGCTCGGTAGCGTTGGGAAGCATCCAGTTATAGGCGATGCTGAACGAGTGGGTCCGGTCGTAACCCAGCGGGCCGTAACTCCGGTTGCGGATGTCGAAGGCGTTGACTTCCACTCCAAACGAGTCGCCGCCTACCCCCATCGCCTTCCCGAACGTGTAGCTTGCTGCGAAATTGAAGGCGCCCGTCTGACGGTTCACCATCACCTGCAGCGAGTGATAGTTCTGGGAAAGCATGTGTCGCTTCATGAAGATGTCGTTGAAGCTGTGGTAGGGGCGATAATCGGCCTCGTTGTCCGAACCCAGCGGCATGGTTCCTTCCGGAATCAGGTTGATCTGCCGCAAATTCCCCGAGTTGTTCGAGGTCAGCTGGTGACTGGATGTATTGCCTACATAGGACGTCTCCCAGAAGATGTCGCCCGGCAGCCGCTGGGACACTGTCAGGCTGAAGGAGTACGTCGCCGGATAGGCATCGTTGTTGGGTTCCAGAACGTTGATGTTGCTCTTCTGCAGCTCCGCTTCCTGGGTATCGGGCCAACCGATGTCAAAGCCGCAGCAGAAATAGACATTCCTGGCCAACGGCGGGTTGTTGATCGCACCCAGCGAATCGGCACCGCGGCCATGGTAGCGGTACACACCGGCGCCGCCGCGCAGGACGGTGCGGCCGGAGCCGCTGAGGTCATAAGCAAAACCAAGTCGCGGTGAAACCAGCAGCTTGGGCGTTTTCCAGACCGACCTCGGGACATCGTGCCCCAGGTAATGCGCCACCAGGCCCGAGAAAGCATCCAGCGGGGCATTGGGGTCGTATGTGGTGGGATCGAAGCCGGTCAGGCGCCCCTCTGCATCGTAGTTGTAACCGTTATGCTCGAGCCTCACGCCCAGATCGAGGGTCAGCCGCCGTGTCACCTTCCAGCCGTCCTGGAAGTAACCCGAAAACTCGTGCCTCCGCAGTCTGCTCTCGATGTTGATGGTGGACTGTGAGAAATCCGACATCCGTCCCAGCAACAGGTCGGCGTACGCGTTTCCGGTGGCGTTGTCGCCCCAGCTCGAGGTCGTGAACAAGCCGATGTCGTAATTGGTGGTCGGCTCGTCATTGGTGGTCAATGCATAACGGAAGCCCATTTTCAGCGTATGCGTATCGAGGACCTTGCTGAAGTTGTCCTCGGCGCTGAAGAGCAGTTTGTTGCCGTAGATCGTGGGATTGATCAGACCGCCCGCCTGGTGGAGGGTCGCCAACCCCGAGCTCCAGCCGGTCAGGCTGGGGACCATGTCCACGCCGTTGTCGAACACCCCGTTGTAGGGGTAACCCAACGCCGACTTGGAGACCTTCGACGGGTCCTCCAGCTCGTGGGGCATGCTCCAGTAGGTGATGGCCACCAGCACCTCATTGGTGGTGGTTGGGCTCAACACGTTGGCGAGGCTGGTGGACGAGGACCAGGTGTGGTAGTTGCCCTTCAGATTGGAGGGGTAAGGCACCTCCTGATCGTTGGTCCACCAAAGTGTATACGGGTAGTTCGTCCGCTGGAACTCGTGGTTGAACCGGGTATACAGCTTGGTGTTGTCTGAAAGACTCCAGTCCAGACGCACCAGTTCCTGATCGCGGTGCTGGCTCTTGACCACGTTGGAGACGTAGTTCCAGCCGTCGTTGGCCGCCGGATCGCGGTTGGGCAGCGGATACAGGTTCATCAGGGCTTTCCCGCCCGGATTGAACAGCGACGGATCAATGATGCCTTCCGGAGAAATTCCCGCAAAGCCGGGATCCGTCCAGTTGCCCCAGAACGTACTGGAAGGGCAACCGTTGTAGCCCTTCAACACCATTCCGCCGGTGCAGACCTCACTGAAATCTCCCTGCCTCATCTTGGCCGTAGGCACTACCGCGGGGATATCTCCTTCAGTGAAGTTCTGACCCATCCACTCAAATCCGGCAAAGAAGAACGCCTTCTCACGGTCCCGGGTCAGCGGTCCACCAATGTTGAAACCAGGGAAGTAATAACGTTCCTCCGGCTTCGGCGTGCCGAAACGGTTGGCCCGCCAGTCCTGGGAATTGAACTGGTCGGTACGCCAATAAACGTACCCCTCCCCGTGGAACTCCGACGTTCCGGATTTGGAAACGCTTTGGAAAACCACAGGACCCTTTGCCTGGTCCGCGCCGAAACTGGCGACCTGAACCTTGACCTCCGACACCAGATCGACGTTGGGCGTCACCGCAGCTCCGCAGTCGCACCCGGGATCGATGACATCCGCCCCGTCGGAGAGCAGAGCCACACCGCCGTCTCCGCGGCCGCCCGCCACATGGTACTGGCCCAAGCCCTGGTTGAACTGAACCGTCTCGCCGGGGAAGCCGGTACCCGTGTACACAACCCCAGGCAGGATCTTCATCAGCTCCACAGCGCTCCGGCCCACGATGGACAGGTTCTGGATTTCCTTGCTGGTGATGACCGCCGCTTTCTCACCGCTGTCGGTCGGGGCAATGGTTTCCGGCGCCGAAGTCACCGTAACTTCCTCGGCCGCCGTGCCCACCTTCAGCACGATGTCCGGGATATTGATCCGGTCCGCGACACGCAATACCACGTTGGTGCGCTTCCAGGTCGCAAACCCCGGCATCTCGATCTGGACGGTATAGGTCCCCGCCGGAATCGCCGTCAGGCTGAAGAATCCTTCATCGTTGGTCACCGTCCGCCTGGTGTCGCCAGTCCCTTCATTGATCAGCAAGACGTCCGCCCCCGGAATCACCGCCCGGCTCTCGTCCTGGACGATGCCGGTCACGGTACCGGTGGCGGCCTGGCCGAAGGTCAGACTCCAGGAGCAGACGAGGACCAGCATCGCTAGCCCACATTGACGCAATCCCCTCATTCACTCCCTCCTTCCCGTAATGGTGGAAACACCTGCAGCGAAGAATACCGAAGCTGTCTGACGGAGGTAAAGAAAAAATTATTGGGATATTCCCCGGCTCGCGGCTCCCCCCGGGAAACCACCCTGGTGACCACCGTTGGAGGCGGCTCCTGACAACATCAAGCGCCAACCGCCCCGGCTGCCAGTGAAGCCAGACTCACTGGGACATCAGGTCGCACTGGATGACTTCGCCGGGCCGGGTCGAGGTCCCGGGCCACAGCTTGCGTCCGGGGTAGATCGTGGTGTGGATTCCCGTATGGACACCATCCCCAATCACCGTTCCGAACTTCCGGCGCCCGGTATCGACCAGCCCCCCCTCTATCAGGGAACGGTGGCTGGCGCCGTCGTGCCGGAGATTGGCAACGATCGTCCCCGCACCCAGATTCACCCCCTCGCCGATCACTGAATCGCCACAGTAGCTGAGGTGCCCGATGGATGAGCGGTTCTCAACAATGCTGTTTTTGATCTCCACCGCATGGCCGATCCGACAGTGATCTCCAATGGCGGTGCAGCCGCGGATGTAACAGTTCGGACCGATCTTGGAGTTCTCGCCGATGACCACGTTCCCTTCGATGTACACCCCTGGCAGCAGCCGGGTTCCGCGCCCCACCAGCACGCGGCCCTCGATGTGGGCGGCCGGTGACATGCTGCCCAGGATCTCCGTCTGATCCAGGCGCCCCAGCAGAACCTCGTTCAGCCGAAGCAGGTCCCAGGGATAGCGGATCAGGAAATCCTCACCTTCGGCGCTGATCCGGGCGGGCTCTCCAGAGGCCCCGGAGAATGAGGTCCAGGCCAGCACCGTCCCCGAGGCGTCCGCCAGCTCAGCCGGTCCTCCCCAATCCCGCAGGCGCACCAGCGACCCACCGCTCAGCCAGGCATCGCCCCGCTGCGACAGATAGGGTTCCCCCTGTTCCGGGGCGGGAGCGAGCTGGAAACCGGACTCCACCAGACGCTGCGCCTGCAGCTTGGCCAGCGCCACGTTGGCGACGCGGATCGCCCCCAGCTCACGGGTCGCCGTCAACGATCGGCATCCGGCCGGCAGACCGACGTTGAGTACCATGGCCTTCACTGGCCCACCTCCTCAACCGCCACCTGGGTGAGCAGCTGGATCCAGCGCTCAACCACCCCCTCCTCCCCCGCCTCGACCAAAATTCTCAGCTTCGGCTCGGTACCGGAATAGCGGACCAGCACTCTTCCTCCCTCTCCCAGTTCGGTTTCGCAGTCCCGAATGGCCTCCGAAAGCCTTGGCAGCTCTGATACAGGCTTCTTCTCCCGCACCCGGATATTGGCTACCCGCTGCGGGTACTCCTCCATACACCGAGCCAGCTCGGAAAGGGGGCGGCCCGCTTCCTTCATCAGCCGCAAAACCTGCAGCGCCGCGATGATCCCGTCTCCCGTCGACACATGGTCGAGAAAAATCAGATGGCCCGATTTCTCGCCGCCCAGGTTATAGCCGTCGCGCCGCATGCGGTCGATCACGTGGCGGTCCCCCACCGGAGTGGTCACAACTTTGATTCCGTACGAGCGCAGGGCCTCGTGCAAGCCGAAATTGCTCATCACGGTGGCCACCACGGTGTCCTGGGCCAAAACGCCCCGGCGCTTGAAGTCGATTGCCGACATCGCCAGGACGCGGTCGCCGTCCACCAGCTTGCCGTTCTGGTCGCAGAAAACCACCCGGTCGGCGTCGCCGTCAAACGCGATCCCCAGGTCCGCCCCATGCTCGAGCACCAGGCCGGCAATGCGATCCGGATGGAGAGCTCCGCACTCCAGGTTGATGTTCCGGCCGTCCGGCTCCACCCCCGTCTTGACCACCTCCACCCCCAGCTCCCTGAAGATCCAGGGCCCGATCAGATAAGCGGCTCCGTTGGCACAGTCCAGGACGATCCGGATGCCCTCCAGGCTGCGATTCTGGATGGTGGACTTGGCAAATTCGATGTAGCGTCCCCGGGCGTCGTCGATCCGCTGGGCCTTGCCCAACTGGTCCGACCGAATATGGTCGGAGGCCAGCCCCCCTCCCAGCACCAGCTCCTCGATCTCGGCTTCAAGCTCGTCCGACAGCTTGTACCCCTTGCTGTCGAAGATCTTGATCCCGTTGTCGTCGAATGGGTTGTGCGAGGCGGTCAGCATGATCCCGACCGTGGCGTTCATTGACCTGGTGAGGTGGGCCACTGCCGGGGTCGGGATCGGGCCCACCAGAAAGACGTCCATTCCCATCGAGACCAGCCCGCTGGTCAGTGCCGTCTCCAGCATGTAGCCGGACAACCGCGTGTCCTTGCCGATTAGGGCTCTCCGCTTCCCCGCAGCCCGATGCTCGTAGACCCGGGCGATGGCCTTGCCCACCTGAAGGGCGATCTCGGGTGTGATCGGGTAAGTGTTGGACTGTCCCCGGATCCCATCTGTGCCGAACAGCCGTTCCCCTGGTAGAAACAGGCTGGATCGCTCGTGTCGCATACGGTTCGTCTCATGCTCCATGGCTCTCAAACTCCTGGTTGCGGCGACCCTGGTCAGTCTCCGGTGTCCGCCGGAAGGAACACCTTCGCCAGGACCGTACCTCCCTCCCGGGACAGGGACCAGTGCCCACGGTGGTCCCGCACCACACAAGCCACGGCGGAAAGCTCCGCTCGGGGAGCGTCCGGAGGGCTCAACACATCTCCCCAGAGCTCCTCTTCGGTCCAGTCTCGCCACCATCGCGGCGGCTCGATCTCCGGGGCCGTCAGATCCAGCACCACCCAGTTCGAGCCCGCCACCTCCGGGGCGTTGACCTGTCCCCGATACTGGCCGGCCCTCACCGTGACCGTCTGACCCCGGACGAAGCGCCCAAGAAGCCGCACCATGCTGAACAGAAGCAGTCGCACCAGGGAGGGATCGCTCCGCACCCGCGGGAGGGACTCCTCAAACTCCCACCGGATTTCGCCGTCCAACACTCCCGAAGTCGGTCCACCGAACTCGGCCCGGACTAATGCCGGGAGGTCCACCGCTTCGAAGCGGGGCTTGAACCGGTGTCTGGTCTCAAGCAAGGCCCTCACCAGGGTACGGCCTCGGGCCACCAGTTGAAGGATCTCGCCAACTTCCTCTCCACAGTCTTCCCCCCTGTGAAGGTTGTCCTCCGCCAGTTCCGCGAATCCCAGGATCCCTCCCAGCAGGTTGTTGAAGTCGTGCGCAAAACGCCCGGCATACCGGCCGACCGCTTCGGCCCGGCGGGCGTAATCGAGCCGCTGCGAGAGGAAGCGGACCTCCGCCTCCAGACGGTGCAGGCCATCAATCCATTCGCCCAGCAGCAGCACGGCCTGCACCCGAGCAACACCGGATCCTTCCGGACCAGACCGTTCCGTCCACAGCGGCAGAATGTGCCAGCGAACCCGGATGGGCGCTCCGCCGGCCGATGCAAGCCACATCTCCTCCACCGCCGGCCCCTGACCGGCGACGGCCCGCGTGAAAGCCTGCTCCACATCACTCAGCGGCCGACCGGGCGGGGACAGGTCAGTCCACCGCCGGCCTCGGATCCGCTCGGGGGGCTGACTCAACAACCCGGCCAAGGCAACATTGCACGAGCGGATGACACCTGCCAAATCGCACAAGGCTGCAGGCAGCGTAGATCGTTCGAGGATTCCGGCGATTTCCGACACCGGAGCCTCCCCATCGAACGTCGGTTCTCCGTACACGGTTTTCCGCAAGGTTAGACCCAAGGAGAGGCAAAGGTAAAGATCATGAATCCCGCCGGACCGTTTCCCTCCGCAGGCTCAGTCGAGGCGGCGGATCAATTCCTCCGCCTTCTCCACCAGCCAACGGTTGCCGATAAACAAAGGAACGCGCTGATGGAGGCTCGCCGGCACCAGATCCAAAATCGCCCGGCGCCCGTCGGAGGCATATCCTCCAGCCTGTTCGGCCAGAAATGCCAACGGGGCTGCTTCGTAGAGAAGCCTCAGCTTCCCGTCGGGCCGGTCCCTTTCCGCTGGGTAGCAGAAAATCCCACCCTTGAGGAGGTTTCGATGGAAGTCGGCGACCAGCGAGCCGATGTAGCGGAACGACAGGGACGACGGCCCTCCCTCCCCCCTTTCCAGCCAGTCGAGATATCGACGAACGGCTGGACTCCAGTACGGATATCGGGCCCCATTGACGCTGTAGTAAGCAGGCGGCTCCGGCAGCCGAATTGACGGATGGGAGAGCAGGAACTCTCCGATTTCCGGATTCAGCGTGAAGCCATGGACCCCCTGACCGGTCGAGTACACCAGCATGGTGGAAGCGCCGTAAAGGACATAGCCGGCGGCAACCAGCGATCGCCCCGGCTGGAGAACATCCTGCAGGCTTCCCCTGGTCTGCCAGTCGCGGCAGCGGAAGATTCCGAAGATCGTTCCGATGCTGACGTTGACATCCACATTGGAAGAACCATCCAGCGGGTCATAGACGAGAACATAACTGCCCTTCTCAAAGCGCTCAGGGATCGGGATGACCCCCTCCCGTTCCTCGGAAGCCATCGCACACAGACGCCCGGTATGGTCGAAAATGCGGAACATGATGTCGTCTGCGTAGACGTCCAGCTTCTTCTGGAGCTCGCCCTGCACGTTGACGCCGCCTGCATCACCCAGAATGTCCACCAGCCCCGCCCGAGTCGTCTTCTGGGCAATGAGCTTGGCGGCCAGGGCGACGTCATAAAGCAGGTTCGTGAACTCTCCCCGGGCCTCCGGCGGCTGATGCTCCAAAATGAAGCGCGAGATGGTGTAAACGGTATCCGGCATTCCCCGATGATCCATCCCCATATTCTGAGGCATCCTGTTGAGGCACAGGACCGGCGACGTTGAGCGGGCAACCGCCCCCTCGGCGTGCCGATACATGACGGTCCAGCGGCCGTTGAGTCCGCCCTATTCAGGGTAGCCCACGGTCTGGGCAGCCAGAATCCGTTGCGAAGCTGCCAAGCTCAACCGCGTGGCCAGATCCTCCTTGGGGACCAGGGTCCGGGTCACCGCCCCCAAACCCTCCGATGCGCAGTACAGATAAACGTTCTCAGCCATATGGCCTGCCTCAACCGCCGCCATCAACAACAGGTCCTCCGGGGACCCTGAGATGCCCTCGAATCGGCGGAGATCGGCTACATAAACCAGATTCAGGGGTGCCGCCGCCACGAAGGTCTGCAGCCCGGTGGCCGAACGGAGATCGCCGGCCAGCACCGGATCCAGAAGATGCTGCTCGGGCACATACCTGAACACGCCTTCGGCCAGTACCGCGTACAACTCCACTGAATGCCGGTTCCAGGCGGAAGGAGCGGTACGCTTGCCGTCAGCTCGATTGACGCCCGCCGCCGCCCACAACACCTCCGAAAGATGTTGCGGAGACAGCGGCCGCACCGAATACGACCGCGTCGACCGCCTCAGGCTGAGAGCGCGCATCAGGGGGACTCCCTGCTCGCGGTCCGGCGCCGGCAGGTTGATCTTTTCCAGACTCCCCGGCCCTGCCGCGGCGGCCTCCGGCACCTGGGCTCCAACGACAGGCATCAATGCCGCCGCCAAGGCTACCAACGAGGCCGCCCCCCAACCTACGACGGCCTGTGCTGTCCGATCCGTTTGCTCCGACATCGCATCAACCTCCCTTCGGCATTACGCAGGGTTGGGAGATCCGCCCGCCTCACGGCTCCTTTCCTGGAAAATTCGGCCGTCGTCAAGGCGGACCGCCGTCAGCTCCCCGCCGTAAACGCACCCGCTGTCCAGACACCATGCCGCGGTGCCTTGATGAAAACCCAAAGACGCCCAATGTCCGAAAAGGAAAGTCAACCCTGATCCGGTCACGGCGGGATATTCAAACCAGGGTCTGACTCCGGGCGGCGCCGAAGCGGGTGGACCGGTGAAGCCGCAATAGGGTTCGCGCTCCGAACGACAGCATCGGATCCGGGTCAGCACGTGTAGAGCCGACGCGCGACTCAGGTGAAAGCCAGGCTCCGCCTCCAGCCGGGCCTTGGCCAAGAGTCCTCCCAGCCTGCCTTCCCTGAGTCTCCTCTCCAGCCGGGTCGCCAGGCGCATCCACCGGGAAGGCGGCCAAGCCGGAAGGAAACCTGCGTGGACCATCACCCATCGGCCCCATCGGGCCATCAATCTCCGGCTCCTCAGCCACCCTACCAGCGACGCTGCGTCGGCCGCCTTCCACAACGCGCCGAAGCTGTCCCGCGGGCGGGGACGGGTCAGCCCGTGCCAGCACAGGATCAGGTGCAGGTCGTGATTTCCCAGTACCACCGTGGTGCGATGGTCATTTCGTCTCACCCACTCCAGCACCGCCAGCGAATCCGGACCCCGATTGACCAGATCTCCGACCAGCCAGAGACGATCCCGTCCAGGATCGAAACGCATCCGACCCAGCAACGCCTGGAAGGTTTCGAAACAGCCATGAATGTCGCCGACCGCATAAGTGGCCACGCGATTCCGCTTCCCAAGAAGGCCCGCCCGGGATCGGACGGAGCCCACCATCAGACTCCGGCCGGTACAGTCCTGAGTTCCTGCACCCCAAGTCCTTCGATTCCCAGCCGTATCACCTGCCCCTCCCGCAGGAACCGCGGGGGTTTCTGCCCCATGCCGACCCCCGGCGGCGTCCCGGTAAGGATGACGTCTCCCGGCAACAGGGTCATGAAGCGGCTCAGGTAACTCACCAGCTCCGCCACTCCGAACACCATCCGGGACGTGTGGCCGTGCTGGCGTCTGACCCCGTCCACTTCCAGCCACAGCTCCAGCGCCTGCGGATCCGGTACCTCATCGGCTGTCACCAGCCATGGACCTAGCGGGGCAAACGTGTCATGGCTCTTGCCCTTGTCCCAGAGACCTCCCATCTCAAGCTGGAAGCGCCGCTCCGATACGTCGTTGGCGACACAGTAGCCGGCTATATGGGACAGAGCTTCCTCAACCGGGACGTACTTTGCCCGGCGTCCGACGACGACCCCCAGCTCCACTTCCCAGTCGGTCTTGGTGGAATCTCTGGGAATCTCGATCGCGTCGTAAGGCCCGCAGACCGCACTGGGGGCTTTGAGAAACACCACCGGCTCGGAGGGCACAGCCATTCCAGCCTCGGCGGCATGGTCGGAATAGTTGAGTCCGATGCCGATCACCTTGCCGACCGCCCCGACACAGGGGCCGAGCCTGACCCCGGGGTCCACCTTGGGATACTGCTCGGTTTCCAGCGTCCGAATGCGCTCCAGGGATCGCGGGTCGAGCCAGCGGCCCGCCCAATCGTCCACCACCGCTGAGAGATCCCGGACTGCACCCTGGCCATCAAGGATTCCGGGACGCTCCTCAGCGGCTGGTCCAAATCTCACCAGTTTCATCCCTTATACCTTTTCGCCCTCCCATCCCCGCCGGCGGCCGGTCTCCCCCCAAGCCGCTCACGGCACCGCGCCGTGAGCACCTACGGACTCTCCATCCTCACCCGCTTGGGATCCATGCCGCCGGGGTTCCGAAGGGACCGCAGACAAGCCTAGCTTCCAGGATCGAACAGGTAAAGGCGCTAAGAAACGGGAGACGGGACACAGGAGTCGGGAGACAGGAGGCGGGAGTCGGGAGACAGGAGTCGCTCGGATGTCTCTCTGTTTGAGCCATCCCACTGACCCGGCTGAACGGACGGAACCGGGTCAACAACCGGAGCTTTCATCCCAGGGGATGTGCACCCCGCTCTTGGACCACTGACTCCTGACTCCTGCGTCCTGACTCCCGACTCCCCTCCCGACTCCTGTCTCCCGACTCCCGACTCCTGTCTCCCGACTCCCGCCTCCCAACTCAGCCAACCTTCCGGTCTGCAGCACGGCGGGTACCGGCGGCTGCGGGCCGGTAAGGACGGAAGTCCACTTTGCAGCCGTGCTTCTCGAGGAAATTCATCAGCCGCTTGTAGTCGGAGTCCGGCAGCTTCAGGAGGCGAAGCACCCGCCGGTATGACCCTTCGCACTCTGCGAGCAGCCGGCTGATCAGCGCTCTCACGTCTTCACGACACAGGTCCCGCGCCAGGAAGGGATCCCGGACCTCCCTCCAGAAGTCTGCACCTTCCTCCCGGAGTCGACTCAGGATCGAGTCCACGGGACCAGCTCCCCCGGGCGCCGGACGCATACCTGCCTCCTGAAGACGAGCCCTCACGGCTCTCTCCGTAATCGTTCCGTCGATTGCAGAAAACGCAAGGCTCTCCAAAATGTTTTCCAGCTCCCGAACGTTGCCGGGATACGAATATTCCATCAAGGCTCTGAGTGCCTTGGGAGTCAACACCACCTCAAGGCCGGACCGGCTCTGCAGTTTGTCGAGGAAGTGCCTGGCGAGCAGCGGGATGTCGGCCGCACGGCTGCGCAGGGGCGGAAGGGTCAGCACCAGCACGCTCAGACGATGGTAGAGATCAGCCCTGAACTGGCCCTTTTCCACCAGCTTCCGCAGATCCTGGTTGGTGGCGGCGATGACGCGGACGTCCACCTGCCGCTCGCGATGTTCCCCGATCCGCCGCGTGGTCTTCTCCTGCAACACCCGGAGCAGTCGGGGCTGGAGCACCAGAGGCATTGAAGAAATCTCGTCAAGAAAAAGGGTTCCGCCGTTTGCCGCTTCAAAGAGGCCAAGGCGGGTCGTGGTCGCTCCGGTGAAGCTTCCTACGGTATGGCCGAACAGCTCACTCTCCACCAGATCCGGCGGCAGGGCGGCGCAATTAACAGGCACAAAGGGCCCTTTGCGGCGGGGACTCTCCGCGTGGATCAGACGGGCCAGGACTTCTTTCCCCGTACCGCTCTCCCCGTTCAACAGCACGGTGCCGTTGCTTTGGGCGAAACGGCAGGCGTCAGACAGCATGGTTTTCACCAGCGGGTGATCGCCCACGAAAGGTCGGTCCTGGCTGTGGTGATGCCCGGCGGAGGGACCAGCAATCGTGGTCGGCCGGGAGCGGTTGCGGTGGAGGAGAATATCAACCAGATGTCCCGCAGCCTGAATCAGATCCGCTTCGCTTTCGGTGAGGAAGCCGGGAATCTCCAGATACAGGCAGCCCTCCATGCGGGTCGCTCCCTGCAGCCGGATCAGTGCCCGTGTATAGCCTTTGTGCCTGCGCATCACAGACACTTGCCGGCCGAGCAGTTGCAGGTCTCCGGCATCGGGCGGATAGCGGACTTTTCCACGGGAGCCTTCCAGTCGCAGTTCGCCGGAGTCCGGTTGTATCAGGAGCAGAGCGTACGCACAGGGCCGAAGTTGACGCGTAAGGGATTCGCCGAGGTCTCGCAGCAAGCCGGGAAAGTCCGGCGAGCTGCCCAGCCCGGCTGAAAATCTCGAAACGCTCAAGCCGGCCTTGCCCTCACGGGGTCCAGGGCGGCCGATGCGGATGAGGATCTCCTCCAGCGGTGCGATGTGCAGGCTGCGGAACTGACTGCGCATCGGCTCTGAGAGCCGGGCAGCCATCTGCTCCAGCGGGTCCAGGCCCTCCAGCGTCCAGTCCATAGCGCGAGCCAGGTCCTTCTCCTCCAGCGCGATTTCGGCGAGCACCTGGCAGATCTGTGCTCTTAACCCCATCCTTTCCACGAGACGTGCTACCTGCCAAGCTCGCAGGCCGTGAGCTCGCGCGGCGTCCAGCTCTCCGGCTCGAAGGCGGCAACGTGCCTTGACCAGGTGCGCCCGGCTCTCCAGGGGTTCCGACCAGGCGGCCCGGGCGAGGAGAAGCACCCCGCGAGCCCATGCCGCTGCCTCGGGCAAGCGGTCTTGATGCAAGGCTACCTCGGCTTGCAGAAGGCGACTCCGGGCCACGTACCAATGCCAGCGTCCCGAGCGCTTGACGGCGGCGGAGGCCGCTGCCTGGGCTCTTCCCAGGTCTCCCTGTCTCAGCCGAAGCTCGCCCTCCAGCAGGTAGGGGCGGGGATCGTGCTGAACTCCCGGTTCGTCCCGCAGGCGGGCCACCTCGTCCCAAGCCCGATCGGAATCCCCCAGCATCAGGTGGAACCAGCCTCGGGTCAGGGCGAGGCTGATCGGATCGGTGTCGAACAACGGCGTCTTCCGCAGCTCGTCCACGCGCTCCAGGTGAGTCAGGGTCCGGTCCAAAGCGAGCTGATGACAGGCGTTTCTGGCGAGCTGGAGATGCAGATCCAGCAGCAGCCGCTCACCGCCTGGCCTGATCTCCAGTGCCTGTTCGAGGCAGATTTCCGCCTCGCGATGGAGTCCGCGTTTGCGCGCCGCCACAGCCTTCAAGGAGAGGACGTCTACCTCGAGGCCAGGATTCTCGACGCGGCGCACCAGGTCGGCCAAGCGGTCCGTAAGGGCTTTCCCACGGCTCCAGTTGCCCGTTCGAAGATGGTGGCGCGCCAATAAACAGAGGCTTTGTTCGGGAAGTCCCTCCTCGTGCATCTCCGAGCGAACCGATCGGGTGATCCAATACAGCGCTGCTTCCGAGAACTCTGACTGAGTCGCTGCCACAAAGTGAAACAGCGCCCGGAACAGTCGACCTCTCTGGTTGCGGAGCAGGCTCTCTCCAAGCAGGGAGATCACTTGGCGGGCGGCGCGCCGGGTGGGACTTTCGAGTCCGGTGCGGCTGAGGGCCGCTAACAGCTCCGCAATGGCCTTGATCTTCAGCTCCGACCCGGAGGGCGCCAGTTGATGGGCTCGGCGCAAACAACCGGCCGCCTCGACGTTGGCTCCTCGTGCCAGGTGGACGCGGGCCAGGACCAGCAGGAGAAAGGCCTTCTGGTCTGAGTTCATGATCCGGGCCAGAGCATCCCGCACCGTCTCCTGGCACTGTTCGAGTTCGCCGGCGTTGAGGGCGGTCTCCGCCAAGCGACTCATGGTCAGCCATTCACCACGGTCGATGAGATGTTGGCGGCAGGCGTCGTTGAGCAACTGGAAGGCTTGCCAGTGCAGGCCGCGAGAAGTCAGTTCATCGACTGCCTGAAAAAGGTACCGTCCCAGCAGATCCTTTTCCCCCAGATCGACCGCCAGGCGCACGATCTGCAAGGGCTCTTTGTTCTCCAGCGACCGATGAAGAAGGATCCTCGCCTTCTTTTCCCGCAAGCTCTGGGGCGGAGTCAGTGCTTCCAAGGCGTCGGACAGCCACGGCTGGCTCACACCGAAAACGGGTTGGGCAATGGTTCCCCGGGGTTCCACCAGACCGGCGGCCACGAGCTGTTCCAGTTCCGGCTCCAACGCCGACAGGGAGCGGGACGACAGGCGCGCCAGCAACGCCAGCGGGGCTCCGTCTCTGAGGAGAGCCACGTACTCGAGCAGGTCGCGCGCGGAAGCGCCGAGCTGCTCCAGGCTGGAGGCCGTCGAGCGAAGGATCGCCTCGGGCAACAGCGCGCGGGCATCGGGCAATCGTCGGTGCGACCAGAGCCAGCCGCCGCGCTGGTAGGCAATTTCCCGGCGATTTCGGAGCTCCTGCAGGAGAGCCATGGCATAACCGGGGTTTCCACCACTTTGCCGCGAAACCATACCGGACAGCCGCCGGGGAGCTTCCGGGGACAGCGACTGGCGCACCAGTTCCTCGGTCTGGGCGTGGCTGAGCGGGCCCAGGGGGAAGTGCCGGAAAAGAGCGGACCTTGTCCCTGCAGCCAGCAGATGGTTGAGGCGTCCGTTCTCCAACATGCCTCCGGACTCCACAACGAGCAAAACCGGAAGCTCAGACTGCAGCAACGCGGAATAGTCCCGGACTGCCGAACCGCTCGCGAGTTGGAGGTTTTCAACAAGAAGAACAAACGGTTTTCCGCGTCCAGCCTTACGAATGATCTGAGGCAGGCTGCCGGGCTTAGCTGCCTCACCGGAACCCTGTCGGGGACAGGTCACGGTCGGACCCCCGGAGCCGGGTGTTCCCGCCTGATGGCGGATCTGGAACACCGGCAGTCCGGCCAGCACGCAGCACACTTCCAGGCGTCTCAGCAGCGCAGACTTGCCGATTCCTTTCACCCCCGTCACCGCTACCAGATGGGGCCGAGGTTCTGCCAACCACCTCCGAAGCAGCTCGCTGAATTCCTTGACAGCCTGCTCCCTGCCGACCACCGGCGTCTTCATTCCTGGCGCACAGCCTGACCCCGAGGCCAGCGGGTGGGCAGCCAACAGGGTCGTCACCGCCTGTGGGCTCAGGCGGCGTTGGGGGTCCTTGCGGGTCAAACCGCGGATCGCCTGCTCTGCCATGTCGGGCAGGTCCGGGAACAGGCTGCGTGGACGTCTGAGTTCAACCGCGTCGTGCAGCTCGGGCAGTCGCTCTGCCAAAGCCCCGGAATAGGGAGAACACCCGGTGAAGAGCTGATACAGGACCAGGCCCAGGGAGTAGCTGTCGGCAGCCACCGAGGGACCCGTATCCCAGATTTCCGGGGCGGCATACCGGAGAACTTCCTTCCGGAGGTGATGGACTGAGGTTGCTGTAGGCCAGACCAGGTCCAGGCATTCCAGGCGCCGCTCACGTCCCAGCAGGTGTCGGGGAGTCAGGACCCCGACGACCAGTCCCCGGGAATGAAGAAATCCCAGCAGATCGACCAGGTCCAGGGCAAAGGACAGTTGCTCGGCCAGTGACCGGCGGAAGGACAGATCCACGGGCGGGAAAGGTGGAGGTTCCGAAAGCAGGCCGACGCGACGGCCGCGGCAACCGATGCCTGTTACCGGAACCAGCTGAGGATGCGCCGCCCCCAGCCGAAGCGTCATCCACCTCTCCAGTTGAGCGGGGGTGCCTTCACCCAGGGTGAGGACTTTCTCGCGCTCCGCGTCCCGGAGATCCGAAACCAGGTAAGCGGGCAGACCCGAAGCCGATCCCAGCGGGCGCAGGATCCTGAATCGTTTCACCGTGCCTCCCCCGGGGCGGTCCACCCCGAGTCGTTGCGCGGCCACCAGTGTGTGTACAGGGCCACTGGAGGACAGTGATCTTTCTTACACTCATTCTCAAAATTTCGCTTGTATAAAGGCCGCGAACTGTTGAAAATATGCACCAGCGGTCTGGTCAGGAATAGCGGGCCGACCGACCGCTGTAGCGGGGTCTGGTTTCCTTCTTTCGGGAGGAGTGTCAAATGAAGAACCGCAGCCTCTTTTCTTTCCTCGCCATCCTTTTCGCTTCCTTTCAGGCGTTTGCTGCCGTCGGCAGGCCCGAAACCAACACCGTCCGTCTATCGAGGTTTCTCCAGGACGAGCTGTCGTTGCGCGCCAGCCGCGGGGACACCGAGTTCCGGATCCCGGTCATTATGAAACTGCAGCCGGGCGTGGAGCTTAGTGCGGAGATAGCGCACCGGGTCAGGCCTCTCCCGCTGGTCAGTGGCCTGGCAGCTCGGCTGAGCGCCCGAGAGATTGAGGAGCTGCGCGCCGCCGGTGCACTCCAGTATGCCACCCTGGATGCCGCCATCCGTCCCACTTTCGAGAACATTACGGCCGTGTCGCGCTCAGAACAAAACCCCTTCCTGGCCGCCATGGGGGTCGATCGGCTTCAGCGGGATGGCTTCCGGGGCCAAGGAGTGGTAGTCGCGTTGTTCGACTCGGGAATCGGCTACCATCCCGATATCCCTGATTCCCGGATACTCGCGGCGGTGGATTTCACCCAGGGCGAACCCCGGCTGGTCGGCCGCAACGTGGACGGCTATGGACACGGCACCGCAATGGCTGGTCTGATTGGGGGCAGCGGTAAAGCTTCCGGCGGTCGCTGGGCCGGCGCGGCGCCGGACGTGCTGTTCGTCGACCTCAAGGTGGTCGCCGACGACGGCTACGGTACTACCAGCAACCTGATCGCCGCTGTGGAATGGCTGATCCAGAACCGTGACCTCCTAGGCGTACGGGTGGCCTCGATGTCGCTGGGGCACCCACCGCTCGAATCGTACCGGGAGGATCCTTTGGGAACCGCTGTCGGCCGTCTCGTGGAATCGGGGATCGTAACCTTCGTCTCGGCCGGCAACCTGGGAAAGGCTTCCAACTACCCGGAGATTTGGGGAGCGATCACCTCGCCGGGCAACCACCCGGCGGCGATCACCGTGTCGGCCTTGAACACCAAGGGTACCGCCACCCACGCCGACGATGTCGCAACCACCTTCGCCTCTCGGGGTCCGACCTATCTGGACGGCCTCTTCAAGCCTGATCTCACGGCACCCGGAAACCGCGTGCCGGTGCCGCTGGTGGAGGGAAGCCGGCTGGCTGGACTGCTGGCCGACCGTCAGCTCCGCCAGTACCCGGACTACGTGTCGATGAGCGGTTCGAGTGTGGCTACCGCCTATGCGGCCGGCGTCGCCGCCCTGATGATCCAGGCCAATTCGGATCTTACGGTGAACCTGACCCGGCTGGTGCTGTTGTGGTCGGCGGTGAAACTGCAGCAACCCCATGTGCTCGAGCAGGGAAACGGCCTGGTCAACGCCAAAGCGGCGGTAGAAGCAGTATCCAAACTTTCGGTGACTCAGCGGCGGTTTGTGAGCGCTCCCGACCTGGGCTGGCGGCTGGACGGAGAATGGGTCTGGCCGGGGTTCACGATCGCCCATGGGAAACGGGTGGAGCTGGTCTTGCCCGGAAATCGGACCTCACCTCCGGTTCTTTGGGGTTCCGGAGCCGTCTGGACAACCGTCAATGCAGGAGTCTACGGTCTCGGGAATCCTCGTACCGGACGCACCGCGGCTGCGGCATTGCTGCCGATCCTTGCCGCGGATCCGATTTTCTGGACCGATCAGGTGATCTGGACCGATCAGGTGATCTGGACTGATCAGGTGATCTGGACCGATCAGGTGATTTGGACCGACCAGGTGATCTGGACCGATCAGGTGATCTGGACCGATCAGGTGATCTGGACCGATCAGGTGATCTGGACCGATCAGGTGATCTGGACCGACCAGGTGATCTGGACCGACCAGGTGATCTGGACCGACCAGGTGATCTGGACCGACCAGGTGATCTGGACCGATCAGGTGATCTGGACCGACCAGGTGATCTGGACCGACCAGGTGATCTGGACCGATCAGGTGATCTGGACCGATCAGGTGATCTGGACCGATCAGGTGATCTGGACCGATCAGGTGATTTGGACCGACTGAAGAAAAATCATGACATCCGCTAAGGAAATCGCCATGAATACCGAAATCAACATCGTGCATTGGACCGACGGAGACCAGGATCTCAATATCGTGCACTGGACGGATGGTGGTTCGGACCTGAACATCGTGCACTGGACGGATTAGTCCGTTTTCATGGTTTCGGCCGCTCCGGCATCCGAACCAATTTGCCGGAGCGGCCTTCCCCTTGATCCCCCTTCCTGTCTGCTGATCCCCGCCGGGGAGGCTCCCCCCTCACAGTGATTTTTCCCTTGAGGGTTTAATCCTCAATGCCCTATATTGATGTATTCGGGAATCCGGAACCGGATTCCCTGACAGCGTGGATCTCAAACCGCATATGCAACTGTTCGGCCCGGAAATCCCCCGCAAGGCGAGATACCTTTTTTCGCTCGTCATTGGCTTGGGGGTTCTGGTTTGGGCGTATTCGCTGGTCGTCGTTCTGGCGTGGTCTTCCTATACATGGCTGTTCTTGGCCTGCTTTACCACCGTTTCCGCCCTGTTTCCGGTGCGCCTGCCGGTGCTGAAGGGCAACGCCAACTCGCTGTCCGTCACCGTCAGCGATATCTTCATCTTCTCGGCGATCCTCCTCTATTCCCCGGAGGTTGCGGTCCTGCTTTCCGTTCTGGACGGATGGCTTGCTGCGATGCGGGCGGATCGCACCAAAAAGTCTTACCGGATTCTCTACAATCTCAGCCAGTTGGCGGTGACCACCTGGCTGGTGGGGCACCTGTTCTACCGGCTGCTGGGGGAAGCGGCCCCGCTGCACGACGGGATGGCAATCCCCAGCGTCGCCCTGTTTCTCAATATCGGGCTGTGTGCACTGATCCATTTCTTCCTCAACTCCGGTTCGGTAGCGTTGGCGGTGGCGCTCTCCACAGGGCAACGCTGGTTCAAAGTTTTCACGGAAAACCTGCTTTGGGCTTCTCTGACTACGGTGGCGGGAGCGGCGGGGGCGGCGATTATCTTCCTCAATTTTGAACGCACGCCCTTTTTTGCCTTTGCAGTGACTCTGCCGATCGTGCTGGTGATCTACTCCGCCTACAAAATGAACCTGAAGCGGATTCGCCAGGCGCGCCAACATTTGGAGGAGCTGGACGATCTCTATCAGGCGACCATCACATCGCTGGCAATGGCGATCGACGCCAAGGATCACAACAGCTATGGCAACGTCCAGAAGGTCAAGGCCATGACGCTGGCGCTGGCCCGGCAGCTCGGCATCACCGACGAAAACATCCTGAAAGGCCTGCGGGCGGCGGCGTTGCTGCATGACATCGGCAAACTGGCGGTTCCGGAGTACATCCTCAACAAGCCGGGGAAACTCACCGAGGTCGAAGCCGCCAAGGTGCGGAGCCACCCCGGTGTCGGCGCCGACATCCTCGAGACCGTCCCATTTCCCTATCCCGTGGTTCCTTTTGTGCGGCATCACCATGAGCGCTGGGACGGATCGGGCTATCCGGACGGGTTGAAGGGTGAGCAGATTCCCCTGGGAGCCAGAATCCTGGCGGTGGTGGACTGCTATTTCGGCCTGCGTTCGGACCGGCCGTTTCGGCCCAAGCTGAGTCGCGATCTGGCCACCAACTTTATCCGGCAGGAGGAGGGGCGCGCCTTCGATCCGCACATCGTCAAAGTCTTTCTGGAGAACCTGCCGGAACTCGAACAGGCTGCCGAAGCGGTGGACGTCACGGGCGGAACCGGGCAATTCGAACGCGTATTCCGCAGCCACCCGGAACTGGATCGGCCCTACGAACGGGAGGTGTTCCGGGACATCGCCTCGACCCATCGCGAAATTCAGGCAGTTTACGAGATCTCGCAGAACATCGGGCGGTCCCTCAACCTGGCCGAAACCATGTCCTTTTTGTCCACCCGGATCAAGCGCTTCGTTCCCTATTCGGCCTGTGTGATTTACCTGGTCAACTCGGACGACCGCCTCCTGCCCAATCATGTGGCGGGAATGTACCGGGATATCCTGGAAGGCGTCGAAATCAAGCTGGGAGAGGGCGTCAGCGGTTGGGTGGGGGCAAACAACAAGCCGCTGGTCAATGCGTCACCCGAACTTGACTTCCCGAACCTGGAACTGCTGGCCCGCACCTTCCGGAGCAGTTTGTCGGTGCCCCTTTCCACGGACGCCGGTGTGGTCGGCGTACTGACGCTCTATTCGGATACCCCCAACAATTACACCGACCAGCATCTCCGGCTGATGGAGGCGGTGGCCGGCCATTCCGCCGCCGCCATCAGCAATGCGATCCTGCATGAAGAGGCGCAGGAAGACGCCTACACCGACGCCCTCACCGGTCTGCCCAACATCCGCTACTTCAATGTGGTGATCGCCGGGGAACTGAAGCGCGCCCGGAATTCCGGGACGCCGCTGACCCTGCTGATGATGGATCTGGACGGTTTCAAGTCCGTCAATGACCGGTACGGACACAAGAACGGGGATGCCTTGCTGGCGGAAGTGGCGCGCCTCCTGCGCAGTCAGCTCCGCCGGTCCGACGTCTGCCTCAGGTATGGGGGAGATGAATTCGTGGGGATTCTCCCCGGGGTCGACCGGGCTCTTGGAGAGCTGACTGCGCGCCGGATCCAGGCGGCGTTCGAGGATCGCGGTCTGATCAATATCGAGGGAGAGAACGTCAGCGTCGGCATCAGCGTCGGGGTAGCGACGTTCCCCACCGACGGCATCGACTCGGACGCGTTGTTGGTGGCCGCGGACCGGGACATGTACCTCAACAAGAGTCTTCGGCCACGGCCTTCCCGCACCGAGGCCTCGGTGGTTCCCTTCGAAAAACGCGAACGTCGATGAACGGTCCGACCGCCAGGGGAGGGGCGCGCCGGCGTTGCGGATCAACGAGGCGTACCCGCGGGAGGCTCCAGTCGGTGGGAACGGCGCTCCGATTCGATCCGCTCCAGCCAGGACTGTTCCCGGCCGGAACGCCTGAAAAGGTGAACCCCGGCGGCCAATCCCGCCAACACCATCGCCACGATCCCGACCGCCGTCACATCCATCAACCGGATCTCCTCGCTCCAGTAGATGCACCTGTGTCTGGGGAGGTTCGAACTGCCGGCCACCACCGCTTCACCTGTCCCCATCCCGGATCCCCGGACTTGGCGATTCACGTGACAGTCTTGCCGGTCCCCGGTAATCCCCCTGGGGCATTCCAAAGCCTCAACTGGCCTGGGGAAGCCGGACCGTAAACTCCGCCCAGCAGCCGGGCTCGGATCGGCAAGCAATCTCACCCTGATGCTTCTGGACCACCATCCGGCAGATATACAGCCCCAGACCGTTGCCCTTGACCCCCTCCGTCCCCCGCTGCTTCAGGCGGACATGCTTCTGAAACAGGCGGGTCCGGATGTCCTCCGCGGCTATCCCGACTCCCTCGTTCCAGACGCGCAGGATTGCCTGTCCGCCTTCCTCGCCGACGCTGACACGAATCAGCCCGCCGTCTCTTCCATACTTGACCGCATTGTTCAGCAGGTTCGACACCACAATCCGAATCAGTCTGGGATCAGCGTTGATGCAGGGTTCTGCGTCCACGCACAGTTCGATCTTCATGCGTCTGAAATTGCTCTGGTACTCGGGAGCCTCCAATACGGGACGAACCGCCTCACGCACCAGATCGACGGGGGACATGAAAGATTGGAGACCTTCCAGGCCCATGTTTGAGAGGTCCAGGTAGGATCGGATGATGTCCTCCAGATAAACACAGTTGCGGATGATGGACTCCAGCGCCTGCTGCTGGAGGGGTTCCAGCTTCCCGAAGTAGCCCCGGTAGAGGGTCTCGGCCTGCGTGTGGACCACCGCGACCGGACTCTGGAGATCGTGGGAGACGATTGCCATGAGATCCAGCATGGCCCGCCCTGCCTTTCCTGCACGTGCCTGGAGGGCGTTCCTGACGACGCTGCTCAGTTCTTCGGGAGTGAACGGTTTCGGCACGTAGTCGAAAGCTCCCAGCTTCAGCGCTTCCCTGACGCTGTCCACCGTCGCATAGCCGGTAAACACGATGACGGTCACTTCCGGCATCTCCCGAACCAGGGTGCGCAGGACCTCCATCCCCCCCATACCGGGCATCATCAGGTCGGTCAGCACAAGATCGAACTTACCTGTCCTGACCTTCTCCAACCCTTCTCCGCCGGAGTAGGCGGACTCCACCCGATAGCCCTCCCGCTGGAAGATGCGCCGGCAGCTCCTGTGGACGATGTCTTCGTCGTCGATGATGAGAATGCTGATGGGCGGTTCTGTCTCATTCACGGTGTCACTCTCCCCCGGGGCTCGTCCTGTGGCGCCTTCTCAGCGGACTTCGGGATTTCCGTCGGCAACCGAACGGTCACCGTGGTCCCCTGCCCCACCCGACTCTCCACCTCAACGACTCCCCCGTGGCGGCGGACGATTCCGTAGGTGACCGCCATTCCCAGTCCCGTGCCCTGTCCCGGCGCTTTGGTGGTGAAGAAGGGATCGAAGATGCGCACCAGATTTTCCTCCGGGATGCCGACACCGGTGTCTTCAAACCGGAGAACGACCTCGGCCTGCTCCGGATCGTACCGGGTGGCCACGGTCAGCGTCCCGCCCTGCGGCATCGCGTCCGCCGCATTCATGGCCAGATTGCTCACCACCGACCTGATCTGGTTTACGTCCAGCATCTGGGCCGGCACCGCAGGATCCAGGTTGCGCACGATCTTCACGTTGTGGAAATGGACGTGTCGTTCCAGCAGGGACAGGGCGTCCTCCACCACCCGGTTGAGGTTGGCGCTCTCGGTCTCGAGCCTCGTTTCGCGGGAAAAGTCGAGGAGACCGCGTACGATCTTCCGGCAGCGCAGGGTCTCGCTGATGATGGTCTGGAAGTCCTCTTCAAACTCGCTGCCTTTGAACTGCTCCAGCAGCAGGCTGCTGTAAGTCAGGATCCCGGTCAGCGGATTGTTGAGCTCGTGGGCGATCCCCGCCGCAAGACGCCCGATGGATGCCAGCTTCTCCGACTGGCTGAGCTGGCTCTGAGCCTGTTCCCGGATTGCTTCATCACGGCTGCGGATGGCATCCACCATGGAGTTGAAGGAGTCCGCCAGGGCCTGCAGTTCAGCGTCAAACCGCCCTTCGATTCTGCGGTTGTAATTGCCTTCTGCAATCTCTCGAGAAACCTCCATGAGGGCGCGATGCGGGGCAAGAATGCCGCCGATGAAGTAAAGCGATAACAGTACCCCTACTGAACCCGAGAGCAGAATGATCAGCGCCGACGACAGCGCTGCGTTCAGCTTCAGCTCATCGAACTTATCCTCGAGCACCCCCACGTACAGGATGCCGATGACGTCACCACCGAGGTTAAAGATCGGCCTGTAAGCCGAGATGTACCAACGGTCAATTACAAAGGCCCGATCCAGCCAGGTGCGACGCTGTTCCACCACCTGGTGATAGACGTCCTTCGAGACCCTGGTGCCGAGGGCGCGGGTATGGTCGCGGAGCCGGACGTTGGTGGAGACCCTTACGTCATCGAGGAAAATGGTCGCATTGCCCACATCACGACCCTGGAACTTCTCATCCTGGAACACCAGGCTTTGGATCCGGTCGACAAGCTCGAAGTTGTTGTTCAGCAGCTTGGCGCCGTAAATCACTCCGATCAGCCGCTCCTGGTGGAACACCGGTGCGGCGGCCTTGATCACCAGCCCCCGGGTCTCGACCTCCTTCGCCGCCGGCCGGGCCATGGGCGTTTCGCGTACAGGGATCGTCGCACGGTCGGCGAGATCCGCCCCCTCCTTCAGCAGATCCTCCCGATCCATCAGATCCGAGCCAGAGACCGTTCGATGCTGGACCAGCACCTGCCGGACATAGGCATCGTGCGTCACCTCATCTCCCCGAACCATGGGATTGCGCGCCCGCACCAGGATCCTGCCGTGGGCATCCGCCAGGTTGAGGATGTCCAGGGACAGCTCGTTGCGGGTTTCGGTGAGCTTGCGGATCAACAGTTCCTCGTTCCCGGCGCGAATCGCATCCCGTACATAGTCGAGACTTGCCAGGTGATCCATGAACAACCGGATGACGTGGATCCGATCGTCGTAGATGTACTGCGACGCATTCATGTGTCCCGTCACCGTGCTGTACGCCTGGCCGATGATGTTGGTGAAAATAAGCCGGTATCCGAGCAGAATGGACAGCAGGGCGGTCAACAGAACCACCAGCACCGCCCCGGCCGCAAGTCTGAATCGCAAGCTCAGCTTCATGTTCGCGGGTTCGGCTCAGCCGGAGTGATCTCCAGCAACGCCGCCGCCCGGCCAGCCTCCTGAACGGCTGCCGGTACTCCACCACCGTCACTCTTGACAGACCCCACAACATCCTCCCCGGCACCGCCGGCCGGCGGCCGGACAAACCTGACAGGAAGGTCCGCCCATTGATCCTCAAGGGGTCAATTCACCTGCCCCTCCAGCAATCGACGTTCCACAGGCCGGCGTTTGACACCCCCAGCGAACGGCTGGCGGCCGCGCTGGAACTGAGTTGAGGATGGAGACAGGTCAGTGAATCGGGGTTGCGGACGGGCTGCCCCCGGATTTCGGGTGAAATGCCCCAGCCGGGCCAAGCAGGTGGATGACGGGACTGCACAGCGGACCCGTTCCGGTTGACTCCAGCCCCCGTGAGGCTTAGTCTGCAGCCGCATCCGCGCCATGATGACCGACGAGAAGCACCAACCCCCGGACTGGGGTCCCGATGATGTGTGGCAGTACCGTGGCTACCGCCTCCGCCCCAACGAATTCGTCACGGCCATGGTGCACTTCTACCGGGGCGAGGTGACGCGTTCCAATGTCTGGCGTACCCGGCTCGACAACACCATCAACTGGGCGGTGGTCACCACCGCCGCCATCCTCACCTTTGCTTTCGGCTCGCCCTCCCACACGCACGTGGTCATTCTGATGAGTCTGCTGATGGTGCTCATTTTCCTGGTGATCGAATCGCGGCGCTACCGCTACTATGAGCTCTGGGCGCTGCGGGTAAGGTTGATGGAGACCGATTTCTTCGCCGCGATGCTCCAGCCCCCTTTTCACCCCCACCGGGAGTGGGCGGCCCGTCTGGCGGACACTCTCCTGACTCCCGAATTCCCCATCAGCTTCTGGGAAGCCATCGGGCGCCGCCTGCGCCGGAATTACATTTGGGTGTTCGCGATTCTGGGTATCGCCTGGATTGCGAAACTGGCCCTGCACCCCTCGCTGGAGGGTCCCGGGTACAGCCTGGTGGACCAAGCTCGGGTGGGGCCGATCCCAGGCCCGACGGTGTTCATGGCGGTGGCGCTGTTTTACGGCGGGATCCTGCTGCTCGCGTTCTTTACGGCGGGGTTACGCGCTTCCCCCGGCGAAGTGCTCTCCCACCAGGAAGTCCTGGGAGTCCCCACCGGTTTTCTCCAGAATCTGGCGAAAGCCGCCAGCGAACTGCCCCTGATTCATCGCCGCGAACATCTGGCGATCGTCGTCACCGAACGGCCTCGGGAGGTGGGCTCCCAGTTGATGTCCATGCTCAAGCGGGGGGTCACTGCCGTCGAAGGCACCGGGATGTATTCGGGCAGTCCGCGCTCGGTGCTGTTCTGTGCGGTGTCAGCAGGCGAGATTGAGCGTGTGAAGTCGGCGGTGTATTCGGTGGACGAGAGCGCTTTCCTGGTGGTCAATCCCACCGAGGAAGTCTGGGGAGCCGGCTTCCGCGACCTCAAACCGCGCTGGCTGCGCAGCCGCCGGAAGCAGCAGCCTCCGACAGGCGGGAAACCAGATTAGCCCGGCCGAGAGCGCTGCAAGCATCGGAGCCAGGCACGGCTGGACATGGCCGGGAAGATCGCCCTACACTGGTCCGCACGGACTTCCGGCGATCTCGTCCATGCCGTTGCTCGAAACCGTTTCCATCAGCAAGTCTTGGGGCACCCGGCACGCTGTCCGGGACTTCAGCCTGGCTCTGGAACCGGGCCGGATCCACGGGCTGCTGGGTGCCAACGGCGCCGGCAAGACCACCGCCCTGGTGATCATGGCGGGTCTGGTTCCCCCCGACAGGGGACAGGTGTTGCTGGCCGGAGAAGACCTGCATACCGGTCCGGCGTCGCTCAGGCGGCGGATCGGATGGCTCCCGGAGATCCCGGCCCTCTATCCCGAGATGACGGTTGAGCGCCAGCTCCAGTTCTTCGGGCGGCTTTTCGGCTTGACCCAAGACGCATGCGCCGCCAGAGCCGAAGAGCTGCTTTCAATCTTCCGCCTGCAAGACCGGCGTAGGGATCGGGCAGCCGCCCTGTCGGCGGGCCTGAAACGCCGGGTCAGTCTGGTCATCAGCCTGATCCACGATCCCGAGGTCTTGTTGCTCGACGAGCCCACCGCAAATCTGGATGTTGCCACCCGTGAGCGCCTGCAGCTCCTGCTCGCCGAGCTGGCGCAGCAGGGGAAAGCGATCGTGGTCGCCAGTCACCGCCTGGAGGAAATCGAGCAGATCTGTGACGCCGTCACCGTGCTGGAGGAGGGCAGAACGGTGGACAGGCGGGGGTCCCAAACCGATTCCCGGGCTGATGGCCGCCGGTTGGTCCGACTGGAGTCCGGGAGGCATCCCGGGCTGCCGGCTGACACACCTCAGACAGCGAACTGCAAACAGGGGTCGCGATAGTGCCGGTTCTGCTCATCAGCGGGACTTCGCTGTAGACCTTCTTGCCGAGGGTCGGCTTCCAAATCGCGGAGGAACTGCCGATGTCTCTGAGCCGACATTTCCCTATGCTCCCCCGTCTGGGTTTCGTTCTGTTGGCTCTGTGTCTGCCGGCCGGCGCAAGCACCGCTCACGCACAGCAGTCCACCTTTATAGGCACGTGGGTCAACAACACCTTCGGTTCCACCGGCAGCGCGAGCTTCTCCGGAGGAATCCAGGGGGACCAACTGGTCTTCACTTTCGATCTCAACGGCAACGTCTTTGGCCAGAGCAGGAGTCGGGAGTCGGGAGCCAGGAGTCGGGAGTCGGGAGCCAGGAGGCTTCTGAATGAGCAGGCGGTGGCCGGTGACCTGGCTACCAGAAAAGGCAGCCAGATCTCTCCGTATGATCTGAGCCAACCCGGCGGCTCCGAACAATCCTCCGGATCCGAATGCAAACTGGACCTTCCCCTGGAGAGTGCCTACCCCGCTCACCGAGCAGTGTCTCCCGACTCCCTCTCCTGACTCCCGCCTCCCGCGTCCCGACTCCCCCGCGGCAGCCGTTCACCGACTCAAAGACTCGTAGACCACCCAGCGATCCCGTCCCTCGACTTTGGCCACGCGCAAGGCTTCGTCCGCCCGCCGGAACCACTGGTCCACGGTGTCGCCCGGCTGCAGCATCGCAGCGCCCACCGACACGGTGACCACCACCGTCTCGCCGTCCACCACTTCCTGCAGGTTCCGCACCCAATCCATCAGCCGCTGGGCCATCAAAGCGGCCACTTCGACGCCGCACTCGTCCACCACGACGACGAACTCATCACCGCCGTAGCGGGCGATGAAGTCCGATTCTCTGGGAAACGTCCGCACACAGCAGTCCGCGATCTTGCGCAGGACGCGGTCGCCCACCTGGTGACCGAAACGGTCGTTGATCTCCTTGAACTGGTCCGCATCGACGATGAAAAGATACGCTGTCTGGCCGGAGAACTGGGAGAGCTGCGCCACCCGATTCAGGTGCTCCTCCAGGGCGTGGCGGTTGTAGACACGGGTCAGGGAATCGGTCGCCAGCCGCCGGCGCACTTCCGCCAGCTCGGCCCGCATCTCCCGCAGCCGCGCCCCCAGTTGGCGGAGCTGGGCCATCTGGCGTTTCTCCCGCTCCTGCAGGGCGGTACCGATGAACTGGGCCGTCTGCAAAACCTCCTGCCGCAGTTCATCGAGGCTCTGGACTTCCACAACCTCCCGGAGGCGGTTCAGCCGCTGCCGGATCTCGGTGTTGCTGCCCTGTTCGGCCGATACGGTCGCACCAATCCGGGCGATGAAGTCCCAGATCAGATCCCGCAACCCGTCCATCGATCGGGTGACGTAACGCTGCTCCAGTTTGCGGTGGTCCCGAAAAAACTGTGCGGTCCCTCTCCAGTCCCGATCGCCGTTGGCAGCCGCTTTTCCGCTCGGCGCCGGATCGCCGTTCAGGAGATGGGCGATCCAGTCACCCACCTCCGCCCTCAGCTCGGACGCACGGCGCTGTTCAACGTCGAACGAATACCGGCCGAAACAGTGCAGAATCGAGACCAGCAGGGACATCGCCGGCTCCGCCGAAAGCTCGGCCAGCTCGTCCCTGTCCAGTTCCCGTTTCCAGTCACGAAAAAGCACCCGGTTTTCAAAGGGCTCACTGCGTGATGTGGTACGGCGGAACATGCTCGACAGGCTCTTCATAGACGGACAGCTTGCAGTCCAGCGGTGCTCTGCGACTAACTCATCGGCGCAAAACGGGTGGGCATTAGACCCGGGTAGCGCGCTGTCTGCGGGACCGGATCTCCGAGACCACGGAGAGGATCAATCCCAAGGCGGCAAGCGGCACGACCACGAGGAAGAAGCCTTGGTAGAACAGCTCGGCAGCCCAAGGCTCGCCGGCGTGCAGGTAGAGGTAGGAGACGTAAAGAGCGTAGCCCCCCAACAGGAGCAGTCCCTCCCAGCGGGAGATGGCGCCGCCGGTGAAGAAAATGGGCAGGCACACGATGCTGATCGCCACCATCACCGGAACGTCGAAATAGGCGGCCTGTTCCGAGACCCGCACCCCGCCCGAGACCGCCGCCGACAGCCCAAGGACCGCCAGAACGTTGAAGAGGCTGCTTCCCACCACGTTGCCGACGGCAATGTCCCGCTTCCCCTGAACCGCCGCCACCACCGACGTCGCCACCTCCGGCAGCGAAGTTCCCCCCGCCACCAACGTCAACCCGATCATCAGCTCAGTCACACCCAACGCTCGGGCGATGGACACCGCGTTCTTCAGCAGCAAGTCCGAGCCCCAGACCAGCAGAGCCAACCCGGCAACAACCAAACCCAACTGGACCAGCAGGTTTCCCGGACCGGTGCCGCCGAACTCGCCGGCGTATTCTTCCTGGATTTCCTTCGCTTCCCGCCGGCTGGTGATCACCAGAAATACCGTGTACCCAAGAACCCCCAGGAAAAGGAGCAATCCCTCCAGCCGCCCCACCCGACCATCCACAGACATCACCAGCACCAGCAGCGAGGTGAGGATCAGCAGCGGCACCTCCAGTCGAACCAGCTTCTGGTTGACGGCGAGAGGGATGATCAGCGCAGAGAGCCCGAGAATGAACAGAACGTTGAAAATGTTGGAGCCCACGACGTTGCCCAGGGCGAGATCCGACTGGTTCGCCAGCGCCGCCTGGACACTGACCGCCATCTCCGGGGCGCTGGTACCAAAGGCGACCACTGTCAATCCCACCACCAGCGGGGTGACACCAAGGGTCAAAGCCAGCCGGGAGGCACCCCGGACCAGCAGCTCCGCCCCCCCGACCAAAATCACCAGCCCCCCGACAAAACCAACCAGGTTCCAGAACTCCATTCCAGCGGTCCTCCCTTTCGTAAGGCGGGCCGGCCGGGAAACCGGCCCGCTTTCCCTCCTACCGGTCGTGACGGCTGGAGGACTTGTCATCCCCACTGCTTCCATGTCGGCGGAGCAGGACTATTCCCACCACCGCCAGCGCTGTGAGGACCAGCGCCACTAGCATGCTGGCATCGAACTCCATGAATTTCCACGGCGTGCAGGAGCACGCCGCCTCCTTGTTTCAGGTTTCCGGTTGAGGCGTCCCAAGCCGCCCGAGCGGGCCACATCAGGCGACGCCCCGGACATCAGAGGGAGGAGGAAGCTGCAGGGGGAGCACGCCAGCAGGAGCCCCCTTCCGGACTGACCAGGCGGCCATCCAGATGATGTCGCCGGGCCAGCCGTCCGGATCGCTCCAGCGTCCGGGGAGCGACCGCGACTTGGGGAGGCAGCACGGCCCCCACCCCGGGAAAGCACCGCTTGGCCAGACCGGCTTCGGCCGGTGCGCCTGGGCCGTTGACCACCCCGGCTTCCGGCGAAACGCTGTCGCGGCCCTTCCAGACCGGGACCACCGCCGCGGCCAGCAGGACCACCGCCGTCAGGACCAGCCAACGGGTGCGGGGTGCGTGTTTCACAGGGTTCGTTCCAGCGGCATTTTGCCGCGCCGGGCACTTCATTATCTCAGAACGGACCTTCCGGGCGTCCGTCTCCAGAGATGCCCGACGCCGTCTCAGATCCGGCCGGACCGAAGAATGGCAACCACCAGCCACAGCCCCAACAGCCCGGCGATAAGGTAGCCGATCAGGCCCAAGGCGGAAAACCCGAAGACCATGGGACCGCGCTGCAACTGGATGATCAACGAGGAACCCACGATCAGGGCGGCCACGATCATTCCGAAGGCCAGGCGATTCGAGGAGCGGTCCATCTCCAGAATGAACCGGCTCAGCCCTTCGTGGTGAAGCGAAACCAGCATCTCTCCGCGCTTCAGCTTGGCTGCGATCTCTTCCAGATCTCCCGGCAAAGACCGCAGCATGGCCTGGTAATCCCGCCAGGTTCTCATGACCTTGCGCGCCGTCCGCCTCGGATCGAGCCGTGCCGTCAGAAAGGACCGCACAAAGGGTTTGGCCTCCTCGATGATGTTGAACTCGGGGTCAAGCATCCGCCCCACGCCGGACGATACGGCAAGCATCCGGCCGAGCAGCGCCAGATTGACGGGAAGGATGATCCGATGCCTCCGAACCATCCTCAGCATCTCTTCGATCATTCGCTCGGTGTTGACCTTCTCCAGGGGCAGTCCATGATACTGATCGAGGAAGTCGGCGATGTCCGCCTTCAGCAGGGCGACGTCGACGTCTTCGTGCAGGAGCTTGAGGTTCCGGAAGACGCGCAGGATCTCCTCGCTGTCCTTCTGTACCACGGCAGTGAAGAGCAAACCCAGTTGCTCGGCGGTCTCGTCATCCAGCCGGCCCACGATGCCGAAATCCACTGCCGCGATCACGTTCCCCTCGAGGACGAAAAAATTGCCCGGGTGGGGATCGGCGTGAAACAGGCGATGTTCGAAGACTTCCTTCAGGATCACCCGTGCTCCGTTGCGGGCGATGGCTTTCCGGTCGTAGCCGCGGGCTTCCAGCTCCTCCAGGTGGGTAACCTTCACCCCATCCACATAATCGGTGGTTAGAATCCGGCTGGTGGTGTATTGCCAATGGAGGGCGGGAACGAAGCGGGCGGGATCACCCTCGAAGTTCCTGCGGAACCGTTCTATGGCTTGGGCTTCGGCGACGAAGTCCAGTTCGCGGCGGATGGTCCTGGCAAACTGATCCACCAGATCTGCGGGACGGAACCAGCGGAGCTCCGGAACATGTTTTTCTGCCAGAGACGCCAACTCCGCCAGGATCGCCAGGTCGGTTTCGATCAGGCTCGGAATACCCGGGCGCTGCACTTTCACCGCTACCCGCCTCCCCGAATCCAGCAGCGCCTTGTGGACCTGGGCGATGGATCCGGAGGCAAACGGGGTCTGCTCAAACACGGCGAACAGCTCGCCCGGACGCTTACCCAGCTCTTCCAGAAATACCGCCTCGACCTGCTCAAACGGGAACGGGGGGACCTCGTCCTGCAGCTTCTCCAGTTCGTGGATGTAGTGCTCGGGGAGGATGTCGGGACGGGTGCTCAGGAGTTGCCCGAATTTGACAAAGGTGGGACCCAGCTCCGCCAGCGCCATACGGAGGCGTTGGGCCGAGGAGATCTCGCGAGGCCCACGGCGCAGGATCCGACCTCGGACCGTCCCGCTGCCCAGCCGGTCAACGACGTCTCCGAACCCGTACTTGACCAGGACCACCATTACCTGGCGATAGCGTCGCAGGCGACGGTAGGCCTGGAGGGTCTTAAGCGGACGAATCATTGCCGCCAGGAGTCTCGTGGGAGTGGGCGGCCTGCTCCAGCTTCTCGACCCGGCTCTTCAGATCCTCCAACTGCTGGCGGCTGGGCAGACCCATCTCGGCGACTACCTTTTGAACAGCCTCCTTGACCGCCGAAGAGAACCGCTTCTGCTCCTCCCTCACCCGTGTCAGCAGGTCCTCGATCACGTGCGGACGCTCTTTCTCGGTAATCTCACCGCGGCGGACGAGCTCGTCCACCAGTTCCTCCACCTTTTCGCGAGTCAAGCTGGCCAAACCCAGTCCTGCGAGCCACGTCTTCTTGAGGATCTCCCGCATCGCGGCACCCCCTTTCAAGGATGACCCCAGACTAACATAGCCGCCAAGCTCATGGCTTCATCCAGCGATCCAGCCACGCCAGCACGGTTTCATGCCACTGGATGCTGTTCCAGGGTTTGAGCACCCAATGATTCTCATCCGGAAAATAGAGGAACTGGCTCGGGATACCCCGGCGCTGAAGGGCGGTAAAGGTGGCAATGCCCTGCTCCAACGGCACTCTGAAGTCCAAGGCGCCGTGAATCACCAGCATCGGCGTCTGCCAGCGGTCGACGTAGTGAACCGGGCTGTGCTTCTCATAAGCATCCGGGTTCGCCCAGTAGGGACCGCCGTTCTCCCATTCCGGAAACCACAGCTCCTCGGTGGAGAAGTAAGAGATCCGTTCGTCAAGGGTGCCGTCATGGTTGACCAGGCAGCGGAACCGATCCGGCCAGTTTCCGGCGATCCAGTTGATCATGTAGCCGCCGTAGGAAGCGCCCAGGGCGGCCACCCGCCCGCCGTCGAGCCACGGGTAGCGCTGGAGCGCAGCCTCCAGCCCCTTCTGCAGATCTTCCAGGGGCTTGCCCCCCCAGTCCCCGCTGATGGAGTCGGTGAAGGCTTGCCCGTAGCCCGTCGACCCATGGAAATCCACCATCACCGCGGCGTAACCGGCCCCCGCGTAAACTTGGGGGTTCCAGCGATAGTGAAAGTGGTTGCCGAACGAACTTTGGGGACCGCCATGGATCAGAAACGCGACCGGGTATTTTCGGGCCGGGTCGAAATCCGCCGGCTTGACGACGTAGGCGTACACCGTTTCGTCGTTCCAGCCGCGGAAGGTGAACTGCTCGAAGTCACCCATGCGGACGGTGGCGAGATGCTCGGCGTTGATCCGGGTGACCGGCCGAAGGTCGGTACCGTCGGCGCGGATGGAATACAGCTCCACCGGTGATTTCAGGTGATCGAGGGCAAATACCACCCGGTCTCCCGCCAGCACCGGTCCCCCCGCCGTCCCGTCATTCACCAGGCTTCGCACCGAGCCGTCAGCCACATCGACGGCGAACAACGTAACCTGGCCCAAGTCGGCGGCCACGGTGTAGAGCGTCTTGCCGTCGGCCGACCAGGCAAGCGTGTCGGGGGAACGGTCCCAACCGGGGGCCACTTCCCGGGCCAGGCCGTCCGGCCACGGTCGCAGCATGATCCGGTAGCGATCAGCCTCGAAGCCGGCCCGGGTCATGGCACGCCACGCCAACCACTTGCCGTCAGGAGAGAAGACCGGTCCGGTGTCCCAGGCGGGGTTGTCAGCGGTCAGCGACCGGGGAGGCTGGGAACCGTCGATGGGCACCGCGAAAAGATCGAAGTTGGTTGACCACGCTTCCTCCCGGCCGGCATCCCGCGCTGCAAAGACCACCGTGGCGCCGTCCGGAGAGATCGCCACCTCGTCCATGCCGCCGAAGGGTTTCGAGGGACAGTCGGCGTCCATTCCAGCCATCAGGTCCACCGCGCTGCCGCCCGAGGCCGGCTGCACGAACAGGTGATTGCGGCGGCCGTCTTTCCAGGTATCCCAATGTCTGATGAACAGACGCTCATGGAGTCTGCCCGAGCTTTTCCGGGACTTTTCCTGCTGCAACCGCTCGGCCGTGCATTTCAGGTCGCGGCAGTCCGGGAAGACGGCCGCGGCGAACACCAGGGATCGCCCGTCCGGACTTACCAGAAATCCTTCCAGGTCCAGAGGATGGTCGGTCACCTGCACCGCCTCGCCCCCGTCGGCCGGAATCTTCCAGATCTGGTTCGAGCCGCTGCGGGCCGACAAAAACCAGATCCACTCCCCTGAGGGATCCCATACAGCATTCTGGTCCGCAGCGGGATGAGTGGTGAGCCGGCGCAGGCCGGTTCCGTCCACCCCCACCAGCCACAGATCGAACAGCCCCTTGTTCTGTTCCAGGTCAGTGCTCCGCAACGTGAAGACGACGCGGGTTCCGTCCGGGGAGACCCGATGATCGGAAATCCGCTGCATGGCCAGCATGTCATGAACGGTGAAGGGGTGGCTTTCGGTCCCGGCCAAGATGACTCCTTTCAGGCTCAGCGCCGCCACCACGGCAAGGCACAGCGAGATGCAGCCCCCGTGCGGCCTGCGGCTTTGAGATCGCATGATGTCAGCTCCATTCGGGCCGGCCGAACCTAGTCCAGCCGGCGGAGTTTGATGTTGGTAAACAGCACCACATCCGATTTGTGGTGATTCTGGAGGGCTACCGGTCCTGCGGCTGGAAATCGCTGCTCTGGATCGGTCCAGTCCAAAGTCTGACGGCCGTTGACCCAGACCTCGATGCGACTGCCCCGTATCCGGGCCCGCTGATTGATCCACTTCCCCTCGTGCACCTCCAGGAATGCTTCAGGCTTCCACCCGGAGTCGTCCACCAGGAGACTGCCGGGTGCCATCCCATAGACCCCGCCGGTAGGATTCTTCATGTCGTAAGGATCTACCTGGATCTCATAGCCCTTGGGATAGGCTTCCCCGGTCTTGACGGCGCGCAGAAAGACCCCGGAGTTGCCGAACCGCTGCTTGGGGACAGCCACATCATAGGCACACAGATCCCAGGAGATCTCGAAGTCGCCGAATTTCTCCTGGGTGAACAGGTGCGATGGTCCGTCGGTACTGATCAGGATCCCGTTTTCCACCCGCCACGCGCCCCGGCCATCAGATTCCCAGCCGGTGAGGTCGCGGCCGTTAAACAGCAGGACCCAGCCCTCGGCCCGTTCGGCATCACTCAGGGTGTTGAGATCCCCCTCAGGCATGCTGGTGGGGAAGCGCCGCTGGGCGGCGGGGGGAACTGTACAGAAGCTGCACAGAAGCACGGCCAGCGCAATGTTTCTTGGATTCGCCATGGTTACACCTTCAGGAAGATCTTCTTCCGATACAGGATATCCATCAACCCGAACCAGACCAGGACATAGAGGAGCGCGAAGGCTAAAGAGGCATTGCGGGGCTCCATCCAACCCCCAAACAGAGACCGGTACAGCCAGTCCCAAAGCGACACCGCCGGGGAACCCCAGGTGATCGTGTGCAGCAGGTCCGTCACCAGACCGGAAGCGACGTAGACCGTAATCGCATTCATCCCATAGACCACCAGCGGGTAAGCCCAACGCCGGCGGCCTTCCACATCGATCAACCAGTAACAGAACGCCAGACATTGCAGGGCGGCACCCGCCGTGAAAAGCACAAAAGAGCTGGTCCACAGATTCTTGTTGATGGGAAACCAGATGTCCCAAAGTGTACCGCCCAACAGGACCAGCCACCCGGCCACGAAGAGCCGCCCGGCGATCACCTCCCGCGGCCGGCCCGACCGCAGCCAATGACCGGTGAGCACGCCGCACAGGGCGGTGGCGATGGAGGGAAGAGTGCTCAGGATGCCCTCGGGATCCCACGTCCCCCGCCACATTCTTCCCGGCAACAGAATCTGGTCCAGCCAGGCAGCCAGGTTGCCCTGCGGAGTCAGCTCACCCGGCCCGTGGCCGGGCACCGGGACCAGTGTCAGGAGACCCCAGTAAAGCAACAGAATGGCGCCGGTGATCCAGGCCTGGACCCGAACCGAGGTGTGCAGCACCATCGTGGCCGTGATGCCGTAAACGATGGCGATCCGCTGCAGAACCCCGGCCACACGGAGCTGTGCCAGGTCGAAGGTGGGGAAGAGGTTGAGCAGCAGTCCGAAGAGGAAGATCAGCCCCGTACGACGGAGGATCTGCCAGTGGAGAGCGGCTGGGTCGGAGACGGTGCTCCGCTTGGCCAGCGAAAACACCAGCGACACTCCCACGATGAAGAGAAATGACGGGAAGATCAGGTCGGTGGGAGTCCAGCCATGCCATTCCGCATGTAACAGCGGGGGATAGACATTTTCCCAATCACCAGGGTTGTTGACCAAAATCATGGCGGCGATGGCCAGGCCGCGGAAGGCGTCCAGCGACACCAGACGCTGAGAAGGCTGAACCGCACTCATGAGGCCGGATTTCTACCACAGGTCGACGACAGACAGAACCGCCGGAAGGGAATCCTCATGGGAAGTCGGAACTTCAAAGAGCACTTCTTCGCCTCCCGGACAGGGACGGAGCCGGCGACAGGAACAGCCTCAAGGAAGACTGAGGAACGACTCCTCAGCCGGCGGACGGAGCCTCCAGAGAGGGTGAAGGACGCCCAGGCGAAGCCTCATCCTCCCTGAAAAGCTCCGTGGAGAAATAGCGTTCCATCCGGTCAGGAAAGACGGTCACCACCAAAGCCTCCGGACCGAGCCGTCGCGCCGCCTCCACGGCGGCGGCGTAGTTGAGTCCCGAACTGGGTCCCACCGGGAATCCGGCGGCAATCAGACGGCGGGTGGTGACCATCGCCACCCGGTCATCGATGTCCAGGCGGACCAGGCCGGGCAGCGACGCGTCCCGGAAGATCTCGGACAAGCCGTCGACGACACCGGGAATACAGGGGCTGAAGCTGCAGCACTCGGCTTCGGCCAACGAGGACCCCCGGGTAGGGCGGGCGTGAAAAGGAATCACTTCGCAGCCGTAATCGCGAAGGCCCTCCCAGAGGCCCACCAGGGTCCCGCCGGTGCCCACTCCGCTCACCACGGCATCAACGCGACCGGCGGGGATCTGGTTGATCACTTCCTGCGCAGTCTGACGGCGGTGGGCCTCGGCGTTGTCGGGATTGCTGAACTGCCGTGGCAAGAATCCTCCGCATCGTCCAGCCAGTTCCTCGGCCATGCGGATGGCCCCCCGGATCCCCTCCTCGCGACGGCTCAGCACTACCTGTCCCCCGTAAGCGCGGATCATCAATGAGCGTTCCGTGGAGACCCCTTCCGGCATGACTGCGGTGAAGCGGAGGTTCAACTGGGCGCAAGCCAGGGCCATGGCGATACTGGTGGAACCGCTGGATGCTTCCACCACCCTTTGCCCTTCCCGCAGCCGTCCCTGGCGAAGGGCCTTGCCCAGAATGTAGGCGGCGATACGGTCCTTGGTGGAGCCGCTGGGGTTCATGAACTCAAGCTTGCACCACACGACGGGCTCGCCGGGTAGCAGGCGGACAGGCACCAGAGGAGTCACCGGCGCCTCATGGATGTAGACATTGAGGCTGTTTTTGTGCCACACGCCCGCACTCTACCATCGGGTAACGGTGGCGCACAGCCGGGGACGGGCACCGCCCAGGACGCTCAGTTCCGCGCCAGCAGCAGGTCCAGCTTCCTGGCGTAACGTTCCTGCCCCGACGGATCGGGCGCAAACCGTCGAGCCAGTTCCAGCTCCCGGATCACCTTGTCGGTCTGCCCGAGCACGTCGTAGGCCTTGGCGAGAGCGAAGTGAAAATGGTGTTCTTCGAATTTCCGGTCAAGAGCGCGACGGAAATGGGCTACCGCCGCCTCGGCGTGGCCCAGGCGCAGCGCCTCTTCCCCCAGGCGGAAGTGGTAATAGGGGTTCTTGAGCCGGAACTTCAGCGCCCGTTCCTCGTACCAGGCTGCCTTGCGGGTTTCCCCGAGACGTTCGTACAGGCGGGCCAGATTGCTCATCGCCAGCGGGTCGTCGGGGGTGAGCTGCAAAGCCCGCTTGTACGCCAGCTCGGCCTCCTCGAAACGGCCGACCGTGGTCAGAGCGACACCGAGATTCACCCACACGAATTCGACCGTTTCATCTTCCGCCAGGGCGCGCCGGTAATATTCAATCGCCCTGGCATTGTTGCCCTCGGCCAACTCTTCCGCTCCCAGGTTGCTGTAGTAATGGGCTCGAGCCCGGGCGTCGGAGATTACCCGGCCTCCCAGGGTGACCCGGTTGACTTCCGGAAACAGGTCGACGACGAAAGCCCGGCCGCCGATCAAGGCCAGTACGTTCACGTGGCTGCTCATCACCACGATGCGTCCGTGCATGGTCCAGGTCGGCGGCACCTCCACTTCCCGGAACTGGACCTTGATCCCCAGCTCGCGCGCCATCGCCACCAGCATGTTCGTGTACGACAGGCAGTTTCCCGAGCGCTCACGGAAGGTTCTGGCAGCGCTGTAGGTTTTCGGGACATAGGTAAAGCGGAGAGCCGGGTCGCGGAAGATCAGGTAGACCAGCAGTTCGAGGCGTTCGTATGGGCCCAGGTCGGTGGGGACCCGCTCAGCAAGGAACTGTTTCATCTCCTCGCTGATGGCCAACGGGTCTTCGTATTCCGGGGGCGCATCAACGGGCGGCGGGCCCGGCGCCCCCTGGAGCAGCGCGGCCATCATCAGCGTACCCGCAATCATGGCGGTTCTCCCGGGGGTGACTTGAGGCGTCATCCCCACCTGTTTAGACGTCCCGGCAAGGGAAAGAGTTCGGCGAAGCGCGCAGGTCAGGTCCCGGCAGTGTACAGGTGCGGGGGTACCAGGCGCGGACGAGAGGGGCTCCGGGTGTGGCTGGTTCCCCGGCTCAAGGTTCCGGGCCGGGTTCCGGGCCGGCACGCGTTTCCGGAGACCCGGCCGAACGCGCAGCCACTCTCAGACCCATGAGCCCTCACCCGTCAACTTTCGTCCCGTCACCTGCTCCCACCGGACCTCCAGGATCTGCTCCGGCCTGAATCTGGGCAACCGCAGCTCGGTCTGTGGAGAAGCGGGAACCGCCGCCGCAGGAATGAGTCCCACCAGCTCCCCCTCGGCTACCTCCGCCCCGATCTCTTCCGCGACCCGGCAGACCGCAGCGACCGCAACGGCCGGCGGAGTCCGGCCGAAATCCACCAGATTGAGGGAGACCTGCGCCCGCTTTCGAGTGGGCAGGAAGAACCCCAATGCCTTGACCGCCGGTAACGCGTCGCCGAGTGCGCGAATCCGTCGCGCGATTTCTCTGGCCTCATCCAGGCCGGCCGGCGGCTCCAGCAGCAGGTTGAACGCGATCAGCGGTCCTCTTGCCCCCGCACACACCGCGCCCGCGGTCTCATGCAGGGCCGAGGGGCCGAAGTCAGGGGCGCGTTCCGGATCCTGACTGATGGCGCGTCCCAGAAACTGCAGCCCGGCCCGGCGAATCCACGCCAGTTCCGCGCGGGCCTCGTCCCGGGCGGCCTCCCCATACAGGAAACAGGGGATCCCCAGGTTGCGACCGACGATCAGGCCAAAGCGTTCCGCCAGACGCACACAGACCTCCATCGGGGTGGAGCCCAGGGGAACAAAGGGGACCACATCCAGGGCACCGATCCGCGGGTGGACGCCCTGATGCCGGCGAAGATCGATCAAGCGGACTGTCAGCTCGGCCACCTTCAGCACCGCTTCCAGTACGGACTCCCCCGTCCCCGCCATGGTCAGGACGGAGCGATGGTGGTCGGGGTCCGAATGGACGTCCAGTACGTGGCAGCCGGGGACTTCCGCAGCAGCGGCGATGCGCCGGACTACTTCGAGATTCCGGCCCTCACTGAAGTTGGGTATGCATTCGACAAGCTGATCCACCCTGCATAGAATAATGGGGATCCTGGAGTCGGGGCGAGGAAGCGCCGGCACCGGCAGCGCAGTGACTGAACCTTCGTCCTCCGGGATTCCTCCAACAGGACGGGCAGCGATGTCGAGCAGTCTGCTTCGCCGATTTTCCCTGCAGCTTCTGCCGGTTGCGTTATCGGTGCCTGCACTCTGGGCGCGGCAGGCCGTCGAAGCACGACCCGATGCGGTCGTCCAGGAGGAAGCCGAAGACTACTACAGCCGGTGGCTGAAACAGGATGTGGTGTACATCATCACGGATGAGGAGCGGGCGATTTTCCAGAGTCTGACCACCCCGGAGGAGAAAGAACAGTTTATCGAACAGTTCTGGTTTCGCCGGGATCCGGATCCGCGCACTGCCGAAAACGAATTCAAGGAGGAGCACTACCGGCGGATTGCTTACGCCAACGAGCATTTCGCCAGCGGGATCAAGGGCTGGCAGACCGATCGGGGCAAGATCTACATTATCCACGGGCCGCCGGACGAGATTACATCCCGGCCTTCCGGAGGTCCCTACCATCGGCCCATCGTGGAAGGAGGCGGCACCACCGTCACCTTCCCCTTCGAGGTTTGGCGGTATCGTAACCTGCCCGGCCTGGGCTCCGACATCGTCATTGAATTCGTGGACCGCACCCAGAGTGGCGAGTACCGGATCGCCCTGACGCCCGAGGAGAAGGACGTCCTGCTGAGGGTTCCCGGTTACGGGCTGACGCTTTCGGAAGAGCTGGGAATGACCCGCAAGGAGGACCGCCTGATCTTCAGTCCCTGGAAGCGGTTTGAGTACCGGGGTCCTTTCAACTACTACCAGGACCCCTTTGAGCAGTACGAGCGCTACGTCGCCATCCGCCAGCCCCAGCCGGTGCGGTACAAGGATCTCCAGGAACTGGTGCAGGTCAATGTCAGTTACGACTCTTTGCCCTTCCGGGTGCGGCAGGATTTCCTCAAGCTGAATGACGCGCAGGTTCTGGTTCCGATCACCGTCGAGATCTCCAACCGCGAACTCACCTTCCGCGAGGAGATGGGGGTCAGCACCTCGAAGGTTGCCATCTACGGGATCGTCACCAGCATTTCCAACCGGATCGTGCAGGAGTTCGATGCGGACCTGGCGACGTCGTTCCCACCGGATCAGTTGGCGGCCGGACTGACGGGGAAGTCGATTTACCAGAAGGTGCTGATGCTCGATCGCAAGGGTCGCTACAAGTTCACGCTGGTGGTCAAGGACACCGTCAGCGGGAAAGTGGGCACCACGACCGACGCTATCATTCCGCCCAACCTGGACGCCGACCGCTTGCGGGCCAGCACCCTGATCCTCGCTGACAAGCTCCAGCAACTGGAGAAGGTACCGGAACGGGACGAAATGTTCGTGCTCGGCGACTTTTATGTGCGACCGAGCCTGGACCCGACTTTCCCGTCGGACCGTCCGGTCAATGCTTACTACCAGCTCTACAACGTGGGTCTGGACCAGACATCGCAAGCCCCTTCCCTGTCGATCCGCTACCGGATCCTGAAGGACGGGGAAACCGTTCTGGAGTTCCCCGACACGGTCGGGCGGTCGGTTCAGTATTTTACGGCCCAGCGGGTGGTGGTGGCGGCGGGATTTCCCTTGACCAAGCTGGCGCCGGGCCGTTACCAGCTCAGTGTCGAGGTCACCGACAACATCCGCGGCCAAACCCTGGAGCTGCATGACCAGTTTCAGGTGGTCGGCACATCGGGATGAGACGCCCTTTGACACTGGCGCGGCCGGCCGGTTGGCTGCTGTTCATGGGCGCGCTGCTGCCGGCCCAGGTCGCTCCCGGTTTTGAAGACGCCGTCGAGTCGGCCAGGCTCGCTCTCAAGGAAGACCGCCCAGTCGAAGCCGCCCTCTGGCTGGACCGGGCATTGGCGTTGAATCCCCTCTGGGAAGAGGGGTGGTGGTACCGGGCAGGCATCTGGTACCAGCAGGATCGGCTGGCGGAGGCCGCCCGCGGGTACCGCAATGTGACGGCCCTCAATCCAGCCATGGGACCGGCATGGCTGATGCTGGGGCTGACCCATTATCGGCGGGGCGACTATCACCGTGCCCGGCCCCACATTGAACGCGCCGTCTCCCTCGGCTTGGGCGGCAACGAGGAGCTGCGGTTCTCCGCGTACTTTCACCTGGGGGTGCTGCTGACCCGTTTCGAGGAGTATGAACGGGCCTTCTCCATCCTTTTCACTTTGGCCAAGAACCACTCCCAGAACCCCCATTTGCGCGAGGCTTTGGGGATCTGTGCGCTGCGGGCTCCCTTCGCTCCGCCCGAGCTGCCGGCCGACCGCCGGATGCTGGTGCGTCGGGTTGGGGAGGCCGTCGCCCATTGGGCGGTGGAGGATACCCCCAGTGCCGAGCAGGCCTTTGAGGCAATCCTTCGGGATTTCCCCGAGGCCCGGAACGTCCATTATGTCTTCGGACAGTTCCTGGGCGTCCGCAACCACGAACGGGCCCTCGAGCTGTTCCGGAAAGAGTTGGAGATCTCCCCCGAGCATCTGCCGGCGCGACTGCAGCTTGCCTGGCAATACCTGAATCGGGGCGATCCCGAAACGGCCCTCCGGTGGGCCCGCGAGGCGGCGGCATTGCAGTCCCAGTCTGCCTCGGTTCGCTATGTCATGGGTCGGGTCCTGCTGGATCTCAAACAGCTGGAAGCGGCCATCAACGAACTGGAAGCGGCGCTGAAATCAATGCCCCACAGCACCCAGATCCGGGGTGCCCTCGCCCGTGCCTACTTCCAGGCCGGACGCGCCGACGACGCGCGTCACCAGCAGGCCGAAATCGACCGCTTGAGGCGCGAACTGCAGGCCCGCGAGGCAGGGCTGATCTTGGGAGCTGAACCGCCCGAGGGGCCCCAGGTTCATTGACTCCACCGGTTTCCCCGTGGTGCCCGGAGGCAGGCACTTGCAGGGGTGGCCCGGACTGCGGGGATCGCGCGAAGCACTCGGATCACGCGGGTCATGGGAGTCCGCCTGGGGCGGCGGGGGGACCGGCGGCGGTGTCCCGCAACGCCTTGAGGCGCTGGAATTCTTCGCCCTCCTTCCGGGCATCCTCCAGGCGTCCGGCCGCACGGTAGGCTTGGGCCAACGCAAACCGGACGTCCGGGCTGTCCGGTGCCAGCCGGACCGACGCTTCGAGTTCCTCCAGGGCCGCCTGGGTCCTGCCCAGCGCCAGAAGCACCCGGCCCAGCGCCAGACGCGTCACGAACAGTTCCGGCGCCACGCGGGCCGCCCGCTCAGCCAACGGCAATGCTTCCACAGCCTCTCCCCTGAACAGCAGTTCTGAGACCATTTGTACCAGCGTAGGCACGTGTTCCGGCTGCAGTTCGAGTTCCAGCCTGTATTGCGCCAAAGCGGCCTCGGGGTCGGACTTGATGAGGTAGTTCCCGTAGATGAAGTGAACATTCGCCAGCTTTGGGAAACGGCGGGCCAGCTCCTGGAACAGGACGGCAGCGTCGGCAGGCTGGTACCCGTAGACCAGGGCCATGGCTTTCCCTGCCAGCAGGACCGGCTCCCTGAGCTCGGCAGGTATCTCGTCCGGCAGACGGGGGATCTGGAGGGCGGCGGCTCCCAGCGCTTCCTGCAGGAGCGGCTGGTGGTAATCCCCCTGCAGAGCCAGTCCCGCCAGGACCGCCGATGCCCTCTCGAACTCGCCCCGGCGGGCCAGCAACATTCCGAACCGCAGCCGGGCAGTGTCCCCGATTCCCGACATCCGGCCGATCCCGCCCGCCAGCGCACGTCCGAGATGGTCGCCGGATCGCTGGTAATCGCCGGTCTCAAACTCGCTGAGCCCCAGCATCACCAGGGCCTCGACACTGTCCGGACGTCGCTCCAGGACACGGGCGAAGGAACGGACGGCATCTTCGTAACGATCCAGCTCGAACTGGATGGTCCCCAGGTACCACCAGCCGTCGGTCCAGCCCGGTTCGCCTTCCAGAGCCTGCCGGTACAACTCCAATGCCGCCAGCAGGCGCCCCTGCTGGCGGGCCTCGTCGGCGGCCGTCTTCAGGGCGAGTGCAGGAGCCGGCCCGGCAGGGACCACCTGCGCCCCGAGGGAACTCCAGCCGAACATCAGGGTGAGGGCGGCACGAACCAGACAGCGGAGGGGCTCCGCCGGGACCCAAAACACTCGCTTAACCCTGTTCATGCGGCGGCTCACGGGTTGGTAAGGAACCGAAAACCCGCCGACCATTGCAGGCCGGGACTCGGAAACCCCACAAACTCATGATACTTCCGGTTCAGGAGGTTCTCCACGTCCGCCACCACTTCCCAGCCGGGAGCGACCCGCCAGCGGGCGTGCAGATCCAGCGTGGTGTAGCCTCCCACCACGTCCCGATCGGGGACCGGGACCTGAAAATCAAACCTGCGTCCCACAGTGGTCAGGTCCAGGCGCAGCGCCAGCTCCGGGGCGGCCGACCAAATCAGACTCCCGGTCCCCCGGATGCGCGGGCGGTCCCGAAGGACGGCGTCGGACCCCACTACGTCCACCTCCTGGAAGGTGGCCCCGCCCCGGACGAGGATGCCGCTGGAGAACTGGTGCCGCGCCTCCACTTCGACACCCTGGGCCAGCACTTCATCCCGGTTGATGAGGCGAAAAAGCCCCGGATCGAAGTCGACCAGATCGCGGTACCGGACCCGAAACCAGGTCAGGGACAGGTCACAGCGACCCGCGCAACCCAATGCTTCCCAGCCCAAGTCCAGGCTCGTCGTACGTTCGGGAAGCAGATCAGGGTTACCGGCGTTGGGTTCGGCCAAGGCATGCAGGGACGGTAGGCGGAAACCCTGCCCCCAGTTACCCTTGAGCCGATGTCGGCGGCCGGGTAGCTCCACCGTCAAACCCAGCCGGGGTGAGGCCTGTCCCCTCTCGCCCCGGGGACGATCCAGACGCAAACCGGCCACCAGCGACGCCGGTCCCCGCATGTAAACCAGCTCGACGCCCCCGGCCGCCGTATTCCGGTCCTTCTCGAACCGGCTGGGAAAAGCTTCGGCGATCAGATAGTCGGCCTTCCCGGACTCTCTTCGCATCTCGAGCAGCAGATTCCCCGTCCAGTGCTCACCCCACTGCCGGCGGGCCGAACCATGGAGGCGGAAGCGTGTGAAATCGGCGACGCCCTCGATGGAGGGCTGGGTACCCGGTCCGGGCGGGCTGCCATCCAGGATCGGCGGCGTCCGGCTGTCAAGTTTGCGGGAGAAGCCGTCCGCACCCACCGTCCACACCCACCCTCCCGGGTTCTCGGAGCTGAGACCGCCTCCCCACAGCAGGTCCCGCGACTCCTGCCGTTCCAGCTCACGGAGGATGGAGAATTCGGGGCCTCCCCCGTTGCCGGGGAAGCCTCGGGACTCGCCGTCGGATGCTGCGGCCTGCAGATGCAGCCGCCGGTGCGCCCCCAACGAAATGCCGGCGGCGGCATGGATGGTGGACAGCTTTGACTCGTCGTCAACGAAGTGCGGGCCGTACCTCCGGTGCGAGGCAGCCACGCTGAGGCCCATGGGATTGCGGGCGATACGGAACGAACCGCCCAGCCGGTAGGAGCCCTGGCTGGAAACGGAGCTCCCCACCCGGACTTCCTCCCGAGCCGTACCGTCCCGAAGATCGGGCTCCTCGGTGATGATGTGAATCACCCCCGACATCGCCTCCGATCCGTAAAGCGAAGAGACCGGTCCCCGCACGATCTCGATCCGGGACACGTTCTCCAGACTGAAGCGGGACAGGTCGACGGACCCCCCGGCAGGGTCGATCAAGTCGTTGACCGGAACACCGTTCACCAGGACCAGCAAGGAGTTCTCCTCGCCGCCGCGGAGAGTGATCAGCGACCGGCTTCCGCGAACGCCCAGCCTCGAAACGTGAACGCCGGGCACGTTGCGGAGCAGTTCGGCCAGGTCGCCGGCGCCGCTGGACGCGATGTCGTCACGATCCAGGATGGTCACTGAAGCGGAAACCAGGGATTCGGGCAGTGGAGTTGCGGTGACCGTCACCACCACTTCCTCCGGAGCCGGAGGTTCCGACTGCCCGCGGGCGGGTCCGGGCGCGCTGAGCCAGAGTCCGAGGGTCAGCGGCAGGATCAGCCCACGGGAAGATTCACAACGCATGAGGTATCCCTTTCGCAGCTCGGGAGTCCCCGCCCTGAGAACATCTCAATCCAAAGCGCCGTCGGGTCCCTGAGCCTGGCTGCGGGAGTCCTCCCGACGGCCGTTGTCCAGGCCCCGGACGGTCAGCCCCCGGAACAACGCCGCCACCGCCTGCGACAGGCGTTCGCGCTACGACCGCGCATCGCCTTGCAGCGGTCCCAGTTCCGCGATCGGTTCGTTACAGTCTTTCCCCACAATCCGCGTCTCCTGGGCGGCCGGCCGGAGGTGTCGGCTGAGGTGGGCCCTGAGTTCGGTCACATTGATGACCTTCACAGTCCCATTATCAGACCACCAAGCTCCTGAAACAATCGGCGGAGGCCCGCCGCACTCCCCATTGATCCCGCCGCTGGAAGCCGTTATCTTGACTTGGGCCGCGTCTTCTGGAGTGGAGATGATCGCACGACTGCGCAGCCTCGGGTTTCTCCACCAACGGCAGCCGGACAGCAGCCGCAGCCGGCCTCCCCGTCCGATTCGGTCACGTGACTTGAAACCGGCACTCCGCGCCTTGTCGCTCTGCCTGGTTTTGCCGGGCCTGCCGGCGGCACTGCCCGCCCAGGACGCCGCCACCTTCTTCCGGACCAACTGCTACAGCTGCCATACCGTGGGCGGGGGCAGGCTGACCGGGCCCGACCTCAAGGATGTCACGTCCCGCCGCGACCGCGCCTGGCTGGTAACCTTTCTGCTCAACCCGAAGGAGGTCATCGACAGCGGCGACGCTTACGCCCGGCAGCTCTTGCAGGACGCGCGAGGCGTCATCATGCCTCGCGTCCCCGGCATGGACCGGCCCCGCGCCGAATCGCTGCTGGATCTCATCGAGAACGAGAGCCGTCTGGAAGAATCCCACTTCCGGGGACTCGAGGTTTCCGATCGACCGTTGCTGCCGGCTGAAATCCAGGCGGGATCCGAGCTCTTCCACGGGCGCCGGGCGTTTTCCAACGGCGGCCCCCCCTGCCTGACCTGCCACGCGGTTACCGGTGCCTCCATTTTCGGCGGCGGGATCGGTCCGGATCTCACCAAGGTCTTCGAACGCCTCGGAGGACGCCGCGCGCTTTCCGCCTGGCTGCTGGCGCCCCAAACCCGAACCATGGCGGCACTGTGGGCCGGGCGACCGCTCAGCCAGGAGGAGATCCCGGCACTGGTAGCCTTCCTGGAGGATCGAGCCAAGAACGCTGCATCCGCGGATCCCGGGACTCGGCCGACAGCGCTGCTGGCAGCCGGCATGCTGGGAGCGGTGCTGATTTCCTGGGCTCTCCTGAAGTGCTGCCGCCCCTCAGCGCCATCCCGACACTCGTTCCCTGCCGATGGGAGTCTCCCGTCCGGTTCTCCGCCCGCAAGGCTGGAGGGTCTGCAATCACAGGTTCCGCAGTAATGCCAAGTCGCTCTCCCTGGTACACGATCGAATCCCTCCCCCCAGAGTGGGAGGAGCACTACCGCCAGGTTCTGCGGATCGACCGCCTGGTGCGGACGACCCACGGTGTCGACTGCGGAGGAGCTTGTGAAGTTGAGGTGGGCGTCCGGGATGGAGTAGTGGTCTGGGAGCGCCCCGCGGAATCATGGGCCGGCGACCGTTTGCGTTGCAGCCGTTACTGCTCCCGGGCACCGGCGACGGCCGACTACCTGGATCCGGCCCGACGGCTGTCGGAGCCGCTGGTCCGTGGTCGGCTCTGGGAATTGTGGCGCGGGGCCCGCGCGGCCTCAGCCGACCCGTGTGAGGCATGGCGCGCCGTCAGCGGGCAGGCGGCTGCCTGGAAGGACGTGCGCGGGAGCGGCGCCTTCACCCATGTAGGCTGGTCCGACGTGCTGGAGCTGGTGGCTGCGTCGGTTGTGGAGTCTCTCCGGTGCCACGGGGCGGAGGCGGTGGCCGGCTGCTGCACAGGGCCCGGCCGGGCCCTGGTGGCGGCCGCCTCGGGCCGGCGTTTCCTGAGTCTGCTCGGAGCCGAAACCCGGGATGGGGCCGCCTGGGAGGAGGACGCCCGGGCGGTTCTGCGCGGGACCCTCGGCGACGAGGTCGACTGCCCGGAAGCGGAGGCCTGGCGGGAGGCCGCGCTGCTGGCCGTCTTGGCCGAGGACTTCACGACCTCGGCCTCCCCTGACTTCCACCTGCTGCAAAGCGCCCGGGATACCGGAGCGCCGCTCTGGCTGTTCGATGAGGTCCCGTCGCCGGCGTGGCGGCATGCCGACCAGGTGGTCCCCTTGCCCACTGCTGACCTCCCCGATTGGTGGCGTTGTGTCTGCCGCCGCCTGATGGAAGGGCGGCGCAATGATCCGGCACGGACCGAGTACCTGGTGTGCTTCACCGACGCACCGCTGCTGCTGGCGTTGGTCGAGACCCCGGTGGGTTTCCGGATCGCCGGCTATGCCCGGCCCGCGGGAGCGTCCGAAGGACCGTACCTGGTCTGGGACCGGTTCCGCGGGGAAGCGGTCCCGGCGCCGGGAGGTCCTGGAAGTTCCAGCCTGAGGCTGGTCCATCCTGCCGACGGGCGCCTGCTGGAACCGTCGCTGACCACCCCTGCCTCCGGCGGAGACAGCGTTCTGCTGGACCGTACCCCGTGGGGATTGCCGCCCCGAAGGGTTCCGGTCCTGCGCCCGGAGGGGGCGGAAGGTCCCACCTGGATCACGGTTTGGGACTATCTGCAGGCGTTGCTCGGCGCAGGCGATCCGGACGACCACCGTTACACCCCGGCCTGGTTCGAGGCCCGGACCGGCGTCCCTGCCCCGCTCCTGAGCCGGTTCGCCGATCTTTGGGAGGAGCGGGCGGAATACAGTGGAGGGCGCTGCATGGTGCTGGCGGGACGGCGGCTGGGTTTCGATTCCGCCGCGGCTGTCGTTCAGGCCGTCGCCTGGACCCTGATGGTGTCCGGATGTTTCGGACGCCCCGGTGGAGGCTTCGGCTGGTATTCCGGCCAGCGCAAGGTGATTCCCCGGGACAGCTGGGAGCTCATCGCCTCGGCGGGAGACTGGCTGGGCGAGTCCCGGGCCGCTTCCGCACCCATCCCGACGGCGGAATGCAATCCCGAGTCGGTACATCGCCCGAGGACCCCCACCCGCGTTCTGTTCCGCTGGCTTGCCGATTCCGGATGCGAAACGTGGTCTCCACAGCCTGACCACAGGAGGCAACAGGCGGCCACGGGGCCGGAGGGTCATCAACCTGAGCTGGTGGTCGACCTGAATTTCCATCTCGACCTGCCCGCACTGTACGCCGACATCGTGTTACCCGCGACCACCTGGTACGAAAAGGAAGACCTCAATTCCTCGGAGCGCTCAGGAAAGGTGGTTGCCCAGGTCGCGGTGGTCCCCCCCCTCGGCGGTGCTTGCAGCGAATGGGAGATCTTCGCCCGCCTGGCCGACGCCTGCGCAGATGTGGCAGGGAGATGCGAATCACCGGCCGGCTCGGGGATCGAGCCGACCCGCCTGGGGAGCTGCTACCGGTCCTTGGGCCCGCGGTCGCCTCTGGCGGAGCAGCGGCGGGACGGATCGACGTCGCACTTTGGGCAGGACTCGGAGTTTCCCGGTTGCCTGGCTCGGCCGGTGGACGTCTGCAGGACCATCCTTGCGCTCTCGTCAGCCACCTGCGGCCCGCTTGCTGCCGCGGGACTCCGCGGACTTCGTTCTGCCGGCGCGGACCTCGAAGATCTGGAGATGGCGGCGGCGGGGCTTTCAATTTCCTGGGAGGATCTTCGAGAGGGCGGACGCCGCCCCCTGCCCAATGCTCTGTGGACCGGACTCGATGGACGCCCCTACACGCCTTTCCTGCTCAATGTCCGCCACAGCCTCCCTTGGGCGACGTCCACCGGACGCATGCAGTTCTGGATCCCGGGCTGCCCGGAACCCGCGACAACAGGATCCGGCGGCGCTCAACAGACAGCGGGTTCGGGTTTCTCCCCGACAGCAGCACTGTCCCGGAGGCCGATTCCGTTGCGGCTGGTCACCGTCCAGACGCGGCTGAGCTACGGAACGGTCTTTGCCGATCTGGACTTGCTGAGCGCTCTGACCGGTCCGGACAGGAATCTGTGGATCCACCCTCTGGATGCTGAAACCGCCAGCCTGGGCGACGGTGAATGGGCAGTGGTGGAGTGGCCTGGACACCTTCTCCTGGTCCGCACTCGGTTAAGCGGGTGGGTCCGGCAGGGGACCGTCCTCCTGGACCCGCCGCTGGCCCCGCAGGCGTCGGCGGATTGTCCTGTCCTCCCGTGGGGGTCCGGCTGCTTGCCCCCGATTCCGGCTTCAGCCCCGGAGGTCCGGCTCCGCGTCTGGAAGCCTGAAGGTTTGGCGCCAGTGGGACACTGCGCGCCGGAGGGCGAGGCATGAACGTCAAGGCTCAGGTGGCGGCAGTGATCGACCTGGACCACTGTCTGGAATGTCGGGCCTGCGACACCGCATGCAAAGCGGCATGGACCCGCCGCCGGGGCATGGACCATGCCTGGTGGAATCACACCGAAACCCGGCCCGGTCCGGGCTATCCACGCCACTGGGAAGACCGCCCCCATGCAGGCTGGAAGCTCGATGGCGGCCGGCTCCGATTGGGAGGCATCAGCAAGCCGGCACGCTTTCTCTCCCTGCTCCATCAGCCGGATCTGCCCGTCCTGGACGAATATGGCGAACCCTGGAGATTCGCCGCAAGGTCCAAGGCTGACGTGGAGGCCGGCCGGTTCCTGGCCCTCCCCCACTCCACGGTAACCGGCCTTTCGTTGTCGCCTTCGGCGCGTCCGGATCTGGGGTCCGGCCCCGGCTTCCTGCCGGAGCGGGCGGCGGAGGCGGATGGTTCCTGTAGTTCCGAGGTTGAACTGGGCTTTCCCCTGCCCCGGCTGTGCAACCACTGCCTCAATCCGGCATGTGTCGCCGCTTGTCCCTCCGGCGCCGCCCACAAGCGGGATGAAGACGGAGTGGTGCTGATCGACCAGGACCAGTGCCGGGGCTGGCGCGCCTGTGTCGCTGCATGTCCGTACGGCAAGGTGGACGTAAACTGGCTCACCGGCAAATCGGAGAAGTGTCATGCCTGCTATCCCCTGCTGGAACAGGGCAGGCCCCCCATCTGCGTTTCCGCCTGTCCCGGTCAGGTCCGGTTCGTGGGGGTGCTGCTCTATGACGCCGAACGGATCCGCGACACCACCGAACTGCCCGAAGAGGACCTGGTGGACGGCCTGCAGGATTTCTTCCTCGACCCCTGCAACCCCCTGGTGCAATCGGAGGCCCGGCGCAGCGGTTTGAACGAAGCGACCCTTGAAGCCGCCCGGCATTCCCCGGTCCACCTGCTGGTCTCGGTAACCCGCGTGGCGCTGCCTCTCCACCCCGAGTACCGCACCCTGCCCGCCGTCTTCTATCTGCCTCCGTTCAGCCGCCCGGTGGCCATCCCGGAGTTGGCATTGTTGCTGGGTGCCGGCCGTGAAGCTCCGGTGCAACGCTCGCTGGAGCGGTTGCGCGAGGCCCGATACCGCCGACGTTACACTCGGGAGCGACCGCCGGAAGGCATGTCGCCCGCCGCCGGGGTTCCAGGAAGCGACTCCGGGGGGTTGCTGCCTCGGCTGCTGTTTGACTCGTCGATCGCGGAGCGGGTTGTCCTGCCCCCTTTTTCGTTCCCTCCGGGAGGGTCAGCCGATGACCACCTGGCTTGAAAGCTTTCTGCTGGTGGCAGTGCCTTACGCTGCGATTGCGGTACTGGCGACCGGGCTGGCGCTGCGAAAGCTCAGAAGCCTTCCGGTGGTGGCTCCGCCTGCGAGCAGCTTCCTGGAGCCGCGGGCCCACTTCCGCGCCACCGGGACCCTCCATTTCGGATTGGCCGCGGTGTTGGCAGTCCATGTCGTCGCGCTGGCCGTGCCTTGGCCCCTGCGCTGGTGGAACGCCTCCCCTTACCGGCTGCTGGCCCTGGAGCTGGCCCTGCTGGGCGCGGGGATGGCGGTGGCAGGGGCGGCCTGTTTCCTGCTCTGGAGGCGCCTGAGCCTGCCGCGGCTGCGGGGCGGTCGGAGGCACATTGACACTGTCGTGGCCGGCCTGCTGGTGGTGCAGTCCCTGACCGGGGTGTCCACTGCCGTACTGGCTCCCTGGGGAACCGCCTGGATGACCTGGGCCGCCTCCCCCTATCTGGCTTCCCTGTTAAGGCTGGATCCCGCTGTGGCGTACCTGGCCTCCGCTCCCTGGACGCTGAAGTTGCATTTCGTCAATGCCATGCTGCTGCTCGCCCTGCTTCCGTTCACCAGCCTCAGCCACGCATTCCTGTTCCCGCTTCGCTGGTTTCGGCGGCCGCCGCTGGTGTTTCGATCCCGGAGACGCACCGCACATGGCTGAACCTGGAAAAGCGGATCGGCCCGCCGCTGGGGGCCCGTCCTGGCCAACGGCGCTGCTGGCGGCAGCGGTCACCATCAACTTCAGCGTCCTGGTGGCCCGCTACGCCGACTGGACCTGGCCGGGAACGAATCGAGGGTATGAACCCGTGCAGCCGATTGCTTTCTCGCACCGCCTGCACAGCGGAGAAATGCAAATCCCCTGTCTCTACTGCCATCCGGCGGCGGCACGGGCAGCGCGGGCAGGTCTGCCTCCGGCGCAGGTCTGCATGAACTGCCACCGCTTCGTGACCGCAACTCTGGGCGCCCGGCGGGAGGAGGAACGGCTGGCGGCACAGTCAGGACGTCCGGCCCAGCGGGTGGTCTCCCAGGAAATCGGAAAGATTTACACAGCCTTGGGACTGGACCAGGATCTCCAGCCCGGCGGCCCTCCTGTTCCCCTCCGCTGGACGAGGGTCCACCGACTGCCGGCGTTCACCGTTTTCCATCATGGTGTCCATCACGCGGCACGCATCGACTGTGCGTATTGCCACGGCGCAGTGAACACGATGGAGCGCGTACGGCAGGCGGAAGACCTCGGCATGGGCTGGTGCGTGGACTGCCACCGGCAGTACGAAGGACGCACGTCAGCAGCGGGGCCGTTGCACCCACGCACGGATTGCGGGGCGTGTCATCACTAGCCCGGAGGCAGACTGATGAAAGGGTTGCCGCCAAAACCTCCATCCTCGGATGAGACGCTGCCGCGCAGGGATTTCCTGCGTTCGGCGGGCTACACTCTGGCGGTCGCGGCGTCCTCCTGCAGCCGCCTGCCGGTGGAGGAGGCGATACCTTACCTGGTTCCACCGGAGGCCCATGCGGCCGGTGAACCGCTCCATTACGCAACCGTCTGCAAAGCCTGTCCCGCTGGCTGCGGAGTCCTGGCGACCTGTCTGGACGGACGGCCGGTCAAGCTGGAGGGAAACCCCGACCACCCGATTTCACGCGGCGGGTTGTGTGCGGCCGGACAGGCGTCGGTGCTGGACCTGTACGATCCAAAACGGCTGCGGGAGCCCCAGGTGAACGGGACCGGAATGGCTTGGCCGGAGGTGGACTCACTCGTCCGGACGGGGCTGGCCGAGGCCGCCCGTACCGGCCGGCGGGTGGTGGTGCTCAGCTCGACCCGCAACAGTCCGCTGGAAAAGACCGCCGTCCGTCGCTTCCTGTCCCGGTTTCCCAGTTCCCAGTGGGTCGTCTACGACCCGGTGCCTGCGGATGCCGTCGTTGGCGCCCACCGGCTGACCCATGGCGTGGCGGCGCTTCCCAGCTACCGTCTCGACCGGGTGGAGTGCATGGTGGGAGTGGGTGCGGATTTCCTTGGAACCTGGATTTCCCCGGTGGAGTTCGCGCAGGCCTACCGCGACAGCCGAATGCTGGAGGGGTCTCGCCTGCGGTATTCGTACCATGTCCAGTTCGAGGCTTACCCAACCCTTACCGGGTCGCGGGCGGATCGCCGCCATACCGCGGGACCCGACCTCCAGCTCCGGATCCTGCTCCGCCTGGCCCTGCTGCTGGGGGGAGCGGAAGCCCGGAGGGCGGGCCTGCCGGATCCAGGCGAACTGGGACACTTGGACCAGGAGCTGACGTCGCTGGCGAAAAGACTTCAGGCCGGCCGCGGCAGGTCCCTGGTCCTCTGCGGCCTGGAATCGATCCCGGCCCAGGTCCTGACCAACTACCTCAACCAACTGTTGGGTGCTTACGACCGGACCGTCGACCTGGCCTACCCTTCCTTCCAGCGCGAAGGATGCAGTCAAAACCTGTGGACTCTGCTGGAAGGGTTGGAACGAGGCGAGGTTGGAGCGATCCTGGTGCTGGGCAGCAACCCCGTCTACGACCTCCCCTTCGGTGACCACCTCGCCCGGCTCATGTCGCGGGTCCCCCTGGGGATCAGCTTCTCGCCGTTGCCGGATGAAACCTCTGCAGTTCTGAGCTGCCGTTGTCCGGAGCCCCACTTCCTGGAAGCCTGGGGGGATTCGGAACCCAACGCCAGGACGGTGGCCGTGCAACAGCCCTGTATTCGCCGCCTGGGGAATTCCCGGACCGTGGCGGAGTCGCTGGCGGCGTGGAGCGGCGAGGCGGGATCCGATTACGACCTGCTCCGCCGACTCTGGGCGGAGGTGCTTCATCCTCGCCAGGTGGGTGTCGACGACTTCGAGGCTTTTTGGAGCGGCAGTCTGGCCAAAGGGATGGCACCAGTGCGCCCGGTCCGCCATGAAGCCGGGGGCTTCCGTCCCGAAAGTCTGCAGGCTGTCAAGCTGCCTGAATCACAGCCGGGGATCCAGGTCCTGCTCCGGCCGGACGTCCGGTTCCCCAGCGTCGCCCAAGCGGTGAACCCGTGGTTGCAGGAACTGCCCGATCCACTCACCCGCCAGGTGTGGGGAAACGCATTGGAAGTGGGCCCGGATCTGGCCGAACGGCTGGGCTTGCGCGACGGGGATGTGGTCCGGCTGGCGACGTCGGACGCCGAGGTCCGGGCTCCGGTCCTGATCCAGCCCGGAATCTCCGCCGGCTGCGCCGTGATCGCCTTGGGCCACGGTGCTCAGGCTGCTGCAGACCTCAGCTTGCGGGGCCCCAGGCACCGCGGCCGGCCCGCGCGAAGTTTGGCCGACAGCGTCAGGGCGTCCCGACTGGCTCAGTGGAGGGAAGGCTCCCTCCAGCATGTCATTGCTGGGGCCACCCTGAAGCCGACCGGAGAACGAGCCCCCCTGGCTCTCGCACAGCTCGAGGATTCCGCCTCCCCTCCCGACCCTTTGAGTTCAAGGCCCCGAGAACTGGGGCTGGTGCAGGAGGTGAACCTGGAGGAGCTGCTGGCCGCCCGACCTGCTCCCCCCACGATGCGGGCTTCCAAGCTTTGGGGACAGGTCGGCGCACCCCCACCGGGCACCCCGCGATGGGGAATGGTCATCGACCTGGGTGCGTGCACCGGCTGCGGAGCTTGCGTGATCGCCTGTCAGGCCGAGAACAACATCCCCGTCGCAGGCCCCGACGAGAGCCGCCGCCGCCGGTTCCTGCACTGGCTGCGGATCGACCGGTACGTGAGCGGCCCAGCCGGGGATCCCCGGTTCCATTTCCTTCCTCTCCCCTGCCAGCACTGCGCCCATGCTCCCTGCGAGGTGGTGTGCCCGGTGGCCGCCACGGTCCGGTCGGAGGACGGCATCAATGTCCAAGTCTACAACCGCTGCATCGGCACCCGTTACTGTGCCAACAACTGCCCCTGGAAGGTCCGGTCCTTCAACTGGTTCGACTATCCCAGGGAAGGAATGGAAACCCTTCAGCTCAACCCCGGAGTCACGGTCCGATCGCGGGGGGTCATGGAAAAGTGCAGTCTCTGCATCCAGCGCATCCAGGCGGTACGGCTGAACGCCCGCGTTGCGGGCCGCGACGTGGCCGACGGCGAGATCCAGCCGGCATGTGCGCAGACCTGTCCCTCGCGGGCGATCGTGTTCGGCGATTTGAACGACCCACGCAGCCTGCTGTCGCGGCTGGTCTCCAGTCCCCGCGCCTATCGGCTGCTGGAGTGGCTGGGGACTGAGCCCTCCGTGTTCTATCTGAAGCGGGTCATCAACCAGCCGTTGGAGGGAACCGGATGATCAGCTTCGGTGCCGTGCAACACCTGGACCCGGGCCAGGTGACGCAGGACCTCAGCCGGCCTTTGCACGGGCGTCCCGGACGACGGTGGTGGATCGCCCTGGGGGCAGGTACGCTTCTGTGCGCTCTCGGTTTGGGGGCCGTGCTGTACCAGATCGCGGTGGGGATCGGCACCTGGGGCGTCGACCGTTCGGTGGGTTGGGCGGTCGACATCACCAGTTTCGTCTTCTGGATCGGAGTCGGTCACGCCGGGACGTTCATTTCAGCCATCCTGTTCCTGCTCCGTCGATCCTGGCGCTGTCGGGTCAGCCGAACCGCGGAAGCGGCGACGCTGCTGGCCGTACTTTGCGCGGCCCTCTTTCCCTTGGTCCATCTCGGACGGCCCTGGCTGGTCTTCTGGATGATCCCTTTTCCCAACACCCGCGGTCCGCTGTGGGTGAACTTCCTTTCGCCGCTGGTTTGGGACTTCTTTGCCATCGTGACCTACTTCCTGGTGTCGCTGGGCTTCTTCTATCTGGGTCTGGTGCCGGATCTGGCGGTGATGCGGGAAAAACGGATCGGCCGCAGGCTGGTGAGAAGCCTGGCCGTGCCATGGGACTCCTCAGACCGGTGCTGGCGCCGCTACCACACCGCCTACGTCGCGTTGGCGGGCCTGGCGGCGGTGCTGGTTATCTCGGTCCACACGGTGGTGAGTTGGGACTTTGCCGTCTCGCTGGTTCCGGGCTGGCATTCTCCCCTGTTCGCTCCATACTTTGTGGTGGGAGCGGTGTTCTCGGGGCTGGCCATGGTGGTGCTGGTGAGCCTGGTCCTGCGGCGCGGGCTGGCACTGGAGAACTACATCGGTGATGACGTCCTGGAGCGCCTCTGTCTGCTCCTCGCCTGCTGTGCGTGTTTCCTGGCGCTGGTTTACGGGGTCGAGCTCCGGAGCTGGATCAGTCACGGGAATCCGGCGGAATCGTTCCTGGCAGGAGAACGCCTGGCGGGCTCTCTGCTGCCGATCTTCGTTCCGGTGGTGACGGCCAATGCTTTGCTCCCTCAGCTTTTCTGGCTGCGCCGCGCGCGCAGATCCCCCTGGGCGGCGGGTCTGATTGCTGCCGTCATCCTGGCGGGGATGTGGCTGGAGCGCTATCTGATCATCGTGGGCAGTCTGGAGCGGGATTACCTGCCGTCGTCGTGGACGTCCTACCTGCCAACAGCGGTGGAAATCCTGACCCTCGCCGGCTCCGCCGGCTTCTTCCTGACCGGCATGCTGCTGTTCAGCCGGCTGGTCCCCGTGCTGCCGATGCATGAAGTGAAAGCCGGACTGTGGCAGCGGAAAGAGGAGTGGTGATGCGCAGGCTCTGGCGGGTCACCGCGCACTTTTCGACTCCCGACGGCCTGGAACAGGCCTCAGCGGTGGCCCGCCAATCTCCCCTGGTGGAGGTGGAGGTCTACAGCCCCTTCCCGCTCAACCACGGAGGTGGGGGAGGGGAAGGGCGATTCAGGACCACTCTGGTGGCGGCGCTCGGGGGTATTGCAGGGGCCGCGTCGGCGGTCTGGTTCCAAGGCTGGGTCATGGGCTCCAGCTGGCCGTTGAATATCGGCGGCCGCCCATCGTTTCCAGGCCCGGCCCTGGTGCCCATCGCCTTCGAAGTCGGCGTGCTGGCTGCAGGTTTCTCGGCATTCGTCCATTTCCTGCTGTCCGCCCGGCGGGGACCGAACGGTCCGGCAACGGTGGATCGTTTCCTGCTGGTCGCCGATCTGCTCGAGCCTCGGAGCGCCCAGCGGTTGGCGGGAGAGTTGCGGGATCTGGGAGCGGATGTGGAGGTGTCGGAACGATGGACAGACTGAGGCTCACCCGCAGACAGTGGGTCCTGGGGGGAGTCTTCCTCCTGCTTGGCTGTGCCCAGCTCGCGGTCCAGCCCGCCAGAGACAGGCCCGGCTGGGTCTTTCTCCCGCAGATGTGGCATACCCCGGCTGCCCGTCCGGAGGCTCGTCATCCCGAGCTGCCCGCAGGTGTGGTCCAGCAGCAACCCCCATCGGGGACGGTGGCGCGTGAAGCTCCCCGGCTGGCAGTGGGTGAACCGGGCCAACCGCCTCCGGCGGACCTGATCAATCCTCTGGCGGGCCGGCAAGATGTTGAGGCGTCGGGTCGGGACCTGTTCAACAGCTTCTGTATTCCCTGTCACGGCATGCGGGGAGAGGGTGACGGACTGGTTGTCGCCCGGGGGTTTCCAGCGCCGCCATCCCTCACCGCCGAGCCGGCCAGGGCGCTGACGGACGCCGCCATCTTCCAGATCCTGACGGCCGGGCGGAACAACATGCCGCCTTACCGCTTCCAGCTCACCCGGGAACAGCGGTGGCAGGTCATCCAGTACGTTCGGGAGCTCCAGCAAGGCCCGAACTCCGGTGCCGGCGGTGCCTCCCCGGGCGGGAACCCAGCGGGGACGGGTGAGGCGACGGGGACAGAGGAGGCCGCGGGGACCGGAGGACTCCGGTGAAGGAGTCGGCCCGGCTCTCAGTCCAAGCCCCTTCAGGTCGCGCCGCAGGTGCGGCGCTGGCGGTCGCGGGCATGGCGGGGACGACCCTGGCTGCCATGACGGATGCCCAGCGAAGCCTGGTGGCACTGGCCGCGGCGGCATGGTTCCTGTTGCTGTTCCCGCTTTCGGGTGCGCTGCTGGCGGCGCTGGCTGGGCTGATCAGGAGTCGCTGGATCCGGGCGCGCCACCCTCAGGTTCTCGGCCTCGTACAGGCATGGTTTCGACCGGCAGCCGGGTTCGCAATTGTGGTCGTGCTGCTGGCCGTGGCCGGATGGAACGGCGCGACAGGGTCGGCCGGACCTTCTCCCAGCCATCGCTCCTGGCTCCAGCTTGTGTTCCCGGCTGCGGGTTGTGCCCTCTGGCTGGGGTTGGCGGTACGCCTTCAGGCAGACAGCTCACCGCCATCGGGGTTCCGGGCGCCGGTGACCTACCTGCTGCTGTTCCTGCCCACGTTCTGGCTGGCTACAGACGAGTGGCTCGCCGGGTTCAGCCCCGGCTGCCGCAGCCCTTTGGGCGGTTTCTACCAGTGGGCCGGGTTGTTGCTGCTGGGGACCGCGCTGCTTGCCTGGCGGGAAACCACCGGCCGCGGCGGTGAAGTCTCCGGCGTTCAATTCCGGGACCTTTCACGTTTCCTGCTGTTTGCCTCCTGTCTGTGGCTGTACACCTGGTTCTGCCGCCATCTGACGGTGTGGTACACGGGTCTCCCGGCGGAGGCGGAGTGTATGCTCCTGCGGGCCAGCGGTTCCTGGGCCGCCGTCTACTGGGCGGTGCCGGCGCTAAACTGGGCAGTGCCCTGTGCGTTGCTCTTGCCCGGCCGCGCCAAGTCGGACCGCGAGGTGGTCCGCTTGGCAGCGGGACTGGTTCTGGCCGGCCGCTGGCTGGACGTGTACTGCTCAATGGTTCCCGAGCAGGGTCCGTTGGGACTGGCAGCTCTGTTGGCTGACCACAGTCCGTTGGCGGCCATGGCAGGACTTTGGTGGGCTCGGATTCCCGGCCGCCGGGAAGGCTGAGTCCCGGCTCAGCGCAACCTGCGGAAGATCTCCACCAGGGCGGGTTCGCTGCCGTCTTCCCGAGGGGTACCCATGAGGTTGGCGATCATGATGTCCAGTCGCCGGTCGCCGTCGAAGTCACCCAGGTCCAGGGTCGGGTAGTCGCAGCGCAGGTCCTCCACCACGGCATGCTTGGTGAACTTTCCCTTGGCTGTCTGTTCATACCAGACCAGTCCTGCCAGCCCCAGCCGCCGCCGCTCGGCGTCCGGGAGGTCCGGCAGAAAGGCGCAGGCCACCAGGTCCAGGTCGCCGTCGCCGTCCAGGTCACCCGCCTCGGCCCGGTGCACGCCGTAGTAGCGGTCGATTTCATGGCGGGTAAAGGGAAACGTCCCGCGGTTCTCCAGCCAGGAGATGCCGTGGTAATGGCGGATCTTCATGTCGTCCAGAGTGTCCCCGTTGGTCATGAGGACGTCCAGGTCGCCGTCGCCGTCGAAGTCCAGAGGCTCGATCCCGCTGGACCCCCAATGCGGGTGAGGGGCGGTATAGATTTCGCGGGGTTCGAAGTCCCCGTTGCCCAGATTCAGATATGCCACAACCGTTTCGAACTCCTGGGAGATGAGGGCGATGAAATCGGGTTTGCCGTCCCGGTTGAGATCGACGATGGGGACGTGGATGGTACCGTGTCGGGGGTCCATGACGCGGATCTCAAACTTCAGCTCGGAGGGCCGGCTCGACACGTTCTCCAGGTACAGGATCGAACCCAGTTTCCGCCATCCGAACTCGGCCACCACCACATCGAGGTCGCCGTCCCCGTCGAAGTCGGCCGCCCGGGCATCAGCCACCCGGCCGATGTTGGGGGTCAGACGGCGGACCTCGAACTGTCTGGGACCGGTGCGACGCAGGAGTGCCACCGAACCGAACTCGGCATCGCTGGGCAAGGGATCACCCAGCTCGGCGATCAGCAGGTCTTTCTGCCCGTCCTGGTCCAGGTCCGCCAGCTCGCTGTGACACGGGTTCTTCAGTTGGGCGATCGGTTCCAGCTTGCCTTGGGGATCCCGTGGGCTGGTCCAGCTCACCCAGCCGGAAAGCATGTCGCAAACAATCAGCTCCGGCCCCGCGACGTCATCGAACAGGTCGTGCAGTTGGACATTGGCGCCGCCCGGACGCTCCGCCAGCATGGAGCCCCCTGACAACTGTCTCCGCTCGAACCTCACCCGGGGGCTGACCGGCGCCGGTCCCCAGACTGGAGCCTCGAGCTGATCCGGGGCGCCGGCCGCGAAGTGGGCCGCCACCGCCGGCGGGTCCAGATCCCAGATCGGGCGGCCGTACTTTCCCAGCAGTTCCAGGTTGGCCAGGTGGAACATCGCGTTGACCTTCTCGCGCCACTCCGCCCGGGGCAAGACGTCGGCGGGCGGCAGCCGGTGGCACTGGCTGCAAGCCTCCTCGATGCGGGCATCGGAGGTCGAAGGCGACTGCGCCCCCGTCCCCGGCAACCACCACCAGATCAGGCCGGCCACCAGGACAAGGAAGCTGAGGAGCAGCGACAGAGGACGGAACCGGAGCATGGCGGAGCCCCAATGTAACAGACCGGGCCCTGGATGGCCAGCTTCAGGCAGCTCGGGAGTCGAAGGGGCCGAAAACGCCGAGGGCCCGGCCTGAGGCCGGGCCCTCGGCGCCGAGAACGCGCGGGCGGCGCGGCAACCCGCCACCCGCAGGGAATCAGAACATGAACTTCACTCCGATCTGCATGATCCGGCGTCCCACCTTACGGGCGTCCTGATCGTAGCGACCGAAGCGCTCGTTGGCCAACACACCATTCTCGAAACTCAGTTCCAGGTTTCTGGCTTCCAGCCGCCGCAGCGGATGGTTGAGGAAGTTGAAAGCCGAGAACCTGATCTGCAGTTTCCTGTCCTCGCTGAAGTTGAAATTCTTGAACAGGGACAGGTCGTGATTGGTGTACGAGGGGCCTTTGATGTAAGGGAACACGCCGTTGCCGTTGGAACCCCGCTGCGGAATTGCGAAGCAGGCCGGATTCATGATCTGGTCCCCCGACACTCCCTCCCGGGGATCGCAGACCAGCACCGGATGCAGCGAGATGTCCGGTGTCCCCAACCAGTTGCGGTTGCTCAGGCTTCGGCCCTCCGCATCGGTACCTCCGAACGAGAAATTCCCGTTGGAGGTCTGGAGCGGGCCACCGGACACGTAGTTGGTGATTCCCGTAAACTGCCACCCGTCGAGCAATCCCCGCAGGAAGGCGTTGCCGCCGTCCATGTACTGGGAGGCGAAGTCAGGCATCTGGATGCTGTAGCTGATGTTGAACACGTGGGAGCGGTCGAACCCCAGCACCCCCCGACACTCTTCGGGTGAACCCAGGCCGCATGCCCCGCCGTTGAAACCACCACCGCGGATCCCCATGGCCTTGGACCAGGTGTAAGAGGCCATGTAGTTGATCCGGCCGGCGCTGCGGCTCAACAGGAGCTGGAGTCCGTTGTAGTTGGACTCCAGGTCATGGCGTTTCACGTTGACCGTTCCGTAAAGCTGGAGGTCACGATACTGGTTGGCATCGCCCGCCTCCGGGTCGGGCAGGGAGAGCAGCCGTCCCAGCGGGATGATGTTCTGGTTCTCCCAGGCTCCGCCATTGCTGATGAGGTAGTCCTGGGTATTGCCGACGTAGCCGACCTCCAGCATGTGCTGCATCGGGAGGCGTTGCTGCACCGTGAAGCTGTAGCTGATGGTTCTGGCCATTTCGTCGTCGTTGGGATCCAGCACCCTGAGGTTGAACCTCACGTCCTGGCCCGGACGCAAAGTATCCACTTCCGACAGCAGGACGCCGCCGCCGATTGTGCCGCCGCGCTCCCCTTGCGGCAGGCTCATGGTGTCGGCAAAGGGCTGCTGCGCGTCATGGAACCGGAACCAGCCGATCCCGCCACGAAGCACGGTACCGCCGTCACCGGACAGGTCGAAGGCGGCTCCCAGCCTGGGCATGACGAACAGGAAGCGGTCCTGCATTCCGCCCAGGGGGATGCTGGAATCTTTGGCGTTCCAGAGCACACCGGTCAGCAGATTGAAATTATCGACCGGCGAAATGGAAGGATCGTACTTGCTGCGATCCCAGACCGCCATGCCGTTTCCGGTCCGATCTTCCCAAGGCTGCAGATGGGAGAACCGCACACCCAGGTCCAGGGTGAAGCGGGGCGTCGCCTTCCAACTGTCGTTCACATAGAAGTCGAACGTGTTGTAACCCATGTTGTGGTGGGCGGCGAAGTTGTTCTGGCCGAACTCCGAGAGCCGGCCCAGCAGCAGGTCGGCGTAGGAGTTGCCGGTGTGGAGGCCGTGCCAGGGCGCATAAACCATCTGCCCGTGCGAATTGCCGGTGGCGAACTGGTCGTTGCTGACCCACTCGTAGAAGAAGCCGGTCTTCAGCGTGTGGGTCCCCCAGACCTTCACAAAGTTGTCCGACGCCGAGATCATCCACTTGTCGGAAAAGTGCACGCCATCCTCACCCGGAAAATAGGGCTGGACCATGGTGGCCGCGCCGCCGCCCCACGAAGTCACGCTGGGGATCTGGTCCACGTTGTTGTGGAAAAAGCCCTGGTACGGATACCCCAAGGCGCTCTTCGACACCTTCGAAGGATCCTCGAAAGAGTTCGGGAACCCGACGAAGGTCAGCGTAAACACCGTCTCGTTGGTGATGGTGGGGCTGAACACATGGGTCAGGGTCGTACTGAGAGCGTCGGACCGGTTGTCGCCGATGATCCGGCTCGGGTACGGGACGTCGTTGTCGTTGAACCACCACAGCGTGGTGACAAATGGCTGGGTCTCCCGCTGACGGTTGTAGCGTGCGAACAGCTTGGTGTTGTCGCTGATCGAGTAATCGATCCGCACCAGTTGCTGGGTGTTGGGCTGGGAGATTTCCAGCGCTTCGATGAAGTTGTAGCCACCCGCCTGTGAAGGGCTTGTGTTGGGCAGGGGGAACAGATTCATCATCACCTTCCCGCCCGGATCGTGCTGGTCGGCGGGAATGATGCCTCCTTCGAAACCGCTGGGAACCACGTCCAGGCCGCGGCTGTTTCCGGCGTCCAGCCCGGCCACCTCACTGGCGCTGAAGTTCCCTGTCCGCATCCCCTGGGTGGGGACGACCGCCCGCAGAATGCCGCTGTCCAGCGTCTGGCGCATCCACTCCATCCCCACGAAGAAGAACAGCTTGTCCCTGCCGGGAGTCAGCGGACCGCCGAAGTTGAAGCCCGGGAAGTAGAACTCGTTCTCCACCCGGTCACGGCCCAGTTTGTTGAACTCCCACTCGTTGGCATTCAGCTTGAAATGCCGGAAGTGGAAGTAGCCGGACCCGTGGAATTCGCTGGAACCCGCCTTGGAAACGGCGTCGATGACCACCGGCCCTTTGGCGTGTTCGGCCCCGTAGTTGGACGTCAGCACCTTGAACTCGGAGATCATGTCCGGGTTCGGGTTGACCGGGGTCGCACAGTTGCATCCCGGGTCGTTGACGTTGCCGCCGTCGAAGACGATGTTCATCTGCTCGGCGCGGGTGCCGTTGGCGGAGTAGTTGCCCAGCGGGCTCTGCTTGCCGCCGGCGCCGTTGCCGTTGATGCCGATGACCTCGCCGCTGAAGCCCGGCGTGTTCGTCAACGCGTCGCTGCCGGCGGGCGTCATCCCGGGCAGCACGCGCAGCAGCTCGGCGGCGTTGCGGCCGACGATCGGGATGTTGGCGATCTGCTCCGAGGTCAAAGTGGCGCTCTTCTCCCCGGAGTCCACCGGTACGATGCTCTCACTGGCCGAAGAGACCGTGACCTCCTCGGCCACCCCCGCCACCTTGAGCACGATGTTGGGGATGTTGAGCCGCTGGTTCGATTCGAGTTGGATGTCCGTCAGGCGCCATACGGCAAAACCGGCCAGCTCGATCTCCACGGTGTAGGTCGCCGCGGGCAGCGCCACCACCGAGAAGAAGCCCTGGTCGGTGGAGATGGTACGGCGGACGTCACCAGTCGTCTGGTTGATCACCGAGACGTCCGCGCCCGGCAGCACCCCCCCGGACTCGTCTGTCACAATGCCTGTGATTGTTCCCCGCGCCTGCCCCAGGGCGACCGGCGTGACGCCGAACGCCAACAAGGCTACAAGCAACAGGAACAACCCTGTTTTTGGTTTCATTCTTCCCTCCTACTGTTGCTGAAACCCATCCCACACGACGAAACGCCAGGAACACAGCGGAGACACCGGCCGAACGTAGACGCACCTGGACCGCGTGTCCCGATTCCGGGCGATATCTACACCGCATTTTTGAGGAAAGCAACAAATTTTCGTCGAACGTCCAACAGGTTGGCTGTCATTTTTCAGCCCTGCAGGAACAGGAGCAGCCGGGCTGATCGGCTCCCCCGCCGAGCCTCTAAACCTCGGCCACACGCCGACTCTGCTGCTAATCCCCTCAGGGGCCGGTCACCGTAAACTCAGCCACGGACTCGTCGCTGGTGTTCCCCTGCACCACCACCGCCCGGACGCGGTGCTCACCCGGAGGGAAAAGTTTCATGGGAAAAGTAATGAAGAAGGGAATCCTGCCCCGCGCATCCCGGTCCGGAAGCTGCGGCTGGGTCGCTCCCAGCACCTTGCCCTGATGGCTGAACTCCAGTCCCAGTCTCGGCTCGTACGGCAGCGATGGATCCGGGTAAATGGTCATGAACAGCACCAGCTTGTTGTCATCGGTCTTCACCACCGGCTCGCCCAGGCTGGGGACGATTTTCGTGTTCTGGAAACAGAGCGGGTCATCGGCCGACACCTGGTCCTCCGGCACCTCCTCCGCCCGTTTCACCACCACCACAGTACTCAGGCGCACCCCCCCACCAGGGGCAGGAACTCCGAACTCGGTACGCTGCGCCGAAAAGCGCGAAGCACCTTGGTCGTGGGCCACAGATTCCAGGGTGTAGGTTCCCGGGGCCAACTCCAGTCGTCGCAAGAACACGATGTCGCCCCGGCGTACCGCCTCCAGGTTCTTCAAGGGACCCCGCACCGGATAGCTCTGGCTCAGCTTCTCCACCACCTTGCCCTGTTGGTCCTTGATCAGCGCCAACAGGGCGAAGTCAGCCTGGTACTGCTTTTCCTTCCTGTCTTCCCGAAACGCCAGGTCGGCCAGCGGCACCTCCAGGATCAGCGTGTGGACGATCCGGCTGCCGGCGGGATCGAACCGCAGGATTCCGGACCGCAGCCGCAGGTCCGAAGGCAAAGTCGGCGCCGCCAACACCGAGAGCATGTTGCGTTCGAACGGCAACAGTGCCGCCCCTCCTGTCACCGGCAGCGCAAAGTATCCGTTCCGGGTCTGGACCGTAACACCGGGCCGGTTGACCCTGACCAGGATGGGCCGAAAGGTTCCGTCGTACACCAGATTGCGCGGGCTGTAGGCCAGCTCGTAATGGGCGTAGATATCTTCGGAAATCCTGGCCATGCCGGGGGCGAAGTCGTTGGTGTTGGCAATCAACATTCCGCCGGTGGAAACAGCCAGATCGTTCAGACCCGCTTGCGGGTTCTGGCGTCCGATTTCCTCCTGACGGTCGGCCAGCATGGCCTGTTCACGGGTCACCGGACGCGACCCCGCCTGCTGCTGCCGGCGGCTGGCATCGACGGCTCCTTCCAGCATCTCCCGCGCCTGATCCATCTGGCCGGAAGAGGTCAGACCGCGGGCATCGACGGCGTAGATGCTTACATTCTTGCGGTTCGCCTCCCCGATCACCGTGTTGAAAAGCGCTTCCACTGCGGGCACCACCCGCAGGCCTTCGGAGAAGTAGATCAGGGTTTTTCGTCCCTCCAGAGCCCCCTGCCCCTGGACCAGGGAAAGCAACCCGTACAGGGAGGAGCGTCCCTGCGACTCCTGATCGAGGGTCCGTGTCAGCTGCAGCATGTTGACGATCAGTTCGGCGAACTTGGCCTGAGCCAGCAGCGGGCCCGAAGCTGCCGCGCCCGGGCCGCCCGAAGCCGCAGCGGCGGCTGCCTGCTCGGTCAGGCGGCTGGCCTCCTGCATCTTCGCGTAGATCTCATCCGACTTCTGGTAGTACTGGATCGGAGACTGCGAAGTCGCCTCCACCAGTGCGGTCTTCAGCCGTTCGCGGTCCTGCGTGAATTCCTGCAACACGATCAGCCTGCGGGCGACATTGAAGACCGCCATCCAGGTGTTCGGTCCGGAGTGGCGGTCGATGAACGACTCTGCCGCCCGTCGCGCCAGACCTGCGGACTCCACGCTCAGGTTGTCGAAGACGAAGGTCACCAGGTTGGCCATCCGCAACGTGGCATCCGGGGCCAGCGTGCTTTCCAGGCGGACCGGGCCTCCAGCCGCCCGGCCGTCCGCCACAGGCACCACCTCGATCCCGGATTCGCCGTGGAATTCGAAGCTGATGATGGTCTGCGGTTCGTTGCTGTCGAGAATCTCAATCTCCTCTGGGCGAAGGTCGCGCACCGGGCGGCCTTCCCTGTCCCGAACCACCAGATCCAGCAGGACCGCTTCCGCCCGCACCCGGGCCACCGGTTCTTCCCCCGTTCTCGGCGGCGCCGGACTCGCCGGCTGGCTGTTCACCGTGCCGAGCCACAGGCCGGTCCAGACCAAGAAAAATCCAGCTCTGCTGTTCATGAGGCGTCCCTTCCTGAAACCTCAGCGGTTCCAGCTTGCGCGCATTTCGCCGGCCGATCAACCCTCGACCGGCCGTTCGATCACCCGAAGTCGACCCTCAGCGCCGCCCCGAGGTCGCCGCCGACCGTCGGTCCTGACGGGGCTCAACCACTCTCCAGCGGGATTCCAGGAGGCTCGATCTCGGAGAACTCCAGGTGCGTGATCTGGAGCTGCCGCATCCCCGTCACCCGTACGCGGAAGCGGCCGCCCACGGTGACTTCGTCACCTACCCGGGCGGTGCGGCCCAGAATCATCATGACGTGTCCGGCGATGGTGTCGTTTTCCTCGTCGTCCAGCCGGATTCCGAACTCGCTCTCGATTTCTTCCAGAAGAGTGCGCCCGTTGACGAGCCACACGTTCTCCCCTTTCGGTTGGATCATGGGCGGGGGCGCTTCGCCGTCGAATTCGTCCTGGATCTCGCCCACCAGCTCTTCAAGGATGTCCTCCAGCGTCACCACCCCCACCGTGGACCCAAACTCGTCCACCACCACCGCCAGGTGGGTCCTCGCCCGGCGCAGCTCCGAAAGCAGGGCCTTCAGCAGCTTGCTCTCCGGAACGAACTGGACCGGCCGTGCTATCGATTTGAGATCGAAATCGGGACCCAGCTCGCGGTGGCGCCAAAACAGGTCCTTGACATGGATGATGCCGATCACATGGTCGAGCCCACCGTCGCAGAGAGGGTATCGGGTGTGGCCCTGGCTCAGGGCGACGCGCAGATTCTCCTCGACTGGGTCCCTGACATCGAGGTAGCTGACTTCGCCCGCCGGCACCATGACCTGCCGGACCGAGCGGTCTCCAAAATCGAAAACCCGTTCCAGCATCCGCCGCTCGTCTTCTTCCAGCACACCCTTTTGCGACGAATGGGCAAGGATCAGCCTCAGCTCTTCCTCCGAATGGGCGCTCTCCTGCTCCGAGGCGGGACGGATGCCGATCAGGCGGAGGAAGACGTTGGCGGTACCGTTCAGCGCCCAGATGAACGGATAGGAGACTCGGTAAAACAGGATCAGCGGAGAAGCCACCGCCATGACCGTCGGCTCAGGCAACTGGATGGCCAGAGACTTCGGCGCCAGTTCCCCCAGCACGATATGCAGAAAGGTAATCAGCAGGAACGCGGCGGCAAACGCCAGCGTATGGGCCAGGATCGGCTCCAAAAAACCGGTGGAAACGAACAGTGGGGCGAACAGCTCGGCGAATGCCGGCTCGCCGATCCAGCCCAGGGCGAGACTGGCCAGCGTGATCCCAAGTTGCGTCGCCGAGAGGTATTCATCCAGGCTGGAAACCAGCCGCTGGGCCGCCCGGGCCCGACGGCGCCCCTGCTTGATCAGTTCCTCGATCCGGGTGGCCCGGATCTTGACGATGGCGAACTCCGCGGCGACGAAGAAAGCGTTGAGGAAGACGAAAAGAAAGGCCGCCAGGATCAGCAGGACCTGAATTCGGCCGTCCTCCATGGCGGCACTTTATAGCACAGCGCCCTTCAGGCTCCGAATTCCTGCGTTGGAGCCACGCGGCGTTTCCCGGAAGGGGTCGCCTCCATTAGAATCATGGGGTATGCCCATCTACGAGTATCGTTGTGCCCGCTGCGGCTCCCGCTTCGAGCGGATTGTTTTCCGAGCCTCGGACGAGCTGGAGTGTCCCGAGTGCCGCAGTCGGGAGCTTGAACAGCAGATCTCGAGCTTCGCGGTCCAGGCTGCGGCGGGCAGGCCCCCGGAACCGTCCTGTCCCTGCGGAGCCGCGGAGCGCGGGATGTGCAGGCAGGCGGACAGGTTTGCCTGACCTTACAGGTAACCGTCCAGCCGCGCGAGCAGATCCGCGGCCGTTATGGAACGGTCCTGCTGCGCCAGAATTCGGGTGATCGGTTCCCGCAAAGGCGGCGGCAGCTTCTTCTGGCGGGACACAGGATAGAATCCGCTGGACAGCATCAGTGCCTGGTTGCGCCGGCTGAACTCCAGACCCCGGGCTTCCAGGTAATCCCCGATCAGATAGTCCCGGTTGTAGAGACAATCGATCATCAAGGCGATCCCCTGCATCTCGTCAGCCGGCGAAGGGACCCGGTTCAGGCACTGAGCCAGCGACAGGAAGAGCGGAGTCGTGTAGATGTCCCGCCCTTCCAGATCCGTCAGATACCGGGCTTCCTCCAGTACCGAACGGATGCGGTCCGGATCCACCGGACGGATCCGTCCTCGGGTCACCACGAAGTTCCGCCAGCTCAGATCGTTCAGCAGCCAGCCCCGGCGATGCAGGGCCGCAGCGGTCTGGAGCAGCGTCCGCAGTGCCATCTCGCGGAGCTGGCCACGGGGCCGCTTGTGGCGGTAACGGATGAGTCCGTCGAAAACCGGACGCCCCCGGACCCACTCCATGATGTAGTATTCGTACTCGAGGTTGATGCTGTAGATCGCGGGGTAACCCAGGGATTCCAGCACCGGCCCCTTCTCCGCCAGGCTGGTGAGCGTGTCCCGGTGGTGAATCCCGGAAATCGTCTTCAGGGCGTAGACCCGCCCTCGAGATTCGAACCGGTAGAGGGTTGTAAACTTCCCGCGGGCGACGATCTGCAGTCGCCGCAGCCGTCCGCGCACGAAGGGATCTTCCGACAGACCGGGGACTTCGACCTCCTCCGCCGTGAAGACATTCTTCAAAGCTTCGAGGATGCCCATGGTCTGCCCTGCCTGAATTGTCCCACCGCAACACTGGCGACGGCAACGGGACGCCGGTCGGGCCCCGATGCCCGGCCTCAGCGCTTCCGTTTCTCCAGCAGCCAGGTGGCAAACCCCGGCTCCGCGTATGCCCGATCCCAGCAATTATGACCGACGCCCGGATATTCGGTGTACTTCACCGGAACCCCCGCCTCCTGCAGCGCCCTGTACAGGTTCCGGGATTCCGAAACCGGTACCGTGTAGTCCCGGTCCCCGTGAAACAACCAGACCGGAACCCCGCCGATCCTGCCGGCCATCGTGCGATAGGGATCTTCACCCGGCGCCGGCCCGCCTTCCCGCAACCGCTGAGGCGGAACCACGCCTCCACAGACCGACACCAGGGCGGCGAAGCGCTCCGGATGGCGGGCGGCGAGATGGAAAGTTCCATAGCCGCCCATCGACAGCCCGGTGAGGTATACGCGGTCGGGATCGCCCCGATATTCGGTCATGGTGCGGTCGAGCGTCTCCAGAGCCAGGGCTTCCATTCGGGGATCGTTCCACCAGACTCCGCGCCGACACTGAGGCATCACCACCAGGGCTGGAAAGGCGTCAGGGTTGCGGCGGATCGCGGGACCCAAACCCACTTCGGTCTGTCGGATCCCATCAGTCCCCCGCTCACCGGCTCCGTGCAGAAACAGAATCACCGGCCACTCCTGCAACGGCGACCAGGTTTCCGGGACGTACACCTGGTAGCGGTAGGTCACGCCCTCCAATTCCAGCTCCTTGGCTACGAAACCACGTGCAACCTGGGCCTGGACACCGGCAGCCGCCATCAAAGCCGGCACCACCGCCGCTTTCCATCCATGCCTGCGCATGCTCCCTATCTTACGCCGGGCTCGCACCCGAACCCTCTTCATCGAGCCGCCGAACCGAGCTGCCTGCGTGATCCGCGCCACTCGGGCGGCCAGTGCGAGCCCTGGGGATCCGGATCTCAGGCAACCGGGCCCGGGCTCCCCGCCCCCCGTTTCGGGCTACAATTCCCCTGCATGCTGGACCTGAGGCCTCAGCTATTCCTGGCCGCCGCCCTCTGGCTGGGATGCGCCTCCGCCTGTACGACCGCTCCCGAGCGGCAAACCGGCGGCGACAAACCACCCATCCAACACGACGTCGTCCTGGTCACCATCGACACCCTGAGAGCCGACTACCTTGGCTGCTACGGGCGCCAATCGGTTCGCACCCCGGAGCTGGATGCGCTTGCTGCCCGCGGGACCCGTTTTGAGCACGCCATCGTCCAGGTACCCCTCACCACCCCCTCCCACGCCTGCATCCTCACGGGAACTTATCCCCAGACCCACGGTCTGCGGGATATGGGCGCTTTCATCCTGGACCCGGGAACGCCGACACTGGCCGAGCAGCTCCGGGCCGCAGGACTCAGGACCGCGGCCTTTGTAGGCGCCGCGGTCCTCAACCGGCGCTATGGCCTGAACCGTGGTTTCGAGGTCTACAACGACGAGATGGCCGGCGGGGGCGAGGAGGAGAAACTGCCGGGCGTGGTGGCCGAGGTCAGGGCGGAAGTAGTGGTGGGGCGGGCCCTCCAGTGGCTCGGCACCTTGCAGGCGCAGGAGCGGATCTTCCTCTGGGTTCATGTCTACGATCCCCACTTTCCTTACGATCCGCCCGAGCCCTATCGCGGCGGCGATGCCTACGGTGGAGAAGTCGAATACACGGACACCCAGATCGGGCGCCTGCTGGCCGGGCTGAAGGCCGCGGGGCGTGATCAGGCAAGCCTGGTGATCGTCATGTCCGATCACGGTGAGAGCCTGGGTGAGCACGGTGAGATGACCCACGGCGTTTTCCTCTACGACGTCACCATGCGGGTCCCCCTGATCGTCGCCGGTCCGGGCCTCAGGGCCGGGCAGGTCGTTGGACAGCAGGTGCGCTCGATCGACGTGGCTCCCACCATCCTGGACTTTCTGGGCCTCAGCGCACCGCCGCAGCTCAACGGAACCAGCCTGCTGTCGCTGCTGCGGGACGGCCATCCGGTCCGCACTCACTATGCGTACATGGAGACGCTGTACCCGAAAACCCAGATGCGGTGGTCCGAGTTGCGGGGGATGAGGACCGACCGATGGAAACTGATCGTGGCCCCCCGGCCTGAACTGTTCGACCTGCAGGCGGACCCCGCCGAGAGCCGAAACGTGCTGTCACGCCATCCCGCAGAGGCCGACCGGCTGCAGAAGCAGGTGTGGGTGGTGGACGGGCCGCCGGCTGCGCGCCGCCCCATCGAATACCGTCCCGTGGACGAGCAGACCCTCCAGGAACTCCAGTCCCTGGGGTACGCCAGCGCCGGCGCTTCCCGCGAGATCATCGCCGACCTCTCCGGGCCGGATCCCAAGGACCGGGTACCGGTGCTGCAGGGACTGGATCAGGCCACCGATCTCATGAACGCCGGTGAGTTTCGGAAGGCGATTCCGGTGCTCCGCCGGCTCCTCCCCCAGGATCCCGGCAACCCCTTGATCTACCAGCACCTCGGATTGTGTCTCCAGGAGGTCGGCGACTTCGCCGCTGCGCTGGGAGTTTACGAGTCGGCCATTGCCGCGGGTGCCGATTCCGACCGGACCTGGGCCGAACTGGGAGAGGTCTCGGTACGTCTGGGGAATCTGGAGCGCGGGATCGAGGCCATGCGCCGCTCCAGCGAGATCAACCCCCGCAACCTCGACAATCTGGCCAATCTGGCCAATGCATACCTGCAGTCAGGTCAGCCCGCCGAGGCCGCCTCCGCCATCCAGGCGATCCTGGCGCAGAACCCGCGGCATGGGCAGGCTCACAATCTCCAGGGCGTCCTCCACATACAGGCGGGGCGGCCCGATCTGGCCCGAGTGGAATTCGAGAAGGCTCTGGACGGGGACCCCAACCTGGTGGAACCCCACATGAACCTCGGCCTGCTCGCCCACATGGGCGGGAATCGGCAAGATGCGATCCGGCATTTCCGGACCTTCCTGGAAAAGGCCGATCCCTCCCATTATCGGGAGGTCATTCCCCGGGTCCGGCAGGCCCTGAAGGATCTCGAAGCCGGCCGCTGAGTATCAGGTCAGACTTCGTCCCTAAAATGCACGCCATGAAGGTGGCGATCGCCGGTTCCGTTCAGGAGATGGAAGCCGTCAAGGAAGCCTGGCCGAAGTTCTCGCGCAGTCTCCCGGGGCCGCCGGGGGCTAACGACCAGCCCCAGTTCTTCCAGTACGACGTCCGGGGTGGCGTACCCTCGCTGGCACTGTCGCTGGAAGACCTGATGCGCGGTGCTCGGGAGCGGGCTGAAAGCTTGATTCTGCAATTCCGGCGGGAACGTACCGAGGCTGACTACTTTGTGGGCTTCCAGACCGGCTTTCATCTCACCTCCTCGCAGGGTCCCCGCCGGCTGGTGTTTCTGGAGACCTGGGCCTATGTAACGGATGGACACCGCAGCGGATTCGGCTGCAGCGGAGGGATTCAGATTCCGCCCAAAATCGCCGACCCGGTCATCGACCGGGGGATCGACCTGGGGATCGTCATGGACCGGATTGCGGAAGAAACGGGCCTCCCCCTGCGGGCCGGACTGTGGGGTTTGCTGGGACGCGAGGTGCTGGCGGATCGGGGAGCTTGCGTCACCGCGGTCCTGGCTGCCTTTGCGCCGTTCTTTAACCTGCCGGTCTACAAGTAGCACCGATCGTGCAGGCCTTTGCAGCGGGGCTTTCTGCCAGGCCACAGATTCACTGATTTCAGGGGTTGTTCTGACCCGGTCGGCGGGGGAACGTTTGGAGATCCGGGGACCGGTGCGAGCGCGCCTCAGACGCTGCGGCCGAACAGGGCGTCCACTGTCTTGACTGCCTCGTTGGCGTCGGCGCCGTAGCCGTGGGCTCCAATCTGCACGGCGTAATCCCGAGTCACCGGAGCACCCCCAATAATCACCGAAATCTCCGGACGATTGCGGAAGTGTTCCACCACCTGCTGCATGTAAGGCATGGTGGTGGTCAGCAGAGCACTGCACAGGACGGCCCGCGCCCCGCCTTCGACTCCACGCTGGAACCGGGCGACGTCGCAATCGACGCCCAGATCCGTCACCTCGTAGCCGGCCCCCTTCAACATCATCGCCACCAGGTTCTTCCCGATGTCGTGCAGGTCGCCTTTTACGGTGCCGATGCAAACATGTCCGGCGGCCCGATGCCCGGAGCCGGCGAGATGGGGCGCCAACAGATCCAGACCCGCCTGCATGGCCCTAGCGGCGATCAGCATATCCGGAACATAGGCCTCCCCACTGGAGAAACGCCGGCCCATCTCGCGCATCGCCGGCACCATCGTTCCGTTCAGCAGTTCCTCGAGGTCTCCGCCGCCCTCCAGGCCGGCCGACACCAAGACGGTGACCGCGTTGCGGTCGCCCCGGAGGATCGCTTCGAACAGCTCCTGCTTCATTTCTTCTCCTCCCGATTGCCCATTATTCCCTCAAAAAGGGCCGGCGCAAGGCCTGCGGCGGCGAATTACCGCCGCTGGGAGGGAACTTCAGCCGCATTCCGGCGTGTGACAGGATCATGGAGCCACGAGGCAGGAGCGGGTGGAGCGGGTCTGTGGCCGCGATGCTGATCAGTCTGGCTTGCCTTTACAGCCAGCCGTCGTTGGCGAAACCGCCGGACGACTGGCCGGCGGCTCCTTCCCTGGCCCTCCGAAACCTTTGGCGCGACATCCACGGCCGGCCGCTCCCCTTCCTTGAGGACCGGGACGTGTTGAGGTTCCTGGCTCAGGCTCAGGTGGTCGGCGACGAACCGGTCAGCGAAGGCATCAACCGGACCCGCAAGCTGACTCTGGAACTGGACGGGCGGCGCATGCACGCGGCCTTTCGCACCGTCAAACTGGACCGGTATCTACCGGATCCCCTCGATGCCAACTTTTCCCGCAACCACCGGGACGACTACCGCTTCGAGGCGGCAGCCTACGCGCTGAGCCGCATCTTGGGCTTGCGTCTGGTTCCTCCTACGATCATCCGCACCATCGGGGGGAAGGAAGGCTCCCTGCAGGCCTGGGTCGAGGGCGCCGCCATGGAGAAAACCCGCCGGCGCGAGGGCCGTCAGCCTCCGGACGAATGGTACTGGATGAGCCAGATGCTGGCCATGCACATATTCGACAACCTGCTGGCAAACGTGGACCGCCATCAAGGCAACGTGCTGATCGACCCTGAATGGGACATCTGGCTCATCGATCACACCCAGGCGTTCCGTCGCTGGGCGCGCCTGCACAGCTCCGAACGTCTCCAATACTGCCCTCGGGATCTGTGGACGAATCTCCAGGCGCTGAGCGGCGAACAACTGGAAGGTTGCTGCGGCGAACTGCTGCGGGAACCTGAACGCAAGGCTCTGCTGCAGCGCAAGGAGCTGTTGGTCGCACACTTCCGGAAGCTGATCGCCGAGCGGGGGCCCGATCAGGTTTTCTACTGATCGTCGGCCCGCCGAAGAGCCAGCGACCATCGAGGATCAGTCGAGCTGGTTCGCCAGTTCGCTGCGCCGGACCTCTCCCTGGTCTTCCCGGTAAGGCAGTCCACGAGTGGCGGCCACCCGATCGGTGAAACTCAGCCCCAGCGGGCCCACGTAGCTCTCTTCTTCGGCATACGCCGGATCCGCCAGCGCTTCATCCACCGAGACGAAGCTGTAACCCCGCTGCTTCAAGCGTCCCAGCGCCGGCGAAAGAAAACGGGCGGTGGCAGCGCAGAGGTGCAGCCGCAGAATCTGGGGAATCTGCCGGCCGAAGACCAGCTCCGACTGCTTCTCGGCGTAGTCCACACTCTCCTCCAGCACCCGCAGGAAGATCTCGAGCAGACGGGCTGTCCGGTCCGCGTCGTCCGCCACACGGACGAAGACATGGTTGAACTCGTAGTCCGCAATCAGCACGGTGGCCGGCACGATGATGAAATCGTTGCGGCGCAGACGTTTGGCGACCTCGGCCTTCTTCGACTGAGTGTTGCCTTCGTGAAGCATGGGGAATCGGAAATACAGAGGCATTTTCGTCATCCGCGTCGCCTGGCGGATATGTTTCTGCCCGTCGGCGATCTGCTCGACGAAATCTCTCCATTCCACTTCGTTCAGGTCGAGGTAAGTCGAGGTGTTGTTCCCCAGGCCGTGTCCCTTCGCCACCCAGTCCTGCAGGACTACGTAGGAATCCGGTCGGGACTCCACCTTGTCCTCGACCACGAACCCTACCGCCCGGATCTGTTCCGCTTCCAGCGCCCGGAGCACCAGATTGCTCACTTCGCGTGGCGTCCAGTATCCCAAGGGCTCCATGAAGGGAAGCTTGTCGAAAGTGACTGCGATGCGGCGGGGGCCATCGGGGGAGACAGGCTCCTGAACCTCCCCCGCCCGCCCCTGCACGGTCAGCAGGCATCCGGCGACCAGCACTCCCAGCAGCCGTAAAGTCATGGCAGCAGCAGGACCTTCCCCACCGTCTGCCGGCTTTCCAGCTTCCGGTGTGCCGTTGCCGCCTCGGCCAGAGGCAACCGTTCCCCGATGGTGACCCTCAGGGAACCGTCGCGGATCATGTCGAAAACTGCGCCCGCCCGCCACGAGAACTCGATCTGGTCCCGGACGTAATGCCCGAGGCTGGGCCGGGTAAGAAACAGCGAACCCTTCTGGTTCAGGATCTGGGGGTCCATTGGGGGAACCGGGCCGCTGGACTGGCCGAACAGTACCAGCATGCCGCGCACCCGCAGGCAGTCCAGGCTCCCCTGGAACGTGTCGCGCCCGACCGATTCGTAGACCACGTCCACTCCTTTGCCGCCGGTCACCTCCTTGACCCGCTCAACGAAGTTTTCCCGGGGATACAGCACCACGACATCAGCTCCGGCCCCGCGGGCCAGCTCCGCCTTGGCCTCGGTCGAGACGGTGCCGATCACGTGCGCTCCCAACCGGCGGCACATCTGGACCAGCAGCAATCCCACGCCCCCCGCCGCGGCATGGACCAACGCCCATTGACCCGGCTGCAAAGGGAAAGTGTCGGTGGTCAGGTAATGGGCGGTCAAACCCTGGCACATGGCGGTGACACCCGCCTCCTCGGTTACCTCCGGCGGCAGCGGCGCCACCTTCCAGGCGGGGACGGCAGCGTACTCCGCATAGCCTCCCATACCCAGACAGAAAACGACCCGGTCGCCCACCCGGAAGCGGTCCACCCCTTCGCCCAGCGCCGCCACCCCGCCGGCCCCTTCGATACCCGGCGTGAACGGCAGCGGCAGCGGGTACAGGCCGCGACGGTGATAGGTGTCGATGTAGTTGACGCCGGCGACGTGGATGCGGATCAGGACCTCTCCGGCCGCCGGTTCCGGTACCGGCCGCTCTGCAGGTCTGAGCACCTCAGGTCCACCCGTTTGCTCGACGATGATGGCTCGCATGGGCCTAACATACACGACTTCGCCGCCGGCGGCCGCCGTTCCGACTGATCCGAGTGCTGGTGGTCAGCTTGCGATGCGCGTCATCCGGCTGACCAGGTCATCACTGCCGGCCCTGGACGGAGAACAGCTCCGCCAAGCCTGAAAGGTAGGTCCACACTGTCAACGCCGCCAGCCGTGCGGTTTGACCGTCCCGATCGAAGTGCGGATTCAGCTCGACCACGTCCACGGAGCGGGTCCAGGGGCACCGTCCCGCCTGCCACGCCGCCCACAGCCAGGTGGAGACATCGATCCCACCGCAGCTTGGCGCACTGACCCCCGGCGCCGCGGCCCCGTCCACGGCGTCCAGGTCGAAGCTCACCAGCAGCGGCGCGCTCAGCCGGCGGTACAGTCTCTCAACCGCGGTACGGGTTACCTGCGGCCGTCGCAGAACACCGCCCCTGGCCTCGGCCCACAGGACGTGCTCCCTGGCGTTGCAGTGGTCGAGAAGGCCGGCCACCGTGTAGCGAACTGCAGGTCCCCAGGGATGTTCGAGAATCTGGCGGAAAGGTGATCCGGAATGCCCTTGCCCCCCTACCGTTGGGCGCACGTCGGCATGGGCGTCCCAGTTGAGGACCTCCAGACTGAACTCTTCAGCGGGCCGGCCGGACATCACGTAGCCGAGAAAATGTCCGTAAGTCGTCTCGTGTCCGCCGCCCAACACGATCACCCGCGTTCCTTGCCTCAGCAGCGGGCCAATCACCTTCCCCAGCCGCTGCTGGGCGCTCTCCAGGTCCAGCCCCTCGAGCCGTACGTCGCCCAGGTCGAGAGTACGCCGCAACAGTGCCACCGAGTCCTCGGGGCGCGCCGCGTCCGGGGTCAGACGGTACAGATGGTGCCGGATCTCCGCGGGAGCCGCCGCAGCCCCCGGACGGCCGCGGTTGCGGGCGACCCCGATGTCGCAGGGAAAACCCACGATCGCCGCCAGCGGCGGCTCGGCCTTTGCGGCGGAGGCCAGCAGGTGGCCGACCCGGGGGTCATCCGCTGCGGTATCCGGCACCGCCACCACACAGGGCTGGAGATCTTCAGAATCCATGCGCTTCTTCCCCGCCACCCAGCGTCGGTCGTCCGCCGATCCACACCTCCACCGGCCCCGGACCGCCGAAGTGGGAGATCCACTGGGCCGGACTCTCCGCTTCCAAGAGAACAAAGTCCGCCCGCTTGCCCGGTTCCAGCGTTCCCGAAGCTTCCTCCTCCCCCACCGCCCGAGCCGCCGCCCGAGTCACACCCGCCAGCGCTTCGGCGGGGGTGAGACGTCCCAGCGTACAGGCCAGCAGCAGCGCCAGCGGCAAACTGTAAGTCGGGGCGGTCCCGGGATTGAAGTCGGTTGCCACCGCCACGGTCAGACCCCGCTCCAACAACCGCCGGGCGGAGGCGGGAGCGCGGCCGAGATACAGCTCGGCCACAGGGAGCAGAACCGCCACCACGCCCTTCTCCGCCAGTTGTTGCAGGCCCTCATCGCCGGCATGCTCCAGGTGGTCCGCCGAAACAGCACCCATCTCCGCAGCCAGCTCTGCACCGCCTCCGGCCGACAACTGATCCGCGTGCAGTTTCGGCCGCAGGCCGTAGCGCCAGCCACAGGCGAGAATCTCCCGGGCATCCTCGACGGTGAAGGCGCCTACCTCCACGAAGACGTCACAGAACCGGGCGAGACCCCGCGCCGCCACCTCCGGGATGAGTTCGTTGCATACCATCCGGACATAGTCGGTGCGCCGGTTCTCGAATTCGGGGGGTACGACGTGCGCCGCCAGCAAGGTGGGGATGATTCTTACCCGCTGAAGCCGGTTCAGTTCCCGGTAGACTTCCAGCAGTTTCAGCTCGTTCTCCACATCCAGGCCGTACCCGCTCTTGGCCTCCACCGCCACCACACCGGATTCCGCCATCCGGCGCAGGTGCCCAAGGCACTTCTCCACCAGCTCGTCGCGGGAGGCCCGGCGGGTGGCCTCGACCGTCCGCAGGATCCCGCCCCCGGACTCGGCGATCTCCAGATACGACCGGCCGCCGATCCGCGCCTCGAATTCGTCGGGCCGCCAGCCGGCGAAGGCCAGATGGGTGTGACAGTCGATGAGTCCAGGGATGACCATCCCACCGCGAGCGTCGTAAGTGGACTCACCGGGCGGCAATGGTGGCAGACTGTCTTCGCTCCCCACCCACTCGATCCGGTCACCCTTCCAGAACAGCGCAGCCCCCGACAACCTCTCCAGCGGTTCACCGTCGCCGGCCCGTCCGGTCACCAGGCTGCCGATGTTCTTCAGCACCGGCATCAGCGCAGCTCCCCCCGGATCTCTTCCGCAGCCTCCACCAGGCCTGGTTCACGAACCAGGCGCCAGGCCTGCCGCAGGTCGTCCTGGAAACAGGTGTCCTGGTCGCGATGCGGAATGGCATTGCGGGTGAACTCATGCGCACGCTCGACCCCCCTTCCCGGTCTCAGCGGACGCCGAAAGTCCAGCGCCTGTGCGGCGGTAAGCAGTTCGATGGCCAGGACCTTTTCAACATTCTGGTAGACCTGGTAAAGCTTCAGGGCGGCGATGGACCCCATGCTCTGGTGGTCCTCCTGCCCAAGGCTGGTGGGGATCGAGTCCACCGACGCCGGGTGGCACAGGATCTTGTTCTCGGACACCAGAGCCGCCGCGGTGTACTGGGGAATCATGAAACCCGAATTGACGCCGGTCTCCCGCATCAGCAGCGACGGCAGTCCGTCGTGCCCGCCCAGCAGCAGATAGGTGCGCCGTTCGGAAATTCCGGCCAGCTCGGCCAGCGCGATCGCCGCCAGGTCGTAGGCGATCGCCAGCGGCTGGCCGTGGAAGTTGCCACCGCTGAGAATGTCGCCCTCGGGGAATACCAGCGGATTGTCGGTGGCGGAATTGATTTCGGTCTCCACCACCTCGGCGGCGTAGCCGAGGGCGTCGCGGCTGGCGCCGTGGACCTGGGGCACGCAGCGAAGACAATACGGGTCCTGGATTTTCCCGCAGTCGCGGTGCGACTCCAGAATTTCGCTGTCCCGCAGCAGCAGGCGCACGTTCTCGGCGGTCTCGGCTTGGCCGCGATGGCGTCTGACCGCCTGGACCCGGGGGTCGAAGGGCTTGACCGATCCCTGCAGCGCCTCCAGGCTCATGGCCGCAATGATGTCGGCAGCGCGCACCAGCCGGCGGGACTTCTCCAGTACCCAGGCTCCGTAGGCCGCCATGAACTGGGTCCCGTTGATCAGGGACAGGCCGTCCTTGGGCTGAAGTTCCACGGGCGCCAGACCGAACCTTCGCAACCCCTCCGCCGCGGGGAGGGCCGGCCGGCCGTGCTCGTCCCAGAACGTGCCCAAACCCAGCAACGGCAGGGACAGGTGAGCCAGCGGGGCCAAGTCGCCCGAAGCCCCGACGCTGCCCCGGGTGGGCACAACCGGGATCAAATCGTGTTCCGCCAGATCGAGCAGCGCCCGAAACGTCCTCAGCGAAATCCCGGAGTACCCCAGTCCCAGCGCATGGATCTTGAGCTGGAGCATCAGTCGGGTAATCTCCATGGGAACCGGCTCCCCGACGCCCACCGCGTGACTGAGGATCAGGTTGCGCTGCAGGCGAAGCAGCTCGGAGTCGTCGATCCGGGTGCGGGCCAAAGCGCCGAAGCCGGTATTGATCCCGTAGTAGACGCCGCCGTTACGGAGTGCCTCCTCCACCTGTTGCCGCGACTTCACCACTGCCGTGGGGTCCCGACGCAGGGCGATGAGGCTGTGTCGGAGGTCCTCGTACAGGCTGGTCAGCCTGACCCTCATGGCTGGAAGTGTAGGACAGGGGTCCGAGCCTGTCACCTCCGCGGACCCTGCGCTCAGCTTGCGTCGTCGGCAGGGACGTTGGCGTGACGGCGCAGGGCTTCGAGGTCAAGCAGGTCGATTTGTCTTCCCCGCCGGGCGATCCAGCCGAGGTGCTGCAAGCGGCTAAAGGTCCGTGACACCACCTCCCGGACACTGCCGATCAGGTCGGCGATCTCCTGGTTGGAGTGAGCCAGGACCAACCGTACCGGCTCCGGCCGGCGGGCTCTTCGCCCCGGCTGCACGCCGGCAGTGGAAACCGATCCCACCGGGACCCCGGCCTCCCGCAACAGGTATTCGCACAGGCGCTGGCTGACGTCCCGCAAACCCAGTCCTTCCACCATGCCGGCCGCCTTCCGCAACCGCCGGCTCAGCAGGCGGAGAGCCGCCAGCGCCACCTCCGGATGACGCCGGCAAAACTCGATCACTTCTTCCCGCGGAATCGCCAGCAGCCGGGAATCCTCCACCGCCACCACGGTGGACGGATAGGGACCGCCGTCGAACACCGCAACTTCGGGAAAGGTCGAACCTGGACCGTCCTCATGGATGATCTGCTCCCTGCCCCCCGGGCTCTGGCGGACGGCCCGGGTTCGGCCTGAAACGACGACGTAAAGCGCAGCCGGTGGATCCCCGGCCAGGAAAAGCACGCTGCCGGCGGGAACCGCGACCTCCCGGCAACGATCCGCCAGACGGACCAGATCCGAGACCGGCACCGCTTCAAAAAGCATCGTCCGGCGCAGTGCCTCGGTCCGTCTTTCCAGTTGCCCCGCCATCGTCACCGCACATGGCACCGGGAGCTCAGGAGGGGGAACCGGAGTCCCCCCGCGCCCGCACCGCAAGCTGGCGCATCAGAGCCCAACAGAACTCGGCCTCCGAGGTCAACAGATCCACCATGTCGTCCAGTGAGACGCTCAACAGACGGCACGAGCCGGCCGTACGCGCCGTGTACCGGTGGGGACTCTGGGCGAAAAAAGACCAGCAGTCCAGGGCATCGCGAGCTTCCACCGGCGCCTGCTGGGGATCGCCGTCCTCCAAGGCCACCGCACCCTCCAGCAGGAGGAGCAGGTTGCGGGCGGTTTCACCTTTGCGAAACAGGATGGAGCCTTTCTCGACGTCGATCACCTTGGCCACGGCGGCCAGTTGGGCAAGGTGCTCCGAACTGGCGTGGCGAAAAAGTTCGAAGTCCTGCAGCAGCAGAACCTTTTCGATCACCGTCAACATGGTGGGACTTCCCTACCCTGCCGTCGCTTCCCCCTGATCCCAGCGTTCCAGCGCCCAGCGGGCGGTCTCACGGACCATGGGATGAATGTCCTCACAGGCCTGAACCACCCGGGGCTTCAGAACCGCCAGCTTCTCTTCGAGGACAGCGGCGATAGTACAGCACTTCAGCCACGGGTCGCCATGGAAGAAGAGCTCGGAGAGGGCGGAGTCGCGCTCGGCGGGGAGCTTGAAGATCTCCCGGCCCTTGCGCACCACATCGAACGGGTGAAACTCCGCAAAGATCGGCAGCAGGGTCTGGCGAAGCTCGCCTCGGATCCGGGAATCGATCAGTTCGACCGCATTGTCCCGAAGATCCTGGCGTGAGCTGGTAAAGCCGAGATAGGAAAAGTAAGCGTCCCCGAGCGGCAGGAAGAGGTCCAGTCCGCGGAAAATCTTCTCGATGCTCCAGTCCAGGCGTTCCTTGACCACTTTCTGCAGCAACCGCGAGGCGGGACCCTGCCGGGTCTGCAGAAGCAAATCGAGATTGAGCAGGCCGTAGTATTCCCGCGCCCAGATCTGCAGCAGGGGCATAAAGGATTCCTGGTTGTACGACAGGTCTTCCTGACTGCGAATCCGGTTGAGGGCACGCAGCGCCCGGTAGGCGACCCCGGAGTCGTGGGTGTAGAGTGCGGCCACCAGCACACCTCGGGCCGAGCTGGTGTCGATCTGCGCGAGGATGGCTGGAATTTCCCGCTTCAGTGAGATGTCGGCCCGGGGATCCCGGAGGATGGCCATGAGGTGGTTGACCACCACCTCACCGTATTGGGCCAGCGCCCGGCGGGCAGCGGCACGACTCCAGTTGGTGTTGAGAAAGCCGAACAGCAGAGACAGATCCTCCTGCTGTCCGTAACTCCCCAGAGCCTGGATGGCGGACCTCCGCACCTCCACGTCCTGGTGCGCGGTCCAGGCCCGCAGAATGGGAAGAAACACAAGGTTCTTCCATGCGCCCAGCAAACGGGTCAGCAGGACGGCCTGCCGAGGCTCAGCCTTGCTGCACCAGTGCTGGACCACGGCGGGGTTCAGCAGACTTCCTGGATCATCCGCATAGTCGGCCAGGTAAAGCAGATCCCGCGGTTGCGGCAGGTCCTCTCCCCGCAGATCCTGCCGCAGGCGACGCAAGTACCCGGGAAGCCCCTGCCCGATGGCAACATCCAATGCCGCCGCCGCCACCTCGGGTTCGGGGTGGACCGTGAGGGCTTCCACTACACGGACCCAACGGGGAGCGGTCTTTCTCGTCCGGTAAAGACTGGAGGCGTCCATCGAGAGCACTTCCCCTGCCAGATCGGTCGACGTGATATCCCCAAGCTCCAGCTCGCTTTCCTGCTGGCGAAGGTGATTCAGTGCGAACTGGATCTTCCGGATGTTCGTGCTGGTCAGAGCCGCCAGCAGGGTGCTTTCCGCTACGGCCTCGTCCAGCGCGAGGGCCCTGCGTACCGCCTTGGATCCGTACTCGAGGCTGCGTCGCAGCATCTGGACGTACTCCTCGGCGATCCCGCGCGTCACCCACAGCCACACGCCACAAACTGCCAGCAGCACGCCGCCCACCAGCCGCACCGGATCCGGGGTGAAAGCTACCAACAGCAAAAACAGCGCCGCGCCGACGCCGTCGCCCAGCCGCAACATCACCAGTTCCATGAAGCTCTTGAGTGGAATGCTCTGGAGATCCGAGAGGGGCACATACAGCAGCTCCACCGACGTTTGCTCCACCGACGAGCGCAAAGACCCATCCAGGGCTTTGGCCACTACCACCGCCCAGAAAGCAGCCGTGGCCAGGATTCCGAGCGACCCGAAGACCAGTCCCAGCGGCAGCACGACCAGACCCACCCCCAGCCCGAACCGCCTCAGAATGACCCCGGTCGCCGCCACCTGGACCACCGCCGACATCAGGTAGGTGGTTCCCAGCAGTCCTCCGAAGAACTCGGTGATCTCTGCTTCCGATCCTGGGAAACGGTTGCTGAGCGACCACTTGTAAAGGAGGTCCACCATGGTGCTGGCCAGACCCGTCAACAGGATCAATGCGGCGAGGTATTTGAGATGTCGGGTGCGCAGGACCGTCTTGACCGTCTGCACCCGCTCGCCGGAGGGATTGGCTCCACTCTCTTTGCGGGCGGGCGCCGCCACGCCGCGGGTGACCCAGAAGACAGCGCACAGGATCGCCTGCAGCAACGCGAGCAGTCCCAGCACATGCAGGAAGAGCAGTTCGGAGCCGAGCGTCTCCGCAGTCAAAGCCGTGTAATAGCCGCCGAACACCCCGCCCAGGACTCCGCCGGTTCCCAGCAGGACAAACACCCGCTTGGCAACCCTCGCGCTGAACAGGTGGTAAGCGAAGATCCAGCCCTGGGTGGGCAGCAGGACGCTGAAGATCGCCCCCCAGATGTAAAAGGCTTGATACGCCCAGCCTCCGGAAGAACCCAGTGCCAGCCAGAACACGCCGAGGCCGGCCGCCAAAAACAGAATCGTCAGGCTGGTGATCAGCAGATGGGAGACGATCCCGGCCAGCCACCGGTACATCAGCACCAGCGGTCCGGAGAGCAGCGCGATCCCCAGGTACAGGGTCGGCAGACGCCAGTCGAAGCCCACCTTCCCCAGATACACGGCGTTCTGGAGAGCCTTCACCATGCTCACCGACGTCATGGAGAGCACGAAGTAGCCCACCAGCAGCAAGACCACCGCCAACTGGTCCCGGCGCAGCCGCTTCAGATCTCCAATCGGCAGGAGGGCTTGTAGCAGTTCCATCAGAGGCTCAGGCTGCAGATGTTAGCACCGCCGGGCGGCGGGCACTTGATGGTAGAATGGGCGGAGTTTCACGCCTTGTCTTTTCCTGCCCGCACGGAGGATGACCATGCGAATGACCGACGGTTTGGCAATGGAACTCGAACATGAAGCCAAGTCTCTACGTAAAGCCCTGTCCCGGGTACCCGACGACAAGCTGGCCTGGAAGCCGCATGAACGTTCGATGTCGATGGGGATGCTGGCCTCTCATCTGGCGGAGATCCCAGGTTGGGTGCTCCCCACGCTCCATCAAGACGAGCTGGAGATGCCGGCCGACTACAAGCCCTGGACTGCGGCGGCCAATGCGGAGCTGCTGGATCGGTTTGAGTCCAACCTGAAGAAAGCGCTGGAAGCCTTGAGAGGCTACCCCGACGAAAAACTGATGCAGACCTGGACTCTGCGAAGCGGCGGCCTGACCTTCTTCGCGTTGCCCCGAGGGGTGGTGCTGAGGTCGATGATCCTGAACCACCTGGTGCACCACCGGGGTCAGTTGACGGTCTACCTGCGGCTCAACAACATCCCTGTCCCCGCGGTCTACGGGCCGTCCGCCGACGAGCAGTAGGCCGGCGCCTGGGGACCGTCTTGCCGGGACGGCGCCCGCCGCCGGCATCCCGGCAGGGAAGCTGACGTTGTCGCACGCTTTCAGCCTGCTTCCCCCTCCCGGACCGCCGTTTCTGGTCCCAGGGGATGCTGCCGGCCCGACGTCAGGGAGCGCTTGAACCCCTTTCTCCCGTCTGCCTGGTCCCCCGTCCGACCAGCCCGTACTCTTTCAGCCGGTACTGGAGCGTCCGCAGACTGATCCCCAGCGCCTCCGCCGTTCGCCGGCGGTCGCCGCCGCACCGCTCCAGGGTCTGCAGGATGGCCTGCTTCTCGATTTCCGCCAACGAGGGGCGGGGAGTAGGCGGCACGAACCGTCCCGCCGCCACCGGCAGGTCCTCCGGGCGGATGCTCTCTCCCGAGGCCACGATCAGCGCCCTTTCCATCGCGTTCTGCAGCTCGCGCACATTCCCGGGCCAATCATAGGCAAGCAGCGCGGCTCTGGCTTCGTCGCTCAGCACGCGCGGCGGCTGCCCCATCCGGGCGGCCAACCGGCGCAGAAACTGCTCCGCCAGCGGCAGAATGTCCTCCCGCCGCTCCCGCAGCGGGGGAAGGTGGATCGGGAACACGTTCAGACGGTAGAACAGGTCCTCCCGAAAAGTCCGTTCGGCGATCGCCTGTCGCAGGTCGCGGTTGGTCGCCGCCACCACCCGAACGTCCACCGCCAGGGTCCGGGTGCCGCCGACCCGCTCGAACTGCTGCTCCTGGAGGACCCGCAGCAGCTTGGTCTGCAGGGCGAGACTCGTTTCACCCACCTCGTCCAGGAACAGGGTCCCACCATGCGCCAGCTCGAACCGCCCCGGACGACTCTGTACGGCTCCCGTAAACGCTCCCTTTTCGTGGCCGAACAGTTCCGACTCCAGCAGACTCTCTGTCAGTGCCGCACAGTTCACCGCTACAAAAGGGGCTTCGGCCCGAGGGCTGCGGCGGTGGATATGGCGGGCGACCACCTCCTTGCCGGTGCCGGACTCACCGGTGATCAGCACAGTGGTCGGCTGGCGGGCCACCTGTTCCGCCAAGGTCAGGACCTGCCGCATCGCGGGGCTCTCCGCCACCACGTCGGCGGGAAATTCCGCCTCCTTCTCGACCCAGCTCAGGGCCCTCTGCGCCTTCAGCCGCTTCCGTTCGAGGCACCGCGCCACCACCAAACGCAGCTGGTCCGGACTCTCCACCGGCTTGGTCAGATAGTCCTCAGCCCCCAGCTTCATCGCCTCCACCGCCGAATCGATGGAGCCGAACGCGGTCAGCAGCACCACCGGGACCTCCGGCTGGTGTTCGCGGATCCACGCCAACAGCTCCAGACCGGACATCCCGGGCATCCGCTGGTCGCTGATCACCAGATCGAAGCCCCGGTTCTGCAGCAGTTTGCGCGCCTCTTCACCGCTTGCCGCCGATGAAACCTGGTATTCCCGCTCCAGCACCGCGCGCAGGAACTGCCGCTGAGCCGGCTCGTCGTCCACCACCAGGATGGTATGGCGTACAGCGCTCATCGCCGCCGATCCTCCCGCAGCCAACCCTGTCCCAGCTCCACACGGAAGACTGCTCCTCCGCCCTCCCGGTCGGAGAGCGTGACCCGTCCCCCCAGCCCCTCCACGATGCGTCGGCACACCGCCAGCCCCAAGCCGGTTCCTTCCCGCAGTTTGGTCGTCCGAAAAGGCTGGAACAGATCCTCCGGCTGCGCCCCTTCGAGCCCTTTTCCACGATCGCGAACCTCGATCCAGGCAGTGCCTCGATCGTTGCCGGAACCCAGCGCCAATTCCACCTCCCCTTGCGGGGGGCCGGCCTCGAAGGCGTTTCGCAAGCCGTTGAGCAGGACCTGGCGCACGCCGTCGGGATCGGTGACCACCTGCACCGGCTGGGAGGGCAGGTCCAGGACCAGCGTCTGCCCATGTCTGTGCGCCTCGTGGGCCGCCAACTCTCCCACCTGTCGGGCCAGCTTCACCAGATCAACCTCGGACAACCGGGGAGGACGCGGACGGGCGAAGGAGAGCAGATCGGCCACCAGTTTCTCCAACCGGCCCGCTTCGGAGACCACCGTCTCGATGAGCGCCTGGGCTGGGTGATCCGGCGGCAATCCCTCGCGAATCACCTGGCTGAGCCCCTTCATCGCCCCCAGCGGGTTGCGGATCTCATGCGCCAGGGTGGCCGACATCCGCCCCAGATCAGCCAGATGGCGCTCCGACTCCTCTCTGAGCTTCGCCTCCACCAGCCGGGCCTGGGCCCGGAGCAGGTAGAACGCCAGGGTCCATAGCACCACGACAGCCACCGCGGTGACCACCACGTGCACCAGCGCCTGACGTTCAATAAATTCGCCAGAGGCGGCATCAACGCCGACCACCAGAACGGCAGCAGAGGGCCCTCCGCCGTCCGCCCAGCGGGGACCGCCCCGCCCGGGAGCCAGCTCCATGCGATGGAACCAGACCTCCTCGGCGAGCAGTTCGTCCACCGTCTCAGCATCGGTGGGAATACGGCCGACCCTGACTAGCAGTCTGCCGCTGCCGTCGGCCAAGGCCAGATAACGAAGCTTCGTCCCCTCCGCCTCGAAGGCCTCCTCGAACACCGCCCGCCAACCCGCAAGGTTGGAGAACCTCCCCGGCCCTCTGACCGCACGGCTCAGCGACTGGGCTGCCTCAACCGCCTGGCTCTCCAGATACTGCCGGCGCAGGTCGGACAGGGTCAACACCGTGTGGAGGGTGACCGCCGCCAGGGCCACGGTCATCAGCCCGGTGACGACCACCAGGAGCCGGGTCCCGGGGAGTCGCGGCGAGGACGTTCGGGTTTTCATGAATCTCCCGCAAGAACATGGATGAGGCGGAGCCGCTCGTCCCGCCGCCGGCACGGGGGACGGGCCCGCTCCGCCTCGCCGGCCGGAAGAGCCGGTGAGTGCGGACACCGGCTCTTCCCGCGGTCGCCCGCCTCGGCGGGCCGGACCGGATTATGGCCTGTCGGCGGCTGCCGGACAATCACCGGACCGCCAGCCGGAGCCCCGCACCGGGATCCCGGTGTCGTCACGCAGGATCAGTTCCTCGCCGGTTGCCGGCTTCGCGATGCTCATCACCACCCATTTTCCGTCCTGCAACGAGCAGGGGAAGGCCACGATGGTGACCGCGTCTCCGGCTGCCAGGGAGAACTCGCTCTCGGCCCACAACCGGTAGGGACCGGCAGCAAAAACAGTCCCGTCGGTCAGGGAGATCTCGGGATGCCGCCGGCCCAAGCCCGCCGAAACCTCTGCTACCGTGCCAGTGAACTCCTGGGCCGCGGCGACGTTCGGCGCTCCCCCGCACGGACCCGGGCGGTCGGATGATCCCATCCGTCCGGCACGCCCGCCGCGGGCACTCCACCACAGCGGCCGGCCGAATTCGTCGCGGAGCTGGATCGAGGTCCCCCTGGTGAGATTCTCGACGCTGACCGCCACCAGCAGGTCGTTGTACAGCAGCGAAGCGAACGCCTCTACCCGCACCTGGTCTCCGGCTTCGATGGCGAACCCCATGGCGTCAATATAGGAGTAGGGTCCGAGCACGATCTGGGTCCCGTTGACCACGATGGATGGACTCCCCTGGGCAATGCCGAGGCTCACCGCCTCCACCGGCCCCTCGATCGTCACGATCGTCTTGGCTGTCGGTGTCCCCTGACCGGGTCCGCCACCCTGGGAACCCTTTCCCATCTGAACCCCCGTCCCGTTCTGTGCCGGCACGAGTAATCCGGCACACAACAACAACCCCGCAAGAAGAACTGCAAACCTGGTCTTCATGATGTCTCTCCAAACCTTGATACAGTGTGAGGAATGGGCCGGGCCGGACTGTCCTGACCCGGCCGGTGAACTGCTTACGAACGGCCGCGCCGCCGGAAACCTTGGCCGCTGCCGGCTCCCGGCTGTTGTCCGGAGGTCATACCGCCCCGGTTCCCTTTCCGCAGCTTCTGACCCGTTCCCGCCTGGGCACCGGGCTGGGTGCAGGTTCCGTCGGCGGCGCGCAAACGGGCCCGCTGCTGGGTCGTCTGCTGGGCGCGTTCGGCCGGCGCGGGAGCCGGCGTCGATTGCGCCAGAGTCATCCCCAGCAATCCGCTGAACACCAGCAAGCTGATCATGCCTTTCGGTCTCAACATGTCTGTTCTCCTTTCTGTTGAGGCACGCCCGGACCGGTCGCACTTCCCGGGCCACTATTGCGCTCCCCGGAAGGAATCGCGCAAGTCTTTCTAAATCAATAGCTTTTATCCCCTGCCTCCGGGCACGCCGCTGAATCCCAGATGCAAACTTTGCACTTCTGCCGCCGCAGGTGATGCAACTCCTGCACCGGCAAGGCCGTATGAAGCAGTTCTAACGGGCGACGGACCTTTGGAGGCGCCGCTTGCGGCCCATCCCTCAGGGCGGTACTGGGGCTCCTGATCGGGAGGCGGATGTCCGGCGGCCGGCCGCGACGGGTATGGAGTGCGGCGTGATCCTTGCGGTAGCGCAGCCCGTGAGTCACGGGACGAAGAATTGGAAGGCCGTGGGGACTGTCCCTATCCTCCGTTCGAGCGGCACCGGCGGCGAAGGCCGGAGTGGTGCCCGGCGGAGAAGGGATGGTGCCTGGCGGCGTGCAGTCCCCGGGAAGCGGTCAGTGAACCAAGCCTGCGGTTCCGGAAGCCGGACGACCGGTGTAACCGGCATCATCATCGGGGCGGAGCACCCCCGGCGCCGTATCGGCCTCAGGACCCACCGCTGCACCCAGACCCTGCGAGGCCCCAGACTGCAGTTGCGCCTGTCTGCGCTGGGCCAACGTCACCAGGCGCAGCGCGATCGCGCGGGATTCCTCAAAGGCCCCCCGGTAAAGACCACCTCGGGTCAGCGGAATCATTCTTGCCACCATCCCGCGGAGTTCAGGGTCCTCCGGTAAAGCACCCAGTTCCTCCAGTTGCAGAGCGAGATACTTGGCTGCCACCTGCTGAAGCACCTTGGCGGCATTCCGCTCCCGGACGTTCTGGACCCGGTTGACCAGCACCAGCGGGCGAATCAGGGCCATCTCGCTTCGGATTGGTTCCGCCAGCTCGCTACCACCGAAGTCCTCCAGCGCCTGGTACAGCTCGCCCAGCGTCCGCAGTCCCTGATTGCCGCAGCCCTCCATTGCCGCGGCCACGATTTGCTGCAGCGCCGGCTGGTTGCGTGACAACTGTGAGAGCCGGCGGAAGGCCGCGTTGCGAAGACATGCATAGGCGTTACAGATGGAGGTCGGCTCGGCGGTGGTCACCAGGATCTGGAGGTCTGCCAGCAGAAAGAAGTCCAGAACGTTGAAGGAGGTCCCTGCACCGAGATCCAGGATCACCAAGTCGCTGTCGAGTGCAAACAGCCCCCTCATCAGTTTGAGCTTGCGGGCGAAGACCGGGTTTGCGGAGGAGAGGATCTCGCTGGCCCCGCAGACGACACGAAACCCGGGGGGGTCCAGGGCTACGGCAGTCTCCTCGAGAGAGGCAACCCGCCGGGTCATCACGTCGTGAAGGGTCGCCGGCGGCTCCGTGATACCCAGGAGCGTATGGAGGTTGGCTCCGCTGAAATCAAGGTCCACGACGGTGGTTCGGTGCCCGAGTCGGGCCAACCATTGGCCCAGCAGGAGGCTGACGACGCTCTTGCCGATACCACCTTTTCCCCCACCCACAGCAATCAGTGTCGGCGGCTGTCGCTGTTCAGTCCCCATGCTGCACCTCCTCAGCCACCAGCACCTGCCAGAGATTCAGGATGCGTGCCTGTTCGCCGTCATCCTCGCGGCAGTGATTTTCCAGGATGCGCCGTTCGCTCTCGGGGATCTCCGTGAACTCGAGGCCCAGGGCGGTGACTCCGTGCTGTTCACTGCACCACGTCACCCGTCCCAGCACGTTGAGCGCCTTCTCCTCGCCAGCGATCTGCAGTTTCACCTTGGCGTCGCGGCCCACCAGCTTCCGGAAGGGAAACGGTTCGATCTCGGAGTCGATCACAATTCCGGCACCTCGGCGGGACAGATCACGGGTGAATCCGGTACGGCGCACCTTCAACAACCGGCTGCCGGAGACAGAGCCCTCCGATACCGGAAAGAACACCGTGAGTTCCACCTTCGCCGTAACCTCATAGCGCGGGTCCCGGCGGCGATCGGAATAGGGTTCCGAGACCGAGAGGCCGGGTTTGCCGTCCAGGGAAACCCGGTCAATCCTCTCCTGCCGCCGCTCCGCCTCCGTACGGAGATAATCGATCATGGGTGGTGTCTCCCCTGGTCGCCGTCGGGTCCTCGGGCGCTGCCGGCAATCAGCCTTTCGCAACAGCGCTGCCGCTCTTCGCTGAGCTGCAGCAAACGAGACAGGATGCCGACCTCCTGATCCAGCCGGAGGACCAGGCGGGCAAGTCGTCCCACATCTTCTTCCAACCCGGACAGGCGGCGGACGAGCTCCTGCTCGCCCTTCCCCCCCTCGTGCAGCTGGCGGATCAGTCCTTCGAGATCCCACTTCTCCTCATCGGAGAGTCCGGGGAACGGCAGGGCGACGTCTTCGGTATCCGGATAGAGTTTCATGGCCCCCTCAGCTTCTGGAGTTGCTGCAGGTCCCGCGCCATCTTCCGCCTCAGATCCTCCAGCTCCGGAGCTGCACCATCCGTCAACACACCAGCCCCCACCCGGCGCCGGAGAGCCAGAACCGCCAGCGCACTGGCCAGGGCAGACTGCACCAGCAGGATGATCGCCACTGCAGCGGGGATGCCTCCCCGCGGCTCCCAGGACCCGAGGGGCCAGCCGGCTGTCAAGTGAGGTGACGGCGAGGAGCTGGATTCCACGGCCGAAACGGGTTGCGGACCGTCACCCGCGCCCGGCTGCGGCCGGGTGGGCAGGTTGGCCCAACCGCCGTCGTCGGTCGCCTCAGCCAGTTGCAGGAGAAGCTGCCCGGTCTCCCGCTTCACCTGCAGACCGCTCGGAGCCCGGTGCAACTCCAGGCTGAACGACAGACCGTCCCCATCCCTGCGAAACTGGAACCCCTTGACTGCTGTTCCGGAAAAATCCAGGAAACAGCCTTCTGCCGCTGGGCTCACTCCTGGGAGATGCCCTTCGACGGCCCCCTCCCGTCGGATCAGGACCGGTTCCGGCGGTACCCCGGACGTCTTGAAGATCATGACCAGGCGGGGTCCGTCCCGGGTGATGCTCACCTCCACGAGTTCATTCGAGGCGGCCGCAGAGGGCGGCATGGCCATCACGCATGCGGCCAACACAGCCGCCGCCGGTCTGCCCAGCCGGATGGAGCTTTCGGTTATTGGGGATGCTGCGACAGCCATCTGAGTCCGTACGCTCTTCTATCGGCTGTCGGAAAGCATACGGTTAGGCTCGGCGGATCGCGGTGATCCCTCTCACCGGTGCGGGTTCGGGGGGCGGCGCCAGTCGGGGGACAGGTCAGGCGCCCGGCAGCCTTCCGGTTTCGAGCCGACACATATACTGGGCGTGGAGCCGTGGGTTCAGACTCTTCATGTACCGAACCGCTCGAGCTGGATCTCAGCTCCGAGTTCGGGCTTGGAGTGTCAGGCCAGAACGCAGCGCCTGCCGGCGATCTCGAAACGCCCCTCGCAGACGATCCGCAGGGCTTCGGGGTAGGCCCGATGTTCCTGCTCAAGGATTCGATGGGCCAACGTCTCGGGCGTGTCCGATTCCAGCACCTCGACCGCCCGCTGGACGATGATCGGCCCGTGATCCAGCTCCTCATCGACGAAGTGCACCGTACACCCGCTCACCTTGACCCCCCACTCCCAGGCCTGCCGCTGCGCCTCCAGTCCCGGAAAGGCTGGGAGGAGGGACGGGTGGATATTGAGGATGCGGTGCCGGTACTGCTGGACGAACCAGGGGCTCAGCAGCCGCATGAAGCCCGCCAGACAGACGATCTCGACCCCCGCCCTCCGCAGTTCCGCCACCACTTCGCGGTCGAAAGTCTCCCGATCCTTGCCGCGGGATGGAATGCAGATGGACCGGTACCCTCGTTCCCGGGCCTTCGCCAGTCCGGGAGCGTCTTCGCGATTCGAGACCACCAGGGCCACCTCGGCCGGGACTTCTCCGCGCTCCATGGCGTCCGCCAACGCCAGAAAGTTCGAGCCACGCCCGCTCAGCAGAATTCCCACCTTGCGTTTCATGCGTAGACCACCTTTCCCTCGCCGGCGCGCACTTCTCCCAACAGAGCGTAGCGTTCATCCCGGCGGCCCAAGTGAGCTTCCACCGTCGTCAGCTCGTCCTGGCCCACCACCAGGATCATGCCGATTCCCATATTGAAGGTTCTCAGCATCTCGGCCGGCGCCACGCGTCCCCGTTCCTGGATGAAGCGGAAAACCGGCGGGATTTCCCAGGAATCCCGTCGGACCACCGCATCCAGGTGGGCTGGGAGTGCGCGGTCCAGGTTCTCGGTGATCCCGCCGCCGGTAACGTGGGCCATGGCGTGCAACAGGTCCTCCCGGATCAGGGGCTCGACCAGATCCAGGTAGTTGCGGTGCGGTTCCAGCAGTTCCTCAGCCACGGTGCGGCCCAATTCAGGCACGTAGTCTGTCACCGACAGTCGCTCCCGCTCGAAAAACAGCTTGCGCACCAGCGAATAGCCGTTGGTGTGGAGTCCGGAGGAACGCAGGCCCACCAGCACATCCCCGGCGCGGACGCGTTGGCGGTCGTAGATGCGTCCCTCGTCGGCAAAGCCGACGATGAAGCCGGCCAGGTCATATTCCCCGGGTTGGTAGAAGTCCGGCATCTCCGCGGTCTCACCCCCCAGCAGGACGCAACGCGCCTGACGGCAGCCCGCCGCCAGCCCCTCAACCACCTTTTCCACAACACCCGGCTCCAGCCGTCCGCAGGCAATGTAATCCAGGAAGAAGAGGGGGGTGGCTCCGCAGACCAGGATGTCGTTGGTACAGTGGGCGACCAGATCGATTCCCACGGTGTGATGAATTCCGGCCAGGAACGCCACCTTGAGTTTGGTCCCGACACCGTCAGCGCTGGCCAGCAGCACGGGTTTCGAGCAGCTCCTGAAATCCGGCCGGAAAATCCCAGCGAAGCTCCCGATGTCGGTGACCACGCTCTGGTTGAAAGTGGACCGGGCAAGCTCGCGAATCCGCCTTTTCGCCAGATTGGCCCGGTCGATGTCCACCCCGGAATCGCTGTAGGTGAGGGCTTTCGGCTCGGATGAGGAAGGCTGTTGGCTCAAGGTTCCCCCGGACTGATGCGGGCCGAATCTTAGTATGCGTCCTGCAGCCGGTCAAACCGGCGTGGGGAGGGACCCCGCGGCGGCATGGTATTCCTGCAGGCTCCTGACGGAGAGTTTTTCCCTCTGCAGGGCACGGATGGCTGAGGCCGCCGCCCGGGCGGCGCTCAAGGTGGTGATGCACGGCGTCCCGTACTGGGTTGCCGCCCGCCGGATGGCCCGCTCATCGAAAAAGCTTTCCCGCCCCAAAGGCGTATTGATCACCAGGTGGACGCGCCGGCTCTTGATCAGATCCACCACGTTGGGGCGGCCCTCGTTGACCTTGTAAACGGTATCCACCGCCAGACCCGCCTCCCTCAGGGCTTCAGCGGTTCCCCGAGTCGCTACCAGCCGGAAACCCAGCTCGTCGTACTGGCGGGCAATGGGGATCATGTTGAGCTTGTCCCGCTCGTTGACGCTGATAAACACGTTGCCTCGACGCGGCAGGTGGACCCCCGCCGAAATCGCCGCCTTGGCGTACGCGTAACCGAAGTCTTCGGCCGCCCCCATCACCTCGCCGGTGGACTTCATTTCCGGACCGGTGATGGTATCCACCCCCGGGAACTTGGCAAAGGGAAACACCGGACTCTTGACAAAGCAGGAGTGCACTTCGAGATCCCGGGTCAGTCCCAGCTCCCGCAACTTCCGGCCCACCATCAGCCGGGCCGCCACCTTGGCCAGCGGAACTCCGGTCGCCTTGCTGACGAACGGCACGGTCCGACTGGCGCGCGGATTGACCTCCAGCACGTAGACCACGCCGGCCAGCTTGGCGAACTGGACATTCATCAGTCCCACCACGTTGAGGGCCCGGGCCAAGCGGCGGGTGTATTCCACCATGGTGGCCAGGGACTCCGGATCCGACGCCATCGGCGGCAGCACGGAGGTACTGTCCCCGGAGTGGATTCCCGCCTCCTCCACGTGATGCATGATCCCGCCGATCACTACATCCTCTCCGTCGGAAAGCGCGTCCACGTCGTATTCGAAAGCATCCTCGAGAAACTTGTCGATCAGCATCGGCCGGTCCGGGGTGACTTCCACCGCAGAGGAAACGTACCGCTGCAAAGCGTGGTCATCGTAAATGATCGCCATCGCCCGTCCCCCGAGGACGTAGGACGGCCGCACCAGAACCGGGTAGCCGATCCGGTGGGCGACGTCGAGCGCTTCCTCGTAGGACAGGGCGGTTCCGTTTTCCGGCTGACAGATTCCGAGCTGGTCCAGGAGCGCTCCGAACCGCTTTCGGTCCTCGGCGAGATCGATCGACTCGGGGGAGGTTCCAATGATGGGAACGCCCGCGCGGTGCAGGCTCTGGGCAAGCTTCAGCGGAGTTTGTCCCCCGAACTGGACGATCACGCCGTAAGGCCGTTCCCGCTCCACGATCGCCATCACATCTTCGAAGGTCAGAGGCTCGAAATAGAGGCGGTCGGAGGTGTCGTAGTCCGTAGAGACCGTCTCCGGGTTGCAGTTGACCATGATGGTCTCGAAGCCCTCTTCCTGCAGTGCGAAGGAGGCGTGGCAGCAGCAGTAATCGAACTCGATTCCCTGGCCGATGCGGTTGGGCCCGCTGCCCAGGATGATTACCTTCCGGTGTTCCGAGGGTGGGACCTCGTCCTCCTGGTCGTAACTGGAGTACAGATAGGGCGTGTAGGATTCGAATTCGGCCGCGCAGGTGTCGACGCACTTGTAGACCGGTAGGATGCCCCGCCGCTTGCGTTCTTCCCAGACCTCCGTCTCACCGGCGCGTCCCAGCCCGGTCAGTTCCGCCAGCCTCAGGTCGGAGATCCCCGACCGCTTGACCAGGCGGATCTCCTCATCGCTGAGGGAGGAAACCTCGCGCCCCCGGACCCACTCCTCCGTCTCCACCATTTGCCGGAACTGGTCCAGAAACCAGGGATCGATATGGGTCAGCCGGTGAATCTCGGCAATGCTGTACCCCTGCTGAAGCGCCTTCTGGATGTAGGCAAGACGTTGCGGCCCGGGCTGAATCAGGTTCTCACGGATGCGGGATTCGTCAATCCGCTCACAGGCCAGCGTCCTGCCGGTCTCCAGGGAACGGATTCCCTTCCCGAGAGCCTCCCGGAAAGTGCGGCCGATGGCCATGACCTCACCCACCGACTTCATCTGGGTGCCCAGCACGGGTTGGGCCTCCGGGAACTTCTCGAATGCCCATTTCGGGATTTTCACCACCACGTAGTCCAACGTGGGCTCAAAACAGGCCGGGGTCTTGAGGGTGATGTCGTTCGGCAGTTCGTCCAGCGTATAGCCCACCGCCAGCTTGGCGGCGATCTTGGCGATGGGAAAACCGGTGGCCTTGGAGGCGAGGGCGGAGCTCCGGCTGACCCGGGGGTTCATCTCTATGACCACCATGCGGCCGGTCTCGGGATGGGTCGCGAACTGGATGTTGGAGCCTCCGGTCTCGACCCCCACCCGGCGGATCACCTTGATGGCGGCATCCCGCAGGATCTGGTATTCGCGGTCGGTCAAAGTTTGCGCCGGCGCCACTGTAATCGAGTCGCCGGTATGAATGCCCATGGGGTCGAAGTTCTCGATGGAGCAGATGATCACCACGTTGTCATTGAGGTCCCGCATGACCTCAAGCTCGAACTCCTTCCAGCCCAGGATGGACTCCTCCACCATCACTTCGTGAATCGGGGAGAGATGGAGACCCCGCGCGGCGATTTCCAGGAATTCCTCGGTGTTGAATGCGATCCCTCCACCGGTTCCGCCGAGGGTGAACGACGGGCGGACGACGGCCGGCAGCCCCACCTGGTCCAGCAACGCCTCCGCTTCCTTGACACTGTTGGCGAAGCCGGAACGGGGCACCTCCAGGCCGATCTCCTCCATGGCCGCCCGGAACAGCCTCCGATCCTCCGCCACCCGGATGGCCTGCAGCTTGGCGCCGATCATCTCGACGCCCAGCTCATCCAGCACGCCCGACTCGCACAGTTCAACCGAGAGGTTGAGGCCGGTCTGTCCTCCGACCGTCGGCAGCAGGGCGTCAGGGCGCTCCTTGCGGATGATCTCGGCGACAAACTCCGCGGTCAGGGGTTCCACGTAAGTGGCAGTGGCGAACTCCGGATCGGTCATGATGGTGGCAGGGTTCGAGTTGACCAGCACCACTTCGAAGCCGTCGCTCATCAGAGCCTTGCACGCCTGGGTGCCCGAGTAATCGAACTCGCAGGCCTGGCCGATGACGATGGGGCCGGAGCCGATGATCAGGATCTTCTTGAGATCGGTACGTCTTGGCATAGCTGTTCTGCAGGCACCAGGAACGCCGTCCGCCAGGCCCCGGCCTAGGAGCGCCTTCTCTCCTCCATCAGCCGGATGAATTCGTCGAACAGGTACAGCGAGTCGTGAGGTCCCGGAGAGGCCTCCGGATGGTATTGCACAGAGAAGGCGGGCACCGTGCGATGGCGCAACCCTTCCAGGGTCTGATCATTCAGGTTGACGTGGGTCAGCTCCACTTGGGAGTGGGGCAAAGATTCGGGGTCCACGGCGAAGCCATGGTTCTGGCTGGTAATCTCAACCCGTCCGTTGAGCAGATTCTTGACCGGCTGGTTGGCACCGCGGTGACCGAACTTCAGTTTGAAGGTTCGTCCCCCCAGAGCCAGGCCCAGCAACTGATGTCCGAGACAGATTCCGAACAGGGGTGTCCGCCCCAGCAGGCGGCGGACATTGGAGACAACGTAGTCCAGCGGCTCCGGATCGCCCGGTCCGTTGGACAGAAACACCCCGTCCGGTTGCAGCGCGAGGACATCTTCGGCGGAAGTGCCGGCCGGCACGACGGTCATCCGGCAGCCCCGCCCAGCCAGCGACCGCAGGATGTTCCGCTTGATGCCGAAGTCGTAGGCGACCACATGAAAACGGGGTTCCGGGCACTCCCACGGGTAGGCCCGATCGGTGGTCACCGTACGGACATAGTCGCTGCCGGCCATGGGGGGCTGTTGCAGAACCTTGACCGCCAGCGAGCGGGGATCGAAGTCGATGGTGGAGATGATGCCCCGCATGGCCCCCACATCCCGGATCTCCCGCACCAGTCGTCGGGTGTCGACCTCGGCGATACCACAGATCCCCCAGGTTTCAAGATAGGCCGACAGTGATTCCTCAGCCCGCCAGTTGCTGTAGACGCGGCTGCACTCGCGGACCACAAAACCCCTCACGTGGGGACGTGAGGATTCGGGATCCTGCTGGTTGGTCCCGTAGTTCCCGATCTCCGGCTGAGTCATGGTGACGATCTGGCCGGCATAGGAAGGGTCGGTCAGGACCTCCTGGTAACCGGTCATCGCAGTGTTGAAGACCACCTCCCCCAGGGACTCCCCTTCGGCGCCGAAAGACCGGCCCTCGAACAGGGATCCACTTTCCAGATACAGCACTGCGGGTTCAGGGGCCATGGGAAACGCTATCCTACTCGATGAGCCCGAATCGGGAAATGGGCCAGTAGCGGAACACGGCCTTGCCGAAGATGTTTTCCTCGGGAACCAGTCCCCAGTTGCGGCTGTCGTTGCTGGAGTTACGGTGATCCCCCAGCACGAAATAGCTGTGAGGCTCCACCACCACCGGCCCGAAGGAAGAACCGTCGAAATACTCGCTGGGGACGTAAGGTTCCGCGATGGGCATGCCGTTGACGTACACAATTCCGCCGCGGATCATGACTTCCTCGCCGGGAAGCCCGATCACGCGCTTGATGAAGCTCTTGCCCGGATCACGCGGGTACCAGAACACCACGATGTCGCCGCGCTGGATCTCTGAGACGTGGTAAACCAGCTTGTTGACGAAGATCCGCTCCTGATCGGACAGGTGGGGAAGCATGCTGGTGCCTTCCACCTTGACCGGCTGCACCAGGAAAACCACGATCAGGACGGCCGTCAGAGCGGCAAAAACGACATCGCGGAGCCAACCCCGCAGTTCACGGACCCACGGAGAGGGGACTGCCGGAGTTACAGAACTCTGATCCGGTACCAATGTTCTGTCCTCAGGCATCAGCCCGGTGCACCTCCCTCATGTCAATCGGACAGCCTATCACAACTCTGCCGGGGTCACGGGGGTGCCGGGGATCACCCTTTGAGGATCTCGTCTTCCTTGGTCTTGGCCAGGGCATCCACCTGGGCGATAAAGTCGTCGGTCAACTTCTGCACCTCTTCGACCCCGCGAAACTGCTCGTCCTCGGAAACGAGCTTGTCCTTTTCCAGTTTCTTCAGGCGGTCATTGGCGTCCCGGCGGATCTGGCGGATCGCCGTCCGGTGTTCTTCCGCCACCTTGCCCACCTGGCGGGCGAGGCTGCGCCGCCGTTCCTCGGTGAGCGGGGGGATGGGGATCCGGATGACCTTGCCGTCGTTGTTGGGGTTCAGGCCGAGCCCCGAACCCAGAATGGCCTTCTCGATCTTGCCGAGCTGGGAGACGTCCCAAGGCTGCACGGTGATCAGATTGGGCTCCGGGGCGTGCAAGGTGGCCACCTGGTTGACGGGGGTCGGAACGCCATAGTAGTCCACGGTGACGGTGTCCAGCAGATGCACCGAGGCCCGCCCGGTACGGATGGAGGCCAGTTCCCGGCCGAGGTCCTCCAGGGTCTTCTGCATGCGCCGTCGGGTTTCAGCGATGACCTCTTTGGTGCTGGTAGCTTGCATAACTCGTCCGGCTTCAGTCAGTTGCGGATGATCGAGCCGACCCGCTCCCCCAGGACGGCCCGCCGGATGTTTCCGGTGGTAAACAGGTTGAGCACGATGATGGGGAGGTTGTTGTCCATACACAGGGAGATGGCGGTGGCATCCATGACCTTGAGCCCCTTCTCGAGCACCTCGAGATAGGTCAGCTCCTGAAAGAACCGGGCCCCCTGGTTCTTGATGGGGTCGGAATCGAAGACTCCGTCCACTTTGGTGGCCTTCACGATGACTTGGGCGCGGATCTCCATCGCCCGCAGGGCCGCCGCAGTGTCGGTCGTAAAGTAGGGGTTGCCGGTGCCGGCGGCAAAAATGACGACCCGCTTCTTCTCCAGGTGTCGGATCGCACGGCGGCGAATGAAGGGCTCGGCCACCTCCGCCATGTGGATGGCGCTCAGGACGCGGGTAAAAATTCCGATCCGTTCCAGGGTGTTCTGTAGGGCCAGGGCGTTGATGGCGGTGGCCAGCATGCCCATGTAGTCTCCCGTGGCGCGATCGAGGCCGGCTTCCACCACCTTGACGCCACGGATCATGTTGCCGCCGCCCACCACCACGGCGACTTCGACCCCGAGCTCGTGCACCTCCCGGATCTGGTGGGCGATGTTCTCCACCGACTCGGGATCGATGCCGAAGCTTTGGCGGCCCATGAGGGCCTCTCCGCTGATCTTGATCAGGACCCGTTCGTAAACGGGGTGACGAAGGGGGGCCGGTTCGATAACCGCGATCTCCCCTTTCTGGTTCTCATCCCCAGTCATTGACACCTCGGCTCGCCGGTCGGCGGCGGACGGCGGCAGATGACTCCGGCGAGAACCGGGGCAAACCGCTGACCGACGCTCGGTTCCTATTCCTGACCGACCTGGAAGCGGGCGAAACGCCGAATCGCGATGTTCTCCTTGATGGTCGCGATCTTCGACTTCACCAGCTCCTCTATGGTCATGTTACCGTCTTTGATGTATGCCTGCTCGTACAGGCATACGTCAGAATAGAATTTCTTCAGGCGCCCTTCAACGATTTTTTCCACGACCTGGGGAGGTTTGCCTTCGGCCAGAGCCTGCTTGCGGTAGATCTCCCGCTCAGCGTCGAGGACCGTTTCGGGGATCTCCTCCCGCCGGACGTAGAGGGGATTGGCGGCCGCGATCTGCATGGCGATGTCGCGGACGAACTCCTGGAACTCCGGTGTCCGGGCGACGAAATCGGTCTCGCAGTTGACCTCCACCAGGACTCCCAGCTTTCCGCCGGCGTGAATGTACTGGCCGACGATTCCTTCCCGGGTGGCCCTTCCCGCCTTCTTGGCGGCGGCCGCCAGCCCGCGCTCCCGCAGCAGCTTGACAGCCTTTTCCAGGTCACCGCCCGCGTCGGTAAGGGCTTTCTTGCACTCCATCATGCCTGCCCCGGTTTTCTCCCGGAGCTCCTTGACTTGACCGGCTGATATCTCCATAGCAGCTTCTCCTGGCCGGGTTATCGGCGACACACGGCGGACCTCCCATCCGCCGTTCAACCCCGGGGGTCTGGGATCCCCGTTTCAGATTCCTGGAAAATGATTCTGAGAGGACCCGCTCAGGATTCCGCCTGGGCCTTCTCCGGGGGGACCACGCCCTCTTCGTCCGGAGCAGTCGGGGCAGCCGCAGCGGAGGTTTCCGCCTCGGTCTTGCGCGGAGTTCCCTTGCGGGGCACGCCTTTGCGCGGTCCGGCCTTCTTCGGTTCGGCGGCGACGGCCGCATCAGCCGCCGCGGGTGCCGCCTCGGTGGGCGGCGCTGGCGGTTCGCCGGACGGCGGAACCGCTTCTCCTGCCTCGGAGGCAGACTCGACCACAGCTTCAGCCGGCTCCGGGCTCGGGGGCGGCATGCCAACCTCCTTACGGGCTGCCTCGGCAGCGGCCTCAGCCACTTTCCGTTCCCGCTCGATCCTCTCCCGCTCCGCCCGCCGGGCTTCGGCGGCGGCACGGGCGGCGGCCGCCCGCGCGGCTTCCTCCTTCTCGGCCAGCTCCCGCGCCCTGCGCTCTTCCGCCTGTTTCGCTTCCCACAACGCCCGCCCGGCGTTGATCGCGTCCGCCACCGTGGAGGTAAACAGCTTGACGGACCGCAGGGCATCGTCGTTACCGGGGATCACGTAGTCCACGCGGTCCGGATCACAGTTGGTATCCACCACCGCAACCACGGGGATCCCCAGGCGGTTCGCCTCCTGGACGGCAATCGCCTCCTTGTCGGAATCGATCACGAAGATTGCGTCCGGGAGCCGCTCCATGTTGCGGATCCCGCGGAGGTTCTTCTCCAGCTTTCTGCGTTCCCGTTCGAGCTGGGCGACTTCTTTCTTGGAGGAGAATTTTGAGTAATAACCCTCTTCCTTCAGCGCCTCCAGTTCCTTGAACCGCTTGATACTGTTGCGGACGGTCTCGAAGTTGGTCAGCAAGCCCCCCAGCCAGCGGTTGGTGACAAAGTGCATGCCGCAACGGACGGCATCTTCTTCCACGGCCTCCTGGGCCTGCCGTTTGGTGCCGACGAACAGGACTTCCTTGCCCTGGGCACCCAGCTCCGTCACGAATTCAACCGCCTCCCGGAAGAGGCGGAGGGTCTTCTGCAGATCGATGATATGAATGCCGTTCCGCTCACCGAAAATAAATTCCTTCATCTTCGGGTTCCAGCGGCTGGTCTGGTGCCCGAAGTGAACACCCGCTTCCAGAAGTTGCTTGATCGAAATGGCGCTCAAAGAGCCCTCCTACTAGCGCTTGGAGAATTGGTACCGCTTTCTCGCCCCGGGCTGGCCGTACTTCTTGCGCTCCTTGATCCGCGGGTCCCGAGTCAGGAAACCGGCCCGCTTCAAGGTTTGACGCAACTCCGGATCGAATTCCAGCAGGGCCCGCGCAATGCCGAGACGGACCGCCCCCGCCTGGCCCGCAAATCCCCCGCCGGACACGTTGACGTACACATCGAACTTGTCCATGTTCTCGGTGAGCTGCAACGGCTGCACCACCACCGACTGTTCCGATCGGTTCTTGAAGTAATCGTGGTAATCGAGGTGGTTGACGACGACCTGGCCGGTACCCGGCATCAGGAACACGCGGGCGGTCGACGTCTTCCGCTTCCCGGTCCCGTAATACTGAATCTTGTCCACTGCCGACTCCTCAGAAATTCAGGGGTTGGGGCTGCTGGGCCTGATGTGGATGCTGATCCCCCGCATACACCTTCAGCCGTTTGATCATGCGACGACCCAGCTTGGTCTTGGGGAGCATTCCCCGCACGGCGGCTTCCACCAGCCGTTCCGGGTGCTTCGCCTGCAGCCGCCGGGCGGTGACCGCCGCCAGGCCCCCGGGATGGCCGCTATGGGAATAATAGATCTTGTCGTCCAGCTTCTTGCCGGTCAGCCTGACCTTGTCCGCGTTCAGCACCACGACAAAGTCGCCGGTATCCAAGAAATCCGAGTACGTCGGTTTGGTCTTCCCCATCAGAACGGCCGCCACCCTCGAAGCCAGCCGTCCCAGGACCTGGGCTTCAGCGTCCACGACGTACCACTTACGCTCCCGTTCGTCCACTCTTGGCAGAAAAGTCTTCATCGCTCTCCCCTTCGAGAGATGCACCTGTCCCGAAAAGCGGCAAATTTACAGAATCGGGCGGTTCCTGTCAAGCCGGACCCACCGGGCGCCGACCGTGCCCGGAGGGCTCCGGGAGGGGGCCGAAGGCATCCTCCGGCGGGAAGACGAAGGGCGGACACGCCGGAACTCACCCATTCCCGGGACGCCCCTTGGGGGGACGGTTCCGAAATTTCGTCAGAGTCGTGCGTTTATATATGCGGAAAGCGGGTTCTCAAAGGTGACGAATGTGATCGGGATTACCCCCTTTCCGGCGAAAACGAATAGAATTCCGCATGTTTACGGACTCCGGTGCAAGGGGAGGAATCGATGTTCTTGTCAAACTGGTTTCGTCCAAAGCCCCGGGGACTCGTCGGGGTCGACATCGGGTCCTCGTCGGTCAAGATCGCGGAGCTGAAAAAGACCGGAACCTCTTACCGGGTGGAGGCGCTGGGCAAAGCCGAACTGCCCCCGGACACCATCGTGGACGGGGCCATCATTGCCAAACTCCCGGTGGCGGAGGCGGTGGAGAACCTCTTCCAGCGCAAGCGGATCCGTAACTCGCGGGTCGCCACCTCAATCTCGGGTCATTCCGTCATCGTCAAGAAGGTCGCGCTGCCGGCCCTTACCGAACAGGAGCTGGCGCAGTCGATCCAGTGGGAAGCCGAGCAGTACATCCCCTTTGATCTGGCCGAAGTGAACGTGGATTACCAGATCGTCGAGCAAAGTCCCGGGGAGCAGAAACTGAAGGTCATCCTGGTCGCAGCCAAGAAGGAGAAAATCGCGGACTACACCGGCGTCCTTTCCATGGCGGGGAAAATGGTGTCGGTGGTGGATATTGACGCCTTCGCCCTCCAGAATGTCTACGAGGTCAACTACCAGCCGGATGCCACAACGGTCGCCGCTCTGCTGGACGTGGGGGCCAGTTCCACCAACATCAACATCGTCCGGGGAAACGAATTCCTGTTTACCCGCGATATCGCCATCGGCGGCAACCAGTACACCGAGTTCATTCAGGAAGAGCTGGGGGTTTCCCGCGAGGAAGCGGAACTCTGCAAGACGGGGGCGACAGAACTGACGCCGGAACAGTCGGAAGCCGTCGAACGCATTTTGCGGTCCGTAACGGAAAACCTGGTGCTTGAGATCGAGAAGACCCTTGACTACTTCAAGACCACGACCTACGCGGAGGACATCCAGCAGATGCTGTTGAGCGGGGGCGCCGGCAAGACCCGGGGCCTGCGAGACTTCCTGCGGGAGAGCTTTCAGTTTCCGGTGGAATACCTGGACCCGTTTCGGCGCATCCAGGGAGCAGACCGGTCGGCTCTGGGAGAAGACCCTGAATCCGCCGGCACCGACTTCGCCATAGCGGTCGGGCTGGCGCTGAGAACGGCCTGAGGCCTGAAGCGATGATACAGATCAACCTGCTCAGAGAACCAACCCGCCAACGCCGCGCCTGGGCCCCCAAGGGGCATCGAACGGACTTTTACCTGGGCGCCCTGATGGTGGCGGCGGTCGTGGCAATGCTGGGATGGCACTGGTACCTCTCCGGGGAACGGGAGCGGATCCTCCAGGTCCGCGCCGAACTCCAGCAGCAGAGTCTTCAGTTGTCGGCCGTACGGGCGGAACTGTCCCGTTACGAGGCCCAAAAGAACCGCCTGGAGGAACGCGCCCGGATCATTGAACAGCTCCGGTCGGCACAGAAAGGTCCCGTCCAGTTGCTGAACGCCGTCATCGCCAGTCTGCCGACGGAACCCAGACTGTGGCTCACCAGCCTGGAACAGACCGGCAACACCGTGGCGATCCAGGGGCGAGCTTTCGATGTTCCGGCCATCGCCGAGTTCATCGCCGAACTTGGAAAGCATCCGCCCTTCCAGCGGGTGGAGTTGAACTTCTGGCGAGACGAACAGGACAGCCTCGCCTTCGGTCTCAACTGTCTGATGAAGGTGGAGTGATCGATGTCAGCCCTGAGCCGTCTCTCGCAGAGAAATCAGTTGGTGGTGCTGGCGGTCCTGATCCTGGGGCTCTGCGCCGTGTGGTACGTCTACATGGTGCGGCCCCTGCAGGCTGAGGTTCAGAAGTATCGCCAGGAGGTGCGGCAGTTGGAGGCCGAGATCCAGGCCGGCGAAGCCGTTCGCGGCAAGCTGGCCGATCTGAAGCGGGCCGTCCAGGAACAGGAGGCACGGCTGGCACACCTCCGGGAGGTGCTGCCCGAAACGAAAGAGACCGCGGAGATCATCCTCCAGATCCAGGAAACCGCCGTCAAGTCCGGGCTGAAAATCACCAGCTTCGCCCCCAAGGCCACGGTCAACAACGACTTCTACGAGGATTGGCCGATCCAGCTCACCCTGGAGGGCAGCTACAACAGCCTCGGCTCCTTCTTTGAGCGCCTCAGCGGCTTTACCCGCATCATCAATGTGGGCGAACTTCAGGTGAAGGCCGTCGAGAAGGAGCCCAACCGCAACCGCACCCTGACCGCTGCCTGCACCGCCACCACCTTCGTCTATGCCCAGCCCGCTGCTGCGGAAGCGGAGGTCAGACAATGAACCTGCGAACGATCCATGTCCCGGTACTGCTCACAACGCTGGCCTTGGCGTCAGCTGCGGCCGCCGGTCAGACCCCCGTCCCGTACAATTCCCACGGCAAGCGGGACCCCTTCCTCGACTTGCGGGCCACTTCCGCACGTCCTCAGCCTCCGCGGGTTCTGGCTCCGCCGCCACTGGAAAAGCGGCCCCCCGGACTCGCCGGTCTGCTGGTCGCCGAGGTGACCGTGACCGGCACCGCCAGCGGACCAACGGCTCAGATCGTCATTCTCAAGGGTATCGACGACGTCAGCTACTTCGCCCGTCAGGGCACCAAACTGTTTGACGGGTATGTCGAAAAGATCACCGGTGACGAGGTGGTCTTTGTCCAGATTCAGACCGACACCCGCGGAGAGCAGAAGATCTCGCGGGTGACCAAGCGGACCCAAACCGAAGAACGGTAGGTCAGACCATGAACAGCAGCATCCAGTCCAACCGATTTCTTCCGAGCCTGCTTCTCTGCCTGGTGCTGGGGATCGTACCCGGCCTGGCGGCGAAACCCTCCGGGGGGGAAACCACTCTGGCGCAAGCCGCCGCCTGGGGAGGAGAGCCGGTTTCCCTGAAGCTGGTCAATGTCTCGCTGGTTGACTTCTTCCGGGCGATCTCGGAACTGAGCGGCCTGAACATCCTGATCGACCCCGAGGTCAAGGGGAACATCACCATCAATGTTGAACAGGTGCCCTGGGACCAGCTCTTCGAGGCCGTCCTCCGCAGCCACGGTCTGACCCGGACGATCGATGGCAACCTGGTGCGGATCTCCACCAAGAAGAAGCTCAAGGACGAAGAGGAGTCCGAACAGGCATTGAAGCGTGCCGCGTTCCTGGCCAGGGACCTGGTCACCGTCACCCGCACCCTGAATTACGCCAACGGCGAAGAACTGCTGCCCTCCTTCGAAAAGCAGCTGTCGGAACGCGGCCAGATCAACGTCGACAAACGGACCAACACCCTCATCATCACCGACGTCCCGGAGGGCGTCGAGAAGATCGGCGGGCTCATCGGGACTCTCGACAAACCCGAGCGGCAGGTGGAAATTGAAGCCCGCATCATCGAGGCGACCACCCGCTTCGCCCGAGAACTGGGCGCCGAGTTCGGACTGCTCATCGGCAAGGACTCCGACCGGAACCAGGGCGGGCTGGTCGTGGCATCACCCGCCGAAGAGCCCGTCGGCGGATTCGCCTTCCGTACCGGAAAGTTCCTGGACACCTTCAAGCTGGACGCGTTCATCACCGCCGGAGAACAGTCCGGCCAAGCCCGCATCCTTTCCAAACCCAGGGTCAGCGCCCAGAACAACGCCGAGGCCAAGATTACCCAGGGAGCCAAGATCCCGATCCCTGTCCAGATCAACTTCACCACCACCGTGCGCTACGAGGTCGCCGCGCTGCAGCTCACCGTCACCCCCCAGATCACCCATGAGGACACGGTCGCCCTCAACATCAAGGTGGAGAACAACGTTCCCGATTTCTCCCAGACCGTGCTGGGCATCCCCACCATCCTCACCAGCGAATCCCAGACCCGGGTCCTGGTGGAGGACGGAGGAACCACCGTCATCGGCGGCATCTTTGTGGAGATTGATCGGAAAAGCGAAGACAAGGTCCCCGGCCTGGGAGACATCCCGGTCCTGGGCCACCTGTTCAAGCGCACCGGCAAGGACCGGGAAACCCGCGAAATCCTGTTCTTCATCACGCCGAGGATCCGAAACTGAATTCGATCCTGCTGGCGCAACGCCAGCAACGCCTCGCGTCGGACATCCAGCGGACGGGGTTGGACCGCTTCCTGGTTACCAACCCCGTCCACCTTCGCTACCTCTTCGGCTTCACGGGCTCCGTTGCCGTCGCTGTCACCGGAGACGACGAATCCGTCCTGCTGGTGGACTCCCGATACGGCGAGCAGGCTGCAGCCGAGACCTCCGGCTGCCGGGTGCAAACGGTTCGCGGCCAACTGTTCGGGGAGGACCTGCGGGCCCTCCTCCAGTCCACGAGCCGCGTCGGCTTTGAAGCCGAGCATCTCAGCTTCCAGCAGGTCAGGACCTTGCGCGACCTGCTGGGAGCGACCCCCCGCCTGAAGCCGGTCCGGGGTCTGGTTGAGGAGCAGCGTCTCATTAAACACCCCCTGGAGGTCGCGGCTCTGCGGCGGGCGATGGCCGCGGCGCGTCGGGCGTGGAGCGCCCTGATGTCCGGGTTCCCCTGGGGCGAGACGGAACATCTCATCGCCGCGCGCCTGGATTACCTGTGTCGCCTGGAAGGCGGCTCGGGTCCATCCTTCGACACCATCGTCCTGGCTGGAGCGCGCAGTTCCCTGCCCCACGGGCGGCCGGGTACCCAGGCGGTCCACCCGGATCAAGTCGTCCTCATCGACTTCGGCCTGCGCCTGGATGGCTACTGCAGCGATACCACGCGGACGCTGACCCCTCCCGGCAGCGAGGCGGCCACCGTGGCTGAGGTCGTCGCGGCGGCCCAGCAGGCGGCCATCGAGTCCGTCCGCCCCGGTGCCGACGTCCGTGAGGTCGACGCCGCCGCCCGCCGGGTCATTGCCGGAGCCGGCTACGGCGACTGCTTCGGCCACGGGACCGGTCACGGGATCGGACTGGAGATCCACGAGGGTCCCCGAGTCTCCCCGACGGGGGCCGGCCAACTGGCTCCCGGAATGGTCTTCACCATCGAGCCGGGCATCTACCTGCCCGGCCGGTTCGGGATCCGGATCGAAGACGTCGTGGTCGTCACCGAAAGCGGCTGTGAGCTGTTGGGACCCCGCTGAAGACGGCCCGAGTTGACGCGAGCCTGCCCCCCGGCTGAGAATGACCGTTCACTCGGGTCAATCCAAGGAGCGCCGATGGATAATCAGGAAATCAAGGAACTTCTCGAACTGATTCGGAATTCCGGCATCGAGGAGTTTGAGATGGAGAAGGCGGGAGTCCGGCTGCGGATCCGAAACGCGGTCGCAGCCCCGGCCCCGGTCGATGTTCGACCGCTTGCAGCCGCCCCTCCGGCAGCCCCGGCAGCAGCCGCCGCCCCCTTGCCCGCAGCGACGGCGGAGGAAGACCTGTTTATCTTCCGGGCACCCATCGTGGGTACGTTCTATCTGACCCCCAAACCCGATGCCGAACCCTTTGTCCAGGTCGGTGATCACATCACCAAGAATTCGGTCATCTGCATCATCGAGGCGATGAAGATCTTCAACCAGATCGAAAGCGACATCACCGGGACCGTGGTGGAAATCCTGGTGGAAAACGGCCGGCCGGTGGAATTCGGCGAGCCCCTGTTCAAGATCCGGCCCGATTGACATCCGATGTTCAGAAAGGTCCTCATCGCCAACCGCGGCGAAATCGCTCTCCGGATCATCTGTGCCTGCAAGGAGCTGGGAATTCCCACAGTAGCCGTGTTTTCGGAGGCCGACCGGAACTCCCTTCACGTCCGCTTCGCCGATGAGGCGGTGTGCATCGGACCCCCGCGCAGTTACGAGAGTTATCTCAACATCCCCAGCATCATCAGCGCCGCCGAGATCACCAACGTGGACGCCATCCACCCCGGCTACGGCTACCTGGCGGAAAGCTCGTACTTCGCCGAGGTGTGTCAAACCTGCGGCATCAAGTTCATCGGGCCCAGTCCCCAGTCCATCGAGCTGATGGGCGACAAGGCCCGCGCCCGGGCGGCGGTCAGCAAGGCAGGTCTCCCCATCATCCCCGGCTCCGGCCTGATCCACTCGGACGACGCCGGGCGCGTCCACAAGATCGCCCAACAGATCGGGTACCCGGTGATCATCAAGGCGGCCGCCGGGGGAGGCGGACGGGGCATGCGGATCGTCAGGCGTCCCGAAGAGCTTGCCGACTCGCTGGCCACCGCCCAGTCGGAGGCCCTGGGAGCATTCGGCAACGCCGACGTTTACGTCGAAAAGTACTTGGTCAATCCCCGCCACATCGAGTTCCAGGTCCTGGGCGACGAACACGGGAACGTCGTCCACCTGGGAGAGCGCGAATGCTCCGTGCAAAGACGCCACCAGAAGCTGATCGAGGAAACCCCCAGCCCGATCATGACGCCGGAGCTCCGCCGGGAACTTGGCGACCTGGTGGTCAAGGCGATGAAGGAGATCGGGTACCACAGCGCCGGCACCGTCGAGTTCCTTTTCGATCAGGACGGCGGTTACTACTTCATCGAGATGAACACCCGGGTACAGGTGGAACATCCGATCACCGAAATGGTCACCGGCATCGACCTGGTGAAAGAGCAGATCAGGATCGCGGCCGGCAGGCCCCTCAGCTTCAGCCAGTCCGAGATCCAGTTCCGCGGCCACGCCATCGAATGCCGGATCAACGCGGAACATCCCGGAAATTTCCGGCCTTCTCCAGGCCGCATCACAGCCTACAACCCACCCGGAGGCCCAGGCATCCGCGTGGACTCCACCGCTTACCAGGATTGGGTGGTCTCCAGTTACTACGACTCCCTGATCGCCAAGCTGATCGCTTTCGGGGCCGACCGTGATGAATCCCGGGCCCGCATGGCCCGCGCCCTCGACATGTACGTAGTGGAAGGGATTGACACGACCATCCCCCTGCATCGGAGAATCATCAACCATCCTGACTTCGCCCAGGGAAAGTACGGCACGTCGTTCCTGGAAACCGCCGGAGTGATTTAGTGTCATCGGTCAACAACAGTCGCGGCAACTGGAGTTCAAAGCTTGGCTTTGTGCTGGCCGCGGCCGGTTCCGCCATCGGTCTCGGAAACATATGGGGATTCCCGACACAGACCGGGCTCAATGGGGGCGCGGTCTTTGTGTTCGTCTACCTGATCTGCGTCCTGATCGTGGGGATCCCCGTTATGGTGGCGGAGTTCACCATCGGCCGGGCGGCCCGCAACGACCCGGTCGGTTCCTTCAAGGCCCTCGTCCCCGGCAGCGCCTGGAAGTATGTGGGGGTCCTGGGAGTGGTTACCGGTCTCGTGATCCTCAGTTACTACAGCGTTGTGGCCGGCTGGACGCTCAAGTACCTGTGGCGCACCCTTACCGAGGGGGCGACACCCCACAGTGCCGCGCAGATCGCTGAACAGTTCGAAAGCTTTACCGCTGGGGGCATTGGCCCCCTGTTCTTTCATCTCGTCTTCATGGCTCTCACCATCTGGGTGGTAACCGGCGGGATCGAAGGCGGGATCGAGAAGGCCACGACGGTGTTGATGCCGGTGCTGTTCGGCCTCCTCCTGCTGCTGGTCCTGCGCTCCGTCACCCTGCCGGGTGCTGCCGAAGGTGTGTCGTTCTATCTCAAACCGGATTTCGGCAAGATCTCCGGAGACGTCGTGTTGGCGGCGATGGGTCAGGCATTCTTCTCCCTCAGCCTGGGGATGGGCGCCATGATCACTTATGGGAGTTACCTGCCCCAGAAGGAGGATCTCTTCTCCAGCGCCGTCTACGTGAGCCTCTCAGACCTGTTGATCGCGTTCCTCGCCGGGTTCGCCATCTTTCCCGCCCTTTTCACGGTGCCCGGCCTGCGGCCTGACCAGGGTCCCAGCCTGATCTTCCTGGTGTTGCCCAACATCTTCAGCCAGATCCCGCTGGGGCAGATTTTCGGGGCGGCCTTCTACCTGTTGCTTGCCATTGCAGCCCTGACTTCGTCCATCTCCCTGCTGGAGGTGGTGGTAGCCTATTTCATCGACCAGAAGGGCTGGCCTCGACGCCGGGCGGCGCTGGTGGTAGGGTCGGCGGCCTTCGTGCTGGGGATACCCAGCGCCTTCAGCCAGGGTTACCTCCCCCTGTTCGCGGGCTTCCTGGAACAGGCGGATTTCCTCTTCGGCAAGGTGGCGCTGATGGTGGGCGGCTTGCTCATCTGCCTCTTCGTGGGATACCGGTGGGGGATAGCGGCCGCCGTTGAGGAGATACGCCGTAGCAACCCAAGGTTCCGCTGGCGGTCCGTCTGGGCGGTCCTGGTGCGGTTTGTGTGTCCCCTGGCGATCGCGGTGCTGCTGGTGGACCGGATCCTCGGACTTTTCAGAAGCTGATGCGGAACCTCCGCCTCGGACCGGTTTATCCCATCACCGCCGTGCCCAACCGCCACCGACTCGACCACGCCGGATTGGCGAAGCTTTTCATCGCGTCGGGCGTGACCCTGTTTCAGATTCGGGAGAAACAGGCGGTGGCGGCCGAGTTCTTCCGGCAGGCCCAGGCGGCCGTCTCGGTCGCTGCCCCTACAGGCTGCCAGCTGATCGTCAATGACCGTCTGGACATTGCCCTGGCTGCCGGCGCCGCCGGGGTCCATCTCGGCTGGGACGACCTGCCGGCCCAAGCCGCCCGCACGGTCACCGGTGACCGGTTGCTCATCGGCCTGTCCACTCACACTCTGCAGCAGTTCCGTCGGGCTCAGGACCTGGACGTCGACTATGTCGCCATCGGACCTGTCCTTCCCTCCCCCACCAAGTCGGGACACTATCCACCGCTCGGTGTCGAGGGCGTACTCCGTCTGATCCCGCTCAAGCGCCATCCCGTGGTGGCGATCGGGGGGATCGACCTGGAGGTGGCGCGGGCCCTTTGGCGGGGCGGAGTCGACTCGGTCGCCGTCATCTCCGACGTGCTGGATGCCCCGGATCCCGTGGCCCGGATCCGTGCCTATCAGGAGGCTGCGCGGGAACCATGAGCGCATCCGAACGCTTCTCCTCCCGCTGGGGCCTGATCGTGTCGGTGGTCGGCATCGCGGTCGGGACCGGGAACATCTGGCGCTTCCCGCGAGTGGCGGCGGCCAGCGGGGGAGGTTCATTCCTGATTCCCTGGGTGGTCTTTCTTTTCCTCTGGAGCATTCCCCTGATCATCGCCGAGTTCGCCCTGGGCAAGGGGACGCGCTTTGGGCCGTTGGGCGCCTTCGCCCGGGTGGCGGGCCCGGGACGGGCCTGGATGGGTGGTTTCGTGGCGCTGGTGGCCACCGCCATCATGTTCTATTACGCCGTGGTGACCGGCTGGTGCCTGCGATATTCGATGCTCGCCGTCACCGGGCGGCTCCTGGAGATTCCGGACCACTACCAGGACTGGCTGGGATTCCTGGATTCCGGCTGGCAGCCCATCCTCTTTCACCTGATCGCTTTGACCCTCGCCGCACTGGTCATCCGCCGCGGCGTGGTCCACGGGATCGAAGCCGCCAACCGGATCCTCATCCCGTCACTGCTCCTCCTGATCATCGCATGCGCCCTCCGGGCGGTGACGCTGCCGGGAGCCGAACGCGGCCTGGCCTACCTGTTCACCCCGAACCTGGAGGCACTGCTGGATTACCAGGTCTGGCTGCAGGCTCTCACCCAGAACGCCTGGGACACCGGAGCCGGCTGGGGACTCATCCTGGCCTATGCGGTGTACATGCGGGAACGGGAAGACTCCACCCTGAACGCAGCCCTGATCGCGCTGGGCAACAACTCGGTTTCGCTGCTGGCCGGCATCACGATTTTCAGCACCGTCTTTGCTCTGGTGCCCGCCCAGGCGGATGAGCTGATCCGGATGCCCGGACCGGCCAACACGGGACTCACGTTCATCTGGATCCCGAAACTGTTCGCGCTGATGCCGGGCGGCGGTTTCTTTGCCGCCCTCTTTTTCTGCGCTCTCACCTGTGCCGCGTTGACCTCGCTGATTTCAATGCTGGAGCTGGCCACACGATTCCTGGTGGATCTGGGACTGGCCCGCAGTCGGGCGCTGGGCTGGGTCTGGCTGGCCGCCGCGGTGATGGGGCTGCCCTCCGCCCTGAGCACGAGCTTCTTTCTGAACCAGGACTGGGTATGGGGAGTGGGGCTGATGATCAGCGGCGCTCTCATTGCGCTGGCGGTCCGCAGTTTCGGAGTCGCCCGCTTCCGGGAACAAATGGTCAACAACGCCGGTTCCGATCTGCGGGTCGGCCGTTGGTATGACGTCCTGATCGGCTGGGCGGTGCCGGCCCAGGTGCTGGTTCTGGTAGGCTGGTGGTTCACGCTGGCGGTGCGGTGGTCCGAAAGCTGGTGGAACCCGGTGGCGACGGACTCCGTGGGAACCTGTGTGTTCCAGTGGCTGGCCGGCGCCGCAATCCTGATCCTGGCAAACGGTTTTATGATCCGCCGGCTGAGGAGACCATGACCTGGACGGCCGTGATCACCATGATCCTGGTGATGGCTGTGATCTGGGGTGGCTTCCTGGTGACCCTGATCTGGGCCTTGCGCCGGGAAAAGCGGAAGAAAGAACCCGGTGGCAACATCTGAGAACTTCATTGCCAGGTCATGACCAAGCTCCATCCCATCACCGTGCTGCTGCTTCGCAACCTGCGGGGGGAGTCCATCTTCCTGTCCAGCGGCAGGTCTCCGGAAACGGCCGGCGGGACGGCACCTTCACCTTCCGGCCACCTGGCTCGGCTGAAAGAGGCCGTCCGTGACGCCTACGACTCCCTGAGTCACCGCTTCGACCACCACGAGAATCTCTGCGCCCAATTTCGCCACGCCTCGGAAATCCACCTGCTTCATCCCGACACCCTGGACTGGCAACAGGCCCGGCATGAGTTCCAGCAGTTCCTCGATCACCGCCTGGCCAAGCATCGCCTGTGGCGCCTCCTCAACGCGCTGGCGGCGGCCGTGGGTGCACTGCTGACGCCGATTCCAGGACCGAACGTGTTCTTCTTCTACCCGGCCGCGCGCATGCTCGGCCATCATTTTGCCCGTGCCGGGGTACTTCGTGCCAAAGCCTTGGGCATCGCTTCCATTCGTCCGGAACCGCTGCTTGCCCGACTCGAGCAGCATCAACAAACCCTTGACGAAGTTGACGCTGAAGTTAAAGAATTGGAAGAACGCTACCGGATCCACCAATTGCGACGCATCCTGGAGACGTTATGCTCTCTGAAGTAGCGCAATTTCTGAAAAAGATCCCGATGTTCGCGGAGCTCCCCGATGAGGACCTCGAATATGTGGCGGGACTGTTTCGGGAGAAGCGCTATCGAAAAAGCGACATCATCTTCATGGAGGAAGACACCGGCCAATACATGTACCTGGTGAAGGACGGCCGAGTGAAAGTGACCCGGCTGCTGCCCAACGGCAAGGAGATGATCCTCGCCTTCCACGAACCGGGCGAGTATTTCGGCGAGATGGCGCTCATCGACGGTGGGACGACTCCGGCGACTGTGACCGCCGTTCTCCCCACCACCATTTATGTGATGGGCGCCCGCGAGTTCAACTTCCTGCTGGAGCACCCCAAGACTAACCGCGTAATCCTCCGTACCTTGTGCCGCAGGTGTCGGGAAGCGTGGGCCCAGATCGAGGTGCTGACCTTCCACAATGCCGACGCCCGGATTCGGATGGCTTTTTACCAGTTGGTCCGTTCCAAGGGGGTTGCCGCCGACGGCGGCTACATGATCCCCATGAAGCTCACCCACAAAGAGCTTTCCGATATCGTCGGGATTTCACGGGAAACGGCGACACGCGTGCTCAGCCATCTTCAGGAGGAGGAGCTGATCCGCGTCGAGACCCGCCGTTTCATCGTCCAGGATCCCGAACGCCTGATCGAAGACCTGCTTTTCGAGTAGGCCTCCCCGCTGATCAGCTCACCCACCGTTGGTTCCAGCTTCCCCGCTGGAGGCGGGAGCGTCCGGAAATGGCGCCAACGGCTCACTGCGTTCTGGAGGTCGGACCCCACCCTCCCCGTAACGGAGCTCGAGAACCCGGCCCTTGCCCGGGGCCAGCATCGTTACGATGTACAGCCGGTTGTACTCATCTTCCCGGATCGGTCCAATCTCCACGCCGGCCAGTTCCCGCAGGAACACCGGAATCCGGTCGCTATGGGAAGCGATCACAGTGACCTGACCCCGGTTTCCTCGCAAGGCAACCGCCAGCGCTTCCTGCGGCTGGTCGGCTGGGATAATCCGGATCGGCAGCCCCAAGGCCTCTGCCAGCGGCCGCAGGGTCTGCTGCGTACGCTGGAACTCACTGGCCAGCAGGCCGCGGACACCGCTGTGCATGAGCATTCGAGCCAGCAACTCGGCCCGCTGCTCACCGGCCGGGCTGAGCACGGCGTCCCGGCTGTCATCGGCCTTTTCTGCGTGCCGCACCAGAACCACCGTTGTCCCTTCAATGCCGGTCTCCGCCGGTCCGGGGCGGTCCTGACAGCTCCAGTTCAGAACAGCCGCCAGTATCGCCGCCCCCACAAGATGCCTGGTGTACGCTCGATGTTTCGTCATGACGACTCGCTTTCCGGAGAGCATTCCATAGTCTTGAGGATTTGGAAACCGCCGGCCAGGCTGTGTGGGGGCGCCGGCCAACCAGAAGGATGGAATCAAGGGTTAAACTGAGTCCTCCGGTGTCGTTCCCGGCTCGACCCGGCCCTCGGAAGGACGTCGGCCTGTCCAGTCCGGGAGGTCGGCGGGAAAGAGAATGGGCTTCCAACTGGCAACGATCGCGTCCCTCTCGTTTGTCCTCCTCGACATTTTGCGCAAGGTCCTGGGGCGCCGCCTCCCGCCCGTCCAGATTGTCATCGGCCTCAACTGTGGCGCCGCGGCCGTCTTCGCCTGCGTGCTGGGTATCCACGGAGTGCCTCCGCTGGACCTCATCTTCGTCGCCGTGGCCCTGCTGGAGGTGATCACGTTCGCCCTGTCGTCCGTGCTCTACGTCCAGGCGGTTGCCCTGTCCCCGCTCAGCCTGACCGTCCCCTACCTCGCCCTGACGCCGGTGGTCTCAGCTCTGGTGGCGGCCGCGGTCCTGGGGGAGATTCCTGACCCCAGGGGCTGGGCGGGGATCACGCTCACCGTCATCGGCGCAATCCTGCTCCACATGGGTCCAGGAATCAACCTGCTGCAACTGCTGCGGGCGCCCTTCCGGGAGCCGGGCAGCCGTCGGATGCTGGTGGTGGCACTGACCTGGGGAGTCACCACCACTCTGGACAAGATTGCCATCCGTCATGGTTCCGAGGCGATGCTGGGGTTCTGGTTGAGTCTCGGCGGGGCGTTGCTGTTGGCGGCACTCCGACGGGTTCACCGGACTCTGGGTGACCTGCAGGATGCGAACCTGCGGCCCCGGCACTCGGGGTTTCGCGATCCGTTGCTTTACCTGGCTTCAGTGGTCTCGGCTGCCGCCGTTCTCTGCCAGTATTTTGCCTACCGCGAGCTGATGGTGGCCTATGTGGAGACCGTCAAGAGAGCGGGAGGACTGCTGTCGGCGACCGCCGGGCTGACCCTCTTCGGCGAGACCGGCTCTGCTTTCCGCCTGCCGGCGGCGGCCCTGATGATTTTGGGACTCGCCCTGCTCATCCTGTAGGAACGGACGGCCGCGGTTGCCCCGGGGAGGCTCCCTCCCTCTTGACCCTCCTCAAGCCGGCCGGTAACTTGTCCAGTATCGCGGACGGATGGGTGACTGGTGTGGCTCCGCGATCGGGGACTGCAATTGAGAAGGACGCCGGTACCGTCGCTTGAGCGGGCGCTCACCGCTTTGGAGCTGCTGGCCGAGGCCAAGGACGGCCTGAGCATCTCAGAGGTCAGCCGTCGCGTGGGTTGCCCCAAGAGCTCGATGCATCTCATCCTGTGCACACTGGAGCGTCGCGGATACCTGAAGCGGGATTCCCACAGCGGACGCTTCCGCCTTGGCCTCAAACTGGCCGGCCTCAGCCACCTGGCGCTGCAGGGCCTGGAGTTGCGCCGTCGGGCCAAGCCATCCCTGCACTGGCTGGCTCGCAGAACGGGACTCAACATCCACCTGGCGGTGCTGGAACGGGATGAGGCGATCATCGTCGACAAGGTTGAGGCGCCGGGAGCAGCGCCGCTGGCAAGCTGGGTGGGGCGCCGTTTCGAGCCCCACTGTACTGGAGTGGGAAAGGCGCTCTTGGCCTTTCAGCCGGCCGAAGTGGTCAACCGCCTGCTCAGGCCGGGACGGTTGACCCGCCATAACCCCAGGACCATCGTTTCCGTCCGGAAGCTGCAACAGGAGCTGGCGCAAGTGCGGGCCCAGGGATACGCCGTGGACGATCAGGAGGACGAGGTGGGCGTCCGGTGTATCGGCGCTCCCATCTTCGACGGCTGCGGCAACGTCGTGGCGGCTCTGAGTGCGGCGGGGACGGTGGCTGAAATCCCGGATCATCGCGTACCGAACATCGCGGCTTTGGTGTGCCAGGCGGCCGCCAAACTGTCCGCGGATCTGGAGGGAACGTGCGCGGCTCCCCCCGCGGCCGGCGTCCTCACCGGCCAGGGCGTGCCGCAGGGGAGCTGAGGACGGTCCGCGCCGCCGGCGATGGCTGTCGACTGCCGGTGGCAGGGCCGGCGGCCTGCCCATCCGCGACGTTCCTCACACCTCTTCACGAACCATTCTCATGGCGAAAGCGCCTCGTGTATACTGTGGCTTTTCTGTCGGTGCGATAGAACAGTCGAGGAGATCGGAACATGGCTTTTCGATGCCGTTTGACCGGAAAGGGGCCCCTGACCGGCAATAACGTGTCCCATTCGAACCGCCGCACCAAGCGGCGCCAATACCCGAATCTGCAGAGCAAGCGGATCTTCATCCCGGAGCAGAACCGTTGGGTGCGGGTCCGGCTCTCCACCCGTGCCCTGCGGACCGTCACCAGGAAGGGGCTGCTGGGTTTCCTGCGGGACGAGGGTCTCACCCTGGAACAGGTACTGGGATGAAATCGCGGCCGTGCCGTGCGGACCCGCCTGTCTGACGGCCGGCCCAAGCTCCGAGGAAAGCCGCCATGCGCGAGAAAATCAAGCTCGTGTCGTCAGCCAAGACCGGGCATTTCTATACCACCACCAAAAACAAGCGGAACACCACCAAGAAGCTGGAGCTCAAGAAGTACGACCCGGTGGTGCGCAAACACGTGATCTACAAGGAAGGCAAGATCTAGCCTGCGACCCCGCGGGGAAGTCACCCCAGTTGCCGCAGGTCGATCCTGCCCTGGTCGAGCAGCTCACGGAAAAGTTCGAGGGTCCTTCGGACTGCTTCCCGCAGGGGTGTCGTGTGCACTTCCCCCAGCAGGCCCTCCAGCCGTGCCTGACTCAGCTTCCATGGAAACGGCAGCGGCTTTCCCTCCTCCTCGCTGATCCCCTCGAAACCGCTCAGCTCCTTCAGAATGCGGACGAACTCCGCAACCGTGGTGGGTTCTCCGGCGATATTGCACACGGTACTGCCGGACGCCGACCTCCTGGCGGCCCGGATGAACAGGCCAGCGACGTCCGGGGCATAATGCACCGCCACCGGCCCTGAGAACTTGATCTTGAATTCCTGTTGGGCCGCTGCCGCCAGGGTCGCCTTGGTGAGGTCGGAGGTTAATCCCTGATCACGGCCCAAACCGTACACGATGTACGGGCGCAACCCCACGCTGCCCAGTCCGTGGTCCCGGAAATACACCTTCGCAGCCAGTTCATCGGCCACCTTGTAGACGCCGTACAGGGTCTCGGGCAAACACACAGCGTCGTCTCCCACAGCTTGGCCGCCATAGTTTTCCGGCGCACCCAGAACCGCTACGGAGCTGGCGTAACTGAGTCCACGGACCCTGCCGGCGTGCCGCACCGCCTCGAACAGTTGGATGGTCCCGACGACATTGACCTGAGCGCCCAGCGCGGGGTTGCTCCGGCACGCCGGAACCTGCAGGCCCGCCAGGTGGATCACATGGGTCACCTCGTGGGCTGTGAGGAGGGCGTGGATCCGAACCGGATCGAGCACGTCCAGGGGCTCGATCCGCACCCTGGCCAGCTCCTCCGGTGTCAGCAGGAGCTTGAGTCTCGACGTGTCCAGATGAACGTCGGTGGCCACCAGATCCACCTGTTCATCGATGAGTCGACGTACCAGCCAGGCGCCGATGCAACCCATCGCTCCCGTGATCAGAAAGCACTCTCGATCCGCCATGGGAGCAGGTTAGCCGGGAAGCCTGCCCCGGTAAAGCGCAGTGCAACCGTCCCCCAGGCCATCCGGTCATGGAGCCTCTCTGTGCCGGGCGATCCCGGCATCGGCTGCAGCCGGATCGGAGTAGGATACGCGGGTGGTCTACCTCAAGCTGCTGTTGACGGCGCTCTTCTGGGGAGGAACTTTCATTGCAGGCCGCAGTCTCGCCGGCCAGGTTGAGCCGTTCTCCGCCGCGTTCCTGCGATTCCTGATGGCTTCCCTGGTGCTGATCGCCTGGATACTTCGTGTGGAGCGGGCACTCCCCCGTCTCCAACTCAAGGACTGGGGGATGTTGGCGATCCTTGGCATGACCGGGGTCTTTGCCTACAACTTCATGTTCTTCAAAGGTCTGCAAATGATCCCCGCCGGGCGGGCCTCCCTCATCATCGCCAACAACCCGGTCGCCATCGCTGTGGTGTCCGCATTGGCGTACCGAGAGCCTCTCGGCCTGCGACGGAGTCTGGGCGTTCTGGTCTCGCTGTTGGGGGCCATGGTGGTCATATCGAAAGGCGATCTGGTCACGATCCTGAGGGAGGGGGTGGGACTGGGAGAGCTGCTGATCCTCGGCTGTGTCGCGTCGTGGACCACCTACTCCGTTCTGGGGAAACTCATCCTCAGGAGGCTCAGTCCGGCAGTCTCGGTGTGCGGTTCCGCCGTGGTCGGAACGGCAGCCCTGTTCCCTGCGGCCCTGTGGGAAGGGATGATCGAGCAGCTGCCCGCTTACCGCCTCGGCTCCTGGTTCGCCCTGGCTTATCTCGGGCTGTTCGGTACGGTCTTGGGTTTTGTCTGGTTCTACCAGGGTGTGCGCGAGCTCGGCCCCACTCGAGCCGGACTCTTCATCAACCTCGTTCCGGTCTTCGCCATCCTGCTGGCTTGGCTGATCCTTTCGGAACCGGTCACCGCTTCCCTCGGTGTGGGCGCGGTTCTGGTCTGCGGAGGCATCTATCTCACCAACCGCTGAGGGAACAGAACTGGGGCGCCGCTCCACGGCACGCAGTGGATGCCGGACCCTAGATCCGGGCCTGGTAAGTGTACAGCTCGAAATAGCGCCCCCTGAGTTGCATCAGGTCATCGTGGCGGCCCCGCTCCACAATCCGCCCGCCCTCAACCACCAGAATCTGGTCGGCCTGTCGGATTGTGCTGAGCCGGTGGGCAATGACCAAGGTGGTCCGGCCTCGCATCAGCACCCGCAGGCTTGCCTGGATCAGCCGCTCGCTCTCCGCATCCAGATTCGAGGTGGCCTCGTCCAGGATGAGGATCCGGGGGTCCGCCAGCAAGGCCCGCGCAATCGCCACCCTTTGACGCTGGCCTCCGGAGAGTCGAACTCCCCGTTCTCCGATCACCGTGTCCAGGCCCTTTTCCATCCGCGAGGCGAACTCCACCACGTGGGCCGCCTCAGCCGCCGCCAGGATCTCCGACTCTTCCGCTGTCTGCCGGCCCAGCAGAAGGTTCTCCCGGATCGTGCCGTCGAACAGGAACTCCTCCTGCAGCACCACCCCCAGCCGCCGCCGATAGCTGTCCAAGGTCACCGTCGACAGGTCGTGACCGTCGATGCGCACCACTCCCTGACGGGGGGTAATAAACGATGCTGCCAGCGAAGCGATGGTGGTTTTGCCGGATCCGGAAGAACCCACCAGGGCCGTGACGGAGCCGGCGGGAGCTTCGAACGAAATGCCGTGCAGCACCTCTTCGCCCTCGCCGTAGCCGAACCGGACATCCTCGAAGGCCAGATCCCCCTTGACCTCTTCGAGGGCAACCACCCGTCGCGGGTCCTCATGTTCGGGCGCAACCGAAAGCAGCTCGCGGGTCCGATCCAGGCCGGCAAAGGCTTCGGTCATCTGACTGCCGATGCTGCTGATCTCCAGCACCGGTGAGATCAGGAACCCCAGATAGATGAAAAACGCGAAGAAGTCGCCGATCGTCATCTGTCCCTGGACAATTTCGTAACCGCCGTACCCGGTGATTCCCACCGCCGACAGGCCCAGCAACAGAGTCGCCCCGCTGGTCAGCAGACTTGTCGAGGTCAGCGACTTCTTGACGTTCTGGAACAGACGATCCACTCCCGCCAAGAAAACATCGACTTCATGCTGCTCGGCATTGAAGCCCTTGATCACCCTGATCCCACCCAGAGTCTCGGTCAGCCTCCCGGTGACTTCGGCGTTGATGCGGGAACGCTCCCGAAACAGCGGCCGGATGTAGGCGAAAGCTTTCAGTGAGATGAGTCCGAACACCAGGAGCGGGAACAGGACGATCAAAGTGAGCCGGGCATTGATCAGAAACAACAGCACCAGGGCCGCCGCGGCGGTGAGGGTGCCCCCAAAGAGTTGCACCAGTCCCGTCCCCACCAGGTTTCGAACGCCTTCGACGTCACTCATGATCCGGGAGACCAGCTCGCCGGTCCGCGTATTGTCGAAAAACCGGACCGGCAGGTGCAGGACATGCCGCTGGACCCTGACCCTCAAGCGGGAGATCAGATACTGTGCTTCGACACTCAGCAACCGGGTCAGGAAAAAAGACGTCGTCGCCTGCACCAGGATTGCTCCCGAGACCGCCAGCAACAACAGCCGCAGGACCGCGAGATCGCCCTGAACGATGGCTCGGTCGATGACGTACTTGCTCGAGCCGGGCAAGACCAGTCCAGCGGCGCGATTGACCAGAATCAGGACCAGTCCCAGCAGCACCAGTCTCCGGCGAGGCCAGATGATGTTCCAGAACGCGTAGCGGAGTGTCTCCAGCCTGATCTTCGGCTTGGACCTTCCCGCCGCCACCAAGGCACCGGCGGGAGCGGCCGCCAACCCGGACCCCGCCTCCGCAGCCGGTTTGTTATCCTTGAGCTCTGGCTGTGTTACGGCGGCCATTGCTGCATCCTGGGAGGGTTCATGTTTTCACTACCGGTTTCCTTGGAGAAAATCATATCCGAGAACCGCGGCGCGGACTGGCTGGCATTCCTGATCACCTTCGCCGGCGTGCTGGTGGTCCTATACTTCGCCCGCCGGATACTGGTGGCACGTTTGGCCCGCCTGGCGGAGCGTACCGCCAACCGGGTGGATGACGTTCTGGCCGAGACGTTCAGCCGAACGCGGCTCATCTTCCTGATCGGGATCGCGATCTGGATGGGGTCCAGGATGCTGATTCTGCCCCCCGCCGCCGATGCCGGTCTCAACAAGCTGGTCATCATCCTGCTGCTCATCCAGGCCGGAATCTGGTTGAACTCCGTACTGGGCTTTGTGGTTCGGCATTTCGTCCGCCTGGAAATCGAGGACGCCGCCTCGCAGGTGGCAACCAGCATGGCCCTGACGTTCATTGGACGGCTCGTGCTGTGGACGGTGCTGCTGCTGGTAGCGCTGGACAACGTCGGAGTGGACATCAATGCGCTCATCACCGGCCTCGGTATCGGTGGTATCGCCGTGGCTCTGGCGGCCCAAAACATTCTGGGCGATCTGTTTGCCTCCCTCTCGATCATGTTCGACAAGCCCTTCGTTCTGGGAGACTTCATCGTGGTGGGTGATCTCATGGGGACGGTCGAGAAGATCGGGATGAAGACGACACGGGTGCGGGCCCTGTCCGGCGAACAGCTCATCTTCTCCAACAACGATCTCCTCTCCACCCGGATCCGCAACCTCAAGCGCATGCAGGAGCGGCGCGTCGTGTTCACAGTGGGGGTGACCTACCAGACCCCAGCCGACAAGCTGGAGCGGATCCCGGCGATGATCCGGGAGATCATCGAAAAGCAGGAACATACCCGTTTCGACCGTAGCCATTTCCTCAACTGGGGTGACTCGGCACTGCTGATCGAAACCGTTTACTGGATCCTGGGACCGGAGTTCCAGATGTATGCAGACATCCATCAGCGGGTGAATCTGGCCATCTATCGCAAGTTCGAGGAGGAGGGGATCGAGTTCGCCTATCCTACCCGGACGGTCTACCTGGTTCGCTGATGGACCGGCGCGGCTGCCCGCCCGCGACAGGATTAACCGAGGCCCCTCACCGCTCCGCCTGGCTGTCGGCGGGCCCGCGGTCCAAGGCTGCGCCGTCCCCCAAGGTTAACGTTCATGCCCATTTCCGCCGATAGAATGCCTGCCCGCGGGACGCTGTTGCGGGCGGGAGGATCGGTATGCCTGACCCCGACCGGGCCGAACGAAAGACGCTTTTCCGGCGAATCCTGGTCCCCACTCTGCTGGTACTGTCTCTGGGAATGTGCTTTCTCGCCCTGCTCCAGTGGCGCCAGACCCGAACCCTGATCATGGACACCCTCAGCTCGGAATCCGAGAAGATCCTGGTCGCCACCGATTCCGCAATCCACTACCTGATGCTCCAGGCGGACGAAGAGGGTCTCCAGACGACTCTGGACCGGATTGCCGCCAGTCGGGACATCCGGCGGGTCTATGTCCTGGGTGCGGGGGGAAACATCTACCGGTCCTCGGGCAGAGCCGGCGAACCGCTTTCCCCGAGTGTCCTTACGGAGGCGCAAAAGTCCGAGTTTCTGGTGAAAGAGGAAGAGGACAGCGGGCGCCCCTACCTGCAGAGCCTCAAGCCGATCGTGGCGGAACCGTCGTGCCTGGGCTGTCACTCAGGGGTCCGCAGCGGCGATCGAATCGGATATATCGGGATTGACCGCTGGACGGATGGCTCCACAGCCCAAGCCCAGACCCTCCAGGTCTGGGCGGCCCTCATGGATTTGTTGATCCTGGCCGCGATGGCGGCGGTGCTGGCCGTCCTGATCCGGAGGGTCACCGGTCCCCTGCGGCACATGACGGCGGTCGCCCGGCGCCTGGCCGATGGAGATCTCAATGCGAACCTCACCTACACTGCGCCGGACGAAACCGGGGAGCTGGCGGACGCACTCCGCACCTTGGCCGGCTACCTGCAGATGATCTGCCGCCTGGCGGAAGCTCTCGGGCGGGGAGATCTCTCCGTCAGCCTCACTGCACGGTCATCGGACGACGTGCTCACCGACCGCTTGAACCAGGCAAGGCTGGCGCTGGAGAACGTCATCCACGAGATCGACGGAGTCGCCCAGGCCGCCGCCGCCGGCGACCTTGCTCGGCGCGCCGACCACCAAGCCTTCGAAGGGGCATTCCGCAGGATGATTCAAAGTGTCAACACCACCCTGGACGCGGTGCTCGACCCCATCCATGAAGCAACCGGCGTGTTGGAAATTGTGGCTCAGGGGGATCTGACCGCACGGGTGTGCGGCGAGTACAAAGGCGGGCATGCCCGCATCAAGCTTGCCGTCAACCAGGCTGTGGAAACGCTGGACTCCAGCCTCCAGCAGGTTGCTCTGAGCGCTTCCCAGGTGGCGGCCGCCTCGGATCAAATCAACACCGGCAGCCAGAGCCTGGCGCAAGGCTCCTCCGAACAGGCCAGCACCTTGCAGGAAGTAGCCGGCTCGCTGCAGGAAGTGGCGTCGATGGCGGCGTCCAATGCAGCCTTTGCCCAGGAGGCGCAAACCCTTGCCGCCCAGGCCCGCGAGAGCTCCGCCAGCGGCATGCGGAACATGGAGAAGCTTTCCGATGCCATCCAGAAAATCAAGGCTTCGGCCGACGAAACCGCCAAGATTGTCCGCACCATCGACGAAATCGCCTTCCAGACCAACCTCCTGGCCCTGAATGCGGCAGTGGAGGCAGCCCGGGCCGGGGAAGCCGGCAAGGGCTTCGCCGTCGTCGCCGGCGAAGTACGCAGCCTGGCGATCCGCTGCGCGGAAGCGGCCAAGAACACAGCCCTGCTGATCGAGGGATCGGTCAGGAATTCAGAAGAGGGTGTGAAGATCAATTCCCACGTCCTGCAAGATCTGAGAGAGATTACGCAACAGGTGGAGCGGGTGAGTCAGGGCATGGAGGAGATCGCCACCGCTTCGGAGCAGCAGCGGCAGGGCATCGAACAGGTGACCACCGCGGTAACCCAGATGAACCAGCTGACCCAGACCACCGCAGCCAACGCCGAGGAATCCGCCAGCACGGCGGAGGAGCTGAGTGGGCAGGCGGAGCAGATGACCCGTCTGGTGGGCCGATTCCAGCTCAGCACGGGGAGGGAGGTGCCCGCTGCCTCCGCGCGCGCCGAAACCGGCTCGCCCTCGAAGTCAGCCGGTGTCAAGCCCAACGGGAAAGACAGGACTTCGAAGCGGCCGGTGCGGAAGCTGGTCCTGGACGACGCCGAACGGAGCCTTTCCCACTTCTGAAGCACCGTCCTAAAGGGACAGGTGGCACCGGGACCGGTATTGGCTATGATGGGCAGATGCTGCCCTCAAGCAAGTCCGTAGGAATCAAGCCTGTCGGCGTTCGATTTCTGATCTGCCTGGCCCCGGTCCTCATTTCGGGTCTGCTCGCGGCCGAGGCGCCCGCCCTCGGGGGGCCTTGGCGCAGCTACCAGGGCGGTACGGGCCCGGGACAGGGCAGGCATGTAGTGCTGGTCTCGGGGGATGAGGAGTACCGCTCCGAGGAGGCGCTTCCCCTGCTGGCCCGGATCCTCGCCGACCATCATGGTTTTCGCTGTACCGTCCTGTTCGCCGTGGACCCCGAAACCGGCATCATCCAACCGAATGTCCGTACCAACATCCCCGGGTTGCACCTGCTGGACTCTGCGGACCTGCTGGTCCTTTTCACCCGATTTCGCGCCTTGCCTGACGACCAGATGGAAGCCGTCGACCGCTACCTCAGATCCGGGCGGCCGGTCCTGGGAATCCGGACGGCGACCCACGCGTTTCAGTTCGACGCCGCCAGCAGATGGGCCCACTACGGAAACGGTTACACGGGACCTGAGACGGCATGGGAAGGGGGGTTCGGCCGTCTGGTCCTGGGAGAACGCTGGGTCAACCACCATGGTGAGCACCGGCACGAAAGCACCCGGGGCGTGATCCCGGCTGAAGCTTCCGCCCATCCCGTGGTTCGCGGCCTGACGCCCGGCTCTGTCTGGGGCCCCAGCGATGTCTATGGAGTCCGTCTGCCGCTGCCGGGAGACAGCTTTCCTGTCGTGCTCGGCGAAGTTGTCCGCCGGCGTGGGGAATTCCTGGAGCATGACCGCTTCTTCGGCATGCGTCCCGACGACGGTCCGCCCGCGGTCGAAAAGAACCAGCCCATGATGCCCATCGCCTGGACCCGCACCTACCGTTTGCCGGAAGGCCGGCCGGGGCGGGCGTTCACCTCCACCATCGGTGCAGCCGTCGACCTGGAATCGGAGGGCACCCGCAGGCTCCTCATCAATGCCGTTTACTGGTGTCTTGGGATGGAGGACCAGATCCCTGCGGACGGCACCCGGGTCGATCTGCCCGGCGTTTACCAGGCCACCCCCTATGGCTTTCACGACGACGAATGGTGGCGGCTCCGGCGCCTGATGCCCTGGTAGCGCGGGGCTCAGCGATCGGTGCTATCCGCGTAACCCGCGCAGTCCCGATTCTTTTCTGACCACCCTCTGCATCAACGGATCGCAGCCAGAAGGGCGGTCAGGAAACGCCAGAACCGGTCGACCGACCCGATGTGAACCCTTTCATCCGGCGAATGCGGGAACTCGATTCTGGGCCCGATCGAGATCACGTCCAGGTGCGGGTATTTCTCCTTGATGATGCCGCATTCGAGTCCGGCATGGATCGCCTTGACGGCCGGTTCCGTTCCGAGCACTTCCCGGTGGACCCTGCGGGCCAAAGCCAACAGAGGGGAGTCCAGATTCGGCTGCCAGCCCGGGTACCCCTCGAGGGTGACCACCGACGCCCCTGCCAGGCGCGCGACGCTCTCCACTTTGCGCTGGATCGCGGTGAGGGCGGAGGCTGACGAGCTGCGGCTGCTCACATGCAGCCGCAGCTCGTTGTCGGCAGTCTGTGCAGTGGCCAGGTTGCAGCTCGTCTCCACCAGTCCCGGGATGTCGTTGCTCATGGCGGCGACCCCATGCGGAAGCGCATAGACGAGCCGCAGGGCGGTCTCGGTGGATGCTGGGTCCACAACAGCGTCCGCCTCCGGTCCCGCCTCCACCTCCAGCCGCGCCTCAGGGTCCGGTTTCGTGTATTCCTGGCGTACCTCCTGGAAGGCTCGTGTCAACGCCTCCCGCAAGGCGTTCTCCTGGGCCGGTTGGACCGCCACCAGGGCTTGAGCTTCCCGGGGGATGGCGTTGCGCATGTTGCCTCCCGACAGTGCGACGAGCTGGAAGGGAATCGTCTGGGCGGAAAGCAGCACCCGGGCGAGCAACTGGATGGCATTACCCCGTTGCAGGTGAATATCCACTCCCGAGTGCCCACCCTTCAAACCCCGCAGATGGACCTCCAGAAACCGTAAACCGTCGGCCGTCGCCCGCCGGAGCGGCAGGGAGATGTCCTGTCCTCTCCCGCCGGCGCAGCCGACATAAATGGCGTTCTCTTCCTCGGTGTCAAGGTTGAGCATCAACTGCCCTTTGAGCAGATCGGGACTGAGTGCCGCCGCTCCCGTCAGTCCGGTCTCCTCGTCCACCGTGAAGAGCAGTTCGAGAGGACCATGTTCCAGATCGCGGGCCTCCGCAACGGCCAATGCCGTAGCCACTCCGATGCCGTTGTCCGCCCCCAGGGTTGTACCCGCCGCCCCGAGGAATTCTCCTCTTCGGACGGGGCGGATGGGATCCCGCTGAAAATCATGCTCGACTTCCGAGTTCTTTTCGTTGACCATATCCAGGTGGCTCTGCAGGACCGTGACCGGCGCCGACTCGCGGCCGGGGGTCGCCGGCTTGCGAACGAGCACGTTGCCGGCGCTGTCGGTTTCAGCGTGCAGTCCCAGTTCCCCGGCTGTCTCCAGAACCCATTGCCGGATTGCTGCCTCGTTCTTTGAGCCCCGCGGAATGTTGAGGATCTGGTCGAAACGACGCCACACGGCTTGCGGTTGCAGGTCGGATACAAAGGTCATGGGGGTGATTATATGCTTTGCCCGGGGCTGCTGAGAGCACCTGGGCCTTGCCCGTGAAGGCGGGCTGAGCGCTTTCGGGGGGATCTCCCATGGAACGAGCCTACCTGGTGACCATTGGACTGAGCCACTTGGGCTTCGCGCTTCTCTACCTGTTGCTGTATTACCGCGGGAGAACACGTTTCACGCTGGCATTCGCCGGCGCCTGGTTGATCGAGACTGTGCGCGTGGGAATCCTCTTTCTTGAGCAGTCGGGGGTTCCTCTGGAGGGCTGGGTTTACCTCCTGCTGGACCTTCTGTACATCCCGGTGACCTGGTGTCTGCTGTACTGCGCTTTTCACCTCATGAACAGGCGCCTTCGTCCGGCCTGGAGCTGGTCCTACCTGGTCGGCAGTTCCGTCCTTTGCTGGCTCGCTCATGAGCCCCTGGTGAGCTTCCTGCAGTGGTCTCAAGGGCTGACTCCTGAGTCTGCGGATCACATCTCGGTGACCACTTCGATGATCATCCTCTTCGTCCCCGGGGGTCTGGTCCGACTCCTGCTGGCTTGGGCATTGTTCGGTTATTGGCGACAACGACGCCTCCTGGGAGCGCTGATCGGCGGGGTCTTCGCCCTGCCCCATGCGGCAGGCTCTCTGGCCGTTCCCGTGGAGATGTACTACCAGGTGGTCCCCGAGCTCTCCTACTTCCTCTGGTTCATCCAGATCCTCGGGGTTTCCATCGGACTGCTGCTGCTGGTTGTCGACCTCCAGGGCAAGGATCTTTACGAAACCCGGCAACTTGCCTCCCGGCTCGAACGTCTGTTGCCGCTGTGTGCGTCCTGCAAGAGCGTGCGAACCCAGAGCGGGGACTGGCTGCCGCTGGAAGCCTACTTCCAGCGGGCATCCGGAGAGGTGGTGACCCACGGTCTGTGCCCCGCGTGCGCCGCCCGCCTCTATCCGGAGCTCCAGTCCTCGGAACGGAGCCAGGTCGGTTAGTGGGGATTCAAGGGAATCGGTCCAAGCGTGTCGCTTCCTGCCGTCCGTGTCCGTCCGTGTCCGTCCGTGTCCGTCCATGTCCGTCCATGTCCGTGTCCGTCCGTGTCCGTCCGTGTCCGTCCGTGCCACCCCGCCTCGAACGCCGCGGGCATCCCATTCCCAGAGCACCTGCCGGAAACGGTCCACCACCCTTACCCGGGGTGGGAACCCGAACGCCGACCCTTCCCCCACCACCAGCTCCGGCGTCCCGTCGCGCTCCAGGTCCAGCGCCGCCAGATTCAACCCGGCTCCCGGTTCTGGACCGGCAACAACGAAATCGTCCAGCATTTCCCATTTCCCCCCGCGCAGGCCGAAGATCCGTACCCACCGGGGATACCCCCGCAGAGGACCCGGTGCAACCGCCACCGCCGCTTCCCCTTCGCCGGCGGCCAGGGATGCCAGATTGATCCCATAGGTCGCAGGGTAAGCTGGTACCCTCACCGTCTCTCCATTGCTGATCACCGCGAACTCCGCCGCGTTGACTGAAACCTCGGAGCCTCCCACCACAAGGCCGTCCGGAGGGCACTTCCCCGGCAGGGCCCAAGCCTTGATGCCGCTGACGAAGTCGACGCGACCGCTCAAATCCCACTGCCGGAGTGTCTTCCCTGCAGCGTCCGTCCAAACCACGAAGGGAGCGGCTCCCGGGGCCGGGCCCGCACCGAGGAGGAGACCGCCGCATACGACTGAAACGTAAGCGCCATAACCCGATGACAGCGCCCCGACTGGAAACTCCGCGAGCCGCCGCCCCTCGAGGGTAAAGATCCGCACCAGGGCGGGATTCCCCGAGCCGGGGCCAGGGACGATCGCCAGCTCGTCGCCCGGCCCGTATCCAAGTTCGCCCACCGCCATCCGGGCCGAGTACCCGAATTCCGGAAAAGCGGTCCAGGCAGCCTGCCGGCGGCCGTCCGGCGAGAACACCTGCACCAGGGAGGGGGTCTTCCTGTCCGGCCCGGGGAGGGTCACAATCAGGGCTTCGCCATGGGGTCCGTACCCAGCGGCAACCTGGACCCCATGGCCATACCCTTCATACCGGAACCCGGGCCTTCCCACACCGAACGAATCCAGCACCCGCCCCTGGCCGGTTACCAGCAGCGTCCCGGCCAGCAGGAAGTGCGAGAGCGTCGCGGCGGCCAGGCTCGGAGTCCTGCCGAATGCCAGGCACCAGAAGAGAGCCGCCGCCAGCGTCAGCGGCGCCAGCACCGGATGGGGGAGGTGGAAGACAGCGAACTGACAGGCCGCCAACAGCGCTCCACCTACCGACCGTCGGAAGCCTTCCGCCTGACTCCCGACCAGGACGACTTCAGACAGACGGCGCAAGAAATGGTGCAGCAGGAACTGCTGGAGCGCCGCCCACAGCAGGTATTGCGGCAGTTCACCCCAGGTTTTCCCCACCGCCTCCACTGACCCGTCTGCAAACCAGCCCGCCGTCACAATCAGTACCGTCCCGGCCAGAGTGGGCAACCCGAAAACCCTTCCAACCCCGGCCGGGAACATTGGGGACAGTCCCCAACGGGACCGTTGCGGGAAGATCCTGAACGCGAACAGAACCGCGGCCCCGGCGGCCAGGTAGGTTGCCGTGATCCACCAGCGGTGGTGGTAGTGGAACCGTCCGTACCAGAGGTAACTGAGAATGCTGCCGCCGAACAGGATGAGCAGAACGGCCGCCTGGAATCGTTTCATGCGGATTCGGCCGCAGCTACCTTAACACGGACGATCGGCAGACGCCGAGACCCGCGCCTTCTTTCGGTGTAAGATCCCGGCCCATGGAAGATCCGGGCTTCACCATCCGGCGGGCGGAGGAACGCGATGTGGCTTTGATTCTGGCATTCATTCGTGAACTGGCCGAATATGAGCAGCTCCTGCACGAGGTTACCGCCGACGAGGCGGGGTTGCGGCAAACCCTGTTCGGCCCCGATTCGACTGTAGGCGTCCTGTTGGCGGATTGCCAGGGGGAGCCTGCAGGCTTTGCCGTGTTCTTCCACAACTTCTCGACCTTCCTCGGCCGCCGCGGACTTTACGTCGAGGACGTATACGTCCGTCCCCGCTTCCGGGGACGGGGCCTCGGTCGCCTGCTGTTCATCTCACTGGCCGAAATCGCCGAACAGCGGGGTTGCGGCCGCATGGAGTGGGCGGTGTTGGACTGGAACCAGCCTGCCATCTCGTTCTACCGGAAACTGGGAGCCCGTCCCCTGGATCAGTGGACCATCTTCCGGCTCGATGCGGACGGGATTCGGACGGTGGCTCGGCTGCGATAACGTTGATGGGCATGAACTCTGTCCGGGACCGGTGGTGGCGGACTGCCACGGTGAGGCTTCCCACCTGGCGCGGGGGACTCACATTGCTGGCGGGAGCACTGCTGCTGTTCACCTCCGCGGCGGTCACCCGCTCCTCCTGGCTTCCGCTGGTGGCCGCCCAACTGATCTACGAGGGACCGATCGCTCCGGCGGATGCGCTGGTGGTGGAGAATTACGGCCATGACTACCTCGCTTTCGAGTACGCCGCCGAGCTGGTTCGCGAAGGTTACGCCCGCCGGGTGTTCGTGCCGGTGTTCACTTTCCGCAATCCGGACCGGCCCGGGCTGGTAGCCGGAGGGTTTGCGGAGGTCATGATCCGGGTGGCCCGACTGGAGGGTGCGCTACTGGTTCCAGTCCAGGAGCGCGAGCCCATCACCCTCAGCGTGGCCCGCCAGGTGGCGGAAACCCTCCGGCGGGAGAAGGTCCGGTCTGTGATTCTCGTCTCACCCTGCCTGCGCAGCGCGCGTTCCTGCAGGGTATATACCAGGGTGCTCGAACCCTCAGGGATCCATGTCTACTGCCGGCCCTCGCGGGGAAGCCGGTCGGTTTCAAACTGGTGGCAAAGTCTCCATGGGATCCAGGAGGTCGGCCTGGAGCTGGTGAAGTACTGGTACTACCGGCTGTGGGTTCTGTGATAGCCGCAAGCTCGCGTGTCTGCTAGGCTTGGCCTATGAAGCGCTTCTCCTGGGTTGTCCTTGGTGTCTGTCTCGGGTGGAGTTGCAGCAGCGAACACCGCCCGTCAACCGCCTTTGTCCCTTCTCCCCAGAAGTTTGCGGGTGAGGTAAAGACCCTGGCCCTCGGAGACCCCGCCCCTGAGTTCCGGCTGCCAGGAGTCGATGGCCGCTGGTACACGCTGGCGGACTTCTCCTCGGCAGGGGTGCTGGCAGTGGTTTTCACCTGCAACCATTGCCCGACAGCGCAAGCATATGAGGATCGGATTCAGACGGTGGCGCGGGAATACCGGGACAGGGGAGTGGCACTGGTCGCGATTTCGCCCAATTCCCCCCTCGCCCTCCTGGATGAAGAATGCGGCTACACCGACCTCGGAGACACCTATGAGGAAATGAAGGTTCGCGCCGAAAGCCGGCGGTTCGAGTTTCCCTACCTCTACGACGGGGATACCCAACTGGTCGCCGCCGCCTACGGACCAACGGCCACACCCCATGTCTTCGTGTTCGATCAGGAACGCCGCCTCCGCTACCAGGGGAGACTCGACGGCTCGGAACGGCCCGGCTCGGCTGCCGCCGAGGACTTGCGCGCAGCGCTGGAGGCAATACTGGCCGGCCGGGAGGTGGAGACGCCGGTGACCAAAGCGTTCGGCTGCTCGGTGAAATGGGCCGACGAAAAGACTTTGGCCTGGAAGGAGAGGGTGAATCGGGAGTGGGCGGAGTTGCCGGTTGAGCTTGCTGAAGTCGATGCTGCGGGCGTTCGCGAGCTGCTGGCCAATTCGGGAAGTAAGTTGCGTCTTGTCAATGTTTGGGCGACCTGGTGCGGCCCCTGCGTGATCGAATACCCCGAGTTCGTCCGCATTCATCGGATGTTCAAGGACCGCGACTTTGAGTTTGTTTCATTGAGTGCGGACAACCCGGAAGCACGGGAGGCGGTTCTCAAGTTTCTCAGGGAGAAGCACTCCGCCGTCCGCAACCTGCTCTTTACCGGGGGTGATCAGTACGCCCTGATCGAGGCCGTGGATTCGGGTTGGAACGGTGCGCTGCCGTTTACCGTCCTGATCGAACCTGGCGGCAAGGTGCTGTATCGGGTGGAAGGCACGATCGAGCCGCTGGCTCTCAGGCGGGCGATTGTCGACCACCCCCTGATCGGGCGGTACTACCGGTAGCCGCCTGGTTGCCGGAGAGTGCTCAGGGCTTGGGCTCTCGGCCGTTTTCCCATCGCCTGTTCCCGGCGCCGCGAACCACGTGCGCCGGACCGGGCCGCCCAAACGGAACAGCTTGTGGGCTTGCGTTTCCGGCGGGGCTGGGCTACGATAACCGGAAGTTTGCCCGCCATCCCCCTGTTAGACTGCGGGTTGATGCAAGCGTGAATCGATTGGAGAGGGCTCCGGGGCCGTTCCCAGAGCGAAACCGGTCCCAAGGGAGTCGAGACTCGCTATCGAGTGAAAGGAGATCTCCTTGAGTACTCTGCAGCAGAACCCGGTCAACCGTCACGAAGAGATCCTGTACCGGCTGGATGAGGAGCTTCACCAGCAGTTGATGAGCGGTCCCGGACGGCGGCCGCTGCGTCCGAAGGGAGAGCCCCAGGTGCTGCCTGATCCGGTTTTCCCGCGGAGGCCCGAAGCCAAGCTCCATCAGATGACCGAGTCGGAATACCGTAAGGTGAACGGCTGGCGGGCATGGAAAGCCTGGGGTGTCCCTTACTTCAAGTCCCGCTGGTATGCCGGCCAGCTCCGGCCGATTGTGGCGTACCTGTTCACGGACTACAAATGCAATCTGGATTGCCATTATTGTTGGGCATACAACAATTCGGTCAAGGGCATGACCGATGATACCGCCAAGCGTTCCATCGATTGGCTGGAACAGATTGGATGCCGGGTTCTGGCGCTGATGGGGGGGGAGCCTCTGCTGCGCTGGCCCTTTGTGCACAAAGTCACCGACTACGCCGCCCGCAAGGGCTTTTTCGTCTATTTGGCGACCAACGGGCGACTGCTGCGGCCCAAAGTGGTTGATCGTTTGGGAGACGCAGGGATTGCCGTCATCAACCTGGCGGTCGACTCGGTCGAGGAACGCCCCGAGCTCCCCAAGGCGATCCGGCCCATCTGGGAGAACTTCGAGTACCTGGTCGAAATGCAGCGCTACTACGGCTACACCATGTTCCTCAACATCAACATCACCCGCATCAATGTGGACGATGTCATGGAACTCACGGAGATCGGCCGGAAGTACAACGTGGCGACCGACTACCACATCAACGAGTCGCCCATGATGGAGCACGAGCACTTCAAACACGCCGAGCGCAACAGCACCTTCATCACCGAGGAAGACTACCCCCGAATCGATGCTCTCATCGACTGGCTGGTGGAGAAGCACAGATCCGGTTACAAGATCGCCAACCCCATCCCGCAACTGCTCAACATGAAGAACATGATGCGGGGACGGGTCGAACCGTGGCCGTGTCGGGCCGGCCAGAACACCCTGATCATCCGGGAGGACGGGACGCTGGCCCCGTGCTTCCCCACTTACGGTGCCACCTACGACTGGGGAACCGTAGAGGATCCCCGGTTCGACCTGGTTCAGCTCGATGAGATGAAGAAGGAGTGCAACACGACCTGCTTTTCCACCCTCAACTCCATCGTGGGGCACTGCTATGACGACATGCGGGTCATCAAGTGGTTGGCACGGCAGGCGAAGAACCGCTTTCGCGGGGTGACCGGCAGCTTCTGATGCCGCCGCCCCGGCTTTTTCGACACCAGCGCCCGCGATTTGAGCGGGTTCTGCGCACTCAGGCGACACCCGTCTGATTCGGGCGATCCCACTGTTCTGAGCCTTGTCGCGTGGCCGCTTTTCCAGTCGCAGGCTTTACGGAGGGGCCTGCGGCGACTATGATGCACCGGCGTCGTGAGCCATCGAGGGGGCGTCCCCCGTCCTGGCCCAATCTGAAGGGGAGTGGATGAGAACAGCGCTTCATCTCGTGACGTTGGTGCTTCTGGGCGGCACCGCGCTACAGTTTCAGCCCAACTATGACGAGGCGAAAGTCCCCCCTTATGAGCTGCCCGACCCGCTGAGGTTCCCCGACGGGACTCCGGTCAAGGACGCGGTGGGCTGGTGGGCGAGCCGGCGGGCCCAGATTCTGAGCCTGTTCGAAAGCGAGGTTTACGGAAAGGCTCCCGCCCGTCCCCTGCGCCAGTGGCACCAGGTGCGATCCCGGGACAACAGCGCTCTCGGCGGCAAGGCCGTCCGCAAGGAAGTGAGAATCAGCCTCACCGGCCATCCCTCCGGACCCCACCTGGACCTGCTGGTCTATCAGCCCCGAGGTAAAGGCCCCCATCCCACTTTTCTGGGACTGAATTTCTATGGCAACCATACCGTCCACCCGGACCCGGGGATCACGGTTACGACCCAGTGGGTCATGAACAACGAGGAGCTCGGAATCACCGAAAATCGGGCTGGTGAGGCAAGCCGCGGCGGCAGAGCACGCCGATGGCCGGTGGAAATGATCCTGGAGCGGGGCTACGCCTTGGCCACCGCCTACTACGGCGACATCGACCCGGACTTTGACGACGGCTTCCAGAACGGGATCCACAAGGTCTACCTCCCGTCCTTCCAGCGGGTCCCTGCGCCGGACCAGTGGGGCTCGATTGCCGCCTGGGCCTGGGGTCTCAGCCGCATCATGGACTACCTCGAGAAGGACGCCGAGCTCGACGCCAAGCGGGTCGCGGTGATGGGCCACTCCCGCCTGGGTAAGACAGCGCTGTGGGCCGGGGCTACCGACCATCGATTTGCTATGGTGGTGTCGAACAACTCGGGTTGTGGAGGAGCAGCCCTCTCACGCCGGCGTTTCGGGGAGACGGTGGCCCAGATCAACACCGTATTCCCCCACTGGTTCTGCGGCAACTTCAAGCGGTACAACGACCGGGAGCACGAACTCCCGGTTGACCAGCACATGTTGCTGGCGCTAATCGCACCACGCCCGCTGTACGTCGCCAGCGCCGTGGAGGACTTGTGGGCGGACCCCCGCGGGGAGTTCTTGGCGGCGCTGGCGGCTGATCCCGTGTACCGCCTGCTGGGGGCAGGAGGACTCGGAGTCCGGGAAATGCCGCCGCCGGATCAGCCGGTTGGCGACGTGCTGCGGTATCACGTCCGCTCCGGCGGCCATGACGTCACTGACTACGATTGGACCCAATTTCTGAGCCTGGCCGATCGGCACATGGTCCGCCGCGGCCGGTGAGCCCCTTGCGCCACGACACCCGGGGCAAGAGAAGCGCGGAGAGCGAAGGAGCGGTCAGACCTCGGATCGAATGATCGTCACCTTTTCCAGGGTGACCAGACAGTGGCAGCCTTGGGCCAGCTCGCGAAGTGCCGGGAGAAAACCTTCAATTTTCTCCAGCGAATCGACAATCTCCACGACCATGGGTAAGTCCTCCGAAAGGCGGAGGACCTTCGCCGTGTGCAAAACGCTGGCTCTTCCGAAGCCCATCAGGCCCCGCAGCACGGTTGCACCCGCCAGACCCTCGGAACGGGCCCGCTTGACCACCGCCTCATAGAGCGGCAGATGCCCAGCGTGGTCCGATTCTCCAACAAAGACCCGCAAGAGATAACCTTGTTCGGAGCGGTCCATAATCCTCATACCACCAGCCGGCGCGACAGTACGTAGCCGGCCCAAACCAGCAGCAAGCCGGCGAAATTGGAGACCGCCACATACAGGGCGGCATACAAGAACTCACCATCCCTCACCAAGGTGACGACCTGGATGCCGTAAGACGAGAAGGTGGTGAAGGCACCGAGGAATCCCAGCAACAGGGTGGTCCGGATCAGGGGGTCCAACAGGAACCGTTCTTCCAGCAGGTAGTAGAGCGCACCCATCAGAAAGCAGCCCAGGAGATTGACTGTCAACGTGCCGGTTGGAAAAGACTCACCGTAGCGGCGAGCCACCCAGCCGGAAACCCAGTAGCGGGCGACTGTACCCGCGGCGCCTGCAAGTCCCAAAGCAATCAGCTTCATTCTTCCAATCCACGGTTGTGAACCCCGCAAGTCCCGGGCAGCCGGATCGCTGCCTCGAAACCGGCCACCTGTTACCCTGACCGATTGCATCCTCGTCCCAGTTCGATTCGAAGTCAAGCGCGCGCCCGGGCACTCCTCCGCACCCCGTACCGCCGGAAAGAGGACCGAGGCGGTAAGCCATCGCCCTGTTGAGAACACAATGCTGCTATATTGGGAACGCTGTGTGGCTCCTGGCGTTGCTTCTTGCCACCAACCTGCCGGTCGCTGAACCGCCCGCAAGCAATGTTGTGGAGCTGGCGGCGGAATCCGTCATGCGCCGCGACCTCCCCAATGACTTTCCGTTTCAGGTTTTCGACGTGGGTTTCGCGGTTCTCAGAATCCGGGTCAAGAACGTTTCCGACCGGCAGACGGCCTTCGATCCGGGTTCTTTCCAGGCCAAGGATCCCAAGGGCAAGCGGCTGAAACGGGCGGAACCCGCCGAGGTGACGCCCAAGCTCATGAAGTTCTACCGTTCCGGAGGCCCGCCCTCGATTCACGGCGAAGTCGGCTACGGGTACCCCCCTTACCAGGGGCCCTATCCTCCGCACCGGGACCGACGCCCCACTGTGGGCGTCGGCGTCCCAGCCGGCAAGGTTGATGTCAGCACGGGGGTAGCCCTTCGCGAGCTGCTGGAGCGCTACCAGCTTTCTCCCGTGGTCCTCGAGCCGGGACAGGAAGTCGAGGGCTTCATCTACCTGGAGAGTAAGAAAAGCGGTCGCGCGTTGTCTGGCGGGCAGGTAAACGTGGCCGGCCAGGCCGCCACCATCCGCTAGGGCCGGAGCTCATGAAGAGCGTGTTGGTCGTGGATGACGTCGAGCCCGTCAGGGAGCTGGTCTGTCAGGTCCTGCGTCAGCAGGGGTTCGCGGTGCATGCCGCCGCCGATGCCGAAGAAGCGTTTCAGGTCCTGTCGGGCTTGGGTAAGCTGGACCTGCTCCTGACCGACATCGAGCTCCCCGGGATCAAGGGTAACGAGCTGTTCGACTGTCTGCATCGCCGGCAGCCGGATCTGAGAGTTCTTTTCATTTCCGGCTACAGCGACGAAGCGGTGGGCGGACGGCTCCAGGCGGTTGGGCAGTTTCTGGCAAAGCCGTTTACCGCCGGGCAGCTCCTCCAGAAAGTCCGCGAGGTTCTCGGGTCCAGCGTCAGGGCCGCCAGAAAGAACGCGTAAAGACAGCGAAGAAGGTCAGGAACTCGAGCCTCCCTGCAATCATGTTCACTACCAGAACCCACTTGGCCAAGTCCGTCAGGTGGGCGTAGTTCCCGTAAGGACCGACCGAGGCCAAGCCGGGGCCCACGTTGAACATGGTGGCAGCGGCAGCAGTAGCCGAGGAGACGAGGTCCAGCCCGGAAGCGCACAGCAGCAGGCTGCAGCTTAGGTGAACCAGGATCGCCATCACCACCACATTCAGTGCGCTTTGAACCTCCTTTTCGCCGAGAATCCGCCGATCCTGCCTGATCGCGACCACCATCCGGGGGCGCACCAGCGTCCTCAGGCGCGCCCGCACCACCTGAAAGAGGAGGTACACCCGGGCACTCTTGAGACCGCCGGCTGTACTTCCCGTACAACCCCCCGCGAACATGGAGACCACCAGCACGAACTGGGCAAACGGAGGCCAGCCGTCAAAATTGGTTGAAGAGAATCCGGTGGCGGTCATCACCGAGACGACCTGGAACGCTGCCATTCGCACGCTTCCCAACGGTCCGGCCACACTCCACAGGGAAGCGGCCACGGCCAGGGTCGCCAAAGCCATCAGCGTCAGGTAAGTGCGGATCTCCGGGTCGGCAAGGAACGATTTCGGACTCCGTTCCGTCAGCAGGCGGTACTGCTGGTAGAAGTTCATTCCCCCGAGGACCATCAGAGCCATCAGGATCAGTTCCACCCAGGCGCTATGAAAGGCCTCGACACTGATCGCGCGGGTGGAATAGCCGCCGGTGGCGATGGCGGCGAAAGTATGGCAAACCGCGTCCAGACAACCCATGCCCGCCAGCATCAGGCAAGCGATACCCGCGATCGTCCATCCGATGTAAATCCGGAACAGCGCCCGCACGGTCTGGCGCAGCCGTGGCTTGAGTCTTTCCGACCCGGCTCCGGAGAACTCGGCGCGGAACAGATCGGCACCGCCCGAGCCCGAGTCGGCTCCAAACCAGGGTAGGATCGCGATCACCAGCAGTACGATCCCCAGTCCTCCCAGCCAATGAGTAAATGCGCGCCAAAGCAACAGACTGGGAGGCAGGGCCTCAACATCCGTCAGAATCGAGGCGCCGGTAGTGGTGAAACCGGATACGCATTCAAAGACGGCGTCGACGAATCCGTGGAAGAAAGGGGAAAAGTAAAAGGGAAGGGCACCCATGGACCCGGCCACAATCCACAACAGTGTCGTCAGGAGGATGGCTTCCCGACGGGTCAGTTCTCTTGCCTGGCGACGCAACGCACACACCAGCGCCGTTCCCACGGCGAGCACCAATGACACCGCCTTCAGCAACGGCCCCAGCCCTTCGTCCGGCAAAAACGCGGCGACGGCCAACGAGGGCAGCAGAGTCACCGCCAAACCCAACGACACGTAGCCGGTAGTAAGGCCTACCGTGGACCAGTGGATCACGCCTGAGGTCCGGATCCGGCCGGCGGAGGTCTGCCCGCGAAACTCTGCCTCTGGGCTGTCCACTGCTGTATCCCCCTCCGTCGGCGCCACCCAAGTCCTCCCTCGAGGACTCCATGTTAAACGGAAACAGGGCTCAAGCGCCTGCCCCTGGGGATCCGGCCTGCGACTCGAAGCAGGCGTTTGATGCGGTTGTGATCCGATCGACAGGGGTCTAAGATGATCTCAATGCGCGGGCCCCTGCTTGTATTGCTGTTGGCGGGACTGCTGTCGGCGGTGGCGAACGGCGCGATCCTCAGGGTGGACGTCGACGGGGTGATCGATCCCATCACCTCCGAGTTCATCACCTCCTCAGTGGCGGAGGCGGAGGCGGCCGGAGCCGAGTTTCTGCTGATTCGACTGGCCACCCCGGGCGGCCTTGGGATCTCCATGCAGGAAATCGTTCAGGCCATCCTGAATTCCAAGGTCCCGGTGGTCTGCTACGTGGCTCCCCAGGGGGCGCACGCCGCCTCGGCGGGCTTCTTTATCCTGCTGGCGGCGGACGTAGCCGCCATGGCACCGGGTACCAACACCGGAGCGGCCCACCCGGTTTTCCCGTTCGGGATGGAAAACCAGGTGATGCTGGAGAAGATTCGCAACGATGCCCTGGCCAGTCTCCGGGCCATCGTCAAGCAGAGGAACCGCAACTACGAGCTGGCCGAAAAGGGCGTTCTTGAGAGCAAGAGCTATACGGCCGCCGAGGCTTTGGAGGGTCAACTGATCGACCTCATTGCCCAGTCGGAGGCCGACCTCCTGCGCCAACTGGATAACCGGGAGGTTCGACGGTTCTCGGGCGAGATGCAGACGCTGAAAACCGCCGGGGTGGAGGTTCGAACCCTCGAGATGAGTCCGCGGCAACGGCTGCTTTCCACGATTGCGGACCCGAACTTCGCGCTCATTCTGGGAGTAATCGGCCTGCTGGGGCTTTACTTCGAGTTCACCCATCCGGGACTCATCCTGCCTGGCGTCGTCGGTGGCATCTGCCTGCTGCTGGCGGCGCTGGGGTTCTCGTTGTTGCCGGTCAATCTGATCGGAGTGCTGCTGATTCTGCTGGCGGTGGGCCTGCTGATCGCCGAGGTGAAAGTCCAGGGCTTTGGAGTCCTTGGGTTTGGAGGAATTGTGGCGCTGATCCTGGGTATCGTCTTCCTGATCGACAGTCCTTATCCGGAGCTTCGCATCGATTTGGGGCTGGCCGTCGCGGTGGCCATCCCCTTTGCCCTGATCTTCCTGTTCCTGCTTCGCCTGGTCATCCGCTCCCATCGCAGCCGCGTAACCACAGGTCAGGAAGGTCTAGTGGGCGAGATCGGGGTGGCGCGAACCGATATCGGTCCCGATTCCGGATGGGTCTTGGTGGACGGAGAGAGGTGGAAAGCTAAATCTGCCGTCCCTATCCGGGCCGGCAGTCGGGTTCGGGTGATCGCGGCCAGGAGACTTGAGCTGGCGGTTGAGGAGGTGGCAGAACCGTCCCGACCGCCGCAGAGCCCCGCCTGAGAAGTCGCGGGCGCAGGAGGAGCGACATGCTGTTTACACCGACCTTTATCATCATTGCCATTCTCGTGCTCTACATCTTCTCGGTAGTGAACATCCTGAGGGAGTACGAGCGCGGAGTTGTGTTCAGGCTGGGACGGCTCTTACCGGAAGCCAAGGGACCGGGACTCATCCTGGTGTTCTGGCCGATTGACCGCCTCGAGCGGGTCAGCCTCCGCACGGTGACGATGGACGTCCCCGCCCAGGATGTGATCACCCGGGACAACGTCACGGTTAAGGTGAACGCTATCGTCTACTTCCGAGTACTCGACGCCAACAAGGCGATCGTGAGCGTGGAGAACTACCTTTACGCCACCTCACAGCTTGCCCAGACCACGCTGCGGTCGGTGCTGGGTGAGGTCGAACTGGACGACCTGTTGAGCCAGCGGGAAACCCTCAACAGCAAGCTGCAGAGTATCCTGGACGAGCACACCGACGTGTGGGGGATCAAGGTTTCGATGGTGGAAATCAAGACCGTGGACTTGCCCGCGGAGATGCAACGGGCCATGGCCCGACAGGCGGAGGCGGAACGGGAGCGCCGCGCCAAGGTGATCCATGCCGAAGGTGAGTACCAGGCTGCCGAGAGACTCAAGGATGCCGCGGCGGTTCTCGCCGAACAGCCCATTGCATTCCAGCTCCGGTATCTGTCGACGCTGACGGAGATTGGAATTGAGCAGAACTCGACGATCGTCTTCCCCGTACCGGTCGACCTGCTCACCCCGCTGATCAAGAAGCAGTCGGGAAGTTGAAGGGCGGGTCAGCCATGAAGTTTCGTTTCACATTCGGTCAGGCGGCGGCCATGTACCTGAGCGTCCTGGGCTTCCTGCTGGTGGTCTTCATCGCCGGCCTGATTTCCGGGACAGCGTTGGTGCAGGAGGGGTCACCTTCCACCCGGACCGAAACGGAGGATTCGTCGCCCCCGGTAGTCTCGGCCTTCCCTCGGGAGCCTGAGCCTCCGCCCGCCGCCTCACGGTTCGCCGATCCCGGCCACCTCGATCAGGAGCCGAACACGATTCGGAGCGAACCTGGGCCGGAGATCGCCATCGCCGGCGGGAGCCAGGAGGCGAAACCGCCGGCACCGACGCCTCCAGCGACCCGAAGCGGGGAGGGAGACGAGCAGGAGGTTTTGCTCCCTCCCTCAGTGCCGGCCCAGGAAGAGTTTCCACCGGAAGAGCCTGATTTGCCGGCGGCGGGTTCTTTTACCATCCAAGTGGCAGCCCACTCCACCTACGAAGAGGCCGTACAGACCCTGAACCGACTCCAGGTCAAGGGCTTTCAGGGCTGGATCCGGCAGCCGCAACCGGGGGAGGCGGATCGTCTGAACCGGGTTTGGGTAGGCAATTTCCCCAGCATCGACGAGGCTCGGCCCCTTGAGAGGCAGCTCAAGGACGCCGGTTTTCAGACATATATCCGGCGGGTGAATTAGGCATGGCTTCGGCGGTGCTGCTGCCGTTGCTGTCGGCAGGTGCGCTGGTTCTGGCGTTCCCGTATCCGGCCGTCTTCCCGCTGGCCTGGGTAGGTCTGGTACCCTACCTGTACTGGCTCACCACGCGACCCTCGTGGCGGCACCTGGCGGTGGGTCATCTGCTCTTCGGGCTGGCTTTCTACGGAAGCGTCCTCTACTGGGTTCCCCGGGTGCTGGTCATGTATGGGAACCTGCCCTGGGTTCTTGCCGGCGCCGCGTTGCTGCTCATGGCGGTTCTCCTGACCCTGCTCCTGCTTCCCTTCACTCTGCTGACTGCACTGGCGGCGCGGAAAGGTACGGCCACCGCCGCCCTCACGGCCCCAGGACTCTGGACGTTGACCGAACTGGCCCGCAACAGCTTTCCTTTCGGCGGCTTCCCCTGGGCCGCGCTCGGCTATACCCAGACGGATTACTCCTGGGTCCTGCAGACCGCCGATCTCGGCAGTGTCTACCTGATCAGCCTGCTCATCGCCCTGGTGAACGGAGCCGTCCTGCTGCTGATCAGACGCCAGTCTCCCGGCAGCGTGCTGGCGGTGCTGGTTTGCTTCGCCGCGGCGAACCTCTACGGGATCTGGCGGACGGAGTTCTGGTCCCCGAGCCCGGGCGCCCGCGTCAAGGTGGCGATCGCGCAAGCCAACATCGACCTCAAGAGCGACATCGAACATTACGCCGACCGCTACTTTAAAGTCCTGCCGCGGCTCTTCGACCGGGCTGCCGCCCAGGGTGCCCAATGGGTCCTGTTTCCAGAAGCCCAGAACCCCTATCGGCTGGAGCGGGACTTCTATTTCCGGCAGTTCTGGCGGTCCCGCGTTCAGGCCTCCGGCGTTGCCCTGCTGCTCAACAGTGCCGCCTCCGGTGACGGCGGGTACTACAACAGCGCCTATCTCCTGGATCCCTCCGGTCAGATCGTCCACCGTTACGACAAGGTCCACCTCGTGCCCTTCGGAGAATACCTGCCGCTCAAGGACTGGCTGGGCGGGGCGCGGGCTCTGGTGGCCGAAGTCAGTGCCTTCCTTCCCGGCTCGGAAGTGAGCGTCGCCCGGGCGGCGGGTGTGCCCTTCACCACCCTCATCTGTTACGAGGCGATCTTCCCCGAGCTGTCCCGGGAAGGAGTGCTGAAAGGGGCCCAGATCCTGGTCAACCTGACCAACGACGGCTGGTTCGGAACGACCGCCGCCCCTTACCAGCACCTGCAAATGGCCCTCGTGCGCGCGGTTGAGACCCGCAGACCCCTCCTCCGGGCCGCCAACAGCGGCTTTTCAGCGGTGGTCAGCCCCAAGGGTGCGATCCTTCAGCAGACAGGCCTCTACACGGAGGATCTCATCGTCGCCGAGGTTGAAGGCGGTGTGGACGATACCGTGTTCCTGACCTTCGGCCGGCTGCCTGTGCTGGCGGTTATAATTCTCAGCATGGCCTGGGGGATCCTGACGTCCTCCGCCGGAACCAAAGGAGCGAAGCGTGGCCGAAGACATTGAGCAGAAATACGAAGACCTCAAACAGCGGACGGAGCATCTCTGGAGGTATCTTTGACGTTGATGCCAAGCGCGAGGCGCTGGCGCAAATCGAGCAACAGATCTCAGCCCCCGGATTCTGGGAGAATCCCGAGGATTCCCAGGACGTCCTTCGACGAAGGCGGCGACTCGAAGAGACGATCAAGCTGGCCGAGGATTGCCGCGCCCGCCTGGCCGACGTCGGCGCGCTCATCGAACTGATGCACGAGGGAGAGGACGTCACCGCCGAAGCGGCCTCCGAACTGAACCGTCTGGAGAATGAGATCGAGAAGACCGAACTCCAGACGCTCTTGGGCGGCGAGCACGATGCCGCCAACGCGATCGTCACCATCCACCCCGGCGCCGGGGGAACCGAAAGCCAGGACTGGGCGGAAATGCTGCTGCGGATGTACTTGCGGTGGGCGGAAGCCCATGGCTACAGGACGGAGATCACCGACTACCAGGAAGGCGAGGAAGCCGGCGTCAAGTCCGTGACTTTCCTGGTGGAGGGCGAGTACGCTTACGGCTACCTCTCGGCCGAAATCGGGGTCCACCGCCTGGTGAGAATCTCGCCTTTCGACGCCGGCGCCCGGCGGCACACGTCCTTCGCTTCGGTTTTCGTCACCCCCGAGATCGAGGACGACGTCGAGGTGGAAATCGAGGAAAAGGACCTCCGCATCGACACTTACCGCTCTTCCGGAGCCGGCGGTCAGCACGTCAACGTCACCGACTCGGCGGTCAGGATAACCCATCTGCCGACAGGCATCGTGGTGCAATGTCAGAATGAGCGGTCCCAGCACCGTAACCGGGAGACCGCGATGAAGATTCTCCGGTCCAAGCTTTACGAGCTGGAAATGGAGAAACGCAGGCAGGAATTGCAGGAGGTAGAGAATCAGAAGGCCGACATTGCGTGGGGCAGCCAGATCCGATCCTACGTCCTGCAGCCCTACCGACTCGTCAAAGACCACCGAACCAAGGTGGAAAGGGGTGACGTGGACGCGGTTCTGGACGGCGACCTCGATGGCTTCATCAGCGCGTGGCTGAAAGAACGAAGCCGGCGGAAGCAGATGGCCGAGGCGAACCGGAACTGAGAGCAAAAACAATGGAAGGAGATTCAACCAGGCCCGAACGCCCGGAGATGGCGGCCGACCTGCATGCGGAAGCCCAGGCGCTGAGGGCGGAGCTGCGGGAACGGAGATTGCACCCCCGGCATGAATACTCCGGGGTTTCCAAGTTCCTGATCCTGCTGCTTACGCTGGCCCTGCTGGTGAGCGCCGTGGGTCTCCTAGTCTTTCCCCAACAGCGGCGCCAGCTTGTAGCAACCCTGTTCGGTGAGAAGCTGAAGCCGGTGTCAGGAGATCAGCTTGTCTATTCGCTGCCTCCGCCGCCAGCCAAGACGCCGGCTTCGCGCCCGGCGTTCCCGGTCGTAGCAGGCCAGCCCTCGTCGGGCCCCGCCGACGACGCGGTGGAGGGTGTGCTTTACACCCGGTCCGGCCCGCCCCTTCCAGGATCTGCTGCGGACGCAGAGGCAGCCCAGACCCAGCCCGGCTTTCAACCGCCCCCTCGAACGCCTGAGGCGGAACAGGCCTTGGCGATGCTCCGGGGAAAGGTGGAGCTGGTCGCCCGACTCCTCGACGGACAGCTGGAGGATCTGCAACCGGTGGACTGGAACCCCGTGAAGTCAGCGCCGCCCGTCTTCTGGCTCGATGTGGTGGCCAAACGCGGCGAGCAGGAAGTCCATCTGGTCTGGGAGGTCAACGTGGAACGGGAATTGGTCCGACCCCTCAGCCAAGCCGCGCGTGATCTCACCCCCCGCTGACCGACCGGTGCCTCCGCCGCCCGACCAGGGTTCCCGTCAATACTGCCGTCGATAGTGGTCCTTCGGCAGGGGATGCCGTTCCAGCCAACCCCGATTCCCCCGCTTCCGGCTCAGCAGGCGGCGGACCAGTCCGGTCGGCCAAACCAGCAAGAAGAAAGAGATCGTCATCAGGAGGGTGTTGTTGAACCGCCCGAATCCCTGCCCCAGACGTTTGAGGGCACGAACCGGCAGACCTGCGAGGCGGCGGAACTGCCCCCCTGTCGGGGAGCTGGGAGACATCGCCTGCGGCGGTCCAGGCCAGTCCTCCCGCAAAGCCGCCAAGCCGTCGGGCTGATCCCTCTTCTCCACAATCAGATCCCCCATCACCAACAGGTCCAGCCCTGTCCGCATGAAACATCGCCAGGCATCGGCTGGAGACTCGACGATCGGTTCGCCACGAATATTGAAACTGGTGTTCAGCAGGACCGGGCAGCCGGTCCTGCTTTCGAATTCCAGCAGGAGCTGATGCAGCCGCGGGTGGTCGACACGGTCGACCGTCTGGACCCGAGCTGAACCGTCCACGTGGGTCACCGCAGGGATCTCGCTGCGCCGATGCTCCAGCACCGGCGCCACCAGCAGCATGTAGGGGCTGGGACAGCCCAGGTCGAAGTAATCCGCTGCCCGCTCCAACGGGACCACCGGGGCAAAAGGCCGGAACGATTCCCGGTATTTGATACGGCGGTTAACCTCGTCCAAAGTCTCCGGCCGGCGGGGGTCCGCCAAAATGCTCCGGCTGCCCAACGCCCGCGGTCCAAACTCCATCCTGCCCTGGAACCAGCCGACGACGGCGCCATCCGCCAGACGGGAAGCCGTGTAGACAGCCAGCTCCTGCGGGGCGAGGCGACGATACACCGCCCCCTGGCTGCGCAGGAAAGCTTCGACCTCCACCTCGCCATAGAAAGATCCCAACAGAGAAGCTCCTTGTCCGTCCCGCTCCGCCGTCGGCCGTGGATGTCCGAGATGCCTGTACCAGACGGCGAGAGCCGCGCCCACCGAACCGCCCGCATCTCCCGCCGCCGGCTGAACCCACAACTGCCTGCAACGCGTTTCCCTCAAAATTCGTCCGTTGGCCACACAGTTGAGCGCTACGCCGCCCGCCAGGCAGAGATCCGGCTCCCCGGTCAGGGTCTGCAGGTACCGGACGGACTGCAGCAGCGCCTCCTCGGTGGTGCGCTGGATGGACGCGGCCAGATCCTTGTGGAACTGATCCAACGGCTCGCCGGGGCGTCGCGGAGGCCGGCCAAAGAATTCGCAAAAGCGACTCGAAGCCATCCGCAGTCCGGTTTCGTACTCGAAGTACTCAGGGTTGAGCCGGAAAGAACCGTCGTCTTCCAGCCGCAAAAGCTCCCCCAGGATTTGATCGACGTAACGGGGTTGCCCGTACGGCGCCAGCCCCATCACCTTGTACTCGCCGTCGTTGATCTTGAAGCCGAGATAGTAGGTAAAGGTGGAGTACAGCAGGCCCAGAGAATGGGGGAAGCGGATTTCCTTGATCAGGGTCAGATCGTTGCCCTGTCCGACGCCGAGCGCGGTGGTGGTCCACTCACCGACGCCGTCGACGGTCAGGATGGCGGCCTGGGGGAAGGGCGAGAGATAGAACGCCGATGCCGCGTGAGACTCGTGATGGTCAGCAAACAGAATCTCGCCTTCGAACCCGAGTTCGCGGGCGATACGGTCTTTCATCCACAACCGGTCCTTTACCCAGAGCGGCATCGCCTTCAGGTAGGACCGCAGGCCGCGGGGGGCCTTGGCCAAGTAGGTCTCGATCAGCCGCTCGAACTTTGCGAAAGGCTTCTCATAGAAAACGACGTGGTCCACCTCCCGCAGTGTCGTACCCCCCAACTGCAGGCACGCCTGCACTGCCCTGGTCGGGAAGGAGGAGTCGTGCTTGCGGCGGGTGAGACGTTCCTCCTGCACAGCTGCCACCACCTGTCCGTCGCGGACCAGCGCGGCGGCGCTGTCGTGATAGAAGGCTGAAATTCCCAGGATCTGAGTCACGCCTGCTCCGACGCTGCCAACCCGCTGTGTCCCCGCCGAACCGTCCCCTCGCCCGAACCCGGTTGCGACTCTGCCTCCCACCGCCGCCCGGGAGAACCTCAGCAAGGCATCTTATCAGGAGGGGAGGTTTGAACGAGACGGGAGACAGGAAACAGGAAACGGGAGAAAGCCACATCGGGCAGGCTCCCGGCTCCCTGACCACTGACC